>Ga0156236_143_pt1 | contig 211308 bp, 204 predicted proteins | sample RifCSPlowO2_12_FD_107883 | JGI IMG/M metagenome (GOLD analysis project Ga0156236, IMG submission 107883) | Candidatus Lindowbacteria bacterium RIFCSPLOWO2_12_FULL_62_27
CGTCGATTCTGCAAAGCCCGCAGACGCTGGAAATCCCTCTCCCGCTTCCAAACGTCGTGAAATTATCTTAGCGGGCATGAGTTTAAGGATGCGGCGATGGACAAGGCCGAATTCGGGCCCACCAAGGAGATCGACAAGCCGCACGATTGCGTAAGGGCCGTCGCCGAGGAGGAGAATTCCATCACGTTCGCCTCTCTGGCATTCAAGGAGCCGGGAACGAAATCGCTGGCGCTCAACAAGGTCGAGCCGACGAACAAGAACGTCAAGTCGGGGACCTACATCCTGTCGCGGCCGCTTGTGCTCGTCGCCAAGACCCTGCCGAAGGGCGATCTCAAGAAGTTTTTCGATTTCATTCTCAGCAAGGACGGCCAGGCGATCGTCGCGAAAAATTTCGTGCCGGTGAAATAGTCCTGATCACTTCCTCTCCCCGCAGGGGGAGAGGGGGGAAAGGCGCGGCGCGCAACGACTCCGAGCGGGTCGTGAACCGGGAAGGGAGATGATGTATCCATGCTGCGATTTATCCGGAACCTGAAGGTTCGCGGGAAACTCATGCTCTTTACGGCGCTTTTCGTCGTCGCCTTCATGGCGGCCGTCGCCGGCGCAGTCTACATGATCAACACGGTCAAGGTGGGCGGCGCGCTCTACGACGAAATTCGGATCTACAAGGACTCCATCGGGAATGTGGCGCTTCTCAAGTCCGACCTCAACGAAGTGCGCGGGTATCTTCTCGAGATGATCGGAGAGCGCGACAAGGACGCCCGGGAGTCGTGCCGGGGAAAAATCGACGAGATTGCGTCCCATGCGGACGCGCTCTTCGAGGAGGTCCTGAAGGTCGTCCGAGCGGAGGACGTGCGGACGGCGATCACCGACGCGCAGGGCACGTGGAACGATTTCAAGGAGTCGATGAACGGCGAAGTCATCCCGGCCTTGGCGGCGGGCCGGGAGGACGAGGCGCGCGAACTTGCGGGCGGCGCGCTCAAGATGCGATACAACCGGTTCATCGAGCAGTCCGGCGGTGCGGCGGACGTGTTGGGTCTCAAGATCGCGGAGCTTGAGGAGAACGCCGTCGGGAGCGTCCGCCGGAATCTGATCCTGCTCGGCGCCGTCTGCGGGGTCATCCTCGTCGTTCTGTTCGCCCTCGCGGTCGGGATCATCCGCTCCATCACGGGGCCGCTGGGCAAGGCGATCGGGATTGTGCAGAAGAACGCGATGGAGGTCGGGTCGTCCTCGTCCGAGATTTTAAGCTGCGGCCAGCAGATGGATGTGACGGTGAAGGACCAGGCGCGCAAGATCGGGGACGCGTCGGCGGCGATTTCCGAAATGACGACCTCCATCGGCGAAGTGGCGAACCACGCCGGGCAGGTCCGGGAGAAGACCAACACGGCCAAATCCGCCGCGGAGGAGGGCGTCCAGAACGTTCAGGCGGTGGTGGTCGGCATGGACCGCATTCAGACGATCATCCGCGAGACCGGCGCCAAGGCCGGAGCGCTGGGAGAAAGTGGCCGGAAGATCGGCAAGATCGTCGAGGTGATCACCCAGATCGCCGAGCAGACGTCGCTTCTGGCGCTCAACGCCGCCATCGAGGCCGCCCGGGCCGGCGAGCACGGCCGGGGATTCGCGGTGGTGGCCGACGAAGTCTCCAAGCTGGCCGAGCGGGTCGGGCGAAGCGCCAAGGAGATCGAGGGACTGATCACGGCCATTCAGGACGAGACGGCGGCGGCTGCGCGAACGACCGAGTCGGCCGCGGAGGAGGTCAACACACAGGTGGCGGCCGTCCATCACACCGGCGAGGCGCTGTCGAACATCAATAAGGTCATCCTGAACGTGTCGGACATGGTCAACGCCATCGCCGCCGCCATGTCGGAACAGTCGAAGGCCACGGCCGAGATCCAGCGCGCCACCGAAGCCATCAACCAGTCCGGCAAGGAAAGCGTCGCCGCGTCGGAACAGCTCGTGAAGGAGGGCCGGGGCATGGCCGAGAAGTCCCAGGCCATGGCGGCCGCCATCGGGCTTCTCGAGAAACTCTGATGCGCGCAACACGGCGATGAAACCGATCAAGGTCCTGATCGTCGACGACTCGGCCTTCATGCGCAAATTCCTCGCCGAGGCGCTGCTGGACGATCCGGCCATCGAAGTGGCGGGGCACGCCCGCACCGGCAAGGAAGCGCTCGACAAGGTGACGGCCGACATCGATGTCGTCACGATGGACATTGAAATGCCGGACATGGACGGCCTCGCGGCCGTCCGCCGCATCCGGGAACGGAAACTCCCGTGCCGCATCATCATGGTTTCCGCGCTGACCGACGTGGGCGCGGACACGACCCTGCAGGCGCTCAAAGCCGGGGCGGAGGAGTTCATCCTGAAGCCCCGGGAAATGACGCCCCCGGTCGCCGCGGCCTTCCGGCAGGATCTGACGTACAAGATCCGGGAACTGGGCGTGCGGCGCCGCCTGGTCGCTGCGGCCAAAGATATGCCGCGGGCCGCCAGCATGGCCGCGAGGCTGGAACGGGTCCACATCGATCTCGTCGTCATCGGCGCGTCCACCGGCGGCCCCTCCGCCCTTCGGACCATTCTTTCGGAAATCCCCGCCGATTTCCCCGTCCCCATCGCCATCGCCCAGCACATGCCGCCGCTTTTCACCGCCCATCTGGCGGCCGACCTGTCGAGCGCCGCCAAAGTCAAGGTCATTGAAGCGCGCGAGGGGATGTACCTTTCGGCGGGGACAGCGGTGGTGGCGCCCGGCGGGAGCAACCTGAAACTCCTCCGCAGGAACGCCGGATTCAAATGCACGCTCGACAAGCCCGACAACGGCATCCAGCCGGTCCCGTCGGTCGACGCGCTCTTTCAAAGCCTCGCTCAGGCGGCCGACCAGGTTCTGGCGGTGATTCTGACCGGCATCGGCAGTGACGGCGCCGCGGGGATGCTGGAACTCAAGCGGCAGGGCGCGATCACCGTTGCCCAGGACGCCTCGACCAGCGTCGTCTACGGCATGCCGCGCGCCGCGCTGGAAAAAGGAGGGGTCGACGAAGTCGTTGTCCTCCCGCGCATCGCGGAGCGTCTGATCGCCTACGTGGGGGCCACGCGCCGATGCAACTCGTGACGTTCCGGGTCGGCCGCGAGCGATACGGCCTGGACATCATGGCCATTCAGGAGATCATCATTCCCGAGGAGATCACGACCCTGCCGAATCTGCCCGATTTCATCGAAGGCATCGTCAATCTGCGCGGCTCGATTTTCCCCATCGTGGATATGCGCAAAAGATTCAAAACGGCTGATCCCGATCCGGCGGGCCGGGTGTTGATCACCGAGGTGGAAGGTTCTCCCATCGGCCTGCGCGTCGATGGGGTGGATCGGGTGATCCGTGTGGACGAGGAGTCGATGCGTCGCCCGCCGGCCGTCCTCGCAGGTCTTGGCGCCCGGTTTGTCCGCGCCGTCTGCGAGACGCCCCGGGGACTCATCCTCATGCTTGACCTCGGAAAACTTCTCGACTCGGGCGAAGTGACCGCGCTTGCAACGTCAGGGGTTGGAGGGACAGCAGATGGCCGCGCCGGTTGAGAAGGCCGTGTCGAAGGAGACGGCCAGGAAACAGATTCTGGAATTTGTCCTGCGCGGCCAGCGATACGGCATGGACATCCAGTCCGTCGTCGAGGTTATCGCCTCGCAGGCGGCCACCCCGGTCTTTCACACGCCGCCCTACGTCCTCGGCGTCATGAATCTCCGGGGCGTCGTCGTCTGCCTCTTTGAAACCGCCTGGTTCTTCGACCTGCCGCCGGCCGCGCCGACCCCGAAAACCCGCATTCTCGTCATGCGGTCGAACGAATCGGGCGCGGAGCAGGAGGCCGGATTCGTCGTCGACGAGGTCCTCGGCGCCCGCTGGATCGAAACGCGCTCTCTCTATCCGGCCCCGCCCACCCTGGCGGGATCGATCCGGGAATATATCACAGGCGTGATCGAGGAGGCGGGTGGGCCCCTCATCCTGCTCTCGGCCGACAAGATCTTCGTCTCCGAAAAGGTCGCCGGGTTATGAACGGGACGGCGATGGTGGCCGACTCGGACTTGCGCAAATTCGCCGCGCTGATCCGCCAGAAGACGGGCATGGTGATGGACGAGGTCCGGCGGAAAATTCTCGAAACCCGCCTCGAGGAGCGAATCCGCGCGCTCGCCCTGCCGGGTCCCGCCGAGTATTACGATCTGATCTGGTTCGGCGGGGAGGGGCCGGCGGAACTCAAGGAACTGATCGACGCGATGCTGATCAATGAGACCCTCTTCTACCGCAATAACCCCCAGATGGAGATTTTGGAGAAGGACGTGTTCCCGGCCCTGATCCGGCGGCGGATTTCAGATGCAAGCGCGGAACCCATCCGAGTCTGGAGCGCCGGCTGTTCGACGGGCGCCGAAGCCTTCAGCGTCGTCATGGCATTCGAGGAAGCCCGGACCGCGATCGGCCTCGCCGCCGGCGGCGTCGCCGTCTCAGTGCTCGGAACGGACATCAGCACCCGGGCGCTCGCCGCAGCTGTGGAGGCCGTCTATTCGCCCCGGCCGGTCGAAAACGCGCCGCCACCCATCGTCTCGCGATATTTCACCCGCGAAAAGACCGGATACCGGGTGGCGGATTCGGTCCGGCGGCCAGTGTCGTTCCGCCGGCACAATCTTCTCGACAGCGCCTATCCGGAAGGATTCGACCTGATTTTCTGCCGGAACGTCATGATCTATTTCGATGCCGAGACGCGGGAAAAGGTCGTCGAAAAATTCTACCGCGCGCTCAACCCCGACGGCTTCATTTTCATCGGCCACACCGAGACCCTTCTGGACTGGCCGGAATTTTTCCGTCCCCGGCACAGCGTCGACGCCATTTATTACGAGAAATGGTCGACCGACCGCCGCGCCGCCGCGGCAGCGCGCGGCACCATCGCGCCTGCCGCGCCGGATCGCCGGCGGCCCGTCGAGGAGAAATCGCCCCCCGCGGTTTCCGTTGAAGAAAGGCCGCTCACGTTTGCCGGGCATACTGCGGCCTGCGAGCTGGCGGTCAAGGGCGTTCTGGACGCCAACTGCCCGCGCGATGTTTTCAAGGAACGCATGTTGCTCTTTCTGGCCAAACGGGCGGACGTCAAGGTCATTGATCTTGCTGATGTGCCGTTTGTTTCCAATGAGTTCATCCGGGTTCTCCGGCAGGCCCTGGCCGTGATGAAATCGGAGGGCGTTCAGCCTTTCATCGTCTGCCCGCCGGGAGACTTTTTGAAACATTTTCAGGCGGCGGCCCTGGACAAATTTTCCGCGCTGGTTGAGGACCGCGTCCATCTCCATCGGGAAATCACCGCGTCTCGGAAAAATTCAACCGCCGGCGTCCCCCCATCACCGATTCCGTTCCGGCCAACCGCGCCGCCCCAACCGGCGCGCCCTTCCTTCACGCCAAAAAAAGGGAGGGCGCATGTCGAGGCGCGTTGTGACAACGGCGAGGCCTGCGTGACGCTCGCCGGCTGTCTGGACAGCGCCGGGTGCGACGCGGAGGGGCATTCCGACATCTCCGGCCAGATCAAACAGGCAGTCGCCGGCGTCTTCCGGAAGATGCAGGATCGGCCGGCCGGCCGGCGGGCCGTCCAGGTCCGGATTGAAAACGCGACCTGCGTCTCTTCCGACATCGTCACACTCCTTTCCCGCGCGGCCGTTCTCGCCCGGGAATACGGCCTGCCCTTTCGGGTGGTCGTGGACGACGAAAAAATCCTCCGGTTCGTCGCGCGCCATCTTTCGCGCGCGGACTTGGCCTTCAAACTGGAATATGATCGAAGACCCTGAAGTTCTGAGCACGTTTCTGGACGAGGCCGACGAGCGCATCCAGTCCGTGACGGACCACCTTCTGGCCGTCGAAAAAAGCGGGGAACTCTCCAAAGACCGCGCCGAACACCTTCAGCGCACCCTCCACAACCTGAAAGGCGCCGGCCGGATGATCGGCCTGACGCACTTCCAGAATCTGGTCCACACGATGGAGGGACTCGTCAAAGCCGCGGGGACGGGATTGGACCCGGCGGAATTGGTCCAGCTTCTCCTCGAAGGCGCGGACGAAATCCGCATCGTCTGCGGGTCCATGCGCGCCGCCAGCCGGCCGCTCGATCCGCCGGAACTGGACACCGTCAACGACAAATTGGCGCTGTTTCTACCCGCCGAACAGCCCCCGGAACCGGTAGAGGCGTCAGAACCTCCGCACCTCCACACCGGCGCACCGCTTCCGATCGACCATCATTACGATCCGGCGGAGGCCGGCATCATGTTGGACGATTTCTTGGCCGAGGCGGATGAGATGTTGGAGACTTTGCAGAATGCCTGCCTGGCCCTCGAAAAATCGCCCTCGCTCGGCGAAATCAACAACGTCTTTCGCGTCGCCCACACCCTCAAAGGCTCCTCCGGCATCATCAATCTCAAGGCCATGAACGAACTCACGCACAGCCTCGAGGAACTTCTCGACGGCGCGCGCAAAGGCGAGCGGGAAATCACGCGCGAATGGGTCGACCTGCTCCTCGCCGCGCTCGACGAGCTGTCGGTAATCCTCAAAAAACTCAAAACGAAGCGGGAGTTCGACCACGACATCGGCCCCATGATCGGCCGGATCGAGGCTTTGAAAGAGGGAAGGCCGATAAACGCGGCGCGGGCAGACACGCCGGGGGCGTCTCAGCCCGCCGCCCATGAGTCCGATCCGCCCAAACCCGCCGCGTCGGAAGGCGCGGCCCAATCCATCCGGGTGGACATCGTCAAGCTGGACAAGGTGATCAATCTGGTGGGGGAACTCGCCATCGCCAAAATCAGGTTCGACCAGCGCATCCATGAGGCGGAGTCCTTGAAGGACGAGCTGGCCCGGGTGGCGCGGGCCGTCCGCGGCGAATTCGACGCCGCCAAGGTCCGGTCCGACATCGAGCTTCTCGACGCGACGTTTCTGGAAACCCTCGAGGACCAGCGCCGCGCCTCGGAGGACCTTCAGCGCATCTCGGGCGAGCTTCAGGAGGCCGTCATGCGCACGCGCATGGTCCCCGTCGCCCAGGTGCTCAACAAATTCCCGCGCATGGCGCGCGACATCTCGAAGGCGCAGAACAAGACGGTCAATCTCTCGATCAGCGGCGAGGAGACGGAGATGGACAAGACCGTTGTCGAGCGCATCGGCGACCCGCTCATGCACCTCGTCCGAAACGCCATCGACCACGGCATCGAGTCCCCGGCGGAACGCCGCCGCGCGGGCAAGCCGGAGGCCGGAAGCGTCTCCATCCGCGCCTGCTATCAGGGCGACCAGGTGGTCATTGAAGTCTCGGACGACGGCGGCGGCATCCGGCGGCAGAAGGTCCTGGCCGCGGCCGTCGAAAAGGGGCTCCTGACGAGGGAGGAGGCCGAGGTGATGACGCCCGCGGCCGCCCTCGACCTCATTTTCAAGCCGGGCCTGTCGACCGCCGACAAAGTCACCGACATTTCCGGCCGGGGCGTCGGCATGGACGTCGTGCGCGACAGCATCGCCAAACTCAAGGGCGTCGTCAGCGTCCATTCCGAGGAGGGCAAAGGCTCGACGTTCACGGTGAAACTGCCGCTCACGCTGGCCATCATTCAGGTGCTGATGGTGAAAGCCGGGGGCCGGCGGCTCGCGATGCCGCTGGCGGCCGTGCAGGAGTCGCTTCTCGTCGAGTCGAAGGACATTCATTCCATCGGCCCCAGGGAGACGTTCAATCTGCGGGGCGAAGCCATGTCGCTTGTTCGTCTGGCCGACATGCTCGGAGACGCGGGCCATGCATGGTCGGGCGGAAGTTCCGTGCGGCACATCGTGGTGGCGACCAGCGGCCGGGAGAAGGTGGGCCTGGAGGTGGACGCCTTTGAAGGAAAACGCGAGGTGGTGATCAAGACTCTGGGCACGGTCTTAAAGCGCGTCCGGTTCGCCGCGGGCACGACCATCATGGGCGACGGGAGTCTGGTGTTGATCGCCGATCTGCACGAGATCGTTCGCGCATCGAAGGAGATGGAGGCGGTGTCGATGGCGCGCCGGATCGTCGACAAAGCGCCGATGGCGAAGGACGCGGCTCGGGACAAGACAGTGGAACCGCCGGCCGGTGCGGCGCCGCCGCGAACATTTCGCGCGTCCCTCCTCCTCGTCGACGACTCCCCGACGGTCCTCCAGCTCCTTTCGCCCGGCATCGAAAGCGGCGGTATCCGGGTGTTCAAGGCATTGGACGGCAGGCAGGCGCTGGAGATTCTGAAAAAGGAAAAGATCGACGCGATCGCCACCGACGTCGCGATGCCCCAGATGGACGGATACGAGCTTTGCCGCCGCGTGCGCAAAATGCCCGGCAAGGACGCGATGCCGGTCATCCTTTTCTCGGCCAAGGGCGAGAAGATGGACAAAATCCGGGGATTCGACGCCGGCGCCGACGACTACTTCGTCAAACCCTTCGAGCCTTCCGCCATCGTGGCCAAATTGGAGAGCATGCTCCGGCTGGTACAAAGCAAATGAAAGTACTCATTGTCGACGACAGCCGCCTCACGCGGCAGGTCATCCGAAAAACGCTGGGTGGGGAATTCGAAGTCGTCGAGGCGGCGGACGGCCCTTCGGCCATTGCGCAACTTGCCTCATGGCCGGACTTGGTGCTTCTTGCCAATACCCTCATGGACGGCAGCGGCTATTCGCTCTGCTCGTCTGTCCGTTCCCTCCACCAGGGAGGCGACATCCCCATCTTCCTCATGGGCGCATCCGCCGAGCCGACCGACTACGCGGCGGGCTTTGAAGCAGGCGCGTCCGGATATCTCACCAAGCCCTTCGAAAAAGAGGATCTCCTCAACCTCCTCATGCTCCTGTCCAGCCGCACGACCTTCGCGCGGGGCGCCACGGCCCTGGTCGTGGATGACTCCAAATCGGTGCGGGTCGTCCTGAAGAAGACCCTTCTCAACGCCGGATTCGAGGTCGTCGAGGCCGAAAACGGCCGGGAGGGACTCGACCGCCTGGGCCAGCAACGAATCGATGTCATCAGCCTCGACTATGAAATGCCCGTCCTCGATGGGCTTGGATTCATGCGGAGCCTGAATAATACGGAGAGACTGGCCCGACCGCCCGTCCTCATGCTGACGTCACGCTCAGACGAAGAGGCGCGTCAGCGTGCCGAATCCGCCGGCGTCGACGCCTTCCTGACCAAACCTTTTCAAACGGACCAATATTTGAAAACTCTCGTGGGGCTTGTCAGCCGCGCGGTCGATTACTCCGCCTACACCGTCTTTTTCGTCGATGACAGCGCCGTCACCCGGAAAAAGCTTGACCTTCTGCTCATCGGCAGGGGATTTCAGAGAAAAGGATTCGACTCCGGCGTGTCTCTGCTGAAATTTTTTGACGTCGGCGGCAGAGACGACATCCCCGACCTCATCCTGCTCGACCTTTTGATGCCGGGCATCGACGGCATCACCGTGCTGAAGAACCTCCGGGCGCGGGAGGGGCTGGGTCGCGTTCCCGTCGTCATGATTTCCGGCTACGGCAAGTCCACGGCGATCGTGGCGGCCCTGAACGCCGGCGCCAACGATTTCATCGTCAAGCCCTACAACGAGGACGAGGTCCTCGCGCGGATCAACATTCACCTGAAACCGAAGGAAATGGCCTGAGACGTCGTGAAGAAAATCAGGCGGCGGCTTGCGCGCGGTTCGACAAAATGCCGTGTTCGGCAAGCCGGCAGGTGACGTGATCCTGGATGAGATCGAGTCCGTTGGGGAGGTCGAGAAGCTTGATGTCCTCGCCCAGGAGTCCGGAAAAATGGGACCGGATGTATTCCGTCATCCGCATGCGGGCTTCCTCGGCCGTCGACCAGTTGAACGCGCCGTTTTTGGGCAATACCATGTTGGTTTCTCCTTTCGCGGGACATTTGCGGCCCCCCTTTGGGGGCCTATGTAGGTTTATCGGCATTTGACAATTGAGAACTGAAAGGAGTGCGGCATGAAAGTCGAATACCTGAATCCGTTTTTGGACGCGTCGCGGTCGGTCATCCAGGAACTGGGATTGGGCAGGGCCACCGTCGGAAAAATCGAAATCGCCCCCAATCCCCACGGGTCCGGCGGCCTGCTTTCCATGATCGGCATCACGGGCCGCCTGACCGGCCGGGTGCTCTACGACATGAATGAGTCGACCGCCATCAACATCGCCGGCGTCATGATGGGGGAGACGCTGCCCGAATTGACCCAGATGGCGCGGTCAGCCATCGGCGAGTTCACCAACATGATTTCCGGCAACGCCGCCACGATCCTCAAAGAGCGCGGATTCGCCGTCGACATCACTCCTCCGACCGTCATCACCGGCGGACAGATGACCCTCACCGATTTCGGGGAGATGAACGTGACGCTGGTCGTGCCGCTCATTCTCAACAAGGGCGTCGTGACGGTGAATCTCGCGATCAAGGAGGCGCATAAGCATGGCGGATGAGTTGGCGCTTCCGAAAAAACCGGACGGATCGAACTTCAAAATCCTCATCGTCGACGATTCGGAGTTCATGATCAAAAACCTGGAGCGGATCCTCACCGGCATGGGCGCGGACGTCCTCGATTCTGCGCTGGATGGCCTTCAGGCGGTCGAGAAATACAAAAAACTCATGCCGAACATCGATCTCGTCACGCTCGACATCACCATGCCGAACATGTCGGGAATCGACGCCCTCGCGGCGATCCGCTCGGCGGACCCCAAGGCCCGCGTGGTCATGGTGTCGGCCCTGGGTCATCAGGATATCGTGAAAACCGCCATCCTCAAGGGCGCCAAACATTTTGTCGTGAAACCCTTCAAGGCGGAAAAGGTCTTCGAGGTTCTGAAACTGGTGCTGTCCAAACCCGCCTGATTTCGGATGAAAGTCGAATACGTCAGGCCCTTTCTGGACGCAGCCCGCGCGGTGCTGTCTGAACTGGGGATAGACAAACCGTCCGTGGGTCAAATACAGATCGTCGACCGACCACGCGTGCAAAGCGGCCTGGTCGTCATGATCGGGATCGCGGGCCGGCTGGACGGCCGCGTCTTCATCGACATGACGCGGGAGGCCGCCGCCAGTATCGCTACGGCTGTTTTGGGTCAGGAGCTGCCTGATATGGAAAGCATGACCCGGTCCGCCGCCGCCGAAATCGCCAATATGATCTGCGGCCGCGCCGTTTCGCTCCTCGGCAAAAGTGGCTACGCGGCGGACATATCGCCCCCCACCGTTTTCGTCGGCGGAGAAATTTCCATCCCCGACGCGGAAGGCCTCGGCAAAATTCTCGTCGCGCCTGTCGTCTCCGGCATCGGCACGCTGACTTTGAATATCGTCGTCCACGAGGTCAAATCCCACATTTTGCAAACCGGCGTGCCGGTGGTCGCCGAATCAACATCGGTTTACGCATACGCCGACCTCCCGCTTGCGAAAAAATTGAGATTCTTTGACGACCCGGAGTTGTTTCTGCAATGGCACTACGTCGCCGCCGGGCAGATGGTCTGGTTCGATCCGTCAGGGAAAATCCGGCCGGGGATTGCCGGACCGGGGATCCAATCCGCCGCCGCCGGCGCATGGGCGACCGGTGACGGAATCATCCGCTGGTTTGCCGACGGCCCGGCCGTCACCCACATCCAACCCATGCCTGCCAAATCGGTCCCCGCCACGCCTGCCCGATACGCGAGCTCGATCCTGATCGACGGCTCCATCGAAAACCGGTCCATTCACGCCGCCGGCGACATCTTTCTGCTCGGTGACGCCGAATCCTGCGCCCTTGAGGCCGGCGGCGATATTTTTGTCCTCGGCCGATTTGACGGCGGGCGCATCACGGATGCCTCGTCGGTTTTGATCCATGCCGCCAATTCCTCCCAAATATCCGCCCTGGCCGCCATCCATCTTCGGCGCGGCGCCTATTTCTCCACGCTGACGGCGCCCGTTGTATCTGCACACGCCGGCCGCATCCTCGGCTGCACCGTCAACGCATCCGTCGCCGTCGTCGCCGCGCAGATCGGCTGGGCCGAATCGACGACACGAATCTCTTTTGACCCCGGGCTTTTCACAAAATATCTGGACGCCGTCGTCGGAAGAATCCGCTCGTTCGTGCAGAAGAATCAAAAGGACCTCGGACACGATGCGCTGGCCCGCCACCGTCTGGAAAAAACGATGGCCGCCCTGCTCAAACAAAAATCCGTCGCCATCCTCTCAGCGGATCAATTCCTGCAACCTCTCGAAATTCGCCGGCAGGGTCAGCCTTGGAAAGGGATTTTGCCGAAATCCGGCACGTTGAACCTGACAGGCGGACAAATCGTTGCGGACCCGGCGGCATACCTTGACGCGCCGGTTCCCATGCCCGCCATCTCGCCCCCGCGAAAAACCGACGCCAAACATTTCGTGGTCGTGACCGACGGACAGAAACGCCGATTCGGCGAACTTTCCGTCGACGGCGCCGATGTCCGCCGTTTCCCGTCCTTTTTCCCGGCCATCCCGCGGCTGCTCTGGCTGAATGCGCAGAGCCTCGACAAAGCCGTCGACGAGGCCGTGAGAATCCTGCGGCTGGCGCGAAGCTCCATCGAGGCGCGCGCGTTGAAGGAGGCCCCGGCCGGCGAACCCATCATGGTTCTGGCAGGAGAAAAACGGATCCCGCGCTCCCTTAAATCCGACTGGTCCGGCGACGAACTCCTGGCCATGCAAAAAAATCTCGATGGCGGCTTTAAATTCGAAAACCGGTCCAAAGGCCTCTATCTGAAAGTCTGGCCGGCGAAAATGGGAGGCCGGCCCGCCGATTTCGATCTCTTCCGCTCCGAAATTTCTACGCGCCGAATCAAACCGACCATCGCCTTTGAGAATATCGAGTCCCATTTCCGAAATGCGACCGGAGTCCCCTTTCTCATCGGCGAACCTTTGCCCCCGCCTGTAGATGGCCGCTTTGAAATCCGGGTTTCACCTGACCGGCTTTCGGCCAAACTCGCCGTCATCTCGCATCGCGGAGAAGGCCGCCCCGTCGATTTCGCGGCCGTCCTTGCCGAACTTTCCAATCTCTCTCTCGAACACGATCCGGACGAAATCACGACGTTCCTTCAGAACGTCAAAGACAAGGATACATTCCGCTTCCAGGGCAAACCCCCGAAACGGGGTGAGGACGCAACGGTGGAGATGCCCTTTATTCCCGGGATGGGCCGGTGTACGGAGACCGGCTACGCGGGGGTACACGTGATGGCGCAATCGCCCCACTGGATGCGCGTGGCCCGCGGCGACGTGCTTGCCGTGATCCGCGCGCCGTCGAAAGGCTCTGACGGCCGGGCGGTGACCGGATCCGTTATTGCCGCAACCGGAGGAAGGGAGGTTCATCTCAACGCCGGTTTGGGCGCAACATACGAACGCGTGGACGGGGGCGCGAGAATTCTCGCCGCCCAGGACGGCCATGCTTGGCTGGGCGGCGACAGAATCCATGTCGACGGACTGCAAACCGTGAAGGAACTTTCCGGGCCGGCGAAAATATCGGGCGCGGTTCGTGTTGAGGGCGACATTTCGGCGGGGGCGGACGTCAGTATAACGGGAAACGTTTTCGTCGCCGGGAAAATTTATGGAAAGGTCGCTGTTGGCGGATCGCTGGTGTGCGAGGGCGGCATCATCGGTGGGGAGGTTCTTGTCGAGCAATTCGCATGGGCGCGGTTTTCGGACAAGAGCCGGATAACGGTACGCCGGAGTTTCACAGTCCTCCATTCGATCACGTCCTCCGACCTCCAGGTCGGCGACTACTTGATCGTCTCCGATCCGGGGCGGATCTATGGCGGGGAGATTGTGGCAGGCAAGGGCGTTGAGGCGTCGGAAATCGGCACGCCGATCGGCGTCGTGACGACCCTGGCGATCGGCCTTTCCCCCTTTCTCAGGGAATCCCGTCTCAAACTCGATGAACGTCTGAGGAAGCGGGAACAGGAGCGCATGGAACTCAAGCGGGAACTCGATCCGCTCATCACCGAATATAAAAACGCCGAGACCTTGCAGATTCTGGGCAAGGACTACGAGAAAGACATGCTGGGAGACCTCCTGCGGATGGAGGCTGAAATCGCCGCGCTGAATGAGGATGTGGGGCATCTTGCCGATCCAGATCGATATTGTTTCTTCGATGGCGCGTCTCTGGCGGTGCGCGACACCATCCATCCGGGCGCGGCCATCCGCTTTGGCGAGTGTCCGTTAAACGAAGGATTCGGCCGAAGGGGGTCGATCTATATCCGAAAGCGCGGGGACATCGCGATCGATGTCGACGATTTTAGAGCGCTGGGGATAACGCTCGTGCCGCCGGATATTTCAGGATAGAAATGCATGGGTACTGGAGAATGTGGATTACTTCAGTTTCTCGAGCGCCGCCTGGAGGGCGTTGAAATTGGGCAGGTCCTTCGGGGTCGGCGTCTGTTCGCTGTACTGCACGATCCCTTTTTTGTCGATGACGAAGGCCGCCCGGGCGCTGACGGCGCCGAGGCCGATGAGGTCCGGCAGGAGCGTCCCGTAGCTTTCGGCCGTTTTCTTGTTGAGGTCGGACAGGAGCGGGATCGTGATTTTCTCTTTCTGGGCCCACGCCTCCTGCGCGAAGGGGCTGTCGACGCTGACGCCGTAGACCTCCGCGTTCAGGGACGAATAGGCGCTGATGCCTTTCGAGACGTCGCACATCTCCTGCGTGCAGACGCCGGTGAAGGCCAGCGGGAAAAACAGGAGCACCGTGTTTTTCTTTCCAAAATTGTCGCTGAGCTTGACGTCCTTGAGGCCGTCCGCCGTTTTCGTTTTCAGCGCAAAGTCCGGCGCTTTCGAACCAACCGAGATGGCCATGGTCTCTGCTCCTCTCACCGTGAGATTTTTTCGGCGCCCCGTCCATCGGCGCGCACTTGAATCGAACAGGTAAACACAGCGCCCCGCCCTCCGTCAACTGCCCTCCAGCTTGAACGCGCGCGCCAGTTTCAGGAGCTGCCGGACCTGCTCGTGGCTCATGCGGAGCCTTCGGGCCGACTCGAGGAGGCTGGCGGTTTCGCGGTAGGTCTGGACCGCCCGGACGACCCGCTGATACGCCACAACTTCGCGGATGTCCCACGGCTGATCGAGCGCCGGCCGGTCCTTGAAAATCCGCCGCAGCTTGGACGATTCGTACGCGGACAGGCTCTGGCCGTCGAAAAACCGCCGGAGGGTCCGTTGCGAAATGCCCGCGTGCTTGGCGAAGAAGTACCGGTCGGCCGCTGTCGGCAGGCGCGCCGCAAGACGCTCGCGCGCAAGATCGAGGCGGTCCATCCATTTGTTTCCGTCCGCATCGGCGGGGACGAAATCCATGCCCAGGGCAAGACCGAGATCGTTCAGCACCCGCTGGATGTTCTGAAGGCTTCGCGGGCCCAACGACGGAAACCGCAGAAGCTCGCGCGGCGTCCGGGCGACCAGCTCGCCCAGCCGGTCGATCTGCGCGAGACGCAGGCGGTCGAGCATCGCGTCCGAAAAGCCGCACTGCTCGATCGGCATGCCCAGAAGCGCCGTGAGGTCCGTGTCGCGCGCCGCCATCCATTCCGGCGCGCGGATCGTCACGCCCAGCGCCCGCAGCCGCGCCTTGAGGCGCCGCAGCGACTGCCGGCCGAAATGCCGGATCCGCAGCAGGTCCTCCTCCCGCGCCTGCGCGACCTGTCCCACCGTGTGGAACCCGGCGGTCTTCAGGGACCGGTAGACGCGCGCCGGAAGGCGCAGCTCTTCGAGGGATATGTTCGGTCCGGGCGGCGCGAGCGGCGCCGTCGGCCGTGGGTCTTTTTTCATGCGTCTTTTCTCATCGATCCTCTTGCTTTCTCTGTCGAGTCTGATTATTCTCAGGAATCGGGAGAGAATTCAAGTCGGAGGCAGCGTTGAGCGTACCGAACACCATCGTCAAGATCGTCAACAAACACGGCCAGATCGAGGATTTTGATCTCTCCCGCATCGTCCGGTCCATCAATTCCGCCATTGTCGACGTCCATGGGAAAAACCTCGGCATCTCCGAACACCGCGCGCTCAAGTATGCCAAGAGCGTCGCGGCGCGCGTCTACCGGGAATACTATGAGCTGGAGTGGATCAAGACCCAGTTCATCGCCCAGTACGTGAGCTACGACCCGGCCGAACGCCACCGCAGGATGCAGGACGCCTTCATCTCCGTTCGGATGACGTTTGTGCTGCTGGAAAAGTTCCGGGACCAGATCGGCGCGCAGAAAGTTCAGGACGCGGCCGACCGGCTCAAGGCCTTCATCCGGGCCGAACTCGATATCGCGCAGGTCGATCCGAAATTCACCGAGGGCCTCTTCCCCCGGCTCAACGAGGAGGTCCGGGCCGCGATGGCCGAATTCCTCGCCGCGCGGGTTCAACAGATGGCAGCCCAAAAAATTCCGCCCAGCGTCCTCTGCCCCACTCGCGAGTACGTGCAGGACACGATCGAAAAGGAGCTGAAGGACCTCGGCGAGATCGAGATTGCCGAAGGCTACATGATCTACCGCGAGGGCCGGCGGAAAATCCATTCGGGCGACATATCCGAACTCCAGTTCACCCGTGACGGCATCCCGCGGGACCACGTGCGGCGCACGCTCGAGTGGAACATCGACAACGAGTGCGACAGCGTCTTCGGCCTCAACGACTGGATCCTAGGCCGGAACGGCCGGGACATCCGGGACCTCGTCCAGATGTGCGAACAGCGGTTTCGGGAGGACATCCTCGATACGGCGCAGCGGATCGTCGACCTCAAGGGCGTCCTCCAGGTCGTCATCATCGCCGGGCCGTCCTGTTCCAACAAGACCACCACGACGGTCATCATCGGCCAGGAACTCAAACGCGTGAATCTCCGGTTCAAGCAGCTCAACGTCGACGACTATTTTTTCGACCTTGAAAACCAGCCCAAGGACGAGTTCGGCGACTACGATTTCGAAATGCCCGAGGCCATCGACATGGCGCTGCTCAACCGGCACCTCGAGGACCTCCTCGCCGGCAAGGAAGTTCAGAAACCGAAGTACAACTTTAAAAAAGGCGGCCGGGACGGGTTCGAGCCTTTCCACCTCGAACCGGGCGAAATCATTCTCATCGACTGCCTCCACGGCCTCTATCGGCAGCTCACGGCAGCCGTGCCGCAGAACAGGAAGTTCCGCATCTACATCGAGTCGATGAACGTCGTCCGCAACGCCTTCGGCGCCTGGACCCGATGGGCCGACGTGCGGATGATGAAACGCATGATCCGTGACGCGCGGCACCGCGGATACAGCACCGAACAGACCCTCGCGCACTGGCCGTACGTCCGCAAGGGCGAACTCAAGCACATCATTCCGTACATCTTTTCGACCGATTCGGTCATCAACGCCGGCCTGCCCTACGAGCTGGCCGTGCTGAAATTTTCCCTGAAGGACATTCTGCCCGGCCTCGATTTCGTCCACAGGCTGCGGGTCGAGGGCCGGCTCGACCCTTATGTCCGCGGGATCCGCACGCACTCCCTGCTCAACACCGTCCTCGAACTGTCCAACTCGGACATCATTCCCAACACCTCGCCCATCCGCGAATTCATCGGCGGGTCCATCTACATGATCCCGCACAACGACTGACCGGCCGCGGGGGGACTTGAGGGGGATGGACGAACAGAAAGAAAAGAAAGTGGCGCTGGCCGCCGGCGGCACCGGCGGGCACCTCTTTCCGGCGCTGGCCCTGGCGGAGGAAATCATTTCGCAGCCGGGTTTCGGCCGCGTGGTGTTTCTGGCGGCCGAGCGCCCCCTCGACCGCCACATCCTGGGCGGGGCGGACCGGTTGTGGGGCCGGCAGTTCAAGTGCGTGTATCTGCCGGGCAGCGCCTACGCGGGCCAGCCGGGGTGGAGGAAGCTCCTCTCCATATTATATATGGCCTGGGCGGTGCTGTCGGCCTGGTTCCATCTCAGGGGGTGCCGGGCGGTCGTGGCCTTCGGCGGATACGCGTCGGTCGCATCGGTTCTGGCGGCGCGCCTGCGGGGGATCGCCGTTTACCTGCACGAACAGAACGCGATCCCGGGCCGGGCCAACCGGCTCATGGCGCGGTTCGCGAAACACATTTTTCTGACGTTCGAGGAGGCCGCGCCGCTCTTCGGCCCGCGCGCCGACCGCTGCCGGGTGGTGGGCTGCCCGGTGCGGAAAAAAATCCTGTTCGAGCGCGAGGCCGGCCCGCACGCCCGGATGCGGATGCTGGTGGTGGGCGGAAGCCAGGGCACAAAATTCTTTCTGGATTTTTTCCTCGGCCGGCCGGAATTCTTCGCCTGGCTCCTCGAACGCGTCGACATCCTGTTTCTTGCGGGCTCGCAACTGGCCGAAACCCCGCCGGCCCGCCGGCTTGTCGAAAACGCACGGCACCTCCGGGGGAGCTTCACGCTCCTGCCCTTTCTCGACCGCATGGGTCCCGCAGTCCGGTCGGCGGACATCATCCTCTCCAGGTCCGGGGCGTCCTTTCTGGCGGAACTCGCCTCCGTCGGCAAGGCCCGGACGATTCTCGTGCCCTTTCCGCTCGCGATGGACGGCCATCAAGACGCCAACGCGAAGGCGCTGCAGCGGAGCGGCCATTCGCTGGCGGAATTGAGAGTGATCGACGAGACGCAGCAGGCGGAGATGGAGGAAACCATTCACGGATTCGTCGTCGGCGGGCCGGTGCCGCCGCCACCTTCCTTCAGCGACCGGCACGCCGGCGCGGCCAACGAGATTCTGTCCGAACTTCATTCAAATTGAATGCTTCACATCCTGCGGTATGGAGATCCCGCCCTCCGGAAAAAGTCGGGCCCTGTTGAAAAACTGAACGCCGCCGTCCGCCGTCTCGCTGAGCAGATGATCAAATCGATGCGCGCCGCGGCCGGCGTCGGCCTCGCGGCGCCGCAGGTTGGCCGGAACCTCCGGATCGCGGTCGTGCACCACGCGGAATTTCAACCGAAGCCGCTCATCCTGATCAACCCCGTGATTCTCGAGCGGTCGAATGATCTCACGCAAGTGGAAGAAGGGTGTCTCTCCGTGCCCCATCTGAACGTTGCGGTGGCCCGGTCGAAGGCAGTCCGCGTGCGATACCGCGCGGCGGGCGGGGAAACGGTCGAACGGGAGTTCCATGACCTCATGGCGCGGATCGTACAGCACGAGTGCGATCACCTCGAAGGCAAAATGATCGTGGACCATCTCGACCTTCAGACCCGGCTGAGGTTTGAAGCGCAGTTGAAAAAGGCGAACCCGGGAGGGGACGCTTGAAAAAACTCAGCGTCGTCTTCCTCGCCAGCGGCCCGTTCGCCCTTCCCGCGCTGCATCACGTCCTGGGCCGCGCGGATGGCGAACTTCTCGTCGTCTCGCAGCCGGACCGGCCGGCGGGCCGGGGGAAATCCGAGCGAGCGACAGCGGCGGCGGAGTCGGTCGCGTCGAAGACGGAGCTCGTCAAATCTCCAAACGTCAACGCCCCCGCTTTTATCGAGGGCCTCCGCACTCGGCGATTCGACCTCATGCTGGTCTGCGATTTCGGGCAGATTCTGAAACCGGCGCTCTTTGAACTCCCGCCGCTCGGTTGCTTCAATCTCCACGGATCGATCCTGCCGGCGTACCGGGGCGCGGCGCCGATCCAGCGCGCCCTCCTGGCCGGCGAACTCCGCACGGGCGTGACGCTTCTCAGGGTCAACGAACGATGCGACGCGGGACCGATCGTGTCCACGATCGAGACCGATATCGGGCCGGCGGAAAATTACGGAGACCTGCACGGGCGGCTGTCCGATCTGGCGGTGCGTCTGTTGGCGCCGTTTCTCGATCAATGCGTGGCCGGCAAGCTCCCGCCGGAGCACCCGCAGGATGAGTCGAGGGCGACGATGGCGCCCAAAATCAAAAAGGAGGAACTCCACCTCGATTTCAGCCGGCCGGCGGCGGAGATCGACCGGCGCGTCCGGGCGTTCGCGCCGAAACCGGGCGCGTATGCGATGTGGAAAGGCCGGCGATTTAAAATCCTCAAGGCGGAATTGGAGCGCCCTCCGGCGCCGCCGCCGGCCAGCGGCGCGCCGGGACGGATCGAAGTCGCGCCGGACCGCCGCAGTCTCCGAGTGGCCTGCGCGGGCAAAACGTGTCTCAGGCTCATGGACCTTCAGCCGGAAGGCGGCCGGGTTCAAGCGGCGGCGGAATTCGTCAACGGCCACCCCGACCTGCCGGGCGCCGTCTGGGTTTGACCTGTGTCACGGGGACCGGGGGATCTTCAATAAAGGCGACGATCTTCATTAATAGGACGCGCTAATCACCGCCAGATTGTAAATCATGTGAGCGAGGAACGGTGCCAGGAGCAGCCTCGACTTTTCAAAAACGAACGCCGTCACAATTCCGAGACCAAAGACCGGCATCCAGGAATAGGGCGGATGCACGATGGTGAAGAGGCCCGCGCTTAACACAACCGCCCATGCCGGCCGCATCGTCCGGCGCAATCCCCGGTAGATGATGCCGCGGAAAATAAATTCCTCAAATACGGGAGCGGCGAAGACCGCCATTCCCCCAATCCAAGCCAGCATTTCGGGATCCATGGTTTTCGCTCCCGACAGCGCTTTCTCCTTGAGCAGCCGGAGAGGCTCAATCAAATCCGCCGCGTGGAGATAGGCCAGCCCCAGGACCGCCGCCAGAATTCCGCCGGCTATCCCCTGGGCGATCGTCATTCCGACCCCGACGCCGGCGTGCTCCGGTGAAGACCGGAATCCCACTTTCTGAAAAAGATCCGGCACCTTTTGCCGCCAGAACACGAGCAGCGCGCCGATGCCCACCACCATGCCGGCGACAACATACGCGATCAACATCAGCGGACCGGGAGCCAGCTCCCATCCCGACAATAAAATGACCGACAGGCCCTGGATCACAAAAAATGCCTGCACCGCGATCATGCCGTCCGCCAGCGAAATGGACGGCGGCGGGGAATCCACAGGGTCGAGAAAATAAGGACAATGATCCCGGACTTTCTGCCAGAGCGCGAAAGCGAGCAGGAGGCTCAAGACAATCTGGGTGACCTTCACCCATATCGACGGATTGTAAATGGCGTGCGCGTACATCGCGGCCAGAATCATGTACAGGTAAATCATCGACGGCCGGATCCGTTTCTGCTGTTCGCGTTCGAGCGGGTCGGTCGCCAGAATCCCGATCCCGGACGCGATGAAGGAATAAATCGCGACGCCCGCAACCGCGACGATGGCGTTGACCGCCGTTACTCCCGAATGGGCGCCCATGGCCAGCACCGCGGTCGCGTACACCAGCGCGATCAAACACCAAAGATACGTTTTATCGCGAAGGATCACATCCAGAGGCCGCGGCACCGTATACAGCATCCAGAGCGCGCCGCTCTCGACTGAAAGCGCATGAAGGGCGCTGGACATCAAAACGAAGGCGCCCAGGCCAAAGGCGAGAAGCGCGGATCCCTGCACGCCCTCGGACGCCCCATGAAGAAAGTCGGGGTTGATGATCAGGTTATACCCCAGGATGATCAGAGGCACGACCAGGGTCTGCATGAGAAACGCCCGGTCCCGAAAAAGCAGCCGGATATCTTTTCCGACAACGCCGCTGAGGGTCCACCCCCTGGCCGGCCCCGCCGCCGAGGGAATCCTCCGCGCGCCTCGATAAGGCCCGCCGGCGCCTTTCAGACCGTCGCGAACGCACCACTGCGCCAGTCGAACCGTTGCGAATGTAAAGAGGACCGCGGTCAGCAGGACAGCCGCCCACAGCGAGCCGGGAGTTGACCCGGCCTCGGCAATCACGATCGGCAGGGAAAAGGGATTCCACAGAAACGCCGCCGGCGTGCGATCGGCGAGATCGATGAGAAACGACGCCGGCCCCGCCGTGATCTGCCACATGAGGGCCAAAAAGGCCGAGATGCCCAACAGCGAAAAAATGGCCTGAATATTTTTCAACCGGTTCGGCGGAAAATTCTTCCGCAGGCCGGTCTCCGTGATCAGATGCAGGCAGGCCAGAATCATCCCGTAATACGCGGCCAGCGCGCCGCCGATCGCGACGGACCAACCGCCATATCCGGCGCACGCGAAAATCGAAAAGAGGAATGGCCAGAACACGATCCAGGTAAAGGGATTGACCAGCGCCAGTTCGATGACTTTTGACAGAAAGATCGTCCAGGCCGGAACCGGAAAGGTGAACAGCCATTCCAGGCTCCATTCCACCCGCCCGAGATCCTGCGACATGCTGCCCACCATCATGAAATACATCGCGACGACCAGGTAAAGCAAAGCGATCGCCAGCGCGCGGATCATGGCGGATTGATCCGGCGGAGTCGGCCAGACGGACTCGCTGGGAAAGAAGGTCGCGCGTTCGGTCACGACGCGAAATCCGGCGGAGCCTCTTTCCTCAAATGCCGCCATCATTTTTTCCACCTTCTCCGCCTGATCTTTCTTCGACACACTCGGATCGTCCACAAAATATTCAAAACTTTCCCTCAGGGATTGCAGAAAGGCATCTCGTCGCGGATCCCCGTTCTCTCCTTTTCTGATCTTTCTCCATTCTGCTTTTTTTTCCAGGATCGCCCGATACTGCCATTTCCCGACGGCGATGCGGGTATCCGCGGCGCGGCCCTCCTCCGGACCCGCCGCGCGGCGCTCTTTCAATTCGGCGGACAGTTTCACGATCATTTGCATGGATATTCCGACGCCGTTGAGCGCGAACATCCCGAGCAGGAACGGAAACAGGATGAAGCTGACCATCCGCTTGCGGGGGGTTCCCGTTCGAGCTGCGGGAGGGTCGGATTTTTTCCGGCCGAACTTCATCGAGAAAACCCCGGTGGCGCGGTTCAGGAATTTTCGGGCCGACAGCCGCGACGTGATCCAGATGACGCGAATCGCCCCGGGAGGCGGAGGCGCCGGCGTCATCCGGGAATCGGAACTACTGGGAATTCGCCGGGGAGGCGTCACCCGTCACGGAAAAAAAGATCTCTTCCAGGGAGCTGTCGTGGGACAGGTTCGACCTGAGTTCCGACAGCGTCCCCGCCGCCGCCAGACGGCCTTTCGCGATGATGCCGGCCCGCGTGCAGAGCCGCTCGGCCTGATCCAGAAGATGCGTGCTGAAAAAAACCGTCCGGCCGTCCGCGATTTTTTCGCGCATCAAATCGTGCAAGGCGCGCGTCGCGTAGGGGTCCAGGCCGTTGGTCGGCTCGTCCAAAATGAGGACCATCGGATCGTGCAGAAGAGCGCAGATCAGGGCGAGCTTCTTTTTCATTCCGCGCGAGTAATTGACCGCGTACTCCTCCAGGGCGTCCATCATGTCGAGGCGCTCGCAGAGCGGGCCGCCGCGGGACTCGATCGATTCCCGGTCCAGGCCGTGCATTTCGCCCACGAACAGCAGAATTTCACGGCCGCGCAAGTAATCGTAAAAGACCGGTTCATCCGGCAGGTATCCCACCCGGCGCTTGACTTCGACCCGATCGCGGAAACAATCGAATCCGTCGACGGTCGCGGCGCCCGCGGTCGGCTGAAGAATGCCCATCATCATGAGAATCGTCGTGGTCTTGCCGGCGCCGTTGGGCCCGAGAAGCGCAAAAAGCTCGCCGGGACTGACCTGGAGATGCAGATCGACCACAGCGTCGAAATCGCCGTAGCGCTTCGAAAGGCCCCGGATGTCCACAAGCGGCGATGCGCCGGCCATGAGGGAGAGGTCGCCTTAGACTTTCAGGAGCGCCCTGGCTTCTTGAGCGACGTGTTCCGCCATGAACCCGAACGGAAAACTGACCACCCGATACCGAATCCCCTCCGACCGCAATTTCTCGTGTGCCTCCAGACAAAACTGATAGGGAATTTCATATTCAGCCGTAGCCTCCACAACGCAAATATAACGCGAAACAGGGCGGGATGCAACGATTTTGACACCGCTGCCCGCGACCGGGGGTCATCGGACCGGGGGTCATTCCGTAGCATTGTAACACGGGACCAGATAAACGAACGGACTATTCAGATCGCGTGCAATTCGCGCTTGATGCATTCGCCGAGCAAATGACGGATGAACGTCTGATAGGGCATCGATTTCATGGTGGCGATTTTTCGGATCGCCTGGATTTGCACGGGGTCGAGCTTGATGGAGAGGTTCTGAAGACGTCGCCGGCGTTTGCCGGAACGGATGTCTTTTTTCAGCTCCTCCGTCAGAGAAAATTCCACCGGCTCATCCGAGAGGTCGTCCAGAGTGTGCCGCCGCCGATCGTAATATTCGGCCAACATCTGCCTGTTTCGCGCTTCCTTGTCCGGCATGGTCTATCTTCCTTTCATTTTTCTGCAATAGCCCGCTTCCGCCGAGTCCATGTCCCATCCTGTGATGGGTCTTGCCAACTGTTTGGGCTTCATTTCGAATACGATCACCAGCAATCGGCCGGCCGATGTCCTGCCGAACGCCTTGTAATGCCCCTTCTTCGTCCTGCGCACATGGGGATCACCGGCAAGCACATCCTCCGCCTCTTCGGGACGTATGCCGTGATTCAATTCCAAATGCAGGACATTCCCCGCATCCCATTCAATGTCCCCAATACGCAGGCCGGCCATCTGAGTAATACATTACATTACCGCTCGTTCCTTGTCAAATCACCGGCAAAACACGGTCGGGCAGCACAGGGACATGGCCGCGATTTCTTGACATTCACCACCCGGCGGTCTAAACTGCCGGCAGATGAAGAATTCCAAAAATCTGCAGGACGCGTTGGATCAGGAGCGCCGCATCGCGGAGCACTGTTTTGTCCGCGGGGACGCGCGCCGGGCCCTGCCGCATTTCCGCCGGGCGCTTTTGGTCGAGCCCGACTCGGACAGGATAGAGATGCGGGTGGCCCAGTGCCTTGACCGGCTTGGGAAGTTGGACGAGTCCTACGCGGCGTTCCGCGCGCTGGTCGAGCGCGGCGTAGGCCGGTGCGAGGAGCCGCTTCGGCGGGAGATCCTGCAGGCCTTCACGAATCTCTGCCATCGGCTCAACCGGGACCCGGAGGTCATCGAGTGCCTTTCTCCGCATCTCCCGCTCCTCGAGCAAACGCCGCCCCTCTATTACAATCTTGGGCTGGCCTTTTACAAATGCAACCGTTTGGAAGAGTCGAAGGAATGTTTTGAACGGATCAAGGCCATTCATGCCAACCATTCCGCCGGTTACATCGGGCTGGCGGTTCTCTATTGTCATTTCGGCCATCTGGAATCCGCGATCCAGGAGCTTCAGGCGGCCCGCGCCGCCGCGCCGAACGACGTGCAGGTCGTGGAGAATCTGGCCGTGGTGCAGATGAAAATCGGAAACCCGCTGGCCGCCGTGACGACGCTCCGAAGCGCCCTCTCGAAGGGCGGCGGGTTTCACAGCCCCAAGTTCTATCACCTCCTCGGCGTCGCTCATCTGCGGCTGGGGGAGCTGGCCCGGGCCGAAGGGTATCTTCAGAAAAGTCTGGCCATCGAGCGGACGAGCGAGGCGCTGCGGGAGATGGGCTGGCTTCAGATCACCCGCGGGAATTTCGACGGGAGCATCGCATACCTCAAGGACGCCCTGGCGCTGAACCCGAACGACGTCTGGGCCAAGCTGGATCTTGCCATCGCCTATTTCAAGCAGGGGATCACGATGGACGCCCAGGTCCTCTTCAACGAGGCCCGGGCGGTTTCGCCCACGCCGGAAGTCACCCGACTGCTCGACGACCTCGCCCGGGCCATCGAAACCGCGCCGAGACCGTAGCGCGGCCGGCATGAGGAACGTCGCAATTTTCGGCTGCACCGGGTCGATCGGCCGGTCGGCTCTCTCGGTGATCAGGCGGTTTCCGGACCGTTTGCGGGTCCATACGCTGGCGGCGCGCGGCCGGCGGCTTCGAACGCTCCTCGATCAGGTCCGAAAATTTCGTCCAAAATATTTGATCGTGACCGATGAGTCCCGCGCGGCGGCCCTCAACGGACATGTGCCGGGCGGAACGCGGCTGCTGAGAGGCATGCGCGCGCTGACCGATGTCCTGGAGGACTCGCGGCCGGACGTTCTCCTGCACGGCGTCGTGGGCGCGGCGGGCCTGCCGTCGGCGCTCGCCGCCGCCAAAAGCGGCGTCACGCTGGCCATTGCCAACAAGGAATCGCTGGTCTGCGCCGGCGGGTTTCTCCGGCGCGCCGCCCAAAAAAGCGGCGCCCGGCTTTTGCCGGTCGACAGCGAACACAACGCGATTTTCCAGGTCATGGCCGGGGAAAGGCCCGACAGCGTCCGGAAAATTCTCCTCACCGCGTCCGGTGGGCCGTTCTTCAGGCGCGCCGGCGCCTTTTCGCGAATCACGCCGCGGGAAGCGCTCCGGCATCCGAACTGGAAGATGGGTCCCAAAATCACGGTGGATTCCGCCACGCTGATGAACAAGGCCCTCGAGATTATCGAAGCGAAATTTCTGTTTGACGCGCCGGCCGACAGGATCGGCGTTGTCATTCACCCCGAATCGATCGTTCATTCGATGGTCGAGTTCGTCGACGGCAGCGTCAAGATGCAGGCCGCGGTGCCGGACATGCGGCTGCCGATCCAGTATGCGCTTTTCTATCCCGACCGGATGGCGTCCTGCGTGCAGCGTCTGGATCTCGCGCGGGTCGGCCGGCTCACCTTTTACGAGCCGGACCGCCGCCGGTTTCCGTCTCTGGCGTTCGCGTACCGCGCCCTGGAGCTGGGCGGGTCGGCGCCGGCGGTGATGTCGGCGGCCAACGAGATCGCCGTCACCGCGTTTTTGGAAGGCCGGATCCGGTTCGACCGGATATTCGACGTCGTCCGGCGCACGCTCGATCTGACAAAGTCCTTTCGGGCGTCCGCCATCGAGGACATTCTGGAGGCCGACCGCCTGACGCGCCTTCGGGCGACGGCGCTGGCCGGCAAACTCTCATGTACATCCTGATCGGCTCTCTTCTCGTCCTCGGCATTGCCGTGCTGGTTCACGAGTTCGGCCATTTTGTCGTGGCGCGCAGAAACGGCGTCCGGGTGGAGGAATTCTGCATCGGCTTTCCGCCGAGAATTTTCAAATTCAAAAAGGGCGTGACCCAGTACAGCATCGGCATCATTCCGGTCGGCGGATTCGTCAAAATGGCCGGCGAGGACCCGGAATCGCTCAGCGGCGCGCCGGACGAGTTTTTCTCGAAGTCCATTCCGGTCCGCATCCGGATCGCGCTGGCGGGCCCGTTCGGCAATTTCGTCTGCGCCTATTTCTGCGTGCTCATCTATCTCTGGACCGGGGGGGTCCAGGAGGCGCTGCACGCGCCGGTGTTCGGCACGCCCACCGACACGGAGGCCTACCGGTCGGCGGGCATCGAGGTGGGGGACAGGCTCGTGGCGGTGCGCGGAAAAACGCCGGAAACATTTTCGGAAGCGTTCGAGATTCTCCAAGCCGGCGACACCTGGCCGGCGGATATTGCCCTGGAACGCGGCGAGTCAAGGCTCGACCTTCAACTCGACTCCGAGCAGGCCCAACGGCTGTCGGAAGGCGCGTTTCCGAAGATCGATCTTGTCGTGTCCCGGGTCATGCCGGGAAGCCCGGCCGCCCGGGCCGGGCTGGAGAGCGGGGACCGGATTCACGAAATCGACGGGGGGCCGGTGGACGAGTGGCAGGAACTGCAGAAAATCGTGTCGGCAAAGGGCGGCGAAACGGTGACCCTCGCCTTTTCAAGAGGGAACGACCGCCACTCCATAACGCTCATCCCGCAGATTCAGAGCCAGCAGACCGAAAACGGCGAGATGGAAAAAGTCGGCCGGATCGGAATCCAGAATGCCGTTGCCTCGCGGTCCCACGCCTACGGCTTCTGGGAGGGTCTCTGGGTCGCGTTGAAGATGCTGTTCGGGTTCATCACCCTTTTTCTGGACGTCCTCTGGCGGCTCCTGACCGGCGGCCTCTCGGTGAAACTCCTCGGCGGCCCCGTCGGAATCGCGCAGTACGCGGGGGAAAGCCTGCGGCAGGGCTCGCACCAGTTTCTGATGTTCCTCGGCGTGATCAACGCCAATTTGGGATTTGTGAATCTCATCCCGTTCTTCCTCATCACCGACGGCGGACTCATCTTCCTCTTCCTCATCGAGGCCGTCCGTCGCCGGCGGATGTCGATCCGGGGACTGGAGCGGTGGCACAAGCTCGGCTGGGCGATGGTCCTCACCCTGCTGGTGATGGCCACCTACAACGACCTGATGATCCGCCTGGAGCTGGGCGAGAAGGTTTCGCGGGGGTTCGATGCGCTGCGGCGGCTGTTCTGACCGCCGCCGGTAAAGTGATATCATGATATCATGATAGCTATCATGATATCATGATATCATGATATCAGTTTGGGGTTGGAGGCTTGAAAAGTCCGTGAAGGCGTGCGTGCGATGAGGGCGTCGGTCCTGCTGGCGCCCACGCTCAAGGAGGTGCCGCGCGAGGCGGAGGCGGTCAGCCACCGGCTGCTCCTTCGCGCCGGATTCATCCGGCCTCTCGCGTCCGGCATCTATCTCTTTCTCCCGCTGGGCCTGCGGGTCCTTCGGAAGATCGAGACGATCGTGCGCGAGGAGATGGACCGCGCCGGGGCCCAGGAACTGCTCCTGGCGGCGCTCCATCCGCGGGAACTGTGGGAGGCGACCGGCCGCTGGGCCTCCTACGGGGACGACATGATGAAACTGCGGGACCGGACCGGCCGCGAGTTCGGGCTGGGTCCGACGCACGAGGAGGTCATCACCCAGCTCGCCGCGCAGGAGATTCACTCCTACCAGGACCTGCCCAAGGCGCTCTATCAGATTCAGGTCAAATTCCGGGACGAGCCCCGGCCGCGATTCGGGCTTCTCCGATGCAAGGAATTCATCATGAAGGATTGCTACAGTTTTCACGCGACCCGGGAAGACGCCGAGAAAACGTACGAGCGGATGCTCGCCGCCTACAAAACCGTCTTCACGCGCGTCGGGATCCGGTTCATCCCGGTCCGGGCCGATCCCGGACTGATCGGCGGCAACCTGTCGCACGAATTCATCATGCCGGCCGAAAGCGGCGAGGACACGCTGATTCATTGTCCGTCCTGCGGCCACGCCGCGAGCCTCGAAGGCGCCGAGGGCGCCGCGCCCTCATCGAGCTGTCCCGCGTGCCACAAGGAGGCGTCGCTGGTTCGGGGCATGGAGATCGGCCACATCTTTTTTCTCGGCACGAAATACAGCGCCAAACTCAACGCGCAGTTTCTGGACGCCGACGGCGTCCGCAAGCCCATCGAGATGGGCTGTTACGGCATTGGCGTATCGCGGCTGATTTCGGCGGTGGTCGAAAGCAGCCATGACGACAAAGGCATGATCTGGCCCAAGTCGGTGGCGCCGTACCGCGTTCATCTGATCGTGACCACGATGGACAAGCCCGACGTGGTGGCCGCCGCCGAACGCGCCTATGCGGACCTTTCGGCCGCGCTGAACGGCGACTGCCTGATCGACGACCGCGACTGCCGGGCGGGCGTCAAGTTTCACGACGCGGATCTTCTGGGCATTCCCGTGCGGCTTGTCTTCGGCCGCGGCGTGGCCGAAGGGAACGTGGAACTTCAGGAGCGGGCCACGGGTCAAAGCCGGTCCATTCCCTTGAAACAGGCGGCGGACGAGGTTAAATCTCTGCTTGCATGAAAAACGGCAAGGCACGCATGTCGAGAAGGAAATTCCTGGCCAAAGGCGGGATCGCGGCCATGGCGGCCATGGCGGCCATGGCGTCTGAGTCCAAGGCCGCCCGCGCGCCCAAAAAGAAAACACCCGCGCCTCCCCCGCCTCCTGAAAAACCCCCGGAGGAGCCGCCGGTCACACTGACGGCGGTGGAATTGAATCTGACCGTCAACGGCAAAAAAATTTCGCGCACCGTTCCCGCCGGCCGGACGCTGGCGGAATTTCTCAAGGAAGATCTCGGTTACGCCGGCGTCAAAATCGGTTGCGGTCACGCCGAGTGCGGGGCCTGCACCGTCCTCGTCAACCTTCAGCCCGTCTACAGTTGCCGGTATCTGGCGGTGCTCGCGGACCAGGGCGTGGTCGAAACCATCGAGGGCGTCGCCCCGGCCGGGGCCGACCTGCACCCGATACAAAAAGCCTTCATGGAGCATGACGCGCTCCAGTGCGGGTTCTGCACGCCGGGCATGATCTGCGCCGCCAAGTCGCTCATCGCAAAAAATCCCAAGGCCGAGGACGAGGACATCCGCGAGGGCCTCGCCGGCAACCTGTGCCGGTGCGGCGCCTACCAGAACATCCTGGCCGCGGTCCGTTCCGTGAGCCGGGCGTCGTAGCCCGATGGCATCGTCCGAGTATACCGAGGTCGTGGTCGAAGGCCGCAAGGTCCGCCTGCGGGCGCCCGCAGCGGAGGCGATCCCGGCCTATGGCGCGGCCACGCGGGTAGTGGGCACGGCCGCTCAGCGTGTGGACGCGCTGGAAAAAGTAACGGGTCGCGCCGTCTATCCGTCCGACCTGCGTCTGCCCGGCATGGTCCACGCGCGTTTTGTGCGGAGCGCCCGCGCCCACGCGCGGATCACGTCGATGGACCTGTCGCATGCGGAAAAGGTCCCGGGATTTCTTGCGGCGATTGGGCCTTCGGAGCTTTCGGAAAAATCTCTGAAGGACATGCTGGGCCGGGAACTACCCATCCTGACGGAGGAGCCCAAATATTATGGAGAGGAGATCCTGGCCGTATGCGCGGAGACCGATGATGCGGCCCGGGCCGCCGCCCGCGAGGTCCGGATCACTTACGAGACGCTTCCGTTCTCGGTCGACCCGGAGGAGCGTGTCCGCGCCGGCCAGTTCGTGGGCGGCGGCTGGACGCCCACCGGGCCGGGCCGGCCGGCCGTCTACGAGCGCGGAAATGTCCAAAAAGCCATGGCCGCCGCCAACCGGATCATCGAGCGGACCTACCGCACGGCGCCGAACGTTCACAGTTCGATCGAGCCGCACGCCGCCGTGGCCTCATACGAGGAGGGGCGCTGGACGGTCTGGGAATCGACCCAGGGCGTCTTCGCCGTCCGGGAGGAACTGGCGGCGATGCTGGGCGCGCCGCTCCTCAGCGTTCGCGTGATCGGCACGCACATGGGCGGCGGATTCGGCAGCAAGGTTTCCGCCGGGAAATACACATTCATCGCCGCGTACCTGGCGAAAAAACTGGGCCGGCCGGTTCGATGCGTTCAGGACCGGTCCGAAGAGTTTGTCTCGCCCTACGGCCGGCCGCCCTCGGTCGTCACGATCAAGGCCGCGGTCCGGCCGGACGGAAAATTGCTGGCGATCGAACAAAAGGGAATCCACGCCGCCGGCCCTTACGGATTTGGCGCCGAATGGGGCCACGCCGAGGACATGGCGGCCGAGATGTACGCCTGCGACAATGTGCGGACGGAAACGTACGCCGCGCTCACTCACACTCCCCCGCCCTGCGCCATGCGCGCGCCCGGCCACGCGCAGGCCGCGTTTTCGCTCGAACAGATGATGGACGAGATCGCGCGGGAAATCGGAATGGATCCGGTCGAGTTCCGTTTAAAGAATCTGCCCGCGCGCGATCCTGTTTCCGGAAAGCCCATCGCCGTCCCGAGAGGGTCTCACGGGCTGGCCGAATGCCTCAAAAAAGGCGGGGAACTTTTCCAGTGGAAGAAGCGGCGCAAAGAAACGCGTGACGCGCCCCCGCCCCGATTCCGCCGCGGCGTCGGCGTCGCCGCCACCGCCTGGAGCGCCGGGGGCGGGCCACCGGCGTCCGTGGTGATTCGCATCCATGCGGATGGCGTTGCGGAGCTGTTTGCCGGCGCGGCGGACATCGGCACCGGCACGCGGACGGCGCTGGCGCAGATCGCGTCCGAAGAAACCGGCGTCCCCGTCGATCGAATCCGCGTGACGAACGCCGACACGGCGCTGACGTCGTACTGCCTTCCGAGCTACGGCAGTCTCACCCTCGCGTCGACCGGCCCCGCCGTCCGCCGGGCGGCCGTCGCGTGCCGCCGGCAGCTCCTGTCGATTGCATCGGACATCCTGGAAGCTCCGGAAAAAAATATCGTGCTGGCCGGCGGCCGCGCGACGCGCCCCGCATCCCGCAAGACGCCGGAGTCCTCCGTTCCCATCGCCAAACTCGTGGAACTTTCCGCGTCGCGTGAGATCGTCGGCCTGGGCGAGCGCGAGGGCAATCCCGACATGTCGATCCGGTCCCACGGCGCGCAATTCGTGGCCGTGGAGGTCGACACAGAAACGGGGACCATCGAGGTGACGGACCTCGTGGCGGTCAACGACAGCGGCCGGGTGATCAATCCGACGATGTTCAAGAGCCAGCAGTACGGCGGCGTGACGATGGGTTTGGGCATGGGTCTGACGGAGGAACGCGTGTACGATTTGGAGACCGGCCGGCCGCTGAATCCCAATCTGACCGATTACAAAGTTCCGACGATCCTCGATCAGCCGGCGGCGTTTCAGGCCGTGCCCCTCGAGGTCCCGTACGACGGAAACAATCTGGGCGCCAAGGGGCTTGGAGAGCCGCCCATCATTCCGACCGCGGCCGCCGTCGCCAACGCCGTGTACGACGCCATCGGCATTCGCCTCGCCGCTCTGCCCCTCACGCCCAAGCGCGTGATCGATGCGCTCCATCCGCCGGAGTCGAAGCCATGACCTGGCCGATCACGCTGGAGCGCCCGAAGGATCTCGCCGCCGCCACCCGCCGGCTTGCGGCGCTGGGCGGCAAAGGCGCCGTGCTGGGCGGCGGCCTGGAGCTTCTCGACATGCGCAATCGCCCGGAAATCCTGATTCCGACGAGGTTTCTTGGCCCGATGTCGTACATCGAAGTCCGCAGCGCGGAGGTCCGGATCGGTGCGGCGACCACCCTCGGCGAACTCGTGGACAGTTCCTCCATCCGGCACTACGCGTGGCCGCTCTGGGAGGCTGCGCGGCTGGTGGGCTCGCCGCAAATCCGGGCCCAGGCCACCCTCGCGGGCAATCTGCTCCAGCGGCCGAGGTGCTGGTATTTCCGGAACGGCTTCCCCTGTCTGAAAAACGGCGTCGAGGGGTGTCCGGCCGAAACGGGCGACAACCGGCATCACGCGATCTTTGACGGCGGGCCGACCTACAGCGTCTATCATTCCGACATCGGCCTCGTTCTGCACGCGCTTCAGGCGACCCTCGCCATCGCAACGCCGGAAGGCGACAAAGTGATCTCGATGTTCGATCTCTATGCCGACCCCAAAAAGGATCCGGCGCGGGAGCACGTTCTCAAGCCCGGCGAGATCATCCGGGAGATACGCTTCCGCCAACTGGACAACCGGTGGGTCGGGACGTTTTTGAAAGTGAGGGACCGGCGCGGATTTGATTTCGCGCTCGCGTCCGTCGCGGTCACTTACAATAATTATTACGGAAAATTCAGCAGCGTACGGATTCTCCTCGGAGCGGTGGCGCCGCGCGCCTACGTTCCCCAGAAGAGCATCGACTTTCTGCAAAACCGGAAATTGAACCGTTCCCTCCTCGCGCCGGCGGCCGACCTCTCGATCGAGGGCGCGCAGCCGCTGGCGCACAACGCGTACAAGGTCCATCTCGTCCGCAACCTGGTCATGCGCGCGCTGGAAAAAACATACGACCGGCTGAGCTGGAAACCCGATTAGCGGTTGATTTCAAATTGGCCGCGGTCCTCATTCTCCTCCTCGTCGGGTCCCCAGTCGCCCACGCCGACTCTCCGTCTCCGGTCGAGTTGATCTCCCGCCATGCCCTCGCGGAATGGGTCGTGACCGGCGAGCCGCTCGAAGCTGGCCCGGCGGCGCTTTCGAAACTCATCCACGATCTGCCGGCGGCGGTCCGGCTGGCCCGCGAGGTGACGGGCTTGGACTACCGGCTGACGCGGATCGACACCGACGAATTCGAACTCCAAACCCCGCGCGGCCTGACGGCGCGCCTGCATCCGATCGTGACGAGGTCGGACACGGCCGGCGGAGAATTCGAGGCGGTCGGCCATGGCGTTTTCCGCCGCGCGGGAAATCTCTTCCGCGGGCGGTATGCGCTGAGATTCCGCTACCGCGTCGTCACCGACACGGAGGCGCGCGGGTCGGCGCTCGCGAAGGGAGATTTTCATGTCTACGTGGACGTCGAAAACCGGTTCGTGCGTTTTCTGTCCCTGTTTGTCCGCGGCTTGATCAACGAGCGATTGAAGGAAGAGATGGACCGGATGATGCTGGAGGCCAAGGCGGTCATGAAAACGGCGGAAGCGCGGCGGGCCGGATCAAAATCGTGGTGATGTTGTCGGCGGCGCCCTGCAACCGCGCCGCGCGTACGAGATTTCGCGCGCCGGCCGCCGCGCCCGGATTGCCGCTCAGGAGATTCTCTGCATCCGCGATCGTCACGCCTTCAAACAATCCATCGCTGGCGATCAGAATGTACCGATCGCAGTCACACAGATCGTATTCCACGATATGAGGGGTTGATATGAGGCCTGCTTCACGCATCGCCCGGTCGCCGAAACTGCGGGTAGGGACAAGCCCCCGGTCCGCGCCGTAAAAATAGGGGCGGCGGATGCGCGCCCCTGTGGCGCGGATTCGCGCGAATTCTCCGGCGTCATCAAGCCGGTGTGTCTGACTCAACAGGCGGGCCGTCGATCCGATCACGATCACGCTCGCATCTCCGGCGTTGGCCGCCGTCAAACGATGGCCTGAAACATAAGCGCAGGCCGCCGTGGATCCGCAATCCATTTGGCGGCATTCCCGGTCCATTTCCGTGAATGCCGATTCGAGCGAGTCCGCCACAGGCAATCCTCGGTCAAAAAATGAAAAAAAATGGCCGGAAAGCCGACCGGCCAGTCGGTCGGCGACAGAGACGCCTGCGTGTCCGTCGAATACGCCCGCGAAGATGCCCTCGGGCCGGATCACCACACGGCTTCGATCCTCCATCCGCCGCCGCATCCCTTTTGTGCGTTCGACATGAAGTTCCGGAATTTTCTCGCCACATGTGATCATCGATCGACCGCCTTTCCGCATTTTGGCCTACCAAGTATACAGCGGCGGGGAGACGTCAAACCGAACAGTCTGAGATAAAATTATTGGCCGTAATACGTGCGGACCAGCGCCCGGCCCGGCGCCGATTCCATAAATACATCGCGAACCCGCCGGATGCCCCCGAAATCCCCGTGGCCGAATGTTCCCGTAATGACGCACGCAGCGCCTTTGGCGCCGGCCGCGGCGGCGCCGCCGACCGAACCGTCGGTCGCCGGCGTGGGCTCGTACGTCGAAACGGACTCCGGAAACACGATCCCGCCCGGATCCACAATCCGGCCGTTCGCCGTGCCGTCCAGATCGCCCGGGCCGCCGTCCCGCAGGGTCAGCTCGACCACCGAATCGCCGTCCAGGCTCCCGAGCTGCGGCGTCATGTCGATCCATGCCTTGTTCGATTCGTTCCATAGATAATACTTGGCGCCCGCTGGAACATTTTCCGGCATCGTCATGGCGATCGTGACCGAGCCGCCGATCGGCACGCCGCTGACATTGTACGTGAACAGCCCGTACTTGAAGGACGACTTTGGATGGACGTTCTGACCGGCGGGAGAGACCTCCTGGTCGTAGTCCACGGGGCCCATCACATCGATCTTTCCTGTCGAGTTGTTGGCGAGGGTGTACTTGAACCGGTCGTCGGCTTTCGGCTGTCGGGGCGTGGGCGACGGGCCGGTATCAAGCGCCGGTTTCTTCCGGTCCTGAGGTTTCTGCTTGTCGTCATCCTTCCGTCCGTGCTCATGCCCGTCATCGTCGTCATCGCATTCGCCGTTCACGTACGTGTTGTTGTTCACGACCGTGTACGTGTTGTCGATGTCGATTTGCACGTGAATCTCCGGCCGAACCATCACCACTTCTTTCGCCGCCGGCTGGTCCAGCGGGTCGGCCCCTGTCGTGAACGTCCGGGCTTCGCTCCACTCGCTCCACGCGCCCTTGCTGTCCCGTACCCGCACTCTCCACGCGTAGCCGGTTTTCCCCCGCAGAAGCCCGCGCGGAAAGCGCAGAGAGGTGTCGGCCGTGGTGGCCGTACCTCCCTCGATGATCCAGTTGGCCACCATCCTCTCGTTCACGAACATCCCGCTCGCGTCTGTCACCTGCCAGTGCGTTCCCATTTGTGAGTCGTTTTCCGGATCCGAAAACCGGCTGATCATGAGTTCGACTGTTGTCGGCACGCTCTCCGCCCCGTCAGTCGGAGAAATCGGGCGCGGCCGGTACGGACCAAAATTAAACGTCGGGCGAAGCGTGACCGTATCGCCGATCACCGGCAATCCGACAATTCGGACCTTCTCCGATATCGACAGTTGGATCGCATGGGCCGGCGTGGCCGTGGAAGAAACCGATCCCCTCATGGCGTCCAGCGCGGCCTCCCACCAGCTTTTCGGCGTGGCGACGATCGGCGCCGTATCGCCCACGCGCGTCCGGAAATGATACCGGTCGCGGCCGTCCGTCCGAAAATCGTGCGTGACGATCAGGTGGGACGGCGCGCCCTTTTTCAGCGTGAGATCCAGTCTTGAAAAGTCAGCCGAGCCGTCTTCGTTCAAATAAAAGGTCTCGGCCAGTTTTGTGTCCTCACGGCCGTCGCCGTTGCCGTCCAGCCACAGCGCCGCGGCCGTCACGTCCCGCAACCGCCCCGTGTAGGTGTAGGTGGTCGTCCGGAGACCGTTCAAGGCGACGGTGCTGTCCGCCAGCAGCGTGAGGTGAAGCATATGAATCTGGTCCGCCGCCGAGGGGACTTCGCGCGCCGGCGCGCGCATCGGGCTTTGCGACGCGTAAATCGTCACCGTGTCCTGCGCCGATTGCTGAGTTTGCGCCGCAGGCTCGCACGCGCCGCTGGTGTTTATCCCCCGGACTTCGTAAATGTCCAGCATCGAGGTCGCCGTCGTGCTCGGCTGGCCCCACACCGTGAACGTGTGCCGGATTTTGACGCTTTTAACCGCTTTGGGAGGGAACACCCTGCCGTCCCCGACTTTCAGCCATTCCCACCGCGTCGATCCGGCCGCGCCCGCGGCCGGCGCGCTCGTATAAATATCCATCTGAATGGAATTTTGCGGCTCGTTGCGCCCGGGATTGTCCTTCAGCCGGTACTCGTAATCGTACATCACGCCCGTCATCGTCGTCGCGCCGGGGAAGTCGACCTGTAAAATCGCGTCGACTTTCGGGTCCACGTAATAGTTCGCCGTGACATTGAACGCCGTCAGGGAATTTGAATCGAAGGCGTTTCGAATATTTCCGGCCGAGGTGACTCTCACGTTTTGCCCCGGAGGAATTTCATACCGGATGTTTCCCGTCTCCGGTTGAATCCAGCAGCTTTTCGGACCGATCACCAGCCGTGAGACTTCGCCCGTGTCGCCTTTTTCGCCCGTCCTGGAATAGGCGGTCGCGCGCCAGAAGTAGGAGCCGGCCGGCATCGACAACGGGGGCCGGATCGACGTGTCCGTCCGCCGCTCGCTCACAAACGGGCTTGCAAAATCCCGGTTGTTGGCCAGCTCGAACACGTAATGCGATATCCCATGGCGAGATCGCGCGTCCGACCAGGAAAAGGTCAGCTGCGGCTCCGTCGTCGTCAAGCCGTTTGGCGGCTGAAGCAGTTTCGGCGCCGTCGGAACGTCCGCCGCGATGCCGCGAATTTCGTAAATGTCGAGTTGGACGGCCGCCGTCCGATCGTTGTCCTTCCAGGGGTTCATTCGGTGGTCGATCCGGACATTCCGGACCATGCACGGATCAAAGGAGGCGCCGTCCCCGACGTCCTTCCAGATCCACTGGGAATATCCGTTGGATGGATCCGGCGTCTCGATTTGAATCCGCGTCCGGCTTTGGGCCGGAGTGGATCGCGAAGCGTTGGCGCCGCGGTAACGGTAATCGTAGGTGATGCCTTTGAGATGGACGCCGCCGGAAAACGCGGCGTAAATCTGAACGAAAAAGTCACGGCTTGAATAATAATAGCTGGAATACGACGTGGGCCGTGTGTATTCGATATGGTAGGCCGTCGCCGGATTCGAGTCAAACGCCAGGGCGGTGGATCCCTTCGTCTGCGGCGACCGGCCGCCGGCCTCGTCGTAGGCTGTAATCTGGTTCTGAGACGTGTATCCCGCCCAATACCCGAGCGGCTTTGGCTGGACCCAGTCGCCCGGCGACGCCGCAACCTGCGTCGCCGCGATCGCGGCTTCAACCCCTACCATCACCCATCCAGCCGCCAAAATGAGGCTGAGAACAAGGCACACCGGTGCACGCATCAAGTCACGTTGCGTCTTCATTTTGAACCCCCCTTTTATTCGATTGTCAAAGATCCCTCACCCCCGAATCGGGGGTCCCACTTCCTTCCTCCGCCCTATACAGCGTCTATCCCCGGCCAAACCGAACATGCGGCCCGCGGATTTTCCCGCTCATCGAAAACTTGACTTCCCAACCAACCGTTACTATTCACCATGCCTCTGAAACGCAAATTCGAGACCACCACGACCAAACGCGTCCCGTTCTCGAAACACCCCGGCTACACGCTCGAAGTCCACGACCTCGGGGGATTTTTGTCGAATGTTCAGTACGCCCTGGAATTCGAGAAGGAACGGGTGCCGGTCAGCGCCAAATTCATGACGGTCGGGCGCGGCGAGATGAACCACATCGACATCCGCGATGAAAACGGGCAGATCTCCCGCGTGCACGCCAAAATCGAATGCAAGGACGGCGCCTTCACGATCACCGACATGGGCAGCACCAACGGCACTTACCTGAACGGCAACATCATTGAAAAGCGCAAAGCGTTCCATTTGAATGCCGGCGACACCATCGTCTTCGGGAAATGCGCCATGGCGCGGTTCATCCGGCTTGAACCGCCCGCCGCCGACCCCGACGCCGACGCGAGAGATATCCTGCCCGACACGATTTCGCGCGCCTCCGGCTGACCCGCATGTCCGCCGGTCCATTCTCCGAAACCGTCCGGCTCCTCAAATCGGCCGGCCAGGGAGACGACGGGGCCTTTCGGGCGCTCCTCGCCAAATACCAGGACCGCATCCACCTGATCGCGAGGTTCCGGCTCGGTCAGCGCCTTCGCCGCAAGATGGATTCCATGGACATCGTGCAGGACGCCATGCTCCGCGCCCTCAAATCGGGCGCGCCGTCGGTGATCGAAAACGAGGGCGGATTCATCAAATGGCTTTACTCCCTGGTCGAACACCAGATCATCGACAACGTCGATTACTTCGACGCCGGAAAGCGCGCCCTGTCGGCCGAGGCCTCGCTCGAAGACTCCGCCGTCCGGAACCGCGCGGACGGGATCGTCGCCGGCAGAGGTGACGAGGCCGAAAAAATAGAAAACACGATGCTCCTCGAATCCCTGCTGGACACGCTCGAGGACGATGAACGCGACATCATCCTCCACCGCGACATCTACGGATATTCCTTCAAGGAAATCGCCGCGCTGGTCGACTCGACCTCCGACGCCGTGCGGGTCCGGTATGGGCGGATCAAATTCAAGCTTTCCAAACTGGTCGCCGATGCAGGATGAGGCCGAACCCCTCTTTCTAAAGTACCTCGAGGCGGTCGAATCCGGCAAACCGCCGGATACGACCCAGGCGCCCTACAACAATCCCGAATTTCTCAAAATTCTGGCCGCCCATACTCGAATCAACCGCGCCATCCACGGCGCCGGCGAGGAACTCAATCCCCTGCACATCGGCGGCATGCCGGACCTGCCGGAACTGGAGATCGTCGGCGAAATCGGCCGCGGCGGGATGGGGCTGGTCTTTCTCGCCCGCGACACCTCCCTCGACCGTGAAGTCGCCGTTAAAATCATCCCCAAACTGAACAATGAACAGATCATCAAGCGCTTCGCCCTCGAAAGTAAAATCCTCGCGAAACTCAACCACCCCAACATCGTCGTCATCCACAGCCACGGCCAGAGCCAGGACCATTTCTATTACGTCATGGAAAAACTCGAGGGCGTCACCCTCAACCAGGTCATCGTCTGGCTGACCGAAAACCGGTTCGAATGCGCGTCCGACGTGTTCAAATTCATGGCCGGCGACATCAAGACCCTCCCGGCCGAAAATTCCGCCGCGACCCGCATCGACGGGGAATACTGCCGCAAAATCGTCGAGATCGTCCGGCAGGCCAGCGACGCCCTCGCCTTCGCGCACGCGGGCGGCGTTGTCCACCGCGACATCAAACCCTCCAATCTCGTGTTCGACAAATTCGGCATGGTCAAAATTCTTGATTTCGGCATCAGTAAAATCGCGTCGCCCTCACAGCTCACCATGCCGGACGAATTCGTCGGCACGCCCTACTACGTCTGCCCCGAAATGCTGCACGGCCGGGAGGCGACGCCGCAGGCCGACGTCTATTCGCTCGGCGTCGTCCTCTACGAGCTTCTCAGCCTGACCCTGCCGTTTGACTACGACTCGATCGACGCGCTGTATTCCGCGATCAAGGAAAAAATCCCGGCGCGGATCACCGCGATCCGCAGGGAACTGCCGCGCGACCTGGACGTCATCGTCCAGACGGCCATGGAAAAGGATCCGGAGCATCGATATCCCGACATGATGACGCTTCGCGCCGACCTCGAGTTCTTTCTCGGCAACAAACCTCTCAAATTCGCAAAGTACAGCCTCTGGCGAACCCTCGCCAAGCACGCCCACGCCCGGCGCAAGGGCCTCGCGGTCGGGTCGCTCGTGATGGCCGCCGCGGTCGTCGCGGCCAATTTCTGGATCACGTCCCTGCGGTCTCAACTGCGCGAACGTGAAACCATGCACGCCCTCACGGAAGTCCGCCAGAAGGAGAGGACCGAGCAGACGCGCAAACATGCGGCCGGCGCGTTTCTCAAGGCCATTTTTTTCAAGGCGCTCGATTTTCACGTCGGCGAAAAAATGCGCGCCCTCGCCGATCTTCGCGATCAGGCGGCTGAAACCCGGGATCCGTTCATCTTCGGCCTGTACCTCTCGCTCAAAATATCTTCGGACGGCCGCACGCTCGCCATCGACGCCAAAAAAATAGATGCGGACTACGACTCCGCCGCGGCCGCGCTTCTCGCCCTCCAGCCCGATTGGTTGTCGGCCCGCCTCTTTTCCAAACTCGCGGGCGACCCAAACATCGAGCTGGCCGATCTGATCGACCGTACCGGCCACATGGCCGACGCCGCGCCGGCGTTTGAAGACAATTTCCTCGTCGGCGCGTTCCTGCTTCTGGCCGGCGACCCGGCCGACGCGGCCGGGTTTTTCAAAAAAAGTTTCGAATCCAAACGGGACTTTTTCCACGCCAAACTCTGCGAGGGCGCCGCCGTCGCCTACGCCGGCCGGCTCGACGACGGCATCGCGATCCTCCAGAACGACGTCATCCCCGCCGGCGACGAGATCAAGCTCTTTCTTCTCGCGGAGCTTTTTTCCCAGAAAAACGAGATCGTCAAGGCCAAATCCCACTACGACCGGCTGGTCGGCGCGTATCCCGAGAGCGTCTTCGGATTCCAGTACGTCAATTTTCTCGCGACCCACGGATTTGACGATGAGGCCGTGGCCTACGTCGCCCGGCGGGGCGATACCGAAATCAAGCTGATCTACCTCACGGCCAAATTCGCGGAAGCCAGATCGCCCGAGGAAGGCATCCGGTTCCTCGACGAGGCGTTCGCCATCCAGCCGTATCCGTACATGTATTCGCTGAAAGCCGAAGCGCTGGCGGGACTCGGAAAATACGACCAGGCCATCGAGACCCTCAAGCTGGTGGTCGACCTCAACCAGAAATCGAAATCGGATACGTACACCCGCGCGAATTATCTGACGATGATGGGCGACATCCTGGGCGACAAGGGCGATTTCTCGCAGGCGCGAAAACAGTACCGCGAAGCCTATGACATTTAGCGGAAATACAATGACCGCAATTCCGTCATCACCACGGCCCGGCGGCTCTGCACCCTCTACGCCGCGTCCGGAGACGATAACGCCTGCGAACCGCTGATCCACGAAGTTCTCAAACCGGACTACGACGGCTGGCCCAACGGAAAACTTCTTTTCCTGAAAGATTTTATGCCGCCGGCGGAATTTCGAAATATCCTCCTCGCGCGGCTCGCCCAGCCCTCCGACCGGAACGTCACGCTCTATTTTACGTTTCTGACGTTTCTCGGCACGGAATCCGATACCGTCATGCAGTCCTACGCGCGAAACGCCGTGATCTCCGACCCGGCCGACGACGCCGCGCGAACCTACCTCATCGACTACAGCATCCACGCCGGCAAATTCGACGAGGCCGACTACGAATGCCGCCAGTGGATGGCCCGCAAACCCCTCGATTACCGGCCCCTGCTCTCCATCGCCATGGTCCGCCGCCTGCGCCGGAATTTCAAAGACGCGATCGGCATGGCCGAATCGGCGCTCAAGGCGCACGAATCCTGGCGCGCGTCCGCGGACTACGTCGAACGCGCCGGCTACGACGCCGACATCAAAAAAATCTGGCAGGAACTCGCCTTCTGCCACGAATCGGCCGGCGACCTCGACCGCGCCGTCCTCTATCACAAAAAAATATTCGATTTCTCGCTGGAGGAAAACAACCGGACCGTCGACCCGTCCGTCTATATTTCCCTCATGGAAATTTACATCCGCGCCAAACGCTATGCCGACGCCCGCGAATTCGACAGGCTCGCCGGCCGATACCGCGTCTTCGAAAATCTCCCCGGCACGAACCTCCGCATCCTCGAGGAAAGCCTCGCCGAGGACCTCACGTCGGCCCTCAACAAGCTCATCTACGTCCGGATCCTGCGCATCAACCACCCGCCCGCCCGTGCCGCCGACCTCGCCAGAAAATTCGCCGCCGAAGACCCCGTCTTCGCCGCCGTCTGGTCCGACCCCGGGGAGAGGCCATGATCCCTTCTGCTTTCTGCTCATGCTCACGGCAGGGAGTTTTATATTCGGCGGATTCGAATATGATCGTCAGGGGTCTCCCATGGAATGATTTCGCCGTCAGGCCCGATTTCAAACAGCCGATGTTTCGCATCCTTGTAATCTTCGAAAAATGTCCGCATGGCTTTGATCCAAATCCGCGTACGTTCTGAAATCGGCATCCGCTGAGGCACGTGGGAGAGAAGGACGATGGACTCGCCCATTTTCGGGAAATCGAAAAAATCCTCGTCCTGCGTCAGGAAGATGCAGGGTGTCCCTTCCAGGCGTCGAACGACGTCCCGGTCGCTCGTTCCGCGCAGTTTCAGAGGAATCATATGATCAACCTCGTAACCGAGCTTCTTAAGTCGGGCGTACAATTCCAGAGGGAAATTTTCGTCCAGCAGGATGCGACGGGATGTCAGGCGGCGCTCCTTCGCGCGGGCGGTACATACTCGCTGATGTGCGCCGCATATCTCAACGCGTCCTTGATCTGGCGCGCCGTGACTCTATAGCTGCCGCAAATGGCCTTCTCCGAATCGCCGGCCGCCAGCCCGCCGATGATGGTGGCCACATCGATCCGTGTTCCCTTCAAACACGGCTTTCCAAACCGAATATCCGGATTCTGGTCAATCCCTGGGAATATCTCCATGATCTAACTTTATCGTATGGGCTTTTCGTTTTCAAGGCATTCACCTCCCGTTCACCTCATAGGAGCCTCATAGGAGGCGGCCCGAAGCCGCGCGGCAAGCGCGATTTGTGATTGGTGATTTCCGATTGATGATTTGTGATTGCGAAAATCACAAATTGGAAATCACCAATCACAAATCACAAATAATCTTTTCCCTTGCCCCTGCCGTCCCCGCCGCCCGCCCGCCGTTCCGGGGAAGCGGGTCATGATGGACGCATCCCGCATCTTGCAACCGGGCTGCCGCCGTCTCCATAAGTTTCCGAACCGGAACCTGCTCATCATGAATAAATTGCGTCACAACTTAACAACTAACGGTCTGGGCCGTGTTTCTTGTTTCTTGTTTCTAAAATTCGCCGCCGTCTGGTCCGACCCCGGGGAGAGGGAGTAAGCAGGTACCCCTTTCCCCCTCTCCCGCCAAAGGCGGGAGAGGGACAGGGTGAGGGTGGCCAAAAACTCTCTTCTCGCCCGTTCGCTTTCTATCCCGAATCCCGCTTATTAGAGTAGAGGGGCAATTTGGCGAGAGCGAATCAGAAGTAGTTCTCGATCTTTTACAAGTAAACAAAGGGGGGTCAGGACATGAAAAAATATTTGGCTCTGGGTTTGGCCATGGGTGTGTGTCTGAGTCTGTCGCCGGCCGCGTCGGCCGGATACGGGTCGATCAGCGGAATGGTTGGAATGAAAAGCGGCGCGGAAGCGGCGAAAGGCGGTTTTTATTCGGAAGCGGACTTCTGGTACAACCTGAACAGCGTGGTCGCGTTTGGGACGGGCGTCGGCTTCAGCTCCTATGACGGGCTCGACGACGTCGGCAAATTCATGATGATCCCGGCCCTCCTCAACATGCGGATCTCGACGCCGACCGACCGGGTGAAATTCTACGGTGAAGGCGGCGTCGGGTATTACTTCTTCGATTTCAAGATGGATCCTTCCATCACATCCGAGTTGGCCGCATACGGCATTGACGGCGAAGTCGACTTTGAGAGCACGACCGGCACGCATTTCGGCGGCGGCATGTTGGTGGCGCTTGGCCGGAGCACAGTCCTGGGCCTGAGCGTCCGCCGGGTCTCCGTCCAACCGCAGGCAACCGTGACCCTCCGGGATTCCTTCGGCCAGTCGTTGACGCTCAGCGGCACGTCGGACCAGAGTTCGACGGTCTACGGCCTGAATCTATCGGTCAAGTTCTGACCGCGCGTTGACAGCCGAGAAAGCCGCAAGATACGGTCATGCGATATTCACTTGTATTTATTGATGCCATGATCCCTGCATCCTTTTTGGCGCCGTTGCAAACCCGCGAGAGGGGGAGCCGGCCCTTGAAGGATGGGGGTGTATCCGGTCGGCGCGGGAAATCCTGGTACGCCGGCCGCCCCCGCCGCCCGCCCGCCGATCCGGGGAACCGGGTCATGACGGCGGCATCCGGCATCCGGCAATCTGGCAGCCTCGGAACCCGTTTTCACAAGGATGACACCATTCGCGCCCCGTTAAAGAAACAGGACTTTGTTTTCGAGATCGGGGAAATCGTTCTCTCTGGCGACAGCCGCGACTTTTTTGATGAGGACCCCAACGCCGAATTTTCTTGGATGCGCGTAAATAATCCCGGGGTGCGAGGCCCCTTGTTGCCTGCGTTCATCCGCGATCTTCAAAAAATCCGCGTCGTGCGTCAAAAGGACGGACCCGGTCGCGGCGGCATACGACAGGTGCTGTTCATCCTCCGCGGCAAGCAGCCCCGCATCTTGGGCTGTCGAAATTGGGATGTCGAGACGCTTCAGTCCTTCTGCAATGTTCGAGGGAATGTTTTCGTCCAGATGGAGGGTGAGCACAACAAACCGTCAGAGGCTGTAAGACACGCCGAACTTCCTGGCAAGCCGCTTGACCGTCTTCTCGTCCTCCCGGATCTCGCAGTCGAGGGCGGCCTTGTGCCGGAAGTAGTAAGCCAGGGCTTCGTGAACCTGAAAAAGCCGGAGATGGGGATGCGCGTTCACAATTTCCTCAGCCGTCATGCCCAGCCGCTCATGTTCGACGGCAATCTGCGACACGCGAATTCGACTGCCGGCAACCACCGCTTTTTTCCCGCCCCCAGGCCTGCCGAGAAACGAAATACCCGGATACGTCATTGTCACCATAGTTCAACTCTCCTAAATCTCCGAAACAGAGTCAAGCAAAACCATCGGCAACGCATCTTCGCCGGCAAGTCAAGTAGTGGATGGCCGGACCGGCCGTCTCTCGCCGGCCTTCTGCTTCGCCCCTTTGCACTTGGCACTTTCCACTTTTCACTTTCCCCTGCCAAATCTGCCCGCCCGCCGATCCGGGGAACCGCGGCATGATGGCGGCATCCGGCATCCGGCAACCGGGCTGCCGCCGGCCCCGGGCTCCTAAACTTTACGTGTCGCTGGGTGTTGAAGCAGGCGGGAGAGGTTCTGACAAGAGATTTTCAAGCGCCGTGATCAAGGGCGGCATATCCTGGGTTATGGTGCTCCACAGGATGTCGAGGTTGATGTCAAAGTATGCGTGGATCAGGCGGTTTCGCATGCCGACGATGTCCAGCCACGGGACATGCGGCTGTCTATTCCGTGTCTCGTCTGACACCTTGGTCGCGGCTTCGCCGACGATTTCAATGCATTTCACCAGAGAAAGCGCCAGCATTCGGCTGGAATCCAAGTCCGGGCGGGACCTGCCGCTGACAAATTCACGGGCTTCCTTTGCCGCGTCGAGCATATGCCGCAGGAGAACCAGATCAGGGTTCGGCGTACTGCACCTCGGCGCCGGCCATGACGTCGTCTCTAAAATACCGGCTCAGATCCGCAGGCGTCCGCAGATCCACTTTCCGGCCCGCAAAATGCTCCGACAGCTCCCGTTCCATCCGCGCCACCCCCAGAAAACCGGGTGTCCGGCCGGCCTCAAACTCGACCAGCACGTCCACATCGCTGTCGGGACCGAACCGGTCCGTGAGCACCGATCCGAACAGCGAAAGCTTCCGAACGTGATTCCGCCGGCAAAATGTTCGAATCCCTTCTCTCGAAAAATCGAGACGGTCCGCTTTCATGGTGAAACTGTCCTAAATCCGAATCGGCAAGTCAAGCGCACTGCCGCCGCATCCGGCTTCGCCTCCAATGCCGCCCGCCGACTCGCCGCCCCCGCCGCCCGCCCGCCGATCCGGGGAACCGCGTCATGAGGACGGCATCACGCGTCTTGCAATCGGGTAGCCTCCGGCCCAGCACTCCCATTCGCACCCTTCTGGACAAAATGCTCTATATCCGCGTCCTTCGAATCAACCGCAAAACCGGCTTGGCGGAGAAGCTCCATAAATCTTTCGCCGCGTCAGATAAGAATTTCCTTCTGATCATGCAGGGTTCTTAACTCGAGTTACGCAAACGGCAAAAATGAGGATAAAATTGGCCACAAGAGGCACAAGAAGCACAAAAAATTTCTACTTTTATGGTTCTCTTGTGCCTCTTGAGTCAGTTTTGTGCCTCTTGTGTAAAAAATGCGTTACTCGTGTTCTTAAATCACTTCACCCTTGCGGCCTTCACCGGCGTCAGTGACCGGAGATCGACGGTCTACGGATTGAATCTGTCGGTGAAGTTCTAAAATGTTCGCTTTTCCCTCAAAATCCCGCTGTATTCAATGGACAGGTTCTTTAACAACTGAAAACAGGAGGGATTGAAATGATGAGAAACCGGTATCTTGGTCTGGGGTTGCTGATATCCATGTTCGTTTTATCAAGCGCGTTCGAAACACACGCGTCGCAATGGGACACGCCGAAATACAACTCATGGTGGGGAGGGATTGGTTCCGGCGGCGCCTGGACGTTGGGCGTGCGGGGAAAAAACCTTGGTATTGCCATGGGGGGTACAGGCGAAGCGCAAATGTCGGAGGACCAGATTCTGGACTGGGCGGTGCCGCATGATGACTACACGAGTCTGGGAAGAAAAAGCACCAGTTCAGCATGGGGCATTGATCTCCTGGGCTTTGTCAATCCGTTGAAATGGTGCTCGATTCAGATGGGTCTTGGCGTCTACAGCCAGGACTTTCGAGACGTCGCCCAGTCAAACGTCACCGGCTGGACATACACGCAGGGCAAAAGCAGTGAAACACAGATGGCCTATTCCGCGGGACTCCAATTTTTGCCCTTCAATAAATTGACATTCGGCGTTGATTACCATTCAGTCCGCGGGGTTACGGGTGTCATCGGATTGAAATTCGATTGACCGGCCGCCCGTGAAAAAAAGGAGAAGATGACATGAAAAAATTCCTTGGAATCCTCGCCGTGGCTCTTTTGTTCGCGTCGGTTGTATCCGCGAATGCGGAGGACGAGAAATACGTCACGACGCTGACCGCCAGAAGTTTTTCGTCGGTCGTCGTTCTTCAGTTTCGTCAGATGAGCCCGGACTGGATAGACCAGCATTTTACGACTGAAGATCAGAGGAAGACCGTCCGCAATGTGATCAAAGGCAAAGAAGGTCGCGGTCTGTTTGTCGTGGCTGGCGGCGACGGTTATTTCTTTCCCTCCAACATCCAATTTGTCCAGGGATATTCGGCGTATTCCGTCAACAATCGCGATATCCTGCCGATATCCGACAATTTCTCCGGCAAAATGGTCGAGGGAACCATGGCCATGGGGATCATTTTTATTCCCGATCGGATCGATCTGTCGGAGAAGGTCGAAGTGCTCTACGACGATTCGAGAGAAGTGTTGAATGTTGCCGAGGTCGGGACGCCTGCGGTGCAATCTAAGCCGGACCGCTTGAACGATCTGAAAAAACGCAAGGATGAACTGGAACGCGAATACGCGTCGATCCTTGCTCAAATCGCCGAACTCGAAGGCAAATAGAGGGGCGATTGCCCGTGAAGCGGCGGAGATTGTTTACGCTTATTGCGGTGTTGCTTTCCCTCTGCCCGGCCGCAGTTGCGGACATCTCCACGGAGGATGTACAGGTTCTTGATCGCCAGGCCCGCGAAGGCGATTCCCAGGCTCAGTACTATCTGGGCGTTGTCTTCTACGAGGGAATCCATCGGGAAAAAAACTGGGTTTCCGCCTCGGAGTGGGTTTATGCTTCCGCCATGCAGGGGCACCCTGACGCGGCCTATCAGGTTGGCCGGATGACGTATCTTGGCGAAGCATTCAATCAGGATACGGCGCTGGGACTGGAGTGGATGACGTATGCGGCCCGGCTTGGACATCCGAAGGCCGCCGAGTTTCTCCGGCAATTGGCCTTGCGCTCCGATCGAGAATACTCTACAGGCAGTGAAGCCGGGATCCCCCCGGCCGAACCCGACCCCGAGGTGGACGACGAATCCGGCGACAATCCGGCGGTCGAGCAGGCCGAGGCACTGCCGACTCCACGGCAGATGTCTGCCGCCCGCATTGAGCTGAATTACCGGAGCCGAAAATACTTGGACGAGTCCACGGAATACCCGGCGGCGACCAAGCTGAAAATATGGCGGGATTTTGTGGCGGAATTCGGCCGAAGTAAATATGCCGGGTTTGCCCAAGGACGGATCGACTCGTGGGAAACCATATCGGCGGAAGAAGATGCACAGATGCGGTCGCAGGGATTCGGCACAATTGAAAGTCTTCAAAAGGCGAATGGACTCGATCCGGATGGCCGGATGGGACCGCGGACGCGGGCGTTGCTGAAGTCGAAAATCCGAAGCCGGGACTCAGAACCGGGCGCCGAATCCGGCCGCAAGCCCAATGAACCGCTCGCCGCCGCGGATGTTTCGGCAAGACACGACTTGAAGAAAGTCGCCGCGGCCGTACTGGACCAGGACCCGCGAAACAAGGGCATCTCAGTCCGGCTCCTTCGAAAATCCCAGGGACAAAAATCCGTCCTGGTTTTTGATCTCCTGGCGGTTTCCGGAGACAACAGCGCTATGGATGTCTTTCGAGTGTTCAATCAGGCCGCCGAAAAAATCCAAAACGAACATTTTGATGAAATCCGTCTCGCGTACAAAGGCGATGTCCGGTTCACGATCGATGGAGATTATTTTCAAACCCTGGGGGCGGAATATTCCTCGCAGAACCCGGTTTATACGCTGAGGACGTTTCCGGAAAATCTTTATCGCCCGGACGGATCAAAGGCATTTGGAACGTGGTCCGGAGGCATATTGGGCGTCGTCAAAGAACAGATGGACGATTTCCATCGATTCCACAGGGAATGGTACATGAACGACCTCATCGCCGCCGCGGGAGCATCCAGGTAACCGACCTCCTCGGACAGACGTGACGGCAGATGTGTCAGTCCAGCCGCGAAAAACGTCACCGCAAATGTTCGGTTTTACTTCCGCCAGCCGCTGTCAATGGTAGAGATAGTTCTTTCACAAGTGCAAAGGGGGTAGTGATTGTGCGTATCCTGAATGTTGCGTGGTCATCTCTGTCCGCCTGTCTGTGTCTGCCCGGGGCTGTTTTTCTATCCCTGCTGCCGTTCCCAACTGAATCGTTCGCCGGCGCGCCCGGCATCGACGCGTTCACCCGGCACGGCGCGGGCGTCCGGGCGGTGGGGATGACCTCGGACAAACTCATCGCCTTGGATTGAATATGAGGATCCAATGAACTGGCCGTCGACCGCCTGTAGGAATAGTCTTGGCTCAAACTTTAAGTTACCCTCAGTGGTTCTATCTATCTCTGAATCGACAAAGAGGTGGCTCATGTATCGGACTACCTCGACAGTCGGGAAGTATGGGATTCATCCTATCGGCTTCGGGCCGCACGCATCCGATTCAAGCCGGACGCGGGGGTCTGTGTGTGCGGTTTCCCTTCCCTTCACGCTGGTTGTGAGGTTTCGTCCGGTGGGGTCTTGTCTGGCTGGGTTAGCCCGAGAGCCAGTCTCACGGCATGGTCGACTTTTGTCAGAAGGCTCGCGGGGGTGTGTCCGATGATGCGTTCTAATGGAAATGGAACGAGAACGATGTCGCCCCGGTTATATCTCCCCATACCGGTCCTCGGCCGGGTCGTCCCAGATGGGCCGAAGCGCCGTCTCCTGCGCCTTCAAGGTCTGGTCCGCAACGGACCCGCCAATCATCAGGATGATCCGGGCTTGAGCGCCATCGGGAATCCGGTCGCTGATCTCCTTCGGAATCTGCAACGGCTTGCCCGGCTCAACCCTGGCATCAAACTCGTACGCGAACGTCATGCCCGAAGTGTGCCAATCCTTTCGGCGGTCGTCAACTGAAGTGGACCCCATGACCGGCATGTGGGAACTAACTTTTCGTCAATTTCGGATCTGGGCCTTCATGAATCGTGAGCTTGCCGACATAGGATTCCGGACTTGCTGTCTGGAAGAGCTGTTCAACGGCCGCGATTTCTTCGTCGGCTTTCGTGGTGCCCAGCCGAAGGAGGATGATGCCCAGATGCGGTGTCGGGCGGAGATTTTTCTGAACGGCGAAATCCTTGTCGTTGGTGATCAGAAGATCGTATCGGCCCTGAATGGCATGAACCAGCTCCCCGTTTTCGACGCCCAAGAGCGCGGCATCCTTGGCGTGGTCGGTTTCGTGGCCACGGGATTTAAGACGTTGTCCGAGGGAATATGGAACATTTTCATCAAGCAGGATTCGCATGAGTAAACGCCGACGCCAGACAGGAGCTGAAATGGATCACGGCCCGGATGTCCTCCCGTGTCAGGGTGGGGTAGTTTTCGAGAATTTCCTCGAAATTGCTCCCGCCCTCAAGATTGTCCAGAACGACGTACAGCGGGATTCGCGTCCCTTTGACGCACGGAGTCCCGCCCATGATGCGGGGGTCGACGCTGATCCGAGGATGATCTTTCAGCAACTCTCTGTAATTCGGCTCCACGAAAATGATTATAACCGATCAACCCGAGAAGGGCAAACGATGGTAAATGCCGGACTGATCGCCGGCAACCGTCTCCGGCGGCCGGACATGAGACGCCGGAAGTCTTGCAATCTTGCAATATCCGGGCGCGCTTTCCAATGCCCCGGACGCCGGAATATGTACGCCCGTGCCGCAACAACCCTTATGGAAAGATTCGCAGGACCTTTCTGGGAAATTCGAGATGAAGATTAAAACGGGACAGGAAATCCATGCCCAGAAGTCCGTCGGCAGGCATGTTCGGAGGAATGGAATGAACGCATACCTTGAAATTCCTGACCGATTGACCCAGCGCTTCGAATCTCGGGACCCTCATGCGCGGCGCGTACTCAAGCGTGCTGGCGGTCGTGAGAGCGCACCGTTCGCGCGATGCGGCCGGATCACAGCCAATCTCAAGCAATTGAACTGGCGCCACGATTGTGTAAACCGATCCTGTGTCCAGAATCAGCCGCAAGAGGCTGGCGCCCTTGGGTCCGTGTATCGCCGCGTCAACAATGATCAGCCGGGCGGTTGGATCGATCGGAAACTCAAACACGAGTCAGGCCCAGGCCGGCCAGACGGAAATGCAAACTGCCGTATCCTCCGGAATTGTTTCGTCCGAACAGACCGTCATCAGCATCCGGCCCCGGTCTCTGACCTTCATGGCCACCCGATGAATTTCCATTCGGTCGGGACTGTGAGCCAGGAGCCGCCCGGTCTTGGCCGTGGTCGTGGCCGGGTCGTATTCCGCCACCTCAATGAGGAGCCACGTCTTTCTTTTCTTAAACCGCCTCCGAATCGTTTCGATGCCCTCAATACGCCCCCGTTTCATGTCAAAGTTTTCCTACATACCTTCAGGCAAGTCAAGCGCGCAGCCGCCCGACCGCCGATCCGGGGCACAGGGTCATGATGCCCGCATCCCGCATCTTGCAATCGGGCGCACCCTTGGCACGATGCAGCCGGAGGAACACATTCAATGCAGGCAATGCACAGACGAGGAAGGCGCGATTTGTGATTGGTGATTTCCGTTTGGTGATTTGTGATCGCGAAAATCACAAATTGGAAATCCCAAATCACAAATCACAAATAATCTTTTCCCTTGCCCCTGCCGTCCCCGCCGCCCGCCCGCCGATCCGGGGAACCGGGTCATGATGGACGCATCCGGAATCCGGAAAGCTGGCAGCCTCCGGCCCTATTTTCTCCTTCTTGTCATTTCTGTTTTCGGGTTCGTGCTGCCGGCCTGCGGGAAAATGATGTCGGACAGCATCGTTGTTTTCCAAGTGCAGGTTTCGGGCGGCTTGGCGAGCGATGAATTCATCTCCCTGTATAATCCTCGTCCCGAAACCGTTTCTCTCACTCCCTATCGGATTTCCATCACTACAGGGGTGAGCAATACGCTGTCCACCTACGATGCCGGACTCGGTGGGAGCATGGGGCCGTTTGGGTTTTATCGAATCACACTTTCGACCGCCGACACCGCCTTAAGAGATGCCGGATTCGACGGGGTTGGCGATACCGTCGGCTCGGGTGAGTTTTGCGATTGCGCATCCGTCGAGCACGGCGGGATATTTCCGGGACGTATCGGGCCTCACGGCCGATTCGGCATGGACCGACACGGATGGGTACGCGCAGGACACGTTTACGCTCGGGTCGGCCCGCGGCGTGTATCTGGTGACGGCGACCAGCGACTCGAACCCGATCCAAAAGACGATGTTCTATGCCTATGCGGACGGGTTCGATCTTGCGGCAAAGACGTGGAAACTCGTCGCGCCGAACAAGGAAGCGTCAGCGGTATCGTTGATGGCCCCGGTTTTGCATCCCATCAGCACGCTTCTGTCCCGATCGACCGTCTACGAGTGGAACGAGAACGCGGGAGTCAATGCCGGGCTGTATGATTATTCCAAAGCGACGGGCATCGCGCGTGGGCGGGGATACTGGATCTACGACGACACCGGCGTTGGTGTCGTCTTTTCGGGAAGCTCCGGATTCGACACCGTCACCGTTTCGCTTACGGCCGGCTGGCACATCATTGGCACCGGAGAATATTTTTACATCGACTGGGATTCCGATGTCCGGTTCGATACCGGCAGTACGAAACTGACGCCCGCGCAGGCGGCCGCGGCCGGGGTCATTAACAATTCCGTCTACTGGTACCATGGCAGCGGCTACTACCGCGGGCCGGATCCGCTGACGCCGGCGCTCTCGCGCGTTCAGCTCAAACCGTCCGTCGGATTTTTCATGTATACCGCGCTGGCCTGCAACATGAGCCTATATCCGAATCCTCGGTCGCCGGCGGAGACGGCGACGCAGATTCTGAATCAGGCGCCGGCGCTGGTGACGAGAAACGCGAAAGATGGAACCCCCCACCCAGCCTCCCCCACAAGGGGGGAGGAGTTGTACGGCGCGGGCGCCTCGAAGTACACGCAATCGCAACCGGCCGAAACCAACTGGGACGTACGGTTCATCCTGTCCGGCGGCGGGCTAATGGAGTTTCAGAATTACATCGGAGTGAAACCGTCGGCGACGGACGTGCTGATGTATGACCGCCGCGCGCCACCGCTGGCGGCCGGGCGATACCTTGCGATGAGTTTTGCCGGCGAAGATGGCGTGCGAAAGGCCGCGAGTTACGTGGAGCCGATCCGGACGGCGGCCAAATGGGATTTTCAAATTCAGAGCGACCTGACCGGCCAGGCGGTGACGCTGGCGTGGGACAATCTGCAGAGCATTCCGGAGAAATTTGCCGCGTACCTCATCACACCCGCCGGGCCGCCGGTCGACATGCGCAAGAGCGCGTCGTTCAGTTTCGCCACGAACGCGGACGGCCCGACGGCCGCGTCATTCAGCGCGATCGCGGGACAGCCGGACTATGTCGCGGCGTTTCTGGCGCCGCCGCTGGACCGGGGGTTCACATTCGCGTATCCGAACCCGGGACCCGACGGCAACAGCTTCGTCTATTTCAAACACAACGTTACGGCCGGCGACGTTCGAATCAAAATTTTCGACGTTGGCGGCCGGCTCGTGCGGGAACTGACCGGAAGCGTCTCGCCGATCCCGTGGGACACGACCAACCGATTCGGCCAGAAACTCGGGTCGGGCGTGTACCTCTACATCGTCGAGGGCAGCGGCGCGAGGCTCGTGGACAGGGTGGCGATCGTACGATGATGAGAGAATACAGGAGACAGGAGACAGGAGACAGGAGACAGAATACTACTGTTACTGGCTTGTGGCTTCTGGCTTCTGGCTCCTTCTCCAGCGTATGGCCAGATGTCCGCCGAGGAATTGCGGCGGGAGCGGGTCGAGACGACGGAAGAGTTGCGCAGGACTCAGGATGCGTTCGGGTCGTCGAGCTGGGCCAGCCGCGCGGTGGGCGGCGGCGGGGGATGGCGGCTGGATTATGGCGGGTGGATTTCACCCGCGTTTACGTCGTCGGCCGACAACGACCGCGACCGGGCGGCGCAGGACGCGCTCGACCATACGTGGGACATGGATTTGCGGCTCTACACGAAACTCTTGAGCCGGTCCGGCAAGTCGCAATTGTACGCGCGATTCAAGACCACGCATGCGTCCAACAGCCGCGCGTCGGAGGCGGTCCGCAAGAGCGATTGGATCCAACCCGCGGTCGACATGCTCTATTATTCAGCGTCGATTCAGGCCGGGAGCGTCAAGAACACCTTGACGGCGGGCCGCCAGTTCATTCTCGTCGAGCGCGGCGTCTCGTTCGGCCTCACGGTCGACGGTCTCGGCTACGAGATGCAGTCGCGCCGCAACCGCCTCCAGATTTTCTTCGCCCGGCAGCTTCCCGGGGACGACAACGTCGATTATCTCGCCAAATCGCCCGGGCGGTCGAAACGGTTTTTTTACGGCGGTGAATGGATCTGGAAATACATCCGGGGCCAGCAGGTCGGCCTCATGACCGTCTTCAACAGCGATCAGAACGACGGATCGGCCGACGCCGCCGGACAGAAACATCAGATCGACTCGCAGTATTACGGGATCGGGTTCGAAGGAAATATTTTCGCGCGGCTGTCCTACTGGGTGCATCACGTCCGGGAAACCGGCAAGACCCACTCCGACTTCGCCACGACGCTGTCTGCGGACAAAATCGGCATCGACGCGGCCGCGACGAATCTGGGCCTCCGGTATTTCTTCCCTACGAGGATTTCGCCCAGTGTCTACTTCGAATACGCCTCGGGCAGCGGGGACGCCGACGCGAAGGGCAACACCAGTTCGACCACGGGCGGAAGCGGATCGCTTGCCGGAAGCGGCGCCGGCGGCAAGGACCGGCGGTTCATATCGTTTGGCGGCCTGTCGCTCGGCTACGCTCTTGCGCCGCAGTTGGCGAACCTGTCGGCCTATAAACTCGGCATGAGTCTCAAGCCGTTCGGGTATGTGTCGAGCGCGTTCTGGAACAACATGACGATTCAGCCTGCATACTACGAGTTTCGCCGGAAGAGTTCGACCGGCGCGACGTCGGATCCGTACACCGTGCGCGCGGCCGGCCAGTCGAACGACATCGGCTCCGAACTGGATTTCACATGGTCCTGGGTCCTCTGGGGCGACCTGCAGTACCAGTTCAAATACGGCAAGTTCATGCCGGGACACGCCTACGACAGCCGCGGCACTGAAACTTACCTGCGGCTCAAGATCTCGGTGGATTTATGAGAGCGCAGCGCACAGCCATCATCCGCCTCTTGGTCGCCCTTGCGTTTTTCCTCTACCTGCCCCTGACGGATTTCAGGCATGCGGCGGTTGCCGGCAATGATGAGAACGCGTACTACCGCAAGCTGCTCGTGAAGCGCGAGGCGACCGTCGAGGACGCCATTCATGTCGTGGCCCGGTTTTATGAATACGAAGGCGAGACGAACATGTTGAAGGAGCTGAATTTTCTCCTTGAGAAAAACGTCGCGTTCCGCCGCGACATCAACAAGATGGCCGGCCAGCCGCTGACCAAGGGCGACATCGCCAACCTCATGATGAACGCCATGGGCAAGCGGTCCGGCATGATGTCGAAGATGTTTCCGAACAACCAGCGCTACGCCCTCCGGGAGGCGATCAAGTCCGGCCTCTTCGGCGGGGACAGCACGGTGATGGACCGCGTGGCCGGCAACGAGCTTCTGGGGCTTCTGGGGCAGATGCAGGAAAAGAAGGAGGCGAAGAAGTGATGGCGCCGGGGATGTTGCTGGTGGTCGCCCTGTTGGGGCTGGTGGCGCCGACACTAACTGCCGCGGAAATCATGGCCGGGCGGCTGACCGGCGTGAAGGGAAATGTCGAGGTGCAGAAACGCGGGGCGGAGGAATGGACGGCGGCGACGGACGGCATGGAAATTCAGCCGGGCGACCGGATCAACGCCGGATTCAACGGCAGGGCGGTATTGGAATTTGAAAACAGCCGCACCGAGATCCGGCCGGTGACGCAGTTTGTGGTGGGCCGGGCATTCACGACAAACGACCTGCATTACACCGAACTGTTCCTGCAGGTGGGCAAAGTGCTGTCGGAGGTAAACCCGAACAACGGGAAACAGAATAGATTCAATGTGACGTCGCCTGTGGCGGTTGCAGGCGTGCGCGGCACCAAACAGGAAGTCCGGTTCGCGCCCGCCGTGGGGATGGACGTAAAAATTCACGAAGGCCATGGCGTGGTCTCGCCGGTATCGGCGGACAAACTTCCGCCGGCGGTTCAGCAGCTTCTGCAGATCGCGCCCAAAGGCGGCAATCGCGCCGGCGGCGTGGCCGAGCTTCGCGAGGAAGGCGGCAAAGGCGGGAAGACCGACGTGGCGACGCCGAAGGAGGCGGTGGAGGCGTTCAACGAGTGGATACAGGACGCGGCCGGCGGCGCGGCGGGCGAAAATGCCGGCGTACTCGACGCGCAGACGTTCGAGTACAGCATCCCGGTGTCGGAGGGCCAGTCGGCCTCAGTCGTGAGCAGTATCGATCCGTCGGCGGTCGTGGACGCGGCGCAGACCCTCGCGAAAGAGGCCGTGGCCGACGTCACGCCGGCCGGACTCAGCAGCAAGGAAGAGGAAGCGACGGCCAAGTACACCGAGGCGCTGACGACGACGGTTTCCGAGACGCAGAAACAGGAACAGAGCGCGCTGAACCAGGTCACGATTCAGGAAAACATCCAATCGACCCAGTCCGGCGGAACCCCGCCTACGGCCACGAATCTTCCGCCCGCGCGGCCGCAATAACGGCGCCGCACGGGGTCAGTGAAAGACGGTAACCCCCCTCAATCCCCCCTTTTCAAGGGGGGATGAAGGGATTGACGCTCCTCTGCCGATAGGTTATTAAACTATTTTGTTTGACCATATCTCTCTCTTGGGGGTGTCTCATCATGGCGATTAGAGTGGGTATCAACGGGTTTGGCCGGATCGGCCGCTTGGTGTTCCGGGCGCTGGTGGAGAAGGGGCTGCTCGGGAAGAAACTCGATGTGGTGGCCGTCAACGATATCGTGCCGGCTGACAATCTGGCGTATCTGACCAAGTACGACTCCATTCAGGGCCGATTTGCCGGCCGGGTGTCGAGCGAAAAGTCGAAGCCGGACCTTGCCGACGACGACACGCTGGTGGTCGACGGCTACAAGATCAAGTGTCTGGCGGTCAAGGAAGGCCCGGCAGCGATGCCTTGGAGGGACCTGAAGGTTGACCTCGTCATCGAATCCACCGGGCTTTTTACGGACGGCCAGAAGGCCAAAGGCCACATCGATGCGGGCGCCAAGAAAGTTCTGATCACCGCGCCCGCCAAAAACGAGGACATCACCATCGTCCTCGGCGTGAACGACAGCAAGTACGACAAGGCCAAACATCACATCGTGTCGAACGCAAGCTGTACCACCAACTGCCTGGCGCCGGTGGTTCACGTGTTGCTCAAAGAGGGGTTCGGCATCGAAGAGGGGCTGATGACGACCGTCCACAGTTATACCGCCTCGCAGAAGGTCGTCGACGGTCCGTCCCGGAAGGACTGGAAGGGCGGCCGCACCGCGGCCGCGAACATCATCCCGTCCACGACCGGCGCCGCCAGAGCCGTCGGCCTTGTGTGCCCGGAGGTCAAGGGCAAGCTCACGGGGATGGCGTTCCGGGTTCCGACGCCGACCGTTTCCGTGGTCGATCTTACCGTGAAGACGAAGAAGTCGACGAGCTACAAGGAAATCTGCGTCGCGATGAAGCAGGCCAGTGAAACCTATTTAAAGGGATACTTGGCCTACACGGAGGACGAAGTCGTTTCATCCGATTTCATCCACGAGTCCCACTCCAGCATCTTCGACGCCGGTTCCGGCATCGAACTCAACGACCGGTTTTTCAAGCTCATCAGTTGGTACGACAACGAGTGGGGCTACTCGAACCGCGTGGTCGAGCTGGCCGCCGCGCTTCTGTAGCGGCCATGGAAACCGCGACGGCCTCTTTTTCCAAGAAGACGATCGACGATGTGAAGTTCTCCGGCCGGCGCGCGCTCGTGCGCGTTGATTTCAATGTCCCGATGACGCCGGAAGGCAAAATCGCGGACGACACGCGACTCCGCGAGAGCCTGCCGACCCTCCGCAAGATCCTGGCCGACGGCGGCAGCGCCGTGCTCATGTCGCACATGGGCCGGCCGAAGGGCAAGGTCGTCGAGTCGATGCGCCTCGCGCCCATCGCCGCCGGCCTCTCGGAGCGGCTGGGCCGGCCGGTCCGGGCGCTGAAAGACTGCGTCGGCCCCGAGGTGGAACGTGAAGTTGCATCGCTGAAACCGGGAGACGTGGCGCTCCTTGAGAATCTGCGGTTCCATCCGGAGGAGGAAAAAAACGATCCCGGCTTTTCCAAGTCCCTCGCGCGGCTCGGGTCCGTGTACGTGAACGACGCGTTCGGCACGGCGCACCGCGCGCACGCCTCGACCGTGGGCGTGACCGAGCATCTCAAGCCGCGCGTGGCGGGGTATTTGATGAAGAAAGAAATCGAATATCTCGGCCGGATTCTCTCCAATCCTGCCCGGCCCTTCGTCGCGGTCTTCGGCGGCGCGAAAGTTTCCAGCAAACTGTCGGTGTTGAAGAATCTTCTGACGAAGGTCGACCGGCTCCTCATCGGCGGCGCGATGACCTACACCTTCGTCGTTTCCCAGGGCGGCCGGGTCGGCAAGTCTCTCTGCGAGCGGGAACTGGCGGACGAAGCGCGGAACATCCTGGAGGAGGCGAATCGCCGCGGCGTCGAGGTGCTGTTGCCGACCGACTCGCGCGCGGTGCAGGACGTCGATAAGCCTTCGACGATCCAGGTCGTCCCCTCGGATCAGATCCCGGACGACCGCGAGGGTGTCGACATCGGCCCGGACACCGTAAAGCGTTTTTCGGCGGCGCTCCGGGACGCGAAGACCGTTTTTTGGAACGGCCCCCTGGGCAAGTTCGAGCGGCCGGAATATGCGGACGGAACGTTTTCCTTCGCCCGCGCGCTGGCGTCATCCGGCGCGACCAAAGTGGTCGGCGGCGGGGACTGCGTGTCGGCGGTCCACGGCGCGGGCGTGGCGGACAAGATCGACCACATTTCGACCGGCGGCGGCGCGTCGATGGAATTTCTGGAGGGCCAGATTCTCCCGGGCGTGGCGGCCCTGGACGACCGATAGCCGCGGCCGTTCGTCCTCATGCGCAGAAAAAAACTTCTGGCGGGCAACTGGAAAATGTTCAAGACCGTCGGCGATGCCCTCGCCCTGGTCCGCAAACTCAAAATCTCCGTCGGCCAGGTCCGGGACCGGGAGGTGGCGGTGTGCCCGCCGTTCACGTCGCTCAAATCCGTTTCTGAAATCCTGTCCGACACCCAGATCCGGCTGGGTGCGCAAAACATGCACTACGAAAAAGAGGGCGCCTTCACCGGCGAAATTTCCCCCGACATGCTGGCCGATCTCGGCGTCGTCTACGTCATCCTCGGCCACAGCGAGCGCCGCCACGTTTTCGGCGAGCCGGACGACCTCATCGCCAAAAAAGTCCAGTCGGCCTTTCCGCGCGACCTGAAGCCGATTCTCTGCGTGGGCGAAACCCTGGACCAGCGGCAGGCGGACCAGACCCGGTCGGTGGTGCTGGGCCAGATGGAGGCGGGCGTCCGGCTTTTGTCGGCCGACCAGGCGAAGTTTCTGACCGTCGCCTACGAGCCGGTGTGGGCGATCGGCACCGGCCACACGGCGACGCCGCGGCAGGCGCAGGAGGTCCACGAGGTCATCCGCGGATTTCTCCAGAAACGGTTCGGCCCCGTGTCGGAGGAGATCCGGATCCTGTACGGAGGCAGCGTCAAGCCGGAGAACATCGACGAGCTGATGGCCGAGCGGGACATCGACGGCGCGCTGGTGGGCGGCGCTTCCCTGACAGCGGAATCCTTTTCGAGAATTGTCCGGCACAACGGCGGCGGCGCGTGACCGGGCTGCGCCGCCCGGCGCTGCCGGCGGTTTTTGTTCTGAGTCTTCTCGCATTCATGATCTGGACCGGCGCCGCCGATGCGGCGGGAAAAAAGCAGAAGTCGAAGCACTGGGCGCCGGACACCGCCGCACTGCAGGCCGCCCACGCGCTTGCGGATACGCCTGCGGCGGACACGCCGGTCGCGGCAACAGACACGCCGGTCGCCGCGCCGGCAGCCGACACGCCCGTCTCCGACACGATCGCGCCCGACACCCGCGCCTTCACGGCCCGGCCGGGCGGCCGGTTTTATCATGACCGCAGTTTCGCCCACGCCCCGCCGCCGGGCGGCGCGGGGGTGCTGACGGCGTCGGACACGATGTCCCTGAGCGACAGTTTCACGGCGTGTCCCATTTGTTTCGAAACGCCGATCACCGAGGAGGATTTCGATCTGGAGGAGGCCATCGCCAGCCAGGTTTCGGGCATCGTGGAGTTCCGGTACCGCAAGCTGGACAACCCGGCGATCGAGGATCGGCTGCGCCGGATCGGCCTGCCGATGACGAAGATACTGGACCGTAATCATCTCGAATTTTTCTTCACGCCCCTTCGATCGTCCTTTGAAAAGAACGCCATCTCGGCCGGCAACGGGTACATCTATTTCACGACGGGCCTCCTCGACATCATGGAAGACGACGACGAGGTCGCGTCCGTTCTGGCGCACGAAATCTGTCACGGGGAGTTCCGGCATGTCCTGCAGGACTTCAAGCTCACCCAGAAACTGACCCTGATCACCGCCATCGCCTCCGCCGTCGTGAACCGCTCGGGAACCCTCGGCGGCGTCTTTCAGGTGCTCCAGGACTACGCCGCGCAACTGGTGCTGAACGGATTTTCCCGGCAATTCGAGCTGGAGGCCGACGCCGGCGCCAAATGGATTCTGGAAAGCCTCGGCCGCGACACGCATGCGATGCGGCGCGTGCTTCAAAAGCTCGACGATCTCTCCCGCGACCGCCCCGACCGCCCGTCCGTCTTTGCGTCGCACCCGGAGGAATCGGCGCGGATCAAGGCCTTTGACAACACCCTCGTGTTCAACCGGACCCTCCGCGGCGATACGCTGTCGATGCATCTCAAATTTCAGCGGCCCCGCGCCGTTGGGTGGTTCAAGGAGCGGGCTGTGCCGGCGCTCTACGCGACGATTCTGAACGAGCGCGACACCGCCGTGATCGTCGACAACTTTGAGGCCGCCTACCACGCCACGGACATGCCGCAGGTCAAAGTCGAGGTGTCGCCCGGCAGCATGTACATTCCGGAACACAGCTATGGGCAGATCAAGATTCTTGTGATCGCCAAGACAGACCTGTCGCGCCATCCGCGCGCGGTCGATTTTTCCTGTACCATTAAAAGAACAGATGAAGAGGCGGCCCCGCCAAAATCCAAATCCAAATCCAAAACGGAAAAGAAGGAAAAACCCAAACCCGAACGAATCTCTTTTCATTTCGACCTTACCGATGCCGGCCGTCCGTGAGTGGGCCGCCTACGGCTCCGTGGCCGCCGGGATTCTCTGCGCGGCCGCCCTGATCCGCTGGATGCCGGTCGTGCCGGCCCACTCGGGTCTGAATATTCCGAAGATAGTCGTTCCCGCGCGTGCCCCGGTTACGCCGGAGGCGCTGGTTGTCCGTCGTGATCTCCAGCCGCCGCCGTCACTGGAACGCCGGGTGACGCCGGCGCCGCGCGCTCCGCGCAAGGTCATTCCAGCGCGGGTGACGCCGGTGGCGGAAACGCCGGCGTCTGCGCCTGCGCCCGTCGAGCGTCCCGCTGTCCCGGTGGCTGTGCCGGTCCCGGTGGTTCCGGTGGTCCAGCCGGCCGCGCCGCGTCCGACGGGCATCCAGGTCAAAGTCGGGGACGCGGACAAATTCAGGGAGAGCGTCGGCGTCGTCGTCGCGCGCCATTCGGCCAAGGTCGAATTTTCCGGCGCCGCCATTCGAATTCAGGTGCCGGCCGACCGCCGCGTTGCCTTGAAGGCGGACTTGGACCGCGCCATTTTTGAACACCTGTCGGACGACGGCGTTTCATTCCAGATCGATTTAACGTCTCCGTGAAGCGCCGCGCTTCTTGACACTTTTTCCGGGACGACCTAGCATCCCTCTTTTGGCAACCATGTCGAAACGAACCGGGGTCTTTTTGATTCTCGCTGCGGGCAAGGGTACCCGCATGAAGTCGCCGCTGGCGAAGGTCCTTCATCCGCTGTGCGGCCGGCCGATGTTGTGCCACCTGCTGGACCAGACGATGTCCTTTCGGGACATGCGGACGGTCTGCGTGATCGGGCACGACGCGGAGGGGGTGCGCGCGGTGCTGCCGGCGGCCGTTGGGTCGGTCATTCAATCCCCGCAGCGCGGGACGGGAGACGCCGTCCGCGTGGCCCGCCGGGCCTTTGCGGGCGCGCGGGTGCTGGTGGTGGCGCCGGGCGATGCCCCGATGGTGTCGGCGGGAACGTTTCGGCGGCTGCTCGAACACCACCGGCGCAAGAAGGCGCTGGCGACGGTGCTGACGGCGGAGCCGGAGGAACCGGCCGCGTATGGCCGGGTGATTTGCAATCCGGACGGCACGGTCCAGCGGATCGTTGAGGCGGTCGATGCCGATCCTGAGACGCTGAAGGTCCGGCGGATCAACACCGGCATCTACGCGTTCGACCCGCGGGCGCTTCTGGCCGTGATCGGCCGGATCGGCAAAGCGAACCGCAAAGGCGAGTTTTATCTGACGGATGCGATCGAGCTTTTGTCGGCCCGCGGCTGCGTCGCGTCGCTGAACACGGATGACCCGGACGAAGTCACCGGGATCAACAGTCTCGCCGAACTGGCCCGGCTGGAAGGCGCGATCCAGAAACATCTGCGCGGCCGGCTGATGGAAAACGGCGTGCAGATTCCGCATCCCCAGTCGGTTTACCTGGAGCCGTCGGTGCGGGTCGACGCCGGCGCGCGGCTTCTTCCCGGTTCGCATCTGGCGGGCCGGACGGTGGTGGAGGCCGGCGCGGTGATCGGGCCGGACGCGTTCGTGGTGGACAGCCGGATCGGCCCGCGGTCCCGGATCTGGTATTCGGTGGTTGAGGGATCGGTGCTCGGAGAAAATGTGGTGGTCGGCCCCTTCGCGCACCTTCGGCCAAAGACACGTCTGGCCCCGGGCGCCCGGGTGGGCAATTTTGTGGAAACGAAGGCCGCGCGAATCGAAAGCGGCGCGAAGGCGATGCACTTGTCGTATGTCGGAGACGTGACGATCGGCGCCGGGGCCAACATCGGCGCCGGGACGATCACGTGCAATTATGACGGATTTCATAAATATCCCACCCGGATCGGCCCCGGGGCCTTCATCGGCTCCAATGCGTCGCTCGTGGCGCCGGTCACCGTGGGCGCCGGGGCCGTGGTGGGCGCCGGTTCGGTGATCACCAAAAATGTTCCGGCCGACAGTTTGGCGCTGACCCGTGCGCCGCAGACGGTCAAACCGGGTTGGGCGAAACGCCGGCGGGAACGGATGTCCCAGGAATTGGGGCGTCGAAAAAAAGGAGGATAACGCGCGCGCCATGGCGACGAACAACGAATTCAAAATTTTTACCTGTTCCTCCAACTCGGATCTGGCTCAAAAGATTGTCCGACTGCTCCGGCAGGATCTCGGAAAACTCACGCTCGACCGGTTCCGGGACGGCGAGATCCGCGTGAAATTCGACGAGAGCGTCCGCGGCAAGGACGTATTTCTGATCCAGTCGACCTGCCCGCCGGTCAGCGAACATTTGATGGAAATCTTGCTCACCATCGACGCCGCCAAACGCGCCTCGGCCGGCCGCATCACCGCCGTCATGCCCTACTTCGGATATGCCCGGCAGGACCGCAAAGACGTGCCGCGGGTGCCGATCAGCGCGAAACTCGTGGCCGACCTGATCGCCACCGCCGGCGCCGACCGGGTTCTCGCGATGGACCTGCACGTCGACCAGCTCCAGGGGTTCTTCGACATCCCGGTCGATCACATCTTCGCCCGGCCGGTCATGCACAAATATTTCCAAAAAAGCAAACTCAAGACGATGCTGGTTTCCCCCGACACCGGCGGCGTGGAGCGATCCCGCAACCTTGCCGAGCAACTGGGCGTGCCGCTGGCGATCATCGACAAGCGGCGGACCGGCCCCAACCAGGCCGAGGTGATGAACATCGTGGGCGAGGTCAAGGGCTTTGATGCGATCCTGTTGGATGATATCATCGACACCGGAGGCACCGTGGTGAAAGCCGCCGAGGCTCTGATGCGGGCCGGCGCGAAGAGCGTGCGGGTGGCGTGCACGCATCCGGTCTTTTCGGGATCGGCGCCCGAGATTTTGCAGCAAAGCCCGCTGGCCGAAGTCGTGGTGACGGACACCATTCCCTTGCCGCGGTCGAAGCATTTCAAGAAGCTGACGGTGGTGAGCGTTTCCAAAATATTCGCCGACGCGATTTCGCGGATTCATCTGAATCGATCGTTTCAGGGATTGATTTGACAGAACAACAGGAGGAGTTTCGATCATGACATTGACGGTTCACATTCGGGATAAACAGGGGAAGGGGCCGTCCGGCCGGGCCCGTCGGGACAACCGCATTCCCGCCGTTCTCTACGGGCGCGGCTATGACACCCAGTCGGTCGAAATCGACGCCCGGGCGCTACAGAAGGCGCTCCTCACGGGCGCCGGGGATTCCCAGTTGATTGACCTCGTCATCGAGTCTCAGAGCGGGCAGACTGGCGAGAAGGCGCTGATCAAGGCGATCCAGCGCCATCCGGTGACCGAGCGGATCCAGCACGTGGATCTGTACCGCGTGGTGATGACGGAGAAGATCGAAGTGGAAGTCCCGCTCGCGCTGACGGGAACGCCGGCCGGAATCAAGAAGGGCGGCGTCCTTGAGAAACGTCTGACCACCGTCCGCGTGCGGTGCCTGCCGGGCAGCATTCCGGAAAAATTTGTGGCGGACGTCGCGGCCTTGGACGTCGGACACAGCATGCACGTGTCCGACCTGAAAGCGCCGGAGGGCGTCGTGATTTTGAACGATCCGGGTCAGACCCTCGCGGTCGTCACCGAAGTGACGGTGGAGGAAGCGCCGGCGGCGGCCGCGGCAGCGGCGGCAGCGGCGGCGACGCCGGAAGCGGGAGCGGCGGGAGCAGCGGCGGCGCCGGCGGCCGAGCCGGAGAAGAAAGAGGCGGGCAAGGAGAAGGAAAAGCCCAAAGGTAAGGGCTGACGCGGGTGTTCTGCCTGGCCGGTCTGGGGAATCCCGGCCGGGAATACGCCGGGAACCGCCACAATGCCGGCCGGCTCCTCGTTGAATTCCTTGCCGGCGCGTGGAATGCAGTCGGCGCGGGAAAAAAATCCGACTGCGATCTTCACAGGGCCGTCCGCAAGGACCGGGAAATTCTTCTTGCGCGTCCCCGCGCCTACATGAACGTGAGCGGCCCACCGCTCGTGGGCCTTCTCAAATCCTGCAACATTCCGTTGGAGCGGTTCCTGCTCATCCACGACGACATCGATTTTCCAGTGGGCCGGCTGCAGTTAAAACGCGGCGGCTCGGCGGCTGGCCACCACGGCGTCGAGAGCGTTTACGAAACGCTTGGGTCGTCGGATTTCCACCGCCTCCGCATCGGCGTCGGCCGGCCGAACCGGTCGACAAAGGATTATGTGCTGTCGGATTTCACGGCGGGTGAGATGGGGGACCTGGAGCGCGTTTTTGAAAAATCGGTTGAGGGCCTGGATTTCTGGATCGACGGACATCCCAGCCGGGCCGCGCAGATTCTGAACACAGTCTCCGCCAACCCGCTGGCGTAGGGCATAAGACATAAGTGCCGCTCTTGACTTTTTGACTTTCAAGTTCCAATTACTTCTTCAGCAACTTCCGCGCCTCGTCCAGATTTGTTTGCGCTTGCGCCAAGCCGGGGTTCAGCCGCAGAGCTTCGGTGAAATGCAGGATCGCCTGGTCGAGATTTCCCCGCATGGCCCATGCGTTGCCCAGGTTGAGATGGGCGAGGGCCTTTCCCGGGTCCGATCGGATGGACTCCTGGTAATGCCGGATGGCGTCGGCATATTTTTTTTGCTGGAAGAGGACATTGCCGAGGTTATTGTGCGCGTCTGAGTAGTCGGGATGGGTTTGGGTTGCCCGGCCAAAATGCACGACAGCTTCGTCGAGTTTCCCTTTTTTAAACAGGATTGTCCCCATCGTGTTGTTCGCCTTGGCGTGGCCGGGCTGGACGGTCAGCACGTACTCGAGCTGCCGGATCGCATCGTCCAGACTGCCTTTTTGCGCGTACGCATAACCGAGGTTGAAATGCGCGGATGGATAGTAGTAGGGCTTGATCCGCACGGCTTCGAGATAATGCGGCAGCGATTCGTCCATCCTGCCTTGACTGAACAGCCGGTTCGCCAGATTGTAATGGGCCAGATAATTGTCGTTCGTGTGGCGGATCGCCTGCTCGTACAGCGCGCCGCTGTTTTGCCAGTGCGCGACGGCCTGGTGGCCGGCGGCCGACAGCGCGAGGATGACGCCGATGGTGACGGCCGCAACGGCGGCGCGCGGAACGCGCCACTTCGAGATCGCCGCAGCGCCGCTCCATGCGAGGATCATGTAAATGCCGATCAGGGGCACGTACGTGTAGCGGTCGGCCATCGCCTGCCGGCCGACTTGAACGAGGCCGAGAACCGGGACGAGCGTGACGAGATACCACAACCATCCGACGGCCAGATAGGGCGCGCGCCGCATGGCCAGCACGGCCAGCACGGTGACTGTGAGGATCGCGAGGCCCGCCCCGATGACGGTTGCGTACGGAAGGTCGTGAGACAGCGGATAGAAAAACGCCAGGCCCGAAGGCCAGACCATCTGCTCGAGGTAACGGACGCAGCTCAGGAGCGCGTTGGCGACCCGGTGAGACACGGGCACCATATCGAGCGGCGCCATCGCGCCGCCGGTGCGTTGCGCGAGGACGGTCATGTAGGATGAGAAGGCCGACAGCGCGAAAAACGGGATCTTTTCGATCAGCAATTTCCAAAACGGAACCGGCCGGCGGAGCGGCCAGTAATCGAGAAGCAGGAGCGTGACCGGCGCCATCACCAGCATTGGTTTGGCCATGAGTCCCACCGCAAGGGCGACCCACACGGCCGCGTAGCGGACGGCGTTCGGCCGCGCGGCATAGACGGCGTGAAGCCACAGCGCGCACAGCCAGAAAAATGTGCTCAGGACGTTCTTCCGCTCCGCGACCCACGCCACCGACTCCGCGTCCAACGGGTGGACGGCAAACAACGCCGCGACGAATGCGCCGGGCCACAGATCGCCGGTGAGCCGGCGCAACAGCAGAAACAGGAGGATCGCGTTGGCCAGATGGATCGCCACGCTGACCAGGTGGTGCCCGCCGGGCCGGAGGCCGAAGAGCCGCACGTCGAGCATGTGGGACAGCCACGTCACGGGATGCCAGTTGGTGGCGTAAAACGACGTGACCGCCCAGCGGACGCTTTCGGCCGTGAATCCTTGCTGCACGTGCGGATTGCGGGTGATGTAGAGTTCGTCGTCGATTTCGACAAACTCATGATGCCGCACCTGCCAGAACACGGCCATCGTCAGCGCCGCCAGCACGGCGATCACGGCGAAGGTCCATTTCCGATTATTCTGCGGGGGCTCCGCCGAAACATTGCGATCTCTGCGCCCAGACTTTCGATTCGGGTTCATGGTCCAGTGCCACGAGAATCCAATTCCGCGCCCAATCTGTCAAGAACCAGGCTTTATCCGTGCGCGTATTGACAGGCGGGAGAGAATACGTATACTTATACGTGTAAAACCGAACTGGCCAAGGGAGAGATCCATGAAAAAGAAATTGACGCTTTCCGTAGACAGGGAAATCTACGACGGACTCCGGTCTCAAATCGGCGCGAGAAGGATCAGCGGATTCATTGAGAGCCTTCTGCGGCCGCATGTGGTCAAGTCCAGCCTGGAGGAGGGGTATGCCCGCATGTCAAGGGACAAGGACAGGGAAAAGGAGGCCCGCCGATGGGCCGAACAGACGGTCAGAGACATTGCCCGTGAAAAGAGGTGATGTCTGGTGGGTCAAGTTCGATCCGTCCGTCGGCGGAGAAATTAAAAAACGGCGCACCGCCGTTGTGATGAGCAATGATGTCTCAAATAAATGGCTGAACCGCGTCCAGGTCGTTCCTCTCACGACAAATGTCAAGAATGTCTATCCGTCGGAAGCCTTGATTTCGCTCAAAGGTAAACCGTTCAAAGCCATGGCCGACCAGATTGCCACCGTAAGCAAGGTTCGACTCTCAAGCCGCGTTGGCGCCATTTCCAGGGAGGACATTGAGAAAATCGAAGAGGTCGTAAAAATCCAGCTCGATCTCAGATAGAATTGCATCGTCTCCGATCCTGATTGGCAAGAGGGAGGTTGAAATTATCGCATTGTAACGGTATGATCTCCCAAATCTCGGGGGGTTAGCTCAGCTGGGAGAGCGCTACGTTCGCAACGTAGAGGTCGTGGGTTCGACTCCCATACCCTCCAAGTATTCCTCTCGTAACAGGGGTGGCGACAATCTTCACTTACGCCGGCGCTTCCGATCTTCGTCAATGATTTCCTGAATCTCGTCCTCCGTTGGCGCCGGAGTGCCGTCATTGGTTCTAGCAAAAATTTCTTTAAGCCTCACATCCGCTGCCGGTGCAATCATCACCCGGTCGCCCATCGAGATCGCCTCGTAACGCTTTTTCGGATCGAGCGTCCGTTGGGCTTCCTTGGGCAGGACGATCGAGCCGTCAGCCTTGATTTTCACCGCCGCCATTTTCGACAACCTCCTTCATTTTATCCCTCAATCTGTTGATAGGCCAGATCCGGCAGTTGTGTTGTCGTCCTTGCATGTTCAATGGTCATGGACACGGGATTCCCTTTTGCATCAAGATCAATGTAGATATTTTCCGAGATCTCTCTTGTTTCTTTAACCTGTTGATCGCTGAATTCCACAAGCGCCGTGTCTGTGTCATTAAAATATTTTATTTTCATCTTAAACCTCCTTTTTAAAATCCCGGTCAAAGAAAGCGTTGTGAACGGTCTCCCCATCGGAAAGCAAAATAACGCGCAAATATTTTCCTTCTTCCCGAATTTCGGCCCATTTGCGCACTCTGCCATCCGACTGCATTTCAGTATGTGCCGGCTTGCTGATCACCATTTCTATGACTTCCGGTTTATTGTCCCCCCTTGATCCCAACACCCTGTTTGAGCCGCGCGCTGGTGGATCGATACAGATCGGCGAGGCGGTGGAAGGTTGCGGCGTCGCGCGTTTCCTGGAGGCGGCGGAGCCGGTGATTGACGCTGAAGGCGGCCGATTCGAGGAGCGTGACGCCCTGCGGGACCGAATCGGGCAGGCGGCGGGCGCGGCCCAGGAAGACGTCGACTTCCCGCGGGAAGAGGTCCAGGGCGCGTTGAAAAACGGCCTGCGCTTTTTCGGTGTCGCCCGTTGCCGCGTAGAGGTGGCCGAGCCGCGTGAAGTTTTCTGTGGTGGGTTGTTTTTCTACGATGTCGGTCATGTAGGGAATGGCGTCCGCGAACCTGCGGAGCATGAAATTGAAAACGACAATGTTGTTTTTGACGGCCGGATAATCGGGATCCCGCTGCGACAGAAGCACGCTGTTTTTCAGCGCAAGCTCCACCATGCCCTTCGAGCTCAGCCCGCCGATCAGCTTGGACAACAGGTCATTGCGGCGGTAGTCGACCCAAACGAGGCCGTAATCGACTTCGTCCGCCGCCTCGTTGAGCCGGCCGTTTCGGAGATGATCCTGAACGCGCGCCAGGATCCGCTCGTACTCGTACGTTTTCTGCCAGAATATCTGCTGGAGAATGACGAATCCTCCAAGGAGAGTGAGTCCCGTCCAGAAGACGCTGGCCGGAAATTCCCTGCCGGGACGCGGCGCCGCCGGCGCGGTCAGAAGGCCCATCACGCCGAAAAATCCCATGGCGGCCCCGTGCGTCAACAGCCACGCGCCCCCGGCCGCCTCATGGGCGGCGAACAGGCCGTACAGTCCCAAAAGGAGCGCGCCGTCCCACGAGACGGGGGTTCTTACCCATGCGATCACGCAGGCGGCGGACACGAGCCACATCAGAAACAGCAATCCCATCGCTCCGATTTCTCCCGCAAGGACCACCATCGTCTGGCTCGGATACGGCACGCGGTCCGGCACGCCCCGGAGCGTGGCGTGAACCGGCCGGTACTGGAGGAATTTTCGATCGATGGATCCCGGCCCGGCGCCGGTCACCGGATGCTCCTTCAGACACCGTCGTGCCACCGACGCGAGCGCGTGGTCGGCTTGCAGGTTCCTTTCGACCAGCGTGACTTCATCCGTCCGCAGGCGATTCATTGTCCAGCCGGCCCAGCCGGCCGTGAGGATTGCGGACGCGATCGATGATGCGACGGCGAGGGACACCGCCGACGGCGGCGGCGCGCCGGCCTTTCGAAGTTTGAGAGACGCTGCCAGCGCCAGGCCGACGACGGCACCGAACCCGATCCGCCATGCCTCGGTCGGTGACAGCGGCGGATTCGATCGCACCGCCCAAAGAATCACCGCAACGGACGCAACCCCAGCCAATACCCGGCGCGCCGGCGGGTCGTGCATGGCGATCAACCAGGCGGCCGCGAGCGAGACGAACCACAGGAGGCGTGTCAGGCTTTCGGCCGAGACATCGCGCTTGTCCAGGTCCGACCCAAAAAAAGAACAGGCAATCGCAAAAACAAAGCCGATCGCTCCGATCACGATCGGCGGATCGCAGAGGATCAGCCGCCGCCGCCAGGCGCCTTCGGCCAGGAGCAGGATCGCCGTCGCCAGAAGGACCGTGTGATACAAGTATTGCTCCCAATAGAGGGGGAGGATCCGCGCGGAAAGGATCAAAAGCAGGGTGGCCCAGATGGCCGCGAGAATCCGATTAAAGACGATCGACATCAGCCGGCGACGGCCGCCTCCGCGCGGGCCTCCCGGGCGGACTGCAGTCTTGTCAGAATCTCGTCCAGGAGCGCCATGCGGTCCGGCTTCACGCGCAGCCGGGATTCGTCCGGGACAAAACAATCAGAAAGACCCGCGCGCCGGATGGCCGCGCGCCACTTTCGGGATTCCGAACCGGAGACTTTCAGTCCCGCGGTCGTCCGCAGTCCCAGCATCAGCCGCTCCTGGTCTGCCGTCGATTCGTCCGGCCGTTCTTCGCAGGCCTCCGGGAGCGCTCCACGCGATAGGCCATCAAGCCAGCCGGCGAGGTCGGACACGTTTTTGTATCGCCGTTTTCCGTCAAACCCCACGGCGGAGGGTCCCAGCCCGATATACGTTCCGTAGCTCCATGTGTTGAGATTGTGCCGGCAGGCGCGGCCGGCTCTCGCGAAATTGGAGACCTCGTATTGCGCAAGCCCGGCGCCGGCCGCCGATTCCATGATGGCCGCATACTGATCCGCGACGTCGTCGTCGGGCGGCGGGCGGACTTGACGGCGCGCAAACGGAGTGCCGGGCTCGATGGTGAGGGCATAGGCCGAAAGGTGCGTGAGGTCCGGCGACAGTCGTCGCACGGCGGAAACGCAGTCCGAGACCGATTGTCCTGGAATGCCGTAGATCAAATCCGCGTTGATGTTGTCCCAGCCGGCCGCGCGAAGCGCGCAGATCGCCCGAATCGCGACGTCGGCCGTGTGGATCCGGTTCAGGAATTTGAGGAGGTCGTCGTCCAGACTTTGAACGCCGACGGAAATGCGGTTCAAGCCGGCGCGCCGCCAGAAAAGGGCGGTGTCCGGCCGGATGGTTCCCGGATTTGCTTCGAGCGACCATTCGGCGCCGTCTTGAATCCGGCCGTGGCCTGAAAATTCTCTCAGCAGGAGGTCCCAGCTTTCCGGCGTCATGAGCGAAGGTGTGCCGCCGCCGAAATATAACGTGGACAACACCGCGCCCGGCGGTATTCGGAGTCTTATCTCCTGAATGATCCCGCGCACATACTGCCGCTCCAATTCCGCTTGGTACGGTTTCCGGAAAAAATTGCAGTAGCCGCACGGATCGACGCAGAACGGAACATGAACGTAGACATGAAGACCGCGGCGGTCCAGCATCTAATGTTTGTGCGAATGCTTGTGGGAGGAATGGTCGTGCTTGGGCGGCTCAGCCGGTGGGGGAACAGCCGGCGAATCCGCCGTGACGGGAATGGCCGCGGCCTTCACGCCGGCGCCCTCGACAAACACCATCCGGCCGCCGAGGTCGGCGTTTTGCAGCGCAAGAAGCGCGGTGACGCCGAGGACGGCCACAAAGGCGGGCGCGGCCGGCGGGCGGTGTTCGCGCCGGAGAGAGCACCACGTCAGCAGAACGATGGACAGGCCGAGGACCGTGAAGCCCACGATTTCGTGCGTGTGCATGATCCGGTGAATCACGTCGTTGTGCGGAATGCCGCCTTCGGCGCGCAAGCCCGTAATGACCGAGAGCGCCAGCCCGGCCGTCGCCAGCCCGAGGCATGCGCGCCCGGCGAAGAAGGCCGACTGGGAGGCGCGGAGCCAGCCGATCGCGTAGAACAGAAAGGAAACCGGCAAAAGCGCGATCGGGAAATGGACAAACACCGGATGGAGATTGTAAACCTCGCCCAACCCGGAAAATCCCAGCAGGGACGCATCCATATGCTCCACATTCTTATTTCACTGCCGACCAAACCGCAAGCATTGACATTCGTTCAATGATCATGGAACTTTACAAAACAATGCGCACCCAGGGCGGGTTTTCCCTGCTGGAGGTACTGGTCTGTTCATTCATCCTGTCGATCCTGTCCGTTTCGATTCTGCACGGGCTGACGGCGCTCGAACTCGAGAGCCGGCTGGCCAAGTCGCGGATGAACGCGGGTCTCTTGGCGGCGGATTTGCGGGAGGAGATCCTGTCAAGGCCGCCGCTCGATCCGGACGGCTCGCCAGTGATGGGCCGGGAGGCCGGAGAATCCGGCGGGCGGCTGTCGTACGACGATCAGGACGATTATCAGGGATACGTGGACGGGCCGCCGACCGACATCGGCGGGGCGCCGCTGGCTGGGATGGAACGGCTTTCCCGCGCGGTGCGGATCGAAAACGTCGCGCCCGACCGGCCGGCGGGTCCGTCGACGGACACGGGTCCACGGGGGCTGAGGCGGTTTACGGTGACCGTGTATCGCGACAAGGCCGAGATTGCGCGCCTCGTGTGGCTGGGCGTGGGGCAGGAACCATGAGGACGGCGCGGAGAATGGCCGGGATCACGCTCCTGGAGATGCTGGTGTCGCTGGCGATTTTCAGCATGGTGGTGGCGACGGTCATGCAGTTCAGCGAGTACGTGGCGCGAAGGATCATCACGGTGCGGGACGACGTGCAGGAGATCGAGCAGGTGGCCGGTTTTCTGGGCCGGCTTGCCGGCGACGTTCGCGGCGGCCGCAGGGTCCTCTATTCGATGCCCACGGAGATCGGGATCTGGCGCGCGGACGAAAACGCCGACAGCGCGCCCGAACCTGCCGAGACGGTCGGATATGCGTGGGACGGCACGCCGGCCGGCCAAATCTACCGGCAGGACGGCGCCGACAGCGTGCCGGTGCTGTGGAACGTCCACTCACTGCAATTCACCTATGACTGGCAAAGCCCGCAGACGCGCCATGTGGTGGTGGGCCTCCTCGTCGGAAAAACGCCGGCCGCGGCCCATCCCTATCATCTCAGCCTGAACCTTCGGGCCTCGGAAGTACACTGATGCGGCGGAACGACTCCGGGACGGCGATGCTCTATACGCTCATGGCGCTGATGGTGCTCTCCATATTTTTAAGCATGATTTACGATCGCGTCCTCCGGCTCATGCGAAGCTCGCTGGAGTGGCAGTGGCGGGAGAAGGCGCAGGCGGCGGCGGAAAGCGGGTCAGCCGCGTCCGAGGCGCGGCTTTTGGAGCAGCCGACATGGTCGGCCGGCGAGGACCCGGGGCGCGCGCCGGAATGGAAGTTCACGCTGGACGGCTCGGACATCCGCGTGCGGACGGAACGGTTCCGGATTCCGGACATCGTCTGGATTTTTTCCAGCAGCGTCCACAAACGCGCCAAAAAGGAGGTCGTCCGGCCCCTGAAAATCGACGACCCGACCCTCTTCGCGCTCATGGCGCGCAGGAATATCTCGCTGGGCCTCGGCAGCATCGTCACCGGATCCATCTACGCGTCCCACATCAAGCTGGAGGAGGGCAGCGAGGTGGTGGAGAGCGTGATTTCGAGCGGCGGCCTCGACATCACCGAGTCCCACAAGGACGCCAACATTTTCGACGATGCCGCCAGCCCGCCGGAGGTTCCCGACATCGACCTCAAGACGCTCACGGCGGTCTGGACGCAGCCGCTCATGACCGCAACGCTGCCGGACACGCCGATGATGCCCGGCCGGTATGCGGCGGCGGGAGATCTGACGATTCAGAACGCATCGGAAACCGATGTCTCGATCCGCGTGGCCGGGAATCTGCGGCTGGACGGCCGCGTGAATTTGCGGTACACGACGGCCTCGGACACGCCGATCCTGGTCGTCGGCAAAGACCTTACAGGCACGCTGTCCGGCGCCAAGATCCGCGGCGTGATCTTCGTCGCGGGCAAAGTCACCCTCAAAGGCGAGGGCCTCATCACGGGCATGATCATCGCCGACGAAATCGACCTTGCGGCCGGCGTGGTCGTCCAGTCCTTCGACGCGCTGCCCAACGACCCGCGGCCGGCGGCCAGTTTCTGGAAACGGCGGGTGCGGCGGGTCAGGAATTAGCGAACGGGGTCACCCCAGGGCGTCTTTGACCTTGCTGAAAAATCCTTTTTGCGCCGCGCGGGCGTCCTGAATTTCATGGAGGAGCTGGCGCTCGCGGGCGGAAATATTTTTTGGAATTTCGACGGACACGCGCACGAGGAGGTCGCCGAGGCCACGCCCGTCGATCGAGGGGAGGCCCTTCTGGCGCAATCGGAGGAGCGCGCCGTGCTGGGTGCCGGGCGGGATTTTGACGGCGAGCGTTTCGTCCGACAGCCCGCGGATTTCCACGTCCGTGCCGAGGATGGCGTCGACGTAATGGACGGACACCTCCGTCAGGAGATGATGGTCCTGCCGCTCGAACCCCGGATGAGGATGGACGCGGACGAGCACATAGAGGTCGCCGCGGTCGCCGCTGCCCGTTCCGGCGTCGCCTTCGCCGCGCAGCCTGAGACGCATGCCGTCGTCGACGCCCGCCGGGATTTTCACCGTGATCCGCCGCTTCGCGCGTTTGCGGCCGTCGCCCCGGCAGTTCGAGCAGGTCGTCTTGAAGGATGACCCGGCGCCGCCGCAGCGCCGGCAGGTGCTCGCGAAACTGAAAAATCCCTGCCGGTAGGCGACCTGGCCGCGCCCGCCGCAGTCCGGGCACTCGCGCCGGCCGCTGCCGCCCGCGCCGTTGCAGTCCTCGCAGGATTCGAGCCGCGCGATTTCGATGTGCTTTTCCTGAGTCTCAAGGACGTCGGCGAGGTTGAGGGCGATTTCGAGCTGGAGATCGGCGCCGTCCGTTCCGGCGTGCGCCCCGCGCCCGCGCTGCCCCCGCCGCTCGCGCCCCCCGCCGCCGAAGAAGACGTCGAAGATGCTTTCCATGCCGGAGGACCGGCCGAAAATTTCGGAGAAGATGTCCTCGAGGTTGGAGTAATCGACCTGCGGGCCCTGCGGGCCGAAGGCCTGGTGTCCGTACTGATCGTACTGCCGGCGTTTTTCGGCGTCGGACAGAATCTGATAGGCCTCGGTGGCCTCCTTGAACTTTTCCTCGGCCGATTTGTCTCCCGGATTCTTGTCCGGATGAAACTTCAGGGCAAGCTGCCGGTAGGCTTTCTTGATCTCGTCCTGCGCCGCCGACTTCGAGACGCCGAGGACTTCGTAATAATCACGTTTTGTCATCATCCACGACCTTGAAATCGGCGTCGACGGCGCCGGACTTGTCCTTCGATCCGGCGTCCTTGTCCTTGGCGGACCCGGCGCCCGCGCCGGCGGCATCGGACTCCTTCCGCGCGGCCTCGTAAATCTTCTCGCCCAGCTTCTGGCTCACCTGTCCGAGATGGTCGATGGCCTTGCGGATGTCCGCCTCGCTGGTGGCGGAGTCCTTCGTTTTCTTGAGGTCCTCGACGGCCGCCTCGATTTTCTTTCGGTCGTCCTCGCCGACCTTGTCGCCGTACTCGCGGAGGGCCTTTTCGGTCGCGTAGACGAGCGAATCGGCCTGGTTTTTGGCGTCGACGAGTTCCCGGTGTTTGCTGTCCTCCTCGGCGTGCGCCTCGGCCTCTTTTCGCATGCGCTCCACGTCGTCCTTGCCAAGGTTGGAGCTGCCGGTGATGGAGATCCGTTGTTCCTTGCCGGTGCCCTTGTCCTTGGCCGTGACATGGATGATGCCGTTGGCGTCGATGTCGAACGTGACCTCGATCTGCGGCAGTCCGCGGGGCGCGGGCGGGATGCCGTCGAGATGGAACCGGCCGAGGATCTTGTTGTCCGCGGCGCGGGTGCGCTCGCCCTGGAGCACCACGATCTCGACGCTGGGCTGGTTGTCGGCGGCGGTAGAAAAGGACTCCGCCTTTTTTGTCGGAATGGTCGTGTTGCGCTCGATGAGCTTGGTCATCACGCCGCCGAGCGTTTCGACGCCCAAGCTGAGCGGCGTCACGTCCAGGAGCAGGATATCCTTGACCGACTTGTCCTGGGACAGGATCGCGCCCTGGATGGCGGCGCCGACCGCCACGACCTCGTCGGGATTGACGCTCTGGTTGGGTGTCTTGCCGAAAAATTCCTTGACGGCGCGCTGAATGGCGGGGATTCGCGTGGAGCCGCCGACCAGCACGACCTCGTTGATGTCCTTGACCGACAGCCCCGCGTCCTTGAGCGCCTGCCCGGTGGGGCCGATGCTGCGATCGATCAGGTCCTGGATCAGGGATTCGAATTTGGCGCGCGTCAGTTTAATCGAGAGGTGTTTGGGCCCTGACGCGTCAGCGGTGATGAAGGGCAGGTTGATTTCCGTTTCCATGGTGGTCGACAGCTCGACCTTGGCCTTTTCCGCCGCCTCCCTCAGTCTCTGAAGCGCCATCCGGTCCTTGCGGAGGTCCACGCCGTTTTCTTTTTTGAACTCGTCCGCGACATAATCGACGATCCGGACGTCGTGGTCGTCCCCGCCGAGATGAGTGTCGCCGTTGGTCGATTTCACCTGGAAGACGCCCTCGCCGATTTCGAGGATCGAGATGTCGAAGGTGCCTCCGCCGTAATCGTAGATGGCGATTTTCTCGTCTTTCTTCCTGTCGAGTCCATAGGCCAGGGCGGCCGCAGTCGGTTCATTGATGATGCGGAGGACCTCAAGCCCGGCGATCGCGCCGGCGTCCTTGGTCGCCTGCCGCTGGGAATCGTTGAAATAGGCCGGCACCGTGATCACGGCCTTGGACACCGTCGTGCCGAGGAAGGCCTCGGCGTCTTTTTTCATTTTCATCAATATCCGCGCCGAGATTTCGGGCGGCGTGTACGTTTTATCCGCCACGTCCACGACCGCCATGCCCTCCTTGCCTGACGAGACTTTATACGGAACGCGCCGGATCTCGTCGTCGATCTCGGCGCGCATGCGGCCCATGAATCGCTTGATCGAGTAAATGGTCCGGTCCGGATGCGTGACCGCCTGGCGTTTGGCGATGGCGCCGACCAGGAGTTCCCCGGAGGCGGAGAATCCGACCACCGATGGCGTGGTACGGCCGCCCTCGGCGTTCGGGATCACTTTCGGCTCGCCGTTTTCGACGTATGCGACGCAGGAATTGGTGGTGCCCAGATCAATCCCGATGACTTTGCTCATGTGACTCACCTCTCTCGTTTACAGTTGAAACCCCGACCCTGACCCGCACGGGCCGGATCAGCCGGCCGTCCAGCCGGTATCCTTTTTGGAGGACGTGGAGGACCATCGGCGCGTCGAGTCCCGGGACCTCTTCGGTTTCGACGGCCTCCTGCTCGCCGGGATGAAAAAGCGCGTCCGGCGGAAGTTGGATGGCGCTCAATCCCATCGCTTCGAGGACCGACAGGACCTGCCGGCCGATGGCTCTGTATCCGTCCAGATATTTTTTTCGAATCTCCTCCGGCACGCCCGCGTCGATGGAAAGCTCCGCGAGGTCGAATGCGTCGAGGACCGGCAGGAGGCGCGCGACGAAGCGTTCCTTCTGCGCGGCGCTCGCGTCCTCGCGCTCCCGAAGGGCGCGGCGCTTGTAGTTCTCGAGTTCCGCCGCCGCGCGGTATGCGAGGTCCTTGAATTTTTCCAGCTCGGTGTCGGCCGCCGAGGTTTCGGCGGGATTGGCTTCCATCATCTCACCCCCCGCATCCGGCGGAACGTGCTGTTCACGGCGTCCTTGACGGCGCCGACCAGCGCGATGAGCCGGCCGTACGGCATGCGCTTGGGGCCGACCAGCCCCAGGCTTCCCTGACGCGCATCGTCCACGTGGTAGCCGGCCTTGATGACGCCGAATTCCTGCAGCTCGGGCTGGTTCAGCTCCCGGCCGAGTTTCACATCGACTTCGTCCGGCCCACCCGGTTCGGGCCTGAAGATCTCGCCGAGCCGGGCCGGCTCCTCGAGAACCCCCATGGCCTCCCGGAGCTGGCCCATGTCCTTGAAATCGGGTCTGTCGAGCATGAGCGACAACCGGCTGATCTCGACGTGGCGGCGGTCCGGGTAGAGGACCACGGCCGTGTGGCCGGAAACGTCGGCCATGAGCCGCGCCGTTTTCTGGAGGATGTCGTCCAGCGAGGCCAGTTTCTCATTGTACTCGCGGACGATCCGCTCGCGCTGCCGGGCGGCAATCTCCTGGATTTTCAAAAGCTCGTTGATGTAATACCGGTACCCCTTGTCGGTCGGCTGTCGCCCGGCGGACGTGTGGGGCTGGCCGAGGTATCCCCACTCCTCGAGGTCCGAGCAGATGTTCCGGACGGTGGCCGGCGACATGTCAAAGTCGAAGGCCTTGGAGATGGTCCGGGACCCGATGGGCTCGTTGGCCCGGATGTAGTTGTGGATCGTGAAATAGAGTATGCGTTTCTCCCGAACGGTCAATTCCCGGTCGGCCTCGCTTTTCGGCGTCATGTCCGCCCTCCACCCGCGCCCGAAGTTAGCACTCTCCCTTTGAGAGTGCTAATTAACTTTATAAAGGAACGCGGGCGAATGTCAAGACCGGGGCCGGATCAAAGAGATCGCATCAGACGCTGTGCCTTCCGAAGACGGCGGTCGATAGAATCCGGCCGGCGCTTTTTTCGATGATCGCCAATTCCCCGGCCTCCGTCGCGCCGCCCCACGTCCGGGCCAGACCGTCAATGGCGTTGGAGAGACTCAGCGCGGAGGCCCGAAACGCGTACACGGTGAGGATGACAAAGAGCGGCTTGGAGGCGGAAAGATCGCGCAGGGATTCGAACAAGGCCGGCAGAGACTCCTCCAGTTTCCACACTTCGCCTTTCGGGCCGCGCCCGAATTTCGGAGGATCGAGGATGAACGCGTCATAGCGCGCGCCGCGGCGGATTTCCCGCTTCACGAATTTCATCGCATCGTCCACAATCCACCGGATGGGACGGCCGCTGAGGCCGGACAGGATTTGGTTCTCTCGCGCCCACGTCATCGCCTTCTTCGAGGCGTCCACGTGGGTGACGGAGGCGCCGGCCGCGGCCGCCGCCAGGGTCGCAAGACCGGTGTAGCCGAAAAGCGAAAGGACGCTCACCGGCCGGCCGGATCCGCGAATCTGCCGGTCGATCCAGTCCCAGTGTGAGGCCTGTTCGGGAAACACCCCGAGATGGCGGAATGGAGTCGGCTGAACCCAGAACGCGAGTTCTTTGTATCGCATTTTCCATCGCGCTTCGATTGGCCGCAGCGTCTCCCACCCGGCCGGTTCGTCCTCCCCGCGCTCCCGGAAGACCATGTGGGTGTCTTCCCAGTCTTTCGCCAAAAGAGCCTTCTGCCAGACGGCCTGGGGTTCCGGCCGGACGAACCGGAAGGCGCCGAATCGTTCGAGTTTGGCGCCGCCGCCGCTGTCGAGGAGTTCGTACTCTGTCCAGTCCGGGGAGGTGAGAACGGTCAGAGATGCAGATTTTTTCATAGGTCGCCGACGATCCTCATCCTGGAATCTCCTCTCTGTTCGCGAGATTTTAAGTGAAATTAAATCACGTAATTCGGAAAAGGGTTAGAGGTCTTCTGTAATTTCCCGCCTCATATCGTCCAACCCCTGGCGCCTGATCGGGGCTCTGAACCGGCGGCCATCCTTGACACTTTGAAAATACCGTGTATATTTAAAGTATGACTTTCCCACGAATTTTGACCGGGTATCTCGACCGGTGGATCCGGCGGCCCAAATCTCTCCTGCTCTGGGGGCCAAGGCAGGTCGGAAAGACAACCCTCATCGAGAACTGGCTTGAGAAAGGGTTACCGCGCGGGTGGGAATCACATGCCTATCCTCTGCAAGACCCCTCCGTCCGGCGACGGATGGAACAGGAGCCCGGCATCCTTCAGGAGGAACTTTTGGCCGGGACCGGAAAACGGAAGGTGATCTTTATCGATGAGGTACAGAAAGTGCCGGCGCTGCTCGACCTCGTCCAGCTCCTGATCGACCGGCATAAATCAAAATGGAAATTCATCCTGACGGGATCTTCCGCGCGAAAAATCCGGCGCGCCGGCGCAAATCTTCTCCCGGGCCGCGTATTTGAAAAACGGCTGGATCCCTTGATGTGGTCGGAATTGGGTTGGCCTCATCCGTCACCCGGCCGATCTTTGACGCCTCTGCCGTGGCCTAAAATGCGCAAGGCCGGCGAGGCCGGCCGGAAGACCCCGCGCTTCGGGCTTGAAGATCAGATGACATGGGGATCTCTTCCGGAAATGCCTGCGCTTGGCGCGGCGGACAGAAGCGAGACGCTGAAATCCTACGTGAGTCTTTACATCGAGCAGGAGATCCGTGCGGAGGCGCTGGCGAGAAATCTGGGCGCGTTTAACCGATTTCTTGAGCTGGCCGCGCGCGAATCCGGATCGGCCCCGAATCTTTCCAAATTGGCGCAGGAAAGCGGCGTGAGCATGCCGGCGATCAAGGGATATTACGCGATTTTGGAGGATACATTTCTTGTCGAGCGGCTCGAGCCGTATTTGAAAAACGCGCGCAAGAGGCTGATGGCGCCGCCGCGACACTTTTTTTTCGATACCGGCGTGCGAAACGCCGCCGCGGGCCTTCCGCTCACGCGGGACATCCTCGCCGTCGAATCCGGCCGGCGCTTCGAACACCACATCATCCTCGAAACCCTGCGGCGAATTAGGTCGATGGATTTGCCCTGGAAAGTCCATTATTGGCGGACCTCCCACGGCGCCGAGGTCGATATGGTCGTGGACACCGGTGACGAACTGGTTCCGATCGAGATCAAGCATTCCACGCACGTCTCCAGATCGGATCTCAGCGGACTCCATCAATTCATGGAGGATTACCGCTCCAAAGTCCGCCAAGGCTGGCTCGTATGCCGCATCCCAAAACCCAGAAAACTGGCCCGCCAAATTACGGCGATTCCATGGCAGATGTTGTGAAATAGGCATGTGACGTTTCTTTTCTTTTCCGCCCTATAGTGATCTTGCCATACTGCTCACCTGTAATCGTCCGGGCAGACCGTAAAATTATATCAACGCCTCCGTCAGGATCCGGTCGATCAACGTCTGATACCCCCGGAGTTTCTTCTTTTTTGCCATCTGTTTTGCCCGTTCAATCTGCCAGCGGCGCAGGCGGATCGTGACCGGGACCTTCGGAGAGGTGTCCTGAATGACCTTCTTGAACCATTCACGCTCCCCTTTGGTGAGGGGCTCTGTGTTCTCGATGTCTCCGGAGAACTCCTTGTCAAAGTGCGCGGACAATTTTTCCAGTTCCTTCAGTCGTTTCGCTTTCATTCAATTTTTCTCCTTTCTTTGTCCGTCAGCGGACGGGTATGGATAACGAAAAAAGCCCCATCGTCGTCTGTCACATATGCCACCTGAAGCCACCGATCCCTGTTTGACTTCCCTCGGACAACATACGCCCCGCGGCTTTTTCTCGGATACCCCATCGCCAGATTCGAAAAAATGGATTCCACCTCCTCCGGCGTCATGTCCCGCAGATGCTTGACAATCTTCTCGAGGTTCCAGTCGTTCCAGCGGTAATTTGGATTCACCACCCCCATTTTACGTAGTATTTACTATTTGTCAATACCAATTTTGTTTTGCAGTTGCAAATTGCAACTTCAAAGAGTCGTACTCCTCCCGAGTCAGCCGGAACACGAAACCCTCGGGAAATCGGTCCGTGTTTCTATTGACCTGCTGTCGGAAGTATTTTCCGATGCTTGTTCGGAATCGCGCCGAACTTTCGTTATATAAAGTAGAGGCGTTGAGGCGCCTTAAAAACGAAAGGGAGGTGCTTGAATGGCGAGCCGCTGTTCGCTGGGCATTGATCTTGGTACATCGCGATCGGGCATTGCCCGGGCCTCGGTTGAGAAGACGCCTTTTGAGGTCAGGGCGCTGCCGCTTGGGAAGGTGGCCGACGGTAGGCCATCCTACAGAATGCCGTCTGTTCTTTCAGTCAATCATGGGATGGGTAGATATCTCGTTGGCGAGGATGCCGGCAGGGTTGACGGATCCAAAGGATTCAAAACATTTGCGTCTGCCAAGTCTGACCTGACCGGCAATCGCATCTACTTCGGCGGGCTGGGATCGATCTTCGTCAAGCCGTCCAACGTCCTTGCTGAAATTATTATGGAGCTTCAAAGCCGAGCGGCGCCGGCGCTCGGGATTGACGCGCGGACTCTGCCCACAACCATCGCGGTCCCCGCCTCCCTGCCCTACGATGGCCGGAAAGAAATCCTGGATGCGGCGCGGAAAGCCGGCTTGCCTGTCCGGGAAGGAGATCTTGTCGAAGAACCTGTCGCCGTATTGCTCGATTCCATATTTGGACCGGCCGGCATTCTGCCGAAGAATCCGACGGGTCCCATGCGCGTCGCCGTCTATGACATCGGTGCCGGCACATGCGATGTTGCGGTTTTCGAGCTGGATATGACGCATCGGAATGGAACCGGCCAGGATTTTCGTATTAAACCCCTCGCCATTGGTGACTATGATCGTCTGGGAGGCGATAACTTCGACATCGAAATAGCGCGCAAGGCCCTCATGCCGCAGGTTATGGGTGAACGAGGGCTTTCACCGGAAGAAGCGAGGCTTTTCATCAAACAGAATCGCCTTGTCGCAAAATGCCTCAAAGAAGAGCTTTGCCGGGCGATTGAAACCGTGTTGCTTCGAGACAACCGGCAATGCGCAAAAGTTCCGCCGATGGAATATCCGGCGCTGAAAGTGACCGGCAGGACAAATGAGGTTCCTGGCACAGATTTGATCATACCCGCAAAGGACGTTACCCTCACAACGGAAATGATGCTGCTGGCCCTGCGTCCATTCCTATCGCCGGATGCGGATGAAGGCGAAATTGAAGAAGGCCGTTGGGTCGGATCTCTCCTGGGACCGCTCGAGTTCGCGCTGATCCAGTCTGATATTGACCCGGAAACCGAACTGGACTTTCTCATTCTGTCCGGCGCCTGTTGTCGAGCCCCCTTTGTTCCCTATGTCATCAGCGCGTATTGCGCCCAGATCGGGATTCCACCTGGAAAAATCCGACATGCGGACCTGGACCTCTCTGTAGAACGCGGCGCGGCCATTCATGCCGGCGTCCTTGCGCTGACCGGACATCCGCCTATCGCTCCTGTCCTTGGTGAGGATATCGGCCTCTGGGTCTATGGCAACCGTCCAGAGCTGATTGTAGAGGCGGGCAGAATACTGCCCTATCCACCGACGGGTGAGCAGGTGTTCGCTGACGCGTTTTTTGTCCCTGAAGACAACTTGGATCGCTTAGTCGTCGAACTTTATGCGCGCTCACGAAAATCAAGAAAGCGCATCATCCGAAAAAGTTTCGACATCCCACAGCATACGCCTGCCGGCGCACCGGTAACGGTGTCACTCCGAATCGATGCGTCAAAAATGATTCATCTGAAAGCGGCTCTTGTCGACTATCCGGACGTTGGATTGACGATCCATGGTGAGGACGTCCGCATATCCGGCCGCGCACCCGACGAGGAGGAATGGGTGAAGTCCGCGCGAGAGAATATCCACAAGGCGGTTGAGACAACGGGGACGGCGCCTCTCAATGAACTTCTGAATCTGGCCCACGGAGAAAGTCTGCGGCACAATGAAACATCCTGGCGCAAATCGCACGAAATCCTCGACCATGTGATTGAGAACCATCCCAGAGAAGCGCGGGCCTGGAACATTCTTGGACTCCTGCGCTGGACCGAAAACGATCTGTCCGGCGCCGAACGTGGATTCCGCAAGGCCATATCCATCGACGCTCACACTCGTTCTTACCGGACCAATCTGGGTTACGTTCTACTGGAAATGGGCCGCAGCGCCGATGCCGTTCACGTGCTTGCCGCCGCCCATACCCGCTGGCCCGATTATCCATATGCCGGAGAAATTTATGCGAGGGCATTGGAAGCGGAGGGAAAGTATCAGGATGCCGTCACTGCCAGACAAAAAACCATTGTTGCATATTCAACGAGCTCAAAATCCCCCCTTCTATATGCCGGTGAAATTTCGTGGCTCGTCCGCCTATATGAAGGAATCGGAGAACGCGCGAAGGCCGATGAGATTCTGAAGCAGAAAGATCATGCATCCACACCACCGGACGTCACCGGTCCGCCGTATAAAGAAGCCCTGCTGGCCGGTCCAGATTCTCCTCAGCGTAGTCTGGCGTCGGCAAGCTGAAACTATCGTAAGCGACTTTGCGGCGGCTCCGCCGCCGGATCAGAACGTGCCCGGCTCGACGAATCCCGACTCCGTGCCGTCCGGGGCGTAGCGGACCGAGCCCATGACGATGCCGCGGATGGGGGTTTGGTCGGAGACCGGCGTGAAGACTCGGAGGACGCGGCGGGAGAAATCGAAGGACTCGATGATGCCCATGCCCTGGCAGTGCTGTTTGGGGTCGAGGAGGCCGACGAGGACGCCGCGCTCGACGCCGCTGACGAGCGGGCGCAGGGAGGCCGTGCCGAGCAGTTTGGTGAGGGCGGCGCGGTCCCTGTCCGAGAGAGGTTTTTTGACGTAGAGGAGCGTTCCCTCATAGGCCGGGAGGCGCTCGGCCCAGATGACCTGCGGGTGGTTGACGACGATCGGCTGGCCGCTGAAGAGGTAACAGCGGTAGAAGATGCCGGCGTCGAGCGAAAATTCCAAAATCCGTCCGTGCTTGAAATACGAGGCGCTGAGCCGCTCTCTCAATTGTTTGCGGACCTGCGGCGACGTCGGCGCCGCCTTTTTCGAGACCTTGATGCGGACGATGTGGTGCGGCGGCCGGCCACGGACCAGGTGTTCGAGTTCCTGCTCGCGCTGAAGGAGCACGACGAGGTCGGGCAGGAGGACGTCCATCTTGGCGCCCTTGAGCATCCGCCCGCCGTCGCCGTTGACCCAACCGGTCGTGTCGACGATGACGGTCGCCTCGTGCTTGAGGGCCTGCCAGGTGAGCTGCCGAACACCGATGAGGGCGTGGACGAGATGGAGGCCCGGCGAGTGCGACCCGAGAAAATAGAGGCCGTCGACCGGCGCGTCGTGCAGGAACAACTGGGGCTGGCGCATGTAGGTCAGGCCGAACGTGCAGGGCGGCCCGACGTCGCTCTGGCCCGCATCGCAGTCGACCACGGCGACCTTGCGGTGAAGACCGAGAAGCCGGTTGGCCATATAGGTGCAGAAAAAAGTCTTGCCGCTGTCCATTTCGCCGAGCACGAACACGACGCGCGCGTGTTCGCGGAAAATCTTGTAGACGAGGTCGTCCCAGCTCTGGGGGATGGTCCGTTCAGGAATTTTTTCAGCCGGGTTCGGGAGGGCGCTGTCGATGCGGATTTCGGCGCGTTCGCTGAATTCGACCGGTATTTTTTTGTTTTCCGGAATCTCGATGGTCTCCCCCGCGACGAGGGGCTTGCCGATCGATTCGGCCGCGCCGCGCAGGATCTCGATTCGGCTGGGGCCGCTGATGAGATAGAAACTGCCGGCGGGAATCTGAACCGGCTCGTTGGATGGGACGTTCTGGGTCATTTTCGTCGTGCAGGCGTTTTCTTGTCAAAGACCAGCGTCGGCCAGAACGCCTCCAGGGTGTCGGTGCGGAATCGCTCGATGAGGCGGACGCCGGATTTGGGAATTTTAACCCGGCCATGTTTAGCCGGCGCGCCCGGCACGTCGATCTGAACGACCGCTTTGGACCATGCTGACAGTTTGCCGGCCAGAGGCTCGCCGTGTTTGGGCCACACGACGAGGAGGGCGCCCTTGGGCGGCGGGTTGTCCATCGGACACGCTTCGAAGGCCTTTCCAAGGCACACGCCGACGAGTCCGGGATAGACGGGGATCGCGTGATAGATCCGCGCCATCTCCCGAGCGTACCAGGCCACGGCTGCCGGCGGGTACTTGTTGAGGATGGTCTCGAGCTGCTTGATCATCCCGGGAAATTCGGATTCTCTATACGTCATCCTACAGGTCCTCCGGGCCGAACGAGTCCGGCAAGAGGTCATCGACGGTCCGGACACGATATCCGCCCCGGAGATTCGCAAGCACGACCGGCATCGACTTGCCGAACTCGCGCATGACCTGCCGGCACGCGCCGCAGGGCGAGGCGAGCCGGGTTGAATGAAAGAGCACGGCCAGCGCGCGGATCTTTTTTTCGCCGGCCGCGACCGCGTTGAAGACGGCCGTGCGTTCGGCGCAGACGGTCAGGCCGTAGGATGCGTTTTCAACGTTGCACCCGCCGTATAGTTTGCCTGACCCGCCGATGACCGCGGCGCCGACATGGAATTTCGAGTAAGGCGCATGGGCGCGCCGCCGGGCGCGGGCCGCGGTTTGGATCAATTTGCGGATCTGCGCTTTCGTTATCATGCGGCCCGCCGCCGGGACGAAAACCAGTTCCGGTCAATGATCCTGCGGATCCTTGTGCGCGTCGAGTCGTCGCAGAATGCGGCATCGGCGGCGCGCCGGACGGCCGTCGCCATCTGGGCGGCGGTCAGGCCGCAGCGCCGGACGGCCATCCGGTATTCGTGGGTCAGCGTGATGTTCGACACGCCGGGATCGTCCGAATTCACCGTGACGGCGATCCCCGCGTCCGCGAGGCGTTTCAGCGGATGCGCCCGGTAACTTTTCGCGACGTGCGTCTGAACATTCGACGTCGGGCAAATTTCCAGAGTGATGTCGTGTTTTCGCAAGAGATCCAGAACGCGCCGGTCTTCGACGCTGTGGATTCCGTGACCGATCCGCCTCGCACCCATCCGCTCGATCGCCTCCCGCACTCGGTCCGGGCCGGCGGCCTCTCCGGCATGGATGGTGACCGGAATGTCATATTTTTGCGCGAGCCGGAACGCCGGATAGTGCGGCCGCGCGGGATGGCGGATTTCGTCGCCGGCAAAATCAACGCCGACCACGCCCCGGCCCATATACCGCCGCGCCAGCTCGACCGTCCGGATGGACGAGGCCGGCGATTCGGACCGGTAGCAGCAGAGGATCAGGCGGACGGTCACGCCGAATTTTTTCTGGCCGCGCCGGATTCCCCGCAGGGCGCATTCGACCACGTCCTCCATCGGAAACTCGCGGGTCGCCTGAAGGACCGGCGCGAACCGGGTTTCGAGATAGACGACGTTGTCGGCCGCCGCGTCCTCGCAGATTTCGCAGGCGATCCGCTCGACGGCCCATGGGGATTTGAGGAAATCGTAGAAGAAAAAAAATTTCTGCAGAAAGTCGGCCAAACTCCGGCAGTCCCGGCCGACCTGACAGTGTGGCGCGAGTCTGCGCACACTGCGGCTGGGCAGCGGGAATCCGCCGGCGACGGCGAGGTCGCGCAGGGTGGCCACGCGGACCGACCCGTCCAGATGGCGGTGGAGGTCGACTTTGGGAAGCGTCTTGAAATTCGCGGGGTTCACTTTTTTTTGACAAAATATTTGTCGAGGAGGAACGCGAGCTTCGCGCGGGTTCGCGGCGGAACAAGATCCCGCGCGGTCACGATGGCGTTGGCGAGCGCGGAGTGGCACGGGCAGGACTCGTTCAGGCGTTTGGCCAGCGAGAGGATCGCCGTTCGGGCGATTCTCTTGGCGTTCTCCGCGTTTTTGAGCAGTGTCTGGATCACCATGTCGGCCGTAACGGCGTCGTGGCCTTCATACCAGCAGTCGTAGTCGGTCGGCAGTGCGCAGATGGCGTAACAGATCTCGGCTTCGCGCGCGAGTTTCGCCTCCGGCAGGGCCGTCATGCCGATGACCGATGCGCCCCAGGACCGGTGCAGGTGCGATTCGGCCTTCGTGGAGAATTGCGGGCCCTCCATCACGACGTAGGTCCCGCCGCGGTGGACGTTCAGATGCTGTGCCTGCGCCGCGTCGTACAGCAACGCTGAGACCTTCGGGCAAAACGGATCGGCGAATGCGACATGCGCGACAACGCCCTCGCCGAAAAATGTCCCGGGCCGGTGCCGGGTCCGGTCGATGAGCTGGTCCGGAATCACGATGTCGCGGCCCGGCACGATCTCCTCCTTGAGCGAACCCACCGCCGACAGAGACAGGATCCATCGCACGCCGAGCGATTTGAGCGCGCAGATGTTCGCGCGCGAATTGACTTCGGTCGGCAAAATCCGGTGGCCCCGGCCGTGCCGGGGCAGAAACGCCACGCGCGCGCCGCCCAGCCGGCCCACGCGGATGCGGTCGGACGGTTCGCCGAAGGGCGTGTCGATTTCGATTTCCTGAAGGTCCTCGACGCCCTCCATATCATAAATGCCGCTGCCGCCGATCACGCCGATCGCCGGCGCGCTGTGCGCCGCGGCCATCTTTTTGGCCTTTGCCATGATCACGCCCTCTTCTTTTTGTTCTTTAAATGTTTTCCGGCCAGCAGATCCCGCTGGAGCTTTGAGATGTCCAGCTTGCGCTTCGCGGTTTCCCGCTCATCCACGCGGATCTCGACGACGAGGCCCTCGCGGGCGCCCGCGACGTACTTGGCCGGGATTTCCAGTTGCCCGCCGTCGTCGAACTCGATGACGGCGATGCCCTCCTCGATCCGATCAATGACGCCCTTCATCCGGAATTCCTTTCCGTGGCGGGCCGAACGTCCTCCAGGACCAACTGCAAGTCGATTCGCCCTTGCCATTCGTTGCGGTCCAGCTCAAAGGCCGCGTTCACGCGGCGGCCGAGCGTGTCCGCATCGTCGCTCATGTTCCACCCGACGGCCGTCACCGCGTCGCGGGCGGTTGCGCCCAGCCGCAGCCGCAGGTGGCGGCCGTCGGCGCCGATCCGCCGGACGTCCGCCACCGGCGCGCCGAACAGCGCGAACCTCGGAAACGGATTGCCCTTGCCGAACGGCTCCAGAACGGAGATATCCTCAAGGGTGGCCATGGTCAAGTCCCCGAGCTGAAGTTCCGCGTCGATCGTCAGGACCGGTTCCGGCATGTCCCTGAGGCGTTCAGCCACGGATTTTTTGAGCCGCTTGAAAAAGTCCGGTATGTTTTCCGGCCGGATGGTCAAGCCGACCGCCTGGTGGTGTCCGCCGAATTTCTCCAGAAGGTCCGCGCAGGTCCCGACGGCCTCGACCAGGTCCAGCGATTCGATCGACCGCGCCGACCCGACGGCCCTGCCCTCCTCCTCCATCACGATGACGACGGGCCGGGCGAACGCGTTTTTGACGCGCGCGGCGACGATGCCTCCGACGCCCGGCGGAACGCCCTCGGCGCGAACGCAGAGAATGCGGTCGGCGTCGAGGTTGTTTTGAAGCGGGACCATCTCCATCACCCGCGCGGCATGGACCTTCACCAGATCCTTTCGCTCCTCGTTCATCCGGATGAGCTGGTCCGACAGGTATGCGGCTTCGTGATCCGACTGCGTGGTCAGCATCCGGAATGCAGGCAGCGGGTCGCCGAGCCGGCCGGGCGCGTTGAGGAGCGGGCCGAGGAGAAACGCGAGGTCCTTGCCGGTGGGCTCCGCGAGCGCCAGTTTTTCGAGGAGCCGTTTGAGGCCGATGGGTGGCGCGTGGCGCATAATGCGGAGTCCCTCGGCCACGATGGCGCGGTTTTCTCCGACAAGCGGCATCATGTCGGCGACAGCGGCGAGCGCGGCCAGGGGCATGAGCTGTTCGTAATAAACCTCGTCTTCAATCGATTCCCTTTCGAGGAGCTTGTAAAAGACGTCCGCGGTCGCCTGCGCGTCCGAGAGCGCGCGGTGGGCGGCGGGATTGACGACGCCGAGCGCTTCCGCCACGCGGCTGAGCTTGCGGCTGGGAAGTTCCGTGAGGGTCGAGGTTGCGACGGCCATGACGTCCAGGAAAGACGTCGACAGCCGCGTCTGGAGATGCCGGCCAAGTTCCGCGTCGAGAAAATCGCGGTCGAATTCCACATTGTAGCCGCAGAACACGGTGTCGGGGCCTTCCAGGAAACCCAATAATTTTTTGAGCGCCGTCCGCGGCTCGATCCCGTGCGCGGCGAGGTCCTCGTCGGTGATCCCGGTGATCCGTCGGATCTCCTCCGGCAGAGGCCCTGCGGGCTTGACGAAGCACGAGAACTCGGATTGCCGGACGCCGTTGCGGTATTTGACGGCGCCGATTTCGATCACTTCGTCCTTCGCGCGGTCCAGCCCCGTCGTTTCGACGTCGACGAACACCAGCGTGCGGTTCGCGAAGGGCGACCGGCCGGCGATGAGGGCCATGGCGAGCTTGAAGGCGACCCCGGCGCCGGAAAGATGTTTGAACGGATACGTTTCGCCCGGCACGGCCGGGTGGAGGATCGCATAGGCGGGCGGCAGCGTGTCTTTCTGCTGGTGATGATCGGCGACGATGACGTCCATCCCGGCGCGGGCCGCCTCCTCGATCCGCTCGATCTCCGCGATGCCGGTGTCGACGGTGATGCCCAGCGTGCACCCTTCGCGGATCGCCCGCGCCATGACCTCGGGATGTACGCCGTACCCTTCCGACCCGGTCGGAATGTGGCTGTCGACGTCGGCGCCGAAGGCGGTCAGGACGATGCGGAGGATGGCGGTACCCGCCATGCCGTCGACGTCGCGATCACCGAAAATGAAAATCTTCTCGCCGTCCGCGATGGCCCGACGGAGTCGCGCAACGGCGCGTTCCATTTGAGTGAACAAAAATGGCGAGTGGAGATGCCGGCGTACCGGGTTTAGGAATTCCGTGGCCTCGGGCGCTGTCCGGACGCCGCGATTCACGAGAAGCCTCGCGAGAAGCGGGCTGAGTTGCAGGGCCGAAACGAGATCGTGTTCGGCGGCCGAGTCTCCGGCCGCGACCCGCCAGACCGGGGGGGCTATTTGAGAATCTGCCATATCAGTTTCCTTTTTTTGGGCCGCCCGGCGCCGATTTTCAGCGCCGCCAGAAACCGCGCCCGGCCGTCAGGGATGCGGGCGGGATCGCCGGCATGAAGCCATGCGACGGGCTCGCCCTTTTTCACGCGATCGCCCGTTTTTTTGGCAAGGACAATTCCCGCGGCAAAATCGATTTTGTCCGACGCGCGCGTCCGGCCGGCGCCGAGCAGGAGAGACGCGACGCCGACATCCCGCGCCGCCAGCCGCTGAACGACGCCGCTCTTTGGCGCCTCGACCGCAACGACATGCCGGGCCGCCGGAAGGCGCGCGGGGTCGTCGATCGCCTTGGGATCGCCGCCCTGGGCTTCGACGATCTCCGCGAATTTCCGGCGGGCCTGGCCGTTGGACAACACGGTGAGGATGGCCTTGCGGCCCTCCTCGGAATTTTTTACGCGGCCCGCAAGTTTGAGCATTTCGGCGCCGAAGGTGACCACGAGTTCCCGCAGGTCGGCCGGCCCCTCGCCCGACAGGCACTCGATGGTTTCGCGGATCTCCAGCGCGTTGCCGATGGCCCGGCCCAAGGGCTGTTCCATGTCGGTGATGAAACAGACGGCGGGCCGGCCGGCTTTCCGGCAGATGCCGAGCATCGCGCGTGCGAGGCGTTTGGAGTCGGCGAGGGTCTGCATGAATGCGCCGTGCCCGGTCTTGACGTCGAGCACAAGCGCCTCGGGACCCGCCGCAAGTTTTTTGGAGAGGATGCTGGCGGCGATGAGGGGAATGCAGTCGACGGTGGCGGTCACGTCGCGGAGCGCGTACATTTTTCGGTCGGCGGGCGCGATCTTGTCCGTCTGGCCGATGATGGCGCCGCCGACGCGGGACAGGACCTGGACGAACTCATCTTTTGACAGATTCGTGCGGAATCCGGGGATCGATTCAAGCTTGTCGAGCGTCCCGCCCGTGTGTCCGAGCCCGCGGCCGGACATCATCGGGACGGGCACGCCGCAGGCGGCGACGGCGGGCGTGAGCGGCAGCGAAACCTTGTCGCCGACCCCGCCCGTCGAATGCTTGTCGACGGTCCGGACGGGAAACCGGCCGTGCAGGTCGAGGACTTCGCCGGACGCCATCATCTCCTGTGTGAGCGCCGCCGTTTCCGCGTCGTCCATCCCGTGGAAAAAGACGGCCATCAGGAAGGCGGCCATCTGGTAGTCGGGGATGTCGCCCCGCGTGAACCCGCCGACCATGAACTCGATCTCGTCGCGGTCCAGGCGCCGGCCGTTGCGTTTTTTGAAAATGATTTCGTAAGGAAGGAAATTCGGGCTCATTTGAATTCCGGTTCTTTCATCATCTCCATCACGAGGCGTTGGAATTGCCCGGCGACCCGCTCGGACGTTTCGATCACTTCGGCGTGGGACAGGGCCTGCTTGCTGACGCCGGCCGCGAGGTTCGAGACCAGGGAAATCGACAGGCATCGCATGTTCATATGGCGGCCGGCCAGAATTTCGGGCACGGTCGACATCCCGACGGCGTCCGCGCCGAGTTTTCGCAGCATCCGCACCTCGGACGGCGTCTCGTAGCTCGGGCCGAGACACGCGGCGTACACGCCCTCCTGAATCCGCAGCTTCATCCGCCGCGCCACCCGCCGGGCGGCGGCGCGAAGGTCCGCATCGTAGGCACAGGTCATGTCGTAAAACCGCGGACCCAGGCTGTCCGGGTTCGGGCCGCGGAGCGGATGGTCGCCGAGAAGATTGAGATGGTCGCGGATCAGCATGAGGTCTCCGACACGGAATTTTTTGTTGATCCCGCCGACGGCGTTGGCGGTGAAGAGGATCGACGCGCCGAGAAGTTTCATGAGCCGCACGCCGAAGACGATCTTGTCCATCGGGTGGCCTTCGTAATAATGGACGCGGCCCTGCATCGCGACCACCGGCACGCCGTGGAGGGCGCCGAAGACCAGGTTGCCGGCGTGTCCGGGAACGTTCGTCCGCGGAAATTCGGGAATGTCCTCGTACCGGATCGCCTCCCGGCCGGCCAGCCGGTCGGCGAGCCCGCCCAGACCCGACCCGAGGACGATCGCCACGCGGGGCGTGAGCGAAACACGGCGCCGGACGGCGCGGAGCGCGGTCTGCAGGTCGGCGGCGCCGCTCATGATGCGATGGCCATCCGCGGGCTTGCGTGGACGTCGCGGGAATCCGCGAACCAGTCTTTCAAAAATTTCCCGGTGTGCGACGTCGGATGCCTGGCGAGTTCGGCCGGCGGCCCGGCGAAGACCATCTCGCCGCCGCGGTCGCCGCCTTCCGGGCCGAGATCGATGACCCAGTCGGAATTGCCGATGACGTCGAGGTTGTGCTCGATGATCACGACGGTGTTTCCGGCCTCCACCAGCCGCCGCAGGACCCGCACGAGCTGTTCGACGTCGGCGAAGTGCAGGCCGGTGGTCGGCTCGTCGAGGAGATACAGCGTGTTTTGAGTGTCCGGCCGGCCCAGCTCGGCCGCGAGTTTCACGCGCTGGGCTTCGCCGCCGGAAAGCGTCGTCGCGCTCTGGCCGAGCCGCAGGTATCCGAGCCCGACGTCCTTGAGGAGTTTCAGCCGCCGGACAATCTGCGGGTGGCGCGCGAAAAACCGGTAGGCTTCGTCGATCGGCATGTCGAGCACGTCGGCGATTGTTTTTTCATGGTATTTCACGTCGAGCGTCGCCGTGTTGTAGCGCTTGCCGTGACACACGTCGCACTTCACGTAGAGGTCGGAAAGAAACTGCATCTCGATCCGCAGAACCCCGTCGCCCTCGCAGCGCTCGCACCGGCCGCCCGCGACATTGAAACTGAACCGGCCGGGCGTGAAGCCCCGGATCTTGGAATCGGGCAGGCTCGAAAAGAGCGCCCGGATGAACGCGAAGAGGCCGGTGTAGGTCGCCGGATTCGACCGCGGCGTGCGGCCGATCGGGGACTGGTCGACGTTGATGACCTTGTCGACCTGCCGCATGCCCTGAATGCCCTGGCACGCGCCGGGCACGACGTGGGCGTTGTGGAGCGCGCGGGCGAGCGTGTTGTACAGGACGTCGTAGATCAGCGTGCTCTTGCCGGACCCGGACACGCCGGTGACGGCGACGAGGCGGCCGAGGGGGACGGCGACGGTGATGTTCTTCAGATTGTGTTCGGCGGCCCCGCGAATTTCGATAAACCGGCGGGGCGGCGCGTTGATGGAGGGCACATCGATTTTGCGGGCGCCCAGCCGCAGGTACCGGGCCGTGAGGGTTTCGGATCGCATGAGATCGGCGGGCGTGCCGGAAAAGACGATCTGCCCGCCGTGCTCGCCGGCCGCCGGGCCCATGTCGACGATATAATCGCTTTCGCGGATGAACTGCTCGTCGTGTTCGACCACGATGACCGTGTTGCCCAGATCCCGCAGCCGCTTGAGCGTGTCGAGCAACCGCGCGTTGTCCCTCTGGTGAAGGCCGATCGACGGCTCGTCCAGCACGTAGAGCACGCCGGAGAGGGCCGAGCCGATCTGCGTCGACAGCTTGATCCGCTGAGCTTCGCCGCCGGACAGCGTGCCGACTTTGCGGTCGAGCGTGAGGTACGCCAGGCCGATCGCCTCCATGAACCCGAGGCGGGCGCGGATTTCCTTGAGGATCGGCGTGGCGATCTGCGCGCGGGCGCCGGTGAAGGAGAGCGAATCCGAGAATTGCCGGGCCTGCGCGATGGTCATCGCGTTGACCTCGGAGATGTTTTTCCCCGCGATCCGGATCGCCAGGGCCTCCGGCCGGAGCCGCGCGCCGCGGCAGGCGTCGCAGGTCTTGTGGGCCATGTAGTGCCGCAGGCCGGTGCGGACGTTGAGGGAATTCGAATTTTCGTACCGGTCCACCAGATACGGGATGACGCCCGGGAAATCCGTGCGGTAGGAGAGGGTCCGCGTTTTTTTCCGGATATGAACGGTCAGCTCGCGATCCCCGTCGCCGTAGAGGACGGCCTTCCGGATGTCGGGCTTGAGCGTCTTGTACGGATCGGTCAGGCTGAACCCCAGGGCGCCGGCCAGCGCCTCCACCTGGCGGAAGAGGAATGACTCGCGGTTGCGGAGCGGGAAGATCGCGCCGTCCGAGATGGACTTGCCCTCGTCGCCGATGATCAGGCTCTCGTCAAACACCAGGCTCGACCCGAGGCCCGAACAGGATTCGCAGGCGCCGTAGGGGCTGTTGAACGAAAACGTGCGCGGCTCGATCTCCGGCAGGCTCACGTCGCAGTTCGGACAGGAGAGCTTGTTGCTGAACAGGTGCTCGGCGGCGGGCCGGCCTTCCTCGCCGCCGATCTGAAACGTGACGCGCCCCTCCCCGACCGTCAGCGCGGTTTCGATGGAACTCGTGACGCGGTCCCTCAGCCCGGCCTTGACCGTCAACCGGTCCACCACGACTTCGACCGAGTGCTTGTGTTTTTTGTCGAGTTTCGGCGCGTCTTCGAGATAGAAAATCTGGCCGTCGATCCGGACACGCGCGAATCCGGACATCCGGAGCTTGGCGAACAGCTCGGAAAACTCGCCCTTGCGGCCGCGCACGACCGGCGCCAGAATCTGAACGCGCTCGCCTTCGGGCAAATCAAAAAATTTCCGCACGATCTCGTCGACCGAATACCCGCAGACGGGCCGGCCGCATTTGGGACAGAAGGGATCGCCGATCCGCGCGAAGAGCAGGCGCAGGTAGTCGTAGACCTCGGTCGTGGTCGCGACGGTCGACCGCGGGTTGCCGGAGGCCGATCGCTGGTCGATGGCAATCGCGGGCGACAGCCCCGTGATGCTCTCGACGTCCGGCTTGTCCATCTGCCCCAAAAACTGCCGGGCGTAGGCGGACAGAGACTCGACAAACCGCCGCTGGCCCTCGGCAAAGAGCGTGTCGAACGCCAGGGAGGACTTCCCGGACCCCGAAAGTCCGGTGATCACCACGTACCGGTCCTTGGGAATCCGCACGTCAATGTTCTTCAAATTGTGGACCTTCGCCCCGCGTACCTCAATCCAGTCGGCCACCCTGCATCCTCCACTCCGCCCGAGGGCTGAACCTAAAATCAGTCATACTCTCTTTTTTGCGGCACGTTGTCAAATTTGGGACGGAGTCGCCGTGGGAAAAATGTTGCTCCTCCTTCGATTTCGGGACAAAGACACGTGGCGCGGTTCGACGGGCAAAGACCACTCCAGATACGGAGAGCGATTGGACTTATCTTTCGTACTACTGACCCCATGAAGGATCAGGGTGCCAGATCATGTGAGAAGCCGGAGTCGTGGAGGTTCCACTTCCCTTGGATCAACAATTAAAAAAACGGGGCCGGTTCCAATTTATATGCCGCAGAATCAAGGGACTGAACCCTGATTCTTGAGTCATCGCCGGTCGCTCCTGCCGGAGCCGTCCCGGCGGCGATGGGCCAAGGCCTAGATCGCCACCGCGACCAAGGTGACGCCTTCGTTTTTCCGGCCGTAATCCGCGTCGGACTGCAGGAACGGGAACTGGAGACCACGGGGACCACGGGGGGACCACGGTGCCGGGCATTGAATAGCGGTTTCCGGGATTTGTCCCGGCGATTGGAAAATTATTCGAGTCCCGCAGCGAGCGGGATACACCCGTCAGGTCACGGGCGAACACGAAGTTTTTCTTCTCTTAAGCCGCAATCGATTGATCGGCGCGGCGATCCAGATACTCCTCGATCCGGCGCATATCCGCCATCGTGTAAAACTGCTCGCCGCAGTCAGAGCATTTCCAATACATCGCCTTTGGAATTTGCACCGCTCGGCCATTCCGCCGATGCGTGATGCTGCCCCTGATATGCCGAATCCGGTCGGATTCGCACGCCGGACACTCGTCAAACTCCAGCTCATCCATTCTTTTTTTTCCTCCTTTCAGTAGTGTCTGTCGACCGTTTAGAGGAAATCAAAATATAGAAAACAGCTTTCTCCTGTTGCTTTCGAAAAAGTCCCTTCGTATAAATCCGCGCCCCGGAATCGGACGGCGCCACGATGATATGGATTTTCTCCCTATCCATCACTCGCTTCGGGCTGCGGGATCGCTTTGATCGCACGGTCCGCGCATTCATCAGCGACTGATACACGTCCACATCCATCAAATTGTCCGCGCCCATTTCTTCTCGGGCCTTCAGCGTAAACGCCACCCGCCCCGTCAGCACGGCCAGCCGAATCTCTCTCAGAATATTTTCCACCGCCGAAAGTTTACCCTGCCGACCGCGGACTGTCAAAGTTGTGGATCATGGTGCCAGGCGTTGGTGAAGAAAAGGGGAAGAAAAGGAGACGGTTCCAATTTATATGCTGCGGAATCAAGGGATTGAACCCTGATTCTTGAGTTATCGCCGGTCGGTCCTGCCGGAGCCGCCGCGGCGGCGATGGGCCGAGGCCTAGATCGCCACCGCGACCAGGGTGACGCCCTCGTTTTTCCGGCCGTAGTCCGCATCGGACTGCAGGAACGGGAACTGGAGAATGATGCTTCTTCCGGCCTGGTTGAACTCATGGAAGTCCTCGCCTTTCAGGAAGCCGGCGATGTGCTTTCCGCGGGCGAGATTAGAGAAGGTTGCGAGAAGCGCCTGTTTCAGTTTTCCACCGACACCGGAAGAGCCATAGCCGTGAATAATTTTCAGAACCTTGACGCCCCGCGCTTTCGCTTGCGCGATTTCCTGTCGGGTTCTCTCACGCGCCTCCTCGACCGTCGGCCAGCCCTTCTCGACGTTCACTGACTTGTACGGAATTCCCGTGGGCGCATCGATCTCGGATCCGCAATATCGGCATTCCCCGGATAATGCGTTCACGGCCTCGCCGCACATGCTGCAAACAATTTTCATGTGTCTTCCACCCCCCATCATTTTGTCCACCCCGGCCATCCCCGTGCCGGCAATCATCATAAACGTCCGTTTGAGCGATTTTTCCGGAATGCTTTCCTGGGGACGGAGTCGCCGGCTTGTCCCTCTGCCCCGCCGTTGATAGGGTGGGGCCGGCATGAGACGTGTGTGGGTGGCGATCCTGTGTCTGGGAATGTCCGGCGGGCCGGTGTGGGCGGACGAGACGGCGGCGGTGCGGGAGATGATGTCGTGGGTGGACGAGAACATGAACCCCGCGGACGAAGTGAGCGAGGCGACGCTCATTCTGATCCACGCGAACGGCCAGCAGCGGCGGTGGCAGATCAAGCAGTATTACCAGCGCGCGCCGGAAAGCGGATCCGGTGCGGCGATCCTTCTGCGGTTTCTGTCTCCCGCCGACCTTCGGGGGACCACGCTGATCAGCGTGAATCAGCCGGAAGGCGACAATTACCAGTGGCTGTATCTGCCGGCGTTCCGGACGCCGAAATTTCTGACGGAGAGCGGCAAATCCGATTACGTGTTCGGCAGCGACCTGACCTTCGAGGATTACGTCCCGAGAACCATGGACGACTACATCTACACACGCCTCCGGCAGGACAAGCTGGACGGCCGGCCGGCGGTGGTCGTGCAGGTGGCGCCGGCGGCGAAGAAATTGAGGGATCGCATTGCCTATCATCATCAGCTTGTGTGGGTCGACCCGGACCGCGCCGTGATTTTGCGCGTCGACAGTTTCGACGCGCAGGGACGCCTGTTCAAGACGTCCACTTGGAAGGATTTCTACCAGCCCGACGGGCGCCGGTGGCGCGCGCGGCGCCTCACCGTCTTCAGTCCGCTCCGGCCGCACTGGACCGAGATGACGGTTGAGGACATCAAGATCAACCAGGGATTGCCTTCGGACTTTTTCTCCGAAAGCAACCTGTCGTCGATACGATAATGGTCCGGTCCTACGTCCGGTTCCTCCACCGTCACCGCCGGGCGGCGTTTGCGGCGCTGGCGCTGGTCACCCTCTTTTTCGGCGTGGGCCTCTGGCGGCTCTTCGGCGGCGACACGCGGATACTCTCGCAGATGGCGCTGCGGCACCTGCGCCTGCAGGTCGACACGTCGGACGACCTGTTTCTGCCGGCGCACGACGAGGAGCTGCGGCGGTACCGGGACAGCACGCGGATTTTCGGAGACGACCGGTTCCTGATCGCCATCCTCGAGTTTGAAAACGCCTTCACCCCGGACAACCTCGCGCTGATCGCGCGCCTCAGCGAGTCGGCCGGCCGCGGCGCCCGGCGGGTCTCCAGCCTCACGCATGATCTGCTCTACTCCGCATCCGGCAAAACCCTCGGATACTTCCGGCTGGGCGACCACCTGCCCCAAACGCAGGCCGAGGCCGATGCGGTCCGGGACTCGGTCCTGTCCGACAGCTTTCTCGTCCACCACCTGGTCTCGCAGGACGGCAAATACGCGGCGATCATGGTCCGCACCTGGCCGCACGTGCGCGGCGCGCAGCTCGATTATTTTGTGAAGCGGTTCCAGCAAAAAATCCGGATGGAGGCCGGGCGCGTCCCCGTGAGCTTCGCGGGCAGCCACGTCCAGGCGCTCGAACTGCACAGGGCCACCCTGCGGGAACTGAGGCGCCTTCTGCCGATCACGGCGATCATCATCGGCCTCTTTCTCTTCGCGGTCTTCCGGTCGGTCCGGGGCGTATTTCTGCCGCTGAGTCTCATGGGCCTGACGCTGATCTGGACGTTCGGTCTCCTCGGGTGGATCGACCGGCCGGTGACGCCGATCGACGTGATCCTGCCGACCCTGCTCATGACGCTGTGCGCTACCTATTCGCTGCAGTTCATGACCCGCCATCTGCAAATGGCCGAAGTGGCGGCGCGGTTGGGCGAGACGCCGGACCGGGTGGCGTTGTGCGAGGAGGCGGCGAGCGATGCGTTTTTCCCGTTGTTTGTGGCGCAGGCAACCACCCTGATCGGCACGGCCATGCTGTGCCTCACGGACATTCCGGTCATCCTCCAGTTTGGCCTGCTGTCCGCCCTCGGCACGGCCTTCACGGCGTTTCTGATCTACACGTATCTCCCGCTCATGCTGATGTCGGCGGCGCCGCGGGTCCGGCGCGTCGCACCGGAAAGCCGGCTGATGGCGTTCCTTGCGGATATGTCCCAAGCCTTTCACCGGAACAAAACCGCCCCGCTCATCGCCGCGTTCGGCTTGACCCTGCTCTTGTCGGCCGGGATGCTGCATTTGAAAGTGGAGAGCGACCCGAAACAATTTTTCAAACCGGACTCGCCTGTCCGCCGGGCCTTTGCGGTCCTCGAGGACAAGATGGGCGGCGCGCTCAGTCTCAGCATCGTGGTGGACGCCGGCGGGCCGGACGCGCTCAAGGACCCGGAAACGCTGCGGCAGATCGAAGCGCTGGAGCGCTACGCGTCGCGGCAGCCCGATGTTCTTCGAACCCTCTCGTTCGTCGACCTCGTCAAACGGCTGAACCGGGCGGTGCACGGGAATGATCCTGCGATGGAGAAGATTCCCGATACGCGGGAGGAGGTATCGCAGATTCTGTTTCTCGCGGCGTTCGGCCGCGACCCGTCGAACATGGACCGGTACGTCGACTACAGCTACCAGCGGAGCCGGATCGAGGTCCGGGTCAAAAACGTGAGCGCAACGCAGACGCTCGCGCTGGCTTCGAACCTCCAGACGTACATGGACGAACGCTGGACGGCCGCGATGACCGGCCACGTCACGGGCGATCATTTCATGTCGTGCCGGGCGAACACCGCGATCCTGAGCGGGCAGGTCAAGGGATTCTTCGGCACGGCGGTGGCGGTCTTTGTCGTGATGTGGATATGTTTCGGCTCGCCGAAGGTCGGGTTTCTCGCAATGATCCCGAACGTGGCGCCGATCGGGGCGGTCCTCGGGATCATGGGGTACATGGGCGTGCAGATCGACATGGCGACGGCGCTTCTGGCGTCGGTCGCGCTCGGCATTGCGCTGGACGACACGATCCATTTCGTCGTTCACTACATGCGGGGCATCCGGACGCAGCCCAAGGGGTATCTCGCGATCCGGGACGTCGTGGGGAGCGCGGGCCGCGCGATGGTGTTCACGAACGTGGCGCTGGCCCTGGGATTTTCGGTGCTGCTCGCGTCGGATTTCCCGCCGGTGCGGATGTTCGGATTTTTCATGATCGTCGCGATGGCGATGGCCTGTTTCGACGATTTCGTGATGATGCCCGGTCTCCTCGGCTGGATTCCGCTCGTGGGAATATGGGAACACTGGCGGATCAAATTCAAATCGGACGTCCGGCATGGAATTCCGCTCTTCGCGCGGCTCGGGGTTTCGGACATCAAAAAAATCGTGTCGATGGGCCGGCTCATGACCGTGCCGGACCGCTGGCCCCTCATGAAGGAGGGCGCAACGGGAGACGAAATGTTTGTGATCCTCGAGGGCTCGGTCACGGTGATGAAATCGGGCCGGCCGGTCACGGAACTCGGCCGGGGCGAGACCGTGGGCGAGATGGGCTTGATCAGCGAGCATCCGCGGAGCGCCGATGTGATCGTCCACGGCGCCACCACGGTCTTCGCCTTCGGCTATGACGCGCTGGACCGTTTGGAGCGCCGCTACCCGCGCCTGGCGACGCGCGTCCTGCACAACCTGTCCTCGATCCTGAGCCGCCGGCTGGCCGAGACGACGGAGCATCTCAAGTAACGGCGTTGATTGCCGGCGGCGGTCATGTTAAGCAAAAGGACGGCAGGGCAGATTACACTGAAGGAGGAGGCTCATATCCATGAAACGGTTTTTAGCGGCGGTTTTCGCTCTCACGCTCTTCATTGCGGTTTCCGGGCCGGCGTGGGCCGACGAGAAGAAGGAGTCCGGCAAGAAAGATGAGGCGGCGGAAGGGTCGTCCAGGAAAAAAGGCAAAGGCGACAAGGAAAAATCAAAGTCCTTCACCGGAAAAATCAAGGCCATGGACGCGAAGAACAGGACGGTGACGCTCACCAAGAAATCAAAGGGCGTCGAGTCGGAAGCGGTGATCGTGATCAAGGATTCGACCACCTTCAAGAATGTCAAGGCGTTCGCGGATCTGAAAGTCGGCGATCGCATCGGCGTCAAGTACATGGAAGAAGGCGGCAAGAAGGTGGCCAAGTCCGTCGAGTTCAAGATCAACAAGGGAAAAGGCAAGGGACACGGACACCACAAGAAAAAGAAAGACAAGGAAAAAGAGGACGACGACGAGTAGGCTCGACCTTTAGCGGGCCGGGAACTGGATATCCGCCACCGGGAACGTCCGGGCCCACGTATAAAGGAACAGGAGATTCCACAGCCGCTGGTCGTTTTTGCGCCGGCCTTCCAGATGATCCCGGAGAAACAGGCGGGCGGCGTCCGGTTGAAGAATCGATCGGAGCGCGTCCGGCGGTCGGTCGAGCGCTTCCTGGGCGAATGATCGGAGTTCCCGCCGGAACCAGTGTTCCAGCGGCACGCCGAACCCCATTTTCCCGCGCCGCCGCACATCGGGCGGCATGAGGTCCTTGAAAGCCGTTTTCAGCAGATCTTTCTTTCTCATCCCCCGCATTTTCAGTTCCGGCGGCAGCGACATCGCGAATTCAATGATCTGGTGATCGAGAAACGCCGAGCGCGTTTCAAGGGAGTTGGCCATCGACGCGATGTCGACTTTGACCAGGATGTCCTCCGGCAGGTACGTGTGAATGTCCAGGCAGGACAGCGCCTGCAAGAGCGGCGCGCTGGCCGGAAAGAAATCATTCAGGTAGCGCTCAGCCGCCGAGCCTCGCTCGTTTTCTCCTGTGAGCCGCCGGCCGTGTTCTGGCAAATAGAGGCGCGCCTTGTCATCGGGCGTGAAATGCGACACGGCGTCCAGGTAGCTGCGGATCGTGGGCCGGCCGCTCATCTGAAGCAGCCGGGCGGCCTGGCGGGCGCGCTTGTGACGAAGGAGGCGCAGCACGCCGATGCCGGCGGCGCGGAGCCACGAGGGGCAGAGGCCCAGGATGGGCATCAGGCGCATGGCGAGGTAGCGGTTGTAGCCGAGAAACCCCTCGTCCCCGCCGTCGCCCGAAAGCGCCACCGTCACGTGCTTGCGCGTTTCCCGGCAGAGATAGTAGGTCGGAATCGCGGAACTGTCGGCGTAGGGCTCGCCGTAGTGCCGGACGAGTGTCGGTAAAAGCTCGATGGCGTCCGGTTTTACGACGAACTCGTGGTGTTCCGTCCCGTGAAGTTTTGCTGCCGCGCGGGCATGATGGAGTTCGGAATAATCGGACTCCTCAAACCCGATCGAAAACGTCTTGACCGGCCGGGTCGAACAGCGGGCCATCAGGCCCACCGTGATGGTCGAGTCGATCCCTCCTGAGAGAAACGCGCCCAGCGGAACGTCCGAGATCATCCGGATCCGCACGGCCTCCAGCATTTTTTCGCGGAGCTGCCGGATCGCCTCCGGCCGCAAGATCGGGCGGACCGCGGGGGAGAGAAACCAGTACCGCTCCACGCGTTCGATGCGGCCGTTCCGGGCGATCAGGAAGTGAGCCGGCGGAAGCTTGCGGACGGTCGCGTAGATGCTGCGGGGCGCGGGAACGTATTGCAGCGAGAGATACAGGTCAAGCGCCTCAAGGTCCAATACGGGCCGGACGGCCGGCGCGGCCAGCATCGCGTGCAGTTCTGAGGCGAAGAAGAGGCCTGCGGGGGTTTCGGCATAATACAGGGGTTTGACGCCGAGCCGGTCGCGCGCGAGAAAGAGCGTTCCGTCCCGCGCATCGTAAATCGCGAACGCGAACATCCCGCGCAACCGGTCGACCATCTTCGGGCCGAGTTCCTCCCACAGGTGAACGAGCACCTCCGTGTCGGACTTCGTGGCCATCCGGTGCCCGCGGGCGAGGAGTTCCTGCCGGAGTTCGAGGAAATTATAAATTTCGCCGTTGAAGATCACCTGGACCGAGCCGTCCTCGTTGCCCTGCGGCTGTTTGCCCGTGCTGAGATCGATGATGCTCAGCCGCCGGTGCGCCAGGCCCACGCGGCGGTCGATGAAGAAACCGTCCTCGTCGGGACCGCGGTGAACCAGCCGCGCCGCCATCTCGCGGAGAACCTCCCGCGCATTTTCGGGTTCCCGTGTCCACTGCCAGCCGGCGATGCCGCACATGATGAGGAAGGCTTTACAAGCCCACCGCCGCCGGGTCAAGAGACATTATGTCAACTGGCGCTTGATGCGGAAAAATGAAAAATACCCACGGATTCCCCTAATTTATTCCAGCGGGATACCGAAGAGGATGAATAGAGACAAGGATTCGACCAACGCACGGAGGCGGTCATACGGTCATGGGCAAAACACAAGGAACATCGGCGCATTCCTCAACACGCAATCCCAAAAACAGATGTGGCAGGACTTATTACTGCTCATACTCCATCGGAGAATCATTTCATTATCCAAGTCGCCCGCATCCCTCGCCGGCCCGGCGTTCGGCTGAGGGGGCGGGCGCAGATTTTCCTCAGTCTGCGGCTCCGAGTGGAGAGGTCCCCAATGCGGGATCTGAATCGAAGACAGCGGCCCTCGGGGCGGCTGTCTCCAGTAGGTGACGTCCCATGCAAACAGCTCCTGTGACGCTCGCCGATATCAGTGCCCGGTACTACAGCATGGCGCAACAGATTGAACCATCCGCCATGCCGGCGCCGGGCTCGATAGCGGTTAAAGGCACGAGCGCACCGGACGTTGGGCGCGGCACCCTCGTAGACACGTACGTGTAAGACCAGTGTCACACGCACTTTAGTCTTATAGGGCCCGCCCGATGTCAGGGCGCCCAAAGTTAGGAACCGGTTACAAGCTCTCAAGCCGCGGGACCGGACGCAATCCGGCCCGTGGCTTGAAGCTTGTAACTTTTTTTTATCCAGGGATGGATTATCCCTGTTGCCCCAGGGTCAGGATTTGCCATGGACGGCAAATCCGCCATCTCAAGCAACAGGGATCACCGGCCCCGTGTCATATATCTGCAAGGAAACTCTTCGCGCCGGTCCAGCCTTCAATCGAAAAATTTTCCGCGACGGTCTGTCCGATGTCCCAGAATCCCTGCCGCACGCCGAGATCGACCAGGCGGGTGAGGCGGGGGTGCCAGGCCAGGAGCGGCACCAGTTCCCGGGAATGGTCGGTCGAGGGCGTGGTGGGATCGTTGCCGTGGTCCGCGGTCAGCACCGCCAGGTCGTCCTCCCGAAGGCGCTTCTGAAAGCCGGCCAACTGCGCGTCGAACTCCTCCAGCGCCGCCACGAATCCCCGCACGTCGTTGCGGTGGCCGTACAGCATGTCGAAATCGACGAGATTCAAAAACGCCATGCCTCGAAACGCGCGGCCCGCCAGGTCCGATAGATGGGCCATCCCCTCCGCGTTGCTTTCCATGGGGAAATGACCGGTCAAGCCGCACCCGGCGAAGATGTCCTGGATTTTGCCGATCCCCAGAACCTCCAGGCCCGCGGATTTCATGCGGTCCAACAGCGTCTGGCGCGGCGGCTCGACGGAAAAATCATGCCGGTGCGGCGTGCGCTTGAAATTCCCTGTGTTCCCGACAAACGGCCGCGCGATCACGCGGCCGACCCGGTGTTTTCCGGTGAGCATCTGCCGGGCGGTCCGGCAGATCTCGTACAGCGTATCGAGAGGAATGATGTCCTCGTGCGCGGCGATCTGAAACACGCTGTCGGCCGACGTGTAAACGATCGGCCGGCCGGTCCGCACATGTTCTTCTCCGAGTTCGGCGATGATCTCCGTGCCTGACGCCGCCTTGTTGCCCAGGATCCTTCGGCCGATCGCCTCCTCAAACGGCCGGATCACTTCGGCCGGAAACCCGTTGGGATAGGTCGGAAAGGATTCTTCGACCACGACACCCGCCATCTCCCAGTGACCGCTGGTCGTGTCCTTGTTGACCGATTTCTCCACCATCACACCGTGCGCGCCCGCGCGGGCCCTCGCCGCATCGACGCCCTCGATCCGGCCCAGACGGCCCAACCCCATGCGCTCCAGCGTCGGCAGGCGCAGTCCGCCCACGGCCCGGGCCATGTTGCCGAGCGTGTCGGAGCCTGTGTCGCCAAAGGCGGCCGCGTCGGGCGCCTCTCCACATCCGACGCCGTCGAGAACGATCAGAAAAATCCGGTTAAAGCGCTGCGCGTTCATTGAGCCGGCAGAATATCAGAAACCGTGTGGGGTGAGAAGGTGGGGAGGTTACAGCGAGGAGAGTTCCTGCTTGAGCTGCGATCCGACCTTTTCGATCAGAGAAAAAATGTCCGCGCGGTCGCCTTCCACCTTGAACTCGCGCAGCGCCGACATGCTCGGCGAGAGAAACCAGGTGGTGACGATCAGCCGCTCGCCGGCCTCCTGAAATTCGCCGGTGATGATCAGATCCGCCGCCAGGCCGGAATCCTTGAACCAGGCCGGATCGAACGTGACGTCCGTCCGGTCCCGGTCGAGCATCTGTACGGACTTGACCTCAATGATGTCGAACTTCAAAATGTTGGCGATGCCGCGTTCCAACCATGCGAACTGCGCCCCGGCGGTCTTGTCCTTGTAATTGAACAGTGCCACCTTCCGCCCGCCGGCGGACCAGGATTTTGCCGGCTGGGCCTCGGGCGCGGCCGGCTTCCAATCCGGCTTTGCGGGCTCCGCGGCCATCGGTTTGTCGCTTCTGGGCGCGGCGGCCGGTGTCGCGCGCGCCGGAGCGGGCGCAGAGGTCGAACCGCCCAGTGGTTTGAGTCTGGGCGCCGACGACGATATCGAAGGCGCCGGCGGCGGGGTGATCGCGGGCTTGGGCGTTGCGGGCGCCGCCGGCGTCTGCCACGGCAACGGCGCCGGCGCCGCAGAAGGCGGCGTTGCGGCCGGCGCCGCCGGCCACGAAGCCGACGGCGTGGTCGCCGCCGGCCACGAGGCGGCCGGCGCGGTGGGCGCCCACCCGCTCGGCGAGGCCGGCGCCGGCGCGGCGCGCTCCATCGACATTCCCGCAGTTTTGACGTCCGGCATCACTTTTTGAAACTGGATTTTCCCGCCCCACTCGCCCTGGTTGAGCAGCACGACAAACCCGTCGGGCGCGGACGGCGACGACATCAGGACGTCGGGTTTCCCGTCCCCGTTGAAATCGGCTACGAACAATTCGGCGGATACAGGGGCCGCCGCCACCCACATGACGAGCGCCGCGGCCAAACGTGTCACCTTCGTGGAACTGCCCTCCCTCTCCATGCGGGAAGATATTAACGTGACCGGCAGTGGAAAGTCAAGGAAATACTCACCGATTGTCCAGTTCCTCCAGCGAGGCCTGCGCGAGCTGGCGATAGGGGTCGCCGGGCGGGGCATCCCGCAGAATCGCTGAAAAATAATCTCTGGCCCCCCTCGCGTCCTTCGCTGCCTTCGCCAGAAGGCCCAGCCGGTAGGCGGCCGGCGCAAATTCCCCGTGGTCCCGGAGGGCCGACCGGTACGCCTCGACGGCCTCCTTGGCGCGGCCCTGATTTTCCAAGAGCCGGCCCAGGAAAAATTTGCCGCGCGGCGTTTTCGCCGAAACCTGCCGCACGATCTGCTCGCCCTGTTCGGGCGACTTGCTCACGGCGAGGGCCATGCCCCATGCGAGAATCAGCTCCGAAGGATCCGAGCCGGGACCCGCCTTGTCCAGATGGGCCAGCGCCCGCAGCGGCTCGCCGAGGATCAGCGCGAGCTGGCCAAGCTTGAGATTCGCCGGGACGCTCCAGTCCGGAAACTTGGCGGCGGTCCGCAGGGACTCGCGCGCGAGATCGTAGAGACCGAGTTTGAGGTACGCCGCCCCTTTGAGATAGTGCGCCTCCGGTGCGTCGGCGCGCCGCAGAAGGTCGTCGCAGAGGTCGATCAGCGCCTCGTGGTCATCCGCCGCGAACCGGCGCCGCGCCGCGCTCAGGATCGATTCGTTCCATTCCTCCTGAATTTTTTTTCTCCGGCCCTCCGGCCGCTCAGGTTCGCCCAGCACCGTCCTGAGCAGCCGCGGATTCAGTTTCGCGAGCCGTTCCGTCCGGCCTCGTTCCGCTTCCAGAACGGCCTCGAACAGGCCGCCGCGTGGAACCAGTTGGAAGGCCTCGTCAATCTGGCCGGCCCGGAACCAGTACCATGCGGTTTGCATGCGGTCCTGATCCGCTTCGGCGCATTTCTCCATCCAGCCGGCCGCCATTTCCCATTCGGCGCGGCCCGCATGCAGCCGGGCCAGCGCGCGGCACACTTCCTTGGATTTGGGGTCCAGCTTCGTCAGCGCCTCGATGGACCGGCCGGCGTCGCCGGATTGCTCGAGCAGCCGCGCCAACCCCAGGGCCGCCTCTTCGTTGTTCGGCCGCGCGGTCAGCGCAAGCCGAAACGCGGATTCGGCCGCGGCCCGGTGGCCCAGCGCAAGCTCCAATTCGCCGAGGAGCGCATAGGCCTCGGGCGTTTCGTGGACGAGCGATCTCAGGGCGGCGGAAAGTTTGTCGGATTCGGCGAAGTCCCGGGCTTTCAATTTTTCCCGGATCTTCGCCATCTGCTCCGCAACCGTCGCCGCCACGGCGCGGCCCGTCAGCGCCGGCTGCGCATACTGTCGGGCGGCCTCTTCGAGATTTCCCTCGGACATTGCAAGCTCGGCCGCGAGCGCGATCAGGTCCGGCGGCATCGGCGCGGTGCGCGGCCGGCCGCTCAGAGACTGGACCCATCGGCGGACCGGTTCGGTCTCTCCCAGCGCGAGCAGCCGGCGGCCCACCGCAAGGACAGGCCGGCGGTCCCAGAGTGCACGGACCTGCCCCGCATCCATTCGCTGCAGGGCGGCGACCGCGTCGCTCTCGCGGCCAAGGTCGATCGCCGTCCGCGCCGCGCCCCCCGTCGATTCCCGGGAAGACGGGTCGAGTCGCGATGCCAGCGCATAGCGGTCATGCGCCTCCTGCGCCCGACCGCGCGATTCCAATCGCCGGGCCCACGCGAGTTGTGCGAGCGGTGACTCCTGCAAAAGCCCTGCGGCTCGACGCAGCGTTTCATCCGGGATCCCCGCTCCGCGGTCGAGCCGCAACAACGCTCTTTCAACGTGAGTCGCCGCCTGTCGGCGGTCCGGTTCCGCCAGGCCGGCCTCGAGCGCCGCAAGATATTCCTCCAGAGATTCGGCCGTCTTTGCGCCTCGGTCCAGAATCTCCGCCCGCAGAAGCCGCGCGGCGCCGTCGTCGTAGCCGAGCCGGAAGGCCTCCCGCAGCGACACCAGCGCCTCGGCGTCCTGCCGGTCCTGCGCCTGAAGGCGCGCGAGGCGGTGGAGCAGCGCGGGATCGGTCCTCGCGCGATCGAAATTTTTTCTCAGATCCGCAACCAAGCCTTTCGCGCGGTCCCGCACGTTCCATTGTTCGAGCAGGGCCAGATACGTTTCCTGGAACCGGTAGACGTCGTCCGCCGGAAGGCTCTCCGTGTGGGACTTCAAATGTTCGAATGCCCGGTTCACCAGCCTGCGCCTGGGTTCCGTCATGGTGGCCACGGGCAGCCGGCCGGCGAGATCGATCATCTGCCGGGCGGCCGTCGTCTGGTGGGACACGCTGCCGACCTCGATGAGCGTGGAAAGATCCCGGAAGCGCTCTTCCAGAAGCGTCGGGCTTTCCAGCGCCGCCGGCGTTCCGACGCCGACTATTTTGGCGAGGATGTCGGCGTTCTCTCTGAGGGATGGATGAAGGTTCAGCATCGAGCGGGCGGCGGCCCGGTCGCCTTTTTCAAGATAAATCTCCACCAGCCACCGCGCGATGTCCGGGTCCGACGGCGCGGCCCGGCGCAGATCCAGGAGCGTTTTGAGTTCGGTCGAAAGCGGCCGGCGCGCGCGGACCGACCGCAGATAGGATTTCTTGAGTTCGATCTCGGACAGGCCGGCCCGCGGCTGCCGCGCCGCCAGTTGCAGAGCCGTTTGGAATTCCTTTTCGGCCTGGGGCCACAGCGAATGCCGGGAGTAGGCCGCACCCAGCTCATAATGGAGCGCCGGAGAGTCCGGCGCCAGGATCAAGAGTCGCACCAGGGTCGACAGCGGCCGTCCGGCGGGCTCCGGGGCGCGAGGCTCGGCGGCGGAAATGACCGGCAGGCATAGAAAAAATGAAACGGCCAGTCCGATCATTTCACGACCCACAGTCTGTTTTCGAGGGATTCCGGCGAAACTTGCGCGAGAACTTTTTCGCCGGACCGGTACCTGTCCGGCGCCGGCCGGGTCTCAACAATTTGAACGAACCGCCGGCCCTCCTCGTCCCATCGGAGCGCAAACCTGGCGCTTCGAGTGGGCCGGTAGGATCCGTCGAACCGCGCCGTCGCCTCAACGCGATTGACCTTCGGCGCGAGCCTGACGATCCGGCCGACGGTCTCGCGGTCCCGCAGCACCGGATCGCCGTCGCGCAGGCCGTCGGCGGTGGAGAGGATCAGGTCGATCTCGAAAGCGCCGTCCGGCGAGTCGCCCGGCCGGCCGCCCGTGCATCCCGAAACCAGCAACCACAGGATCGCTGTCCCGAGGCGGAGGTCAGGCCGGGCGTTCCAGCAGAAGATAATATTTTCCTTCTTTCTCTGTTACCCGCACCGGCTCGCCCACCGTCAGGCTCTCCCGCGCGCGGTAGTCGCCGATCTCGCCGAGGACGCGCAGGCCGCCGTCCAGCTCACAAATGCCGATCACCAGCGGCGGCGTGAACCCGTCCGGCGTCACGAAGAGGGTCGTGAAGGTTCTGAGTTTCCCGCGGCCTTCGATGTAGATCCGCTCCGTCCGGCCGCGGCAGGAGGAGCAGTGAGCCCGGACCGGGACGAACTGCTTGCGGCACTTTCCGCAAAAGGACGCTTCGAGGCGGGATGCCGGCTCCAACGGTTAGGCCACCTTTTCGAGAATCGTCACGATGTTGCTGGTGCCCAGCCCCCCGACGCTCTGCGTCAGGCCGTAGCGGAGTTTGCGGTCGACCTGCCGCAGTCCCGCGGCGCCGCGGAGTTGCCAGACGATTTCGATGATCTGCGCGAGTCCCGACGCGCCGACCGGATGGCCGCGGGCCTTGAGGCCGCCGGAGGGATTGACGGGAAGCGGGCCGGTGATTTCGGTTTCGCCGTTCAGTATATGCTTCCAGCCGTCGCCGGGCTCGAAAAATCCGACGTCCTCGCAACCGAGGATTTCAAATGGCGTGAAGGCGTCATGGATTTCCGCGACGTCGATCTTGGCCGGCTTGATCCCGGCCAGCTTGAAGGCCTTCTTCACCGCAACACGGGTCGACGTGAAATGAATCTGGCTCTCGCGCTGGGTCAGCGCGACGAAATCGGTGCCGTGGCCGATCCCGGCCACCCGGATCGGCGTCTTCTCCGTCGTCATCACGATGGCGGCCGCGCCGTCCGACAGCGGGCTGCAGTCGTAGAGGCGGAGCGGGTCGGCGATGACCTTGCTGGTCTCCACCCGCTGCGCGTCGACTTCGAACTGGAAATGGGCGTAGGGATTCTTGGAGGCGTTCCTGTGATTCTTGACGGCAATGTACGTCAGGGCCTCTCGCGGGCAGGCGTAGGTGTGCATGTAGTCCCGCGTGATCAGCGCCGCCAGGGCCGGCATTGTCCCGCCCTGCCGCCGTTCCTGGGGGGACAGGACCTCGGAGAGGATGCGGGTGGCGGCGCCGGTGCTGAGGGTGGTCATTTTCTCGCCGGCGAGCACGAGGATGTTTTTGAAAAATCCGGAGGCGAGCGCAAAAAAGGCGCCGTCAAAAATGGCGGCGCCGGTCGAGGAGGCCGTCTCGATTCTCATCGTGGGTTTTGGCACGAGGCCCAGGTAGTCCGTGATGAAGGCCGAAATGTTGCTCTCGCCCGTGAAGGATTCCGGGCTCATCGCGCCGACCACCACGCCGTCGACGTCGTCCACCCCGGCGTCGGACATCGCCGTGACGGCGGCTTCGTACATCAGGTCCTCCAGCCGGCGTTCCGACGGCCCGAATTTCGTCATCCCCACACCGCGAATGTAGACGTCCGTCATTGAGGGTGGGATTATAAGCTACGGGGAGAGGGGCGTCAAATTAAAGCGTCAGAATGTCGGAACAGCCGCACAGCGGGCAGGCGGTCGGCTCAAGATCGGTGTTGGCGTCGTAATAGACCGTGCCGTCGGACTCGTCAGTCTCCTCATTAAAGCCCTTGACATGCCACTTGTAGCCGCATTCCTCGCACCGGTACTGCGTGGCGGAAGAATTGGTTGAGGCGTAAGCGACGTCGTCATCGAAATCGTCGAGGTTGCCCATACCGCCCTCCTGAGGTTTGAGATTTCAAATAAAGCTTACCGCACAAACATCGGTTGTCAAGAGAATCAGTCCGTGTCGCACCGCGGACAATGGTCGGGATCGCCGGAACATTCACCGCCGTCAACATCCGAGCCGAAATCCTCGCCGACGCCGGACTCGCCGGAAATCACCGCGAATCGCGACAACTGCTTTTGAATCTCGAGGCTCCCGCATTTCGGACAGCGGACGCCCTTCCATGCCATCGTCGGGGTGTAGGTCTGGAACGGCTTCTTGCAACTCAAACAGGAAAACTCATAAATGGGCATGTCTCCGTCCACCTCCTGATTGAGGAACTGTTCAGGTATCCCCCTCTCCCGCCCTTGGCGGGAGAGGGTCGGGGTGAGGGTGGCAATATTGCCTGCCGACGCCTGACCCCCCCTCACCTCAATCCTCTCCCCCCTGCGGGGGGAGAGGAGGTGAATAGTTACCTGATTGATTAGATTACCGAACGGCGGCGGTTTGTCAAGCGAATCAGGATCGGCGGATCCACTCGCAGGCGTCGGGGGCCCAGTAGGTCAGAATGAGATCGGCGCCGGCCCGGCGGATCGCGGTCAGAATCTCCATCGCGACTCGCCGCTCGTCCAGCCAGCCTTTCTGCGCGGCCGCTTTGACCATGCTGTATTCGCCGCTCACGTTGTAGGCCGCAATCGGCACATCAAACCGCGCGCGTGCGGCGTGGATCACGTCCAGATAGGCCAGGGCCGGCTTGACCATCACGATGTCCGCGCCTTCCTCCATGTCCAGCGCGATTTCGGCCAGCGCCTCACGGACGTTCGGCGGGTTCATCTGATACCCGGCGCGGTCGCCGAATTTGGGCGCGGACCCGGCGGCGTCCCGGAAAGGGCCGTAAAAGCCGCTCGCGTATTTGGCGGCGTAGGAAAGGATCGGAACGCGCGCGTATCCACGCCGGTCCAGCTCCGCGCGGATCGCGCCGACACGGCCGTCCATCATGTCGGAGGGGGCCACGACATCAGCCCCGGCGTCCGCGTGTGCGAGCGACATTTTCGCGAGGAGCGGCAGGGTCCGGTCGTTGTCCACGCGAACCGTCGCGCCGCGCTTTTCGAGGACGCCACAATGGCCGTGGTCTGTGTATTCGCACAGGCACACGTCCGTGATCACGACGATGTCCGGCAGCGCCTTCTTGATCGACCGCACCGCCCGCGGGATCACGCCATTGGGATCGTAGCCGGACTTCCCAAGGGCATCTTTGGAAGAAGGAATCCCAAAGAGGAGCACGGCGCTCACGCCCAGCTTGTGCGCCCGCTCGCATTCCTTGACGATCGTGTCGGAGGAATACCGGTACTGGCCCGGCATCGAATCGATGGGTTCCCGCACGCCTCGGCCGTCGCGGACGAAGAGGGGATAGATGAAATCGGCCGCGTGAAGCCGCGTTTCCTGAAGCAGTCTCCGAATCCCGGGCGTCGCCCGGCGCCGCCTCATCCGTATCAATGGATATCCACTCATCTCACGCCACGATCCTTTTTGCCGTTATCCCGCATCTATTGGTCCTTGACCGTGACCGTCTGGTGGACCGGCGCCTTTGCCGCTGTCACGACACGGCCGGTCGGATACGTCACGCGCACGTCCACCTGCTTCGCCTTGCCGACGCCCAGATGGACCGGGATCGCCGAATTGCCCAGGCCGTCGCCGGCGCCGACCAGAGCCGCGACGTAACGGCCCGGACCTTTTCGAAAGTCCGCGCCGCCGTCCAAGTCGATCTCGACCCATGCGCCGATCGCGAGCCGGTAAGGCGCGCCGTCCCCCGCGTCGGATTTTACGATCTCGCGGGTGGCCGGATTGAATTTCGTGCCGCAGTGCGGACATTCGACGACCTGCGCCCGGCCCCGGGCGGCGCCGCGCGTCAGCGGATTGACCTTGATCCAGCCGTTCGCGCCTGTGTCCTCGTTGCGATAAAACAGATCGACATGCGTCACCTGCGTGCCGATGAACAGATCAAGATCGCCGTCGTTGTCGTAATCGGCCCATCCCGCGCCGATGCACCAGCCGCCTTCCAGGCCTTCCTGCTTCGCGACGTTTGCGAACGTGCCGTCGCCGTTGTTGCGGTACAGCGTGAGTGGCTGGCTGGCGTCGTTGGCGACGACGAGGTCCAAGTCGCCGTCGTTGTCGTAGTCGCCCCATGCGACGCCCCGGCCCCGCAGGCTGTCCCGCATACCGGACTTTTCGGCCACCTGCGCGAACGTGCCGTCACCGTTGTTGCGGTAGAGAAAATCCTGCGCGTCGCCGTAGTTGGCGACGTAGAGATCGAGATCGCCGTCGTTGTCGTAATCGCCCCACGCGGCGCCCTGGCCGTTCACGTTTTCGGCCATGCCCACGTCGGCGGCCACATTTTTGAACGTCCCGTTGCCGTTGTTGCGGTACAGGAAGTCCTGCCCGCCACGCGTGACGTAGATGTCGAGGTCTTTGTCGCCGTCGTAATCGCCCCATGCGACGCCGTATCCCTGCACAGAGGATTCGACGATGCCGGCCCCGGCGGCGATGTCGAGAAAAGTGCCGTTGCCGCGGTTTTGAAAGAGCGCATTCTGCGCCCCACCGACCAAAAACAAATCGAGATGTGCGTCGCCGTCAAAATCGGCCCACGCGGCGCCGTAATGGTTTCCCTTCTGGCCCATCCCGGCCTCCGCCGCCACGTTTCGGAAATGGCCTTCTCCGTCGTTCTGCCACAAAAAGTCCGGCTCCTCGTTCACGTTGACGACGTACAGGTCCTGGTCGCCGTCGTTATCGTAGTCGGCCCAGCCGCAGCCGAATCCCGCGGCCCGGCCCGCGTCCACGCCGGCTTCCGTCTCCGCCTTCGCGAACGTTCCATCGCCTTTGTTTCGATACAAAAGATCCGGATGGCGATAGTATCCGCTCACAAAAAGGTCCGGCAGCCCGTCCCCGTTGTAGTCCCCCCAGGACGCGCCCATGCCCATGTGAAAATCCCATGCCCACGTGTCCTTGATCCGCGTAAACCGCGGCCGCTCCGACGCCGGCGCCGTGTCCTCCACGGCCACCGCGCCCGAACGCACCTTCTCGATCTTGACGATCTGCTGGCCAAAGGCCGGAGAAACAGACAACATGAAACAGGCCATCAGCGCCGCAACGGCTCTCATGCGGTTAGCGCGAACTTCGCGCGAAGTCGAGGATGCGGGTGATGAGGCCGTCGAAGCCCCAGCCGGCGGTTACGGCCATTTTGGCCATGCCGGCGATCGGGGAAAGATCGGGATTGGGGTTGACCTCCAGCACGTAAATCCGGTTGTGCCGGTCCAGTCGCAGGTCAATGCGCGTGTAGCCGCGGACGTTCAGCGCGCCGAGGACCGTCCGTCCGACTTGGACGATCCGGTCGCGAAGGGCGGCGGGCAGAGGCGCGGGGCAGAGCGTTTGGGTGCATTTGAAATAGACGGTATCGTATTTCCATTTTGACTCGTATCCCACAATGCGCGCGGCGCCTTCCGGCAGCCGCGAAAAATCGATCTCGGCCAGCGGCAACACCTCGTCGCCGACCACGCCCACGTTGATTTCCCGGCCGGCGATGTAGGATTCGATCAGGATTGGCTGCCGCAGTTTCCGGTACAGCGAGCCGACCCGCCGCCGGAGACGCAACGGATCGGAGGTCACGGCGTCGGCGGTCACGCCGATGCTGCCGTCCTCCAGGGTCGGCTTGGAGATCCAGGGTGGCAGCGGAAGATTTTCCGGGAGCGTTCCATCCGTGGAGATCGCGTGAGGCGGCGTGAACACGCCGTACTCGCCCAGCACGGCTTTCGCTTTGAGCTTGTCCCGGCATAAGAGCAGCGCGTCCGGAGGCGCCGACGTATGGGGCAGATTCAGAAGGTCCAGCAGGGAAGTGACGCGGGCCTCGCCCATCGTGTCGCCGAACGCGGTCTCCGCCAGATGGAACACCACATCCGGCCGGTCTTTTACGAGCGCTCGTACGAGCTTGTCGATCCCCATACCCAGCGACACCGTCCGGGTTCGGTGGCCAAGCCGCGCCATCGATTCCTGAATCGGCAGGATGGCTTCCCAGACGCCTACATGCGCTTCCTCGCCCTCCCGGCCCCGCAGGTCCTCCGTTTCGTCGTGCAAGAGAACGACGTTCAGGCTTGAAACGCGCGGCGCCGCGCGCGGCCGGGATCTGGAACGGATCAGCGCCATCCGGAGGCGGAGGCGGAGACTTCGCGCGCTGGATTCAAACGGGCCAGCGCCGCGGTCAGGATTTTTTCGATCAGCTCCGTGTAGGGAATTCCCAGCAGCCGGGCCAGAATCGGCAGGTCGCCGGTCGCGGGTGAGAGGCCCGGGAGCGGATTGGCTTCGATAAAAAACGGCGTGCCGTTTTCGGCCAGACGAAAATCGATCCGCGCGACGTCGCGGCACTCGAGCGCGCGGAAAACCGACGTCGCCGCCTCCTCGATCCGCTTGATCTGCGGCCCGGACGCGGGCGGCGGCGTCACGTATTCGACGAGGTTCACAAAATCCCGCTTGACTTCAAGGCTGTACACAAAATTGGGATTGCTCCCGCCGCGCGGAATCACCTCCAGAACGCCCAGCACCTCCACCGTGTCGCGCCCGCCGTTCACGGCGGAACTGTTGCCGATCACGCCCACGGTGATCTCCCGGCCCGCAATGAATTGCTCGACGAGGACGGGCCGGCGATAGGTCCGCAAGAGCCACCGGACGCGCTCTTCGGCCTCCATCATCCGCCGGCAAATGGAATCGTTCCGGATGCCCTTCGAGGATCCTTCGTCGAGAGGCTTCACAAAGAGCGGCGGCGTGGGAAATTTGGAGGCCTCGAGGTCCTCTTCCTGCCGGATCACCGCAAAGTCCGGCGTGGCCAGGCCGTCCTGCCGGACCAAGCGCTTGGCCATGGCCTTGTCGAGCGTTGCGGCCAGCGTCAGAGGATCGGAATGCGTGTATGGGATGCCCAAAAATTCGCAGATCGACGGCACATGCGCCTCCCGGCACCGGCCTCCGGCGCCTTCGGCGATGTTCCACACGAGGTCCGGCGGATCGAACCGGACGCGGTCCAGAAATCCGGCGCCGCCGCCCAGCAGGACCGTCTGATGGCCGATCTGGCGGAGCGCGGTCGCGATGGATTCCACGGTTTCGGCCGAATCGTACTCCTCGTAGTAATCGTCCGGGACATCCGCAGACTTCGCGGCGGCGGCCGGTTTCAGATCAAATGCGATACCAATCTTCACGGGTGTGATACGCCCCTCCTTCCGGATTCCTTGCTAGGCGTGCGGGACCAGCGTCGGCTGCGCCGCATCGGCGTGCTGCGCCCGGCGCGTGTAGCGGAGCAGATGTTCCGGAATCAGGCTGGGTTGGTCGCCCGACAACAGGCGCGCCACGCCCTCGACCGGCCGGCGGTCCCGGCGCCGGCGGAGGCGGCGCAGAGGCTTGGGCGGCTCCTCGACCGCCACCATCATGCCCTCGTAGTTGCGGAGCACCCAGCGCTCCTCGGAAACCGACACGATGTAGTTCGGCATGACGGGAATCTTGCCGCCGCCGCCCGGCGCGTCGACCACGTAGGTCGGAACCGCCAGGCCCGACGTGTGGCCGCGCAGATACTCCATGATTTCGAGTCCCTTCGCGATCGACGTCCGGAAATACTCCGCGCCCTTGATCTGGTCGCAGTGAAAAATGTAGTAGGGCCGGATCTTGGACGCCGTGAGCTTGTGCATGAGTTCCAGCATCACGAACGGATCGTCGTTGACGCCGCGCATGAGGACCGTGTGGTTGTTCAGCGGCACGCCGGCGCGCAGAATCTTGAGACAGGCCTCGGCGGCCGTCGGCGTGACCTCGCGCGGATGGTTGAAGTGCGTCTGCACCCAGACCTTTTTGCCGCGCTCGAGGATGTCGATCAGCTCGGGCGTGATTTTCTGCGGGAGCGTGGTCGGAACCCGCGTGCCGAGGCGGACCATCTGCACGTGCGGGATGTCCTTGAGGCGCTGGAGCACGTAGTCGAGCTTGACGGGCGACAGCATGAGCGGGTCGCCGCCGGAACAGATGACGTCCCGGACGGCGTCGGTGCGCGCGATGTAGTCGATCATCGCGTCGAGTTGCGGCCGGGTCATCTGGAAATCGCCGTCGATCCATTCGCGCTTGCGCGTGCAGAACCGGCAGTACATGGAACAGACGTTGGTGGTGTACATCAGGACGCGGTTGGGATACCGGTGCGTCAGGCCGGGCACCGGCGAGTCCTCCTTTTCGTCCAGCGAGTCGGCCTCGCCGTAGGACGTCACCTCCAGCTCCTTCCCTGACGGAATCGACTGGAGCCGGATCGGATCGTTCGGGTCGTCCGGATTCACCAGAGACATCCAGTAAGGCGAGAGCATGAAGTGGTAGACATCGGTGACATTTTTTAGGCGTTGTTCTTCCGTTGGAGTCAGCGGAATGTGCAGTTTCAGTTGATCGACGGTTTTGATGGAGTTACGCATCTGCCATTTGAAGTCATTCCACTCATGGTCGGGCACATCTTTCCAGCGGGACTTGGACTTCCACGGGCAAATCGAAGCTGCGGGCGATGTCGCAGATTGAGGTTTGGAAGACTCAACTGGATCCGGCGGCTCTTCCCCCCCACTTTTACCATGAGCGCTCTGGATCGATTCCATTTGGGATCAACCACATCCTTTCGTCAAGCAAAAAAATCAGCTCCGCTGCGCGGAGCCGGGGCACCCTATTTCCCCTGCCCTCATCGCATTCATACAGCGATGGAAAATGAATGTCAATACTTCAAACCAATATTTTGCGAAAATTTTTACGGAGACAAACAGACGTGCGGGATCAGATACTCGCGCACATATTCCTGAACGGCGCCGTCGAGCGGCGTGAGCGGGCGCGCGCAGCCGGCGGCGCGGAGCCGCGAAAGATCGGCGAGCGTGTGGTACTGATACTTGTCGCGGATCCCGGCCGGCATATCGATGTACTCGATCGTGACGGGCCGGCCCATGGCCGCAAAGACCGGTGTGACGAGTTCCTTCCACGTGTGCGTGACGCCTGAGCCGATGTTGAAGATGCCGTGGACGGAGGGCCGGTCCAAAAAAAACAGCGTCAGGTCGACGGCGTCCTTCACGTAGAGAAAATCCCGGACCTGCTCGCCGTCGGCGTAGTCGGGCCGGTGCGACTTGAAGAGCCGCACCCGGCCGGTGCCGCGGATCTGCTCGTACGATTTCAGCACGACGCTTCGCATGTCGCCCTTGTGATATTCGTTCGGCCCGAAGACGTTGAAATATTTGAGGCCGGCGATCCGGTCCAGCCATCCGCGCGATTTCGCCAGGAGATCAAACCGGTGCTTGGACTCGCCGTACAGGTTCAGGGGCTGCAGCCGCTCGAGGGCGGCCGGATCGTCGGAGTATCCGGCGTGGCCGTCGCCGTAGGTGGCGGCGCTGGACGCGTAAATGAACCGGACGCCGCGCCGGAGCGCATATTCGGCCAGCGTGCGCGTGTATTCGGTGTTGTTGCGGCGCAAAAGGTCGGCGTTCATCTCGGTGGTGCTGGAGATCGCGCCCATGTGGATCAGGGCGCGCACGCCGGTCTCCCAGCCGCCTCGGGCGATGCGATCGAGAAAATCGTCGGCGTCGAGATAATCGGCGTACGCGAGCGGCGCCAGGTTCCGCCGCTTGTCGTTCAGCTCGCCGTCGGGCGGGCCTGGTTCATCGAGGCGGTCTACGACGAGAATGTCTTTTTCTCCGCGGCGGTTGAGTCCCCAGACGATGGCGCTGCCGATGAATCCGGCGCCGCCGGTGACGACGATCATTCTGTATTCTGTATTCTGATGATTAGTCGGAAAACCGGATGTAGATGCACATGTCGGGCTTGTTCTTCTTGTAGATGTGCCGGAAGGAGTGGAGGACGCTGGGATCATAGGAATAGATGAGCGTGTAGGTGGTCCGGCTGCCGTCCTTCCGGCACTTGACCGTGTCGGTCGGATATTTCAGGGTCGGCTGGTAGATTTCAGGAACCTTCTTGTTGATCAGCCGGATGGCGGAAATAAACCCGCGCTTGCCCGGAACGTGGACCTTCTCCAGCTCCTCGACATAATAATTGCGGAGTTGTCCGGGATAGGCGGTCGAGGAGATTTCAATATCCTTGTGCTTCAGGATCCCCAGATCCTCGAAGACTTCGTCCATGAACTGGCGCCGCTCGTCCAGCTCCTCCGGCGAGATGGGCTCGTCGCCTTCTTCAAACGCTTCCTGCTCCGTTTTCTTTTCTTCCGCCATGGCTGTTCGTTTCTCCATCAAGATTGTCATATGTGGCCGCGCGTTAAACGATCGAAACTCCCATCAGTAGATGTTGCTGGCCCGGACGCCGCCCGTATAATCGATGAACACGGTTTTCAGCTCGGTGAAAAACTCGATACCTTCCTTGGCCATCTCCCGGTTTCCGCAGCCGCTCTCCTTGATCCCCCCGAACGGCACCTGCGCCTCGCCGCCGATGGTCGGGGAATTCACGTGGACCATCCCGGCTTCGATCGCGTCGACGTACCGCAGGGCCTTGTTGATGTCCCGCGTGTAAATGGAACTCGACAGGCCGAAGATGACACGGTTGGAAACCTCGATGGCCTCCTCGAAACTCCTGACCCGCGTCACTGCCAACACCGGGCCGAAAACCTCCTCCCGGAAAAGCGTGTCGGTTGGCTTGACGTGATCGAATACCGTCGGCTCCACAAAGTACCCCTTTTCCAGTCCATCCCGCATCGCCCGGCTGCCGCCGGCCAGAAGCTTGTTGCCCTCGGCCTTCGCCTTCGCGATGTACTCGAGCACGGTCTGGAGCTGGGACTTGTCAATCAGCGGGCTCATCGTGTTCGACGGGTCGATCCCGGGGCCGGCTTTGAGTTTTTTGACTTCCGGCAAAAATTTCTCGAGGAACCGGTCCGCGATCGATTCCTCCAGGATCAGCCGGCTGGTGGCCGTGCAGCGCTGGCCGGCGTTGCCGAAGGCGCCCCGCAGGACGCCGCCGACGGCGCTGTCGAGATCCGCGTCGGCCAGGATCACGCACGGGTTCTTGCCGCCCATCTCGCAGGTGACTTTCTTGTTCAGTATCCCGCACATCTCTTCGACCTTCCGGCCCACGCCGGTGGAGCCGGTGAAGGAAACGACGCGGACGGCGGAGTTCGTGATCAACTCGTTGCCGACAATCGAGCCGGCGCCCACGATGAAGTTCAGGACGCCTTTCGGAAGGCCCGCCTCCTCGAAACATTTCACCAGCTCCGCCGCGAGCCACGGCGTGAAGCTGGCGGGCTTGAAGACCACCGTGTTGCCGGCCACGAGGGCGGGCGCGATTTTCCAGCACGGAATGGCCCACGGGAAATTCCAGGGCGTGATGATCGCCACGACGCCGATCGGCTGGCGGATCGTGAAGAGAAAATTGTTGGCGAGTTCCGACGGCGCGGTTTCGCCGTAGTAGCGGAACCCCTCGCCGGCGTAAAATTCCAGAAGATTGTCCCCCTTGGTGATCTCCCCGCGCGCGTCCGAGAGGATCTTGCCGCCCTCGATCGCCATGATCCGCGCCAGATCCTCCTTGCGCGCCTCGGCGATCTGAAACGCCCGGAGCACGATCCGAGCCCGGACCATCGGCGGCGTCGCCTTCCACGCCGGAAAGGCCCTCCGGGCCGCCTCGATCGCGGCCTTCGCGTCGCGCAGCGTGGACGCGGGAGCTTTCGCGACGATGTTCCCGTTCGAGGGGTCCTCGACGTCGATCGTTACGCTGTGCTCGGCCGGCTGCCAGCAGCCGTCAATGTAGTTCTGAACGATCGTCATCAGGCCGGAGGTCACCGGTTTCTCCCGACTGCTGGTTTTCGCCGGCGCGGCGCGCCCGCTTCCCTTCCCGCGTTTCGCCTTCTTCCCGCCCCTCGTGATGGTCGCCATCGCCCTTGCTCCTTTGTTGTTTGAAATGCACCCACACGCATTCAATCACAATCGGCGCGCGCCCGTCAAGCAAGAGGCCGCAGGTTGACTCCATCTGCGAAGTATAATTAATAGAAATCAACATGATGGGAATGGACAGCGTGTGCGGCCGTGAGTGAGGCCGGCCGGAAGAGTCCGTGGCCGGCGCGGATCGGCCTGTGTCTGGTGTCGGCGGGAGCGGCCGTCTGGATGTTTGTGTTCGCGCTGGAGTGGTTTCATGTCGGCGCGATGGGGTTCGGGCCGCAGCAACTGATTCTGGCCGTCGGCGGGACGTTGCTGATGGTCGGCGGCGTGCTGCTCTGGATCAGCGTGCGCGTGTTTTACGTGAGTCTCAAGATTGCGGTGACCCTCCTGTCGCTCTGGGGTGTTTTCCATCTGGTGACGGGGCTGGGCAGCCTGGAAGTCGTGATGGAGTCGCTGTTGAAAGCGGCCGGCGTGCATGAGCGGGTTCCGCCCGGACAGTTCGTGTTCCGGCGGATGGCCAACGTGTTCGCGCAGTTTTATCATTTTCCGTACTCATACCAGGTCAAGCCGCGGCCCTACGGGATTTATGAGAAGCTGAAACTGAACGATCTCGGGTATCGGATGGAGGAGGACCTCGCGGATTTTCGCGGTCGCCATCCGGACGACCGGGTCATCCTCCTCTTCGGCGGGTCCGCGGCCTTCGACGTCACGGTGCCGGACTACCGGCAAACCATCGCAGGCCGGATCGAAACGCTGCTCAACGCCGATACGGCCCTCCTCCGCGGAGAGCGGCGCTTCAAGGTCCTGAACATGGCCGTGCCCGGGTCGATGATGCTGGATGCCATGGTCCACTACGTGGTGTTCGGCGCGCGACTCGCCCCGGAGATCGTCATCTGCCATGCCGGATTCAATGACCTGTCGGCCGGGCAAATGACCGACACGTATCTGTTGACGAATTATGAAGTCACCTATACCAGCTTTCACGAGGAGTGGTCGAAAATCCTGTTTGGCCGGCGGAACTTCCTCTTTGCGCCGTTTTCCCGGCAGACCGAAGTGCACCGGGCGGTCAATCCGCCGGAACACGTGGTCGCGGCGTACCGGGACCGGGTTCTGCAGTTTCAGAGGATGGCGCAGGCGGACAGCGCCCTCTTCATATCGGGACTGCAGCCGATGGTGTCGAGCAAGAAGCGGATGTCGCCGGAGGAGGAACAGCGGGCCCGCCGGGATTACCGGCTGCCGACGCTCGTTTTTTCAGGGGTGCCGGACCTGTACGCGCTGTACCTGCGAAGCGATCCGCGGCAGTTACCTGCCCACTTTGTCGATTTCCACACGATGTTCCATGCGTACGGCGAGGAAGTCACTCTGTTCGCGGACGTCATGCACTACAGCGAAGACGCCTCCCGGATGATCGCGGAGAGTTATCACCGGAAAATATCGGAACTTCTAAAACGACCGTAACTGTGATATATACAGGCGCGTTTTCAGTGGGGACGTGGTGCAGCTGGTTAGCACACCGGCCTGTCAAGCCGGAGGTCGCGGGTTCGACCCCCGTCGTCCCCGTCACACATCCTTGTACGTCTTGACGGCGTTCCTTCCGGATTCTTTCGCCACGTACAGCGCGCGGTCGGCGGATTCGATCAGCGAGCGCTTGTCGGTTGCGCTGTCCGGGAAGGTTGCCAGCCCGATGGAGATGGTGATCCGGACGGACCTTCCGTCAAAATCGAATTCCAATTCCTCGACGGCATTGCGGAGCCGGTCGGCGAAAATCTTGGCGCCTTCGAGCGGCGTATCGGGGAGGATGATCCCGAATTCCTCGCCGCCGTAGCGGCAGGGCACGTCGATCTTGCCGCGGATCGATTTCTTGATGGCCCCCGCCACCGCCCTGAGCACGATGTCTCCCTGCTGGTGGCCGAACGTGTCATTGACGCGCTTGAAATGGTCGAGGTCGGACATGACCAGCGTGAAGTTTCCATTCATCCGCTGGGTCCGGTCGATCTGGCGGTTCATTTCCTGCTGGAAATAGCGGTGGTTGTAAAGGCCGGTCATCGCGTCGGTCACGGCGCGGTACTGAAACTCCAGTTTCGACAGCGTCGCCTCGAGCTGGTTGGAGACGCCGTTCAACAGCCGCTCGTCGATCTCGTCGATGACCGCGTCTGCCGGCCGGACCATCCAGATGCCTCCCGTGACCTCGTTCTCGGAAAAGAAGGGGAAACAGAGCCGGTTCGACTCCGCGAGCGGTTTGGGATGCTCGCCCGATTCGGGCGGCGGCGAGGCGCGGAGCTTCCGGAGATAAAACAGCGCGATTTCGTCCGGCTCGCCCGCCACCATTTCCTCGGCGCCGACCCCGTGAAACACGAGGGCGCCGGTCGTTCCTGAAATGCTCCGGGCCAGCCGCGCAAGGACGGCGGTCAGGACTTCCTGTGGGCCCGCCTGCTCGTTCAGGATTGTCGCGATTTCCTGGAGAATCCCGAGATTGTCCGTCATCCGGTTGAACGCGCCCGCCAAAATCCCCGTCTCGTCGCGGCTCTCGACCCTGATCCGGTGCTGAAACTCGCCGCCGGCGATTTTTAGAATGCCGGACATGACGGTCCGAAGAGGCTTGAGGACCGTGTCGGAGATGATGAAGGCCAAGAGAAGAGAAAAGGCGATCGACACGGCCATGAGGCCCAGCATGAGATCGCGCGTCTGGACCAGCCGGTCCTGCATGAATTTCAACGAGAGGCCCACCCGGACGGTCCCGAGCAGTTTCTCGACGCCTCGGATCTGGACCGGCTCGAAAAATACGTACAGCTTCGTATCGTCCAGCGTGCGGCGCCGGTCGGTGAAAATGTCCTGGGTGGCGCGGACCCAGCGGTCGTCGCCGACGATGGCGACGATTTCGTTGCGCGGGGTGGTGAGGTCGTTGACGGCGATGAAGAGAATCCGGCTGTCCTTTTGCTGGATGCTGTTGGCAATTTCTCGGATCTCGAAATACTGGGACTGCGCCAGAAGTTCGGCGATGTGGTCGGCGAGACTGGAGGCGATGAATCGCCCGGAGGCGGCGAGGCTCGACTCGATGACCGCCTCCTGCTGCCAGAGTGCGACCCAGGTGACGCCCGCGGTGACGCCGATCGCGACGATCATCATGGCGATGAAAAGCTTCATGCGGATCGACAGCCGCAGGATCCTGTCGTGGACCTGCTCCATCATGGACATCAGTCAGATCCCGGCTTGAAGCCGGTCCACCATCCGGACCACGGTCCGGATCGATTCGTATTCCGCCGGGGCCGCGGTTTCAAATCCGCCCACCTGCAGTTTCTTGAGAATGTCCGGCCGGCCATTCAATTCCAGAAACAGCGTCCGGAGTTTCTTCGCCTCCGCCTCCTGGAGATTTCCGCCCACCAGAGCGGCGATCGGCTCGTATGGAACGGAGTCCGAGCGCGTGAGGACCATGAGTTCCGCCCGGCGGTCGGCTTCGGCGTCCTTCAGAAACACCGCGGGAGCGCCTTCGAAGACGGCGCCGGCGTCAAATTTCCCGAAGAGAACCGCGAGGACCACATTGCCGTACTGGTTGAGAAAATGCCGCCGGGCGAACAGCGGATCCTTCACGGAAATGCCGCATTTCATCAAATGCGCCGCCGCCAGCAGGTAGCCGGCGGTCGACGTGGTGTCGACAAAGGCACATGACCGCCCGGCCAGGTCCGCCACGGTGTTGATGCCCGAGTCCTTCCGGACAATGATCTCGGACGCATACTCGCTCTTGCCGTGCCGCATGGGTTTCACGATCGGGATCAACCGGTGCATCTTTCGGTCCGCGAGGGATTTCTCCGCGTCCAGATAGGCCAGCGGGCCCAGCCAAGCCAGCTCCAGATCGCCGTCCCGGATCGCGCCGACCATCGCCGCGTAATCGGCAAAAAGCTGCAGCGAGAGTTTGCGGTCTAATTGGCCCGAAAGATAATCCAGGAGCGGTTGGTGGTCCCGGTACATGTCGCCGTAGGCGCCGTAGGGCACGCGCCCGAATCGAATTGAATCCTTGTGCGTTGCCGGGTCCGCGCGCTCCGGCGCCGGCACGGAAACGGTGGAGGTCGTGACCGGCGTCCGGGCCAACTCGATGGCCGGGCCTGTGCTGGTGGATGCGCCGCAGGCGGCGAGAAAGAAGAAAACTAGCGCCGGCGGAAAGAAGGGGAAGCGGGTTTGGGCAGTTTTTTCAGATATTCCGCGTTGAATTCCTCGGCGAATTCCCTGATCCAGCGGGACGCGGCTTCGTTCCGGGAAATGTCTCGCCCGTAATGGGTGGCGAGTTTCTCCCGGTAGACGGTGATTTCCTTGACCTGATTTCGCATGTGCTGATGAAATTCCTGCCGTGTCATCTTGGATGCCATCCTCCCCTCGGCGGTAGGGAAACGCCGGTTGTGTCGCTCTATTCAATGATTCGGAGGATGGAACGTAAAACTTTAGCCCTGTCAAGCCGAACCGCCCGGAGGCGCTGACCCGGCTCGAATCAGTTCAAGGTTGCGCCGCGCGACCATGTGGTAGGGAGATTGCTGGAGCAGCGACTGAAGCTCCTTTTCTGCTTCGCCTTTCAGACCGGCCAGGTACAGCGCCCCGGCCAGGTTGTTTCTGAATGCCGACGACGACTCGGTTGAACGCAATGCCTGGCCCATTCGCGCGGCCTCGCCGTATTGCTTGTTCTGAAGCGCTTCGAGAAATGCATCGAGGGTGGCCGGTACCGGCGCGGCAACCGTCGGCGGTGGCGGCGGTGGCGGCGGCGGAACCTCCGCCTCGATCTCCAAGGCATCTTCGAAGGATGTTGATGCCTCGACCTTGACTTGCCGGGGGGGTTCGGGCGGCGGCGCGACCGCGGCCGGCGCCGGCTCGGATTCTTCCTCGTCGGTAAACATGTCTTCGAGATCGTCCGGCGGGTCGTCCCTGTCCATGGGCCGGACGGGTGATGCGATCTTCTCGTGCAGCACTTCGGCGGATGGCAATTCCTCATGCGGTTCTTCCAGAACAGCCACGGGCGCGGGCGGCGCTGCCTCTATCGCAGGTTCGGCGGGCGCTGCTTTCTCCGCCGGCGCTCCGTCCCGCAGTTCCTCCTCCATCTTGGGCAGATCCTTCTCGAGGTCGCTGAGGAGCGAATCAAGATTGGACAGATCCAACTCGTCCGAACTCTTCTCTTCCGCCATGCGTGCCTCCTCTCCCGCCGGTCCCTCCGGCGGGCAGACGCCTATCGAGTCGCCGCGCCCCGGACGCCGACCAGCACGGAATCGATGTCCTCGCGGGAAACCGTGCCGTCCACCCCGACGAGTTCGTCCGGCGATGCCCGGCGAAGATCCTCGATCCGCCGGTAGCCGGCCTCGAACCATCTCGCAAGCGCCTCGCGCGGGATCTTCCGGATCATCCGCACGTCCGTGATGAACACTTCGCGGTAGTCTTCCGTTTCATAGGATAACTTTTCCTTCGGATGTTTTCGCAGGTTGGCGATGAGTTCCGACGCCTCCTCGGCGCCCACGCCGGCGCGGGTGGAAAGATCCTGGATCTTGGTTTGAAGCAGCAAGTCCGGCCGGTGCCAGCCGGCGGAATAGACCTGCGCGGCCAGCCGCGGTTTGACGCCGGCCAGCCGGCAGAGCTTGACGATGAACATCTTTCTCGCCAGCGCGGCGTCCATCGGCTCGCCGGGGGCGGCCGCCCGCGCGTCCTCGCCGGGTGGGCCCGCCGCCGGCGCGGCCGCAGAAACCGGACGTTTGGGAGCGGCCGGCGAAATCGCCAGCGGACCGGATTTTCCCTCGAGCTGGCCGTCGGCGTTCAGGATCGCCCAGCCGCCGCGGCGCGGGTCCACCGCCGCCTCCCACTGGGCCTCGACGAATTCGAGCGCGCGGCCAAAATCCTCCATGGACGGCGCGTGGCCGGACACGGCGAATGCGGACAGGGTCTGGATCGCCACGTGCTTGCCCTGGCCCAGCTCGTACAGCCGCAGGATGTCTTCGTTGAATTTTCGTTGCGCGCGTTCAACGCTTGCCTTGAACTCCCCGGGCGCGAGCGCGCAGATGAAATAGAAATCTTCAGTGACGGCCCGGGGCGCCGTTTGGGGGAGCGCGGCCTGAAGTGACTCGGCCGCGATTTTCTTGATCATCGGCCGGTTGGCCCGGCCGAACTGCTTGACGTATTCCTTCGCGTAATTGACCTTCAGGAAGACGGCGAATGTTTCGTCCTTCGCCTGGACCGCGTCCTCGAACAGTTTCTGCGCGGCTGCCTCCGTCGGAAACTCGGTGTCGGGATCCACAAACTGCTCGCCGGCCGACGGGTCGGCCCGGTGTCGGATCTCCTCGAGCGACAGCACCAGATCGCCGAACTCGCCGAAATCCGACGGGTCGAGCGCGGTCTTGCGGCGCTGGTTCAGGGCGTTCAGGAGATGCCGCATCGGAATCCTCACTTCAGAATGGATCACAAAGCCGATGAAGATGAGGAGCGCGACAAAGGTGAGCGACCAGAACAGCGCGTTCCGCAGTACGGCGCTCATCAGATACGCCGCGCGCGTTTCGTCCTTCGATTGCAGCATCAGCACGTAGTCGGGCGACCGCGCGGACGGGACGGGGATCGCGTAGAAGGCGCGCGTGCGATCCACCTGGCGCATGACGTGGAATTCGTCGCTCTTGAACACATTGGTGGCCAGGATGCCGATGGAGGCGCTCTTGTCCAACTGCACCGTCTGGGCCAGCCGGTAGACGCCCTCTTCGTCGGTCCTCTTGTAGAGGCCCGCCTGGACCATTTGCGCGGCGCCGCTCGCGCTGTTGAATCCCGCCAGGACCCGATGCGCCTCGCGGTCAAAGGGCTCGTTCATGCTGTTTGGGAGCTGCACGGCGGACAGAATCTCCGTTCCGAGAAATCTGAACTGCTCCTGGAGCTGCTGGTCGAGCAGCCGGTTCAATCGCTGATAGTCGTGGTACAGAATGAGCCCGCCCGCCGGCAGGATGGCGAGACTCCCCGCCAGAATCAGCTTGAAATAGATCGAATTCAAAAACCGGCCCACGGCCCGATCACGCCCCCGCCCGGACGCCCGAAAGGGCGGAGAGGCCCGGATAGACGGCGGCGTCGCCGAGCGATTCCTCAATCCGGATCAGTTCGTTGTATTTGGCCATGCGGTCGGTTCGGCAGAGGGAACCGGTTTTGATCTGGCCGCATCCGAGCGCGACGGCGAGGTGAGCGATCGTCACGTCCTCCGTTTCGCCCGACCGGTGCGAGACCACCGCCGCGCAGCCGTGAGCGTGGGCGTGCCGCACGCAGTCGACGGTTTCGGTGAGGGTCCCGATCTGGTTGAGCTTGATCAAAATCGCGTTGGCCGCGCCGATCTCGATGCCTTTCTGCAGGCGGGACTTGTTGGTGACGAAGAGATCGTCGCCGACAAGCTGGATCTTCTTGCCCAGCTCGCTCGTGAGCATGACCCAGCCCTCCCAGTCCTCCTCGGCCAGGCCGTCCTCGATCGACACGATCGGATACTGCCGGACCCAGTCGGCCCAGAAGCGGACCATCTCGGCCGAGGTCAGCGTCCGGCCGCCCTCGCCCTCGAGGACGTATCGGCCCTTCTCGTAAAACTCGTTCGCGGCGGGGTCGAGCGCAAGATGCACGTTGCCGCCGGGTTTCAGGCCCGCTTTCGTGATGGCCTCCAGGATGAGTTCGATCGCCTCCCGGTTGGCCCTCAAGTTCGGCGCGAATCCCCCTTCGTCGCCCACCGTGGTCGTCAGGCCCTTGGATTTGAGTACGGACTTGAGCGTGTGAAATATTTCGGCGCCGTACCGCAGCGCTTCCCGGAAGGAGGGCGCGCCGGTCGGCATCACCATGAATTCCTGGAAATCAACCGTGTTGTCCGCGTGCGCGCCGCCGTTCAGGATGTTCATCATCGGCACCGGCATTGTCGCGGCCCCGGGGCCGCCCAGATACGAGTGGAGCGCAAGATTTTTCGACGCGGCCGCGGCCCGGGCGCAGGCCAGGGAAACACCCAGGATGGCGTTTGCTCCCAGACGCGCTTTGTTCGGCGTGCCGTCCAGCGCCAGGAGCATCCGGTCAATCTCCTCCTGCCGGCCCGCGTCCTGGCCGATCAATTTCGGACCGATGACCTCCCGCACGTTCTCGACGGCCTTCCGGACGCCTTTCCCGCCGTAGCGCGACCGGTCTTGATCCCGAAGTTCCACCGCCTCGAACGTGCCGGTCGACGCGCCGGATGGCACGGCCGCCCGGCCGATGACGGAGTCCGCAAAAACCTCCACCTCAACCGTCGGGTTCCCTCGGCTGTCCAGAATCTCCCTCGCGCGAATCTCTCGAATGATCGGCATTCCCTCTCCTCTTTCTGACTTACCCCAATGCGTCTACTACGCCCGCCGGAAAGTGTCAAGAAAACGGGCAGCGGTTTTTGTTTTGAACCGGCGTGATTGAAGATTGAAATCAAATTTGAGATGGTGAGGCACTTTGCGGAAGGGAGCGTGTGGATTGTGCATCTGGCGGTCACCCAGCGGACGCGGTGCCGGTACAGCCGGCCGGTCCAGTTTGCGCGAATCGAATACCGCGTGTTTCCGGCCGGCTCGGCGGAACAGAACGTGATCCGGCTGAACGTTGCGATCGAGCCGGATTCGGAGCGCTCGGATTTCACGGACGCATGGGGGAACCTGTATCGCAAGGCCGAGTGGCCGGAGTCGCTCGATGGCTGGACGCTCTCGGTCGACCTGTTCGTCCAGACGCTCATGGATAACCCCTTCGCCTTCGCGGCCGCGGCCGCCGATGCGCCCGTGCCGGACCGGGATTTTCCGTGGCCGCCCGAGACGGCCGGATACCGGCGGTGGGAATATGACCCATGGGACAACGAGCCGGCGGTTGAGGCGTGGGCACGCGAGATTTCAGCGCCGGTCCGGGGGGCGTTCAAAAAAATCCAGGCGCTCGTGGATGCGATCCACCGGCAGTTCAAATTTTGCAAGGGCATGACGGACGTCAAAACGCCGCCGGCGGAAATTCTGCGGCTGAAAGTCGGGGTCTGCCAGGATTTCTCAACGCTCCTCATCGCCGCCGCCCGAACCTTCGGTCTGCCGGCCCGATATGTCAGCGGATACATCTACGAAGGTCCGAAATCCAATCGCGCGGGATCCGCGCCTTCCGGGCACGGCTGGGCGGAGGTCTATTTTCCGGACATCGGCTGGCGGGGATTCGACCCGCTCAACGGCATCCTGGCCTGTCAGACGCACGTGCGTGTCGCGCAGGGCCGCTGGTACGCCGACGCCGCGCCGATCGTCGGCCGGTTCATCGGCGCGGGCGTGACGCAAACCACAGAAACCGAAATCACGGTTGACAAAGCCGACGCCTCCGGCAGGAGCATCGAACCGTGACATTTTGCCTGGGGATGTGGTGCAACGAGGGCCTGATCGCGCTGGCTGACACGCGCATCACGGCCGGCAACGAGTCTTCCATGGCCGGGAAAATCACCGTCCACCAGTACTCACGCCACTCGCTCTTCATCATGACGTCCGGCCTCCGGTCCGTCCGGGACAAGGCGCTCATGTTTTATGAGGAATTCCTCTCGGAAAAAGAGAAGAAGATGACGCAAACCTACCACGCGGTCGACGCGCTCGCCAAACAGATGCGGCGCGTGCAAAAGGAGGACGCGCGGTGGCTGAAAAAAAGCGGCCTCGACTTCGACATCCACGCCCTCGTCGGTGGACAGCTCGAGCGCGACTCGGAACACAAGCTGTTTTTGATCTACCCTGAAGGCAACTGGGTGGAGGTCAGCCGGTCCACGCCGTACTTCATCATCGGCCAGACCGCTTACGGAAAACCGCTCCTGGACCGCGCGTTTTCGCACGAAATCGATCTGCACACCGCCTTGAAAATCGCGATCCTGGTGTTCGACGCAACCCGGACCAGCGCCACCGACGTGGACCTGCCGGTCGACGTCGTGATGTATCGGAAAAATGCTTTTAAGATTTCTGAGCGAAGGTTCGAGGAAGTGGAGATAAAATCGCTGATGGAATTCTGGAACCGCGGCATCCGGCGTCTCGTGTCGGAGGTCCCGCAGGACCAGGTCGACCGGCTCTTCGACGAACTCGAAAAATCCCCCGCAGGTCCCTCCCCCAAGTAGCGTTACAGACGGTCCAGCCAGACGGCGCCGAGCTGGGTCAGCGACAGAATGCCGTTCAGGTGAAAAAACGCCGGTTCGATCCGGTTCCGCCGCACAAGCAGGTGTTCGTAGATGAGAAGGCCGAGGATGATCGCCTGCGCGGAAAAATATACCGGACCAAGACCTCCGAGACGGCCGTAGACAAGAAAGAGAAGAAAGGCGGCGGTGTGGGAGGCCATCGCCCATCGAAGCGCGCGGGCCGGCCCGATCGAGGCCGGCAGAGAGTGGAGACCGGTCCGCCGGTCGAAGTCGACGTCCTGGCAGGCGTAAAAAATGTCGAAGCCGGCGACCCATAAGATGACCGACCCCGCCAGTGCGAGCGTCGGGACCGTCACCGCGCCGCTCAACGCGATCTCCGCCCCGAGCGGCGCGAGGGCGAGCGCGCCGCCCAGCGCCAGATGCGACCAGCGCGTGAACCGTTTCGTATAAGAGTAGAACACCAGATACGCCAGCACCAGCGGCGACAACATCAGGCACAGCGCGTTCAGCCGCCAGGCTGACAGCGTGAACGCGGCGGCGCAGCCGGCGGCGAAGGCTTGCGCCTGCCGCAAGGGCAGCGCGCCCGTCGCAAGATGCCGGCTGGCGGTCCTCGGGTTTTGAGCGTCGAAGGTCCGGTCCAGGATGCGGTTCATGGCCATCGCGAATGCCCGGGCGGACACGAACGCCGCCAGGATCCAGCCGGCCTTTTCCCACGCGGCGCCGGCCCCGCGCGCCGTCTGGAGGACGGCGATCAGGCAGAAGGGCAGGGCAAAAACGGTGTGGCTGAACTTGATGAATTCTCCGTACAGCCGGATCCTTGCAAGCATGCCCTTACGCGCGCTCCTGGCCGGCCACTGAAAACTCGATGATCGTCACTTCCGGCGGGCATCCGATTCGCATCGGCACGAGGACGGCGCCGACGCCGCGCGTGATGTACATCGCGCCGCGCCCGGCCGGATAAAGCCCCGCGACATATTTCAGGCCGAACCTCGAGGCCGTCATGGCCTGCCGGACAAACGGCAGAATGATCTGGCCGCCGTGCGTGTGGCCGGCGAGAAGTGTGCCGTGGAACGAGTCGGGCAACATGGGCGCGAGGTCCGGCGTATGTTCGAGGACGATCGCGCCCGGATGATCCTCCAGCGACTCCATCTGGCGCCGAACCTCCCGCCAGGTCAGATTGAACATGTTGTCCAAGCCTGTGAGTGGAATGCGACCGGGACCTCGCTCAAGAAAAATCGTCTCGTTGCGCAGGAGGCGGACGCCGGTTCGGTCGAATTCCCGCATGACGTCGCGCTCGCCCCAGTTGAATTCGTGGTTGCCCAAAACGGCGTACGCGCCCAGCGGCGCCGTCACGTCGCGCACCATGGACACCAGGTCCGCCAGGCTCCCCCGTTCGCCCCAGCCGGTGATGAGATCGCCGCCGAAGCAGAAGACGTCCGGCCGCTCGGCCTGCGCCATTTCAATGGACCGCAGAACGAGCGCGGAACCGACGCCGCCGCCCCCGCCGTAATGGATGTCGGAAAGAAAGGCGATTTTCAGGCCATGAAAGGATTTCGGCCAAGTGGGACGGTCCAGTTTCACGCGGACGAGTTCCAGGCAGTCCGGGGACAATCCCAGCCCGTGGACGCTCCGCGCGCCCATCGCCGCCACACCGCCGGCGGCGGCGAGTTTCAGAAAAGTTCTTCGATTCAATTCAGCGCGTGAAGCGCGTGGCTACGCCCAAACGTCGAGGTTGTCGCCAGGCGATCCTGAATTTTCTTTTGAAATCATGTTGCCGATGTCGGCGGGCGGCTCTTTGCGCAAAGGTGGCGGCGGAATCTCCCACAGCATCGCAACCGCCTTGTATCCGAACGCCGCGCGGCCGATGTGGCTCAGGTTGGCCTGAGCCCCACGCCACTCGAGGCCCATCGAATCCACTATGGACGGCATATGGAAACCCCCTGTTTCCGGTCCGGCTGGCCGGCTTGCGGCGCCGCCAACCGAACGCTCTCCCCTCTGCCGAATCCCTTTGGCAAAGTCCCCTCCCGGTTCGAGTGGGTGTATTGTCCGGCATGAGGGGTCCGTTGTCAAGTTTCACAGGACGCGGAGGAGCATCCCTTTTAAATATTCGCCCTCCGGATGGTCGATGCTGACCGGATGGTCCTGGTCGGGGCCGAACCGGTCGAGGACCTGGGCCGGGCGGCGGGCGTCGAGCGCGGCGGCGAAGACGACTTTCTGAAAGAGGTCGGCGTCGATGTGGTGGGAACAGCAGAACGCCGCGAGGAGCCCGCCGGGCTGCAGCGCCTTCATCGCCAGGCGCTGCACGTCCTTGTATCCCCGGCACGCGCCCTCCACTTCGTTCTTCCGCCGCGCGAAACTCGGCGGATCGAGAACCACCGCGTCGAACGGGCCGATCGTGGGCTGACGCAAATATCGAAACACGTCCTGGCAGACAAACTCGGCGCCGCCCGGGCCGCCGTTCGAGTCCCAGTTCCGCTCGCATAAACTCAGCGCGTCGCCGGAAAGATCCACGAACGTCACCTTCTCAAACTTGTCCCGCATCGTGACGCCGAACGCGCCGGAATAACAGAAAAGGTCCAGAAGATCGTGCGACCGGGCCGGAAGCCATTCCCGAAGACGGCGGAGATTTTTTCTCTGGTCAAGATAGAATCCCGTCTTGTGGCCGCGCGGAATGTCCACCCAGAATGAACGGTCATCGACGCGGGTTCGCGCCGCCGACTCGGGCGCCGCGCCGTAGATCGGGCCGGCGCGGTCCGGCAGGCCTTCCTCGGTCCGGCCGGTGCTCTTTTCGTACAGGTTCGGCTCTTGAAAAACAGCCCGGATCGCCGCCGTGACCGCGTCTCTCTGCCGGTCGGCGCCTTCGGTCAAAAGCTGCAGGACGAGCGTGTCGCCGTATTTGTCCAGAATGATCCCGGGAAGGAAATCTCCCTCGCTGTTGACGTACCGGACCGCGTCTGTTTTCTCGAGGAGCGCCGATCGGCGCGCTCGCGCATCGGTCAGGCGCCGGGGGAGCAGCTCGGAAAAATCCGCGGGGACTTCGCCGAAGGACCACATCCGGACGCGGATCTGCGACTGCGGGGACCGCAGTCCGAACCCGAGCGTGCGGCCGCCCGCGTCCTGAACCTCGGCCCATGCTTCCGCGCCGGTCTCGTCCGAAATCGCGCCGGAAAAAATCCAAGGGTGCCGCCGTTGCGCGGATTTCTCGCGGCCTTTTTTCAGTCGGACGACGGACAAGCGTGCGGCCGCCGGTTAGCCGGTGACCGCGCCTTCGGAGGCGGACGAAACGAGTTGCGCGTATTTGGCCATCACGCCGGATTGGTAACAGGGCTTGGGCGGTTTCCACTTGGCGAGTCGGCGCTTGAGTTCGGCCGCCGTAAGATCGGCGTCGAGACGGCGGCGGGGAATATCGAAGGTGATGAGGTCGCCGTTTTTGAGGGCTGCGATCGGGCCGCCCTTGATCGCCTCCGGGGACACGTGGCCCACCATGAGGCCATGGGTGGCGCCGCTGAACCGGCCGTCCGTCATGAGCGCGACTTTGTCGCCGAGCCCCGCGCCGACCAGCGCGGCGGTCACCTGCAGCATCTCGCGCATGCCGGGCCCGCCGGCCGGACCCTCGTACCGGATCACGACGACGTCGCCGGCTTTGATTCTTTTTTTCCGGATGGCGGCAAACGCGTCCTCCTCGCAGTCGAACACTTTCGCGGGGCCGCGGAACGTCGGCTTCGCTGATTTCTTCCCGTTCCGCTGCACTTCCTCCGCAGAAAAATGGCCTGCGACCTTCAACACGCAACCCTCCGGCGCCAGATTGCCTTTCAAAATCACCAGCCCGCCGTGCCGGCTGATCGGATCGGTCACGGAATGGACCACCTTGCGCTCGTCCATCGACACTTGCGCGTCCCGAATCTCGTCGGCCATCGTCCGGCCGGTCACGGTGAGGGTGTCGCCATGAAGGAAGCCGGCGTCAAAGAGGCGGCGCAGCACCAGCGGAATTCCGCCGACGGTGTACAGGTCGCTCGCCACGAATTTCCCCCAGGGTTTCAGGTCGGCCAAAAGGGGCGTCGCGGCGCTGATGCGGTCGAAGTCCTCGATATCGAGCCGCACGCCCGCAGTGCGGGCGAGTGCGAGAAGATGGAGGACGCCGTTGGTGGAGCCTCCGGTGGCCGCGAGCGCGCGGATGGCGTTGACGATCGCCTTGCGCGTGATGATCTGTTTCGGCCGGATGTTGCGGCGGATCAGTTCCATGACGAGCCGGCCGGTGCGCCGCGCGGCCTCGTCTTTCGCCGGATCAACGGCCGGGATGCCGTTCAGCCCGAGCGGAGAAATCCCGATGGCTTCCATGCAGGTCGACATCGTGTTGGCGGTGAACTGCCCGCCGCAGGCGCCGACACCGGGGCAGGCGACGTTTTCGATTTCTCGGAGGTCCGACTCGCTCATTTTGCCCGCGTTGTAGGCGCCGATGCACTCGTACACGTCCTGGATCGTGACGGTCCGGCCGCGCCACTTGCCCGGCGCGATCGTGCCGCCGTAGAGCATGAGCGACGGAAGATTCAGCCGGAGCAGCGCCATTACGGTGCCCGGAATGGTCTTGTCGCATCCCGACAGAGCCACAACGCCGTCGAAGAGGTGGCCGCGGACGCACAGCTCGATCGAGTCCGCCACGACTTCCCGGCTGATCAGCGAGGCCTTCATCCCTTCGGTGCCCATCGATATCCCGTCGCTGACGGAAATGGTGTTGAATTCGACCGGCGTGCCGCCCGCTTCCCGCACGCCTTCCTTCACGCGTTCCGCCAGCTTGTCCAGATGATAATTGCACGGCATGATTTCGATCCATGTGTTCGCGATCCCGATGATGGGCTTCCGCAGGTCTTCGTCCGTGAATCCCACCGCCTTCATCATCGCCCGCGCGCCCGCGCGGTTCGGCCCTTCGAGAATCGTTCTGCTGTTTCTCACCGGTATGCTCATCTGAGGAAAACCTCCTGATAAATTTGCCTCCACACTAACACGGCTCGGCCGCAGGTCAAGTTTGCGCCGCCGGGATTTTTTTGAGCACGCTCAGGCTCTCGATGTGGTGCGTCCGGCCGAATTGGTCAAACAGTTGAACCGAGTCGATCTCGTACCCGCCGGCCATTACCAGATCCGCCAGATCGCGCGCCAGGGTCGCGGGATGACAGGACACGTAACAGAGTAGCGGCGCGGACAACTTCTCGATCGCGCGGCGAACTTCCACCTCGATCCCGGCGCGCGGCGGATCGACGATGATGGCGCCGGCGGTTCCGCGAAATCGCTTCAAAAAAGATTTTGCGGTTCCACGATACGGCGCCACATTCGTAACATGATTCTCGGAAACATTCTGTTCCAGGTCCCGAACGGCCGACTCGCCGATCTCCACGCAATAGACCCCGAGCATTTTCCGAGCGAGTTGTATCCCAAATGTCCCGACCCCGGCGTATAGGTCCAACAGGTTCTCGTTCAGACGGTTATCGCCTGTTTCCGCCGTTATTATTTCGGCGACCCTGTCTGCAAGTCTCTGGACAACAGAGGGATCAGGCTGAAAAAACGCGTCGTGACTGACCCGAAACCGGTATATCGAGCCGGGCGCCTCTCCATATATATATAGGACCTCTGGAGACCCGAAAACCGGCCGGTCGTTCACGAGCAGGCCCGTGACCTTGAGGTCCCGCAGACTGTCGAACAAGGCGGGATTGGGAGGCAGGGGAGACTCGGCGGTCAGATTCACCACAAACCCAACGTCCCCTTCCCTGAACTTGACGACCTGATAGCCGGCCAACCGTCCCTGCAACATCTCCACGGCGCAATTAAGCCGCGGCCGCTGAAGCCGGCATCCCTCAAACCCTGCGCCCTCAAACGGCACGACATCGTGACTGTCCCGCCGAAACAATCCGATCTTTCCGGCGGCGTCTATTTTGAGCTGGACAAACGCGCGGTATCCCTCCGGCGCGAGCGCCGGAACGGGCGGCAGAATGCGTGGCTTCAGTTTGCCGACGCGCTCCAGCGTTTCCGCCAGGACTTGCTGTTTGAGTTCAAGTTCGTTCGCGTAATCCGTATGCAGGAAACCGCATCCGCCGCAGGACAGAAAGAGCGGACAGGAAGGTTTCACGCGCCGCGGGCTCGGATGGATCACGCCGGCGAGTTCGCCCCGGGTGACGCCATGCCGCGCCTCACCGCGCCTGACCCGCACGGTCTCGCCGGGCAGGACGCCGGGCACGAGAATCACCATGCCGTCCGCCCGGGCCAGCCCCGCGCCGCCTTGGACGATCTTCTCGATGACCACCTGCTCGCCGGATTCGGTCATGCGGAAAGATCATATCAGAAAAATTGACTCCGTTCTCAAACTGCCGTATGCTGTACCGCTATGGAAGAGGCGACGGGCGATATTGGGCAGTTTTTGAAGTGCGTCGACTTGTTTCAGGACTTGGACGACAACGAGCTTGCGGCCCTGATTGCGAAGGCGAAGGATGACCGGCACGAGGACAAGGCGTTCATTTTCAAGGAGCGCGAGATTGGGGACGCCATGTTTGTGGTGCTGGACGGAGTCGTCAAGATCGTGAAGCTGGTGGCCGGGAACAAGTTCAAGACGCTGGTGACGATGGGGGTCGGCGATTTTTTCGGCGAGATGGCCCTCCTTGACGGCCAGCCGCGGTCGGCCTCGGCCGTGTCCCATGGCGTGTCCCGGGTCCTCAGAATCGGCCGCGAGGAATTTTCGGCCCTCATGACTGAGAATCCCTATCTCGGGCTCAAGGTCGTCATCCGGCTCGCCCGGAACCTGACCGACCGGCTGCGCAAGACCAACGAACAGGTCGTCGAGATGGTGTCGTGGAACCTCCAGCAGAGAGACATGAACAAACCCCAGTAGGGGATTCGTCGCCGTCTTTTCCCCCTGTGCCGGATCCGTGGGGCGAAGAGCGAAGAAGAAAAATCACGAGGTGGACGACCGCCGCGAGCCTGGTCGGGGTGCTGATCGTTCTGTTTCCTTTCTACATCCATGCCTTGATCGGGATCTTCGACATGCAAATCGTTTCGACAGTGGACGGGCGGCCCATCCGATACCGGCACATTGCAGTGTCGCTGGGCGAAGTGTCCATGCTGACGGCCCGGACGGGAAAATCGGATGCGGTGCACGAAAAAAAACGCGAGCTTGAATATGCGGCCCTCGTCCGGCTGGAAGTCTCGATCCTCCGGAAAAACCTGCGCGACGCCGGCGACACGATCGACGCGGACATGTCGGATGAACAACTGTTCGACTGGGCCCGCTCCATGGGCCGCATCGTTCGCGTGGAAGCCTGGAAGCGACCCCGGTGATCGTCGGCGTCCTGCTCACCGCCGGCGAGTCCTCCCGCATGGGCCGCGCCAAGGCCCTGCTCCCGTTCGGCCGCCGAACGTTTTCCCGGTCGGTGGTGGCGGCGATGCGGGCCGCCGGCCTGAAACAGATTCTGGTGGTGGTGGGCCATGATCCCGGCCCTGTGATCGCTCATGTCTGCGATCTCGGCATACGCTTCGTCTACAATCGCCGCTGGCCGCTCGGCCAGATCACGAGCCTGCAAGCCGCCATCCGCGCGTGCCCCCGCTCGGCCGGCGGTCTCCTCGTCACGCTTGTCGATCAGCCGGGAATTCGGCCTTCAACGATCCGTCAAATGGCGGCGGAACACCGCCGCCGGCCTCGTCACATCCTGGTTGCGTCGTTTCGGCGTCGCGCGGGCCATCCGGTCGTGTTTCCCTGGCGTTTCTTCCGCGATCTCTTGACAGCGCCGCCGGAGGAGGGCGCGCGCGCGGTATTGCGCCGCCGTTCCTCCGCCCGCGATTTTGTTGCAGTCATGGATCCGGCGGTCGTCCGCGACGTGGACACGCGCCGGCAGTATTCGTTGCTCGTCGCTCGTTAAGACAGATCACGCCGCCTTGTTCATGCAGCAGTGCTTGTATTTTTTCCCGGACCCGCACGGGCACGGGTCGTTGCGGCCGACGCGGTCGGCGGCATCGATGGTGCGCGGGGCGAGTTTGGGCGGCGGCGCGGGCGCGGCGCCGAACCGCGCTGAGGGACCGGACGGTCCGGCCGCCGGGGAGACGAACGAGCGGCCGTAGGTGAGTTTCCGTGTGGGGAGCGCGCCCGGCGCGGGCGCTCCCCGGAACCCTGCAGGCGCGGCTCCGCCGTCCTCCGCCCGGACCCTGCTGATTCGAAAGAGAAGCTGCACCATCTCGTTTTTCATGCCGTCCAGCATCTGCTCGAACATGTCGAAACTTTCCCGCTTGTATTCGACGAGCGGGTCCTTCTGGCCGTAACCGCGGAGGCCAATGCCCTCGCGGAGGTTGTCGAGCGCGTAGAGGTGTTCCTTCCAGTATTTGTCCAGAATCCACAGAACGACGAACCGCTCCATCTGGCGCAGCCGTTCCGGCCCGCAGTCCGATTCGCGCTCTTCATAATGCGCCACGAGCGCCGCGCGCAGCCGGTCGTAGAGCGCCTCCTGCGTCGGACCGTCCACCTGCCCGCCGGTCAGGTCAAGGCCGAACAGGTCCCTGAGCTTGAGCGTCAGGCCCTCCCGGTCCCATTCCTCCGGCGGATCCTTTTCCGACGTCAACGCCAGGACCGCCGACTCGAGCCGGTCCTCCATGAGGTCGACGACGTAGGCCCGCAAATCGCCTTGGCGAAGCGCGATGTTGCGTTCGCGGTAGATGATCTCGCGCTGGCGGTTCATGACGTCGTCGAATTCGAGGAGGTGCTTGCGCGCCTCGAAATTCATCGCCTCGACTTTCCCCTGGGCCTTCGCCAGATTCTTCGTGATCCACGGATGGAAAATCGGTTCCCCCTCCTGCAGTCCAAGCTTTGTGAGCCAGCCGGAGATGCGTTCGGATCCGAAGAGCCGCATGAGGTCGTCCTCGAGCGAGACGAAGAATTGCGACTGGCCCGGGTCGCCCTGCCGGCCGGCGCGGCCGCGGAGCTGGTTGTCGATCCGCCGGGCCTCGTGCCGTTCCGTGCCGATGATGTGCAGGCCGCCGAGGTCCGGCACGTCGTCGCCAAGAACAATGTCGGTCCCACGGCCGGCCATGTTGGTCGCGATGGTCAGCGCGTCTTTCTTGCCGGCCTCCGCGATGATGTAGGCCTCCCGCTCGTGATACTTCGCGTTCAGCACATTGTGCGCAATGCCCTTGCGCTTGAGCAGGGTCGACAGAAGCTCCGAGACCTCGATCGAGATGGTGCCGACGAGGATGGGCGCGCCGGTTTCGTGGATCCGGGCGATCTCCTCGATGATCGCATTGTATTTTTCCTTTTTGGTCCGGTAAATCATGTCGTCGAGGTCCCGGCGGACCATCGGTTTGGCGGTGAGGACCACGGTGACGTCGAGGTTGTAGATTTTCTTGAACTCGACCGCCTCGGTGTCGGCCGTGCCGGTCATGCCGGCGAGTTTGGCGTACATGCGGAAATAGTTCTGGAGCGTGATGGTCGCGAGGGTCTGGTTCTCCTCCTCGATCCGCACCCGCTCCTTGGCCTCGACGGCCTGGTGCAGGCCCTCGCTCCAGCGCCGGCCGGGCATGAGCCGACCGGTGAACTCGTCGACGATGAGGATCTTGCCGTCCTTCACCACGTAGTCAACGTCCAGCTTGTAGAGCTGACGGGCCCGGAGCGCCTGGAGGAGGTAATGCGCCAGATGAATGTTCTGCGGCTCGTAGAGACTTCCGGCCGGGATGAGGCCGCGGTCGCGAAGGAGCGTGGACGCGCGGTCGATCCCTTTTTCATTGATGCTGACGGCATGATGTTTTTCGTCGACCTCAAAGTCCTCGCCGGCCTGGAGTTTCACCGCGACGTCGTCCATCTGGCGGTAGACCTGCAGAGACTCCTCGGCGGGGCCGGAAATGATGAGGGGCGTCCGCGCCTCGTCGATCAGAATCGAGTCGACCTCGTCCACGATCGCGTACGCGAAGCCCCGCTGGGCGGCGTCCTCGGCGTGCTGCGCCATGTTGTCCCTCAGGTAGTCGAACCCGAACTCGTTGTTGGTCCCGAATGTCACATCGGCGGCGTAGGACCGGCGGCGCTCGACGGTGGCCGTCTCATTCTGGATCAGCCCCACCGTCAGGCCCAGAAACTCGTAGATCTTCCCCATCCACTGCCGGTCGCGTTTCGCCAGAAAATCGTTCACCGTGACGATGTGAACGCCCCGGCCGCCAAGCGCGTTCAAAAAGGTCGGCAGCGTCGCCACCAGCGTCTTGCCCTCGCCCGTCTTCATCTCCGATATTTTTCCCTCATGAAGCACCACGCCGCCCATGATCTGCACGTCAAAATGCCGCAGGCCCAAAATCCGCGCGGAAGATTCGCGGACAAGCGCGAATGCGATCGGCAGCCGCGGATTCAGCGGGTCGTGGCCGGCGGCCAGAAATTCGTTTCGGTAGGCCGAAATCGCCGCGTTGATGTCCGGCGGGTCCTCCATGAGATCCGTGAGCGCGGTCCGGACGCCGTCGAGGAGGGACGCGACACGGCTCTCGCGCAGCGCGCCCGTCAGGACATTCACGAACGGGTCGTCTTTGTACTCGGCCTCGTATTCCTGCTTGCGCCGCTCGAGCGCCGACCGGAGGCCCCGCAGCGAGCCGTCGATCGCATCGGTGGACATCGCCTTCAGGCCCGCCTCGGCCAGCCGCCGGGTCTCGGCCATTGCCTGCTCCGGGTCCTCCATTGCCCGCAACTGCCGGGCCAGTTCCTGAAGCTCCCCGTCGGACTTGAAGGCCATGGCCGGCGCCAGGTAATTCACCAGCGTCACCGCCGGCTGCAGCCGCTTGATGTCGCGCTCCTGCCGCGATCCGAAGAGCGGGCGGAGGAGGAGATCGATGACGTTCATATGACTATACCGCCATCCGCACTTTGCGGATGTACTCGCAGAAGTCCCGACGCGGATAGATGGACAGGCGGGAGTTTTTGGCCTTGATCTGAGCCTCAAATGAAAATCCGCCGGTCGTGAAATAGAGCGGATACTCGACGTGCTTCTCTTCGCATTCGATGAAAAACGACCGGATCGTCAGCTCCCCCACGTCGATCGCGGCGCCCCGCTGGAAATACAGGAGCACGATCCGGTCCTTCCCCGTCTCCTCCAGCCTCGCGTCGATCTTCACGTCAATGTCGCTCACGGTCTGCACGGTCGAAATCTTGTAGCCCAGATGCTTCGTGATCTTGCACACCAGATCGGCAAAATCGTCCATCCGCATCCGGTTGACCTCGTCCGCAAGGTCGTCGTCGGACAAAAGCTCGTAGGATTCGCGCAGGAGGTCGCGGACGTCCTTGTAATTCCGGTCCAGATTGTAGACTTCCGAAAAGGACGTCCGCGCCTCGTCCTTCCGGTCCAGCTCCAGGTATGCCCGGCCCAGATAATATTTCACGGATTTCAGCGTCCGGCCGTCTTCGAGGGGACAGATCGTTTCAGCCTTTTTTAATTTCTGGATGGCGTCGTCATACTGGCCTTCCAGATACGACAGCTTGCCAAGCTGGACTGTCGCGCTCACGTGGTTGGGGTCAAGTTCCGACGTGATTTCGGTCACGACCGTCCATGCCTCCACCTGTTTCTCGTTGTTCCGGGCCGTCCGATGGAGATTGGCGAGCCGGATCCAGAGATTGACGTTTTTCCGGTCCGATTCGAGCCGGCGCGCCAGCACCTCGGCGGCCCTGGCGTGCTGGCCCTTGGCGGAATAGGCGTGCGAGAGCGTTTCCATCGCCTCGGTGTGTGCGGGGTCGAGATCGATGACGCTTTCCAGCATCGGAATGCACTGGTCGTAATCGCGAACGGCGTAGAGGAGCTTGGAAAGCTCAAACCGCGCCTCCTTGTTCTTCGGCTCAAGTTCGATGAGCCGCTTGAAGGCCGTGACGGCTTCGGCGCGCTTGTTGATCTTCGAAAGGCTCCAGGCCAGCTTCGAAAGCACCTGCGCCTCCGTCACCTCCCAGCGCTCGACCGCGCCCGCCTTGTCGGGCTCGGCGGCCATGATCTTGACGATTTTTTCCAGATACCGGATCGCCGCGTCCGATTTGTCCGTCGACAGGTTCAGCAGCGCCAGTTGCCAGAGGGAGGGCACATGCTTTTCCTGCCAGCCGACCACGCGCTTCAGAAGGTCCATCGCCTCCTGCGGTTTGCCGGCCGTGATTTTCTTCATGGCCAGCGAAAAGTTGGACCGGACAAAAAATGTCAGCGTCAGGACGGCGGCGATGCACAAAATCGTCGCCAGCGTGAGCAGAAGCGTCACAAACATTGGGTCGATGTTCCTTTCTCACACTTCGGCGGCCGGCCTCTTCTCGTGCGCCAGCAGGCGGCGCTTCCACCCGCGTCCGCCGGAAAATCCGCCGATGCCGCCGGCCGCCACGATGCGGTGGCACGGGAAAAAAATCGGGAAGGGATTGCGCGCCAGCGCCTGGGCCACGGCGCGCCGGTGCTCCGGGCTGAGGCCCATCCGCCGCGCCAGTTCGGTGTAGCTGACCGTCCTGCCCACCGCCACCCTTCGCGCGGCAAGAATAACGTTGCGGGTAAAGTCCGTCAAGGATGAGAACGAGAAGCAGCGGGCCGGCAACATCGGATGACGCTTGTGAAGGATATATCGCTCCAAACGGTCCAGTACGAGCCGCAGGGCGGTCCATTCTGCCGGCGTTGCAGACCTGACCGGTTGAACGAGCGCGATCTGCCGTCGTCGTCGCGGCGTCAAATCGACCGCAAGAAGATCCATGGAAACGAGCCGGGCGTCCTGGAACCGGAGCCGGAACGTTCCAAGGGCCGAACGGCAGGTGACCGAGAAACGGCGGACCAATCGTCAGTCGGAGGACTTGGCCGGGCTGAGCATCGGCAGGCGCTCGTCGTGGATTTTGATGGCGGAGGATTCCTTGAGCCGCTTGACGAGGTCGGGCAGGAGGCGGGCGTATCGCTCCTGCGTGGCGCTCCGCCGAACCTCCGTTTCGATTTCCTTCAGCGGCGGAACTTTCGGCGGCTGTATGCCCTCGAGCCGCACCAGGTGCCAGCCGAACCTCGTGCGAATCGGCCGGTCGAGCAGTTCGCCGGACTTCATGGAGAAAACCACCTTTGCGAATTCCGGCTGAATGTCCTGCCGGCTGTTCCAGCCGAGGTCGCCTCCCTCATGGGCCGACTCGTGGTGCTCGGAGTGCAGCCGGGCCTCCGCGTCGAATTTCGCGCCGGCCTTGAGCCGCTTCAGAATCTCCTGCGCCTTCTTCTCGTTCGAAACCAGAATGTGCCGGACCCGGCGTTTTTCGGGCGCCGCAAATTCTTGCGCATGCGAGTCGTAGTAGGCCTTTACCTCCCTGTCGCTCACCGCCGACTCTGTTCGAAGTTTTTCCTGCAGCAAAAGGAGCAGGATGTCGTTTTTGGCGCGGTCCATGAGACGGGTGAACTTGGGCGAATCATCGATTTTTCGCCGGTGCGCCTCCTGAACGAGCAGTTTCCATGTGATGTAGTTTTCGACGAATTTTTTCCGGTTCTCCGGTTTCAGCGCGTCCGCAACGGATTGTTCCGGCAACGCGGCGAGCGCGTCGTTCAATTCCTTCACCGTGATCGGCGTCTGGTCGATCTCGGCCACCACCGGGTCCGCCGCCTGCAGGGGGCCGGGCGATACGGCAAGAACCGCAACCATGAGCAGCGCCGTCGACCATGCCCGCCGCAATCGGCCATGGCTGTTCATCTCCGCGCCCCCAGCACGCGCGTGATTTCCCGCTCGTTCACGGGGCGGATCACGCCGGCGTCGGTGATGATGGCCGCGATGAGCCTGGCCGGCGTCACGTCGAAGGCCGGATTGAATGCTTGGACGCCCTTCGGGGCCGTCCGGCCGGCGACCGAGCCGGTGATCTCGATCGCGTCCCGCTCCTCGATCGGGATCTCCTGGCCGCTCTTCAGCGTCAAATCGAACGTCGTGGCGGGCGCGGCGACGTAGAACGGGACGTTGTGGAATTGCGCGTGAATCGCGAGGGCGTACGTCCCGATCTTGTTGGCCGTGTCGCCGTTTCGGGCGATCCGGTCGGCGCCGACGATCACGGCGTCCACCGGGAGACGCGAAAAAAGGGTGGCGGCCATGTCGTCCGCCATCAGCGTGACGTCGATTCCGTGATGCATGAGCTCAAACGCGGTGAGCCGCGCGCCCTGGAGCAGCGGCCGGGTCTCGTCCGCAAATACGCGGATGCCCTTTCCCATCCGCGCGGCTTCGTAGATCACGCCGAGGGCCGTACCCATCCCGCCCGTCGCCAGCACGCCCGCGTTGCAGTGCGTGACGACCGTCGCGTGGTCCGGCAACAGCCGGGCGCCGTTGCGGGCAATCGCCGCGCAGCGTTCCATGTCGTCCTTGTGGATCGCGACGGCCGCGGATTCGAGCGACCGGATCGCGTCCTTCACACCGGCATCCGGTGGAAGACGCCGAAACGCCTGGCGCATCCGCTCAAGCGCCCAGAAAAGGTTCACGGCGGTCGGCCGCGTCCCTCGCAGAAGCTCGATGTCCTCCTCCAGGCCTGCCTCCAGCGACTTCGCCGGCCCGCCCTTCACGCGTCCGGCGCGTACCTTGAGCGCGAGGACGACGCCGTAGGCCGCCGCGATGCCGATGGCCGGCGCGCCCCGCACCGCCAGCGTGCGGATGGCGTGTGCGACGTCGGAGACTTTTTGAGGTTTGAAATAACGAATTTTCCCGGGAAGTTTTCTCTGATCCAACAAAGTCAGGCGGCCGTTGGACCAGCGGATGGGTTTTAGCAAATTGAGGAAGACGCGGGATTAATCCAGCAGATGGACCCGCACGGGTCGCCGCCCGTAGGCCCGGGCTTCCTCGTGCGTGTCAAAGCACAAATCAATTTTCCGCCCGCGAATGGCGCCGCCCACGTCGCAGGCGATCGCGTAGCCGTAGCCTTCCACAAAAATCCGGCTCCCCAGCGGGATCACCCGCGGGTCCACGGCCGCAACGCCGTATCCAGCCTTAAGCCCGATGGCCGTGATCCCGTCTTTATAGGGCCAGCAGTCGCGGATGTCCGGCGAATAGGCGGTGGCGGTCAGGAGGAATGATTTGAGATGGGGGGTCGGTTTTCCTTCGCCGACCAACACGACATCGCGGGCCGCGCGCTCACCGCGCCCGCTGAAAATCTTCACGCGCTTGCCGGCGGGAATCCTTCGGCTGAATATTAATTTTTCGTCGACCGGTTGGTCCGCAAGGTTGGGCTGGTCCCGCCGGACCGCGTCCCGGTCGATGCGAACGGTCACATCCGCGCGGATCGCGGTCGACAGCGGCGGCGTCACGCGGTCCAGCCGCGAAATCCAGATGCGGCTCTCCAGCAGGCGCTGCTGAAGCGTCATCGGTTCCGACAGGAGATTCACGGAACGGTCGCCGTCCAGGATCCTCACCGTGTACAGAGTCTCGGCGGGCGGCCGGGAGGCCATGAGGACAAAGGAAACCATCGATATCCCCAACGCCAGCCCGGTTCGGCGAACCGGTCTCTTGAGTTTTACGGCGAACCTGAAAAACCCCTCCACCTTCCTCACCCCTTTCCGCCGGCTGCGCCTCACCGCAGCCGCATAACCACACAAGTGTCCCAAAGACGCCGAGAGCTTGTCAACCCGCCGGCGAAGAATTATTTTTCGGTGTTGACATTCCCCGAAGTCTGCCCTTACACTGAGTGGCATGTTTGACCGAATCAGGCTTCTGAGGGAAATTCCCCTCTTTTCGGATCTGGGCTGGTGGGACATCCGGCGCATCGCGGAGAAGGCGGTGCTCGAAAGTTACCAGCGCGGCAAGACCGTCATCTCGGAGGGACAGCGTGGCTCCGCGTTTTACGTGGTCCTGTCCGGCCGCTGCAGGATTTTCACGAAGGTGAAGACGGGCTTGGAGCGCACGTTCGGGTATCTCCGGCGCGGAGACGCCTTCGGCGAGGTGTCGCTCCTGACGGGCGAGGACTACTGGGCGACCGTCGCGGTGACGAACGACGCGGTGCTGCTCAAAATCGAGAAAAGCGATTTCGACCAGCTCCTCCAGAAAAATACCAAGCTCGCCATCAAGTTCGGCGAAAACATCGGCCGCCAGCTCCAGAGCGTCCGCCTCAGCCAGAAGGAGGCCAAATGGTCCCGGCTGATCGCGGCGTACAGCCCGGGTCTTGCGGACGTGCGCGCGCTGTTTTCGTCGAGCATGGCGGCGAGCCTCGCCCAGGAAACGCGGGAGCCCGTCTGCCTGATCGAACTGCGCACCGCCGGCGAGTCGATGCGGACCATGAGCGAGCTGGAGGAGGTCTTGTCCCATGGGGGCCGCGGCGCGCCCTTTCAGAACGTGTTCCGCCGCCATCCCACCGGATATCACGTGTTGACGCTCCGGATCGACGACGACGCGCGCGGCGAGCGGATTTTTTCCGACCTGCTCGACCATCTCATCCGCACGTTCAACTACACGGTCATCGACCTGCCCATCACGGTCGGCCGGACGGTCAGCCGGATCATTTCCCAGTGCGACCGGCTGTATCTTCTGTCGGACGGCGCGGACGAGGCGCTGAAGACGGCGGCGCAGGTGGCGGAGAGTTTCCGCCGGGAATTTTTGCTGAAACCGGACGATCTGAAAATCGTCCTGTGCAACATGGACCACACCGCGCGGCGCAACCTGTCGAGTTTCGAAACCCGGCTGGGCCATCCGGTCGAGGCCGCGTTCGACGCGCTGCCGGACAGCGCCCGGAAAATCGGCGCCGACGAGCAGCCCTACGTCCTGGCCCAGCCGACCACGCCCTTCGGCCGCGCGGTCCGGCACCTGGCGCGGGGGCTGTCGAACCGGCTGGTGGGATTGGCGCTGGGCGTGGGGGCCGCGCGGGGCCTCGCGCACATCGGGGTGATCCGCGCGCTGGAGCGGGAGAACATCCTGATCGACATGATCGGCGGCTCGAGCATGGGCGCCTTCATCGGCGCCATCTGGGCCGTGGGAAAAAACTCGTTCGAGATGGAGGAGATCGCGAACCGCAACCGCGGCCTTCACGCGTTTTTCAAAAACCTGCTCGATATCAACGTCGGCATGGGATTCAAAAAGGGCGGGTTCATGAAAGGCCAGAAAGCGGCCGCGTTCCTCCACAGCGTCATCGGCGACGCCAATTTCTCCGATACCCTCCTTCCCATCAAAATCATGGCGACCGACATCAACAGCTACCGCGAGGTCCTCTTCCAGGACGGCAAACTGGTCGACGCGGTCCGGGCCTCCATCGCGATCCCCGGGATTTTCGAGCCGGTCCGCACCAAGGACTGGATTCTGGTCGACGGCGGCATCCTCAATCCCCTCCCCATCCTGCCGCTGTCGCGGTCCGGCGTGTCCAAGATCATCGCGGTCAACCCCCTGCCCGGCCCCGAGGACATGCCGACCGGAGGAAAATTCGCGCCGAGGAGCGCGAATTTCGCCGGGCTGACCTGGGGCGAGCGGATGTTCAAGAAACTGGCGCGGAGATTCAGCGGGAACCTGTTCGACATCATCATGAGCGCGACCCAGATCATGGAGTATGTGCTGGCCGAGAGCGTCAAGGACGAGGCCGACGTGGTGATCCGGCCGGTCCTCCGGGACGCCGCGTGGTTCGAGTTCAACGAGCCGTCCAAATACATCACGCTTGGGATGGAGGAGACCGAGAAGGCGGTCCCCGAAATCAAACAGCTCCTCGCCGGAGGATGAGATGACGCACGCGGAAGAACTCGGGCTGGTGGTGGCCGGCGTTGTGTTCCTCACGATCCTGGCGGTGTTCTTGACGTATTGGTACGAATCGCGGCTGGCGGCAAAGGCCGCCCTCATGCCGCTCGATCCGTCCCAGAAGAATCTCGAAAAGTGGCGGCGGAAACTCGGGATCGATTTCGATCCCAAAAACCCCCGCGATCCCGTCGCGGCCCTCATCGCGGCCGGCGAATATTTCCGCCTGCCCGGATGCGAACCCGGCGGGCCCTACTATGAGGAAACGTTCCAGCGGGTCCTCCACATGATGGAGGACCTCGTGCCGCAGGATCGGCTCAACTTCTGGATCGACCAGGTCTACCGACTCTACGGCAGTCAGATGCTCCGGACCAGTTACAAGCCGAAACACGAGGAGGGGAAGACCGACAGGAAATGAATTCCAATCACCGGCGGGTTCCGCCGCTCGGGGTGGTCCGCGATGTCGTGCACAACTACATCCCGTTCACCGTTTCGGCCGGGTCGCTGCGGTCGGACGTCAGCGAGAAGACGATCATCGACAGCGAGTGGGTCCAGAGGCTCCGGAAAATTTTCCAGGTCCAGTCCGGATGGCTCGTCTACCCCTGCGCGGTCCACACGCGGTTCAGCCACGCCCTCGGCGCCATGCACCTCGCCGGCCGGATGGCCGGGCGGCTCTATGACGATTTCAAGTCCGCGTTCCCCGGAGCGCCGGTCCCGGAAAAAAATCATGTGGTGGAGGTCTTCCGCCTCGCGGGGCTCCTCCACGACGTCGGGCACGGGCCGCTGTGTCACGTCATGGACGACGTGTATACGCACAAATATTACCGCAAGACCCACGAGGACATTTCGGCGCGGATCATCGAACGGCGGCTCGGCGAGATGATCTCGAAACTCCGCTGGTCCCCGGTCGGTCCCTTTGAAACGCCCATCGACCCGAAAACGGTGATCCGGTTCATCAAGCAGCCCCGCAAAATGACCGGCGCGCCCGTCTGGGAACAGGTCTTCGCCAAAATAATGCTCGGTGTCGCCAGCGCCGACGCCATGGATTTCCTACTCCGCGACCGCGCCTTCTCGGGGGCCCGGGAGATCGGCGAAATCGACTGCACGCGCATCGTGTCGGAACTCCGCGTCACCCGGCAAGGCCTCACGCTCACCAAGGCGGGCCTGCCGGCGTTCCGGAGTTTCCTGCAGGCCCGGTTCGCCGCGTTTAGGCACATCTATTATCACGAAAAAAAAGTGTTGTTCGACATGGCGTTCGGCGAGCTTCTCGAAAAAGTGCTCCGGATCCGGCGGTTCGGGGACCCGACCAAACACCTCAAGCGGTTTTTGAACCTCACCGATTTTTTTCTCCACGTCGACGTTCCTCAATGGCAGTACGGCCAGAACCGGGTGCGCCGGTCGATCGGAAAACTCTGGAATGACATGCTGGCCGAGCGCGTGGTGCCGTACGTGAAGGTGTACGAAGTCGAGCGGGTCTACAAGTCGTCTTCTGACGTGTCGTCGACGATCGAGAAGGGGATTCTGGAAAAGGACCTCGAGCTGCGGTTTCCACGGGAGTCCGGCGTCCGGCCCGTCGTCAGCCGCGTCGACATCCGGCCCGCTTACACGTTTCTCGAGTACACCAGCGAGGAGGACTTCCGGCAGTACGACAACCTCAAATCGCTCGCCCTCCTGGACGAACCCGGCGGCGAGTTCTGCGGGCCCTTCGGCAACGCCGCCCTCGACGACGTCCCGATGCGCTACGAGGTCGTCCGCGTCTATGCGCCGGCCGGCGCGCGGCTCCGGCGGCCCGAGGCCGTGGCGCCAACCCAGATGGGCCTGCCGCTCGACGGCGGGTATCCGGACGAATCGGCGGTGCGGGAAAGTATTACGAGTATGTGAGGCCTTATTTTCTGACCAGCAGGTTTTCGATCACCAGCGCGTCCATGCCTGACCGCGCAAACGTCCGGTAGGCGTTTTCCGGCGTGCAGACGATCGGCTCGCCTTTGAGATTGAACGATGTGTTGAGCACCGCGGGCACGCCGCCGGCCTGGCCGAACCGGCGGATCAGCTCGTGGTACCTCGGGCTTTCCTCGCGGTAGACGCACTGCAGGCGGCCGCTCCCGTCCACGTGCGTGATCGCGGGCAGGCGGTCCCGCGCCGATTCGCGCACCGGCACGACATAGAGCATGAACCGCGCCGGATGGTGGGCCGCCGGGTTGGGAAGTTCGAAATAGGTTTCGGCCGATTCGACCAGCACGCTCGGCGCGAACGGCCGGAACGCTTCACGGAACTTGATGCTCCGGTTCACCACGTCCTTCATCTCCGGCCGACGCGGGTCGGCGAGGATCGACCGATGGCCCAGCGCCCTCGGTCCCCATTCGCTCTCGCCTTCCATCCAGCCCACCACTTTTCCGGCCATCAAAAACTCCACCACACGGTCCAGGAGCGCGCCGTTCGGATCGGAAAATGTTTCGTATCGGATTCCTTCGCTGTCGAAAAAGGCTTTTGCATCCGCCGCCGAATACGACGGCCCGAGATGCGCGTGATTCATGACGTAACGCTCTTTCCCCCCGAGCAGCGCGCGGTAGGCGTAGAGCGCGGCGCCGACGGCCCCGCCGGCGTCGCCGGCGGCCGGCTGGATGTAGACGTCGTCGAATCCGGACTGAAACCGGATCTTGGCGTTCGCGACGGAATTGAGCGCGACGCCGCCGGCCATGCAGAGGTTGCGCATTCCGGTTTTGGCGTGGAGAGACCGCGCGATTTTGATGAGAATCTCCTCCGTCACCACCTGGATGCTGGCGGCCATGTCCGCGTAATAGGGGTCGAGCGTCTTGTCGACCGTCTTCGGATCGCGCGGGGTCCCGAAGACATCGAGAAATTTCCGGCTGTAGCTCGTGTCGTGCGTGCGATGGAACGCGAAGTAGTCCAGATCGAGCCAGAACGATCCGTCGTTCTGGATTTTGACCACCTTGTAAATCTTGTCCACGTATTTCGGTTGCCCGTAGGGCGCCATCCCCATGACTTTGTATTCGCCTTCGTTCACCTCGAACCCGAGAAAGGCGGTGAAGGTACTGTAGAGAAGGCCGAGGGAGTGGGGAAAGCGGATCTCCTCGTTCAGACGGATATCGGCGCCGCGCGCGACGCCGGTGGTCGTCGTCGTCCACTCCCCGACGCCGTCCACGGTGAGGATCGCCGTCTCGTCAAAGGGCGAGCAGAAGTAGGCGCTGGCCGCGTGCGACAGGTGGTGCTCCACGTACAGGATCTCGCCGTCGTACCGCAGATGCTCCCGGATGATCGCCTCCATCCAGAGCTTTTCGCCCAGCCACGTCGTCATCGCGCGGGCGAATAGGCCGGAACTGCGGGGAAACGTCGCCAGGTTCATTCTGACGATCCGCTCGAATTTCGTGAACGGCTTTTCGTAGAATACGACATGGTCGATGTCGCGGATGGTCAGCCCGGCCTTCCGCAAGCACCACTGCGCGGCGCGCGCCGGAAATCCCGAATCGTGTTTCTTGCGCGACAGCCGTTCCTCCTCGGTCGCCGCGACGAGCCGCCCGTCTTGGACGAGGGCGGCGGCGGCGTCGTGATAAAAACAGGACAGACCGAGAATGTTCATGCCTTAATACGGATGGGCCGCCGTCTCCCGCGTCTCCGTCACCCTCGATCGCGGCACAAAAAAACTGCCGGCCCCGCCGGCCCGCCGGCGCAGCGGGTCGGACAGGAGGCGCGTGAAAAGCGCGAAGGGGCAGAAGACGGTGAAGTAAAACGCGTAGAGGAGGACCATGAGGAGAAGGGTCCCGCCCTTCATGGAGATTTCGATCCAGCGCTGCCATGCGCCGCTTTTTGCGCCCTCGTTCATGCGTGTGCTTTATCCCATCCGGACGCCGGTGTCAATGTTGACAAAGGGGGGGCGCGCGGCGTAGGATTCACCTCATGGAAACTCCCGAATCGCCGGCGGAAGGCCCGGGCGTCAGAGAAAAATTCGGTCGGCGCCTCGGCATTTTCCGGTCGCTGCTCTCGTTCCTCTGGAAAGAGAAACTCTGGTGGATGATCCCCATGATCGTCGTCCTGGGCCTTTTGGCCCTCCTCGTCGGCTCCGTTTCCATGTCCGGCCTCGCCCCGTTCGTGTACGTGCTGTTCTAGTGTAGAGTTGGTCGCCGTCACAACCCGCAACACTCTATCAGCCAGTCTGCGTATAGATCGGTGTCGTTTCGAAAGCCAAAATAATCCCATCGGATGTCATTCTCGTATATCCCTTGCGCGCCTGCGTCGTCCGGGGCCCGTCGTCCGGGGCCTCGTCCGGGGCCAGACCGTAAGTTGTTAAGTTGTTCTCTATCTTTTCTAATGTCAGAAGGATATAATACGGCAAATGGAGAGACCAAGGCGAATACGGGTTCCTGAGTTTTACTTCCATGTGACTGCGCGAGGTAACAACCGACAGCGGATATTTCGGACTGACGCCGACAAGATGGATTACCTTCAGCGACTGGCCAAAGTACTTCCTTCCTTTCAGATTCGGCTCCTAGTTTACTGCCTGATGACAAACCATCTTCATCTGTTGGTTCAAGATGCTCGTGGCGGGGGCCTGCCATTCGCCATGCAAAAGATCCAGGGTGGATTCGCCCAAGCTTGGAATCGACGGCGTCGAAGGTCAGGACATGTTTGGGGCGAGCGTTACTATCCGGAGCCGGTGGAATCCGACGAACACCTCATCGGGGGGTCTCTCTACATGCATACCAACCCGAACGAGGCCGGCATGGTCACGGATGCGAGGGCGTATCGATGGAGCAGCGTGGGAGCTTATACGAGCGGACATTCGGATATCCCGGTATCGACCGATCTGATTCTTGAACTTTGCGGCGGGCCACGCCGTTACGCGGAATTGCTCAAGGACTCTCAGAGCGCGGCCTACACGAATTCTGGAGGAGAACATCTGCCCGACGCGACGAAAATTCGGAATCTCTGGACGGCTGGTTCTCCACCGTTTCGCGAACGCGCCGAATCCCTGCTCGAACGCCGTGTCGAGCGCAGATCGTTCAATCGGCGACCCCGGGGGAAGGGCCTCGATCAGATCATTGCAGAAGTTTGCAGGGAAAAGGACATCGGCGTGGAGGAATTGTCCGGCCCGAAACGGACCCGGCGAATTTCAGCCGCTAGATCACTTGTGTGCGCATTGGCCGAGCGGGAGGGTATCCCCGCTACCGAAGTCGCCGGCGAACTGCGCCTGACGAGGTCGGCTGTCACGCAGTTGGCCTCCAAGTCGCATATCGATCCCTTTGTAAGTATTCCGGTTGCGAAACAACTTAACAACTAACGGTCTGGCGCTGACGGGCGGGCGCTGACGCCCGCCTCGTCGGCTCCGTCTCCACGTTCCTCGCTTCCATCGCCGCGCATCGGAGTGCCATCCGGATTCCGTCCGTCTCCAACGTTTCCATGGATCTCAACAAGGTTGTGTCGGAGGCCACCATCGGCCGTGTGCTGCCCAGAGCTTCCCGCGCCTGTTTCGTCCGAAGCCACTCGTCGACGTTCAGCAGGCTTCGATATCCTGTCGCCGGCTGAACCGCGAGCGCCCGAACGATGGTTGAGGTCGGAATCTCCACAGCGGGTCCACGTCCGTCCCGTTGGATCGATGCCCAGTGATGCATCTTGAATTTCCTGTTGGCGAAATGGTTGTATGCTCTCAAATTTGCTGAGTGTGTTCCCCCTCCCGGACTTATTCTCCGGAACTCCCAACTTTTTTCAAATATTTTTCGATTTTTCGGTTTCAACCGGGAGGGGGAGTTTGCCTGCACCGTTTATTCGGGGCGTGGGTTCTGAAGGAAACGCCCGAACGTTGCATTTTCTCCAGTACCGAGATAGGATGCATGCGTTGTGTCGGTTCATTGAACCCAACGCTCCCGCATGGGCGGGAAGAAACGGGCGTGTCCTCCGCGGTCTCGCGAAGGAGGAGTGGCCCGTTGACGATGGAGGTTGTTGAATATGGTTCGCATTGCGATGAAGCAGCTCTTGGAGGCCGGGGCGCACTTTGGGCATCAGACGCGTCGCTGGAATCCCAAGATGACTCCCTACATTTACACCAAGCGCAAGAACATTCACATCATTGACCTGCAGCAGACCCTGCGGATTTTCCGCGACGTTTTGGCCAAGGTCACCGAGGTCGCGTCGACCGGCGCCCGGTTTTTGTTTGTGGGCACGAAGAAGCAGGCGGCCGAGGCGGTGGAGCGCGAGGCCAAGCGGTGCGGCATGTTTTACGTCAGCACGCGCTGGCTGGGCGGCATGCTCACCAACTACACGACGATCTCGAAGAGCATCGACAAGATGAAGCGGATGGAGTCGATGGAGGCCGACGGCACCGTTGGCCGGATGGGCAACAAGGAGGCGAAACGGTTCCGCAAGGAACTTGAGCGCCTCCGGGGGTTGCTCCTCGGCATCCGCGACATGTCCCGGCTGCCGGACATGATCGTGGTCATCGACATGAAGCGGGAACTGACGTCCGTGCAGGAGGCGCAGAAACTCGGGGTTCCGGTTCTCGGCATCCTCGACACGAACTGCGATCCCGACTGGGCGACCTACGGCATTCCCGGCAACGATGACGCGATCCGCGCCATCGCGCTCTATCTCAAAACAATTGCCGACGCCATCCTGGAAGGTCAGGCCATTTATCAGCAGAAAGTGATGGAGGCTGAAAAGGCCGCCGCGGACGCCGCCGCCGCTGCAGCGAACGTCGACAAGCCCGGCGAATCCGCGCCGCAGGCTGCCGCTCCGACGCCGGCCGCCGTGCCGGCGCCGGTCGCCCCAGCGCCGGCGCCCGCCGCCCCCGCGCCGGCCGCGCCGACGCCTGCCGAACCCGTGGCCGCGGCCGCGTCCCCATTCGCGCCGATCGCCGGCGTTTCGGAGAAATAGCCCCATGGCAGCGGTCACCGCCGACCAGGTCAAGACCCTCCGGGACCAGACCGGCGCGGGCATGATGGACTGCAAGCGCGCGCTGGCCGAGTCGGGCGGCGACGCGGCCCGGGCGTTCAAGATTTTGCGCGAGAAGGGTGCGGCCAGCGCCGCGAGAAAAGCAAGCCGCACGGCGGCCGAAGGCCTGGTGGGCGTGGCCGTGCGCGGCGACAAGGGCGTGATGGTCGAAGTCAACTGCGAGACCGATTTCGTGGCGCGCAACGAAAAGTTCCAGGAATTCGTCTGCACCGTCGCCGCGCTGGCCCTCGAGCGGGGCACAGACTTGGAGCAGATCCGCGCGGCGCGATATCCCGGCGGCCAGGAGACGGTGGCGGAGAAACTCAACGGCCTCATCGCGACCATCGGCGAAAACATGTCTCTCAGCCGGTCGATCTCTCTGTCCGCGCCCGGCGGATGTGTCGCCCACTACGTCCACAACGCCGTCACGCCCGAGATGGGCAAGATCGGCGTGCTCGTGGAACTGTCCTCCGACGATCCCGCCGTCGCGCCGAACGGCCTGCGCGCGATCGGCGAGGAGGTCGCGATGCAGGTGGCGGCCGCCCGGCCCGTGTATGTGCGCCGGGAGGAAGTGCCGGCCGAGCGGGTGGCGGAGGAGAAGAGCATTCTCGAAAAGCAGGTCGATCCGAAAAAACCGCCGCAGGTGCGGGAAAAAATCATCGAAGGCAAGTTGTCCTCTTTCTACGAGCAGGTGTGTCTCCTGGACCAGCCCTACATTCGCGAGCCGAAACGCAAGGTCAAGGACCTTCTGGCGGACGCGAAGGGCAAGGTCCAGTTGGGGCGGTTTGCCCGTTTTGCGATTGGCGAAGCCTGAGCGCCGCGCGGTGAAGGCGCCGCGAACGGTTCTCCTCAAACTCTCCGGCGAGGCGCTGTCCGGCCGCGGCGAATTCGGCATCGATCCGACCCATCTCGCCCATCTCGCGCGCAACATCATCGCCGCCCTTCGAGCGGCCGGCCGGCGGGTCCGGATGGGCATCGTCGTCGGCGGCGGGAACTTCATCCGAGGCGCCGACTGGACCCGGACGGTCCGTGTGGTCGATCCGGCCACTGCCGATTACATGGGGATGATCGCCACCGTCCTAAACGCCCTCGCGCTCCAGGAAGCGATCGAGAAGGCCGGAACGGAGGCGCGGGTCCTGTCGGCCATCCACGTCCGGCAGGTGTGCGAGCCCTACATCCGGCGGCGCGCGCTCAGGCATCTCGAAAAAAACCGCGTCGTGATTTTCGCCGGCGGCACCGGCAACCCCTTCTTCACCACCGACACCGCCGCCGCCCTGCGAGCGATCGAAATCGGCGCCGAGGTTCTCCTCAAGGCGACGAAGGTCGATGGCGTGTATGACCGGGACCCGATGCGCCACCGGGGCGCGCGGCGGTTCACGCGCCTGACCTACTCGGAGGCGCTCCGTCGGCATCTGGACATCATGGACCAGACGGCCTTCACCGTCTGCCGCGAACACCGCCTGCCGATCCGGATCTTCAATCTCTTCAAACCCGCCTCCCTCTCGCATGCCTTGACCGGCAAGCCGGTAGGGACTATCATCACGGCATGATTCAAGAATCGTTTTTCAAAGACTGCGGCGCGAGCATGGACAAGGTCTGCGACGTGTTCCAAACGGATCTGTCGGGCTTTCGGACCGGCCGGGCCTCCACGAAAATCCTGGAGGACCTTCCGGTGGACGCCTACGGCTCGACGATGCGGATGAAGGAACTCGGGTCGATTTCCGTGCCCGAGCCGAACCTCCTGGTCGTCCAGCCTTGGGACCGGTCCGTGACGCAGGCGATCGAAAAGTCGATCCGGACCTCCGACCTGAATCTGTCTCCGGTCGTCGAGGGCGGCCTGATCCGGGTCCGGATCCCGCCGCTGTCGGAGGAACGGCGCAAGGAGCTGTCGAAAGTGATTTCGAAGAAGGGCGAGGAGGCCCGGGTGTCGATCCGCGCGGTCCGGCACGAGGCGGTGAACGAGGCCCAGGAGATGCGGAAGAAAGGCGAGGCGGCGGAGGACGAGGAGAAGCGGGCGAAAGACCGCATTCAGAAATTGACCGACGCCGCGATCCGCAAAATCGACGACGCGACCAACAAGAAAATCGAGGAAATTCAGAAGGTCTGACCATGACCCTCGCCCGACTCCATGACTGGCCGGCCCTCGTCCAGAAAAAGGTCCAGGCCCTCGATCCCCGGCGCATGCCCCGCCACATCGCATTCATCATGGACGGCAACGGCCGATGGGCCCGGATGCGCCACCGCCGCCGGCTCATGGGCCACCGCGAGGGCATCAAGACGGCCAAGTCGATCATCCGGTTCTGCCACGACGTCGGCGGCATCGACTGCATCACGCTCTTTGCCTTCTCCACCGAAAACTGGAAACGCCCCAAACTCGAAATCGCCGGGCTCATGATGCTCCTCAAATATTTCCTCCGCAGAGAAACCGCCGAAATGGTCGAAAACGACATCCGGTTCCGCACCATCGGCCGCATCGACGAGTTTCCCGGCTTCGTCCAGCGCGAACTCCATCGCACCATGGAAGCGACCGCGAACTGCAAATCGTTCACCTTGAACATCGCCCTGAACTACGGCGCCCGCCGCGAAATCCTGGACGCCGCCCTCGAACTGCACCGGCGCCTGGCGGAGGGCGAGGCGCGCCGGGAGCAGGTGGACCAGGAGTATTTTGAAAAATTGCTCTACACGGCCGATCTTCCTCCGCTGGACCTTCTCATCCGCACCAGCGGCGAGCTTCGCGTGTCCAACTTCATGCTCTGGCAGATCGCCTATGCGGAACTGTATGTAACGCCCGTGCTGTGGCCCGACTTCGGGCCCTCGGAGCTGCTCGACGCCATTTTGGATTACCAGAACCGTGACCGCCGGTTTGGAGGACTGTCCGGGCGACCTCACGTTCAAGGTCCAGAGTCCGGTATTCCCGGTTGACCTGAGCATGGCGGTGGCGAATACGTCTTCGCCGGTCGCGGCCCGGCTGCCGGTGTTCTCAGCCGCCCTCCTCCTCGGACTCGGTCTCACCTGGCTTGGCGGCTGGCCGTTCCGGATGCTCGTGGCCGCCGCCTGGCTGGGACTCGTCGTTGAAATTTCCCTGGCGCTCAGCGGGTCCCTCGAACTGCCGGCGCGCAGGTTCCTCTGGATCGATCTTGTGTTTTTCGCCCTCTTTCCGGTCGCCTTTTTTGTCTCGGGCCATCCGCTGGTCCTGGTCGGTGTCGTGAGTTCCTGGCTGTTCGTCCTGTTTCTTTTTTATCCGACCAACCGCGCCGGCCTGACGCGATGGCTGTTTTCGGTTGTGGCCTACCCCTATCTGGCCCTCGGTATTTTCTCCTTCTTCCTGCTCCGCCGATTCGGTTGGGAGTGGCCCGCGCTGGCGGTCGGCGTGGTGGCGATCGCCGACACGTCGGCGTTTCTGATCGGCCGCGCCTTCGGCCGGCGGCTTCTCGCGCCGGCCATCAGTCCCGCAAAGACGATCGAGGGTGCGGTCTGCGGCGTGGTGCTGGCCGCCGCTTTCGCCGCGTGGTTTCTGATGCGCGAAGCGGTCCCCGCGACCGTGGCCGCGCCGGCCGCCGTGTGCCTCGCGCTCCTCGCCGTCCTGGGCGATTTGTTGGAATCCTTCTTCAAGCGCGGTCTCGACCTGAAGGATTTCGGGACCGTCCTGCCCGGCCACGGCGGACTCTTCGACCGCCTGGACAGCCTGATCCCGGTGGCGATCGGATTATTGATGTTTTTGAAGCTTGCGCCGTAAATGATCTACTTCCAAGTCCTCGACCGGACCCTTCGCACGTTTCTGAACGATGTGATGCTGCGGTTTCCCTTTCAGGCAGGCGCCGGTGAAACGCCGCCGGGTCTGACCGACGCGCTGATTTTTTACGATCCGCTGGTCAAACCGACGCGTCCGGGCCGCATCCTGCCGGCGAGGCTCGTGACGCTCCTGGAGGAAGGCCGGCCGCAGGAGGCGGAGACGCTTCTTGTGCAGCAGATTCTGGAGGCTGCCGAGAATGCCATGGTTGAGCATGACAGCGAGATGGAAATGCTCACGATCGAGGAGGAGGAACACCGGCTCCGGATCCGCCAGATTGATGATCGCCGCCGGCAGCTCCTCCAACTCACCGGACAGCTCAACGCCGCCGAATCCGTCCTCAAAGAATGGGAAGTCCCGCAACTTTCGGCGGCCCCGGCCGTACCCTCGGAGGCTGCGCCGGCCGCGCCGGAACCCGACTCTCAGTTCTTCTCGCACCTGCGATCGAGAATCCGCGCGATCATGGAAGGCAACGGGGGACTTCTGTCGGTCGAAGACATCGACGAACCCTTTCGACTCGCGGTCGACCTCGGCCTTGCGCCGGCCGTCAAGGCTTCGGACGTGCGCCGCGCCCTCTCCATCGGGTCCGGGGCCCTGACCGGCGGCGGCCACCGCGTGTGGCACCTCAGCGACTGGCTGGTCCGGCAGTTCGCCGACGCCTATCAGGTGCACAAGATGCGCGAGATGGAGGAGGCGCTCAGGTCCATCCGGTCGGCCATCGACGACCTCAAGGTCAGGCTGGACCGCCTTCGGGAGAAACGCCGCAACGTCTTTTATTCGGTCGGCATCAATCTCGATCCTGACCTCGACCGGCTGGCGCACCTCCAGCGCGGCTATTGCGAACTCGACGGCCCGCGCCGGAAGGGGCAGTTGTCGCTGGAGGACAAGAGCCGGCATGACGTGATCAAGGACGAGATCGAGGAGATCGAGCGGAAACTCGAGTCGGAGATTTATCTGCGGTTCGCGTCTTCTCCGGAGTTTATGACATCGTTTCGGCGTTTGAACCAAGCCGTGTCCCAGAGCCTGCAGGAGCTGATCCACCAAGAGGAGGACGACCGGGACAAGCGGGAGATGCTGGACAAGCTTGCGGAAACCTATCGCCGCTCGACGCCGGACGAGCGTCTTTCCCGCATGGACGAGCAGATCGGGCAGATTCGCCAGTTCACCAAACTCCTGACCGACCGCGGCCGTCGCCGGCCCTTTCAGCCGGTGACGCCGCCGCCCTGGCCGGTCACACCGCCGGCGGTGCTCTCGGCGCTGGACCGGATCACGGCGCAGGACACGAGCCTCTTTCCGGAAAAGTTCCTGCGCCGCCGGGGCCCGCCGGGAATTCTGCTTCTGCCTGTCAACGGCGCCGGCCTCTACGACTGGCAGGGCGGAATGCTGGTGATCTCCCTCTATCCGGAGAACCTCGACTCGGCCATCCTCACGGCGCTCGCGGAGTTCCGGATGGACGCCGACGAATCGAAGGAACTCTTCAACAGCTACGGCCAGATCAAGCGCTACCGGGGATTCGCGTTCGCCAAGTTGAAGGAAACATTCATGTCGGATTACGTCACATGGGTCCTGAAGGAGGCGGCGGGATACCGCGTCATGGAAACGGACGTGCGGATGTGGTTCGAACGCAAGATCCCGCTCGAGCCGCTGGAAAAACCGGCAGGCCGCGCGTCTCGATGAAACGCCGCAAACCCCTCTACGCCGCGCTGGTGGGATGCGGCCGGGTGGGATTTCTCCTGGAGCGCGATCCTTTGCGGCCCAAACCCTGCACGCACGCCGGCGGGATCGCGGCGCATCCGGACTTTGAACTCGTCGCCGGCTGTGACCTCGACGCCGACCGCCTCAACGATTTCGGCCGCACCTACGGCATCGCGAAGCGGCGGCTGTACCGGTCCGCCGCGGACTTGCTGAAAAACGAGCGGCTCGATCTACTCTGCGTGGCCACGTGGACGGAATCGCACGACGCGATTGTCCGGCAGGCGTTTTCGGCGGGCGTGCCGGCCGTCGTCTGCGAAAAGCCGATGGCGGTCACGTACGCGCAGGCCCGGGCCATGGTCTCGGCCGCCCGGCGCGCCGGGGCGCTGCTCCTGATCAATCACAGCCGCCGGTGGCTTCCCGAGTATCGGGCCGTCCGGCTGGCCGTGGCGTCCGGGCGGTTTGGGGCGCTGCGCCACGTCCAGGGATGCGTGCTGACCTCGTTCGGTCTTCGGCCGCCGGAAAAACGGGTCGAGGGTCGCGCCGGCGAGGCGCCGTCGTGGCACGCGGTGATTGAAAAATCCGGCGGCGGCCCGCTCCTGCACGACGGGACCCATCTGCTCGACATCGTTTTCTACGTCACCGGCCGCCGGCCGGCCTGGGTGGAAGGCCGGATCGAACGGCACGCGAACGCGGGAATCGAGCATCATGCCACCGGCCGGATCCTCCTGGAGGGCCGGCCGGATCAGCCGCTCCGCGGCCCCAGGTGCGGGCGTCTCCGACGCCCGCCGGACGTGGAGTTTTGTTTCGAAGCCGGCGGCGCGCGGAGGTATTTTCATTTCGAAGTCGAGTTGTGGTTCGAATCGGGCCGGATCGTGATCGGCAACGGCATTCGCATCGCCGAGATCAGCGTCCCGAGCAACCGGTACAGCGGGTTTCAGGACCTCGCGGAGGACCGCGAATTTTCATGGGACACCAACCATGCCACGGCCGACCAGGTGAGCATGGAGGAGCTGGCCCGATGGTTTTCGGATGGCGTTCCTCCGGAGAACCGGGCCGAAGAGGCCATCCTGTCGCAGGCGGCGGTGTTCGCCACCTACGAATCGGCCGTCCGCGGCCGCCGGATTTTTTTCCCCTACCGGTCCAGCCTGCGGCATCCGCTGCTCATCCGGGCGAAGAAATGAAGAAGCTCTTCCGGCTGGACCCCGCCGCCGATTTCGTCGCGATCGACGTCGAAACGACCGGCTATTCGACGCGGCTCGACGTGATCGTGGAGATCGGCGCCCTCCGGTACCGCAACGGCGTCGAGGTCGACCGGCTGGTCACGCTGGTCAAACCGGGCATGGCCATGCTACCGTGGATTACGAGATTGACCGGGATCACGGACGAGATGCTCGCGCGGGCGCCGCAGCCCGACAGTGTCGCGGCGCGGTTGAAACGTTTCCTGAGCCGCCGGCCGCTCGTGGTTCACAACGCGGCTTTCGACGTGCCGATCCTCGAGCGCTTCTTGTCGCGCTTCGCGTTCGGCCGCCGGCCGGGGAACCACGGGAATCACGGGATGGGCGGGAACCGCTGGCAGGCGCCTCCGGTGTTGTGCACCCTGCGCCTGTCCAGGTGGCTTCTGCCGCACCTTCATTCCCGGCGGCTGTCCGCGCTTGCCGAGTATTTCGATTTCTCGCCGCAGGCCCTCAACTCGCGCGTCCGGTTCCACCGGGCCGGCGTCGACGCCGAGGCCACAGCGCATGTGTTCTTTCGGTTGGCCTCCATGCTGGCCAGGGAAGGAGGGGTTCCGAAGTGATAGAAAAGGATCTGTTGGACATCCTGGCCTGCCCGGTTTGCCGGGGGGGCATCCGGTACGACGCGCCGGAGGAGAAGCTGACGTGTGTCTCCTGCGGGCGCCGCTACCCGATTCGCGATGACATCCCCGTCATGCTCGAAGAAGAGGCCGAGTTGCCCGGAAGGTCGACATGACAGAACCCGAAGCCGGCGAATTTGACATTAATGAGCTCGACCAGCTCAAAAAGGACATCGACGGTCTTGAGGCCTCCCTGACCGGCGCCCGGACGGCCTCGTCGGGCGTCGTGACCGAAGGTCCCAGCGCGTCGGTCGAGCAGGTCCTGGGCGATTTTTACCGGTTCGGCCTGGTCTCCCTTCGCCAGAAGCTTCTCTTTTTCGAAATGCCGTTCAACGAATTCAAAAAATCCTTCTCCGTCTTCCCCGGCCAGACGATCCTTGCGCCGACGCAACGCGTGAAAAATGTCACGGTCAAAAGTTTTGAAGGCCGGCACCTCGTCCTGGACGAGGAGTCGTTCCGGTTGTTCGCCAAGATCAACGGATTCGTCCGGTGGATCAACAACCGCCTCACGGTCGACCCGGTCCGGGAAATCCCCAGAAGCGTCGACGGGTCGACCGGGGCCGTCGAATGCGACGGCACCGCCGTGATCGTCGGCAACGTCGGCAAGGGCGGGAAAGTCAAGGCGACGGGGGACATCTACGTGCTGGCGGACGTCGATGGCGGATCGATCTCGGCCGGCGGATCGATTTTTATCTACAACGGCGTCCTCCGCCGGTCCACGCTGTTCGCCGAAGGGTCCATCTTCTGCAATTTCATCGAGCGCGCCGAGGCCGTCACCAAACGGGATCTCTGGGTCAAGACCGCCGTCACGCATTCGCGCATCACGTGCCACGGCAAGATGGTGGTCTTCGACGCCAAACAGCACGGGTTCCTCAGCGGCTCGGCCACCGTCGGCCGCGAACTCAACGCGGCACAGATCGGCGTGGAGGGCCAGCGGGTCGACGTCGCCGTCAAGTTCGAGTCCTACCAGGAACGGCTTCAGGATTTCAAAACATGGCTCAACGAAATGCTGGGCCTGAGCAAGGAGAGCCAGGAAAAAAAAGTGGCGGACCTCTTCGTGATCGAGGCCCAGCCCGTCGCGGAATTCCTGCAAAAAGAGTCCGAGACGCCCAGCCTCGGCCGCGTCGCGTTCTCCCGGAAGATGTCCAAGGGCGTGAAAGTCACGATTGGCGGCGTCACCGTGGACACCACCCGCGAGGAAGGCGCCGGGACGTGGAAGCTGGACGCCGGCAAGCTCAAGAAGGATCCCTACGAGGCGCCCGAATACACGGAAAGCATCACCCGGCTCTACTGGCGGTCCGTGCCCGAAGCCCCGCCGGCGGCGGACCTTCTCGCGAAAATGCGGCGCAACGTCGTTCTGAGCAAACGCGACGCCGGCAAAATCGGCCTCCTGCGCGCCCTCCTCGGCCGACCGCCCGGCGACAACGTCCTGTTGGTCGCGTCCAACAAAACGCTGGACGAGCGTCCGCAGGAACAGGAACGGGTGATTCTGAAGGAGGCGGGCGACGAGGACGAAAAGCTCAAGACTTTTTTCGACATGAATCCCGCGGCCCGCAAGGTCAAGGTGACCTGCGACGAAATCAAAAAGGGCCTGGAGGCGGCCTCCTCGAAACTCGACATCCCCATCATCGAGCTTGCGTTTGATGTGATCCAGGAAAAATCCGAAGGCGTCATGGGGCTCAACAAGCGGCCCTATATATTGGAAATCTATCGGAAGCCCATCATCCGCGAGGATCTCGGCAAGCCCACCCTGCCGATGATGCGCGCCACGGCCGCCGGCGGGATGGCCGCGGCCATCAAAAAGAGCGAGGGATATTACACCATCGAAAATACGCCGGACGGATTGTATCTCACCGTCTACCCGGCCGAGGGCGAAAACGCCAAGGGCGTCGATGTCCGCGTGCTCCTCGCGGACCTCAAGGCGCGCGGGTACACCAACAACGTGTCCGAGGCCGTGGTGCGGACCGTGACGGAGGAGTCCCGCGGCGAGCGGGTCCGGCTGGCCGACCGGCAGCCCGAGGCGAAGCTGGACGGCAAGTGCGAGATCAACGTGTCGGCCGACAAACTCAAGGCCGTCCTGAGCGTCACGCCCCCCAAGGAGGGCGGAATGCCGGTCGTCCTTGAGGACGTGTTGCGCAAGGTCGCCGAGATGGGCATCCAGAACGTCGACCAGGAAACCGTCGCCGCCTACCTCGAAGGCGGCGCGTTTCACGACTCCCTCCTGATCTCCGAGGGTACCCCTTCCGTGGACGGGGAGGATGCGCGCCTGGAATTTCTCTTCAAGGGCGGCGAGGGCGAGCGGGAGGAACTCAAGGAGGACGACTCGGGCCGCGTCGATTACCGGACCATGTCGTCCATCAAGGGCGTGAAGGAGGGCCAGCTCCTCATCAAGAAATATGCGCCCACCGAAGGCACGGTCGGCGTGGACGTCTACGGAAGCGAGAGCCGGCCCAAGGCCGGCAAGGACGTGGCGCTGCAGGCCGGCAAGAACGTGCAGGTGTCGCCGGACGGCACCGAATTTTTCGCCGTCACCAGCGGACACGTCGTCATCACCGGCAAAACCATACGGATCGACAACATCCTCGAGCACAAGGGCACCGTCAACTACGAGATCGGCAACATCAACTTTGACGGCACCGTCATCATCCACGGCACCGTTGAGGAGGGCTTTGTGGTCCGGGCCACCGGCGACGTCTTTGTCGAGGCGATCGCGCGCGGATTTGTCGAGTCCGGCGGAAACATCGTCGTCGAGAAGGGCATCATCGGCACGCCCGACACCTACGTCCGCGCTGCGGGGGACATCACGGCCAAGTTCGTCGAGAACGCCAATCTCTTCGCCGAAGGCAACATCCTGGTGTCCGAGGCCATCCTCCACTCCAGTCTCTCCGCGCGGCACAACATCGTGCTTCGCGAGGGCAAACGCAGCGTCGTCGTCGGCGGGGTCGCCCGGGCCGGCGGCAGCGTCGAGGCGCGCACCATCGGCTCGGACGTCGCCACCAAGACCGTCGTCGAAGTCGGATACGATCCCACCGTCCGCGGCCGGATCGGGGAAATCGAAAAGGAGGTGGACCTCAACCGGAAAAATTTCGAGTCGGTCAAGCAGGGCATCGAGACGCTCAACAAGCTCAAGGAAAAATACGGCGCCCTGCCGGTTGAAAAGGAGGAACTGCTGAAAAAACTCGTGTCGACCGCTCGCGGCATCGCAGAAAAAATCCGCCAGCTCCAGCGCGAACTCCTCGACCTCAACCGCCGCCTGTCCGAGGCGAAACCCGGCGTCATCTGCGCGCGCGACCGGGTCCTGGCGGGCGCGGTCCTGACGATCATGAACTATACGATGCAGATTGACAAGCCGTATTCCTTCGTGAGATTTTACTTCGACCAGCAGTCGGACGACATTAAGTTTACGGAATTCAAGGAAGTAGACATTTAGGCCGAATAAGAGAAAGGACTTGTCCATGCCATGACGACCATCCATGAAGGGTTGCGGGTCCTCATTTTTCATATTCGGATCAGCATGGGACACGAGCGCGCCGCGCTGGCACTGGCGGAAGCGTTCAAAATCCGCATGTCTGCCGCGCCTCGCGCGTCCCGGCTGCCGTTCGACATCCGGCTCGCGGAGGCGATCGGCCATTCCTCCGGATGGCTGGCGCCCGTGGTCTGTCATTCCTACATGTCCATCGTCAAGTACTTCCCGACGCTTTGGGATTTCCTCTATGACGATCCGCGCGCCGGCGGCGCGGCCGGGCGGCTGCTCGAATATTGGACCCGGCGGTCCAGGAATCAGTTTCTGCAATTAATGAAAGAGCACCGGCCGCACCTCGTGATCTGCACCCAGGCCCTGCCGGCCCGGATCCTCGCCAAACTCAAGGAGTGGGGATACGGCGGCGAGCCCGGCATGGAGGCGCCCGTGTTCGCCGTCGTCACCGATTTCAGCATTCACCGATACTGGTCCGCGCCCGGCATCGACGGATATTTTCTGCCCGGGCCCGATGAGCGGTCCAGGCTGATGGAGATGGGCGTGCCGCCGGACAAGATCGTTTGCGCGGGAATTCCCATCCCACACGACATGGCCGACCCGGTTCCTGAGGAATATCTGGCGCAGGCGCGCCGGTCACTCGGCCTCAACCCGGAGTGGCCGACCGTTCTGCTCATGGGCGGCAGCCGCGGGATGGGACTGAGAATGAAACTCATGCGCGAGATGGAGTGCCTGCCGTTTCCGGTCAACATCCTCGCGCCCGCCGGAACGAACGCGGTCGCGCTCGAGGCGCTGCGCCGCTGGTCGGCCCTGTCGCGCCATCGCGTGGCGGCGCTGGAGTACCGGTCGGACATACGGACACTGTACGCGCTCTCGGATGTGGCCGTCACCAAACCCGGCGGCCTGACCCTGGCCGAGTGCATGGCGGTGGGCCTGCCGATGATCATCCATCACGCGCTGCCGGGCCAGGAACGGCACAATCTCGAATACGTGCGGAAGCTGGACCTGGCCGAGATCGGATCAAGCCCGGTCGATGTCGTGTCCCGGCTTCGGGACATGCTTCTGGATCCGGCCCGGCGGGTGCGGACCGGCCTGCGGCTGAAAGCTCATTCCCATCCGAACGCCGCGTTCACCATCGCCGATCATTTGCTTCGGAGGCTCCCCGCCCTTCCTTCGCCGGACCTTTTTCCCACTCTCTGCGCGTCGCACAGTCACTGAAGAGAGGCTTGAGGGCCGTGCGCGTTCCGCGCCGCTTTGCGCAGGTTTTCCCTCCCCCGTCCGAATTGGCCTGGTATGCTGCCATTCGAATCCTGCGGCACTGGGCTGCGCGTCTGCCCGAAGGCGAAATGGTTCGGCGGTCGGTCCGGCTGGCCGGGTCGATCGCCGTTCTTGCGGGGAAATCTCCCGCTGCGTTTACGGCCATGGGCCGCGGGATCGCGCAGACCGTGTTTTACCGCACGCATGCGATGGATGTTCTGTCGCGTTTGGACGGGCCGTCGAGTCGCCGATGGGAGGGATTTCGAGCGGAGGCGGCCGCGTCGCCGAGATCCATTTTCGTCAGCGCCCATCTGGGGCCCTTCCAGCTCCAGATGGATCTCCTGGCGGATTTGCTCTGTCCCATTCTTATCTTGTACCGCGCCTACACATGGCCGCCTCTGGCGGTCGAGATGGCGGAGCTTCGGAAAAAAACAGATCGCTTCACGTATGTCGACATCCGCCGTCCGCGCGAAATCGTGAAAGCGCTCCGGAACGGAATGTCACTGGGAATCCTCGGCGACGTGGCCCCCTCGCCCGTTCCGGCCCGCCTGGCGGTTCGATGGGGCGCGCCTATTTTCGTTGGCGGACTCTACAATCTGGGTGATCCGCAGGAAACGCCCCCGCCCGGGTCAGCGCCTCCGGCGCCCCAAGTGCCGGCGTCTCTGACGCCGGCCGTGTTCGGGTTCGAATACCATCGGATTGATCCCTCGGACGAGGAAACCACCGCCCGCGCCTGCGCGCTCGCGCTCGATCGAACGCTCCGCGCGCACCGGTCGGATTGGATTCATTCCTAATCCCCATGGACCTGCAGGAGCTTCAGTCGGCGCAGGCCGTCGCCCGGGCGGAATACGACAAACTCAGGACGATTCTGAATGTGGATGCGCTCACGCGCGAGCTTGGAGTGATCGAAACCCGCGCGGCCGATCCCGCCTTCTGGTCCAATCCGCAGGAGGCGCGAAGCACCGGCAAGCGCCGGGCCGAACTCGAATCCAAACTCGCCGATGTGCAGGCCGCAGGCGCCGCCCTCACCGATTTCGAAGCCTTCATTGAACTCTCGGTCGAGTCGCCCGGATTTCTCGAAGAGAACGCGGGCGAGGCCGGCCGGCTTCTTGAGGGCGCCCGCCGCCGGATCGAAACCCTCCGGCATGACGTCTATTTCACGGATCCGATGTCCGTCAACAACGCCATCCTCTCCATCCATCCCGGCACCGGCGGCGTCGAGGCGCAGGACTGGGCCGACATGATCCTGCGCATGTACACGCGCTGGGCCGGCCATGCGGGGCTCGGCGTCGAAATGCTCGATTATCAAACCGCCGAGGAGGCCGGCATCAAGGACGCGACGCTCCTGGTGTCCGGCCGGTACGCCTATGGCTTGCTGCGGTGCGAGCGCGGCGTTCACCGGCTCGTCCGCATTTCGCCCTTCGACGCCAATCACCGCCGGCATACCTCCTTCGCCTCCGTCTACGTCCTTCCGGAAATCGACGAGGACATCACGATCGAGATCCGCCCTGAGGACCTCCGCGTCGACACATTTCGCGCCAGCGGCGCCGGCGGGCAGCACGTGAACAAAACCGACAGCGCCATCCGCATCACCCACCTGACGACGGGACTGGTCGTCTCCTGCCAGACCGAGCGGTCCCAGCACAAAAACCGGGAGAACGCCATGCGGATTCTCCGCGCAAAATTGTACGATTTGAAGGAGCAGGAAAAGCAGAAGGAGCTGGAAAAACTCGGCGGCGCAAAAGACGACATCGGATGGGGACGGCAGATCCGGTCCTACGTGCTCGAACCCTACCAGCTCGTCAAGGATCACCGGACCGGGCACGAAACCAGCAGTGTCAACGCCGTCCTCGACGGCGACCTCGACGCGTTCATCGAATCCTTTCTCTCCGCCGCCGCACAACAGTGAATGCGCTGAAGCGGGCCGCGCAGGCGGCGCCGGCCGCGATCGCGGCCGTGACGCTCCTCGTGCTCGGTGTGTACCTCCTCCCGCACCTCGCCTGGTTTTCGCATCAGCCGGTCCTGCTCCTCTCCAGAGACGCCGCGCAGGCGATCCTGTCATCCTCCGGATCGGCCTATGAGCGCACGGTGACCCGGATCGTCACCAAGAACGTTCAGGGCGTCGTGTTTTCCGAAGACACGCTGGAGGACCTCGAACAATCCGGCCGGGCGTTTGTCGCGTCCGGTGAGGAGCTGTTGCGGCTTTTCAAGCTCCAGTCCGTCGCGTCGTATTACGTATTTGAGCAGGTTCGGGACAAAAATCTCATTCCGAACGGCTCCTATGTGTTTTTTTCGGAGGCGCAACTCTTCGATCATGTCTTCAACGAACTCAAATTGCGCCTCCCGCCCGGCACGGTCCGCGTCTTCGAACGCGGCATTTTCAAGGGCGATGCATCGTTTCCGGACAATTACATCCTCGAATCCACCGTGCCGATCGAAACCCTGAAAACCCTCGCCATCGGCTGGCCGGTCCAACGCATCCGCGAAATCACCGACGCGCTGAAAACCCGCGCCGGAGACACGCTGTGGCCCGTGCTCTGGTCCACCGAGCAGGGCGCCGAAGTGCCGGGGGCGGTCCGGCTCGACGCGTCCTACCTGAGATTTCCGTACGATTCGGTCCGGATCGTCCACGACCCGATGGAATTGGTCGTGTTGCGCCGCGGCGCGGAACTCGCGGCGTTCCAGTCGGCCCCGCGCCTGCCGGCGGCGACGCCGCTCGTATTGTCGATCCTCATGATCCTGGCGGCGAGCGTGCGGCTGAGCCAGTGGTTCGCCGGATCCATTCTGATTTTCGCCGTTCTGGTGGTGGTGATCCTGGCGCTGCTCCCGTCGCACGAACCCTGGGTCCTGGAAGGCCTGTCGGCTCTGTTGCCGCCCGCCGCGCTGATTTCATGGATGGCGGCGGCCGACCGGTTTCGATCGAAACGCAATAGCGCCATCCTGGCGCCGGCCCATCTTTTCGGCTTTGCCGCGCACTCCGTCCTTTTCCTCGCCGCGCCGGGATGGCTCCTCTCCACGCTCTTCTGGCAGTATCCGGCCCTGCCGCTCGGCGACCGCGCGGTGTGGGGACTGCTCCTGGCGCCGCTGTGTTCCGCCGCGCTGTTTCTCGCGGTGTGGGCGATCGAAGTTTCGAATCGTCCGATTTTTCCGAGGCACCTCCGCACGGGACTGGAACTGGGGCTGTCGGCCGCGATCCTGTTCGGCGTCAGTTCGGCCTGGATTCTCTGCCTGGCCGCCGCTGGGGCGTGGAGCCGGTGGTTCGTCCTGCTGGACCGCACCCGCGGGAGCGCGCTGGAGGACGCGCCCGGCAACTATGCCGCCTTTTTTGTCGCGTCCGCGCTCGGCCTCAAACTCTTTTTCGAAACCACGCCCATCGCCGCGGTCCTGTGGATCCTTACAGCGCTCATGGCCGGCGCCGGCGGCGCTTCGGCGTGGCTGGCGAGAACGGCAAAATCCGCGTGACCCCACTCAGGTGGCAGTTGTGGATCGCGATTCTTCTGGCGGCGGGCCTCTCGTTTCAATCGGCGCGGCGCCTTTCGAAATCCCTGCCGGAGCGCCTCCCGATGGTCGTGGCTCTGCCCGATGACACATCGGCGGCGATCCGGCCCGAGATCGAGACGCGTCTGGTGGCCGCGGGAGTGATGTTCGAGTTCGTGCCGAAGGACGCAGGCGTTGCGCGATGGCAGCAAAGCCTGTTCGAAGGCGCGCCGCCGCTGGACACCGCCGTGTGGGGAGACCTCGCCGGAAACCCGCTGCCTGACGTCTACATTGTCCGCGCCCACACCCCCGCCCTCTACGAACAGTTGGCCGGCGATCTTCGGGAGGCGTTCCCCGCCGCCCGCGTCCAGTATGACGCCGTCGCCCTGCGCCGCCTTGCGGTCGCGTTGAAGGCCGTCCGGATTCTGGTCCCGGCCGTCTGCCTCTGGATGCTGGTTCTGTGCTGTCTGAGCCTCGCGGACCGGATGCAAGTGGACCGATTTCACCGCCTATCGGAAGCGCTCCGGCCGGCGATCCTTTCGGTCCTGATCGCGGTGATCTGGATGGGATGCCTGACGACCGCGCTCGGATATGCCGCGGAGCGCCGCCCGGCGTGGGGGTTGCGGCCGTTTGTGGATTTGGCGAAACAATTTTTTCAAGCGGCCGGGTTGGACGGATGGTTCGCCGTGAAATTCTTCGCGGGCTGGCTCGCGCTCGTCACACTGGCGTTTTTTCTGTCGGGGCGTCGCGCAAAGGATGCGGCGTGACGATGCTGCGGCCGGCCGCCCTCGTCCTGATGCTTCTCGCCAATCCCGCGTCTGACAGGCAGGCGGATCTGAAGAGCGCGCATGACGAGGTGATGCGGCAAATCCGGGCGCGCGAGGCGGAATATGAGCGCGAGCAGGAGACATTGAAAAAAACAAAACGCGAGGCCGTGGATCTCGGCCGGAAGGAACGCGGGATCCTCAAGAAACTGGAAGCCGCCGAAAAGGCGTGGTCCAGGACCCGCGCGGAACTCGCGGTCCTTCAGCGGCAGATGGAGGCGCTGCAAAAGGATATTCTTCTGACGCAGGCGCAGTGGCAAACCGAACATTCCTCGCTCGAACACCGCGAGTGGCTCCTGGCCCGGCGCCTCAAGAACCTGTATCTCTACTCGGCCCGTTCGGGCCGCACGGCCGACCTGATCGCCTATGGGGACCTGTCGGTCTCCTTCGGGCTCAGGGAGGGTCTCCGGCGGGCGGCGGAATCGGATCACCGGCTCATCGGCCGGATCCGCCGGAAAAAACTGGAGATCGAAAAAATCCAGGACTTGCTCGCCGCCAAGGAATCCCGGCTCAGGGACGCGCAAAAGAAGAAGGCCTCGCTCGAACGCCGGCAGGATCAGGAACGCGCCCGGCGCCAGGAACTCCTGCGCGACGTCCGGAGCCGCCGCAGCGCGCTCGACGAAGTCGCCCGGCAGATCGAAATGGAAAGCGCCAATCTCAAGGTCCTCCTCGTGTCCCTCCAGGAACGGTCCCTCAAGCTCAAGGAACAGATGGCGTGGTACAGGAAGGAGTTCGAGGACAAGAAGGGAATCCTCATCTGGCCCGTCGAGCCCGCGGCCATCCGGGGCGTCCGGTCCTTCGGGAAAAATTTTGATGAGTCGATCGGCGCATGGCGGATGAACAAGGGAATTGACATTCTCACCGAAACGAATCAGAGTGTGAGGGCGGTCAGCAAGGGCGAAGTGGTGTTTGCCGATTTTATGGGCCGAATGGGGAACCTCGTCATCCTGTCCCACGGCGGCGACTATTTCACTCTCTATGCGCACCTGTCCGAAATCGGCGTCACGCTCTCGAGCGTCCTCGAACAGGGCGCGCCGCTGGGCCGGGCGGGCAATACGGGACTCTTGGAGGAAACCGCCGTCCTGCACTTCGAGATTCGCCGGGGCAGCCAGGCCATCGATCCCGAAAAATGGATGGGAAGGAGACCTTGAACATGAAGTTTCGTCTTTGGTTGGTTCCGCTCCTGGTCTTGAATCTGATGGGCGCGGCCAGCGCTGAAAAAAAAGACCTCGATGACAATAATCTCGCCGCGTACCTCCAGCTCTTCAACCAGGTGCTCGAAAAAATACAGACCGGGTACTACGACACCGAAAAAATCAGGCCGGGGACCCTGATCCGCGCCGCCATCGACGGCATGCTCGACAGCCTCGACGACCAGTATACGCGGCTCATGGTGCCGGAAGACTACAAGGATATGCAGGTGAAAACGCAGGGCAAGTTCGGCGGGGTCGGGATGGTGATCGAAAAGGAGGATACGGCGATCCGCATCGTCTATCCGATCGCCGGCACGCCCGCTTTTAACGCCGGCCTCCAGCCCGGCGACCTCATCATCGCCATCGAGGACCAGCTCACCGACACGATGGACGTCAGCGGCGCCGCGGACTTGCTTCGCGGCACGCCCGGAACCGAAGTCCGCGTGACGGCGATGCATGGGAAGAAAAAATTCGATCTGACGCTGAAGCGGGCGACGATCCCGATCGAAAGCGTCACCGCCGACGTCATTGACACCGCGCTGGGCATCCATTACCTCCGCGTCAAGGATTTCACCGAACACAGCGCCAGGGACGTGGAACAGGCCCTCAAGGATCTCGCGTCGCGCGGGCTCGCGGCGCTCATCCTCGACCTGAGAAACAATCCGGGCGGGCTGCTCGAATCGGCGTCGGATATTTCGGATCTCTTCGTCGACACCGGACTCCTCGTCTACACCAAGGGACGGCTCAACAGCCAGAACCGGACCTTCCCGGCCAGCGCGCGGAACGACTTCACGACCTTCCCGGTCGTCGTCGTCACCAACGGCCATACGGCCAGCGGCGCCGAAATTCTCGCCGGCGCCATCCGCGACAGCGGCCGTGGCGTCATCGTCGGCACCCGCACGTTCGGCAAGGGCGTCGTCCAGTCGGTCTATGACCATCTGATCCTCGACTATGCCGTGACCGTCACGACCGCCACCTATTACACGCCGAGCGGCGCGATGATCCACAAGAAGGGCATCCCGCCCGACATCGAGGTCGAACAGCCGCCGATCCCGAAGGAGATTCAGGAGGCGCTCTACAAGATCCGCGGCGAGGACATCATCCTGGAGTTCTCCAAGAACCGGGAGAGTTTCGCCGAGTCCGATGTCAAGGACATCGTCAAGACGATCCAGTCGAAAAAAATGGAGGTCCCGGAACCCTACATTCGATACCTGCTCAAGGAACAGTTCATGAGGAAAAAGGGCAAGAATGTCGTCTTCGATCTCGACACCGACATCCAGCTCCAGCGCGCCATGCAGATCGCCAGCACGTTCCTCCGGGTCTACAAGGGCTCCCGCGCGCAAAATCCCCTGTCGGCGCCGGTGGTCTCGCGGGAGAAATGATTGTCAGGTATCCCCCTCTCCTGCCATAGGCGGGAGAGGGTGGCCCGGTTCATCGTATGACCCGCGGCGCTGCGCTGGCTCTCTTGGGGGTCACCGTCGCGCTGGGCTATGTCTTTTTTTCTCTACCTACCGAATCTCCCCGCCCCGCGCCCGATCCGCCGCTCCCGACAACGGGGCCGACGCCGGCGGCCGTCCCCAGAATCGCCATCGTGGTGGACGACTTCGGCGCAACCTGGCGTCTCGTCGACCGGTTTCTCGCGCTGCCGCCGGAAATCGGCATCGCGGTCATCCCGCATCTGCATGAGAGCGCGAGAGTCGCAAGGGAGGCCCGGGCCCGCGGATTTGACGTCCTCCTGCACCAGCCGATGGAACCGAAGGAGTTTCCGAAGGAGAATCCCGGCAAATACGGGATTTATCTCTGGCAGGGCCGCGAGGAGGTTGCGGCGATATTGAACGAAAACATCAAATCCCTCGGCGTCCCCATCGCCGGCGTCAACAACCACATGGGTTCCCGCGCCACGTCCCACCGCCCCCTCATGGAGGCCTTCTTCGAGGCGTTCCCCCGCGGCCTCGTCTTCCTCGACAGCCGCACCTCGTCCGAATCGGTCGCCTATGACGTCGCGTGCGCACACGGCATCCCTGCGCTCAAAAATAATATTTTCCTCGACGCGTCGCCCGACCCCGCCGAAATCGAGCGGGCGTTCGATCAGTTGCTCCGCCAGGCCCAAAAACGCGGCGCCGCTGTCGCCATCGGCCACGTCCACTCCACCGCCACCCTGGAACTTCTCGAATCCCGACTCCCCCGCCTCGCCGCCGAAGGCGTCCGGCTGGTCCGCCTCAAGGACCTCATATCATGATATCACTTTGAGGTGAGCGGTATGAATGTACTGGGGATCGAGACATCGTGCGATGAGACGTCGGCGGCGGTGTATGCGGCGCGGCCGGATGGGGCCGGTGATTTGAAGTCGAACGTCGTCGCGTCGCAGGTGGACCTGCACGCGCGGTTCGGCGGGGTCGTGCCGGAGCTGTCGGCGCGGGCGCATGTGGAGCGGTTGCCGGCGATCGTGGCGGAGGCGCTGAGTCGGGCGGGGTGCGCCTTTTGCGATGTCGATGCCGTTGCGGTCACGTCGAGACCCGGCCTCCTGTCGGCGCTCCTCGCCGGCGTGTCCTACGCGCGGGGACTTGCGATCGCGCTGGACCGGCCGGTGTATGCGGTCGACCATGTGAAGGCGCATGTGGCGGCGGCGTTTTTGCCGGCATCGCCCGAGACCCCTGAGTTTCAGCCTCTCGCCCCCGGCGATCTTCCCGCGCTCGCAATGGTGGCGTCCGGCGGGCATACCGTTCTGCTGAAAATGAATGGCCCGACGGCCTTTGACGTCCTCGGGACCACACGGGACGACGCCGTGGGCGAGGCCTTTGACAAAGTCGGCCATCTTCTCGGTCTCCCATTTCCCGGCGGGCCAGAGATCGAGCGTGCGGCGGCCGGTGGAGATCCAGACGCGTTTTCTTTTCCAATCGGCGTCATTCGCGGCCATCCGCTCGATTTTTCGTTCAGCGGGTTGAAGACGGCCGTACTCTACGCGATGGCGAAACTTCCTGCGCGCGCCCGCCGCCGCCGTGTCGCGGACCTGGCCGCCTCCTTTCAGAAGGCCGCGATCGCCGCGCTGGTCCGCCGGGCGGTGGCTGCCGGCAGAGAGACGCAGATCCGCGCGTTCGTTCTGTGCGGCGGCGTGGCCGCCAACCACGCACTGCGCGCCGCCATGTCCGCGGCGCTCGCCACCGAAGGCGCCCGTCTCACCGTGCCGCCGGTCCGGTATTGCGGCGACACCGCCGCGCAAGTCGCGCGCTTCGCGGCCTTCCAGATCGCCGAAGGCGCTCCGCCCGCCGATCCCGGCCTTGACGCCTGCGCCACTTCGGAACTGTTTGCCCTGCAGTGACGAAGATCGAGTCCTGCGCGGTTTTTTATGTTTCGATCCTGCTCCTCTTATTCCTCTGGTGGCCTCCGGAGGTTTACACCGGCCTGAAATGGGCGGCCAACGCCTTCCTGTTTCTGTTCCTGCTGATGGCCGCATTGGGTTCGGATGGAAGTTCGGCCTCGAGTGCGCGCAGCGCGCTCAAACCCGTCCTGGCCGGCTCGTTTTTTTTCATCTTCCTCGTTGTTTCAACGGCCGCCGGCGTCGACGCCTACCGGAGCGCCGAAACACTTCTCGGGTATTCCGCCGTATTCGCCTTTGCGTTCGGCCTCCGTCTCGTGCGCGGGCAGACGTTAGCCGGCCGGCTGGAAACAATCTTTTTGTGCGTGGCGGCCGCGCTCGGACTCTACGGCCTCTACCAGTACGTGTACCTCCTGCCGGAACTGGTGGCCAGTCCCGAGGCGTGGTCCGGCCTTTCGAAGGATGAGCTTTTTCCGGTCCTGACGCGGATGGCGGGCGGCCGGGTTTTTTCCCGGTTTGCGCTTCCCTCGACGTTTTCCTGCGTGCTCCTCGCCGCGGTTCCTTTCCTGGACCATCGGATCCGCCATTCGGAGACCCTCTGGCCCTGGTCGTTGTTGCTTCTCTTGACCACCCTCAATCTGATCCTGGCGCGGTCCTTCGCCGCCGTGTTGTTGTTCTGCCTGTACTGGTGGGCCGATGCCTGGATTCGCCATCCGGCGGCGCGATGGAAGGTTTCAGCGCCGGCGGCGGCCGCGTGCGTCCTGGCGATTTTCCTGTTGAGGCCCGAATCCCTTCTCGACGTTTCGGCCCCGGCCAATCCCATTGTCCTCCGCTGGGCGAACTGGAAAGTGGCTGTCCATGAATGGATGTCGGCGCCGTGGTTCGGCGTGGGCCCGGGCAATTTCTCGCTGTTGTTTCCGGCCTACACGTCCGGCCTGACCGAAACGCGATACGCCCATGGATTTCACATGACGATCCTCGCGGAAACCGGACTCGCCGGCCTGGCAACCGCCGTTGCGCTCCTGGCGTATCTGGCGGGCTGGATCCGGCGTGCTGGCCCGTCCACGCCGGCGTTGGCGAGCCTGGCCCTGGTTCTGGCATACTCGCTGGTCGACATTGTTTTTGAATTGCCGTCGCTCTCGTTTCTCTTCTTCCTCCTTCTCGGCCTCACGATCCCGGCGCCTGTCGAACCCGGCCGCTCCGTTCGACGGGCAATGGCGGCCTTCGCCGCCGCCGGCGTCGCGTTCTCGCTTGTCCTTTACTTCGCGGATGGCTACTATGAACAAGGCATGAACGCGCTCACGTCGACTCGATCCTCCCGGCAGACGTATCAGGCGGCCGGCCGGCATTTTGAACGGGCCGGCCGGCTGTGGCCCGCCGCGCGCGTCGATGCGGCGCGCGGTCAAGGCGAGCTGGCGCTCGCCCGCGTTGAACATAACCTCCACCGGTTGAACGCCGCCCTTCACCACCTGACGAATGCCGTCGCGAAAAGCCCGGCCACCGTGAATTACCGGGTGGCGCTGGCCGAAACGCTCCTCGAGATGGGCGACCCCGCGCGGGCGCTCATCCATTTCAAAGAGGCGGCCCGGCTCGACCCGCGCGGCCCCCATGCCGGGCGGTACACAAAGATTCTCCTCGACCAGATGCCCGCCCCTCCTGTCCCGTGATCCTCGAACAGCTTCTGAAACTGTTGACCGATTCATCGAGCGACCCGGAGGGACAACTGCGGATCCTGGCCCGGCACACCCAGGAGTCGCTCGATGCATCTTTCGTCGAACTTCGAATGGACGGAATGCCCGTCATCCGCCTGGGCGACGGCGCCGCCGACGCCCGGCGATATCCCATCAGCTCGGGCAACCGGACCGTCGGCGAACTGACGCTCGCGCCGGTCCCGGAGGACGACCCGGACCAGTTGGCCGCGATCGTGCGGTGCGCGGAAGTCATCTATCGGCTGCGGGCCGGCTACGTCGACACGCTGACCGGTCTCTACAACCGCCGCCGCCTCGACATGGAGATGGAGGCGCTTGCGCTGTCGGACGAGCCGGTGACGATCGCCATGCTCGACATTGATCACTTCAAGCACGTCAACGACACGCATGGCCATCCGGCCGGCGACGCCGTCCTGAAACAATTTTCGGCCCGGCTGGCTGCGTGCCTCCCGGCGGGCGGGTTTCTGGCGCGGTACGGCGGCGAAGAGTTCTGCGTGATTCTCCGGGAGGTGGACGAGCCGGCCGGCGTGGAGACCGTCGAGCGGATGCGCCATGCGGTTTCCTTGGAGCCGGTGCGCGCGGAAAAACGCGAGATTCAAATCACCTCCAGCGCCGGCGTCGCCTTCGGGTCCGCCCGGCAGGCACGCGAACTCTTGGGCATGGCCGACCAGGCGCTCTACGCGGCGAAGACCGGCGGCCGCAATCAGTCGGTCCGGTCCGCGGACCTGTCGCGGCGCCGCGCGACGCAGCTTTTTCGGAAACGATTCCGCCGCCTCCTCGACCGGCCCCTCCTTGATCTTGCGTGGTTCGGCCAGCGGGTGATCGGCCTGGACCGGAACACGGACCGGCTCTCGTGCGTGGACTACTTCGGCGGTGTCGTCCCCGTCAGCCGTCCGTTTCGCGGCGCGCTTTCGTTCGCGCGGCTCGGCAAAAAAACGTTCTGGGTTCCCGCCGATGAACGTGGCGTGCGGGTCGCGGAAGGCGGCGCCGTCCTCCGGGGCGCGCTGGATCTTTCTGAACTTCGGCGTGTCTATATCGACCAGCGCGCCTCCCGGCTGTATCTGATCGATCGCGCGGGCCGGACGCTGTATGCGTCCGACCCGCAACTTCGGCGGACGCGCACGATCGTTTTTCCGGACGAGGCCGCATCCAAAACACGGAGCCTCACCGCCGTCCTGGCGGCGGGACGCGGCCTGCTGGTGCTGGACGCGCTGACCCGCCGGATTTTCGTGTTCGACCGCCAGTCTCTGTCGTACCGAAAATCCTGGACATTGCCGGCCGCGGGCTATGAGATCTGTCTGTGTTATCTCACGACGCTGAAACTTCTCCTGGTTTCCGGCGCCGACGGCGCGCGGCTCTTTTCTCCCGACGGCTCGCTCGTGGAGGAAACCGACTTGCCGGTCATCTCGGCCTACGACCATCCGCTGGTCGGCCTCGTCCTCTCGACACCGGACGAAACAGTGCTGGTCCGATCATGAACCGCCTCTTGCTGATTGCCTTTTTCCTGTTGCCCATGACCGCCGGCGAATGTCTCGGCTGGGGACTGACCGGCCACAAATTGGTGACCGACCGCGCGGTTCGCCTGTTGCCGACCGAACTTCAGGATTTCTACTGGGCCAACCGCCACGTTCTCGCGGACCTGTGCGTTCATCCGGACCTGCGCAAGGACTGGGACCGCGCGGAAGGGCCAAAACACTACATCGATCTCGAAGGCTATCCGGACGATCTGCCGCAGCGGCGTGAGGACGCCATCCGCCGGTTCGGGATGGACAAACTGACGGACAGCGGCTGGGTCCCGTGGAACACGCAGGAGGTGTACCAAAACCTCGTGAGCGCGATGCGCCGGAAAGACTATCCGGACATCCTGCGCCTCTCCGGCGACCTGTCCCACTACGTCGCCGATCTGCACGTGCCGCTGCACACGACCGTCAATTACGACGGCCAGCTCACAACGGACACCGGCGTTCACGCGCGGTTCGAGTCGCGCCTCGTCGACCTCTTTCCGGACGCGCTGCCGTTCGAGCCGAAACCCGCCGCGCGCATCCAGGACGTTCCGACCCGCCTCTGGGCGATTCTCCTCGCGTCAACGACGGCGGTCGATGACGTCTTTGAATCGGACCGCCGCAGCACCGGCGCCGACCCAGCCGATGGCTATAGCATCGCCAAAGCGCGCCAAAACTTCGGGCCCCTCGCGGCGCGCCGCCTCAACGACGCGGCCCACGAAGTCGCCTCGTTCTGGTACACCGCATGGGTCGAAGCCGGCCGGCCCAAATTGCCATGGGCGGATTTTTCGGCGCTCGTGAAACCCAAAACATATCCCTACGGCGAACTCCTCTTTTACGCCGGCCGATACACGCAGGAGATTCCGCCGGACTGGCCGCTGATCGTCCGGGACGCATTCCGCCGGATCGAGGATTATCTGCGACTCGCCACGCCCGTCCGCGTCGCCAAAGTCCACTGGTCCCAGACCGCCCGCGACCCGGCCCTCCGGGTCACGGCGCTGGAAACAACGGCGCCCGTGGACGAAAAGGCCTGCGTCCAGGCGCTCCGAAGGCTCCTCGTGGAAGTGAAGGTCAAGTTCTCAGCGGAGGAATAACAAGGCTCATAACAATTTTCTCTCTCTCATCTCCCGGATCAGTTTCCGGTTCGCTTCCGGGAACGCGTACCGGGCGAGGTCGCAGGGCCGGACCCACCGGAGCTTTGCGTGGAAGAGGGGCTTGGGGGTTCCGCGTTTCAAGCGGCAGAAGTGGCCGGACAAGGTGATCGATAAATGGGTATAGACATGGTCGACGGTCGACACCGCCGGCCCGGCTTCCACGTCAGCGCCGATCTCTTCCTGCATCTCCCTCCGAACCGCCGTTTCCGGAGATTCGCCCGGCTCGATCTTTCCCCCTGGAAATTCCCACAGCCCGCCCAGCAACCCCTGGTCCCAGGGACGCAGGCCGATCAGAATTTTTCCGTTCTTTCGAATCACCGCCGCCACCACACGCTTGTGTGGCCGCGCGCGGCGCGCCTGCGTGACCGGCCGGCGGCCTACCGTGCCGCCGGCGAACGCTGCGCAGTGCGGGCGAACCGGGCAGAGGAGGCAGGCGGGATTTGTGGGCACGCAAATCCGCGCGCCGAGTTCCATCATTGCTTGGTTGAAATCGCCTGCGTGCCGATCTTCCAGCAGGCGATCGGCCCGTTCCCGGACCTCCCGGTCGTCTGACGCAAGGGGCCGACCGATGTCATACAGCCTCGCGATCACGCGCCTGACGTTCCCGTCCACCGCCGCCAGCGGCGCGCCGTAAGCGATCGACAGAACGGCGGCCGTCGTGTAGGGGCCGGCGCCGGGCAGGTTCGAGAAAACCTCCGGGTCTCGCGGGACCCGCCCGCCGCAATCGCGGACAATGCGCCGGGCCGCCTCATGAAGATTCCGCGCACGTGCGTAGTAGCCCAGGCCTTCCCACAGTTTCATCAGTTTCTCCCGCCGCGCCCGTGCCAGCGCCTGTACGGTCGGAAACGCCTTGAGAAACCGCTCGTAGTACGGAACCACCGTCACCGCCTGGGTCTGCTGGAGCATGATCTCCGAAACGAGGATCCGGTACGGATCGCGCGTCCGGCGCCACGGCAGGTCCCGGCGATGCCGCCGGTACCAGCCAAGGAGCGCGCGGCGGAACGCGGGGATTCGAAGCATGGGGCCGAGCATGGGGCCATGTATATATAATATGGAGAGGCGGTCAAGCTCCGCCTTCGCCTTAGACGGAGCCCACCGGCGCGCTGAAGGCGCGGTGTCCGGCGAAGGAGGATGTGACCAGAATCACAATCTTATTCATTGACATTCCAGCAGAAATGACAGAAAATTTGCGCAATATGAACTCATTACGGACGTGGGGGTTTGTCTGTCTACTGGTGGTGTGTCCTCTTGTGTCCCAAGCGTGGGCACTCTGTGGTGATACAACCGTAGGAGCTTTCGTGGATTCGGGATTGGGCAAACTCGATGGCGATACGATGGACTTGGCGGCCGCTCTCGCTGATTTCAACTCCGCCATCAGCATGGGCGCGGGTTGCGGCCCTGCGTATGTGTCGCGCGCCATGGTCAAGATGGCCATGATCTTCGACACGCCCGATGTCAAGGCGATGCGAACAAGGTTTGGGGACACCGATACCTTCGATTTGATCACGCGCGACACGTACGTGTCAAACGCCTTGGACACCTACAATTTCAATACCAGCACCATGAACGGATCCCAGATACAGAAACTGTTGACCGACACGGTCCTCCCGCTCGCCACCAGCGCGCTGGCCGATCTCATTACGGCCGAAAGCCTCCCCGACACGACCTTCAACTTCCGCGTTCCGGGCCGCTTCATCAGCAGCGACACGCGCGCGGAAGTCGACATCGCAGACGTTTACTTTTTTCACAGCATGCTCCTGATGGCGAGGGCGGCGGTCGAGATCGCGAATTCCTGGAAACTGGACATCAGCCAGGATCCGAGGAATTTCCGTGGCGAAGGCGCGGAGCACGGCGATTCCAGTTCCGACACGTTTATCAGGGAATTGCGGACCAACACGTCCTTTTTCGAGCGCAGGACAACTTGGGATACGGCCCTTTCGTTCTTTCGCTCGGCGGACAGCTTTGTCTTGAGATTTCTGCGCGAGGGCAGGCGCGAAATGGACTTGCAGGACACCGACCTGATCTATTTCGACACGGACAACCAGTTTTTCAGGCAACATATTTTTGACTACGTGTCGGACAGCGATGTGGCGGACTATGAGGTGGATCATGCGGACACGTTGAGCAGGGTGTTTGCGGGCCAGGACGTGTACGTCCAGTTGACGCACGAAAATGCGGACCTGCAGTACGTTCAATTCAATTTCAGCAATCTTTCCAGCTCCCCGATCCATTTCAGCCGCGCCTCGTTCGCGACCCTGCCCCCGCCGGGAATTCCCAGCGTTTTTGACCGTGGCTTTGAATGGCAGGAAGCGTTTTTCCCCGATCCGACCTTCGGGAATTTCCTGCGCGGAATGACGAACAACAAACTGTTTCTGCTCTTCAACGGGGTGGATAAGACCATTACCATCTCGGATTTCGGCCCGACGGGTGACACGGATCTGGATCTGTCGTATATCAACCGGAAACCGACGACCCTTGACATCAAATTCAATATCGTATCCGGCTCTGTCAACCCCGTCACCATCCGTTATTCGCCGCCCGGCCGCCGCACCCATTGGGCCTTCAAGGTGGTGCCGAAGAAAGTTCTGATGCAGGTGGATAAACCGCAGCACTTGCGGATCTTTTTCGATCCCGACGAGGACGCCTTCGGGAGCCACGAGCAGGCGCAGTTGCAGAAGTTCATCGATTCGACGCTGATCCTCATCGTGCCCTGGACGACCACCAACGCCGATACCGTGAATCCGACGGACGCCGGGTCCAACTTCATGACCTTCGGAAACAACTACAACGTCGCCAGCCCCACCACGAACGACAACGAGATCCAGGCGACCTTCCAGGACACCGCCTCCGACAAATTGATCTTGTACAAGTTCGATGGGTTCACCTTTGTGCCCATGTTGGGCTCGACGGTGGTGCCGGATGTCTCCATGGGAACGACGACGGTCCGCGCGCGGATCGACACGTTCACGCCCTTGGCGGGATTCGGCTGGTTCGTGGTCGGCGAGGCGCGGCCGGCCCTGCAAGTTCTGCGAGGATTTCTCCTGGGCGACAAGAACACCCTACTGCCCAAAACATTCAAGGTTCGACTCGTCAATCCTCTGGGCGCTCTGCTCGGCGGCGAGCCGGTACAGTTCAGGGTCCTGCAGGCGCCGACCGGCGCCACGTCGGGGAGCTTTACGGGTGTGTCAGGCTTTCCGACCATAACGGACGCGGCCGGCAATTTGTCCGCCATCACGGACTCGACGGGTGTCGCGGAGATTTCGTACGTCATGGGCAACGGCGGCGGCATCTACGTCATCGAGGCCCTCGCTAAAAATTCCGGCGCGTTCGCGTTCCTTTTCGCTTTCACCAAGGGATTCACGCCGCACCCCGGCAACCAGTGGCGCATGGTGTCGATGCCGGTGTATCCGAACGACACGTTCGGCATCGTTCAGGTCGACGCCTACAATCGAGGCGTGCCGGGCCCGGCGGTCAGCATGTCGTCGTTCATCGGCGACGATTTTTCGCTGTCGACCTCCAAGGTCTACTACTGGAATCCGTCCTTCAGCAATCCGGACGCAAAGTTTGCCGACGCCGGGCACATCCGGTATCAGGACGTCTCGTCCGGCAACGCCAAGATGGGACGCGCCTACTGGCTGCTTACCACCGCCAACGGCGTCCTCGATGCCGTCAGACCGGACAGCGCTGACGTGTATGCCGAAGTCACCGAGACGGTCTACATTCCGCTCCACGTGGGCGCCAACATGATCGGCGTCCCGTTTCCGTATCCGCTTCGATCTTCCAACCTCCTCGTGCAAACCGCGCCCAACGGAACGCCGGATACGATTGACAACGTCTCGTCGTTTGTCGAACACCGGCTCTGGTGGATCGCGCCGACCATTACGGCCAACGGCGCCGCTAGTTCCTCTTACGTGTCGGGTGGGAACCCTTTAACGGGCGCATCGTTTCCCGGCATGGCGCTGTTTCCGTTTGAAGGATACTGGATCAAGGCGACTTCTCTATGCGCCTCGGCCGGATGCACCTTGGTGTTTCCGCCGGTTCCGGCCGACAGCCTTCCGATCGGCAGCGACGGCAAGCCTGTCATCACCGGCGGAGGGCCGGGCACGGCGACGGCCGCGCCCGCGTTTCGCGCGGGTCCGGTCTTGCAGGCCTCCGGCGGAGGCCTGTCGGATAATTGGGCTGTGCAGTTGATCGTGACCTCAAGTGGCGGCGTAGACGTTGAAAACCTCGCAGGCGTGCGTCCTCCCTCCTCGCCGCAATACATGCTGTCCTCCTCCGACCCACCGATGGCGCCGGGCGCCGGCGCGATCGCGCTGACGTTCGTGGAGAACTCCCAGCGCTATTCGACGCTCTTCAAGTCCCCGGGCGAGGAGCCGACGTGGACGGTGGAGGTCACGAGCGCGTCCGAGGGCCCGGTGACGATCCAGCCGAGCGACATCTCGTCGATCCCGGGTAGCCTCCCGGTCATGATGCGGGACGAATCGACCGGCCTCGTGACTGACCTTCGCAAGGAACTCGCCTATACGTACAACTCCGCCGCCAACGAAACCCGCCGCTTCACCTTCGCCGCCGGTACCCTTGATCCGACTTGGCGCTCGTATGTCCGCTACCCGGAAATGATGTGCGTGGCGGGCCGTGTCTTCTCCGGCGCGCCCCGGATTCTCCATCCGCTCCGCGCCCTGCGCGACCTCCTCCTGGACTCCGCCTCCGGCCGTTTGATGGTTTCGCTGTATTATTCGTTCACACCGGTCTGATCTCCATCACTATTTGGACTTTTTTAAATATGAATTGCTCACTTCCTCCCCCCTTGTGGGGGAGGATTGAGGTGGGGGGTACCCCCCCATCCCAGCCTTCCCCCACAAGGGGGGAAGGGGTTAGTACCTGCGTTCGCTCGCCGTCTTCGCGCTCGGCCTGATCGCGTTTTTGGCGATTGCCCTCATCGGAGGCCTCGCGGCGGGCCGGCGGTATCTCGAAAGGCGCGCGGGGCCCGGGATGGCCGTTACGTCGCTGCGGATCGAGTTGGCGGGCGGCCTTGCGCTGCGCGCGCATCTCGTGCCAACCGGCGCGTTTCGGCTGGGCCGGAGCCGGGTCGGGTTCGACGAGATCCGGCTCCGCGGCGAGGTTTGGCCGCCCATGGAGAATTGCAAGGCCGAGGTGCGCGGCCTCGAGATGCGCGCGGCGCTCCTGCGTCCGGCCGCCGCGCTGGAGGCGCTCTTTGAGCTCGACCGCCTGACCGGCGTGACTTGCGGGTCGGTCAAAATCATATCTGGCAGCGTTTATCTCGGCGACACGCCTCCGATGCATCTCAGGCTCGATCACGCCGACTGGGTTCCTCCGCAAAACGCCGTCTCGATCCGCTTCGCCCGCCTCGACGGCCAGCCGATCCAACTGTCCGTGAGCGCGAAGAAGATCCAGGCTGGCCTCGAAGCAACGCCGGAAGTCTCCGTGTCCGGCGAATGGAACCTGTCCGGTCTCGATGTCACCGCGCTTCTTTCGCGCGTGGGCCTCACATGGTCGTCGCGGACGGACGTGGGCCTGCTCGAATTCGAATCGCAGGGTGACGACGAGCGCGAGCGCGGGCAGATCCGGATTTCGTCCTGGGTCCTGCTCGGCAAGACACACCCGCGTCCATTCCGGCTGGCCGTGCCGTCGGTCACTGCGGAGTTCGCGGCGTCCGACACCGAAATCCTGTTTGAGAGCGTCCACATCGACCGCCCGGCCTACGACATGCTGGGCGCGAGCCCCTCGCGGTTCCAGAATCTGCTCGCCGGCTCGACGCTCTGGTCCTGGCGCCCGAAAAAAGTCTCCACCGCGAAGGTCGACGTTTCCGCCCGACACGAGGCGCGCACGAGGGCGCTCCCGGACACGTTCGCCGTGCGCGTGTCGCGCCTCGCCATCGATTCGGGCGCCGCCATGGTCCTCGACCGCCCGGAACACACGTCGTTCGCGCTCAAAATGTCCGACTTCCATCTCACGCTCTCCGGCCCCGCCACGGTCCTCGGCCGGACGCCCAACACCTCGATCCGCTTCCGCGTGAACGACCGCAAAGACATGCAGTGGCGCGCGATCACCGATTTTTCCACCTGGCCCCCGCAGTTCCGCCTGACCGACGTGCGGTGACGCGGGGTCGATGCGCTTGAGCATTATGGCCTCCTTTTGATACAAAGCCTCATGCGACCCATGAGGCTGCGAGAGTCGCTCGGAGCGTGCTTTGTTGTCCTTCTCTTATTTGCCGCCGCTTGCGGCGCACCCGACCGGCCCGAGGCGCGGCCGATCCGGCTCTGGACGCACTGGGACGGCCGGGAGCTCGACATCCTGAAAGACGAGCTGGCCCGCTACGAGCAGGCGCACCCGGACGTGCGGGTGGATCTGGCGGCCCGTGTGTTTGACACGTTCTCCCTCGAAATCGAGCAGGCGATCCGCCAGGGGTCGCCGCGCGCGCCCGATGTGTTCACCGGCATCAACGACTGGATCGGGAACTTCGCCGAAAAAAATATTCTCGTGCCCATCGACAACCTCCCGGGCGAAATGCCCGATGAGTTTCTGTCCTACGCCTACGAGGCCGTGCAGTACAAGGGGAAACTGTACGCCTTTCCACTGTCGTACGAATGCATCGCCCTTTTTTACAACCGCAAGCTGGTGAAATCGCCGCCCGCGGCGTTTGACGCGTGGATCAAATCCGCCAAATCGTTCACTCGGCCGGACCAGGACCAGTGGGGACTCGCCTGTGACCTCGGGCAACCGTATTTCACCATGCCCTTTCTTCTCGCCGGCGGCTCGACCCTCCTTCAGCCCGATGGCCACCCCGCGCTGAATTGGCCGGACAAGATCCACTGGCTGGAACTGGTGGCGTCGCTGCAAAACGAGCATGGCGTCGTCCCGCCCCGGGTCAGCGGCGCGCAGAGCCGCGCGCGGGACCTGTTCGCGAGCGGCCGGGCCGCCTACTTTATCGGCGGCCCGTGGGACGTGCCGCCGCTGGTGGAATCGAAACTCGATTTTGGAATCGCGCGCCTGCCGAAAATGCCGAACGGCGTCTGGTCGCCGCCGCTGATCGGGGTCAAGGGCCTGTTCCTGACAGGCAAGGGCGACCGGCCGGAATCGCGCGACCTCATTCGATACCTGGGCCGCGCGGCGCTGCAGCGGCGGTTTGCGGTCGAGACGGCAAGAATTCCAAGTTTGAAGATCGTCTACGACGATCCGGTGATCGTGAAGAACGCGCATCTCATGGCCTTCGCCGACCAGGCCACCGTCGGTGAGGCGATGCCCAACGCCCCGGAAATTTTCGCCGTGTGGCGCCCGCTTCAGGACATGGCGTTCATTCCGCATCTCGAAGGCCGCGTGACGGCGGAGGCCGGCTTGGGCGCCGCGCAGACCGCGGCGGCCGAGGACATCCGGCGGTATCGCGCGGAACTCGCCTCTTGGTAGTCACGAAACTCTACGGCATCCTCGGCCATCCGCTCGGCCACACCCTCTCGCCGGCCATGCAAAACGCCGCCTTCCGCGCGGCCGGGATCGACGCGCTCTACGTGGCGCTGCCGGTCGAGCCGGCCCGCATCCGTCGCGCGCTCGCGGGCCTGAAAGTCTCCGGATTTTCGGGATTCAACGTGACGGTGCCCTACAAGGAAACCGTTCTTCCCTATCTCGACCGAATTTCCCCCGACGCCCGGGCCGTCGGCGCGGTCAACACGATCGTCGCCGATCCCCGGACCGGTCGATGGGTCGGCCACAACACGGACGTGTACGGCTTTCAGCGTCTGGCCGCGCGCGCCGGGATCCGGACCGCCGGGCGCCGGATTCTCTTGATCGGCGCCGGCGGCGCGGCCCGCGCGGTCTGCGCCGCGATCGGCGGCGCTGCGGCCTCGATCGACATCGTCAATCGCACACCGGCGCGTGCGCGGAAGCTTCGGGCGGCGATGCCCAAAAAAATTCAGAAAAAAATAGACGTCCTTTCATCGACCCCTATGTCCCACGCCTACGACCTCATCATCAACGCCACCTCCGTCGGCCTTCTTCGCGGCGATCGCCTGCCGGCGCCGGCATGGATTTTCGAAAAAGCGACCGCCGCGATCGACCTGATTTACAATCCGCCTCGCACCGATTTTCTGCGCCGCGCGCGCCGCGCCGGATGCCGGATCGCGGGTGGACTCGACATGCTCCTCTACCAGGGCGCGCGCGCCTTCGAGCTGTGGACGCGTCGGCCGGCCCCCGTGGCCGCGATGCGCCGCGCGCTCCTCCGGAAGTAACGCTGATGCCGCCCGAAGTCTGGACCGCCGTCATGGCGGGTCTGGGGTTGACGGTCGGCAGTTTCCTGAACGTCTGCATCCATCGCCTCCCGCAGGGTGTGTCGGTCGTTTTCCCGCGATCGAGTTGCCCGTCCTGCGGGCATACCCTCGGCGCCGCCGAACTTGTTCCGGTGCTCAGTTACCTGTTCCAGCGCGGCAAATGCCGGTCCTGCGGATGCCGGATCTCTCCGAGGTACGCGCTGGTGGAGATCCTGACGGGCGCGATTTTTGTTTTCTGTCACCGGTATTTTTTCCTTCACGGCGACATCGCGAGCGGCCTCGCCTATCTGTATTTTTTCAGCGTACTGGTGGTCGTCGTCTTCATCGATCTCGACCACTACCTGATCCTCGATGTCGTGACGTATCCGGGCATGGCGGTCGCGCTGATCCTCGCCCTGCCGGGCCATTGGCCGCTCGCGGCCGGCGCGCCGGTTCCGCGGCTCCTGGAATCGGCGCAGGGTCTTGCCGTGGGCGGCGGGATCCTCTGGCTCATTCAATTTCTGGGGATGCTGTGGTACCGTAAACAGGGTCTTGCGGCGATGGGTCTGGGAGACGTGAAGCTGGCGGCCTTCACCGGCGCTTTTCTGGGTCCGAAACATCAAGCCTATGCCCTGTTCATTTCGGTGGTGATCGGCGGAGTCGGCGGCATGCTGCTCATGCTGTCCGGGATCAGAAAGGGCAAGGAGTACATCGCCTTCGGCCCCGTTCTGGCCGCGGGCGCGGCGATCGCGCCGTTCTACGGCATGGAGTTTTATGAAGGACTGATGCGGATGATACAAACACTTGTTTCTCTCATCATGGAGCGCCTATGAACTCACTTCGATTGCTGACCGCGGGCGAATCGCACGGCAAGGCGGTGGTGGCGATTCTCGAAGGAATGCCCGCGGGCGTTCCCATGGATGTGGCCCGCGTGAACGCGGAACTGAAAAAACGCCAGGGCGGACATGGCCGGGGCGGGCGGATGAAGATCGAAAAGGACGCCATCGGTATTCTGTCGGGCATCCGATTCGGCCGCACGCTGGGCAGCCCCATCGCGTTCGAGATCCGCAACCTCGACTACGCCAACTGGGAAACAAAAATGGCCGTCGAGGGCGCGCCGCCCAAAGGATACGAGCCTGTCACCCTCGCCCGGCCCGGACACGCGGACCTCGCGGGCGTCCTGAAATTCGGACACGACGACATCCGCAACGTCATCGAGCGATCCAGCGCACGGGAAACCGCCGCGCGCACGGCCGCCGGGGCCATCGCCAAGGAACTCTTGCGCGCGTTCGACATCACATGGCTCGCGCACGTCACCCATCTCGGGCCGGTCGCGACCCGCGCGAGGAACTGGATCGACCCGCGCGTGCCGCCGGCGTTTCTGCGCGCGGTCGAATCGTCGCCCGTGCGGTGTGCCCACCGGTCCGCGTCGGGGAAAATGGTCGCGGCGATCGATGCGGCGCGGAAGCGGGGCGACACGCTGGGCGGCATCTATGAAGTTGTTTTTTTCAACGTCCCGCCCGGCCTCGGCAGTTGCATGCAGTGGGACCGGAAACTGGACGCGCGGCTGGCGTTCGGGATCCTCTCGATCCACGCGCAGAAAGGCATCGAGATCGGCGACGGCTTTTCGGGCGCGGTCCTGCCGGGCTCCCGGGTTCACGACGAGATTTTTTATTCGAAGTCCGGGGGATTCCATCGCCGGACGAACCGCGCCGGCGGCATCGAGGGCGGGATGACCAACGGCTCGCCCGTGGTCGTCCGCGGCGCGATGAAACCGATCTCGACTCTGCTCAAACCCCTCCGCAGCGTCGACCTCAAAACACGCCGCGCGACGATCAGCCGCTACGAACGGTCGGACGTGTGCGCGCTGCCGGCGGCGAGCGTGGTGGCGGAGGGCGTGGTGGCGTTCGTGCTGGCGGACGCCTTCCTGGAAAAATTCGCGGGCGACCATCTGAAAGACGTCGAGGCGGCCGTCGCGCATTTCAAACGGAGGATTCGCTGACGTATGGCCAAAGACAAATTCAAAATCCTGGTGATTCACGGCCCGAACCTGGACCGGCTCGGCAAACGTGAAAAGAACGTCTACGGCGAAATGACGCTCGAGGAGTTGAACGCGGAAATCGCAGCCGTGGCCGGAAAGCTCGGCGTCAATGTTGAGACCTTCCAGAGCAACAAGGAGGGCGAGCTGGTCGCCAAAATCAATACGGCCGGCGAGGCCTTCGATTTTCTCGTCGTCAACCCCGGCGCCTACACCCACGTCTCCTATGCGATCCACGACGCCATCCGCGCGGCCGACCTGCCGGCCATCGAGGTCCATCTGTCGAACGTGGGCGCGCGGGAGCCGTTCCGGCGCGTGAGCGTCGTCGCGCCGGCCTGCATCGGGTCCATCGCCGGGTTCGGCGCGTTCTCGTATCTGATGGCCCTCGAAATGGCCATGTCGATGCTGGAGGCCGACACCGACTCGGAGGCGGCCGGTCGCGAGTGACTGCATGACGAATCCGTCGAGCGCGTTTCAATCAAAATCCGACGCGGCCCTCTTCGTCGACCCGACCAGCCTGCGATACCTTACCGGCCTGCGATTTTCCGCGGGCGCGGCGCTGGTGGGCAAATTCGGCAAGGCGCTCCTCGTGGACGGCCGGTATTATTTCAAGGCCCGGCGCGTTCTGTCTCGCGGCTGGAACGTGCTGAAACTCGCGCCCGGCGCCGCCGAACTTGTGCGGCACATACGGAATCTCGGCGTCCGGCAGGTGTACGTCGACACCGAATCCATATCGGCCGCGCGGTACCGCAAACTCGTCGAGTCGGCCGACGGCCTCGCCGTTGCCGGCGCCGAGGGACTGTCGGACCGGATCCGCGCGGTCAAGCGGCCGGAGGAAATCCGGGCCATCCGCGACGCCGTGCGCCTCACCGACGATCTCTGGTCCCGCGTCCGCACGCACATCCGGGTCGGCATGACCGAACGCGAGCTTCGCGCGTTCATCATCGAACAGGCGATCCGGATGGGCGCGGAGGAGATGTCCTTCGAGCCGATCGTGGTGAGCGGCCCGGCGACGGCGGAACCGCACGCCGAAGCGGGCGACCGGCCGATCCGGGGCGACGAGCCGCTCATGGTCGACATGGGCGTCCGGCTCAACGGGTACTGCTCCGATTTCACGCGCACGCCCTTCCTCCTGCGCCGCCGGGCCGCGCCGCCCGCATGGTTTGTCCGGTTTTACCGCGAGGTGCTGGCGATTCAAAATCTGGCGTATCGTTTGATCGCGGGCGGCGAACGGGCGCCCGGCGCGGTCGCAAAAAAAATATCCGCACGGCTTCAAAAAAGGCGTCTTAAGACTTATTATCTCCACAGCCTGGGCCACGGGGTCGGCTTGAAAATTCACGAGGAGCCTTACCTCACGGAAAAGGGCCGGACGCTGGAAAACGGAATGGTCTTCACCGTCGAGCCCGGGCTCTACCGCGCCGGTTCCGGCGGGGTTCGCATTGAGGACATGGCGTGCCTCCTGCAGGGCCGGCTCGACGTTCTGACCCGGAGCACAAAGGAAATGGTTTGGAGGATATCCTGATGGCGCAAATTGGTCCCAACGAATTCAAGAACGGCATTACTATTCAGTACGAGCACCGCCTCTGCACGATCCTGGAGTTTCAGCACGTCAAAATGCAGATGCGGGCGCCGACGATCAAGACCCGCCTGCGCGACATCAAGACCGGCCAGGTCCTCGAAATCAATTTCCGGCAGGGAGACAAGTTCGAGCAGGTCTACATGGAGACACGCAAAATGCAGTTCATGTACGCGACGGACGACTCGCTCGTGTTTCTCGATCTCAAGGATTACGAGGAGAAGAACGTCCCGAAGACGCTGGCGGGGGAAGCGGCGAACTTCATTCCGGAAAGCGCCGAAATCTCCGTGAATTTCCTTGAAGGCAATCCCCTCACCGTGGAACTGCCGGCCGCGATGACGCTCACCATCAAGGCCTCCGAGGCCGGCGTCAAGGGCGACCGGGTGAGCGGCGCGACGAAACTGGCGACGCTCGAAACCGGCCACCAGCTCCAGGTCCCCGTCTTCATCCAGCCCGGCGACCGCATCCGCGTCGACACCCGGTCGGGAGAGTACATCGGCAAGGAATGAAACTCTCCGACGTTCGTGACCTCCTCGACACCGCCCTCGATATTCTGGGCGACTCGGCCGGTCGCGTGGAACTTGCGGACGGCCGCCGCCGTGTGCGGATCGGCCGGGTCAGCGCCTCCGGCGCCCCAAGTGCCGACGCCGTCTCCGGTCCCGAGGGAATGCGCGCGCCGCCGGAAGGCATCACCATCCGCGCGCCGGCCATTGGCGTGATCAGCCTGCGGGACAACCGCACCGACCGGCCGCTCGTCGAGCTTGGTCAGACGGTCACGCAGGGCCAGACGCTGGCGTTCATCAGTTCGATGGAGATCACGACCAAGGTGACGGCGCCGGCGGCGGGCGTGGTGGAGGAAGTTCTGGTGGATGACGGCGACGGCGTCGAATTCAACGCGCCCCTGTTGAAAATCATCCCGAGTGTTTAACAAGATCCTCATCGCCAACCGCGGCGAAATCGCGCTGCGGGTCATCCGCGCCTGCCAGGAACTCGGCGTTTCGACGGTGGCCGTCCATTCGACCGCCGACGCCGACACCGTGCCCGTCTCGGTGGCCGACGAGAGTGTCTGCATCGGGCCGCCGCAGGTCACCAAAAGCTACTTGAACATGCACGCCATCCTGACCGCCGCAAAACTCACGGGCGCCGAGGCGATCCATCCCGGATACGGATTCCTCGCCGAAAACGAAACCTTCGCGCGGCTCGTCCGAAACAGCGGGCTCGTCTTCATCGGACCCAGCGCCGACCATATCGCGCGGATGGGCCAGAAGGCGGAGGCGCGAAAAACGATGAAGGAGGCCGGACTGCCGATCCTGCCGGGCAGCGCCGACATGGTAAAGGACGGGGACGAGGCGAAACGGATCGCGGCCGACATCGGATATCCGGTCCTGCTGAAAGCCGCCTACGGCGGCGGCGGCCGCGGGATGCGCGTGGTCGCGAAGGAGGAGGACCTCGGCCCGGCCTTCGCGCAGGCGGCGGCCGAAGCGATGAACGCGTTCGGGGACGGCAGTCTCTACTTGGAGAAATTCATCGAGCGGCCCCATCACATCGAAATCCAGATATTGGCCGACCAGCGCGGCGGGGTCGTGCATCTCGGCGAGCGCGAGTGTTCCATCCAGCGGCGGCACCAGAAGCTGATCGAGGAGTCGCCGTCGCCCTTTCTGGCCCGCGACCGCGCCCTGCAGATATGCGAAACGGTCCGGCAGGCCATCGCGCGGATCGGATACGAGGGCGCGGGCACGGTGGAATTGATCGTGGACGAGAACCGCCGGTTTTATTTCATGGAAATGAACACGCGCCTCCAGGTCGAGCATCCCATCACCGAGGAAATCACCGGGATCGACATCGTCAAGGAACAAATCCGCATCGCGTCCGGTCAGCCCCTCCGGTTCCGGCAGGACGACGTGACCTTCCGTGGTCATTCCATCGAGTGCCGGGCCCTCGCGGAGGACGCAACGCTCGATTTCCGGCCCTGCACCGGGACCATCCAGAACCTGCATTTCGGGCTGGGACCCGGTATCCGCGTCGAAACGCACATCTATTCCGGATACCAGATCCCCGCCACCTACGACTCGCTCCTTGCCAAATTCATCAGCTGGGGGCTCACCCGCGCCGAATCGATCTCACGCATGCGCCGCGCCATCCGCGAAACCGTGATCGAAGGTCTTCCCACCACGCTCCCGTGGCACTCCCAGGTCCTCGTCGAACCCGATTTCGTCCGCGGCACCTACACCACCCACTACGTAGCCGAACACCGCCGCCTGCAGGACCCCGCGCCGGCCACCGGCGCCGGCTCAGGCTCTTAATACTTTCAGCGCGCGCTTGATGTCCGATACGCGGATGATCAGAACGCCCTTTTTCTCCCGGAGGCCCACCGTACCGTAGGCGTACTCGATATTGATCCGCGCGCGGGACAGCCGTTCGGCCAGGTCCTCCAGGGCGCCCCGGCGGTTCGAAAGTTCCAGCACCAGGACCTCGGATTCGACGACCAACTGGCCGGCCGATTCCAGAATGTCCATGGCCTTGTCGGGGTTCGACACCATCAGCCGAACGACCGCGTGATCGACCGTGTCCGAAACGGTCATGCCGAGGATGTCAATCTCGTGGTCGGCCAGATCGGACGACAGCTTGGCCAGCACCCCCGGCGCGTTCTTTAAAAAGACGGAAAGCTGCTTGCGGACTTGCATGACAAAGTCACCTCTTTCTTATGAAGTAGTTTCGGCCCGCGCGGCGACGGTCCTCTCAATTTCTTTTTCTCCCAGAAGCGCCGCGCGGATCGCGTCGGCGAACCCTACGGCGTCCCGCGGCCCGGCCGCCGTCACGATCGCACCGTCCCGCGCGACCGGATGCGCCGAAATGCGCGCGCCCATCTTTCGGAGGTTCGACAGTTCTGTGTGCCAGGCCACGGCGGTTTTTCGGGACAAAAGATACGCGTTGGCGAGGATCGAAGGCGCTACGCAGATCGCCGCGACCACACGTTTTGATTCGTAGGCCCTTCGCGCCAGCGCCTGGCATCGCTTGCACCCCGCCAGCGCCCTCGCGCCCTCCCCGCCGATGAAGACGACCGCGTCGAACTCGTCCCCCGCATCCGCGTGCGTCACGTCCGGCCGGATTCGCAGGCCCTGCGCGCCCACGCATTCCTCGCGCGACGGCCCCGCCACCGCGATGTCGGCGCCCCAGCCTTCCAGACGGAGGCGCGGCGCCAGATATTCGCGCTCCTGAAAATCGCGGCCGGCAAGAACAAAAAGAATCTTCTTTCCACCCAGCGGCATGTCGCCGACCTGCCGGCAAATCCAGACGACGGCGGCCGCCGCATCGTCCCCGACGAAGTCCGGCGCCGGGCCGCCCGCCGCCCGCTCCGTCTCCGCGCCCTTGCCGGTCCGGACCAGGACGGCTTTCGCGCCGATGTTTCGCGCCGCCTGCAGGTCTTCCGGGCGGTCGCCCACCACAAAACTGTCTTTGAGCGAAAGTTGATATCGCAGGGCGGCCTGCTCGAAAAGTTGCGTGCTGGGTTTTCGCTCCGCCGCGCCGCGCCGGTGTTCCGGCCGGGCCGAGGCGGGAAAATGGGGCGCATAAAAAACGGCGTCAAGGTCCGCGTCCTGTTCCTGCAGAACGCGCTTCATGTGATTGTGCGCGCGGAGCAAGTCCATCTCGCTGAGAACTCCCCGGCCGACACCCGCCTGGTTGGTGACGACGATCCGGCGCAGGCCCCGCTCTTTGAGGAGCGCCAGCGCCTCCGGCACGCCCTTGTAGAAGACGACCTGGTCAGGGTCCGAGATGTACTCGGCCTGCGGAACGAGCAGCGTCCCGTCGCGGTCGAAAAAAACGGCCCGCCTATGAATCATGCGCTACACGCGTCCCCGCCGCGCGGGGAATTCGCTCAAGCCCGCACCGCTCTCCTTCTCGGGCCTGGCCGCGACGCCCGGCCGCGCGTTCGGCCGGTCTGCCGGTCGCTGCGCGCGATGGCGGCGACGGCCGAATCGGCCGGCTGCGCCCGGCGCGATCGCGCGACCATGCGCGACACGGCCGAGTCCGACCGCTGGGCAATCCGTCCGGCCCCGGCGAGGCTTGCCGTCGACGAATCGGCCTGCCGCCGCCCGGCGCGCCGGAGGATCGCCTGAACCAGCCGGTCGATCCCGTCCGCCGCCTCGCTGATTCGCCCGGCCAGCATGTAGGCGGGCGTGGACACGAGGAGGAGCGACTCGTCGATGACGATCTCGTCCACCTGCGCCTTTTCATGCCGCGCGCCCATGCGCGCGAGGGTCTGGGCGGTGCCTTCGTCCATCCCGATGGTCAACCGCGGTTTTTCCGCCGCGAACGTTTTGGCGATGACGGCCGGCGCGATGCAGACGGCGCCGATCGGCTTTTTCGCGTCGAACATCTCCCGCAACAGCCGGTAGACTTCGCCGTCGATCCAGCACCGGTCGCCGTTCCACACAAAGTTCGACAGGTTCTTCACCGCGCCGTACCCGCCGGGCAGAATGACCGCATCGAGGTCCGACGCGCGGACCTCGCGGATGTCGCGAATCTGGCCGCGCGCGATGCGCGCCGATTCGACCAGGACGTTCCGGGTCTCGTGCGAGACCTGGGCCGTGAGATGATTGATGACTTCGCTCTGATTCTTGTTCGGCGCCATGCACACGGCCTGGGCGCCGGCCCGGTCGAGCGCGAGGAGCGTCAGGACCGATTCATGGATTTCGGAGCCGTCGAAGACTCCACAGCCGCTAAGGACCACGCCTACGCGTAACATGTGACAACACCTCCACGAGTTTTTTGTATTTCTTCAAGATGGCGGATCGATCTATATCCACTCCAATGAAAACCAAAACGTTGTTCCGGCGCCGCGCCTGTTCCTCCAGGTCCCACACGCCGGTCGAGTACTGCAAGAGCCACGTTTTTCCTTCCATATTCACGTAGCCCTTGACCCGGAACACCCCGTGGGGCAGGGCCTTCAAAAATCCGACCAGTCTCTCCCGGTTGAGAGACTCCCGTCGGTCGGACTGGATCACAAACGACACGAACGGATCGGCGTGCGGACGCGCCGCCTGGTCGGCGATCTCGCGCTTGCGCGCGGCCACGTCGAGGTCGATCGGCCGCAGCAGCCGCTCGAACCGGCCGCGGCAGTATTCGGTGCGGTAAATGAATACGCGCGGGTTGATCTCCCGGATCGCCTTCTCGATCGCCGGCAGCTCCCGCGGTTTCACAAGATCGCATTTGTTGAGAAGCACCACGTCCGCGGTCTTGATCTGGCACACGTAGTTGTACGCGAACTCCTTCATCAGCCCGAAAAACGCGCGGGCGTCCACCGTACAGATCACCGGCTCGACCGCCGTGCGTTCCTTGAGCGGCGGAATTTCGTAAAAGGCCTGCAGGATCCGCCCGGGCTCGGCGATGCCCGTCGATTCGATGAGGAGCCGTTTGGGTTTGTATTTTCGGAGCAGCGCCTCCGTCTCCTGGACGAAATCGCCCCGAATCTCGCAGCAGATGCAGCCGTTCGTCAGTTCCAGCGTGTTCAGGCCGCGGCGCTTGATCAGGCCGCCGTCGATGCCGACTTCGCCCAGCTCGTTCACCAGGACCGCCACCTTGCCGTCAAAGAGTTTGCCCTCGAGCGCGTTTCGGAGGAACGTGGTTTTGCCGGAACCGAGAAAGCCGGTCACGAGGTGGACCAGAGCGGGCTTGACCGGTTGTCGCGCCATCACCCCTCACGCCCCCCTCTCCCACGCCGCCTTCCGCCGGCCGTTACAGCTTTCCGCCGGGCTTGCGCGGTATGAACCGGCCGTATCCCCGGCGCCCGACAAATTGGTGGTCCCGCACGACCACCGCGCCGCGGCAGAGGGTTGTCTCCGGAAAGCCGTACATGTCCATGCCCTGGTAGGGCGACCAGTCGCAGTTCGTGGCGAGTTCCTTGTAATCGATTTTCTTGTGCGCCTTGGGGTCGATGACGATCACGTCCGCGTCGCTTCCGGCCGCCAGCGCCCCTTTGCGCGGGTGGAGGCCCATGAGTTTCGCGGGGTTGGTGGAGCAGAGGGTGACGGCGTGGTTCACGTCGAACTTTTTCTTGCGCACGCCGAACGTGTAAATCGCGGGCCACATGGTCTCGACGCCGGGCAGTCCGAAGGGAATCCGCCGAAAATCGCCGCCCCACATGGCCTTCTGCTTGGTCGTGAATGTGCACGTGTCCGTCGCGATCGTCGAAACCTCGCCGTTCTTCAGACCCTTCCACAGGCGCTCGTTGTCCTTTTTCTTCTTGATCTGCGGGCACGTCGCGTACCAGTGGCCTTTCTCGCGGTCCTTGAAGACCTCGTCGTTCAGCACGAGATACTGCGGGCACGTTTCGGCGTAGACGTGGACGCCGCGCGACTTGGCGGCCTTCACCAAATCCGCGCCTTCGCCGGTCGACATGTGCACGATGTAGAGCGTGCCGCCGGTCTGCTCGGTCCACATGATCGCGCGCTGGATCGCCTCGGCCTCGACAAAGTTCGGCCGGGACAGCGCATGGCCGTAGGCGCCGACCTTGTCCATCTCTTTGACGTACCGGCCGATCAGCACGTTGAGGACGCGTTCGGACTCGGCGTGGACGAGAATCTTGGCGCCGAAATCCCGCGTGTACTCGAGCGCGGCGTACATGGCGGCGTCGTCGCTCTGCCAGCCTTCCTTTTCATAAATCATGAACATCTTGTAGGTCGGCACGCCCGCGTCGATCATCTTCTTGACCTCGGCCGCCGCCTGGTCGGTCCACTGGATCACGATGCCGTGCAGGCCGTAATCGACGGCCACCTTGTCCCGCGCCTCCGCCATCCGGCGCTCAAACCCGGCGTACATGCCCTTTTCCTTGTCCTGCGTCGCGTAGTCGATCACGGTGGTGACGCCGCCGCGCGCGGCCGCGCGCGTGCCGGATTCGAAATCGTCGGAAGACACGGTGCCGCAGAACGGCAACTGCAGATGAACGTGCACGTCGATCATCCCGGGCAACACCAGCTTGCCCGCGGCGTCAATGATCGTCGCGCCGTCCGGCGACAGGTTCTTCGCGATCTTCGCGATCTTCTCGCCCTTGATGGCGACATCGGCGACTTTGCTCTCCGCGCCGGTATGAACGGTCCCGCCTTTGATGATGGTGTCGAACTGTCTGGCCATCGGTCTGCCACCCCCCTTGGGTTTGTTAGGACCCCCAGCCTACATGGAGGGCGGATGGGCTGTCAACCACAAGTTAGAGGGCGATCAGATTGAACGCCAGGTGACAGACCCCGCAGGAGGAGTAGATCGGAATGATGCCGACGGCGATGTGGTCCGAATAGTGCTTCATCCACTCGTCGGTCGACATCACCTGCGGCGTGGATATCTGGGCCATCATACCCATGTGAACGAGGCGTGTCTGCATGCCGCTCACAACTTCCTCGCCGATCATCAGCAGCGCGAATCGCGTGTCTTTCTCGGTGAGATTCGCGCGCTTCGGCGTCATGTAGCGCGCGATGCGCGACGCCATGCGCTTGTCGATGTCCAGCGCCGCAAATCCCCGCACGGGCCCGCTGAACTGGCTCGTCACGATCATCCCGTCCGGCCGCCATCCGTCCGGAATGGCGAACAGGTGGCTGCGCCGGATGTAGCCCAGATTGAGGTGATTGAAACTGGCCGTCAGCGAATCCATATAGGCATTCAACTCGGCGGCTGAAAGGGGTCGGATCTGCGCCTCCAGCCGGGGCACGGCGCACTCGGTCTTTTCCAAAGTCGGATCAGAAAACATGGCGATGGCCTCCTTTCACGAAGCAAGTGGTTTCATGTCCGCTGCCGGGCGCAAGCCCGCCCCCATCGCAGATCCTCGCATCGAAAACGCGCGGCGGATCAGCACCGTCGAAAATCCCTTCATGACAACTTTCACCACCGGATGCGGATGCCGCTGAAACACGTTCACGTGCTCAATCAGCCGATCTATGATGTAACTTTTGTGTTCGAAACTGTTCATGTCCGTTGCCTCCTTTTGTCTTCTGCTGTGTAATAGAGCAACGCGCGTACCGGATGCGTCCCCGGAACGGAATTGTTTATAATTCATTTCTGCTCTTAATGTTACAAATCGGCGTCACCGCCCGGCTTAAGTCTGCGAACGTATAAGAAACAAGACATTTGTTTCAGTAAATTGTACGCTGCCCGCCCATCGCCTTTCTCGTGGCGCCTCCTGACCCCACGCCCTATTAAGACAAATGGAAACGCTCCGAACCGACTCCGCTTGACAAGAGCCACATTTTGATTACAATTAGTTACAGACGTGCGCACAATGAAACTTGTGGTGGCGGACGCTTCATCGCTGATATTGTTGGCGAAGGCCGGCGTGATGGATGAGGTCTGCGGATCGTTTGAGGTTCATATCGAGGAATCGGTTTTCGAGGAATGTTGTTCGACCGATTCTCTGGAGAGATATCCGGATTCCGCGGCGATCAAGCGGTTGTGCGACCGGGGGCGCATCAGGCGCGCGTCGGCCGCTGCCGCGCCCGAATTGCCGTTTCGGCTCGGCCGCGGAGAGTCGGCCGCCATCGCGCTCGCCGTCAAACTCAAAGCGGACGCATTGCTGACGGACGACGGCAAGGCCATCAAGGCTTGCCGGTTTCTGTCGATTCCCTACACGACTTCGCCGCAGGTTCTGATCGATCTTGTCCGATTCAGGAAGATATCGGTCGATCGCGCGCGTTCGGCGATGAATTGCCTCCGGCTGGCGGGCCGGTACAAGGAAATCATCATTACGCAGTATCTGTTGATGCTGGGAAAGGAGGCGGAGAAATGAACAAACCGGTGACCGTTCGACTGCCTGCGCAACTCCTCGGCGAAATCGGCCGGCTTGCCAGGCGCGAGGGAACGAACAAGGGGACGATGGTGCGGGAACTTATGGAAGAGGCAGTCCATGCGCGCCGGACGGCCGCGGTTTTGAAAGACTATCGTGAAGGACGCCTGTCGGAGGGCGAGGCCTGCAGGGAATTGCGTCTTGACCGATGGGATTTTCTAACCCTGCTTTCGGAAAGAAATCTGGACAGAAATGTCGCCCTCGAAGATGCCCTGAATGCGCGGTCCCTGTCTGCCGGAAGACCCGGCGACAGGTACCGATGACGCCCATGTCATGCCACGCTGACCTATACGGTTGATGTCGCGACCGCTTTGTTTCAGGCGGTCAAACCGTATCTGGTCGCGCCGGTAGCGGACCTGAAACTGTACCCAACGGGCGAAATAATTCATCGGATTTTTTTCACGGGAATCTGTAAGTTGCTGATGCCCCCATGATATACAGCTTGCGGAGAGGTGTCCGAGTGGACTAAGGAGCACGACTCGAAATCGTGTGACCCTCGCGGGTCCGTGGGTTCAAATCCCACCCTCTCCGAGTACTGCGGCGCTCACGATTCCTTCTCTGATAACAGCAATTTAATTTTGTCCATCAGCGCCCGGTCTTCGGCGCCTTTGATAAATAAATCGATCGCGCCGGCCGCCAAGGCACGGTCTCGGACGTCGGGACTTTGCTGGGAAGTATAAATCAGAATCGGCAGTCCGGTTAATGTCGGAATATGGGCCAGACTCACTATGAAGTCGAGACCGCTCAGCCAGCCTGGCATGTTGATGTCGAGGACGATCAAGTCCGGCCGGTTCCTGGTCGTCGACCACTGACCCTTGACCGGCGTGGTTTCGCCGTCCGCCTCGTATCCCGCTTCCTCCAATCGGCCTTTGAGAACGTCAATCAGGTCCTGCTCGTCGTCGATGATCAGGATTCGTTTTTTAGCCATGTTTTGGAAGCCTCACAACAAAATTTGCCCCCGGCCGGCCGCCTCGGTCTGTCGCCTGGACGGTTCCGCCATGCGATTCGACAATACCTTTCACGATCGACAATCCCAGGCCGCTGCCGGATTTGTTCTGGTCCGGCATCTGCTTGCCCCGATAAAACTTATCAAACAACTTGGGCAGGTCGTTCTCGTCGACTCCCGGACCGTCGTCTTCAACCCAAATCAGGCATTCTCTCTCCTCGTCCACCACCCGCACCTCAACTTTCGACGCGGCAAAGCGGATGGCGTTTCGAACCAGATTTGTAATGACCTGTTCCATGCGGTCGGAATCAATGTTGAGGACAATCCCGGGCGCGGCGTCCACGGACGGATATTGAAGCCGGATGCCGCGCTCTTCGGCCGTCGGCGCGAGGGATTGGCACGCAGAACGGACGGGCTCATGAATGTCGGTCAATTGCGGTCGCAGCGAAAAACGGCCGCCTTCGAGCTTCATGAGATCGACCAAGTCGGCCGTGAGATGCTGGAGTCTCGCCGCACTTCGATGAATCATGCCCAGATATTTGGCTTGCTTCTCATTGGGCGCGTCGATGGTTCCTTTCAAAAGGTCGACGGCGCCCGCCGCAACAGCGATCGGCGAGTTTAACTCATGGGTCACCATGAACATAAAATCACTTTTCATTTTGTCGAGTCTCTCGCGTTCCGCGACCATTTGGTTGAAATGAGAGGCCAGGATCTCGAACTCATCGCCGGAACGGATGTCCACCCTCTGCACGGGGTCCCCCCGGTTCACACGGTCGGTTGCCGAGACAAGTTGATCAATGGGCCGCACGACGCTTCGGGTGATGAAATAGACGCTGAATGCGCCGACGATGACTCCGCCTAGAATCAAGGCCAGAATCCGACGCTCCGTCCGGTCAGCCGTTCGATGGGCGGCCTGTTCGGCCGAAACCAGGTTGCTTCTGATTTTGACCCGGATTTGTTCGTTTAGTTTCGAGTCGATTTCTCGCTGATCGTCGATGCCAATTTCCATCTCGTGGGAGGCGGCATTCCGCGGCTCCTTGATTTCGACGAGCTCCGTAAACCTGTCGTGAACAGATCGTATCCCCAGTTGAGCAAATATCCCCAGGAATACAAACAGGAACAAAAGAACACCAACAGCCAGCAACAATTTACGTCGTATTCCGAAGCGCATGATGATCATCCTTTAGTGGATTGGCCGCTCTTTTTAGAAACGCTCCGACAAACGGTGTAATTGTCGTAGGATGGGACGTCCCATCCTACGACAATTATCTGGCCTCTCACCTTCGGCTGTTGACCGCCCACCCACACATGTAGTTATCCGTTTTATCGGATTTTCACATCCAACGTCTTCGGCTTCGCATCCGCGCGCTTCGGCAGCACCAGCGTCAGCACGCCATCCTGGAACTGTGCGTCAACCTTTGCCATGTCCACCGTGTTGGGCAGACGGAACGACCGACGGTATGTTCCGGACGATCTCTCAATCAGGTGGTAATCCGTGCCATCCGTCTGTTTTTCCTCTTTCTTCTGCGCCTCAAGAATCATCACATCGTCCTCCACGGTGATCTTGATGTCGTCCTTTTTCAGCCCGGGCAGATCGGCTTTGATCAGCAACCTGTCCTTCTCCTCGATGATGTCCACAGCCGGGGACAGTCCGACCGCTGCTACCGGCCGCGCCGTTCCTCCGTCGTTGAATACCCGGTCCAACACCGAGTGAAAATCGAGCAAGTCCTCCATCGGACTGCGGCCTCCGTTGCGCCATTTGGTCAATGCCATGGTGTATTCACCCCCTGAATTTGTCTTACCCGTATAACGCAATACACGGGTTTACAGTGTCCAAATAATTTCGATCTATTTCTCGACGGACAACCCCCGTCTCATGGGAACATGATAAACCGGAGCGTCGCACCGGACAATCAGGGCAACATCTCAATCTTCTATCAGGGAATTCCTGATCTGTTTGAATCTATTCCCCCAGAGCATTGGGGTCTCCCCGATAGAAAAATCAGGGATTTCCCTATTCCAAGATGGCTTCCTGTACGTATAATGAAAGTGTATGAGGAAAACCGGTTCCAAATCCACTTCGCCAACGGCTCCAACGCGTATGGCGCATGCTTTACAGGCGTCCGAAGTCCGATACCGCCGGTTGTTTGAGGCGGCGCAGGACGGCATTTTAATTCTCGACGCGGGCACGGGCCGCATCACCGATGTCAACCCGTTCCTGATGACGTTATTGGGTCTTGGTCGAGACAAGTTTATAGGCAGGCGGCTCTGGGAGATCGGCCTGTTTCAAGATGTGGAGAAATCCAGAAGCGCGTTCAAACAATTACAACGGGACGGATATATCCGGTACGAGGATTTGCCGCTTGAGACATCGGACGGCCGCTACATCGACGTTGAGTTTGTGAGCAACGTATACCAGGCAGATGGCGCCCGCGTGATTCAATGCAACATCCGGGACATCACGGAGCGCAAGCATGTGGAAGTGGAAAAAGCCATTTTGGACACGGTTGAGGGAGAGCAACGGCGCATCGGACAGGATTTGCACGACGGGTTGTGTCAGCAATTGACGGGTGTGGCGCTTCTCGCCAAGGCATTGGCGCAGAAGCTGGCCGCCAGGACGCCGCCGGACGGCGCTTCCGAAGCGACCGAAATAGCCGAGTTGGTCAACCGGGCCATTGATCAAACACGCGATCTGGCCAGGGGTCTTTCGCCGCTGGAAATCGAGGACGGGGGACTCCTCCCCGCATTGCAAATTTTTGCCGCCACGATAGAGCGGCTCTACCATATTTCATGCCTGTTTACGTTTGATGAACTCACGGGAACTCAACATCCGTACAGGCCGCGTTTGGCCACGCATTTGTACCGAATTACCCAGGAGGCGGTCAATAATGCCATCCAGCATGGGAAGGCCAAGCACATACGCATTGGCATGACCACGGTTCACGACCGCGGGGTCCTGGCGATTCAGGATAATGGGGTTGGGATTGTGAGCGGTCATGGGAAAAAATCGGGCATGGGTTTGCGAAGTATGCGGTATCGAAGCAGGATGATCGGCGCGCAGTTGAAGATTGAAAAAGGCGCGGGCGGTGGGACCGTTGTCACCTGCTCATTTCCGTATCAGCCCAAGGCGAGGCCTCCCAAAGTATGAAAAAAATTCCGGTGCGTCCGGCAACGAAAGCCAAACAGGCGAAAGTTTTCATTGTGGATGACCATCCGATTGTGCGGCGAGGATTGGCCCAACTCATCAATCAGGAAGCAGATCTTGTTGTTTGCGGGGAGGCCGAGACGATACAGGCAACCCTGGACCAATGGGAGAAGTCGGCGCCCGATGTGGCGCTTGTGGATCTTTCGCTGAAAGCCGAAAGCGGCCTCGAGCTCATCAAGGACATCAAAGTCCGGTACCCCGCGGTTCCGGTACTGGTGCTGTCCATGCACGACGAGACATTCTATGCCGAACGTGCGATACGCGCGGGAGCCGAAGGGTATATCATGAAACAGCAGGCGAGCGACCTTGTTTTGGCGGCGATTCGGCGAGTTTTGGGCGGGGAGATTTACCTGAGCGAACCCATGGCGGCAAAAATTCTGCGGAGAGCCTCCGGGGAACAACCCGATCAACTGCCTTCGCCCATGGAGCGTCTCAGCGACCGCGAGCTGGAAGTGTTCCGATTGATTGGAACGGGTCTGGGAACCCGCAAGATTGCCGAACAACTATCCCGCAGCGTGAAAACGGTGGAAACCTATCGTGAGCATATCAAGGAGAAACTGGATCTGAAGGGCGCATCCGAGCTGACCCAGGCCGCGTTTCAATGGTTGCAAAGTCAAAACATGAAATGATGCCGGTGTTTCCCTGATAGAAGATTGCGTGGTTGCCCCGATTGAATCCCTTCGGCCGATGCCGTATGAAGAGGTGCAGGCACGTGTCCGGCAGACCATATCGCCTGTGATTGAATGGACACTCAGCCATGAAGGGGGATTCAAATGAAAACTAAACTGTTCCTGCTTTGCCTGTTCTCAGCGGCGCTCGCATTTCTTTGGCCTGTGACCGTTCCCACATCGGTCACTGCGGCGGTCGTACCGGAGTGGAAGATTCCGGCTGCCGCCCAAGGATTTTTGGGAACACTTTCGGGAGAAGTCGTCTCGAAGATTGAAGGAGAGAACACCTTTGTTTTAAAGGTGAAAGGAATTGCCAATGAGGCCAGGGAGAGCAAGGCGAAGAAGTCCGCCAAGCTAAAAGGCGAAAAAGCCCTGATCTTCATCAACAACAATTTCAAAGACGGAAAAATGACCCCGGACGAAACCCAGATCCAATTCATCAAAGAGGTCAAAAAGGGGGCCAAACTGGAAGTAGCCGTCAGAAGTGATGGCAATTCCCGGCTTCGGATGACCGAAGTTCCCAAGGTGATCAAAAAGTAGGCCGGAATTCAGGAATCGTGAAAGGGGGGAATGTTCAATGGAGACCGTAGCATTGCCAGTCAAGGCGTTGAATGCTCTTTATGTGGAGGACGACCCGGACCTCTTTACGTTGAACCGCAAGCTTATCGTGACGGACCGTCTAACACCGTGGCTGGAGCCTTACCATCTCCCGGAAGACCATTCGAAGGGTGATCGGTTTCTTTAGGCCACACTTAAACACACATGGAATTCCGGGCCTGTCCGCCTTGGGCGGCCGGGGCCGGAGGAACATCCATGACAGAAGGAGGAGTCAGTTGTATGACGACCAAAACCAAAATCCGTTTGAAACCTCTTGGCGACCGGGTCATCGTCAAGGTCCTCGACACCGAGGATGGCAAGAAGACCCCGGGTGGGATCTACGTGCCGGATACCGCCAAGGAAAAGCCGCAGGAGGCCGAAGTCATGGCCGTGGGAAATGGGAAGTACATTGAAGAGAAATTGGTCCCGCTGGACGTCAAAGTCGGGGATCGCATCGTATTCGGAAAATATTCCGGAGCGGAAGTCACTGTGGACGACGAGGAGTATCTCATTCTCAAAGAGAGTGACATCCTCGCCGTCATCGATTAAGGGAGGCGACAATCATGTCAAAGCAGATTATTTTTGGAGAGGAAGCACGTCGAGGACTGCTCGCCGGAGTGAACAAACTGGCGGACGCGGTCAAGGTTACGCTTGGCCCGCGCGGCCGTACGGTGGTGCTCGACAAGAGTTTCGGCGCGCCCACCATTTCCAACGACGGCGTCAGCATCGCCAAGGAAATTGAGCTTCGCGACAAGTTCGAAAACATGGGCGCGCAGCTCGTCAAGGAAGTCGCGTCCAAGACGAACGACGTCGCCGGCGACGGCACCACCACCGCAACGCTTCTGGCCCAGGCCATCGTGACCGAGGGCTTGAAGAACGTCACGGCCGGATCGAACCCGATGGAACTCAAGCGCGGGATCGAGAAGGCGGTTGAGCGCGCGGTTGAGGCGCTGAAGTCCATGAGCAAGAAGGTCACGAACAAGCACGAAATCGAGCAGGTGGCCGCCATTTCGGCCAACGGCGACAGCGTCATCGGCAAGTTGATATCCGAGGCGATGGACAAAGTCGGCAAGGACGGGGTCATCACGGTGGAAGAGGCCAAGTCGATGGAGACCACGGTGGATTACGTGGAGGGAATGCAGTTCGACCGCGGATACATCTCGCCGTACTTCATCACCCGCCCCGATACCATGGAGGCTGAACTCGACAAGCCTGTCATTCTCATCACGGACAAAAAAGTCAGCAACATGAAGGAGTTCCTGCCGATTCTGGAAAAAGTATCCCAGGCCGGCCGGGAACTTTTGGTCGTCGCCGAGGAGGTCGAAGGCGAAGCGCTTGCGACTCTCGTCGTGAACAAGCTTCGCGGGACCCTCAAGGTTGCGGCCGTCAAGGCCCCCGGGTTTGGGGACCGCCGAAAGTTCATGCTGGATGACATTGCCACCCTGACCGGCGGCTCGGTCATCTCCGACGAGAAAGGCATGAAGATGGAAAATGTCGCCATGTCGGATCTTGGCGAGGCCAAGAAGATCAAGATCGACAAGGAAAACACGACGATCATCGAGGGCAAGGGCAAGGCGGCCGATATCCAGAAACGGGTCGCCCAGATCAAACTTCAGATCGATGAAGCCACGAGCGACTATGACAAGGAGAAACTGCAGGAGCGGCTGGCCAAGCTCTCCGGCGGGGTCGCCGTTGTGAAGATCGGCGCGGCCACTGAAGTGGAACTCAAGGAAAAGAAGGCCCGCACGGAAGACGCCCTGAGCGCCACCCGCGCGGCCATTGAGGAAGGCGTTGTGCCGGGCGGCGGCGTGGCGCTTCTAAGGGTCGTCGAAATATTGGACGAACTCAAGTTGAGCGGGGACCAGCGAATCGGCGCGCAGATTGTCCAGCGCGCAATCCAGGAACCCCTTCGGCAGATCGCCGCCAACGCGGGCGAGGAAGGCGCCGTCATCGTGGAGCGGCTGAAGTCCGAGAAGAACCACAACGTCGGATTCAACGCGGCCACCGGCAAGATCGAGGACCTGCTCGCCGCGGGCGTCGTCGATCCGACCAAGGTCGTCCGATTCGCGCTTCAGAACGCCGCTTCCATCGCCGCTCTCATCCTGACCACCGAAACCCTTGTTGCCGACGAACCGGAAGACAAGACCGGCAATGGTCACGGGCGCGGCGGAATGCCCGATATGTAATCAAGATTGGTTTCTGGAATTTGCGCAACTTGACGGCTAGATTCCGCGGAAATCGGTCGGCCACGGATTACGCCGGCGACGAGCCGCCGCTGCGATCGGAGCTGTTCAGTCGCGACCAGATGGACCAGCATGGCAAGACCCTGGCGGGCTCGCACAAGTTGGGTCTGGGGCGCGCCCCGGGACGGCTCCTGGCGCGGCTGGCTGAGAATGAAAGCGTCCTGATTG
>Ga0156236_126_pt1 | contig 190535 bp, 156 predicted proteins | sample RifCSPlowO2_12_FD_107883 | JGI IMG/M metagenome (GOLD analysis project Ga0156236, IMG submission 107883) | Candidatus Lindowbacteria bacterium RIFCSPLOWO2_12_FULL_62_27
GGTGAATTGTGGAACACCGCTCGGAAAAATATGAACGTCTCGACCGCGTTCGGCCAGAACATCACAAAGGCGAGCGACAATTCGGTGAAGAGCGCGATCAACAACCAGAACTATCAGCTCTCGACATCGAGCGGCCGCCACACGTTCTCGACATTCTACCGATACCAGATCACGCAGGAAAAGACGGCGGCGACGGGCGACCGGCGCAACGCCAGCAACGGACTCACGTACGGCCTGAAGGAGATTCCGTGGAAAGTGTTCCTGTATCCGAAGAAGCCCTTCTCGACCGACCTCACGCTGAACGCGACGCGCACGCGCGACAAATCCATCGACGCCGCGGGCCGGTCGCACCAGCGGCAGTATGGGGCCGGCGCGCAGACAAAGGTGAACGACGACGAGCGGCTCAATATCGACTACAGTCTCGGCCTCACGGACAACGACAACGTCAACAGCGACATCCGCACGATAAACTGGAAGTGCGCGTACGTTGTGCAGAAGTTCATTCAGGATGATGGGAGTTTCACGCTGTCGTACACGTCGAACAAAACGGAGGAGGAGATCACGACGCAGAACTACCGCGAAGCGGTCTGGCGCGCGGACGCGGCGCTGAAATGGGGCGGCCCGGCGCCGGAGGTGGTGGCCAAGCGCGACGAGGCGGAGGCTGCGGTGAAAGAGATTCTGAACGTGTACGCGGAAGAAGACATATTGAAATTCATGCAACGCCTCAGCCCGAACTTCAAGGGCGACCGGATCGCCTTCGAGAATCAAGTCCGCGCGTTGTACGACCGCGTGGACGCGATCAAGTACGAGGGCGTGTGGGCATCGGGGTTTGTCCCCGGAGACAACGTGATCGAACTGACGTTCCGCTGGCAGCGCCGCTGGCGCGTGTATGCGACCGGCGCCGAAGAATCCGCCACGGGCGTCGCGCTGTTCCGTCTCGAAAAGTCCGGTGATAAATGGCTCCTGCAGGAGATCCGCGAGACCAGCCCACTTTTCTAAATTCGACCCCGCCGGACACATTTTAAATCGTAGAATGGGAGAACATTGATTTCAACTCTGCGAAACAAATTTGACATCGGCGAATAGTGCGATAGAATAGAGGCGTTCGGATACTCGGGTAGGTTTCTCGTCCTTGGGGGAAGGTCCAAAAAGACAATCAAACGTGGAGATTTTGCGGTTCGGCTGGAGGTCTGAACCTCGTCAAGTTGTGTATCTAAAATCACATTTAGAGTGTGATTTTTTATACAGCGGGGCATTTTTTCGTTGCGGGGTCATATATCATAACCTCTTTATATATAGAAGATTACATTGATTTCTTGGCGGTTGGATGCCCATGCTCATTTATTGCTGAATAAGACGTATACGGGAGGGAGACAGGGGGGTCATGGTGGAGAAGAAGCGGGTGGTTTTGCAGTCAATTGTGCTGGTTCTCATAGCGACTGGTCCGGCGGTCGCGAGGGAGGATGGTGCGGGCACGACGACTGCGGATTTTCTAAAAGTGGGCACTCAGGCCCAGGCGCTGGCGCAGGCGGAGGCGGTGACGGCGCTGGCGGACGGCATTTCGTTTGTGTCCTACAATCCGGCGAGTGTCCAGATGAAGAGCATGACGCTTACGGCGACGCATGCCCTGCTCTACGAGGGCGTGTCGCTCGAAGAGATCGCGCTGGGAATCCCGTTTGGGCCGAAGGCCGGTTTGGTGATCCGCGGAAACGGCATCGTGTTCGACCGCACAGAGCGTACGGACCAGAACGGCAATCGTCTGGGAACGTACGGCTCGACGTCGTTTGCGGCCGGAGCCGGTTTCTACGGGCATGTGGGGCCGCTGTCGCTGGGCATGTTCGGAAAGACCATCCGTCAAAAGATCGATGCGCATGAATCGTCGGCTGCGGCGGCCGATTTTGGGGTCCGGTACCTGACGCCGCTGCCGGGTCTCTCTCTCGGCGCGTCGCTTCTCAACGTCGGCCGGCCGGCGACGTTTATTGCGCAGCAGGACGAACTGCCGCGCGCGGCCCGCGCCGGGATCGGCTATCATCTTGGATTTTTGAAACTCGGCGCGGACGCCGTCCAATACCGGGGCCAACCGGTCCAGGCGGCCGCCGGCGCGGAGTTGACGCTTTTCAGCGGGTTGAAGCTTCGGGCGGGCTACCGCACGAAAACGCCCCTGACCTCCCCCTACAACGCCGGGATCGGGTTTCGGTTCTCAGCGCTCGATCTCAGCTACGCCTACAATCCGGGTGACGTCTTCGGCGCCGCCCACCGGCTGACGGTGACGGTGCGGTGACCCTCCTTCGCCTCTCCATATTAATATATATGGCGCTGGGGGTCGGCGCGTGGGGGTGGGCCGCCGACCTCGATGCAGCGCGGTTTTTGCACACTCCCAAGGACAGCCACCTGATCGATCAGCCGTTGCGGATATCGGCGCAATTGACCGAAGCCGCCGGCGTCTCCTCCGTGCAACTCTTCTACAAAAGCCCGGACCGGGCAACCTACACCGTGAAAACGATGCAGGCGTCCTGGCAGGCGGACCTTGCGCCGGGGGAACTGTCGCCGCTGGGGCTCAGCTACTTTTTCGAGGCGAAGTATGCGGACGGCCGGGCGTACCGGTCGCGGGATTACTCGACGGTCCTCTTGGTGGTCCCGCCCGCGATCCGGGAGATGCTGTACCGGGACGACGCGAGCGGGACGGACGTGAAGGTTGTGAAGGACGAATTGATCCTGAAACTGGACCCGGCGATGGCGCCGGAAGTTGTCCCCAACGCGATCAACCAGCTTATCCTGCGGCACAACGCGAAGGTTCTCGGCGTGGACAACGGGTCGCGGCTGGTCCGGATGCAGATTCCGTCGACGCTCGATCTTAAGGCCGTCCTCGCCGATTTGTCGGCGCAGAGCGCCGTCGCGTACGCGCATCCGCACGGACTCTACGAGCCGGTCCTGACGCCCAACGATCCGATGCTGGAGGAGCAGTGGGCCGTGCAAAAAATGCGGCTGCCCGAAGCGTGGAACACGACGACCGGCGACGTGAACGTGATTGTCGGCATCATCGACACGGGCCGCGACCCGAACCATCCGGACCTCTCCGGGCAGTTTCTGCCGGGCTACGACTATTACGCGAACGATCCCGACCCGTGGGACGTCGGCGGCCATGGCACGATGGTGGCCGGCGTGGTGGGCGCGATCGGGAACAACGGCACGGGCGTGGCGGGCACGAATTGGAAGTGCAAGATACTGCCGTACCGGGTGGGGGACTGGTCGCTGTCGATCTGGGCGATCGTGCAGTCGTTGCGGGACGCGACGGACAAGGGCGCGCGCGTGATCAACATGAGTTTCGGCGGATTCGGCGGCTGGCCGGCGATGCACGACGCGCTGAAGTACGCCTACTCGAAGGGCGTGGTCCTGATCGCGGCCGCCGGCAATTCGTACACGCAAACGCCCGTCTATCCGGCCGCCTATCCGGAAGTCATCGGCGTCGTGGCGACGAACCGGTCGGACCAGAAGGCGTATTTTTCGAGTTACGGCAGTTGGGTGGACGTTTCGGCGCCCGGCCAGGAAATCCTGACGACCACGGTCGGCGGCGGATACAAATCCGTCAACGGAACATCGTTCGCCTCGCCCTACACGGCGGGCCTCGCCAGCCTGCTTCTGTCGGTGAACCCGACGCTGACCAACGAGGAAGTCCGGGAGATTTTGCGGTCGACGGCGGTCGATCTCGGGTCGGCCGGCTTCGACAACGTGTTCGGCTATGGCCGGATCGACGCTCCGGCCGCTGTGATGGCGGCCCGGGGCGCCGCGGCGGACGACACGCCGCCGGTCATCACGCATTTTCCAGTCCGCGAGGTGGACCCGGGAATTTCGGTGAGCGTGCTGGCCGCCGTGACCGACAACGTCGCCGTGCACAGCGGCATTCTGTCGTACCGTCGAAAGGGCGACGCGACGTTCACCGAGTCGATCATGTCGTATCTGGGCGGCACGCTGTACGAGGGCGTCATTCCCAAGTCGACCGTCGAGCCGCCGGCGGTCGAGTACTCGCTGCGGGCGCGGGACGCGAAAGGCAACTGGTCGTTCACGCCGGTCTACACGATCGCGATGAAGGACCGCACGCCCCCGGTGGTTCAGCACACGCCGCCGTCGCAGGCCGATTCGGGCCTGCCGATGACGATCGCCGCGACCGTGACCGACGACGTCGGCGTGAAGTCGGCGACGGCGCATGTGCGGATGCGGGGAGAGTCCGGGTACACGGCGTATGAAATGACGGCGGGTCCCAACCAGCAGTATCAGGCGACGATCCCGGGACCGGCCGTCCGGATGCCCGCCATTCAATATTATTTTTCCGCCACCGACACCGCCGGCAACCAGCCCCCGACCGGCCAGCCGGGGAGCGCGGCGGCGCCGCACGAGGTCAAGGTCGTGTACGTCGACCGCACGCCGCCGTTTGTGGCGCACGATCCGGTGGCGGCCGCGCAGCCGGCGCATCTGCCAGTGCGGGTCGAGGCGCGAATCACCGACGACGTCGGCGTCGCCGGCGCGACGCTGTTCTTCCGGCCGCGCGGAAAGCCTCTCTTCGACACGGCGCCGATGATGCCGTCCGGCGCCGACTCCTACATCGCGCTCATTCCCGCATCGGCCGTCGTGTCGCCGGCGGTTGAATACTACATCGACGCGACCGACTCCGCCGGCAACCGGCCGGCGGGCGGCCGTACTCCCGGATCGGCGAGTCTGCCGAACGGGTTTCCGGTTCCGGCCGACACGTCGCCTCCGACGATCCGGCACACGGCGCTCGGAACGCCGCCGGACGCGCTGATCGAGGGCCTGCCGGTCGTGGTGTCGGCGATCGCGCTGGACAACCACGGCGTTCAGGCGATGCGGCTGCATCACAAACCGGCGGGAGCTTCGTCGCATTTCGTCCGGCCGATGACGTACACGCTGTCGAACCGTTTCGAAGCCGCGCTGACCGAAAAGGACGCGGTGGGTCCCGCCATTCATTATTATCTGGTCGCGTCGGATTCCGACGGCAACGAAACGACGTGGGGTCCGGCCGAAGTTCCGGTGCATGCCAAAGTGGCGATCATGACGGCGGCAGGCGACACGCGCGCGCTCTGGGCGCCGGGCGCGGATCAGGTTTTGTTCAAGGACCCAAAGACCGGCCTGTACGCGCGGATGGCCGTCCCGCATTTCGACACCGCGCATTTTTCGTGGTCGGCCGACCTCACGAAGCTCGTGATGGCGGGCCGGTCGGGCGATTCGTGGCTGGTCTACGTGATCACGCTGGAGGATTCCATTCCCAGGGCGCACCGGGTCACGGACGGCGATTGGCTGGATCTTTATCCGAGCTGGTCGGCCGACGGGAAGTTTTTGTTGTTCGCGTCGAACCGCGCGGGCGAATGGGACATTTTCATGAAACCGGTGGACTCGGACAGCGACGGCATCCCGGACACCGGCGGGGCGATCGTCAAGCTGTCGGCCGACACGGGCGCGCGCGGCAAGGGCGATGTCCTCGGCGTGGCGCGATTGGCTGCGCCGGGCGCGCTGGAGGTGGTGCGCGGGAAGGTGCCGATCATCGGCGGCGTGTTTGCCCTGGTTCAAGCCGATCAGATGACCCAGGCGCCGGCGGAAGGATACCGAATAGAGGCAGCGCCGGAGACGAACCCACAAGAGACGACGCTGATCGAGAGCGTGAACGGGTTGAAAACGATACTGTTCGACGCCAAGCTGGGCGAGTGGACGCCGCCCTCGGATACGCCGGGAAAATATTCGGTCTGTTTGCACGCGCAAACGTCCGGGCGGTCTGCCAGGGAATGCGTGACGGTGTGGGTTCCGGGTCTCGCCGTGACGCTGGAGGCGAAGCCGACGGAGATGTTCCCGGACCAGGCGACTGTGGAGGTACGCGGCGAGGCGCGATATAACTTCGGCGCGCTGGGCGCCGGCTTGCCGGTGACGATCTGGGTGCTCGGGACCGGTAGGTCGGTCAGCGCGGTCACGAACGCCTCCGGGCAATTCTACGCCGAGCTTCCGGCGCCCAGCGTTCCCGGCGAGTATCGGCTGCACGCGGCGGTCACCGACACGTGGGGCTTGATCGCGCGCGCCGAGACGCCGATTACGGTGAAGGCCAAGAAAATCGTACTGACGATCGATCTCGACCCCACGGAAACATTCGCGCAAGAACCTGTCCGCGCGTTCGGCCGCGCGGTCTATGAGGACAGCCTTCCGGTGGTCAACCGGGAGGTGACGCTGGAGATCAAGGAGACCTTCAGGAAATATTTCGCGCTCACCGACTCGACCGGCGCCTATTCGGTTCCGGGCGTATCGGCGGGCAAACCGGGGCTTTACCATGTCCACGCGCAAGTGTCCGACAGTTTCACCAGCGCGGTCACGCACGCCGAGCTGCGGCTTCGCGGGCAGGCGGTGGAGCTGACCGAGCAACTTTTACCGCCCGTCGTTTTCACCGGCGCCTACACGTCGGTGTCGGGCACGGCGGTTTACCGGACCACGCGCGCGCCCCTTAAGGACGCGCCGGTGGCGATCTCGCCGTCCTGGTATCCGGAGCCTGTCTCCGTCCGGACCGACACCGCCGGCCGGTATCTCGCGCTGATCCAGGCGTCGGATCGGGCCGGGACGATGCCGGTGCAGGTCACGGCCGGCGACGGGTTTGAAACCGCGAGCGTGCAGCGCGACCTTGTGATGCTGGATTTTTCCTACGGAAATCCGTTGAAAATCGAAGTGACGATGCGGCCGGATTCGCCGGCCGTCTGGCGCGGGCGGCCCTTCGGGATCACCGGCGACGCGATCTATGTCTATGCGGACCGTCGCTGGCCCGTCGAGGAAGGCCGCGTGGACCTCGCGATGGACAGCGTTGGCCCCTTGGGGACGCTGTCGTTGACGCGCGACGACGGCGGCCGATTCTCCTGGAACGGCGCCGCTCCTCGCACGCCGGACACCTACCGGATCCGCGCGACGGTCACCGACCGGTTTGAGCTGAAAGGCCGATCGGAGACGGACCAGGTGGTGAAGGACCGGCCGCTGATCGTCAAGGGCTTTGCCGACAAGACCGATCCGTACCGGATGTTTCTCCTGAATTTCTTCGGGCACCTGTACTATCCGGACGGCGGCGCAGTCGAAGCCGCGACGGTGAGCTGCACGTCGAGCCCGCCGGGATATGAAAAAGCGGTGCAGGACTATTTCGATCCCTCGTACGACGGATACTTCGTCATGCAATTCTTTTCGCCGAACAGGGTCGACACGTACACGCTGCAGTTCCGGGCGGTGGATTCGTACGGCGGAACCGGGGAGACGCAACTCATCGCGACGGTGCGGCCGCTGAACGTGAAGGTGACCGCCGGCGTATCGGACTCGATCGTTCCGGCCCGCCTGACGCCGACGGTGCGGGGCAAGGGCATATACATTGAAAATCAGATCCAGGTGGTGGAAGCGCCGGCGGCCATCCGGTCGACGACGGGGTCAGGCGCGGTCTGGACGGGAAAAACAAACATTCTCGGCGAATTTTCGAGCGTCGCCGCGCTCCCGCGCGCCGATTTCGAAACCTATCAGCTCACCGTGGACGACGGCCTGTCGGCGGACACCGCGGAAATCGGATTGACCATCCTGTCGGACTCCATCGTCATCGACGCGCATCTGGACACAGCGATCGTGCCGGACGAAGCGTCGTGGTTGAAGAGTCTCCCGCCGCCGGCCCGGGTTTGGTTGACGGCGCGGCCGCGGCATCCGAAAGGCTATGCGCTCTATCGCGAGGGCGCGACGCGCGTGACCGTGACGAACGCGCTGACGGGCGGCGCGGTGTGGGAGACGGCGTGGACGGCGGCGCCTCTGGGCGAGGGGAAGGACGCGCGGGAGCGGGACGAGGTCGCGGTCCCGGTTCCGACGAGCGCCGGAGAGTTTCGCGTCTCGATCTGGATGGAGGACCGCTACGGCGAAGGCGAAACGTCGGTGCTCCTGACGGTCTACACGCCGAGCGAGCCGAAAGACGATCTCGCGCTCGAACTGAATCTGGACACGAGCGTCGTATCGCCGGGCGCGGTGGTGACGGCCTGGGGCACGCTGGTTTACTCCGGCCTGTCGACCGGCGATCAGGACGACACGGTATTGATTGAGAATAGTGTCTCGAAGGAACACTGGGAAGGCGTGTATCGCGCGACCGAAAAGAAATTCACGCGGGTTTTTTCGGCGCCGGCCGCCACGGGCGCCTATCCGATCGTGGCGTCGAAATGGCACAGCGGCAAGCGGGCCGAGGATGCCGAGATTTTGTTCGTGGTGAAGGGCACGGATACGCCGCCGCCTCCACCGCCTCCGCCGCCTCCGCCCCCGCCGCCTCCGCCCCCGCCGCCTCCGCCCCCGCCGCCTCCGCCGCCGATCAAGCTCATCATCGTGACGGTGCCGGCGCTCTACATGGCCGACCCCGGCGATCCCGTGGCGGTGGAAGGGTCGGCGGCCTATACCACAGGCGAGGATGTTTACCCCGGCGTGGCGACGCTCTATCGGGGTTCCACGTCGATGGCGACCGTGATGCTGTCTCTGCACGGCCGGTTCCGGTTTCCGGAATTTCCGGCGCCGTCGGCCGTGACGGAATACGAGGTCGTGGTGGAGGACGGCACGCGCGCCGGCCGGGCCACGTTCAAAGTCGTGCCGCCCCCGCCTCCACCGCCGCCCCCGCCGCCGCCCCCGCCGCCTCCACCACCGCCTCCGCCCCCGCCGCCCACGCCGCCCGCGCCGTACGTCAAGCTCTATCCGGTCCAGTCGCCGGACGGCAAGTACGTGGCCTTTTCGGGCCGGAAGGTCGGGACGACCGATTCGCTGAACATCTACATTCTGGAGACGGCCAATCCTGCGGCGATCATTCCTTTCACGGCCGAATACGCCAACGACCAGTTTCCGGCATGGTCGGCGGACGGAAAAACAATCGCGTTCGGATCAAAGCGATCCGGAAATTTCGACATCTGGTCCAAGCCGGTCGACGGCAACGGCGACGGCAAGCCGGACAGCACGGGCCGCGCCGCGCAACTGACGCGATGGGAAGGCGAGGACAACAAACCCACGTGGTCGCCGGACGGCCGCAAGATCGCGTTCCATTCCGACCGCGCCGGCAACTACGACATTTACGTTCAGAACGCGAGCGGTTCAGGCGAGCCTCTGCGGTTGACGGAGAACGCCGCCTACGACGCGCATCCGCACTGGTCGGCGGACGGGAAATACATCACGTTCCACTCAAACCGCCGAGCGAAGGAGAGGCTGGCGGACGGAAGTTCCGAGAAGACGTCGATCGGCCTCGTGCTGGACGAGAGCAGCAGCGTGGACGACGAATCATTCTTGAAGCTGTCCAGCGGCGCCGGCCGGTTTCTCGAGAACCTTGCGGCGGGCGTGTCGGTGGCGGTGACCAAGTTCGACCAGCGCGTGAAGACGATACAGGATTTCACGGAAGACAAGAAACTCTTGACTGAGGCCTGCGGCACGAGAACCTTCGGCTGCGCGACGGCGATCTACGACGCGCTCTTCGAATCGCTGGGCCGGCTGGCGGCGCGGCCGGGCCGCCGGATGGCGCTGTTGGTGTCCGACGGATGGGACAATTCGAGCAAGAAAACGATGACGGACGTGATCCGGTACGCCACGGAGAACAACATCCAGATATTCGGGGTGTTCGTGTCCAACGCTTTGTATCCCTCGAACCCGGAGCCGTTGCGGATTCTGACCAAGGCCACGGGCGGCGCGCTGATCGAGATCGACGATTTCGGCGGCGTGACGTCGGGGCTGGAGCATGTGATGAAGCTGTACGACGAGCTCCTGGGTAATTTCAACATCTGGTACGCGCCGGCCGAAGGCGGCGAAGCGCGGCAACTCACGGACGACCTGGCGGATGACCTGTATCCGGCGTTCAGCCCGGACGTGAAAAAAATCGCGTACGTGTCGTTCCGGAGCGGCAAGGGCGACATTTATGTGATCCGGTTCGACCCGACGACGCCGGAATCGCCGCAGCGCCTGTATCCCCCGGTGGCGCGGATTTCGGCGGACACCAGAGCAATCATGAAGTTCCCGCTGGCGTTGGATGGCGGCGCGTCCTCCGACGCCGACGGCAGGATCGTTGCCTACCGTTGGAGTTTCGGCGATGGGGGTCTCGGGGGGGACAGCATCGTGGGTCACGCTTACGAGAAGCCGGGTCCGTATACCGTCACGCTGACGGTGATCGACAACGACGGACTGATCGATGAGGACAGCGTGCAGATCGTGGTCGACACCGCGCCACCGGGAACGGGCAAACCCTGTGCCCCCAATCTGTCGTCGTTTCAGATTGTCTTCCGTCCAAGCCAGACGCCGATGCCGACCGGATATGTCGGATATCCGTTTGTCCTCCATGACGGCGGCGTGTACAAGATGTTTTATCACGTGCGCCGGGACTACGCGGGATCGCGGGCCGACCTCGAGAAACTCGGTATCGACACGCCTCCGGGAGAAATGCCGAACTTCTCCCATAACATGGTCTCTTATGCCGAGGGCGAGGACGGTGTTCGATGGACGCACCGTGGAGTTCTGGACGAGACATACGGGGTGGCCCATGTCGGACAGGGTATGGCGCTTGCAAGGGTTGGAACGCGTCTGGATCTCATCCAGGAGGACTATCCCAAAATTCATATGAAGCGATTGGCGTCCTATCTCACGTACCGTTACCAGACCGCGGAGGGCGCCTGGAGTTCCAAGATCACCCTGCTGGAGGGAACGGATGACCCCAAGAGCTGGGAGTCGACCATGACTCAGCGAACGGCCGCCTTCTTGACATCCTCCGACAGTCTGACGGCCCGGCTCTGGTACGGAGGTCTCAACAGCACGAGCGAGTTCGCGGACCATCCGCAGTCGATCGGCTTGGCGAAACTCGATTGGGACGAAAGCGGGCAAAGATGGAGAGCCCGCAGTCGGGAGCGCGTTCTTGCCGCGAGCGCCGAGCCCGGCCATGAATTCGAATCGGTGCAGGTGATGTATCCCTCGGTCCGCCAAATCGGGTCGGACTCTTATGTGATGTACTACCTCGGTTACCAGCATCCGGAAAAAACCTCCGTATGCCGCGCGTACAGCGCCGATGGGATTGCATGGGAAGGGCGCGAGAAATTGTTCGACGCGACCCACCTGCCGGCGCAAGTCAGCGACATCACAAGCGTGCAGCTTTTCAGCGATCCCAAGGACGGAAAGGAGTATCTGTATCTGACGGCCGTGGTGGGCGGCTACGAGCATGTGGCCAGAATGGGGTTTACCTGCGACCGGACCGGGATTCCGCCGAATGCCATGTGCTCGCCCGACACCGATCGCACCGTCGTCGGGACCTCGGTGAAGTTTGACGGCCGCGGGTCGAGCGACCGCGACGGCGTCATCGTCGATTACCGGTGGGAATTCGGCGACGGATCCACGGCGTCCGGGCCGCAGGCCAGTCACGCTTATCTCCAGCCCGGCGTGTATACCACGTGGCTGACAGTAACGGACAACGACAACCTCTCGGATTTCGACACCTGCCGGGTGGAGGTTCTTTCCCCTCCGGACAGCGCAAAGGGCCTGTACGTGAATGACGATCGGATTGTGGGGGACAAGTTCACTTATGCGGCCGGCAGCGATGAGATCGGCGACGGCACGCGGTTCCGGCCGTTCCGAACCATTCAGAAAGCGATGTCTTTGGCACGACCGGGGGATACGATTTTCGCCGACATCGGGCTCTATCCCGAACAGGTGGTCATCGACAAGGATCGCATCTGGTTGGAAGGCGCCGGCTCATGGAGCGCATGGGACCAGACGGTGATTGATGCGGGCGATACGTCTGCTGAACAGAAGGCCCGCGGGTTGTACGCGTCCGATCGTGTCGGCCTGGTCCTGCGGAATTTTGCCGTCCATCACGGATTCACCGGCATCGAGTGGAGAAACGTCGATTCCTCCTGGATATGGGGCGTCGCCGCGCGACACAACGGCGGCCACGGGATGCGTCTCCACACGAATTCGGATTCGAATCTTCTGTGGGGGATCATCTCCGAATCGAATGCGGCGGCCGGCCTGATTCTGGACGGATCGTATCAGAATCTACTGACCGCCTGCGCGTTCGGACAGAATACGGCGGCCGGCGTGGAGATCCGGAACGGCCGCGGGAACCGCGTCGTCCTGAACGACATTTACGAGAACGACACCGGCGTCTGGATTTCCGGCGGGACCGGGGACCATGTGATTTTCAAGAACAATTTCAAATCCAACCGGGTCAGTTACATTTCGAACGCCGCCGGCGGTCCTCTGTCCGTGGCGCGCAACTGGTGGGGAACCACGGATGAAGTCACGATCCGGCAGAGGATGGCCGGGTCGGCCGCGATTCCGGAGTTCATTCCGTACAGGCTCGGGCTGGTCGACACGCCGGAGGGCATGGACACGGTGGCGCCCCGCGCGCCGGCGGAGATCCGCGCGGAAACGACGGCGCAGGGGGCGATCCTGATTCGGTGGAGGAATCCGGATGTGGACGAGGAATATCCGGGATCGCTCAGCGGGTTCACCGGCGTGCGGATCTACCGCCTGGTGGATCGGCCGGACACGACGCAGTGGGCGTCCGAGGCCACGTTGCGGGCTCGCGTGCCCCAGCCAGGCGCTGAGTTTTTGGACACGGACGTGCAGCCCGGCCGCGCCTACTATTATCGTCTGACATCGTTGGACGACGCATGGCACGTCAATGAGTCATGGTTTTCGGATACCGTCAGCATCAGCGTGCCGGACTCCGGGAGGTTAAGACCGACGCTCTCGTGGTATCCGTCCGGCGGGCAGGGAACCGCAAAGTCGGAGACGTACCAGTTGCGGAACATGTCGAAGAACCCGCAAGACGTGGCCGCGGGCGTCATCGTGGGCGTGTTCGTGATCCGCGGCGCGGAATACGTGGAAACGGCGTATCTCGACACGGCCGCCATCGGAGAGATGGCGGCGGTCGACACGCGCGCGGTCCGGCTGACGATCGTCACCAACGCCGCCTGGGAGGCCGCGCAGAAGAACGCCTCGGTGACGGTCGAGCTTCGCGTCGTGCAGGAGCTGAATTGGCCGGAGAAGAATGTGGGAGTGTCGGGGCAGTACAGGCTCGTCAAAGACGACGCCGGCCCGGTGGGTCTTTCGAGCATGTCATACGTAGTGTCCGACGAAGTTGTTGAGTTGGGGGCGCCGGGCGCCGTTCGGCGCGATCACAAGGCATTCATCGAGATCAAGAGCGTCGTTTACAATCCGGATAGCTCCGGCATTCTGATGGACATGTATCGGTCCATTCATGATGGATTGTACTTGGCGGAGGCGCGCATTCCCGGTGGCGCCGCGAGCGTCGAAACCTTCGGGACATATTCGGTCCTCCATCTTACACAGATTCCTATCAAGAACGGCGAATCGGCGGCGGTGCGATTGGTCCTCGGCATGGACTTGAACCGGCAAAGCGATATTGACCTGAAAGCGATCGCCCAAGACATCCGCATGACAGAGTGGAGTCCGGCGGGTGCGATGACCGTGGAAGAAATCTCTGATGCCCCGGGCGGCGCGGCGTTTCAACGACGGCGCGTCATCCGGGGCGCGGTCCCCAAGTCCGACCTCTCGACTCGTGTGACGTTCTTTGATGTCACAAACGGGAGGCCCCGGAAAATCGCCGAAACCCGTCTGTCGGACAGCGGGGCATTCGAGCTGGCGGACATCTCCGATTCGGTGAATGACGTGGTCGTGCGCGTGGACCGACGGGCGTCATTCCCGCATTTCTCGCGTTTGAAACTTGATGAGGACAGGGTGACGTACCTTTTGGCCAATATCGAGCCTGCGGAAATTGACGTGAAGAGAGGCCACAGCCGAATGGTCGATTCGCCGGAGATCCGGCAGGAAGTGTCGGCGGGAGAAGGTACGGAGAAGGCGCGGATCGATGTGCCGGGTGGCGCGATCGACCGGCCGTTTTATATCACTCTGCGAGAACCGGACAATATCGAGGAGATACGCGCCGCCGCGCCCGCCGGCCGGAGGCTATTGGCCGCCCGGGAGTACGTGCTGGTGGACGCGCAGACAGGCGAGGAGATTCACAGCGGGTTCCGCGAAAAAATCCGCATCGCGCTGTCACTGGCCGGCCTGAGATCCGGCGAGATGGCAAAAATCGCCCACTACGATCCCGAGACCGGCAACTTCAACGAGGAGGCGGCGGTCGTGGATGAGACTGGCGGAGAAGTCGTGTCCGACGTCGACCATTTCTCGATCTACGTCTCGCTTGCGTCTCCGGCGCCGGCGGCCCCCGCGCCGACGTACACGGATTTTTCGGAACTCTTGGTGTATCCGAATCCGTATCTGGCCACCTATGGGACGAACCGGGTGGTGTTCGAATACGTTCCGGCGACCGCGAAAGTAACGATTTACGCGGTGTCCGGCGATCTCGTCCGGGAAATCGAGAACGAGGGGTCAGGCGACGTCAACGGGTCCGTGCGCGGAAGCGCCGCCACCGCTCACATCGGCTGGGACCTCACGAACCGCTTCGGCCGTCCGGCGGCGAGCGGGATGTATTTGTATTTGTTGAAGGACACCGCCGGCCATGTGCAAAAGGGCCGGGTGGGTGTGGTACGATGAAGTCGAATACGGGAGGCTGGACGATCATGAATCGATATTGCATTGGCGTTTTCGTATGGCTTGTTGTTTGCGGCCCGGCCCTGGCCGGCGATCCGCAGGTGTCGCCCTTCCGGTGGCGCGACGCCGACATGCCGCTCACCTACCGTCTGAACGTGTCGGCCGTGCCCGAATACATGCGCGGCGTCTTCCTCGAATACGGCCGCATCGGGATCGACGATTGGGCGAAGGTTGAGGGGGCGAGGCTGACGTCGTGTTATCGGGGCGCCACGGCGTCTTCGGAAAAGACGGATGAAAAAATCTTCGCGCGCTGGAACACGCTGCCGAGCGGTATCGGCGGCTGGGCCTACTATCCTCCCGTCGGGTTCATCGAATACAACAGCCGGTATGCCGACAAGTACTACGCCCAGCGCGACAATCTGCGGAATCTCACGCTGCACGAAAACGGCCACGCGATCGGATTCCCGCATTATTTCGAGGACGACTCCGTCATGGCCTACAAGTACATTCCAAACCTGACCGATTTCGACCGCCGGCTGATCCTGCTGAATTATCCTGGGCAGAAGATAACGTCGGAGGCGTGTTGCGCCAAGTCCGACACAATGCTGGCCGCATCGCAGCGGTCGGAGGGAAAGTCGGCGACCGGCCACGGCCAGTGGTGCTATGCGTCCTGGCTGGACCGGAAGTCGGATTTTGAGATGCCCGGAGGTGGGCCATGAGCAGATGGATGTGTGTGTGGATATGCGCGATGGTCTGGACTCAGCCTGCGGCGGCGATCCATCTCTGGAACATCGAGCTTCCGACGATGGCCCGGGAGTCGCGGGCCATCGTTTACGGAGAAGTCACCGGCACGAAGAGCTTTTACGATTCCGGCCGGGGAGAAGTCCTGACGGAAGTGGAGATGAGTCTCATGGAGGCTCTGAAAGAGGACACGGAGGTGAAAGCCGCTGCGCGGTTCGTCATCGCCGGCGGAGTCCACGAAGACGTGGAGTGGGCCGGCCCGGGCCTGCCGAAGCTGTCGCGCGGCGATGTGGCGGTGGTTTTTCTGGAGAAGCTCGACGGCCGATACTGGCCATACGGCCTGCCGCTGGGGATTTTCAACCAAACTGTGACCTCGGCCGGCAAGGCGGTATTGAAACGCGATCTGACGGACGCCCATGTGGTCCATATGGACGACACCGGCGCCGAGGTTCCCGTGAAAGTGAACTACTACGGGATTGATGGATTCAAACAAAAGATACGCGAGTATCTCGGCGCCGCGCCGAAAGCGGAGCCCGGCCTGAACGAACGATACGCGCAGTCAGACGCGGTGGCCGCCGGCCGGGTGACCGGCGTGCGCGTGAGTCTCACGTCCGATAGCCTCGTTGAAACGCAGGTGGACCTCAAGCCTCACCAAATCCTGAAGGGCGACACCCGCGCGATCTGGATCATTCGCGTGGAGGGCGGAGAACTGCCGGATGTGAAGTACGAATCGTACGACATGCCGGCGTTTGTTCAGAACGGCGAATACCTCGTTTTTCTGAAAACCACACCGGCGGGATTGTCGCCGATCGGCTCGGCGGGAGCCGTCCCCGGCCGCCGCCGCTCGGATGGGCGTTTCGAAATCCTGACGCCGGACGGCCGGATTCTGCTCTTGGATCAGGTGGACTTCGGAGCGAGATAATCGGCGCCGGCTTGCCTCGTTCTTGACAGCCGTCCGGCTGCCACGTAGGTTTGCCGCATGGAACAGCACCAGCCCTACGAAAAACTGATCAGCGTCTGCACGAATTTCCGTGAAGAGGGGTCGTGTTGCGCCAAGCGCGGGTCGAAGGAAATCGTCGAGGCGCTGAAAGAGTACGTGAAAAAAAACGGATTGAAGGGCCGGACGCGCGTGGCCCGGTCGGGGTGCTTTGGGCTGTGCGAAATGGGTCCCAACATCGCCGTCTATCCGGACGGCGGAAGCAACGGGACCTGGTACAAGGGTGTGCAGATCGGCGATGTGCCGTCGATCATTGAAAAACATATCGCCCACATGCGCACGTGAGTTCGGCGCCTGGGCGTCCCTGTTGCGGACATCGGTGGGTCTGCCATCCATGGCAAACCTGACCCCGGAGGCAACAGGGACAGTACATCCTGGGCGTCCCTGTTGCTTGGGATCGGAGGGTTCGCCATCCTTGGCGAACCTTGGGCTGAGGCAACAGGGACAGTACATCCATGTACGCGGGTGTAGCTCAATGGTAGAGCTCTGGCTTCCCAAGCCAGTGACGTGGGTTCGATTCCCATCACCCGCTCTGTCATGAAGGCGGTGCAGTTTCATGAGCATGGCGGCGTGGAGGTGCTTCGGTACGAGGACGTGGAGACGCCCAAGCCCGCCGAGGGAGAAGTGCTGGTCAAGGTTTCCGCCTGCGCGCTGAATCATCTGGACATCTGGATCCGCAACGGGATTCCCGCTTACAGAATCCCCATGCCTCATATTTCCGGCTGCGACGTGTCCGGCTGGGTGGAGGATCCGGCCGGGAGCGGGTTGCGCCGCGGGCAGCGCGTGGTGCTGTCACCGGGCGTGTCGTGCGGGCAGTGCGAGTGGTGCCGGGCCGGGCACGACAATCAGTGCATGGAGTTCAAAATATTCGGCGCCGGCACGCAGGGCGGGTATGCCCAATACTGTGTGGCCCGCGCGTCGGATTGCGTTCCGCTTCCGGACGAGCTGGGCGATGAAGAGGCCGCGGCGTTTCCGCTGACGTTCGTCACCGCATGGCACATGCTGTTCACACGCGCGAACCTCAAGTCGGGCGAAACTGTTCTGGTCATGAGTGCCGGCAGCGGCGTGGGATCCGCCGCGCTGCAGATGGCCCGCTGGGCCGGCGCCCGCGCGCTGGCCACGGCGGGCACGGAGGAGAAGGCGGACCAGGCGCGGTCCATGGGCGCCGAGCAGGTGCATCTTCCCGAGCGGGGCCGCATCCGGGACTGGGCAAAGGAGGTCACGGGCGGCCGCGGCGTGGATGTCGTGTTCGAACACGTGGGCGGTGAGACCCTGATCGAAGGTCTGGCGAGCCTCTCGAAAAACGGGCGGCTGGTCACTTGCGGTTCGACCGCCGGCGGCACGGCCGCGCTCGACATCCGTTTTTTGTTCATGCGCCAGCTCACCATCCTCGGGAGCATGATGGGCACGCGCCGGGAGCTGGAGCAGGTTCTGAAACTGGTGGCCGCGCGAACGTTGCGGCCGGTCATCGACCGGACGTTTCCCCTTTCCGAGGCCGCGACCGCCCAGCGGTGGATGGAGGCCCGCCGGAATTTCGGAAAAATTCTTTTGCTCCCGGAAGGCTAGGCGAATTTGCTTGTAACTTGAAAAACGCCGTGTTAGGGTGTGGCTTCAATTTCGTCAGAAAGATGTGAAACTCCCTGCCCTGAAGGACAGCTTCAGAGCGAAACCAGAGGGAAGGTCGGATGAGTACGAATCGATACGAGTGTGTGCTGATATTTGACGTGCAGGCGACGGACGCTGTGCGGGAGGGCATTCTCAAGGAGCTGACGGCGCTGGTGGATGGAAGCGGTGGCGGGGTCGTTGAGACCGTGCCGTTCGGCATCCGCACGCTGGCCATGGAGCTGAAAGGCCGCCGGCGCGGGGATTACCGCATACTGCGGTTTCAGACCGCCGGCGACGTGCTTCAGAAGATGGACCGGATGTTGCGGCTCAAGGAGGAAGTGTTGCGGTTTTTGATCACGAAGTATTATCCGCCCAAACCCAAAAAAGAGAAGCGGAAAAAGTTGCAGAAACCGGAGATCGCCGGGGCGGAAACGGAAGGAGAAAAAGCGGATGGCAAATCTGAACAAAGTGCTGCTGATCGGCAACCTGACGCGCCAGCCGGAGCTTAGGTACACGCCCGGCGGTTCGGCCGTCACGACGCTGGGGGTTGCGGTCAACCGGCGGTTCAAGGATTCATCGGGGGCGTTGAAGGAAGAGGTCACGTTTGTGGACGTGAGCGTGTTTTCGAAGCAGGCGGAGGCCTGCTCGCAATATTTGCAGAAAGGCAGTCCCGTCTTCGTCGAGGGCCGCCTTCATCTTCGCAAGTGGGAAACACCGGACGGCCAGGCGCGCACCAAGCTGGACGTGACGGCCGAGCGGGTACAGTTTCTGAGCCGGCGCGGCGACGCGCCGTCCCGAGTGGCCGAGCCGGTCCCCGCGGGAGAATCCGCGGAGGCGGCGCCGCCGGCTCCCGATTCGGATCTTCCTCCCGACGACGACGTTCCATTTTGAGCGGTCGACGCTAGAGAGCGAAAAAAGAGGGCAGGTCACAAGAAATGGTTTTCTTAAGAAAGCGCAAGAAGCGCCAGTGCGTCTATTGCATGACGCAGAAGGATCCCTATTATCTCGATCTCGAGAGCATTGAAGGATTCGTGAGCGACTCGAAACGCATTCTCCCGCGGCGGGTCACCGGAACCTGCGCCAAGCACCAGCGAGGGTTGACGAAGGCCATCAAGCGCGCCCGGTACCTTGCGTTCATTGCCTACGTGCCGATGGGGGCGTGAGGCCGTGCAGAAGATGATCCTGAAGAAATACGTTCCCAACCTGGGCAACGAGGGCGACATGGTGACCGTGAAGGAGGGGTATGCCCGGAATTATCTATTGCCGAGAAAGCTGGCGGTGCCGGCGGGCGAAGGGGCGCTGAAAGTCGTGGCGCAGGAGAAGCGTGGCCGCGAGGCCCGTATTCTCAAGGAGCAAACCGACGCCCGCGTGCTGGCGGAGAAAGTCTCCGGCGCGAACGTGACGGTGACGAAGCGCGCCGACGAAGACGGCACGCTGTACGGCGCCGTGACGACCGCCGAGATCGTGCACGCGCTGCTGGGTGCCGGCTTTCCGAAATTCAATCCTGACTCCGTTCACATCCACGTTCCGATCAAGAAGGTCGGAGATCACGCCGTCGAGGTTGTCCTGGCCAAGGGAATCGCCGCGCAGCTCAAGGTCGCCGTTCAGGCCGCCGTGTAAACCATTTCGGGAGGGGGTGGGGCTCGTGCAGACGGGGCAATTGCGCATTCCGACGGTTCCACCGCACAATCTGGACGCGGAGGAGGCGGTGCTGGGCGCCGTCCTCATTTCGCGGGAAGCCGTTGCGGAAATCATCGAAATCTTTTCCGACGAACCCGTTTTTTACAAGCCGACGCACAATCTGATTTTCGAAGTGGTCCGCGATCTGTTCCAGCAGGGTCAGGCGATCGACACGCTGACCGTTTCGGAAGAATTGAAAAAGCGCGGAGAGATCGACCGCATCGGCGGCCTGACCTATCTGCACGGCCTGACCATGGCCGTACCGACGGCCGCCGCGGCCTCGAACTATGCCCAGATCGTGCGCGACAAATTCCTGCTGCGCCGGCTGATCGACGCCTGCGGCAAAATCAGCGCCGAAGCGATGGCGGACGAGGACCTGGTGAGCGAAATTTTGGACCGGGCCGAGTCGGATATTTTCAGTCTGGCGGACCTTCGCATTCAAAAAAGTTTTGTCACCCTCGTCGACGCGCTGTCCCGCAATTTTGAGGAACTCGAGCAACTGAAGGCCCGGCGTGAGCTGGTGTCCGGTCTGCCCACGGGCTTTAACGAGTTCGACCGCATGACGACCGGCCTTCATCCGGGGGACCTCTGCATCCTGGCGGCGCGGCCGAGCGTGGGCAAGACCGCATTCGCGCTGAACGTGGCCGGCCGGCTGGCCATCCATTCGGGCAAGCGCATCGCGTTTTTCAGTCTCGAGATGACGGTGGACGCGCTGGTCAAGCGCATCCTCTGTTCCGAAGCCCGCGTTCCGCTGCATACCATTCGCCGGGGCAACGTCAGCGACCGCGACTGGCGCCGGCTGACGGACATGGCCTCCAAGATCATCGACCGGACGGCGCCGCTGCACATCGATGACAGCACGAACCTGACCGTGCTCGACATGATGGCCAAAGCCCGGCGGCTCGCCACGCGCGGCGACGGCCGGCTGGACCTGATCATCGTCGATTATCTCCAGATGGTGGAGCCGTCCGGCAAATTCGAGAACCGCCAGTTGGCCGTCGCCGAAATTTCGCGCGGGCTTAAGAGGCTGGCGAAGGAACTCAAGGTTCCGGTGATCGCGCTGTCCCAGCTTTCGCGACGCGTCGAGGAGCGCGCCGGCATGCGGCCGCAACTGTCGGACCTGCGGGAATCCGGCTCGCTCGAGCAGGACGCCGACCTTGTGGTTTTCCTGCACCGCGATGACGGCGGCGGTCCGGACAAGAAACCCCAGACCGGCACGTATCCCGTGGAGCTGATCATCGGCAAGCAGCGGAACGGTCCGGTGGGGACCGTCAATCTGGTCTTTTTTTCGGAAATCACCCGATTCGAGAACTACGTGGCCGACACGCGGGTTGCGGATGTGGGGGCGACTGTCTAGCAGGATGACCAAAGTCCGAACCCGTTTCTTCTGCGACGCCTGCGGGTACGAGACGGTGAAGTGGATGGGCCGTTGCCCGGGCTGCGAGGCCTACGATTCGATGGTCGAGGCCGTGCAGGAACCTGCGGCATCGGAAGACGCGGCAGGCCATCAGGCCGCGGCGCCGCTGAAATCTCTCGGCGAAATTGCCTCCACCGAACGTGAACGGATTCCGACCGGGTGGGGCGAGGTCGACCGGGTTCTGGGCGGCGGGATCGTGCCGGGAAGCCTGACACTCCTGGGCGGGGAACCGGGAATCGGAAAATCGACGCTGCTGTTATCCGCCGGTTTGCGCCTTGCGTCGGCCGGCCGGCGGTGTGTCTACATCGCCGCCGAGGAGTCGGCCCCCCAGGTGCGGATGCGGGCGGACCGAATTTCAGAAAACAACCCCCCGCCGGAATTTTTCGTCTGCGAAACCTCGGACCTCCCCGCCGCCTTGAAGGCCACGGCCGGCGCCGCCGTGGTGGTGCTCGATTCGATCCAGACGGTCCGCGTCCCCACGCTGCGGTCCATCAGCGGCTCCGTCCTGCAGATTCGTGAAAGCGTGTTTCGGATCCAGGAGGCTGCCAAGCCCGGTGACGGGGCCAACGGGCCGGCGTTTCTTCTGGTCGGCCACATCACCAAGGGCGGCGAGATCGCCGGACCGAAAATCCTGGAACACATGGTCGATTGCGTTCTCGCCTTCGAAGGCGACCGGCGCATGGGCCTGCGATTCTTGCGCGCCCAGAAAAATCGGTTCGGTTCGACGGACGAGATCGGCGTGTTTGAGATGGGCGGAAAGGGATTGGAGGAGATCACCGACCCCGGCGCGCTCTTTCGGTCGGCCGGCCCGGACGCCCATCCGGGCGTGGCGGTGTCGAGCCTCGTGGAGGGGAGCCGGGCCTTCCTCGTGGAGATCCAGGCGTTGACGCAGGAGGTGAGTCTGGCGATGCCGCGCCGCGTCGCCACCGGCGTCGACCCCCGCCGGCTGCTTTCGATTCTGGCGGTGCTCGACAAGCGCGCCGGCGTCCGATTGGGAACCTCGGACGTTTTCCTGACCGCCGTCGGCGGATTTCTGGCCCGCGAGCCGGCCGCCGATCTGGCCGTCGCGATGGCCATCGCCTCCGCGGCGCGGAATCGGCCGCTGCCGGCCACCACCGCCTTTGTCGGGGAAGTCACGCTGACCGGAGAGCTTCGGCTGCCTCCCTCGCTGGACCGCCGCGTGGGCGAGGCCGCGCGGCTGGGATTTGGAGAGATCGTTCTGCCGGATTCCGCACGGGGCCGGGCGGGCAGGCTCGCCGCCGGAGGCGTTGACATTATATACTCAAGAAGTATAGTTCAGTGTGTGGAAAAGTATGTACGATAACGTCTATACGTTTTTCCACCGGTTATTCCTCCGAGTCTCGGAGGGAAAGGCATAAGAATAATGGAAAGGGGGTGAGGGACACGTGTTATTCATCATTCTGCGTGTCACTTTTGTTTGTCTCACCGCATCGTTAGGAGGCTTGCTGGCGTATTGGGACAAGATTCAGGCAACCGTTCCCTATGGCGTTCTCCTGGGTCTTGGCGTGGGTCTTTTGGCCGTAGGGATCGAGTTTGTTTTCACGCGACTGAAGATGGCGCACATTTTGACGGTCGTGCTGTCACTCCTGCTTTCGGTTTTCCTGACCGACATCCTGCTTCTCTTCCCGTTGATACGTGGAGAGTTTGCCGTCCGGTACTATGCCGGCGCCATTCTGATCGTTTTCTACGTATTGCTTCTGATCTGTTACACGAAGCGGAGGGAGATCGAGGAGATCTTCACGAGTCTGGGGATCCTCAAGGCGCGGGAGACGAAGTACAAGATTCTGGATACGAGCGCCATCATTGACGGGCGGATCGCGGACATTTCGAAGATCAAGTTTCTGGAAGGGGAGATTCTGATTCCGAAATTTGTGCTCAACGAATTGCAGCAGATCGCCGACTCTTCGGAGACGCTCAAGCGGAACCGCGGCCGGCGGGGACTGGACATTCTCAACCGCGTCCAGAAGGAAATCGACATCCCGGTCCGGATCGTCGACACCGATTTTCCGGAACTCGTCGACGTCGATTCCAAGCTCATCAAGCTGGCGCAGCATCTGGGCGGCAAGGTCGTGACCAACGATTTCAACCTGAACAAAATTGCCCAGCTTCAGAACGTGGCGGTTCTCAACATCAACGATCTGGCCAACGCCCTGAAACCCGTGGTGCTGCCCGGCGAAGGGCTCAACATCACGATCATCAAAGAGGGCAAGGAGCCGAGCCAGGGCGTCGGGTATCTCGACGACGGCACGATGGTGGTGGTCGACAACGGGCGACGGTACATCGGAAGCAACGTGAACGTGGTGATCACCAGCACGCTTCAGACGTCGGCCGGGAGAATGATTTTCGGTAAACTGGCTTCACACGTGTAACGCGCCGTTTCCCTCATGAAACGGCGGGCGGCGGTCACCGGGATCGTGGTGGCGGCGGGCCGCTCCAAAAGAATGGGCCGGCTGGGCGACAAGACATGGATTCGGATATCCGACCGGCCCGTTCTTTTTTATTCCCTGAAGGCTTTTCGCGCGGCCGGTATTCGCCGCGTTGTGATCGTCGTTCGGCCCGGCTCGGTCGAAGGGACCCGCCGTCGCCTCCGGTCGTTCTCGCCGGCGAAGCTTCCCGATCTGACGGTGGTGGCCGGCGGCCGGCAGAGGCAGGATTCAGTCTGGAACGGGCTTGAGGCGGTTGAGACGGACACGGTGCTTGTTCACGACGCCGCCCGGCCTGCCGTGTCGCCGGACCTGATTCGCCGAATTTGCCGGCTGGCCATCCGATTTGGCGCGTGCGTTCCGGTCGTTCCGGTGATTGACACGTTAAAGCGCGTGAGGGGCCGGCGGATTATCCGCACGGAATCCCGTGAAGGGCTGTATGGCGTTCAAACGCCCCAGGGCTTTCAAACCAAAGTTTTGCGGGAGGCGATCCGTGAGGCGCGGCGGCGCGGAAAGGTGGTCACGGACTGTTCGGCCGCCGTTGAACTTCTGGGGAAACCGGTGATGGCGACGCCGGGTGACCCCGCCAACATCAAGCTGACGTACCCGGAGGATTTGGTCCGGATTCGGTCCGTCTTGAAATGAGATGCGCGGCCTTCAGCCGCTGATTCTCCGCAATTTTTTCCGGCCGATCCCCGCCAAGAGCCCGGCGGGGCTCTTGAATTTCGAAAGCAGGATCATCGAAGCAATGATGAACGGCTTGAAGCTTGCCTCCCGGTACGTCGTGATCCTGTATTTCTCAAACACCTTCCCGGAAACCTCCCCCTCCTTGCAGGACACGCCGGAGATGTCCGCGGGGAGACAGTGCATGTAGAGGGCCGGCGTGTCGCCCCCGCTGCGCGTGAGGGCCATGAGTTTCTCGTTGCATTCCCACGTCTTGAACCTTGCGTTGTTTTCGAGCGCGCGTCGTTCCAGGTCTTTCAGTCCGGCCGAGTCGCCCGCGCGGAGGAGTTGGGTGCGCTGTTCCATGACGGAAAACGGCGCCCAGCTCTTGGGATAGACGATATCGGCGTTCTTGAACGCCTCCTCCATGCTGTGGGCGACGCGGAAGGCGCCTCCGGATTTTTTCGCGTTTTGTTGCGCGATCTTCAGCGTTTCCGGCAGGAGGGTGTACCCTTCTGGATGGGCGAGGACCACCTCCATGCCGAACCGGGTCATGAGCCCGATGATTCCCTGGGGGACGGAGAGCGGCTTTCCGTAGCTTGGAGAATACGCCCAAGTCATGGCGATTTTTCGGCCTTTGAGTTTGTCGAGCCCGCCAAACTCCCGTTTCAGATGGCACAGGTCCGCCATGGCTTGCGTGGGGTGATCAATGTCGCATTGAAGGTTGACGATCGCCGGACGCTGCGGCAGGACGCCCTCGCGCAGTCCCTCGTCGAGGGCCGCAGCCACCTCGCGCATGTATTTGTTGCCCTCCCCGATGTACATGTCGTCCCGGATGCCGATGGCTTCGGTCAGGAAGGAGATCATGTTGGCGGTCTCGCGAACGGTTTCGCCGTGCGCGATCTGGGATTTCTCCTCATCGAGGTCCTGGACGCCGAGCCCCAGCAGGTTCGCGGCGGAGGCGAAGGAGAAGCGGGTCCGGGTGGACTTGTCCCGGAAAATCGAGACCGCGAGCCCCGATTGAAAGAGCCTGAGGGACACGTTGGATTCGTAGAGCGATCGAAGGATTTCCGCGGTCAGGAGGGTCGCGCGAATTTCCTGATCGGACTTCTCCCAGGTCAGCAGGAAATCTTTCCCGTGCATCCCGATCGTGAGTTTGGCGAGTTCCCTGATCGCCGAAGTTGCAGAATTCTTGCGCATGGCGTATGTCTCCTTTCGTTTCGTGAAACGGGCAGGATTTTAGCTCGAAACCTTCAACTTGCAACTTAAATCTTTCAATGGGACAGTTTCCCCATGCATCCGATCCTGTTTCGAATCGGCGATTTTGAAGTTCACAGTTTTGGACTCATGATGGCGTTCGCGTGGCTGGCGGCCGGCGCCTATCTGGACCGGGAGTTTCGCCGGCACGTTTCACGTGTTCCGCGCGCCCTCGTCGGCGATCTGATTGTGTGGGCGCTGGCCGGTTCCCTGATCGGCGCCCGGCTGCTGTATCTGGCGGTGGAGTATCCGTCGTGGACGGCAGATGCGTGGTCCGCCGTGTTTTCCCGCTCGGGGTTTGTTTTTTATGGAGGGCTCGTGGGCGGCGTGGCGGCCGGCGTCTGGCTCGTGCGCCGGCGGGGTCTTTCGATCCGGGCCGTCGGAGACGTCGTGGCGCCGGCCCTGGCGCTCGGATTGTGCGTGGGCCGGATCGGATGTTTTCTCGCGGGCGACGATTACGGCAAACCCAGCGACGTCCCATGGGCGGTGACCTTCACCGATCCGGACACCCTGGCGCCGCCGGGCGTGCCGCTCCATCCGGCGCAGCTTTATCTTTCCGCGAACGCCCTGGCGATTTTTTTGATCTTGAATTTTCTGCTGCCGCGCCGAATGTTCAAGGGACAGGTTCTGTCCCTGTTTTTGATGTTGTACCCGGCCGGCCGATTTCTTCTGGAATTTTTCCGGGGCGACCCGCGCGGCGCGTGGGGGCCGTTTTCGACCTCCCAGTGGATCAGCCTTCTGGTGTTCCCGGCGGGAATCTGGTTATATGCGTGGTTGCGGAGAACAAAATGAAACTTCGGCAGTTTTTCCTCGTGTTGCTCTGTTTGTTCGGCCTGGCCGACGTCCTGTTCCTTTCGGCGCAAGAGGACAAGGGAACGATCGGCCAGTTCTGCGAATCGCTGGCCGGCTCGTTCGGCGCGGGATGCGAGAAGGTCCTGTCCTCCCGCTTTTCAACGGTGGCCGGATTTCCGCTGAGCCAATGGGGCATGGTCTATTATCTGACGATGCTGTGGCTGTCCATCTGGGTCCGGGTGGAAAGCGACCGCGGCGGCGGCCGCGCGGCAGGCGTTCTTCTGGCCATCCTCTCGGGGACGGGCTTGGGCGTATCCGTTTATCTCACCTATCTTCAGGCGGGACCGCTCGGCGCATGGTGTCCCTTTTGCCTGATGTCCGCGGCCATCACGCTGCTGATTGCCGTTTTGTCTGTGTGGGGCGCCTGTCGAAGTATTTTCGGCGGCGGCCCATCTAACGGCGCGCCGGCGGAAGTCCTGCCGCTCTCACGGTCCGGCGCCACGGCGGTGGCGGCTCTCTCGCTGCTCTCCATTCTCATGGCGTCCGGTCTGGCCGTTGCGCTCCTGTCACGCCGCCCGGAAAAGGCGTCGTCGGCGCTCGAGGACATGATGCGATATGTTCCCCGGCGCGTCACGCCGCCGGGCGGACAGGCATACGGATTGGACACGGCGCCGGTGGCGGTGCAGGCGTTTCTGGATTACACGTGTCAGCACTGCCGGTCGTTTGAAGCCGACGTTTTTCCAAGGATCCGCCGGGAGTACATCGACCCGGGCCGTGTCCGGTGGATCAGCAAGGTTCTGCCGCATTCCGACCAGGGCGCGCCGATGTTTTTCAGCATGGCCGGGATATGCGCGCGGTCCACGAAGGATTCCGGCGCGATCGAGCGCGCATTTTTTTCCTACCCGATGCCTTCGCCGAAAACCGGATTCGACGCGCTGGTCGACGCGGTCCAGAAAGTGGGCCTGGACACCCAGGTCGCGGCCGGCCTCCGGACCTGCATGGAGACGCGGTACCGGGACGTCCAGCAGCAGGTGATTGTTGAGGTTCAGCAGGCGTTTAGCTATGGTTTAAAAGGTCCACCGGCGTTTGTGATTGATGGCATCGCATTTCAGGGAAGCATGGAGTATCGAACCCTGTCGGACTTGCTTGAGTTATTCCTGACCCAGCATCAGCCCTGACGGCTGACCCGGGGTCGGTCAGGCCGGCATCCGAACAGAGGGCGTGGTCTATCCGGGGAGGGTTGAATGGAGGACGAAACGGAAAAACTTCGGGGGTTTCTCTCGAAACGCAAGGGCATTGGGCGTCTGACGGTCCAGATCGCGCTGAGCGTGGCTGCTTTTATCCTGATGGTGGAAGTCGCTCTCATCTATGTGTTGATGGACTCCCGGAAGCAGGATCTGAACCGGATGCGCGAAAAAATGTACGGGCAGGCGATCAGCGGGCCGGTCCTCAAACCCACGGACCTTTTGACGGACGCCGAACTTGAGGGGGAGATCGTCCGGTACAGGCGCCGCTTGTATCTTTCCACCTTCATCCTGTTGGCGGTGGTCGTAACGGGCACGGCGCTCATCGTGCACAAACGCGCGGTGCGGCCGATTCACAAGATTCTCTCCTATGATGACGATTCCCTCCATGCCAAGATTTCGTTCATTCCGAAAGAGGAGTATCCGATGAACGAACTCGGCGCACTCATGAATTCCCGCAATCTCATGCTCTACTCGCTCCTCCAAGCCTACAAAAAGGAGGCGATCGAATCTTTGGTCGCTGCGGTCGACGCCAAGGACCGCTACACCTACGGCCACTCCCGGCGGGTGGGGTATTACGCCGCCGCCATCGCGCGGATGATGGGCCTGTCGAAAGAGGAGCAGGACAACATGCGGCAGGCCGGCGACCTTCACGACATCGGCAAGATCGCAATCCCGGAGGAGATTCTGAACGCGCCCCGCGTCCTGACCGACGCCGAGTGGGAGGTCATGAAGAAGCATCCGCGCCGCGGAGAGGCGATGCTTCGGTTTTCCCAGTTTCCGGATGACGTCCGGCTGGGCGCGTTGACCCATCACGAAAATTTCGACGGAACGGGTTACCCCGAAGGCCTGAAGGGCGATCAGATCCCCCAAGTCGGCAGGATTTTGCACGTGGCGGACGCGCTGGACGCCATGACGTCCACCCGCCCCTACCGCAAGCCCCTCACGATGGACATGGTGGTGGACGAGCTCATGAAAAATCGGAACAAGATGTTTGACGCGAAAGCGGTCGACGCGCTGCTCACCCTGATTGAGCGGGGCAAGATCAAGATCCCGCATTCCATTTCCCTCGATAGTTCGGCCGAGTCGGCCTAGCCGGAGGATCGGTGTCCGAACGGTATTACGATTTGACGCTGCCGATCTCGGGGCGTCTGCCGGTCTGGCCGGGCGATCCGCCGGTCAGCGTGATCCGGGTCTCCAGCCTGGACCGTGGAGACGCCGCCAATGTTTCGCGCCTGGATATCGGCTCGCATACCGGCACGCACGTGGATGCGCCGCTGCATTTTGAGCCCGGCGGCGCGCCGGTGGACCGCCTGCCGCTGGACGTCCTCCTGGGTCCGGCGCGTCTGGTGGAACTGGATGTGCGGGAAAAGATTTCGAAATCCGACATCGAATCCTTGGACTTGAGCGGCGTGACGCGGGTGCTGTTCAAGACGCGGAATTGCCGGCGGTGGCAGGACCTCGCCGATGCGGCATCGGAGTCGCCTTGTCCATTTGATGAAACCTATGTCTATCTGGACGAGCCGGCGGCCGGCCTCCTCGTGGACCGCGGGGTCCGGCTGGTCGGCGTCGATTATCTGTCCGTGGAGTCGTACCGCAACCCCGCGTTCTCCACCCATCACCGGCTCCTGCGCGCGGGCGTGGTGATCCTCGAGGGCCTCAATCCCCTCTCGGTCCCGCCGGGCGACTACGAGCTGATCGCGGCCCCGCTCCGGATCGAGGGCGGAGACGGCGCGCCCGCCCGGGTCATTTTGAAATCCCTGAAATCCATGCAGTGATATCATGATATCATGATAGCTATCATGATATCATGATATCATGATATCACTTTGTGATCAGCGTCATTGTCCCGACGTTGAACGAAGCCGGAACGCTGCCCCGGCTCCTGGGACGGTGCCGGCCGGCGTCGGAGATGGAAGTGGTCGTGTCGGACGGCGGGAGCGAGGACGGGACGCCGGACACGGCTGAGCGGCTCGGCGCGCGCGTCGTTCGGTCGGAGAGGGGCCGGGGCCGGCAGATGAACGCGGGCGCGCGCGTGGCTCGGGGCGATGTTCTGTTGTTCGTCCATGCGGACGCTGAGCCTCCGCATTGCTTTCAGGCGGACATCGCGTCGATTCTCGGCCGGCCGGGGGTTGTGGCGGGGGCGTGGTTGTTGTCGATCGATGCTGCCGGCGCCTCCTATCGAATGATCGAGCGGCTGGCCAATCTTAGGAGCCGCGTGTTTCAACTGCCGTACGGGGACCAGGGGTTCTTCATCCGTCGCGCGGATTTTGACTTCCTCGGTGGTTTTTCGGATGCTCCCATCATGGAGGATGTGGAGATGGTCCGGCGGTGCCGACGCCGGGGCCGGATCGTGACGGCCGGGTCCCGGATGCTGGTTTCTGCGCGGCGCTGGAAGAAAGAGGGCTGGTTGCATACCACGGCGCGGAATCTCCTGGTGCTCACGCTGTACTCCGCCGGTGTCTCTCCCCGGCGCCTGCTGGCGCTGTATCCACCTCACCGGATCAGCGCCTCCGGCGCCCCAAGTGCCGGCGTCTCCGACGCCGGTCGGTAGGCCGACCGCGATGGATTTGGATCGAGTTCTCGCGGATCTGTTGGCGCTCCGCCCGAGGCTGGACAGGATCCTCCTGGCGCCATTTTCCGGCGGTCGCCGGGGCGGTCGCCGCAGGGGGCTTGTGGCGAGCCGGGCCAAGACGTCCTATCGAAATATAGTCACAAAATTCGACGAAAATGCCGAAAAAGTAATTGTGGATACTCTCACCGGTCGGTATCCGGATGTAACTGTGGTTGCAGAAGAAAGCAAGCCTTTTGAGGGCGCGAAAGGGAATGGTTGGACGTGGTGTATCGACCCGTTGGACGGCACGGTCAACTACGCCTACGGCCATCCGTTTTTTGCGGTGTCCATCGCGCTTCTGAAAGGCCGCCAGCCGAAGGTTGCGATGGTCCATTTGCCGGCCCGTCAGGAGACATTCTGGGCGGTGGCGGGCCGGGGCGCGTATGCGAACAGCCGTCGGATTCACGTCGGCCGGACCGCCCGCTATCGGGATGCGCTCCTTGCGACGGGATTCCCTTACACGCGCAACTGGGCCTTTCGCGCCAATCTTCGGGGGATGAATCTCATGCTCCCCCGCGTGCGGGATTTCCGTCGCGGCGGCGCGGCGTCCGTCGATCTGGCGTTCGTGGCGAGCGGCCGGCTGGACGGATATTTTGAAGCCGGTCTTTGGTCATGGGATGTCGCCGCAGGAGGCCTCCTGGTGATGGAAGCGGGCGGCCGGGTGAGCGACTGGACCGGCGGCCCGGACTGGCTGTCGCGCCGGCAGATCGTGGCGTCGAACCCCCGGCTTCACCGGTCGCTCATCCCGTACCTGCGCCGGTCATTGCCTGGCGACCGGAGTCATCGCCGATGAATCGGATCATCGCCATCGTCCTCGCGTTGTTCCTTTCCGGGGGTCCTCTGTCCGCGGCGCTGGATGGATCCGGGGACGACGGTCTGTTTCAGAACAAGTCCACGTCCGCGATCGATCGCGCGGATTTCAAGATCCGAAATGTTCCCTACAAGGTCGAACCGGCGGCGCCGGATGATCGTCCGACGGAGGCCCCGATGGAGTTCGGGGAACAAAAATCATCGACTCTCCGGGCGCCGACCCCGGACGAGATTTATGCGGAAGTGCCCGAGGATCTCATCATCGAGTACGTGGATCATGTCGACCACGGGAAGCGAATGACGGCGCCGCAAATGGCGCAAAAATATCTCGGGTTCGTCGGGGAGGGCCGGACCATTCCGGCCGAGCCGCAAGATCAAACGCTCTACTGGCTGATGCTGTCCGAGCGGGACCACCGCGCGGCAAAATCGGCCTGGTTCAATTCCGCGCGCTCAAGCATTCCACTTGACGAATTCAACCGTGTCGTGGACTTGCGCCGGTACCGGGTGAAGAGCGCCCTGAAACTGGCCGAGCCGCCGATCTTGAGAAGCGTGGAGGCGCCGGCGTCCGCGCCGGGGGCGACCGGGATCGAAAAGCTGAGGATGCCGGATCTGAAACCGCTCGGCGGGTGGGACCGGCATCCGAACGCACATCTGCCGGGCCCCGCGATCCGGCCTCTGGAAACCGGACCCGAGCCGCCGCCGGCGCGGCCGGCGCGCCGGCCGGAAACGGTCGATCAGGAGGGCGCGGACGATCTTGAAAGCCGCGCGCCGCCGGAACAGATGCCCTCCTTCCAAGGCATCCCCGGTTCCCTGCGCAACAGCCCTTGAAAGCGATTGTCGCCCTCCTCTGGCTGATCGTGTTGTGGATCACGCCCGCCGAGTCGCTGTCAACGTTGAAGCTTGTCGAGAATACGGCGATTGACAATGACGGGAATGACGTTCTGTTCGCCGAGCTGCACGACAACAGCGATACCGTGGTTTATGTCAAGAAGGACGTCGCGTCAACCGCGTCCGACGACTGGTCTTTTGTCCTCAACAATCTGACCACGGGCGGCGATTCGCGCGGGGTGATCGCACAGGGCGATCCGGACATTTTTTACGGGTTCACGCACGGCCCGGCGCAGAGCATCATCTACGCGCGCGACGCCGGTCAATCGGTCGGCGGCGCCCGAGGCCTGTATTATGGATTCTTCAACCGGAGCGACAGCGGCCTCATCAAGAACAACGCGACCTATCCCGCCTATGTCGCGGGCGGCGCGACGTACAACTTCGCGTACGTGCGGGACAGCGGCACGCTGTACGTGGCGACCATGAGCAGCGATACGCCGTCCTTGCCGGCCAACGACGTCAAAGTTTTCGTTCCGGGCACGGAGATCAAAGCGCTGAGATCTCCGAAGTGGTCGCCGGACGCCCAGAGCCTGGTGTTCGCGGCCGAGGAGTCGGGCGACTCGCAGGCGTCGATCTACGTTCTCAAAAATGTCCAGAGCCTGGCGGCCGCCGGGACGGCCCTCAATCTCCTCACCGACACCGGCATCGCCCGGATCACGAACGATACGTTTTACAACGCCTTCCCGCACTTCGTCGGCAACGACCAGTTCGTCCTCTACACGCGCGCGAACCCGTACGCCAATTTCCGGTTTGCGAATTTCGCCGACACCGGCGGCTGCACGACCGTGGTGGTGTCCGGGACAAACTGGGACGCGATGCTGTACGACCGGAGCCAGAGCCAGACATGGTCGGTCGACACGTCGGCGGCGACGTCGGCCGTGTCGTCGTCGGCCGGCCACCGGGGATACATTCTGCTGGTGACGACCACCAACAACATCGACACGGACGGCGATCTGGCGTCTGCCGTGATTCAGACGACCCAGACCCTGACGGCCGCTTCTTCGGGGACCTTTTATTTTCCGACCAACGCCCGGCTGAAGCTCCAGTCCGGCGCCGTTCCCACGTGTACGTTCACGGTGGTTCCCGACACTCCGAAGAGCGTCCTGAAGAGTGACACGAGGGACGGCATGGAGGCGGTGATCGCTCCCGTCCACATCACGATCGACGTGCCGAACGATTCGACGGACAAATTCAAGATCGAGGTCATCATGTTTTATCACGACATCGAGCTGGCGAACTACGTGGAGCTTGCGACGCGGGGCCAGGTCTACGACACGCAGACGCGTACCTGGAAATCCGCCGGCACGGGCATCGACGTGTCGTCCAACCTCGTGACCTTCACGGCGCCGCACTTCTCCGCGTTCGGTGTCGGGCTCACCTCCGAATTCATTGTGTCTCTCCGGGGCGAAAGCTGCCTCGTGCGCCGGTGGGGCGCGTCGCCGCCGCTTTTGGCGGGCGCGCGCCGCCTGCGCGACATCCTGCTGAACTCGCCGTGGGGCCGCCGGGCGGCCCGTTGCTACTATGCGATCTGACGCGCCCGCTTTGCGCCCGCTCCGTCTGCTGGTTCTGGCGCTTGCGCTCGCTCCGCTCCCGGCCGACGGCGCGCTACTGGACCACGGGTTCCGCATCGAGGGCGAACGGATGCTGCGCCCGGGCATGTGGCGATTTTCGGGGACCTTTGCGACCGAGTCGGACATCCGGCCGGGCGTGGAACCGATCACGGGCACGCCGGTCGACGTGAACGCCATCCGGTTTCCGTTCAGTTGGCGGTACGGATTCACCTCGAGGCTCGAAGTCGGGACCGACGTCCAGTTTGAGCGCGACAAGGGCACGGACCTGGGCCCGGCGAAACTGTTCGACGCCGGCGGCGTGTCGAACTGGGATCTCGTGGCGAAGTGCAAGGTTTTTCCCTGGACGACGTTTGTCGGTCATGTCGGCGTGTATGGGAACAACAAACTCTACGGCGGCAGCGATCCTCTGGATTATGGCTTGGACATTCTGCTGACGCTCCCGCTCAATCTGCCGATCGGCATGCCGAATCTGATGCATTTCAACACCGGCATCCGCTTCAAGGGCGGCAACCCGAACATCGACCTCAACACCCGGCTCGACGCCCGCGGCTACATGGACCCGATTCATCTCGGCTGGTCGCTGATCGTTTCTCCGCGCGCGAAGTGGGCCGCCGTCGGGGAAATTCTCGTTCGACGGTCGCCCTACGGTCTGGAGGAGGAGGCGGAACTGACGCTGGGAACCCGCTACGCCTACACCGAACGATCGACGCTCATGGCCTCCATCGCGCGCGGCGTGACGGACGGCAGTCCGAACTGGGCGCTCCGCCTGGGCTTCGAAACAACCTATGGTTCACAGACGGAGCGGCAGGTGGTCCGGGCGGAGGGCCGGCAACAGTTGCCCACGGAAATTCCGGAGGAAGGCCCGCCGCCGCTGGAGATTTCCGTTTCGCGCCTCACATCGATCGCCGAAGCCGCGTACCAGCGGGGCGACTACTCTTCCGCCGCCGACGCCTTCTCGGAACTCGTGTCGCGCCTGCCGTCCGAGGGCCGGGTCTATTACAACCTCGGCGTCTGCTATTATCACCTGAAAGATTACGCAAAGGCCGAAGGAGACTTTTTCAAGGCGCTGACTCTGATGCCGAACGATCCCGAGGTCTATCTGTACATGGGTCATTGCCAATTTCTGCAGAGCCGTCCGTCGGAAGCCCGGAGGAGCTGGGAAGAAGCGCTCCGGCTGGACCCGACAAACGAGATGGCGAAATTCCTGCTGCAGTCCAGCCAGTAGGTCCGCCTTCGCATGGAAATCGGAATCGTCGGATTGCCGAACGTCGGCAAGTCGACCCTGTTCAACGCGCTGACCCAAATGTCGGCGCCGGCGGAGAACTATCCGTTTTGCACGATCGACCCGAACGTCGGCGTCGTGACCGTGCCGGACGCGCGGCTGAACCGGCTGGCCGAGATCGTGACCCCGAGGGCCGTGACCCCGACGGCGATCCGGTTCGTGGACATCGCGGGCCTCGTGGCGGGCGCGCACAAAGGCGAGGGACTCGGCAACAAGTTTCTCTCCCATATCCGCGAGGTCGACGCGATCGTGCACGTGGTGCGGTGTTTCGAGGACAAGCAGGTGGTCCATGTCGCGTCGACCGTCGATCCGGTCCGTGACGCCGAGACGATCGAAACGGAATTGATTCTCGCCGACCTCGGCACCGTGGGCCGCCGGCTGGATGCGATTGACAAAAAGGCGCGGACGACCAACCCGGAACTGAAACCCGAGGCGACCCTGCTCGCGAACCTCCAATCGCATCTGTCGGCCGGCAAACTGGCCAACCGGTTTGAGGCCGAAAGCAAGGAATCCGCGGAGACCGTGGCCGGCCTGCATCTTCTGACGTCGAAACCGATGATTTACGCGGCCAACCTGCACGAAACCGATTTGAACGAAGCCGTGAGCCGGTTGAAAGTCCTCAAAGCGTCCGCGGACGAGAAAGGCTACGCAGTTCTGCCGATCGCGGCGAAATTCGAGCAGGAGCTGAACGCGCTGCCGGAAGACGAGCGGCGGTTGTTCATGTCCGACCTCGGCATGGAATCGGGGGGACTGCCGCGGCTGGTCGAGGCGTGCTACCGGCTGCTGAAACTGGTGACCTTTTTCACCGCCGGCGAAAAGGAGGCCCGGGCCTGGACGGTCCCGCAGGGGACGACGGCGCCGCGCGCGGCCGGAAAAATACACACCGACATCGAAAAAGGTTTTGTCCGCGCGGAAGTCTGCCGCTATTCAGACTTGGACGCCGGCGGTTCGTACGCGAAGGTCCGGGAAGCCGGCAAGATGCGAACGGAGGGAAGGGACTACGTGATCCAGGACGGGGACGTCTGTTACTTCAAGTTCACCCAGCCGGCCTGACCGTCGAAAATGGAGCGGTGGAGAACCGTCTAACACGAATGGCGTCTCACACGGCTCCCAATCGGGCCGGCTCGCCGGTATGTGATAATTGGTCGGCGCGCAGCTAACCGGCGGACTCGGCGATCTCCAGACCGCCGGATTGATTTCACCGGAGGATCGGGGTAACATTCTGGCAGTGGATGGCGTGCTGACCCGGATCAAAGGATTGGTAACAACGGGGAGAGTGGTGTTCTCTAAAAAAGCCCGCATCGAGTTGGCGTTAGACGATCTGACGGAGGACGATGGGGTGGAATCCATTCTCAACGCCACGGAAGTTCGCGCCAAGCGGTCGAGAAGCAAACACCGCCGACAACCGCGCGAGCGGGTTTACATCATTGTAGCCCCGACAAACTCGGGGATCGAGATATATTCCAAAGGCACCATACGGAAAAAAACCGGCGAGGAAATTTTCTACTTTCTGATTTCGGCGAAACTGTCGAGAGAAAACTGGGAAGGAGAACGGCATGGAACTAAAAATTAAAACCTGTCCCACCTGCGATTCCAAAAATTTCCGTCGGAAGACCGGCGCGCTGACGCATTACCATCGTCGTCGGGAGATTCGCGTTCCGCGTGCGACCTATTGGGAGTGCGGCGACTGCGGAGAACAGGTCTACTCGCTGGACGACATGCACAAGATCACGGAATACGTCCGCCGCCATTTCTCGAAGGCCGCCTGAACGGGTCAACGGTCAACTCAACGGACTCAACGACTCAACGCAACGGTGTCATTCTTCTACATTGCGTGCGCCAAGAAGTTCATCGGCGCTGGTGATAGATGGACACCCGCATAAAGCGTAGCCAGCGATGCGGTACCGAGTCTTGCGCGATGTCGGGCAATCGGCAGCGTGAAGCGTGGACAGGGAGGGCGTAGGCCGTAACGCAAGTGAATGGATTGAGCCCCGAAAAAGAAAACCTTCCCGAAAGGGAAGATGTTGTGGAAGCCGAGTCTCTGTAATTTGCCGAAGGCAATACGAAACGACCGAAAGGGCGAGGTCGCGTAGTTCCACCGGGGTCAAAGACAACGGCATGGTGCAGCCAACAAAATGGTCAATCTAATGGGTGAGAGTCCCATCTCGGTAATTGTCCATTCGGCCGAGTAGTTATATCTGGCTCACAGGGAGGTAACGAACTGTGAGGAAGCCCAGAAGTAAAAGCGGGTATTCACGCGTGAAGTTCCAGTCATGATACTATCATGGGTCATTTCTCGATGGCAGGGGTGGGTCAATTCTGGAGAGCGGTGAAGTTTTGACGGGTTCGCGGGTATGTGGTAGCATTTAATTCATGGCGGTGCCTATCGTTTATATGGATTTGTGCTGTCTCAAAAGGCCTTACGATGACCAGACCGATCCTAAAGTTCGATTGGAAACGGATGCCGTGTTGATCATTCTTTCGATGGCCGAAAGCGGCAAAATTCGTGTTGTTTCATCAGAAGTTTTGGAATTCGAGAATGCAGAAAACACGAATGTAGAGCGTCGGCAGAGAGCCGCCTTGGTGATTTCGGGTCTGCGCCCAAAGTTGCGCTTGAATGCGGTTGCCATTGCCGCCGCCAAAGAAATAGAGATGCGGAAGATTGGCGGCTATGATGCCCTGCATTTGGCCATTGCGAATGAAAATGGCGTTGACTCTTTTTTGACGACCGATGCCCGGCTGCTCCGGTTTGGCGCGAAATCCGGTTTCCGCATGCATACGAAAATCATGTCGCCAGTTGACTTTGTGAAGGAGGCACGTTGATGAAACTTGTGACGCTCGAACCGCCTTTTGAAATCAGGCGCAAGGGGTTTCAAGTTCTATGTAAGAGTCTCGGCCCCGCAAATGCGCTTCGATTCCTTTTGCAGTATGAGCCTGGACAGGGGAATTACACAAAGGAACGTCAACGCCGGATCGCTCGCCGTCCGGTGGCCGACATTTTGAAACAACCCGGCCGGCGATAAGTGGGATCTTGGATATTCGATTTTAGATTTGGATTAGCGGAAGCAATCCAGAACGGACTTTGCGGGACTTGAAGAGCAGACGGCGAGCTGTTACATCGCCGCCTGTTAGCCATCATGGAAAGGCGGCTCGGCCCGGATCATCGTGACTTGTTGGTTGTATTGGAGAATCTATCCCGTCTGAACAAATCATTGGGGCGGCGCCAAGACGCGGATTTGTATGCGGGTCGAGTGAAGCGGATTCGAGAAAGATAGAAACTACCGTTTCACATCCCGAAGGAGCCGCGTGACGAGCGCCGTCCACCCGGTCTGGTGGCTCGCTCCGACGCCGCGGCCCGTGTCCCCGTGAAAATATTCGTAGAAGAGCGCGAGGTCTTTCCAGTGCGGGTCTTTCGCGTATCGTTCGTCGTCTCCATGGCAGGCCCGCCGGCCGTTCTTGTCCGGGAGGAAGAGCCGGGCCAGCCGCCGGGAGATTTCCTCCGCGACCTGTTTTAAATTCATAATCCGGCCCGATCCCGTTGGGCATTCGACACGGAGGGAATCGCCGTAGAAGTGGTGAAACCGCTCCAGGGCCTCGATGAGCAGGTAATTCATCGGGAACCACACCGGCCCCCGCCAGTTGGAGTTGCCGCCGAAGAGTCCCGTGGAGGAATCCGCCGGATCGTACTGCACCCGGTATTCCTCTCCGCCGGCGCGGAACACGTAGGGATGGTCATGATAGACGCGGGAGAGGGACCGGATGCCGTAGGGGGAGAGAAACTCGTCTTCGTCCAGCAGATACCGCAGGACGCGCATGAGCCGCTCGCGGGACGGGATCGCAAGGAGCCGGCGGGTTGCGTCACCGGATTTCATCGAGTCGAAATAGGTGATCTGCGAAGCGAGGTCTTTTCGGTTTTCCAAAAACCACTGCAGCCGCCGCTTGAATCCCGGCAGTCGGTCGATCGTTTCCTGATCCAGTATTTCGACCGTAAACAGCGGCACAAGCCCGACCATCGACCGGCACCGCAGCGGCACGCTCTTGCCGTCGATGCGAAGCTGGTCATAGTAAAATCCGTCCTGCTCGTCCCAGAGGCCGGTGCCGCCGAGGGAGTTCATCGAGTCGGCGATGGCGACGAAGTGTTCAAAGAATTTGGACGCGATGTCCTCGCAGGCCGGATTGGACAGCGCCAGCTCGCAGGCCATGGACATCATCGTGGCGGCGTAAAATGCCATCCAGGCCGTGCCGTCCGCCTGCTGGAGGTGCCCGCCCGTGGGCAGGGGTTTGGACCGGTCGAAGACCCCGATGTTGTCGAGTCCGAGAAACCCGCCGGAAAACAGGTTGTTGCCCTCCGCATCTTTGCGGTTGACCCACCATGTGAAATTCAGCATCAGTTTCAAAAACGTGCGCGAGAGGAACACGCGGTCGCGCTCGCCGCGCGCGCCGGTCATCTTGTAGACGCGCCAGCTTGCCCACGCGTGGACGGGGGGATTGACGTCGGAGAAGGCGAACTCGTACGCGGGGATCTGGCCGTTGGCGTGCATGTACCATTCCCGGAGGAAGAGCACCATCTGGTCCTTGGCGAACTGCGGATCGATCGATGCGAAGGGGATCATGTGAAAGGCGGTGTCCCAGGCGGCGAACCAGGGATATTCCCACTTGTCGGGCATGGAAATAACGTCGCGATTATAAAGCTGCATCCACTCGTGATTCCGGCCCTGCCATCGATCCGCCGGCGGTTTCGGCATGGATGGATCTCCGTCGAGCCAGTCTTCGATGATGTAGTGGAAAAACTGCTTGGTCCACAAAAGTCCGGCATAGGCCTGGCGCATGACGGCGGCGCTCTCCGCCGGCAGGCCCGCCGGCGTTTTGGCCGCGTAGAATTCGCCGGTTTCCCGGATTCGATCGGCGAACACCTGGTCAAAGGACTTGCCGAACGGTTCGTCCGGCGCCAGATCGGCGGCGGAAAGCCGCAGCCGGATCTGGACCTCCGCGCCGGCCGGGAGTTTGATCACGTAATGGGCCGCCGCCTTCGTTCCGGTGTTCTTGGGATTCACGGCGGCGGTATTTTTGTGGATCACATACTCATGAAACGCGTCCTTGACGTGCGCCGTTCGGTTCGGCGCGCGGTAGAGCCGCTGGCTGTTGGTTTCATTTTCCGTAAAGAGCATTTTCGGCGCGCGGCGGTCGGGTCCGGCGTCTGCGGCCCACACGAGTTTTCCGAGCGAGCTGTGTTCGGCCCGGACCCGCCCGTTCTTGTCCAGCCGCATTTCGGGGCGGGGCCAGTATCCTTCTCCCGTGCGTCCCCAGATCCATGTGTTTCGAAACCAGATCGTGGGCAGCGCGTGGAGAGTGGCCGGCGCGGGCCCCCGGTTGGCGATGGTGAGCCGGATGAGAATGTCATCGGCGTCGGCCTTTGCGTATTCGGCGACGATGTCAAAGTACCGGTGGCCGTCGAAAATCCCGGTATCGGGCAGCTCAAACTCGGGCTCGAGTTTTCCGCGATTGGCGTTTTCCTCAATCAGGCGCGCGTATGGAAATTCGCCCTGCGGGTACTTGTAGAGCGCCTTCATGTAGGAATGTGTGGGAAGAGAGTCGAGGTAGTAGTAGCATTCCTTTACATCCTCGCCATGATTTCCCTGCGGGCCGGTCAGTCCAAAGAGCCGTTCCTTGAGGATGGGATCCTTTTCGTTCCAGAATGCGAACGAAAAACACAGCCGGCACTCGCGGTCGGTCAATCCCAGCAGTCCATCCTCGCCCCAGCGGTAGACGCGGCTGCGCGCGTCATCGTGCGTGAAATGCTCCCAGGACGATCCGTCGGCCGAGTAGTCCTCCCGGACGGTCCCCCACTGGCGTTCGGACAGATAGGGTCCCCATCGTTTCCAGTTTTTCTTGCGGCCGGCATCCTCCTGAAGTCGGAGTGTTTCCGCCTCCAGCCCGTTCATCGGCTTCATTGGCAAACGATCAAACCAGCGGGGGGCGGAAACGTCAAGGAATCAGTTGTACGAGGTCGAGACCTGTGTTTAGGTGGACCGACTTATGAGGAATGCGATGGGTGGAGCGTTCGTGTGGTTATCCGTGCTGGCCACCGCCGGACCGGCCGCGGAGATTGTCGCGGATCCGTTGTCGCTGGATCGCGCGATTCAAACGGCCGCGTTCGGCGACACGGTGGTTCTTGTCGCTGATCGGTATGCCGGTCCCATTCGGCTGCCGTCGGGCGTTTCGCTGGATGGGAACGGCGCGACCGTGGAAGCGGCGCCGGAGAGCGGCCCGGCGCTGGTGTTGGAAGGGTCGAACCGTGTTCAGAACCTCAATGTGTTGGGCAACGGCCGTGCGGACGTCGGGGTCCGGGTGATCCGGGGGCCGGCCGTCTTCAAGCGTGTTTTCGTCCGGGAATTCCGGCGATACGGGATCCGTGCCGGCAATGGAGAGGGGACGTTCGCCGAAGGGACGATCGAGGACTGCGGCGAAGACGGCCTGTCGGCCGCCGGGGGGCGGTGGACGATCCAGCGGAGCCGGTTTGCGCGAAACGGTGACGATGGCGTGGACCTGTTTCGGACCAACTCGACGATCATATCGTCCTGCGTGTTTGACCGGAACGCGGACGCCGCGGTGGAAGTGGCGCTCAGCCGGGACGTGCGGCTGATCGGGAATTTTTCGCGCGGCCATCGCGTGACGTGCGCGGCGCGGCTCGGCGATCTGCCCGCGCGTTTTTCGAACAATCATCTGGCGGATCGCGCGTTTCTCGAAAAGCGCGGAGACACACCGGTCGCGGACGGACCCGGACTTGAGCGGCGGACGGATAAGAGCAACATCATCGTGAAGGACGACTCGGTTGATACGCCGCCGTTCATTCCCGTGGAAGTTCAGGTGGTGCAGGCGCCTGCGGCGGGTGGCGCTGCCAGCGCCGCCAGCGCGGCTGCGGCGGTGGAGATGGCCGAGCGCGTCCGGACGAGCGCGTCGAACCGTCTTGCCTATGCGGGCCTTCAGCCGAGTGACGTATGTTTGAAGGGCCAACTGGGCGCGGACACGAACATCACGCCGCTGCTCCGGCGCGTGTTTGATGATCCGTTTTTTCTGGGTACCTGGCTCGCGCTCCGGGCGTCCGAAGGCGAAACGCCGGTGTCCGCGCGGTACCGCCAGTACGCGCGGGATCTCGGGGTGGCGGGTCTTGAGGCCGTGGACACGCCGGTCCTGTCGCCGGAAAGCCCAAAGGCACTGGCCGAGTCTGTGATGCAGGCCTGGGAAAAAATTGACGAAACCTATCAACAAGCTTTTGCCGCGTTCGATTCGCCGTCCCGCACGGCGCTTCTGTCGGAGCTTCAGGCGCAGTACGCGGAGGAAGCGGAGTTGGGCTTGCCGCTCGTGGAGGATTATTATTTCGACGTGGAGATCGACCAGAGCCTCCGTGAGCGGCTAAGCAGGGCGTCGCGCGTTGACACGTATCCGCTGTTTCAAAGCGGCGAGCGGATGTGGGCGTTTCTCGGCGCGATGCCGGCCGCGTTGGAGGCGCTCAAGAAACAGTTGCCGGCGAAACAGGCGTCGGCGCCAGTTGTGTTTCGTCGGCAAACCCCGTGGGGTCCGCTCGTGATCGCAGGGACGGGCGACGACGCGCATGACAGCGTGACCGGATTTTTCTTCGACCTCGGGGGAGACGACCGATACACGGCGCTGGACGGCGATGGTCCGGTCGTGATCGTCGATCTTGCCGGGAATGACAGCTATTCGGGCGCGATCGCCTCCGGGATCGGGCGGCTGTCGGTCGTGCTGGATGTGGACGGCCGCGACCGCTATGAGAGCGGGAGCCGCACGCAGGGCAGCGGGCTTTTGGGCATCGGGTTTCTGATCGATGCGGCGGGCGACGACGAGTATGTGGCGAGCCGGTACAGTCAGGGATTCGGCTTTTACGGCGCGGGCTGGCTACGGGACGGCGGCGGCGACGATGTGTATCGCGTGTCGGGATACGGACAAGGATTTGGCGGCGTCCGGGGACTCGGCGTGGTGGACGACGCGGGAGGGAATGACCGCTACGAAATTCTGCCCGTGTCAAACGATCCGATCCGCGATCCTTCCCGGACGACTTCCATGGGCCAGGGGATCGGCGTGGGTCTTCGGCCGCATGGCGCCGGCGGGATCGGCATTCTGTGGGACGGCGGCGGCCGCGATGTTTACCTCGCCGACCTTTTCGGCCAGGGCGTCGGATACTGGTACGCGTTCGGCGCGCTCATCGACGCGGGGGAGGGCAACGACCAATACACGGCCTATCACTACGTTCAGGGCGCCGGCATTCATCTTTCGGTCGGCGCTCTCTACGACGGCGGCGGCGCGGATAGATATCAAGCGTGGTATGTCGCTCAAGGGTGCGGACATGACGCGTCGATCGGCGCTCTGTATGAGTCCGGCGGCAACGATATCTATTCATCGTACGGTCTTTCGCAGGGAACGGGGAGCATCAACGGTGTGGGACTTCTCGCCGATGCCGGCGGCCGGGATGCATACATGGGCGTGAAGGGCATGAGCGGCCAGGGCGAGGCCTGGTATCATTCGCGCCTGCGCGAGTACGGCAGCGTCGGGATGCTGCTGGACCTGGGCGGCGACGATTTTTACGCGACCGGAACGTTTAGCCATGCCGTGTGGTTCAAGGGCGATCACGGCCTCGGGGTGGACGAATGAGGCTCCTGCATCGGTGTCTGGCGGCGGCGTATATAATATTTGTATGTATATATAATAATGGGTGGGCGTGGGACGCGCGGCCGGCGGATCTGGAGGAGGCGTTTTTGCTTTGGGCGTCACCCAAGGCGGAATACGCCGGGACCTCGCAGTTGGACGCGTGGACGCTCTTGACCGCCGACACCGCGGCGACGGCGCGGGTGATTCCGAAGTTTCTTGGAACGCCGAGTGGCGCGGTCCGGGAAAAAATTCTGATGTTTTGTGAGAATGCGGATGCCGCGTCGGTGGGTCCGGCGTTCCGGCCGCATGCCGTGCCCGATTCGCCGCAGCTCGGTCTGGTCCTGTTCTGCTTGTCCCGTGCAGGCGACACGGAGAGCCTTCCGATCATTCTTGAGCATCTTTCGAGCCGCCGGTGGCAGGTGCGCTCCGCCGCGGCGCTGTCGCTCGGGTATCTGGGCCGCGACGCGCGGGCGGCCGTGCCGGACCTGATCCGGGCGCTGTCCGACACGGCCCCGATGGTTCGAAAATCGGCCGCGTATGCGCTCGGTCAGTGCGCCGACTCGGGCACGGTGACGCTGACGGTGGTGGAGGCGCTGGTCCGAGCGCTCGACGACGATTTCTTTGGTACGCGGTTCAACGCCGCCCGCGCTCTGGCCCTCTTGGGCGATTCGGCGCTCGCGATGTTGGCGGCCCGGTACGACGGCCTGAGCGACACCGCGCGATACGGTGTTCTGTTGACGCTGGGGCGCGCCGAAGGCGCCGCCGGCCGGCCGATGCTGGAGAAAATCAGCGCCGACACGGCCGCGGTGATGCCGTTGCGCGGGATCGCGTTGAAGGGATTGCTGGATCGAAAGTGGGCGCCTGCCGACACGGACTTGGCGGAGTTGCGCGCCACGGACGTGGGCCGGGGACTGTGGGGGATGACAAGATAGGCGGCGGTTTTCTATACTGTAGCAAATGTATATCAGCGAGATTTTCCGTTCATTTCAGGGCGAAGGAAAACTGGCGGGCGTACCGTCCGTCTTCGTGCGGACCAGCGGATGCAATCTCCGGTGTGTCTGGTGTGACACGCGCTACACGAGTTGGGAGCCGGAGGGGTCCGACCGCGCCGTTGGAGACATCATGGCCGAAGTGCGCCGCCTGGTGCGGGAGGGAGAGGCGCCGGTCCGCCATGCCGTCGTCACGGGCGGCGAGCCGACGCTGGAGGAGTCTCTTCCGGAGTTGTGTTCAGGCCTCGCGTCGGAGGGCTTTCACGTCACGATCGAGACCAACGCCACGAGATTTCTGAATCTGGATGCTCATTTGATTTCTCTGAGTCCGAAGCTTGGAAATTCCTCGCCGCTTCGGTCCCCGGCCGAAATTCCGAAATCCCACGACGCGTTGCGGAATCGCCCGGAGGTCGTCCGCGCGTATCTGGACGCCTATGCTGATCCGCCCGCGAGGGATTGCCAGATCAAATTCGTGATCGAGCGCGAGGAGGATCTGGCGGAAGTTGCGGAGTTCGAGCGCGCGGCGAACATTCCAAAGGACAAGATACTTCTCATGCCCCAGTCCGTGGAGCCGTCGGATTTGGCGCGCAAAACCGCGTGGCTCGTCGATCTGGCCGCCAAGCGCGGTTACGGATTCAGCCCGAGGCTCCACATCGCCAAATACGGAAACCGGCGCGGGGTCTGATTGACTTCGAGCCAAGTCCGGGAATACACTGCCGGTATGGAGAACCTGCTCGTGTATCTGGACCACAATGCAACGACGCCGGTCGCGCCGGAGGTGCGGGAGGCGATGGCGCCGTTTCTGTCGACCGACTGGTGTAATCCGTCGTCTCCCTACCGGCCCGCCCAGAGAGTCCGGGCGGCGGTGGACCGCGCGCGGGAGGAGGTCGCGGCTCTTTTGGCCTGTGACCCGGACGAGATCACGTTTACGTCCTGCGCGACCGAGTCTTGCAACCTGGCGATTCTCGGCACGGCGAGGAGCGCCGGTCCCGGCGCCCGCCTGGTAACGGTGTCGACGGAACACCATGCGGTGTTGAACGCCGTGAAGGCCGCGCAGGCGCAAGGATCCGACGTCATGTTTCTGCCGGTGGACCGTCAGGGGCTGCTGGAGTCCGGCGCTTTTATCGGCAGCCTGCTTCCGCGGACCGTCCTGGTGTCCGTGATGCTGGGCAACAACGAGACGGGCGTCGTGCAGGATATCGCCGCGATCGGGCGCGCCTGCCGGGAACGAGGAATTCTTTTTCATTGCGACGCAACAGCGTCGATCGGGAAGATGGCCGTTCGGCCGCAGGACCTCTCTTGCGATTTTCTTTCCCTGTCCGGCCACAAATTCGGGGCGCCCAAAGGGATTGGCGCACTGTATGTCCGGGCGGACGTGAAGGCATACCCGATCATGTACGGCGGCGAGCAGGAGGCGGGACTGCGGCCGGGAACCGAAAACGTTGCGGGGATCGTGGGCCTGGGTGTTGCGGCGCGTCGCGCGAAGCAATTTGCGGAATCCGGCGGCCCGGTCCGGCTGGACGTTTTGCGGAACGCGATCGAATCGGGAATTCGTGGGCGTGTTCCGTCTGCCGAGTTTCTGTCACTGCCGCCGGATCGCCCGGACCGGAGGTTGTGCAATACCCTGTCGGTTCGCGTGCCGGGCGTGCGGAATGACGAACTCGTTCTGCTCTTGGACCGTGAAGGCATCTGCGTCTCAACCGGCGCCGCCTGTGCGACGGGCGCGTCCCTGCCGTCCCACGTAATTCGCGCCATGGGCTATGCCGACGAGGAGGCCCGGGAAGTGATCCGCATTTCTCTTGGGGAGGAAAATTCCGAGCGGGACGTGGAGCGTCTGGTGGACGCATTTGCCCGCGCGGCCGCCGCCCTGTCCGGCGGTTCGTATTTGCGGACCCGTGTGCCCGTTCCGGTGGAACTTCCGTCATGAAGGTTCTGGTTGGCCTCTCCGGAGGAGTGGACAGTTCGGTGGCGGCGGCGCTCCTGCGAGAGGCAGGCCACGACGTCACCGCCTTCACGCTGCTGCTCGGCCATGCAGACCCGGACGGCGTGCATCGATGCTGCCGGCCGTCGGACGTTCGGGACGCCCGTGCGGTGGCGGCGCGATTGGGAATTCCGCATTACGTGTGGGATTATCAGGAGTTGTTTCAGCAGAAAGTCGAGACGCCGTTTCTGCGCGGTTACGCCGCCGGGATCACCCCGAACCCGTGCGGCATGTGCAATCGGGATGTCCGGTTCGGCGCGGTGCTCGACCGCGCGATCCGGCTGGGATACGACGCGCTCTCGACCGGCCACTACGCGCGAGCGTGGGCCGGGGGACTCTATCGCGGACTGGACCGGCAGAAGGACCAGTCGTATTTTCTTTCCAGAATTCCGGCTTCTTCGATTTCCAGGCTGGTGTTCCCGCTGGCGCATCTGACGAAGCCGCGCGTTCGGCAGATCGCCGCCGACATGGGGTTGCCGTCGGCCGAAAAACCGGAGAGCCAGGAAATCTGTTTCGTGTCCGGCCGAACCTCCGATTTTCTGGCCGCGCGTTTGGGGGAGACTCCGGGCGAAATTGTGGATGCGGCCGGCCGGACGCTGGGCCGGCACTCGGGGATCCATCAGTTCACGCCGGGCCAGCGCCGGGGAATCGGGATATCCGGTTCCGAGCCGCTCCATGTCACCGCGTTGGATGCAGGGACGAACCGCGTGACAGTCGGCCCGAGGCGCTCAGTCTTTCGCGACCGCGTGCGTCTCGTGGAGTGCAGCCGGCTCCTGCCGCCGGATGATCCGTGGCCGGAAACGTTTGGCGCCCAGTTCAGGTACAGGGCGGTTCCGGCGCCCGCGCGAATCGCGGCGTCGTCCGGAAACGAAATGGATTTGATTCTGACCGAGCCTGCGTTCGCTCCGGCGCCCGGCCAGATCGCCGCGCTGTATGACGGCGACCGGGTGATCGCCTCCGGGCTTATTGCGGCCTGATGCCGCCGATCAAGCAGAAAATCGACGCGCTCGGATTGTTCTGCCCGGTCCCTTTGCATATGATCGGCCGGGCCTTCAGGAAAATGCAGGCCGGGGATTGCGTGGAGCTGGTCGGAGACGACCCGGGCCTGCGGACCGACATGGAAGACTGGACGGCCGCGAACCGGCACAGGATCGTTGAGCGCCGGCAGGAAGGCCGGATCCTGGCCTTTGTGGTTGAAAAAGGACGCTGACCGGTGCTCCATGGCAAAAAGATCGTGGTGGTGATGCCGGCCTACAATGCCGCCCGCACGGTCCGCCGCACGTACGAAGAAATACCAAAAGATATCGTCGATGACGTCATTCTGACGGACGACGCGAGTTCCGACGAGACGGTGGAACTTGCGCGTGCGCTGCCCATCCGCGTCGTGCGGCATGACCGGACGACGGGATATGGCGGCAACCAGAAGACCTGTTACCGGGAGGCGCTCAAGGCCGGCGCGGACATCGTTGTGATGATCCATCCGGATTATCAGTACACGCCGAAACTGATCACGGCGATGGCGGCGATGATCGCCCTCGGCGAATTCGACGTCGTGCTCGGCTCGCGCATTCTGGGCGGCGCGGCCCTCCGGGGCGGGATGCCGGCCTACAAATACGTGTCGAACCGGTTCCTGACGCTCCTGCAGAATTTTTTCATGGGCCAGAAAATTTCCGAATATCATACGGGCTATCGCGCCTGGGACCGGCGGGTCCTGGAACGGTTGCCGGTTCTCGAGAACTCCGACGATTTCGTGTTCGACAACCAGATGCTCGCCCAGGCGTTTTATTTCGGATTCCGCATCGGCGAGATTTCCTGCCCCTGCCGCTATGAGGCGGACAGCTCGAGCATCAATTTCTCGAGGTCGGTCCGCTACGGGTTGGGGGTGCTCGGCGTGACGGCCCGGTATGTCCTGCAGCGTTGGGGCGCGATGCGTTTTTCTCTGTTTGATCCGGCCGGGCGGCGGCTGGAGCTTTCGTGACGGTTCGCCGGCCCGAACTCGGGCTGTTTCTGATTTTCCTTTTCTCCGCCTCCTTCATTCATCATCCGGTGGAGTATGACAACACGCTGAGCCGTTTTTTTCTGTTAAGCGCGGTGGTCGATTACGGCCGGCTGGATATTGAGGCGTACAAAGATCAGACGATTGACATTTCCGTTGCCGGCGACAAGACGTATTCGAACAAGGCCATCGGCGCGCCGCTTGTGGCGGCCCCGATCTACTGGGCGCTCCGCCGCTGGACGCCGATCCGGCACGACGCGCCGCTCTCGCCGCGGGCCCGAAGGATATGCGTCTTTCTGACGACCACGGTTCCGTTCGCGCTTCTGGGGGTGGTGATGTACCGGGTCCTCCTTGGCATGGGCGCCGCGCCGATCAACGCCTATCTGGCGGTTCTGGCGTATGGATTGGGCACGATCGCGTGGATTCATGCCGCGATGTTCAGCGGCCATCAGGTGGCGGCGAACTTCGCGTTCTTTTCTTTCGCCTGTCTCCACGGTCGGGCGGATGGAGACCGCTGGAAATTTTTGGGCGCCGGCTGTCTGGCCGGCTTGGCGGCGTTGTCAGACTACACTGCGATCTTTCTCGCCATTTTGCTCGCGGCCTACGCGATGGCCGTGACGAGCCGGTGGCCCACCCGGGCCGCATTTCTCGCCGGCGTTGCGCTGTGCGGAGTTGTGTTGGCGGCGTACAACGGGAGGTGTTTTGGCGGAGCCTTCTCGTTTTCGTATGAGCACCTAGGGTACGGCGATTTCGCCGCGGGCGCCCGGCGGGGATTCATGGGGGTGGCGGCGCCGGTTCCCGAGTCTCTGATGGCCCTGATGTTTTCTCCGGCCCGCGGAATTTTTTTTATCATGCCCGTCCTGCTCCTGTCCCTGCCCGGATTCTGGCTCTGGTTTGAGCGAGTCCATGCGGCAGAAGGCGCTGCGCCGGATCGGGGCGCCGGCCTGGCGCCGTGGGTGGCCGGCGCGGCCGTGGTGGGATACCTTTTGATCAATGCCGGCTTTTACGGCTGGCATGGCGGCTGGACGTTTGGCCCGCGATACCTGGCGCCGATCCTTCCTTTTCTCGTGTTGCCGCTCGCTTTTGCGCTGGATCGGCCGTGGTTCAGTGCGTTGTTTCTTGCGTCGTTTCTTCAAATCAGCGCTGCCCAGATGGTGATGCCGCATACGCCGGAGGAGATACGCAATCCCATCGCGGAATGCCTGTATCCGTTGTTCCGATATGGCTATCGCTCGGATACGTGGGGTTCAAGACTGAGGATGTCCGAACTCATGTCCGCGGTCATATTCGTGTCGATTCTCGCCGCGCTGGTCTGGCGGACGCGTCCGGCGGCCTCGCCGGTCGCCCTGCCCGATGGGTCACAGGCGGTGCTGGCGGTCTGGCGTCCGATTTACCCTCTGGCGCTGGCCGGCATCATCATCGGACTTTTCCTGACGAGGTCACCGGCCACGGTGGACATTCACACCTACAATTCGCGTCTCCTGGCCAGTCTCGCGGGCGCGACGGGCTCGGAGGCGTTGTCTGCCGCCGCTCTGCAGGAGGCCCGCCGCTCGCCGCGAGGGATCCTGCCCTGATGCCTTGTCTTTCACGGAATCTTCGGTACAGTTGAACTCATGGAACCGAACGGCAGTCTGACCTGCGCGGTGATCGGAGTGGGTCATCTGGGATTCCATCATGCGAGGATCCTGTCCGACCCCGATCTGGCGCGTCTCGTCGGAGTGGTGGACGTGCGGGAGGACCGTGCGCGTGAAGTGGCGGAGAAGTTCAAGGTTCGTGCCTATTCGAGCGTGAAGGATCTCCCGGCGGTCGATGTGGCGGTGGTGGCCGTGCCGACGAGCATGCACGCGGAGGTGGCGGTGGAATTGCTACAGCGCGGCGTTCACGTGTTCGTCGAAAAACCGATCGCGCAGAATCTCCGCGAGGCCCGCCGGATCGCCCATGCCGCGCGGCGGTTCGGCCGGACCGTGCAGGTGGGCCACGTGGAGCGGTTCAATCCGGCGCTGTATGAGGTGCGGGACCGCGTGACCGACCCGCGGTTCATCGAGATCCACCGGCTGAGCCCTTTCCCGGAGCGCGCGACGGACGTTTCGGTGGTGCTGGACGTGATGATCCACGATCTGGACATTGTCCTCCAGTGGATGGCCGACCGGCATCGCCGGCTCCTCAAAGTCAGCGCGGTCGGGACGCCGGTCCTGACGGACCGCCTCGACATCGTGAACGCGCGGCTTGAATTTCAGGGCGGCGTCGTCGCGAACGTCACGGCCAGCCGGATCTCGGCCGAGGCGATGCGCAAAATCCGCGTGTTCCAGCCCGACAGCTACCTCTCGGTCGACACTTGGGGCCGATCCTACGAATTTTACCGAAAACGCTCCCCCGGCCCCCTCCGGTCGCTTTTCGATCTCGAGATCGACCGGAAAGATTTCCAGACCAGCGAGGAGCCCCTACGCCGGGAACTCCGGCACTTCCTGAACTGCCTCCGGGAGTCCCGCCCGGCCGAGCCGTCGGCCGCCGAGGCCACGCGTGCGCTCTCCCTGGCGCTCCGCATCGAGCGCCTGGCCGCCCGGTCCGCCCGGCCCCGGCCCCGGCCCCCCAAGTGATATCATGATATCATGATAGCTATCATGATATCATGATATCATGATATCACTCTGCCATGCCGTGCCGTATTTTTGTTTCATCCGGCGAGCTGTCGAGCGAGCTGCACACCGAGATGGTCCTTCGCGCGTTCGAGCGGCGGCACGCCGGCCGGTTTGAATTTTTCGGCCTCGGCGGCCGGATCGCCGAGGCGGCGGGGCTGCGGCTTTGTGAGAACATTGTGGACCGCGCGGTCATCGGATTTTCGGAGGCGGTGCGCCACCTCGGATACTTTCGAAGGCTGCTCCGGACGGTGGATGCGATGATGGCACGCCGGGAGATGGACGGGGTCTTCCTCGTCGACTATCCCGGCTTGAATCTGCACATTGCCCGAATGGCCGCGCGGTATCGCCTGCCGGTGGTGTATTACATCAGTCCGCAGGTCTGGGCCTGGCACCGGAGCCGGGTCCGGATCCTGGCGAGGTGCATTCGGAAAATGCTCGTGATTTTTCCTTTCGAAGTTCCCATCTACGAGGCGGCCGGATGTCCCGTTGAATTTGTGGGCCATCCCTTTGTCGACCGCGTGGCGCCTCAACAAACCCGCGCGGAGACGCGCCGGTCGATCGGGATCGGCGAGGCGGACCGCCTGATCGCGCTTCTGCCGGGCAGCCGCCGGCAGGAAGTGCATCGGCATTTCCCGGTCATGTGGGAGGCGGTGAAAGGCCTGTCGCGGAGCGGCCCGGTGACCGCGGTTATCGGCGTTGCCTCCACGGTCCCGGCAACGTTCTACCGGTATGCGACGCAGGACACGCCGCCCGGGCTGAAAACTTTTCTGATCGAGGACGAAAAGAGCCGGCACAACCTGATCGCCGCGTCGGACCTGGCGCTGGTCACCACCGGCACGATCACCATTGAAACGATGCTGCTCGGGACGCCGATGGTCGCCGGCTACCGGCTCTCCCCGCTGTCGTATGCGCTCGCGCGGCTTCTGGCGAAGGTGCGATACTGCGCGATGCCGAATCTGCTGGCGGACGAGCCGATCGTTCCGGAACTGATCCAGCGCCGGTTCACGCCGGAGCGTGTCCGGGCCGAAGCCGAAAAAATTCTGACCGATCCCGCACGGTCGGATCGCCAGCGCTCCGGCCTGCGCCGGACCGCGGCCCTTCTGGGACCGCCGGGCGCCGCAGACCGGGTGGCGGCCCACGCTGCGGGAGTTTTCCTCTGATGTCTCCCCCGCCGCGTTCTCATTTGCGCCGGATGCTCGCGTATCTGCGTCCGCACCGGGCGCTTCTGGGCATCGCCATCGGCTGCATGGGCCTGTATGCGGTCTTCCACGCGCTGTCGATCCTTCTCATGAAGCCGATCCTGGACAATATCTTCTTCACGACGGCCGGCCCGCTCACGTTCACGATTCCGTACGTGAACTGGTCGTTCGGGTTTCCGGACCGCATGAAATTTCTGGCGTTCGTGTCGGCCGCCATCGTGCTGACCTACTTCACCAAATCGATCTCCTCCTTCGGTCAGGAATACCTGATGACGTGGGTCGGGATGCGGATTCTTCAGAGGCTGCGCAATCAACTCTTCGAAAAATACACGCGGATGCCGCTGGAATTTCTGGAAGGCGAGCGCGCAGGGAAGCTTCTGTCGGTCAGCCTGAACGATGTGGGTCTCGTCTATTCCTCCACCGTGCGCCTCGTGACGGACGTCATCCTGCAGCCCTTCGTGATACTCTTTTTGGTCCTTCTCGCCTTGACGCTGGTCCCGCCCGTGCTCTCGGTGGCCTCCTTTGTGGTGCTGCCATTCATCGCGGGCTTGATCACGTATTTTGGCCGGAAGATGAAGCGCGCGACGACGGGCGCGCAGGTCAAGATCGAAGATCTGACGCAGGTCCTTTCGGAAAAAGTGGCCGGTATGAAGATCGTCCGGATCTTCGGCCAGGAGGAGACCGAGCGCGCGAAATTCGAGCGCGAGTCCGAGGGGTACTTTCACTGGAGCATGAAGCAGGCGAAGATTTCGAGCCTGTCGGGCCCGCTGATGGTGTTTCTCGGGGGACTGGGCGTGTCGGTGGCCGTCTACTATGGCGGGTATCTCGTCGTGACGCAGGCGATCACCACCGGTTCCTTCGGCGCTTTTGTGACCGCCGTGATTTCGATCTACCGGCCGATCAAGAGCCTGACGAACCTGAACAACAGTTATCAGCAGGGCGCCGCGGCCGCGGAGCGCATCTTTGCGTTTCTGGACGTCCCCGACGCTCCGGACCCGGACGTGGGACAGCCTGCGAGATTCGAGCGGGAGATGTCATTTCATCAGGTGCAGTTCACTTACAACGGCACCGAAGCGCCCGTGTTGAAAAACGTCGATCTTTCGATCCGAAAGGGCGAGCATGTCGCCTTTGTGGGCGTCAGCGGCATCGGCAAGACCACGCTGCTCATGCTGATTCCGAGGCTGCTGGAGCCGACCGGCGGCGAAATCAGGCTGGACGGCGTTCCGCTGCCCGAGATCAGCCCCCGGACGCTTCGCCGTCTCATGGCGGCCGTGGTCCAGGAAGTGGTTCTCTTCAACGACACGGTCGGCGCGAACATTCAGTATGGCCGTCCGGGCGCGGGGATGGCGGAAGTGGAAGCAGCCGCGCGCGCCGCCGACGCGCACGAGTTCATTCAAGCGCTTCCGCAGAAATACGAGACCGTGATCGGCGACCGCGGATCGAAACTATCGGGCGGGCAGCGGCAGCGGATCGCGATTGCGCGCGCTTTTTTGAAGAACGCGCCGATTTTGATCCTCGACGAGGCGACGTCGAACCTGGATTCGGAATCGGAGCGCGAAGTTCAGAACGCCGTCGAGCGTCTTGCTTCCGGCCGGACCACACTGGTGGTGGCGCACCGGCTGTCGACCATCCGCCGCTGCGACCGGATCTACGTTTTGAGAGATGGCCGGATCCTGGACGCCGGCGCCCACGAGGAACTCATGTCCCGATGCGAGGCCTATCGAACGACCGTTTCCCTCCAGTCGCTCTAGCGTGCTGAAGCAGAAACTCATGGCCGGCCTGTGCGAACGTCTGGGCCCCTGGTGGATAGACAGCATGGGGTCGTCGTTGGCGTGGGAGGTGCGCGGGCGCGAGCATTGGGAAGAGGTGCGTGAGCGCGCGCACGTGCTGGTGTTCTGGCATGCGCGCGTGCTCCTGATGGCGTATTTTTTCCGTCACCGGGGCTATCACGTGGTGGCTTCGGAAAACGCGGATGGCGACATGGCCGCGCGGTCCGTTCTGCGGCTTGGCATCGGATCCCTGAGAGGTTCGACCAGCCGCGGCGCCTCCAAGGTATTGCTGGGCGCCGCCCGGTTGTTGAAGTCCGGCCGGCCGATCGCGTTCACGCCGGACGGACCGCGTGGCCCGCGGCACGTATTTCAGCCCGGCGCCCTGTCGGCGGCCCGACTGGCCGGCGTTCCGGTCCTTCCGGCGACCGTTTCAGTGGACCAAGCTTGGATTCTGCCGAGTTGGGACCGCTTTGTCCTCCCGCGTTTTGGCGCGAGGGCCGTACTCCAGTTTCTGCCCGCCGCCGCGCCGCCGGCTCGAAACGATCTGGAAACAGTCCGGGAGGAGCTTGAGAAGGCGCTCGTGGCGGCCACCGATGGGCTGGACGCAGAACTTGGGCTGGTGATCCCATAGTGAAGCCGGTCCTTGCGCTTTTCTTGTGCGGCGTGTGTCTCACGTGCGCGGTCCGGAGCGGCCAGCCGGAAACGGTCGACGAACTGTTGCCGCTTTACGCCTCCGTCTCGTTTCTGGATCACGGCGATTTCGACATTCCGGTTCGCGACACGTTTTATCCGGGGTTTTACGTAGAAGGCGCCGACGGCCGGTATTATCAGAAGTTCGGTCCCGGCCAGGCGTTCGTACTGGCGCCATTTGCGGCGATCGGCCGCGCCGTTACAGGCGCCGATGCGTCGCCGGCGGTTCGAGGGCGGAACATCCTGCAGTCGGCCCTGTTTTTCGGAATGTTCGTCGTGCCGCTGACGGCGGTTGTCTTTTTTCTGTTCTGTGTCGATCTCGGCTATTCGGAGAAAACGAGCGCCCTCGCCGCCCTGTCGATCATGGCCGCCACCGAGCTCTTGCCCTACTCGCGGACGCTTTTCGGCGACCTGACGTGCGCGTTTCTCGGCCTGAGCGCATTTTTCCTGATCGCGACGCTGAAACCGGATTCAACGGCCCGCGCCGCGGCCGCCGGCCTGTGTGTGGGGTTGTCCATCCTGGTGCGTCCGGTCTCGGTGCTGTTCGCGCCCGCGTTTGTGCTGTGCCTGATCCTCATCTGGAAACGCGAATCCTTTCCGATTCCGGTCTGCCGCCGGCACCTGATGGCGGCCGTCGTCCCGGCCGCCCTTCTCGGCTCGGCGCTTCTGGCCTACAACCGTCATGCCTTCGGTTCATTTTTCTCCAGCGGATACGGATCGGAGATGTTTCAATTCGACGAGCCTCTCTGGCGCGGCGCATGGCATCTATTGTTTTCCTTCGAGAAGGGATTCTTCATTTATTCTCCCGTCGTGCTGCTGTCCTTATTGTTCTGGCGCCATTTTCATCGCGCCCATCCGCAGGTTTCCCTTGCCATCCTCGTTTATGCCGGTTTGTATCTCATCGTCTATTCCGGCTGGTACGCGAGCAGCCCCGGAAAAGAACTCTCCTACGGCCAGCGATTTCTTCTGCCGGTCGTCCCGGTCGCCCTCCTGGCCCTCCCCGAATGCCTGTCGCGTCTTCGGCGGAATGTGTGGAGCATTGCGGCTGTGCTGGTTCTGTGGGTTTCGTTTCTTGTCCAAGCGGCGGGATGTCTTCAAACGGGCCTCGCGTACAGAAATTGGGCCGCCCAGTTCGAGTCGGAGCCCTCGCCGCTTGTGGGATATGTTCTTCTGACCGTCCGGGACCCCGCAACGATTCGAGTGTGGTGGTGGCAGAGCGGCGCCCTCGGGCGCTCCGCGGGTGTGGCGCTCGTGTGCCTGGCGGTCTACTTTGCCGTTCTCAGCGTCCGCCGCAATCGAGCGGCGGGATGAGTTACGCCGAAATGTCGACTTTGTTCCCGGTTCCGACGGCCTGAAACAGCGGCCGAACCAGCTTGGGTTGTTCGGCTGTGAACTCCATCCGTTTGTCGCTTGATTCCCGCACCACCTCGTAACGGGACATTTGGGCCTGATGGCTGATGGATTCCATGTAATCGGCGAACGGACTGACACTCATGGCGGCTTCCTCCCTGAAATGCATGCCGGCCGTTCGCTCCGGAACGGCCCGCCCATTTTCCCCCAACTCGACGGATGGATTGTACGGCGCTTGAGGGTCGAAGTCAAATTCATGTTCGGCCCAACCGCAGGCCTATTGAGGTTGTCGAATCGCTCGTGCCCAAGTAGGTTGGGCCGATGAAGGCCGTCATGACGATCTTCTTCGCCGTGTCGATGATCAGCGCGTCCTTTGGAAAGGGCACGGCCCCCTCGGTGGACCGTGCGCTGGACCTGGTCCGCCAATACCGCGCGTCTCATCCCCGATATCTTCAGGATCGCCGCGATATTCTAGAGGATCTGCGGGACCTTGGGCCGGGTGCGGCGCCTGCCATACCGATGCTGATTGAAATCTTGACGGATACGGCAGGCAACTCCGATCGCGCGCTGGAATTCCGGACTCTGGTGCGAAGGGTTCTGATCGCGATCGGCAAGCCGGCCGTTCCTGCCGTTGTCGCGCTCTTGGACAGGAAAGGCACGGGGATCGTTTTTCGGGTCAGCGACGTTCTGTGTGGAATCGGGGAGCCGGCGGTTACCGAGCTGGCGCAGGCGTTGGCTCACGAGCATCCAACCGTACGAAACCGTGCAGCGCTGATTCTGAGAAACCTCGGAATAAAAGCGGCTCCCGCAGTCCCTGCCCTGGTCCAACGGCTCAACGACGACGTGGACAGCGTCGCCCGGTCCGCGTCCGTGGCGCTGGGAAAGATCGGCGATCCGGCCGTTCCGCAACTCCTGCAGGCGTTAAAGCACCCACGGCCCAATGTCAGGAAAGGCGCTGCCGGTGCGCTCGGATTGATGGAATCGCCGCTGGATTCCGAGACGATCGTCCGCGCGCTGGCCGCGGCCTCGGCCGACCCCATCGGCGAAGTCCGTCACGCGGTCGGAATGACCCTCGGCCGGTATGGCCAACGTTCCTCCGTGCCGATTCTGATGGAGATTCTGCGGGACGATCTGACGGAGTGGCCTGCAGAGGCGGCGGAACTTCTCGATAGACTGGGCGAATCGGACACGGTCCTTCGAGCGCTCCGGGAGGATCTGGACAGCGGCACGGTCCGGGACCGCCGGAATGCGGCCTCGGCTCTTTCGGCTTTGGGCGCTCAGGCGGTTCCTCTCCTGACAGCGGCGTTGAGGGACGATGCCACAGCCGTGCGAACGGAGGCGGTGTGGTCATTAAAGTCCATCGGCGATCCCGCCCGGACTGCGTTGTCAGATCTGTCGGACATGCTCACGGCGCCGGACATGAATCTGAACGACGCCGCCGTTGAAACGATTCTTTTCCTGTCGCACCATCAGCACGACACGATTTCGCTGGCCGCGTTGGTTGCCGTCGCCAGGCATGGACCCCCCTTAAAACGCGGCCGAGCCGTCTACGAGCTTGCAGCGTGGGGCGCAGACGCCGTTCCCGCCCTGCCGCGCCTGTTGCAAGCCGCCCGGGATGGAGACGAACGCCTTCAAGAGGATGTGATGCGTGCGTTCGAACGGATCGGCGAGGCTTCCATCGAGTTTCTAGCGGGTACCGTGCAGGACCCTGACCCTCGGGTGCGATGCACTGCATTTCGGTTGCTGGAGGCAGTGCTGGAAAGAAGGGAGGAAGGGTCGATGCGCGTGGTGGCCGTCCTATTTTCGGCTCTGGGAGACAGTGATCCGCAAGTCGTATCCTCGGCGGGAAGGGCCCTGTCACGTCTTGCGGGATCTCCACATTACGTCCCGGCGTGGGTTCAGGCTCTGAGGGATCCTGATGACGCAGTGCGGATCGGCGCCTCCGCATGGCCGGTTATTCGCGTCCGCGCAGACAGGCGAACCGTCACTGCCGCGGACACTCCTGCGCTCATCGCGGCCTTCGTGAAGGTCCTGGGCGACCGCCTGTGGATCGTTCGATTGAACGCCGCCCACTTTCTCATCCAGCATGAGTGGCGCCTGCCTCGGGCCGTATCCGCGCTGGTCCGTTTGACGGAATCGAAGCATGCCGATTGCCGCAGACGGGCGCTGATGGCGTTGTACGAATCATGCCAACCGGTTCGCCTTGGGCACATCAAATCGCAGCGGCCGGCGTGGTTCGGGAAAACAGCGCAATTGCACGTCCGCGCCTTGAAAGACGAAGATACAAACATCCGGCTGACCGCCGCCGGGAACCTCATCCGTCTGGATACGCACTTGGAGGCGGCGGTTCAAACGCTGGTGGCGCTCTGGCAGTCGGGTCCGCCGGATATCCGCCATCACGCGGTGATGGAACTGAGCAAGTCGGGCGCCGGCGCAAACATAGAGATCCATGATCTCGTGTCCATGCTGAAGGACCCGGACTGGAGGGTACGGGAATGGGCGGCGAGGGTACTGATCGAGAGGGGCAGACTATTCGGCGCGGTTTGTGAAACGGCGCGGGATCTCCTGAGCGAGAAACCCGTGGCGGCCAAGCTTGCCGCCCTACGCCTGTTACAGTCGATCGGAACCCGGTCTGATTCGGCCGTGGCGATCCTCATGGCGGCGCTGAATGACACCTCGTGGGAGGTTCGCGGCGCGGCGGCACGCGCTGTCGGGACCATCGGGCTGAAGGGGGACAGGACGGTTCCGCGGCTGATTCAATTGCTGGATGACGATGCGCGCCATGTCCGCGGTCATGCGGCAAGGTCGCTCGTTCTTCTGGGCCAGGATGCCATGCCGGCGGTGATCAACGCGTTAAGAGGCATATCTGCGCATTTGCGGGGCGCTGCGGCCGGCGTTCTTGCAGACATGAAAGCCGTCCAGCCTCTGATTGACCTGTTCATTGCGGAACCTGAATTTGTGGTATATCGGTATGTTCTCGGGCCTCTTTATCTGACACAGAAGTCGTATTCCTTCGATAAGGATTCTTATGAGGAACGCGAAGAGCTCTTGTATGTGACCCTGGCTGGTCTTGGAGACACTGCGCTTGCCGGCCTGCGACGATTCCTGAAATCCCGCGATGCCCGCGTCCGCCGTTCGGTCATCCTTGTGCTGGCGTACATGGGGGCTGGGGCTGCGGCCGAAAAATCGACGTTGATAGAGGCATTGGTCGACAGAGACACGGCGGTGCGGCGCGCCGCGGCGGTCGCGTTGAATCGAATGGGCGACACGGACCGCGTCCCGTACACATTCTGGTTCGACGCGCTTTCGGACACACGGGAACCGATCCGTCGGGAGGCGGAACAGTCCCTCCTTTCTCGCTCATATGCCGTCGATGACCTGATCGCCTCTTTGGAACGGCCGGAGCCCCACGTGAAAGCGGTGGTGTCAAGGATCCTGGCGAACATGGGTGACAGCGCCGCGCCGGCGATTCCTGCGTTAATCCGCTGTCTCGGCGCCGACCGCGCGGATGTCCGCGGAGCCGCATCGTGGGCGCTGGCCCATATTGGAGGTCCAGCCGTGCCGGCCCTGACGGTGGCGTTGAAAGACGAAAACCGGACCATACGGCGCGCGGCGTCCGATGCTCTGCGCAGGATGGGCCGAAAGGCGCGGCCAGCCATGCCCGACCTGATCCGCGCCCTGAAGGACGCATCCAGCGGCGTCCGGTACCATGCGGCGCACGCATTGGGTGAAATCGGCGACACCTCGCCTCAAGTGATATCCGCGCTCCGGGAAGTTCTGAGGGATCCGGCTCAGCACGTGAGAGATTCCGTCCGCGTGGCGTTGGAACGGCTGGAAAGACGCCCGGGGCGGTTCGGGAAAGAAGAAAAAGAAAACGAATAAATGTATGCCTGACCGTAGCGTGTGATCAGGACGTGAAGAACTTGTGAGAACAGAGTGCTATTTTCACGAAAGGGGTCAGTGAAAGACGGTAACCCCCCTCATTCCCCCCTTTTCAAGGGGGGATGAAGGGGGGTCCAGCCGCTGTTTACTGACTTCTTACATTTCACGCGATTTCCACGCGATTTTCAGTTGACAGTTTTGCGCGATGGACGTAATGTATGGATCGGAAAGGGTTGGTGAGATCGTATATGCTGACACGAGAGGATATTTTTGAGCGCGTCCGGGACATCATCCTGGAGCGGCTCAGCGTGAAGAAGGAGAAGGTCACGCTGGATGCGAATTTTCTTGACGATCTGGGCGCCGATTCTCTGGAGCTGACGGAGCTGGTGCTGGCGGTCGAAGAGGAGTTCAGCCTGAAGATACCCGATGACCAGATCGAGAACCTGACGACGGTCGGCAAGGTCGTCACCTTTGTGGAAACCTGCCTGAGTTCAACCGCCTGACCAGATCCTTCCGCATGCCGTTGTTTCCGCTGTTGGACCGTCCCCGATGAACCGCCGCCGCGTGGTGGTGACGGGCGCGGGCGTTGCGGCGCCGAACGGAATCGGCGTGCGCGCCTTCTGGGAGAGCTTGGCGGAAGGCCGGAGTGGGATCAAACCGATCACGATCCTGGACGCGGCGCCCTACCCAACGCGGTTCGGCGGCGAGATTTCGGATTTCGATCCCCTGAATCATTTCGACAAGAACGAGGCGCGAAAGCTGGACCGGTTCGCCCAATTCGCCCTCGTCGCCTGCCGGGAGGCGGTCGAGCAGTCGAAGCTCGGTGAGGCGGCGTCGCAAGGGTCAGCGGACCGGATCGGCGTCGTGTTCGGGTCCGGGATGGGAGGATTCACAACGATCGAGGAGCAGCACCGGCGCCTGATCGAGCATGGCCCGCGCCGGGTCTATCCGTTTCTGATCCCGATGATGATCGTGAACATCGCGGCCGGCGAGATCGCGATCCGGCATGGATTCAAGGGCCCCAACACTTCGATGGTGTCCGCTTGCACCACCGGCAATCACTGTCTGGGATATGCGCTCCGGACCATCCAGTGCGGCGACGCGGACGCCATGGTGGCGGGCGCGAGCGAAGCCGGCATCACGCACATCGCGCTGGCCGGGTTTTCGATCATGCGCGCGCTGTCGACGCGAAACGACGATCCCTCGAAGGCGAGCCGGCCGTTTGACAAGGACCGGGACGGATTTGTTCTATCGGAAGGCGCAGGCGTTCTGATTCTGGAGGAACACGAATGTGCGGTCCGGCGGGGCGCGCCGATTCTGGCCGAAATCACCGGCTACGCCGCCAACAGCGACGCCCACCACATCACGGCCCCATGCCCCGACGGCGAGGGCGCGCGGAACGTCATGCGCCTGGCGCTCGCCGACGCGGGCCTGAAACCGGAAGACATCGACTACATCAACGCGCATGGCACATCGACGCAGCTCAATGACAAATCCGAAACGCTGGCGATCAAGGAGGTGTTCGGCGACCACGCCCGAAAGGTCAGGATCAGCTCGACCAAATCCGTTCACGGGCACCTTCTCGGCGCCGGCGCGGCCGTGGAGGCGGTGGCGTGCGTTCAGGCGCTGCGGGACAACGTCGTTCCGCCGACCATCAATTACACCACGCCCGACCCGGACTGCGACCTCAATTACACGCCGAACGTCAAGGTCTCGCATCCCATCCGCCATGCGATGTCCAACGCCTTCGGATTCGGCGGACACAACGCGTCGATTATTTTCAAGAAATACGGTAACGATTCACCTCCTCTCCCCCCGAAGGGGGGAGAGGACGAGCGAAGCTCGGGTGAGGGGGGTGGATGACGACGGCCGAAACATGCCACCCTCACCCCGACCCTCTCCCGCCATGGGCGGGAGAGGGGAATAAAGGTTCAACGCCACACAAGCCGCGCGTAGCGGCGGCCGTTCCGGAAGGCGTATCCCCACCGCGTTTTTTTGGATTCGCGCACGTCGACATGCACGTGGAAGGTCGAATACCATTTGCCCTTGCCGGCCGAGTGCTGGTGTTCATAGAGTCCGATCCCGCCGATGGGCAGGGCGCCGCGCTGTTCGAGCTGGTCGCAGATGCCCGCGAGGGTGGCCGCGTCGTAGATGTTGCTTTTCCTGTCCTGGTTGACGTCGTCGAACACGCCGTCGGCCGGCGCCGAATCGACGATGATGTCGGCCGCGAGGCCGTACTGGTGATAGGAGTGAAAGGCGGCTTCGGGAAGAAAGCGGTTGTAATCCGGCGTCCGAAATCCGCTGAGGACCCGGATGCCCTTGCACTGAAAATGCGGCGACCGGTCGATCAGATCGACCAGCCGTTCGACCTTGTTGATGAGGGAATGGCGAATGACGGCGTACTTGGGAAAGTGGCGCACCTGCGCATCGGACCGGGAACTGGACACGAAATCCCCTACGCGAAAATTCCGGGAGATGTGCAGGTCCATCATGTCCGGCGTGATTTCGACAAACCGGTCGGGCGCCCGCCGGTCGTCGTCCCGTTCCGGGTACGTGCCCATGACGTATCCGTTGATCCGCCCCCGCACGATCCGGAGTTTCTGGGGAATGATGATCACGAGCGGCAGCGTTTCCGCCGAGCCTCCGCCGTTTCGGCCAAGCCGGCAGCCGACCGAGAGCGGGAAGACGCCACCGGTGTCGGGAAGATCGATGACGTATCCATTCGGCCGGGAGGTCCGCCCGGCCAGCCGGCCGCCCCATTGGGCGAATTCGGCCGAATGGCCGAGCGCCGCCGTCTGGATGTCCGGCGAATCCGTTCCGCCTTCGCGGACGGGCGCCACGATCAAGCGGGATCTGGGCGCGGCGATAATCGCCATGCCCGGCTCTTTTTTCGCCTGGTAGGCGGCCGAGTCATAGGGATCGACCCACTGGCAGAGAACGGCCCACCGGCCGGCATCACGCGCATGGGCCGGGCCGGGCAGGACGCCGGAAGCGAGCAGGACAAACCCCAGCAACAGAAACATGCCCCATTTTTCCATATTCTCGCCGCCGACGGAATGCCGGCCGGCGTTTTTCTTGGCCGCGGCCCTATGATATAACCGACTGCCAATGAAAGGGTCGGAGATTCGTGAGGCGTTTCTGAAATTTTTCGAAGGCCACGGGCACCGGCGGGTCCCGAGCGCGTCACTCCTGCCGAAGGACAAGACGCTTCTCTTCAACATCGCGGGGATGGTGCCGTTCAAGCCGTATTTTCTCGGGGAAGTAGCGCCGCCGTACGCGCGCGCCGTCTCGTCCCAGAAATGCATCCGGACGAACGACATCGATCGCGTGGGGACGACGGCGCGGCACCTGACGTTTTTCGAGATGCTGGGGAATTTTTCGTTCGGCGATTACTTCAAGCGCGAGGCGATCGGCTGGGGCTGGGAATTTTTGACGGCCGTCCTCGGTCTGCCGAATGACCGGCTGTACGTTTCTGTGTATGAGAAGGACGACGAGGCGCACCGCCTCTGGCGCGAAATCGCCGGCCTTTCGGCCGACCGGATCGTTCGGCTCGGCAAGGAGCACAACTTCTGGGAAGTCGGTCCCACGGGTCCCTGCGGTCCCTGCTCGGAGATTCTGTACGACCAGGGGCCGTCCTTCAGTTGCGGCCGGCCGGCCTGCGCGCCGGGCTGCGACTGCGACCGGTACATGGAAGTGTGGAACCTGGTGTTCATGGAATTCAACCAGGCCGGCGGCGAGATGCATCCGCTGCCGAAGAAGAACATCGACACCGGCATGGGCCTGGAGCGGCTGGCCGCCGTTTTGCAGAACAAGCGGTCGAATTTCGAGACGGACCTGTTGTATCCGATCATCGAATCAGCGCGGTCGCTCAGCGCGGCCGGCGTCTCCGGCGCTGACCGCAAATCGGCCGTGGCCCTCAACGTCGTCGCCGATCACATGCGCGCGGCCACGTTCCTCCTGTCGGACGGCCTGCGCCCGTCGAACGAAGACCGGGGCTATGTGCTTCGGCGTCTCATCCGGCGCGCCTCCGCGTCGATGCGGAAGTTGGGCGTGACGGGTCCCGCGCTGAGCCGGCTCGTGCCGGTGGTGGTGGACCTGTTCGGCCAGGCGTATCCGGAACTGGCCCGTGAGCAGGAGTCCGTGACGCGGGAGCTTCAGGCCGAGGAGGAGCGGTTCGCCAAAACGCTGGACATCGGGATGGAGCGGCTGACGCAGGCGACGGCGGAGTTGCGCCGCGCGAAGCGCGAGATTTTGCCCGGCGAAGAGGCGTTTGTCCTGTACGACACCTACGGCTTCCCGCTCGAACTCACCGAGGAGGTTCTGCGGGAGGATGGGATGCGCGTGGATCGTGCGGGGTTTGACCGCGAGATGGAGGCGCAGAAGGCGCGTGCGCGCGCAGCGTTTCAGGCGGCCCACTCCGGCGCGGAGGCGATCTACATGTCGGTGAAGGAACCGACGCGATTTGTCGGCTACGAGTCGCTGGAATCCGACGCCGAGGTTTTGCGTCTGGTGCGGGAGGGACAATTTGTCGACGACGCGCGCGAGGGGGATGCGGTGGAGATTCTTTTTGACCGGACTCCCTTCTATGCCGAGCGCGGCGGCCAGGTGGGCGACGAGGGTCTGTGCCGGGGCGGCGCGACAGAGGTCCGGGTGGAGAGTTGCTTCCCCGTTGGACAGGTCAGCGTTCACCGCGCGACCGTCGTGCGCGGCCATATCCGCCCGGGCGACCGGCTCCATCTGGACGTGGACGCTGCGCGGCGCCAGGCGATCATGAAAAATCACACCGGCACGCATCTTCTGCACGCGGCGCTCCGGCAGATCCTGGGCGACCACGTGCACCAAGCCGGATCGCTGGTCGCCCCGGACCGGCTGAGGTTCGACTACACGCACGGCGCGGCGCTGGGCGAGCAGTGGCCGGACATCGAGACGCGGGTGAACCGCTGGATTCTGGGGAACCTCGAGGTCCGAATTCAAGAGATGAGCATGGCCGAAGCCCAGCGGACCGGCGCGATGATGCTGTTTGACGAGAAGTACGGCGACCGCGTGCGCGTGGTGCAGGTGGGTGGCGGCGAATCCGTGGAACTCTGCGGCGGGACGCACTGCCGGGCGACCGGGGAGATCGGCCTTTTGAAAATCGTGTCTGACGCCGCGCTGTCCGCCGGCGTTCGCCGGATCGAGGCCGTGACCGGCGAAGGCGCCGTCGCCTACGTGCAGAAACTCGCGCAGGAGGTCCGCGCGGTGGAGCGTGCCGTCAAGTCGCCGCTGTCGGAGGTGCCGGCGATGATCGAAAAGATGCAGAAGGAGAAGAAGGACCTGGAAAAGAAGCTGAAGGAGGCGCGGCGCGGCGGCGTGTCGGCGGACGATTTTATTTCCAAACAGGAGCGCGCCGGCGACCAGGCGTTCATCGTCACGGAGGTCCCGGACGCCGACATCGAGACGCTGAGGGCGCTGGCCGAAACGCTGCGGGACAGGATCAGCGGCCCGGTGTTTCTGGCGTCAGGATCCGACGGCAGCGCGCGGCTGGTCATGGCCGTGCCCAAGCCTCTGGCGGGCCGGTATCACGCGGGCCAGATCATCAGCCGCGCGGCGTCGTTGGTCGGCGGCAAGGGCGGCGGCCGGCCGGATTTCGCGCAGGCCGGCGGGAAAGACGTGGAGCGGATCCCGGAGGCGCTCAGCGCCGTGCGGGAGATACTTTTTTCCGTCGCTTGATTGACTAGCGGCCGGCCGCCGGGTAATATTCAACAAATGTCCATACCGACCGAGCAGATCATTTCGCTGATCCATCGATACCTGAAAACCTCGGACACGAAGGCTTGGAGCCGGTTTGATGATGCATTCGACTGGCCCAACCTGTCGAAATCCGAGGAAATTCAGCGCCTGACGGATGTCCAGCTTGCGGCGGTCCGGACCTCGCTCATGATCGAGGACCACATTCCGGGCTACGCCACGGAGTATTTCCGTCTGTTTCCGGTGGACGACACGGTTCCGAAGGATGCCGCGTGGCGGAACCGGAACATGCTCCATTTTGTTTTTCAATGGTGCGCGGAGGAGGACCGCCACGCGCACGTGTTCGAGACGTACCTGCGCGCCACTGGCCGGGTGGACCAGGAGGACCTGACGCGGGAGATGATTCACGAAGGCGCGAAGAAATACCACGCGCCCTCCGACCATTTCAGTCTCCTCTTCACGTACACGATGCTTCAGGAAAAGGCGACGCAGCTTTATTACCAGATGCTGTACCGCTCGGTGGAGGAGGCGCCGGTATTGCGGGAGGTTCTGAAGCGCCTGTTTCAGGATGAGGCGCGGCACTGCAGTTATTTTTCGGATCTTGTGCTGCTGGATCTTCGGAGCCAGGGGGACGAACTGGTCGCGAAGATCAAAACCGCGCTGGACTCCTTCGCGATGCCGATGGCGGACCTCCTGGACAACTACAAGCGCCAGGCGATCACGATGATCCGCGCCGCGCGCGGGTACGACCATCGCAGCGCCTTCAGCCAGCTCGACGAGATCATCCGCCGCTACACGGAGTCTTCCGCAAGGTCGGCCGCCTACCCGCTCGAGGACTTTTTCACCGCCGTTCCGAATTTCAATCCAAGCTGACCGTCACGCCTCGGGCTTGTTGAGCCGGATCAGCCCCAGGGCGACCCGCTGAGCTTTGCTCATCGCCGTGTCGGCGCTTTCTTCGGCCCTCGACTTTTTGATGACGCTCTTCCATGCGTTGGCCAGTCCCAGCCGGCCTTCGATCCCCTGTGGCGCCGCGCGCGCCGTTTCTCCCAGTTGCTTGTCCAGCGCCGGGATGGCCAGCCGGCCGCGGCCGTCGTATTCGAGCCTGCGGGTGAGCCGGACGAGACTTTTCGTGAACCCGAGGAGCTGTTCCGGCGACGCAGGATTGCCGGAGGAATCGGCGCTGAGGGAATAGTATTTGATGAGCCGTTTCAGAAGTTCCGTTTCCGCCTCTCCCTCGACGCGCCCGAGCACAAAGATTCGCATGAGATACGCCCGCTTTTTCTCCTCCTTGCGCCTGGCCCGGACCGACTGCCGGTATCGGATGAAGAGGCTGTTGAACCAGCCGAAGTAGACGATGAGGACCACGGCGATAAAAATGAGGATGTACGTGAACTCGGAGTGCCACGTCAGCGTCTTCTCGCCATAGAAGGCTTCCTTGAAACCGTGGCCCAGGTCGCTTACGGAATTATCAGCCATCGCGATCACCTCGCTATGGGAAATTATATGGGAAGCGGGATGGCGAGTCAAATGGCGAGGCGTGATTTGAAGCCGGTGAAAACCGGTAACCCCCCTCTGTCCCCCCTTTGCAAGGGGGGATGAAATGCTTGACAAGCGGGGTTTGGCCCGATAGGATCAACCGATATGCAAGCCCGTGTGATCGGCGGAATCGCAAAGTTTGCCGTGTTCGCGGTGGGAGGGATGCTGCTCATGGCCTTCCCCCAAACGTCCCATGCGGACACCGTCGGTCTTATTCAGCCGGCGCACCGGCATGATACACGAACCGCCACGGTCGTTTTCACTTGGGGATGCAGCGGCGTACTCTCCACCACCTGCACCGCCGACACGTTCTTGCTTCGGATATGCCGCGACAGCACCTCTCTGAACGGGTGCACGAATGTCCTGTACGATTCGAAAACTACCGTCACCAGCGGCACAGTGCCGTTGCCGTTCGAGGACACGTTTTACTGGACCGTCATTCCGATTGATACCAAGACGAACACCCCACACGACACGCCGGCCTATCGCGCGATATTTCTGGACACCCACACCGAAACGCCCAGCCTGACGTCGCCGACCAGCGGGTCGACGACGAGTGACTCAACGCCCACCTTGGCATGGTCGGCGCCGTCGGACAGTTCGGGGATCGATACGTTTGCTTGGGAGTTGACCACCTCGGCGTTCACGTCCCTGGCTGCGTGGGACACGCTGGACGGGTCCGTCACCGAGTCGATCGTGTATGCGGGAACCGGTCTTGTGAACGCGACGTATTACTGGCGGGTCCGGGCGATCGACTACCGCGGGAACGGGGGGCCGTTTTCGGATTCGAAGAGTTTCACGGTGAATTATTCCGCGGTCAGCACGGAGACGAAATCCTACGCCAGTGACTCCACGCCGGATGTCACTCTGCCGAACAGCTCGAACAGCGGAACCGACAAGAAACCGGTTCTGATCCGGGCCGACACCAGCGTGACGAGCCTCTCGGCCACCAGTTACAGCACGGCATGCACCTTCACGATTTCCGGCCGGACCGACACGTTTGGACTTTATGTATTGACCAACCAGGGCACAACGGTGATTTTGATCCGCGCGCCGGCCGACTCGGAGGTTACGCTGAACGAGACCACGGCCTCGGTGGGATTCTCGGTGAACGATACGGGCTTGAAGGCCTTCAAAGCGACACTGATCGATCTATCCTTCGGAAACAAGGACGCGCCGGCGACGGCCCTGACGGACCTGTCTTCCGGGACCCAGACCTACAGCTATTTTGTGGAATGGCGGTTGTCGAAGGATTCGTGGAATCTGGTTGTGGCGGCCGCGGGCGGCGACACGAATGCGCTGGCGGTCTGGTCGGCGACGTCGGTGAACAGCACGTCCTATTCAAGCGTGGCGAGTCTCGCCGTGGACACAGTGACCTCGAACAACGTTGTGGTTCGATCGACGAGCGCGCTGACGACGGCGTCGATCAAGGTGATCGGCGCCGCCGGCAGCGGCAGTTCGAGCGGGGTCAAGCTCCCGTCGGCGTGCGTGATCGGCCGGTGGATGCCGGTCCGGGCGCAGGATTGGGCGAGGGCGTTTCGAGACGCGGCGTTGAGATCATCTGCCGGCCGCGTCGTGTTCGAGCGGTACTACCGTTTCGTCGACTGATCTGCCACCCTCACCCCAACCCTCTCCCGCCAGGGCGGGAGAGGGGGTGACTCTGATTACTTGACCTCCAAATAAGGCTTCAGCTTCTCAAACTTTTTCTCGCCAATCCCCTTGATCTTGCGGATGCCCTCGATGTCCTTGAAGGGCCCGTTGGCTTCGCGGTAGTCGATGATTTCCTGAGCTTTTTTCTCGCCGATGCCCGGGAGTTGGGTCAGCTCCTCGACCGACGCCGTATTGATGTTGATCTTGCCCTCCGGCGCCTCCTTCTTCGACGAGTGGCGGCCCTTCTTGCCGCCTTTTTCCGATTCCTCGCCGGTGGGTTCGGCCGTTTCCTCCGGGGTGCTTTCCGGCGCGGCGGAGACTTCGGCCGATTCCGTCATCGGCGCCATCTCCTCCGTTTTCTTGCCGCATCCCCACAGAAGCAGTACCCCAACGAGGCCAAAGGACAGAAATGAAAATCGATGCATGATCCGGCTCCTTTCTGTTGTCCGTTTACAATCTCGACGGCTCCACACGATAGCTTTTTCCGTCCGAAAACACAAAGATGGTTCCCTGTTCGTCCGTGCGGTATATCTTGGCGCCGATTTTCTCGAGCCTCTCGAGCGGCGCGGCGTGGGGGTGGCCGAAGGTATTGTAGGAACCGACCGAGATGACGGCGGCCTCAGGCCGGACCTGGTTCAGAAAGACCGGCGTGGACGACGTCTTGCTGCCGTGATGCCCGACTTTCAGGATGTCCGACTTGAGGGTTTGCCCCCAGCGGAGCGCGCAGGTTTTCTCCGCGTCTTTTTCGGCGTCGCCGGTAAATAGAAAGGAAACGCGGCCGTAGATGAGCTTGAGCACGATCGACGAGTTGTTGGCGTCCTCGGCGTTCGGATCGCCGCAGAGGACGTAGGCGGAAATTTCTGGCCCGAGATCGAGTTTGTGCGGGAGCTGGCCGGGTTGCGGCGCGAAGACGGGGATTTTGCGGCGTTCGGCGGTTTTGAGGAGTTTTTTGTTGGACACGGTGGAGTAGATGAACCCGGAAATCCAGAGCTGGCCGACGGTGATGTGGCGGTCACCGATGACTTCGTACATGGAACCCATGTGGTCGCTGTGGGGATGCGAGGCCATCACAATGTCGAGGTGGCGGACGCCGATCTGCTGGAGAAAGGGGAGGATGATCCGGGACCCGGCGTCGATCATTTTGAGGTACCGGCTGTCCGGCGTTTTGCCTTCGCCGCTGTCGATCAGGACGTTTTTGCCGTTGGGCGTCTGAATGAAAATGCCGTCCCCCTGGCCGACATCGAAGTAGACAACGGCGAGTTCCCCGGGGCGTTTCCATGTGCCGACGCGCGTCGCGGACGGCATGCCGGCGGTGTGGCCGGCCGGCGCCGGTCCGGCCACGGACGGGAAATAGACGGGGATCGCGTGCATCCAAGCCGCCACCGCCAGGACCAGGAGCACACCCGCCGCCGCCCAGCCGGGCCATGTGACCGGCCGGTCTTCGGAGGTCGCCCGCCGGTATTTCGAGAACTTGTCTTCGGCCGGCCCACTCATTCGTCGACGGTGATGAGGTCTTTGATCTTGTCGAATGTGCCCTGCCGGATTCCCTTGACCTGCATGATCTCCTCGATCGTTGCGAAGTCGCCGTGTTCAGTGCGGTATTCCACGATCCGTTCCGCCGTGGTCTTGCCGATGCTTGGCAGCGCATCCAGTTCCTTGACCGACGCCCTGTTGATGTTGATCGGCCCGTCGGTGGAGGAGGCGCCCGGGCCGCGCGGCTTGGACGATTTCTTCGCCGGCGCCGGATCGTCGCCCGACTCGCCCGGCTCGCGGAACGTGCAGTTGGTGATGTCGATGCGTACAAGGTCCTTGACGGCGTCGAATTTCGATGCGCCGCCGAATCCCTTCACGCTCTGGATGTCCTCGATCGTGCGGAAACACCCGAGCGCGTCGCGGGTCTTGATGATGTTCTTCGCCGTGCCTTCGCCGACGCCGGGCAGATGGGCGTCGATGAGTTCCTGGGCCGTGGCGTGATTGATGTCGAGTTTGAGGACCTCCTTGAGCGTCTGCTGTTCGTCCCCGCTGAGTACCTGGGGCGTCCAGTCGGACGACTGGATCGGCACGGCGTCTCCGCGAGCCTCGACCGGCCGGCCGGGATCGCCGGCGGAGGGAGACGCGGGGGCGGATCCGGCGCCGCCCATGAAAAAAGAGGGCACGGCGGCCAGCAGCGCGACGCCCAGCGCCCCGAGGACCCATTTTTGTTCCGAGGTGACCGTTACTTTCATTTACAGTGTTCTGCCCTTTAGGGTTTTGACCCCAAATTTTTTTCCGTCACTTTCAATGACGACGGCCCAGTCCCGGGACGTGTCGTACACGCGGTCGGCGCTGAACAGGTCCCGGTAATATGTCAGGGTTGCATCATATTCCGTTTTGGCCTCGTCGACAAGCGTTTTGGCCTCGCGGCTCATGCCGTAGAGCAGCTTGAAATTTCCCCCCTGGCACACGACCATCCCCGGCCGGATCGTCCGGCCGACAGCGGGCGCGCGCGCCGCGGGGGATCCGCCGTGATCCGGGATGAGGAGCGCGTCGGGATCGGCGCGTGACGCGCCGATCATCCGCGCGGCGAGCGATTCCAGCCCGTGCTCGGTGAGATCGCCGGTGAAGACGGCGTCGAATTCCCCGTACGAGACGACGATTGCGGCGCTTTGATCCTTGATATTTCCCCCCGAACGCTCCGGTCCCAGGAAGCTGATCCGAAACGGAAACGGCAGGGACCCATCCTCGATGTCCGCAACCCGAACGCCGGGCGCCGCTTGGATTCTCGGGACGCCGTGCCGGGCCATCGTGACGGAGAGTTGCGCGTACGCGTCGTAGAGCCGGCGGACGTGGGGTTTGTGTTTGGACGCGAGGAGCGCGGGATCGTTCAGATGTTCGAGAAAAATCCGGAATCCTTGCGCGGAATCGGTTGCGGCCGTTGACGAAAATGCCGCCCAATCAGGGATGGGCGCCGGATCGTAGAACCGCAGCACCTTGAACCCGTCGGCGATGGTCGCGAGTCCCTCCGAATGTTCAGGCCCGAGCGCCGAGAGGACGATACCCCCCACGGTGGTGATGCCCTGCTTCAGCAGAAACGGCGCCAGAATTTTCTCACCGACGTTCGAACGCTTGTCCATCGAGTCCAAGCCTCCGTCCACAAGGTAAGTCCGCCCGGCCGGGTCCTGGATGGCGGCGGCGCTGCCGAAGGAGGTCGAGAAGAAGGTGATACGCAGAATTTTTGGCGGGATCGCGGGTGGCCGGCGGAGGCCCCCTGCCGTCAACCCTGCGGCCACTGCGAGGGCGAGAATGCCGAGCAGGATCGCGTTTCGCCGGATCACCGGGCTGGGAGGGTTCACTATATACTTATAGAATATATCCCTACCATATATATATAGCGCCTCATGCCAGACCATGAGTGCGACTGCGGCGTAATAGACGGCGAGCCGGCCAAGGGTCAGATTTTCTATGAAAGGGTATGGAAACCAGAGTGTTGAGAGATGCGCCACATAAAAAAAGACTTTGATGAGGCAGTCGTTCGCCGCGTTGATAATGAGCGCGATGAAAAGGCCGGGACCCGGAATCATCCCTACCAGCCCCGCCACGAGCCCAAGGGGAACAATCAATCCTGCCAGCGGAAGCGCCACCAGGTTGGCGACGGGGCTGGCAAGCGAGAGGCGGCCGAAATAATACGATGAGAGCGGAAAAATCATGCCGATCAGGACAGCGGCCTGCGCCGACACGCACAGCCGGACCAGAAGCGGCAGCCGCTCGTAGGAGCAGGTCGCCGCGAGGGCCGTGTCCGAGGCTTTGCGGCAGCACCACACAAATCCTCCGGCGAGGAACGCGAGCAGCGCGGCGAGTGCGCCCGGATTTGGAATCCGGTCATACAGCGGGTAGGAACCAAGCGCCAGAAGAAAGATCACGGACGCGGCCGCGTACAGGAAGGGCCATCCCCGGAGTCTGGCCAGCGCGCGGTTGATCGGCCAGGAAATGATCCCAATCGACAAAATGGCGGCGAAGGAAAGAGTGAAGGAGGGCTGGACGAGAAAGCGGGGATTCACCATCAGAATGATCATGGCGGCCGAGGAGGCGGAGAAGATCAGCGAGGACTGGAAGGCGCCGGGGGCCAGGGCCATCAAGAAGATCGTGACCGAGCACATGATGGTCGCCCGCATCCCGGACGGCGGCATGCCGGTGATGATCAGGAAAATGAACAGGACGAGAATGATGAGCGGCGCCTGGACGCGCAGCGGGAGGCGGAAGATGCTGAAGACGACCAGAAAGAGGCCGCTGATCAGCGTCACGTGCTGGCCCGACACGGCCAGAACGTGCGTGAGGCCTGCCACCCGGCACTCGTCGAGCACCCAGCGGTCGTGGCCCTGGAAGACGCACATGACGCCGTCCAGGGGCGCCCGCACGCCGAGCGTGACGCCGGCGAGAAAGGTCGACTGCGGATAGGGAATGGTGCGGATGTAAACGGACAGAATTTTTTCCTTGATCGCGAGCGCCCACTCTTTCAGAAAAAAGCCTTCGCCCTGATCCAAAATTTCGACGGGCGGCGGCGATCCCCAGGAGACCGTGACGGTCTGCACGCCGAAGATGCCCTGGTCCGCGAGAAATTCGCGATAGGAAAATCCGTGCGGGTTGACCTCGCCCGGCGGGTTGAGCAGAGGCGCGTTGACGCGGATCCGCCATCCGTAGACAACGCTTCGGCTGTATTCCTCGTACAGTTCCCGGGCCGTGCGGCGGATGGCGACTTCGACCAGCCCGCCGCTGACGTCCCGGAAATCGGTTCCCGGACCCTCCGGCTGGATGCGAATGGGGCTCAGCGTGAACGTCACGCGGTCGGCGGAGACTTCGGGGTCGCTGATCACCACGCCTTCGACGCTGGCCCGCCGGTCCCAGGAGTCGGAAACGAAATTGGAGACGTGACCCGGATCGTCCAACGTGACGCTCCGCGAGTACCGCGCCCATCCGAGAAAAAAAGTGGCGGCGCAGAGGATCAGGGTGGCCGCCACCACGGGCAGGCGGCCCCGCCGGGACCGGACATAGCCCCACATGGAGAGGAGAAAGAGGACAGCGAAACAGGCAAATGCCGCGCGGCTCTGGCCGGCGCCGAGCGGATGGAGTTCCCCGGCCGCGACGCCGGTCACGAATGCGATCGCCTGGGCTGTCAGGCGCCGCATCCAGGATTCAGGCATTACTCTCCGGTCATGTCATCGGACGATTCGACCGGGATGTTGGAGAAAACTCCTCGGTTGGATTCCAGTATTTGTTTCGGCCGGTACGCGGGATCCAGGAGGACGACGGCCATTCCCGCGCAGAGCGCGAGGACGATGGTCCAGCCGAGGATCCGGGCGTTGGCGTCCGATTTCATGTCCCGCCGAAAAAGAATTCGATTTCCCGCGCGGCCGATTCCGGGCTGTCCGAGCCGTGGACGATGTTGCGGGTGATCTCGCGCGCGAACTCGGCGCGGATGGTTCCCGGAATCGCCTGCTTGTAATTCGTCGCGCCCATGATGTCCCGCACGCGCCGGATCGCGTCTTCGCCCTCCACCACCATCCCGACGACCGGGCCGGACGAGACGAAGGCGACCAGCTCGTCGAAAAAGGGCTTGCCGCGGTGCATCCCGTAAAACTCCTGCGTCCGGCCCGGAACCAGCCGCGTCATCCGCAGGGCTGAAATTTTCAAGCCGTTCGATTCGTACCGCCTGAGAACCTCGCCGATCAGGCCGCGGTCCACGCCGTCCGGCTTCACCATCGAAAACGTTCGCTCTATCGCCATGTCCAACTCCTCCGGATGAGATGATACAGGATCAGCGCGCCAAGCGCGACCGCGCAATATAACTTGAAATCCCCCGACTCGGCCACGTGGTGGGCGCCGACCGTCGCCCTGGGGTTCAGCCCCAGCCAGAGATAAATGTGGTTGAGGAGCAGGCCGAACGCGAGCGAGCAGAAAGCGATCGACGCGAGATAGATCGCGACGGACCGCTTGCCCATGAATCGCGCCAGCATGACGATCCCCGCCGTGTTGCTCGCGGGCCCGGCCAGAAGGAAGACGAGGGCGGCGCCGGGACTGGCGCCCTTGAGGAGCAGCGCCGCGGCCAGCGGCGTGGTGGCGGAGGCGCAAATGTAGAGGGGAATCGACACGAGCAGCATGATCAGCATGCCGGGCAGGCCGCCTCCGAGCGCGCGTTCGAGGGCCTCGGGCGGAACCGCCGCCATGATCACGCCGGCCGCGAGAAATCCGATGAGGAGCCAGAGCGACATGTCCTCCAGAAAATCGCCGAGGCCGTAGGTGACGGCGCGTTGGAGTCCCGCAAGGATCGTCGGGCGCGCCGGCGCCGGCGGCCGCGGTTCGGCGGGGTGACATTTGTCGCATGTCCCTTGGTCGCTCGACGGCGCCGCCGATGTTTCCTTTTCGCCGAACAGGACTTCCAGCACGCCGGCCGTGACGCCTGTGCAGAAGGCGGCGACGGGGCGGAAGACGGTGTAGATCGGGTCGAGGAGCGCGTAGGTGACGGCGATGGAGTCGACTCCGGTTTCGGGCGTGGTGATGAGAAACGCCGAGGTGGCGCCGCGCGACGCGCCCATCCGCCGCAGCGACAGGGCGGCCGGGATGACCCCGCAGGAACAGAGCGGGAGCGGAATGCCGAACAGCGCGGCCTTCACGACCGGCTTGAAGCGCCCCCGTCCGAGGTGCCCGGCAACGCGTTCGGGAGACAGGAACGCATAGACGAGGCCGCCCATGAGACAGCCGAAGAGGATGTAAGGCGCCGCGTCCTGATAAATGTTCCAGCCGCCCCGCAGCGCGGCGAGTCCAAACCGGCCCATGGCGTCGGCGACCGCGCGCATGTCCATCTCGCCGTGGGTGGCCACCCAGAGGCCCAGCGCGGCGAGGAGAACGCCGGTGATCAGGCCGCCGTTTTCTTCGATGAACTTCCATCGCATGTTCGACAGCCGGTCCCCGAAGGCCATCACGATGGCCGTCATGCCCAGCGTGGTCGTGACCACGACCACGGCCGACAGAAGCAGCACGAGGCGCCAACTGTCGGCGGCGGCCAGGAGATACAGCGGCAAAATCTCGGCGCAGGGAGACAGGGACAGCATGCCGATCAGGGCCGTGATCATGAGGGCTTCCGTGGCCGCCGAATATTTCGACGGCTCGAAATGCCGGTGCAGATGCCGGCCGAACATCCGGCCGAGAATCAATAGGACACCCAGACCGATGAGGATCGCCGCCGAGAGGGATTCCAGCAAATCCTGGTGCGTCTTGAGATACGTCTGTCCCGCGTAAGCGATCGCAAGCCCCAGCGCGAGGGTGACAGAGGAATGGAGGAATCCGGCGGCGCAGGTGACGGCGGCGAGTTTTGTGCGGGACCAGCGCCTCAGGCTTCCGACGAGGACGAACGGGCCCCAATGGTTGGGGATGGCGGAGTGGACGAGCGACAGGAGGAACGCGCCGAACAGGACACTGGATTCCGCGGCCACGGCGAATTTACTTCATGTGCCAGGCGAGAAGGTTCGGGAGAAATCCGGCGAAGATGCGGGCGGCCAGAAGGTCCTTGGAATCGAAGGCGCCGACCTTGTTGTGCAGGACCAGTGCGCCGAGCGGGCGCTCGGCCGAAACCGCGATCAGCAGCGCCTGCGAGGCGCCGGACGGGTAGCCCTCCAGAAGCTCCGTCGCGCCGACGTTCAGGGCCTCCTTGAGCCGGGGATGCGTGGACGGATCGAGCGATTCCTGCGTTTCGTTGACGTAGGTCCGGCCGTCGTACCGGCCCGACAACTGCCATGGCGCGCCGTTGGAAGCGTCATGGACATAGAAGGACACCATGCGGCACCGGAAGAGCCGGACGCTCGACAGGACCGAGCGGCGGACGAAGGCCGCGAGGTCGGCGGCGCCGGAAATTTCCCGGACCGCCTCCATGATGTTGAAGAAACTGCCGCCATCGACGTCCTTGCTGTCGCGCTCGCGCTTCTGCTCGGCCAGCTTCTTCGAGAACTCGATTTCGGCTTTCTTCATCTCGTGCTGAACAAATTCGGCCAGCGCGCCCGACGTTTTCGATTCCCAGCGCTTGGTCACCCCTGCCGCGATGAGCGCGAGCAAGAGAACGCAGGCGATGGCGACGGCGCCGGGCGTGCGGAGCTGCCGGAGCGTCCGGGCGATGACTTCGGATTTGAAGAATCCCATCTCGACCTCTCCGAGTTTGACGGTGCCCTTCTTGGCGGTGAGCGGTGTGTAGGCGCGGTAGATTTTCTTGCCGGACGGCAGTTTCATGGGCACAAGGTCGGATCCCGAAGTGGCCATGAGGAGTTTGGCCTTGTTCTGAATGGTCGCCAGATGCGCAAGGTCCGAGTTGGCGGGCCCGGTCGCGCCGAGGGCCGTTGAGGTGGCCCACACGAGAACGCGGCCCTGGGGATCGAAGACGGCGAGGTGCGACACAAGGGGCGACCGGATGAGGTTCCCGGCGGCGCGCTTGAGGGCGACGTCATCGCGGTTTTCGAAATTCTCGGTGTTGGACAGGACAAAGAGCCTCATCTGCGCGGCGGCGGCCGCAAGCTCCGAGTCCAGCGCCTCCATGAAAAAAGCGCCCAGGAGCAGCCCGAACAACATCGCGCTGACCCCGATCGTCCCATAGAGCAGCCGGCTGGACAGCGCGATCCGTTTCTTGAGTTTCTCCTCGAGGTCCTCCGCTCCCATGGGGGTCACCCTACCAGCGCCGGGAGGCCGGACACAAGGGCGGCGTCTGTCGAAGCGCGTCCCCCGGGCCAGGAAATTTTCTTGACACCGATCCTTCCTCGACGAACTCTGGTCCGGCAAACTTGTATAAAAACCCGGGTGCTTGACCTATTCGTCGGCTGATACTACCGTTCGGTGGTTTTTACAGGACGGGTGTGTGAGCGCTTCGCATTTGCATGCCGAATATTGCGAAATCCTCTGGTTCGGACGGGAATCATCGGGATGGGTAGAAACTGCACACGGTTGCGGCGTGCGCCGCATTGCCTCATGGGCTATGTTCTCGCTATTGCCTGTTGCCTGTCGCCTCTTGCCTCCCAACCATCCCACGCCGCGCAAATCCTGAACGGCACGCTGGCCGACGTCCAAGGCGACGTCAAAATCCGGCGCGCGGGGTCGGACCTCAAGCGGCCGGCATCCTCGGGGGCGCGCGTTGAACCGGGCGATGCCGTCATCACCGGGACATCCGGGCGTGCCTCCATCCAATTCGAACACGGAAAACTCGGGCTCGCCAACTCGACACAGATGACCCTCCTTCGCTGCATGACCAGCCGCGACGAAGTCTTCGCCGAACTGGCGCTCACGGCCGGGTCCGCCGAGGCCTATATTAATATGGAGAGGCGCAAGGAACTCTGGTTTGACATTCTCACTCCGACCCAGCTTGCGCGCGGCGAGGGCAACAAAAAGAGTGCGACCCGCTTGAACGTGTCGCATAACGCCGGCGGCACAACCGTCACAGACAGCGAGGTCGGGCGGTGGAGGTATCAGCCGATCATGCTGCCGGATCTTCCGCCCGCCGTTCAGGCCGTGCTGACGGACAATGCCAAGGCGTCCGCACGTGTGAAAACATACATATCCGCGGAATTAAGCGACAGCGCGCTGACCGCTTACGAGGTCGTGTCCAACGCGGGCGCGCCGGATATCGCAGCGGTTCAGACGCAGACTGTGCCGCAGACAACGCCGCCGATCGTTGCTCCCGCCGAGAAACAGTCAGCACCGACTCCGCCAGCCGTTCTCTCGGCCGAGACATCGCCGATGCCCGTTGTCCCGGTTGCGCCATCCCCCGTTCCGGCTCCGGAGCCGCTTGTCATTTCGCCGGCGAAATCGAGGGTCTTCTCCGGAGCGCAGATCACATTCAAAGTCCAAGGCGGCACGGGCAAGCGAATGTTCAATTTGATGCCGGGAGGTATGGAAGCCGGTTCCACGCTCGACGCGGACGGGAAGTACACAGCCGGCGTCATCGGCTCCGGCACGCAGACGGATGTGGTGCAAGTCAGGGACGAAGCCAACGCCGTGGCCGAAGCGACCGTCACGGTGGCGGCTGTTCTTCAGCTCACAGCGGGAATCAACAAAGTTCCGTCCGACATGGCCAACCCGATGCGGCTCCAAGTTATGGGAGGATTCGCTCCGTACGTTTATTCGATCTCGGACAATAAATCAGGCGGCAGCGTCAATGAAGCGGGCCGCTACAAACCGGGCAAGACAGGCGGCGTGACCGACATGATCACCGTGACCGACGACGCCGGAAACAAGGCGACGGTTTCGATCGAAGTGACCGCGCCGGCTCCTCTGGTTCCGCCCAAGTCTACGAACACCGTCAAGCCCAAATTGGAATCCGTCACCGCCCAGACTGTTTTCGTCATCGGTGACAAATGGACGGGCAACCCGACCATCACCTACCAATGGTTGCGCGATGGAACCTCCATCTCGGGCGCGACGGCCAAAACGTATACGCCGACCACCGACGACGCCGGGCGCAAGGTTACGTGTCAAGTTACCGCGACGAACGAGGGCGGAACGAGCACGGAGGCCACAGAGGCCATCGGCATCTTGAAGATCGCCGATCCTGTCTTGAGCGGCGAACCGTTGGTCGGCTCGACGCTGATGGTTGACGGCCCCGGCAAATGGACGGGCAGCTCTCCAATCACGTTCACCTACAAGTGGATCCGTGACGCTCATGAAATATCGGGCGCGACGCAGGCGTCGTACAAACTGACGGACGCTGATCAGGGGGCGAAGATATCGTGCTCTGTGTCAGCAGTGAACGAGGCCGGTACGAGATATGCGGGCACCGAACAGGTAACGGTCAATGCGGCGCCCATCAAACCGGCGCTGACGGGGCCGCTGACCATTTCTCCGGCGAGCTTGCGGCTCTTTTACGGAACCTCGCAGACATTCACCGTTACGGGTGGCAGCGGCAATCTAAAATTTTCGATGGCGGCAAACAATTCGGGTGGTTCGGTCGACCAGAGCGGAAAATATACGGCAGGGAAGGACATCGCATCCGTCCCGGAAGTGGATATGATTCGGGTAGTAGACGAAGCCAACGGAGCGGTCTTCGCGACTGTGACGGTCGCGGCGGAACTGCAACTGACGGCGCCGAACAACACCATCCCGGCCGATTCGGCCAACCCGATGAGACTCGCCACGGTAGGCGGATTCCCTCCATTTAAATGCAGATATATCTCGCGCGGCCGAACCGGCACATCGAGAACATCTCGTTCGAACGTCTGGTGGGCGGCGTCAGACTGGCGGATATGAAGGTGGATGGCTGGGACGAACTGCAGAAGTTGGGATTAAGCTACGTGAAGACGAAAGACATCGTGGACAGCATCAAGGACACAAGCGCCCGGACGGCGAACGCGGTGGAAAACCAGGTGGTATCGGCGGACGCGAGTTTCAAATTCGGAGACGACGCCCAGGTAACGGCCGAGTGGGCCTACTCGAAAACCGACCCGAACACGCAGGCGAGTCTGGCGGATGTGATCCGCGGGACGGCGTACAAGTTGAACGGATCGTACCGCGCGAAGGCTCGGTTGGGGTTTGACGCGACGAGCATGACGTCGTCATTCGAGGAAGTCAACCCGGACTATCGGTCGACGAGCGGCGGCGGATCGCCGGACGGCCGGCGATTTACGCTGGGATTAAACAGCGGGATGAAGATGATCGGGAACCTCCCGGACGTGACGATGTCCTACAGCGGCAACTCCAGCCGGAACAACCTGGAGAACCAGCTCGCGCGCCGCACGACGTCGACGGTGCACAACTTCAATTTCGGGGCAAAACCGTTTCAGAAAGCAAAAATGGCGGGCGATGAACTCTGGCAGAACGTCAGAAAAAACATGAACGTGACAACCGCGTTCGGGCAGAACATCACGAAGGCGAGCGACAACACGACCAAGAGCGCGATCAACAACCAGAACTATCAGCTCTCGACGTCGGCCGGGCGCCACACGTTCTCGACGTTCTACAAATACCAGATCACGCAGGAGAAGACGGCGGCGACGGGCGACCGGCGTAACGCGAGCAACGGGTTCACGTATGGCCTCAAAGAAATCGCGTGGAAGACGCCGATGTATCCGCAGAAGCCGTTCTCGACCGACCTCACGCTGAACGCGACCCGCACGCGCGACAAATCGATCGACGTCGCGGGCCGGTCGCACCAGCGGCAGTACGGGGTGAGCACGCAGACGAAGGTGAACGAGACGGAGCGGCTGGACGTCGACTACAATCTGAACCTGACCGACAACTACAACGTGAACAGCGACATCCGGACGATGAACTGGAAGTGCGCGTACGTCGTCCAGAAGTTCATCCAGGATGACGGAAACTTTACGCTGTCGTACACGTCGAATAAGACTGAGGAAGAGGTAACGACGCAGAACTACCGCGAGGCGGTCTGGCGCGTCGACGCGGCCTTGAAGTGGGGTGGCCCGGCGCCGGAGGTTGTGGCGAAACGCGGCGAAGCGGAGTCGGCGGTGAAGGACATTCTGGCCGTTTACGCGGAAGAAGACATATTGAAATTCATGCAGCGCGTCAGCCCGAACTTCAAAGGCGACCGCATCGCGTTCGAAAACAACGCGCGCGCGACGTTCGACCGCGTGGACGCGATCAAATACGAGGGCGTGTGGGCGTCGGCGTTTGTGCCGGACGACAACGTGATCGAGATCACCTTCCGATGGCAGCGCCGCTGGCGCGTGTACGCGACGGGTGCCGAGGAGACCGCCACCGGCATCGCGCTCTTCAGGCTCGAATAATCAGGCGATAAGTGGCTCATTCAGGAGATCCGCGAGACCAATCCGTTGTTTTAATAAACCCCGGCTTGTTGGCCATTTATTGATCCTGCGAATTATACTTGACATATTAAATATGCAGGGTAATATTCCAACATGAGCCTCCTGAAGCGACGATGCCTGGCGGGAACCGTTGTCCGGGCGATGAAGACGTTTCCGGCCGTGGTGGTCACCGGCCCGCGGCAGTCGGGGAAGACCACGCTCCTGAAAACGGGATTCGCCCGGACCCACGCCTATGTCTCCCTCGAAAACCTCGATGTCCGGATGCGCGCCCGGGACGATCCCAACGGATTCCTCGACCAGTATCCGCCCCCAATCATCCTCGACGAAATCCAGTATGTCCCGGACATCCTGTCCTACATCAAGACCCGGATCGATGAAGACCGAAAGAGCGGACAGTGGCTTCTCACCGGATCGCAGAATTTCGCATTGATGCATGGTGTCAGCCAGTCTCTGGCCGGCCGCGCCGCCGTGCTGACTCTGATGCCATTGTCCCTGCCGGAGATGGCTGACCGCGCGGCCGCCGCGCTCGATCCTGCGGCATGGCTCAAAAAGCCGGCAGGCAACCTTCCGGCATCCCGCCCTCTCGCCGTGGAGACCGCCATTTTGCGCGGGATGTACCCGGAAATCGCTCTCAACAAAAAAGTTGACCGGCAACTCTGGTGCGCGTCGTACATCGCGACGTATCTCGAACGGGATGTCCGCAACCTGGCGGCGGTCGGCGATTTGAACCAATTCGAACGGTTCCTCCGGCTCAGCGCGACCCGGACGGGACAAATCCTGAACCTGTCGGACATGGCGCGCGATATCGGCGTCAGCGTCCCGACCGCCAAACGCTGGATTTCGATTCTGGAAGCGGGCCACCAAGTTTATCTTCTGTATCCCTTTTACAGGAACATCGGCAAACGGCTGATCAAGAGCCCAAAGCTCTATTTCACCGATACGGCCCTGGCCACCTATCTTCTCGGCATTCACGATCGCGAAACGCTTCTGAACAGCCCGAGTTTCGGCGCCCTCTTCGAAACGGCCGTCGTCACCGAATTTCTCAAGCGTTTCCTGAATTTCGGCCATATCCCGTCCCTGTTCTATCTTCGAACGCGCGATGGATTGGAGATCGATCTCGTGGTCGAGTCCGGCCAGAAATTGCATCTCTTTGAAATCAAAACATCCATGACCGTCACGGCTCACCATGTGCCTTCACTCATCAAAATGAGCCGGGATCGAAAAGCGCCGATCGCCTCGGCCGCGGTTATTTCAAGAACCGCCGGTAATTTCCGCCTCACCGACCGAATTGCCGCCCTGAACTGGGCCGCCTCCCTGTCGCGCTGACCCGAGCTTTTCATTTCCGCGATGAGAAGATTTCGTCCTTGACGCTTTCCCCTGCCTGATTTAGATTCCCCCATGGTTGTCTGACCCCGGCGTATGCCTCCCTCGGATGTGTTGCGGTCAATTCTTCTGCTTGACGAACGGACGGGTCTCATGGAAATGGACGGGGCAACGAACGGCGGCGGTTTACCAGCCGCCTCCGGGTTTCGAATATCCACACATCGCACACGCTCTCTCCGTGCGCCCGTTTCCCTGTCTCTGATTTTTACGCTCGCTGTTGCCGCCGTGGCAATTGCCACGTGCCTGTTGCCTGTTGCCTCTCCATCCGCCCACGCCGCCAACATCTCCGACCGCCAACTCGTCACGCTCGATGACGGCGGCCGGGCCTATGTGTTCAAACTGACCGACTACGACCAGGCGCGCGACGGGGATATTTTCGTCGTGATCACCAGCGCGGCCGGGCGCACGGTCTATCGGCCCGAACTTAATATTATAGAGGGAGCCCAGTGGCAGGGGTTCTGGGGCGTGCGGTTTGGCGCCGATGTGACGGCGGGGCAGATCGACGTCGTCGTGCTGAAAAATCCGCCGCCGCCCCCACCGCCGCCTGCGCCGGAGCCTCCACCTGCCGCGCCGCCCCCGCCCGCGCCCGAGCCGCCGCCCGCCGCGCCCCCGCAAAAAGGCCGGTGGACGCTCGTGGATCAGGATTTCAAATTGATCGCGATGAAAATCGACGCCGATGGATCGCCATCGGACGGCTATGCTCTCTACGGGGATTTCAAGGTCATCCTGGTCGGAAAATTCTCGATGACGGGAAACTGGAATCAGTCGAATCCCGACGCCAAACTCGTCTTCACGCATCCCAACATCTACAAACCCTATATCGACCAGACGCTCGGCCAGGTCGTTCCGAAGGAATGGTTCCAGCTCAAGGACGTGATGAACGTGAAGATCGGTCTTCATCCGCAGTGGATCGAGAATCTCAAGAAGGGCCGAAGCGGCGATGCCGGGAGCACGGTGCAAGCCCTCGGTACGTCTGCCGCCCTGATCGCGACGGGCGGCGGGCTCGAGTTCCGGATATCCTTCCCGATGAAACTGAAGATCGATTTTACAAAGGACGCGTTCGACATGATCGCGAACTTCAAACCGCTCGATCAGCAGGCGTCGCTCGAACTCGACGAAGGCCAGGTCTGGGACAAACCGTATGGCATCTTCCCCGTCCAGTTCGACAAGCTCGAAGTCGGAACCGATCCGACCTTCACGTGCATCACGATCGTGGGCGAAGGCAATGCGGAATTCCTCGGCGACATGGATTTCGAGGTGGACATCGAGCTGGCGAAAGGCCAGAATCCAAAACTCAAAATCGACGCGCAGTCGCACGGCGACATCGTCGCGGCGGTGCTGGCGCGATACAAGGTGCCGGCATCGGTCAGCAAACTCGTCGGGGAGTGCCATCTCGATGAGTTCTCCGTCAACGCGAACGTGGATGATTTGATGCAGAGCGGCAAACTTCCGAGCGCCAAACTGAAAGTCCTCGTGAAGAACTGGACCGGCCCGTACCGGTTCGATATTAACGTTCCGGCGGTCAACTTCACCGAGCCGGGCCCCTTCATCGAGACCGTCGGCGGGGAGATCGTCAAGAACCTCTCGAGCGTGGTCGCGCAGATGGCCTCCAATGTCGGCAAGCTGGTCACAGAGGAACTCGCGAACGCCGTCAAGGATCCGATCGGGACCGTGACGAAGGCGGCGAACGCGGCGATCGACATCGCGAAGGACATCGGCAACGCCGCCGTGGAATTCTTCAAGGATCCGCTCGGCGGCATAAAGGATCTGGCGACGGGCGCATTCAATACCGCCAAAGAGCTTGGCGCCACGCTGTACAACAAGGCGAAAGAAACCGTCACGGCGATCTTCACCGATCCGATCGGCACCATCAAGAAGGCGGCCGAACAGGCCTTGAAGTTGGCCGAGTCCGCCTTGAACCTGGTCACGGGACTTTTCTCGGCCGTCGGCGAGTTCCTCGAGGACATCGGCAAAACGGTTGCGGGATGGTTCGGAATCGACACCGGCCCCAGCCAGAAGGAAATCGAGGCGAGGGAGAAACTGGAGAAAGCCAAAGCCGAAAAGGCCGCGGCCGAGGCGGCGTTGGCGGAGGCGGAATTTTTGCAGAAAACCTGTGCCCCCGAATTGGAGCGTCGGACGACCGCGGAAGGTTTGGCCGGTTTAAAATCGTGGATCCTCAACGAGGATTACACCTCCATCAAACAGGGCGGCGTCCGCGTCCCGCGTTCCAAAGTCACTATCGATTTCATCAAGAGGATCGACGACAAAATGAAGACGATCGCCTTCGATGAATATCGCAAATGCATCTGGGCCCCGCATCCGACGCTCGCCCCGGACGCCAAGGCCGGCGAGTATTATGAATATGGAGGGACAGTCGACGGGCTGAATCGCCTGAAAACCCTCGTCAACAATTCCGGCCTGCTCACAGGCGACGAGAAGACGACGCTGGCCAAAGAGATCGACGCGAAGATCAATGGCGCTCCGATGACCGCCGCCGACGCGATGGCGAAGATTCGGCGAAACCTTCCCGTGTACGGGGATGAGAACCTCAACGCGCTGAAAGATCACCTGGACGGCAAGAAGGTCGCGCAGTCCCTGCTCTTCCCGAACATTTCCAATCTCTCAGCGGCCGACAAAACCGCGCTCAAGACCGAGATCGACGCCGCGATGGAGAGATTTTTGAAAGAATCGGGTGAGCGTATGTTCGCGGACATTGCGGCTGGCATCTCGAAAAATACGAACATGGAACAACTCAAATACATGCAGACCATGATTGCGGACAAAACCCCCGGCAAGGCGTGGGGCGGCGGAAAATACCTGACCGACGACCATCTGACCCGGTTGAAGTCGATCATCGCCGACCGGCTCAAGGAACTGCGCACGATCGAAGCCGCGAAATTCATGGCGGATGCGAGAGGGTACATCCGTGCCGTGGTGAAGGAAGGCGTTGACAAGCCCAGGAGGGATAAATTGATCGAAATGAAAAGAACCATCACGGACCCATCCAATGGCCATTTCAGAACGCACACCGAGCTTTACAGGGTTCCGGACGGTTTCCCCGCCGCCCAGATGACCACGCTGACGAACGAGATCGACGCGATGATCAGTGATATGGATGTGATCATCAAGATGGGAGGTCGAGACGGGGACGCGGACCGGGCCGCCGCCACCCTCGCATCGGGTGCTGAGCTTACGGCCGGTCAGTCGCGCGTCTCCGTGGACGGGCGGTTCAAGTTGATCTATCAGAGTGACGGGAATCTGGTGCTGTATCAAGGCGGGAGCGCGCTCTGGTCAAGTTCCACCGCCGGCCACCCGGGCGGGAAGACCATCATGCAGACCGACGGAAACCTCGTTGTCTACAACGCGAGCGGAGGGGCCGTATTTGCATCGGGCACACGCGGTAGTTACCTCATGGTGCAGAATGACGGCAACGCCGTGATCTTTGACGCCTCCGGATCGGCGCTCTGGTCAACCGGAACCGGCGGCCATCCGACCCCCCTCGAGGATGGCCTCCTCAAACGCGCCGATGCCGCGTATTCGGCGTCCGTGCTGGAGACCTATCGTTCCCGGTTCGAAAAATGCGAGGACAAAATCAGCATTGAAGAAGTAATCACAGCGGTTCATCGCGACGAGATTCTCTGCGATCGAACATATTCCTTGGATCCGCAGAATTCCAACCCCCGCACCGATGCGGTCAAGGATTTCCTCGCTGAAATGGACAAGATGAAGTGGAAGCCGGAGCAGTTGCCGGCGGCGATAACCAGACGGGCGAAGGCGGAGGCGTTCGCGCTCGCGAAGTATCGTCCGTTTTTGGATCAAAGCGACACATTGAAGGATATTCAAAATCTGAAGGCGGTCGTGCTCGCGGATAAAGATATCACCGGCGGCATGACGGGCCCCGATGCCAAGCCTTCCGACACGGTCGCGGAATTCTTGGGCGAAATCAACAAGTTGATCGCATTCCCGGAGTTGATCCCGGCGGTGGCCAAAAAGGAGGCGGAGGTTCTCGCGAAGTATCGTCCCCTGTTGGATCAATACGACAAGCTGGAGGACGTCAAAAAAATGAGGGCGGACGTTCTGGCCGTCAACGACAACGCCGTCGGCATGACGGGCGGGATTGTCAGCCGGTCGAAAACGGTCAAGGATTTCCTCAAGCAGATCGACAAGCTGACGCCGGAAGTGCTTCGGGAGAGACGGCTGATCAAGAAACTCGCTGAGATCCGAGATATCTTCCCCCGTTCCGGCTATCAGCACTTGGAACAATTGAAAGACCACCTGGCCGGCAAGCCGGTCGGCGCGCAATGGCCAAATGTCGATGACCTTTACGAGGCCGACAAGAAAACGCTCATGAAGGAGATCGACCACTGGATTGTGAAATACAAGACGGAAGGGAGGAAGGCGCAATATGAGTTGATGAAGGGATTCCTTTCATCCAATGCGGTGTCCTTCAAGAAATTGGAGGACGTCATTGAAAATAGAACTTCTTCATTTGAAGGTCCGTATAAAAATGAGTTCGGCGAGGTGGTGAACGCGATGTTGTCTTTCGATCTTCTCACCGCCGAACAAAAAAACGAGTTGCGGTCGATGCTCAATACGAAAAAGAGTAAGAGTCAATATGAGAACATGAAGGTATTCCTTTCGTCCAATGAGCCCAACAGGAATACGCCGGCGGCCCTCAAAATCTTTCAGGACATTATCGAAAAAAGAGCCAATACATACGATGCGGCTTTATATCCGGGCGAGGAAAACATGATGTTATCCTTCGATCTTCTCACCACCGAGCAAAGAAATGACCTGCGGCTGATGCTCGACAAGAAGTTGGAGAAACAGAGAGCGGAACAAACCACGGAGATTGACGATTGGCTCGGCTCTCTGGATGACCAGCAATTTGAAACCTTAAGGAACGCCGTCCTGAATGCGGGCGACGCCGCGACGATAAATCAAGTGAGCAAGCGATTGGGTAAGGCCGCGGGAGTGGAACTGCCCATGGATATACTGACCCCCAAGTATATAGAGGAATTGGGTCAGAAACTCAATAAAAAGTTGGAAATGTCGCCGAAGATGAAGGAGAAATTGGAGAAGATCGAATTGGAAAGATATGGTCAGATAGAAAAGGTAATCAACGACAACAGATGCGATCGGATGCACCTTCAGTACATCAAGCATGCTCTCGATAATACAGCCTTCGACCATCACTTACAGTCAGTGTATGATCGATTGGGATTGGATTTGACCAACCTTACCCTCTCCTCCGATAAAAGAAATGCCCTGCGTCAGAAGATCGATGAGCGAATCGACAAGATGGATGCGCCCTTGGTGGAGAAGTATCGTCCCTTATTTGATCAGTGCGACAATTTGGAGCGCTTTGAGGAGCTGAAGTCGTTTCTGGAACGGGATCGCTATTTAAATGACTACGGCGTGTTTCCCGAGCCCGGCAACGCTCTACAGGCCTTCCTGAACGACGTGGATAAGCTGGGCGCCTCACCGGCAGTGCTGGAGGAGAGACGCCACACCAATACTCTTGCGGCGCTCCGAACGCTCATAGCCAGTTCGGACGAATCTACCCTTAAGGACTTGGCGGGTCACCTGGACGGCAAGAAGGTGGATTGGCCTGAGAGATTTCCGGACATCAAGATTATTTCCAAGTCGGAGATCGACGCGCTCAAGAAGGAGATCGAAGTAGCGATTCCGAAATATTTGAAGGACAAGGATAAGGAACAGTATGAAAAAATGAAGTGGTGGCTTGAGGTCAATAAGGATGCGACTGTGTATATGCTCAAAAATGTGAAGAGCAACATAGCGAATGGACTGGCGGTATTCGGCGGCCTCCCCACCGCTTACCTCACAGCCGAGCACAGAAAGGAACTTATTCAGACGATCGATGAGTTGACATCTTGCCCACCGGCGGAATTTGAGGAATACCGCAAGTTCATTGCCGGTCTTTCGGAAAAGGCGGCAGGACAAGAGCGGGAAGCCGTTCGGATTGCCTTGTACGATTTAACACTGTCTGAACGCCAGATCAACACCGGCGGTACCGGCGATGGCCATAAACAACGCGTGCTTCCGGCGAATTTCAATCATGAAAAGCTCTCAGACGCCCAGAGAAAGACCTTGTTGACAGATGTTGAAAACTCTACCAAGAGCCTGAACAAACTTCTCGCAAAGATGGAAGGGGCCCAGTTAACCTCCACCCTCGCATCGGGGGCGACGCTGACGCCCGGTCAATCGCGCGTCTCCGCGGACGGGCGGTTCAAGTTGATCTATCAGACGGACGGGAGTCTGGTGCTCTATCAAGGCGGAACCGCGCTGTGGTCAAAAGCCGTCGGAACCAAGCCGGGCAAGACCGTCATGCAGGGCGACGGAAACCTCGTCGTCTACGACGCGGATGGAAAAGCGGTCTGGAACTCGGGCACGTCGGGCAGTGGCGCCTACCTCGTCCTGCAGAACGATGGGAACATGGTGATCTACAGCTCCTCCAAAACGGCGCTCTGGTCGACCCAGACGGGCGGAAAATAATGAGGGGATTGAAATGATTCAATACAGGAACAATATCACGTTCGGATGGCTGGCGGCTTGCGGTCTCTATTGTCTTTTTGTCCAACCCGCATGCGCAGCCGACAAAGCGGCCGGGCCGCCGAAGGAGACGATGGAGCAAGTCAAATCCTTGTCGGATCAGGTGCGGTCGTCCGTCTCGGGGTTCGTCGACGAACTCGCGCGCGGGTACATCGGCACGATCCTTCGCGCAGATCAGGAGCTGGACGCGCTCAATATCACCAAGCCGGACCACCGGTTCTATCTGCTCGAAAAACCCTCGTACGATTTCATCGACACGACATTGGCGCAGTACGACGCGTTCGCCGCCGAGATGAAAAGAGACTGGTTGACCACGCCGCCGGCGTTCAGGGTCGCCATCCGCAAACTCCTTGAAAACGAACGCGCGCGGCTCGAAACATTCCTGCGCGCGGATCCCGTGATCATCCGGAGCGTCATCAATCCCATGTACGCCGACGGCACGCTCGCGTTCATGTCGGCCGAAACCATCCTGCGGGATGTCCGGGAAGCCGGGGAAAAAGCCGACGCGGGACCCGGATTCACGAGCCGCCTCCGCCGCGCCGCGCGCGTCAGCGACGCGGAAGTCCGCCGCGTGGTGACGGAAAAGGCCCGCAAGACCGCGTCCGACCTCGCCGACACGATGGCCGACAATTACGTCAAGTTCCTCATCACGGCTAACAAGGTGCTCGACAAGCACAATGTCAAAGACACCGTCGCCCGCGCCTATTCCATGGCCGAACAAAACCACGTCATCATCACCGCATTTCTGGAGGAGTACGACCGATTCTCCAAAGCCATGACCGAATCCTTCAAGGGATCGGGCGCCGTCATCGAGAAAGCCGTCGCCGAAGCGGTTGCGGCCGAACGAACCCGCATCGATTCCTTCCTCAACACCGACCCGGTGGACCTGCGCACGGCATACACCCTGCCGAAAGGAAAAACGCTCGGCGGCGCGGACCTGCGCCGGCAATTGGAACTGGCGAAGGAGATCGCGGCGGAGGAAAAGGCCGGGTTTAGAAGGTTTAAGAATAAATGAAGACAACTATTCGCCTCGTCTGCCTTTTTCTCGCTCTATCCGTCTCCGAAGCGCGTGCCGGCCGGGTTTCGGCGCCCGCGCAGGATACCGCGGCTGCGGGAGTGAAAAACGCCGGCGCGATGAAGCACGGGATGGCGGTCGGCGCCGATAAGAGAACGCTGAACGTCCTGGCCACCGAGAAAATCGAGTCGATGAAGGCTGTTCCTCAAACCGCGAAGGCGCCTGCGGCCGCGTCGCCCTACGGCGCGACCTACAAGGCGTCCAACGTCAATCTCGCCCCCGGCGCCGACGCCGCTGTCGAGGTGACGCTCACCAACACCGGCAGTCTCGCCTGGGATGCCAACGGTCAATTCAGGCTCGCCTACCATTTGTACCAAGGGAGCAAACAACTGAGTTTTGGCGAGGTGCGAACGGCGATACCGGCGGCGGTCGCATCCGGAGGCAATATCACGGTGCAGGCCAGGGTCAAGGCGCCGAAAGATCCGGGCGTCTACACGATGAAGTGGGACCTCGTTCATGAGAATGTCACTTGGTTCTCCTGGAAGAAAGTGCCGACGGGAGACGTGACGTTGACGGTGGCCGCGGCGGCGGCGCCGGACGACGCGGTCGAGCAAGCCAAAAAAATTCTGTCGCGCATGGTCGGCGCGTTGAACGGGCGAAACGTCGACGACCTGATGTCGCCTGTGGGCCCGACCGCCAGCGTGTCTCTGAATGGCCGCGCAACCGACGCGGGCGATTACAGCCGCTCGATTTCCTCGGCTCTCCCGTTTCTGACAGACCTTGTCTGGGACGCGCAGGTCACCGAGGCGGTGCGGGATCCGAAAACGGGCGCGGTGCGGATCCGGGCGCGGTCGACCTATTCGGCCAAATTGGCCGAGCCGGTCGGCGTCACCAGCGCGTCGCTGGCAAAACCGGCCGAACTGGTTTCAGCGCAAAAGCGTGTCACGGAGGCGTTCAACAGCGCGGCGGATGAAATCTACGAATTCAAGCCGGATGCGTCCGGCAAACTGCAAGTCACCGAAATTGTCTCGGCCCTGCCGCTCGACGCCAAACTCCTCGATCGCACCGCCGCCATGGGCGCCGAGTGGGACGTCAAGGTCGTGGTGTTCGGGTTGTTCTATTACATCGAGAAGAACGACCTCGGCAATTTCGCGGGACTGATCGGTTCCGATTTCATCAACAACGACGACAACGGATTCAAACACAGCAAGACCGATTTTCTGGAGTCGGCGAAGGCCGACCTCGATCACCTGACCTCGATCGACCACAGCGTCCGCGTCGAGGACATCCAGATGAGCGTCGACCGCACCCGCGCGCGGGTTCCCGTCTCATGGGACCGCCGGGCGCGCATCGCGAACAAGAATACGGAGTGGACGAACAAGGACCAGAAGACAACCCTGACTTTGCTCCGGGCGCCGGGGTCTGGATTCGGCCTTGTGCTGATCGAAGGCAATCCCCTCCTCGGCAATTCCAGCCGCATGACGCGCAAGACGCTGATCAATGCGGGCGAGCTGGACGGCACATCTGTGGCGAACCCGTTGGCTGTCAGCGATGCGCGAGAGATAGCTGTCGCGACATCTGCGGACTTCCCCGAGAATCTGCCGAGCAACAGCCGCGCGGGCGTCATCACCGCTTCCCAAACATTTACTTTCACAGGAGCCGTGCAGAGTTTCACGGTGCCGGTATCGACTGCGTTGACCATCAAATCATGGGGAGCCGGCGGAGGCGGCGGAGGATGGGCCGCCGACAATGGAGCGGATGGCGGAGGCGGCGCCTATGCCACGACGACGGTGCTTTTGACCAAGGGAGACGTTATCCAGATATATGTAGGCGGCGGCGGCGACTCGGGAGCCAACTCGTCCACCAATACGGGTGGCGGCCCTGGCGGATTCGGATACGGGTCGGGCGCAGCGGGCGGAAACAGCGGAGACCAAGGCAATTCGGGTGGCGGCGGTGGCGGGGGAGGTTCGACCGCAGTCACGAATCAAAGCGGAACAACATTCTATGTGGTTGCGGCCGGCGGCGGCGGGGGAGGCGGCGCTGCAACTGTGGCGAAACCTGGTGCGGCGGGCGGCGCCGGCGGTCAGAATGGATCGACAGCGACAAACGGAGGTGGTGCAGGAGGAACAACAGGCGCCTCCGGATCAAAAGACGGAACCGCCGGCACATCCCCGGCCGCGGGATTGGACGGAGGCGGCGGAGGCGGAGGCGGAGGCGGATATACCGCCGGCGGCACGGGCGGCAGCACGCCTGCCGGTGACTTCGCCGGCGGCGGCGGGGCCGGAGGAAACAGCACCGGCACAGTCACAGCCGGGAGCAACAAAACGCCCGGCAATTCGACCGACGCGGATTTGACCGCCGGCCTCGCGACGGGCGGCACGGCATCAACAACCGGCACCGGCGCGCCCGGCACCGGCAACGCCACCCGCGGCGGCCACGGAATGGTGAAAATATCATGGTGATCTCGTCCTTTTCATCAAAGCTCGACACGGAGATCGCAGAGGTAGAGCACGGAGATCACGGAGAAGTCCGTATGGTTTGTGTTCCCCAAAATCGGAAACCTTCCATCTCCTCCGTGCTCTCCGTGTGCTCCGTGGTCACGCTTCTTATGTTTCTCTTGCCTCATAGCGCTCTTGCTCTGTCGATCATGTATCCGGGAGAAGGAATCAAGACCGTCGTGTCGAAGACCGGCGAAGAGATCAAGAAAGTGCTTGACGCCGACAACGACGCGAGCCGCGCGGCGAAGGGCGTGGTCGCGCTGGTCGACCCCAACACCTGGGCCGGGTACTTCGACCAGTTCGACATGGACCTGACGGTCTCGGGTTATCACAACACCATCGACGGCAACCGCACGCGGTCGTTCCTGAAACCGGGCACGCAGACCCAGGAGCAGGCGAACATCGGCGGCAAAAAACGTTACGCGAATTTCGGCGGCGGGGACTTCGAGTTCAAATCCGCCATCCGTTCAACGGACGATCGGCAGGTCGACGCGGTGAAACGGACGCGATTGCAGAGTTTGTACGGCACGTTTTCGCGGCCCGACGATTACTCGCTCCGCCTCGGCAACGTGAGCGGGTCGTTCACGTCGTATTCGCTGTCTTCGAGCGCGAATGTCGGGGCGCATCTGACGAAGGAGCTGGGCGGGAAAAACATGTTCAAGGAGTTGCAGTTTTATTTTGCGCGGCCGACCCGGCATCTGGAGGGCACGTCGTTTCAGCGATTGGTGGTCGGGGCGCGGCTGGCGGATATGAAGATCGAGGGCTGGGACGAGTTGCAGAAGCTGGGCTTAAGTTACGTGAAAACAAAAGACATCGTGGACAGCATTAAGGACACGAGCGCGCGGCCGGCGAACGCGGTGGAGAATCAAGTGGTGTCGGCCGACGCGAGTTTCAAATTCGGCGGTGACGCGACGGTGCAGGCCGAGTGGGCGTATTCGAAGACGGACCCGAACACGCAGGCGAGTTTGGCGGATGTCATTCATGGGGCGGCCTACAAGCTGAACGGGTCGTACCGCGCGAAGCCGCGCTTGGGATTCGACGCGACGAGCGTGACGACGTCGTTCGAGGAGGTGGACCCGGACTATCGCTCGACCAGCGGCGGCGGATCGCCGGACGCGCGGCGCGTGACGCTGGGACTCAACAGCGGGATGAAGCTGTACGGCAACGCGCCGGACGTGACGATGTCGTACAGCGGCAATTCGAGCCGAAACAATCTGGAAAACCAGATCGCGCGGCGCACGACCTCGACGGTGCACAATTTCAATTTCAGCTTTAAACCGTATCAAAAGACGAAGCCGGTTACCGACGAACTCTGGAACAACATGAGAAAGAACACGAGCGTCTCGACGGCGTTTGGCCAGAACATCACAAAGGCGAGCGACAACTCGACGAAGAGCGCGATCAATAATCAGAACTATCAGCTCTCCACATCGAGCGGCCGGCACACGCTGTCGACGTTCTACCGGTACCAGATCACGCAGGAGAAAACGGCGGCAACGGGCGACCGGCGAAACGCGAGCAACGGGTTCACGTATGGGTTGAAAGAGATCAAGTGGAAGACATTCCTCTACCCGCAGAAGCCGTTCGGCACGGACATGACGCTGAATGCGACGCGCACGCGCGACAAGAGCATCGACGTGGCGGGCCGGTCGCACCAGCGGCAGTACGGGGTGAGCACGCAGACGAAGGTGAACGACGAGGAGCGCCTCGACGTCGACTACAACCTGAACCTGACGGACAACTACAACGAGAACAGCGACCTTCGGACGATGAACTGGAAATGCGCGTACGTGGTGCAGAAGTTCATCCAGGAGGATGGGAGTTTTACCTTGTCCTATTCGTCCAATAAGACCGAGGAGGAGCTGATGACCCAGAACTACCGCGAGGCGGTCTGGCGCGCGGACGCGAACCTCAAATGGGGAGGCCCGGCGCCGGAAATCGTGGCGGCGAGGGACGCGGCGGAAGCGGCGGTGAAGGAGATCCTGAACGTCTACGCCGAGGAAGACATACTCAAATTCATGCAATTGGTGAGCAAGAACTTCAAAGGCGATCGCATCGCCTTCGAGAACCAGGTCCGCGCGTTGTACGACCGCGTGGACACGATCAAATACGAGGGCGTGTGGGCCTCAACGTTTGTGCCGGGCGACAACGTCCTCGAAATCACCTTCCGCTGGCAGCGCCGCTGGCGTGTCTACGCGACCGGCGCCGAAGAAACCGCCGCCGGCATCGCGCTCTTCCGCCTCGAAAAGGCCGGCAACCAATGGCTCCTGCAGGAGATTCGCGAAACCTCACCGCTCTTCTGACCGCTCAGCGCGAAACGTAAATCTTGTCTTTGACCTGCTCGAAAATTTCGTCGGTGATGTCGGGGACCTGTTTGAGGTCGGAGATGGTTTTGAATTTGCCGTAGGTGTAGCGGTAGGCGTCGATCATTTTGGCGCGGTACTCGTCGATGCCCGGCAGTTTCTGGAGGTCCTCCAGCGACGCCGTGTTGATGTCCATCTTGCCCTGCTGTTCCGGCGACGCTTGCTGAGGCGGAGTGGACGATTTTATTTCCGGCGGCGGAAGAGACGCGTCGTAGGGTTCCTCCTTGGGCGTGGGCGCAGGCTCGGGCTCAGGCTCAGCCGCCGCAGGCGGCGGTGGCGGTGGCGGCGGCGGTGGCGCCGTGGGCTGCTTTTGTTGCGGCGCAGGCGCCGCCAGAGGCGCCGGTTTTGGCTGGGGGGCCGGCGCCACCGGTTTGGGCTGCGGCGCGGGCGCCGCGGTCATGGGCGCGGTGGTCGCGGGCGCGGGCGCCGGCGCAGTCGCCGGCCTCTGCTCCGGCTGCGGCGGCGGCGCCAGTGATCTCGGCCGCGTCGGCGCGACCTTCGGCACGACCACCGGCGGCGCGGGGGTTGGCGCCGGAGCGGGCGCCGGCGCAGGCGCTGTCCTCGCCGGCTCACTCGGAACGTAGGGCAGGGGCGGCAGTTTCTGTTCCTGCGGCGGCGCGAGGGTCAGATCGCCAAGTCCCGTGCCGCGGATGATGATGACGGGTTTGATGAATCGCTGGTATAATCCCTTGTTCATGCCGAGTCCGAGCATGAGCGCCTCAAACTCCTCCTCGCTGCGGAAAATCCCACGGGCCTTGCGCTCCTCCACGATCTTTTGCGCCATCCCGAGGTTAATACCCTTGATCCGCACCAGCTCCTGGAGACTGACCACGTTCGGGTCAACTTTGTATTCGATCCGGTAGACGACGTCGTCGAAAATCACCCGCGTGAGGCCCGGCACCGTCATCAGGTGCTCCAGCGCCTGGTAGGGGCCGAACTGCTCGCGTCGCGCCACGATCCGCTGGGCCAGCCGGAAAGGCTGGTCGGGATCGACATCGCTGCGGAGTCCGGGGAGTTCCGAGATTTCGGCGATGGAGGAGGTGTTGATGTTGACGGGGAATGGCGTGATCTGCTGGAGGGACTTGGCAACCTCCTTCGTGACCTGCGTAGCCTCCGGCAGGTTGGTGATGACGTGGGGTGAAATGAAGATCATCAGCTCAGTTTTGAGTTTCTTCTCAGTCTTCGACTTGAACAGGTTGCCCACGACGGGTATTTCCTTCAGAAATGGAACGCCCGAGTTCGAGAGTGTTTTCTTGTCGCGGATGACGCCGCCGAGCACTAGGGTCTGCGCGTCGCCCAGGAGGATCTTCGAGCTGGCCTCGCGCCGGTCGATCGTCAAAACGGTGCCGGCGACCGGGGTGGCCGAGAATTCGTTGATGGTCACCACGATGTCCAGCTCAACGGTCCGCTCGCTGGAAATGGTCGGCGTGATTTCAAGGCTCAGGGTCGCGTCCACCGGTTCGGTCGCGGACGACACGACACCGGTGACGGACGTTTGATCGAGCCGGACCCGCACGGTCTGCCCCAGCAGGATCTTGGCCTTCTGGTTGTTCAAGGTCGTCACCTTGGGCGTGGCCAGAATCTCGGTGCGGTTCGTCGACGTGAGGAACTCAAACAGGACCCGCGCCTGCGCCGTGTTCAGGATGGCGCGGTAGGTCCCGGCGCCGAGCAGGCTCGGCGAAAATTCCATGCCGAGCTTGCCTTCCTTGCCCGTCAGTTGACTCGGGTCGAAAACGGATTTCTGCGCGCCGCCGGAGGCGCGGAGGGCGTCCGGGTTGGTGATGAAATTGATACCGCGCTGATCGTTGTCATCCAGCGTGTATTCGAGGATCGTGGCGTCGATGAGGACCTGGGGCGCGGGCCGGTCGTGGGCGTCGATGATCTTGTGTATTTCGTTCATCTGCGCCGGCGGCGCCAGCACAGTCAGGATGTTGAGCCGGTCGTCGGCGGTGATGCTGGCGAAAAGCTGGGACTGGGTCGAGGCGGGTTTCGACGTGGTGACGAGGGGATCGAAGTTTCCCTCCTGAGCGCTGGTGGTGATCTCTCCAGCGGCCCCGGCGGCGCCTTTCCCCGTGCTGCTCTTGACCGTCACCTCGGTGACCTTGCTCTTGCCCTTCAGAATATTGGCCATTTCGGAGGGTTTGATGTAGCGGAGGACGAAGGACCGGCTGATGAAGTCCGGGGGCGCCGGGGTGGCGATGTCGATGTTCGCGACCATGCCGTTCACCATCGGGATGTTGGATTCGAGCGTCGCCACAATGACCAGATTCGGGCCGGCCAGAGATCGGACGACGCCCACGATCCCGCTGCTGATGCCGCCGGCGCTGACCATCGACCCGGTGAACAGACTGCTCAACAAGACCGCCGCGTCCGCGGCCGTCACATTCTTCATCTGATACACCTTGGTCGTGAATCCAGGGGTTGTGCCGACGCCGGGCTGATCCATCTCCTGAATGAGCCGTTCGATCTGCTCGATCGATTCCTTCGGCGCTTGAACGATCACGGTGTTGGTGGACTGGATGAGGTTGATGATGCCGTAAATTTTGCCCGGCGTCAGGCCCGCCTGGTCTGAAGACGTGACAAACCCGGCGAGCGCATTGGCGATGGCGACGGCGCTCGTGTTCTGGATTTTGTACAGCTTGAATTCCAGATCCCGGTAGGACTTCATCTTCCCGACGAAATCCTTGAAGGCCTCAATGTTTGGCGGCATGTCGCGGATGATGAGATACAGCCGGTCCTGGGCCAGCGTGATGAAAATCATGCCGGACGGGGAAAGCATGGTCTTGACGAGTTCGGCGATCTCCGTGCGGAATACGAGCTGTTCGGACCCGGGCGTGCTGAAGGTCCAGACGGCGTCGCCTGACTGGTTGGTCTTGGCGGTCACGGTCTGCGGCGGGATCACAAGGTAGCTCCGGAGCGGAGTGATGTCGAGGATCTGGATTTCCAGTCCCGGCGTCATCTGGATGTCGATCTGCGGGAGCACGGCGGCGACGGCGGACTGGACATCCTCGCGGGCCAGAACCAGCAGGCTGTTGGCGCGGTCCAGCGGCAGGATCGCCGGCTGGTCGAGGGCGTCGGTGAGGCTGCGGAAGAAACTGATGGCTTGGGACGTCGTGGCGGTGGATCGCGTTCCCTCGAAGATTTGCGTCGTGAAGAACCGCTGGGCGCCGGTGCGCGCGTCGCGGAGCCCGAGGAACTGCCGGAGGACCTCGGCGGCGTCCGCGACCCGCATGTTTTTGACCTCGTAGGCCCGGATGAACGTCTTGGTGTTGTCGGCCTGTTCCAGAAGCCGCAGGACGTTTTCGACGATGGCCGGCGCATCGTAGACGATCACCAGCTTGTTGTCCTTGTCGACGAGCCACCACCCGCGCGAGATTTCCTTGGTGGCGGCGGCCGTCACGGATTCCTCCCACACCCATTCGCCCGTGCCGGTGTTGGTGGCCGTGACTCTCTTCCGTTCCTCCTGCGCCGCGGCGGGCGGGGAAGGGATGATGTTTCCGAGGAAAGAGGTGAGATTTGTCGGATCGAGGAATTTGAGCCGGTAGATGGCGAGTTTCTTGGCGCCCTTGTCGAGCGCGTTGACGGCATTTTCGAGTTCCAGGACGACGTCGCGCCGGTCGTTTACGAGGTACGAGTTGAATTCGGGATAATGCCGGTACGTGCCGCCCACCGACAGATGTTTATGGATGAGGGCGTCGGCCGTTTCGGTGTCGAGATAGAAAAACCGGAACTCGCGGGTCACGGTGTCGGAGTAGGCGGTCTTGACGTCAAGGGATTCGATGACCTGCCCCATCAGGAACAGGACCTCGCGGGTGGATAGGATCGTCACCGTGTTTTTAGCGGGGTTCACGGTCATGATGTTGAGGAGCAGCGACTGCTTGACGAACTGCTCGTCCGTGATGCCCTCGCCGGACTTGCCGCGGACGCGGCGCGTGAGGCGGAGCTGGTCGTAGCTGATGACGCCGAGCTTGGTGATGGACAGGTCGCTGTTGATGACGGTGAACTCGAACTTGCCCGACTGCTTGAGGATGTCGGACAGCCTCGAGGCCATCTCGGACGCCGACGCGTTTTTGAGCTGGTACGTGCGGACCTCCAGGTACGACTCCTGGGTCTTGGCGGTGGAGACATCGAGGACGGCAAGGATGTTGGCGACCTTCTTGACGTTGTCGGCCGTCTGGATGACCAGGAGCCGGTTGGAGAGGGGGTCGGCCACGATCTGGCCGCCGTCCTTTTCGACGAACTCGGTCAGGAGCTTCACGATGTTTTCGGCGGTCGTGTACTTGAGCTCGAACACGTGCGTGACGAACTTCCCGCCGGTCTGGGGCGTGTCAGAGACGACCGGGAGCGGCCGGCCGACCGCGCGGGTCTTGGCGATGATGCGGACGGTGTTGCCCTCGGTGACGCGCGTGAGCCCGGAGCTTTCGAGGACCATGTCGAGGGCTTCGAGGACGGTGACGTCGACGACGTGGATGGTGAGGGGCGGGATCTCGACCTTTTTCTCGGCGCCCTTGTGATCGAGGAAGGGCACGACGAATTTTTTCTTGGCGTCGTCATATTCGAGGTCGAAGATGACGTTCATGTTGCCGAGTTGCGCGAGGGTGCGGATGACGTCGACGACGACGGCGTCCTTGAAATCAAGCGACACGATCCGCTGGCCGGACTTGGCCGTAAAGAGCACGCGCTCGCTCGTGCCCGCGCCGCCGATCAGACTCGCCTCCACCAGCTGCTCGCCCGCCTCCACGCCGAGGACCCAGACCTCGCAGCGGGCCAGGCCGGCGGTGTCGGAGACGGCCTCGTTGTCGCGGGGGTCGTTGAATTTGATGGTGTCGAGCCGGCCGTTGCCTTTGAGGATCGTGTACTGGACTTTCGCGCCGATCACCGGATTGCCGTATTCGTCGGTGACGCGCGTCACGAGGTGATCCTTCAGTTCGTCGCCCGCAATGGCCTCCTGACCGTCCCCGGAAACTTTTTCGAGGTGGACTGGCGGCCCCGCGGTGACGATCACGGGGATGACCATTTCGACGAGGTTGAATTTGGCGGGATCGCCGGCCGAAACCTTGATCGAAATCGGCTCGATCTTTCTGCCCACGGCCAGCGGCGCCTCGGCCACGCCGGATTTGTTGGTGTTCACTTTGATTTTCTGAACGCCGTCGGCTGCGGACCCGGAGAGGCTGCCTTCGCCGGACATGAGCTCAAACGTGACCGGCAGGTCGATCACCGGCTGGGCGCTGGCCGCGTCGACCACCTTGACGCCCACCGGCGCGGCCTTGCGGGACACGGCGACGCTCTGGCCGGCGCCGATGAGATTGGTGAACGCGTAGAGCGGGCCGATTTCTACTGTGGGCGTGGGCGCTGCGGCGGGTTCCGTGACGGCCGGCGCTGCCGGCGGCGCGCCCGCCAGCGCCTCGGGCGGCGACGCGCCGCCGAACCGCACCCAGATCCCGCCACGGCCGGCCTCCACCGCCGGCTGATCTGAGCCGCGGAGCAGGTCGAGTACGACGCGCGCGGTCATGATCGGAAACGTGCTGAACTGGCTGTGTCGGATGCGCAGGATCGGGCCGCGTTTGATGTCGTATGATTTCCTTGGCAAACGATCGACCGCGCCGGGCAGGTCGATCGACATCATGGGCGGAGAGGCGACAGGGTTGGGCAGAAAATCAACGCCATCGGTCGTTCGGATGAAAACGACCGGCGCGCCCGGTTCGCCGTATACTTCGAGTCCGTAGACGCTCGGCTCGTCGCCGGCCGGCGGTTTCTCCGAGCCGAACCGCAGGACGGGCGTGCCGGATGTTTCTTTCGGCGCTGCGGGCGCGGCAGGCGCGGCTGCGGTTGTGGGCGTGGCAGGCGCAGCTTCCGTCGGCGGCGCAACGGCCACGGGTTTCTCCTCTTTCGGCGGTTCCGGCGCTTTCGCTGTTTCGGCCGGCGCCACAACCGGCGCGGGTGTGGGCGCTGCGGCCGGAGATTCTCCGGCGGTTACGGCCTTGACTTCTTCCTTCGGCGCCGCTTGCGCGGGCGCTGGGGCCGGTTTTGGCTCCTCCTTCTTGGCCGCCGCCTTTACGGGTTTTTTCGCGGGTGCAGGTTTGGGTTTCTCCTTGGCCGCAGGTTTCGGCTTCGGTTTTTCCTCGGGCACCGCGATGATGATGTCCTCCATGATGACTTCCACCGGCGCCGGCGCGGGCTTGGCAACCGGCGTGACCACGGGCTCTGCGGCTGGGGTGGCTGCGGGTGCAGGAGCGGGTGCAGCAGCGGGAGCGGCCACGGGCGCCGCGGTCGGCGCCGACTCGACGAGCTTGCCCTGGCGCCGCAGTTCGGTCGTGACTTCCTCCATGAGCTTCTTCGCCCGCTCGTGCTTCGGATTCTGCTTCAGGGTCTGCTCAAGATACAGGTAGGATTCCTCATATTTTTCCGCGACGTAGGCCTTGAGCGCCGAACTGAACAACTCGTCGGAACTTGCGGCCAGCGCCGGCATCGCGGCCGACGCGGGGATCGCTGTCGCCGATCCGAGAAGCAGCGCGGCGATGAACGCCCAACCCCACGCCCCGCGCATCATTCGCCGAGAACCCTCAACACTTTTTCTAGCCGCGCCCGGAGCGACGTCGCCTCCGGATGGCCCGGATGCTCGGCGATGAACTGCTCAATCGCCGTTTTCGCCGCGCGGTACTCGCCCTTGTCGACCAGTGCCTGAACGTCCGCCATGCTCGGCGCCGCGGCCGCCGCAGGTCTTTGCCTCTCGACCGGCGTCGGCTGCGTGAGGGTCGGCGTCGGCGCTCCGGCGCCGGGCCGGAGCGTGATGTGAAGGAGATTCGCGCGGGAGAGGATGGAATAAGCGTACGCGGCGTCGATCTTGAGCACCAGCCGCGTCGCTTCGCCGCCGTCCCCCGCAAGTTTCGCGGCCCGGAGGCCGGGCAGGTCGAGCGCGTCGTAGTCGTAGACGCGGAGCAGGCCCGTCTGCGGCAGCGAAATCACGAGCGCGCTCAAGCCGGACCCGAATTGCGTCGGCTGCGACGCGCGATAGTCGATGGGCCCCGACGCCACGACGTACACGTCGGTGCGGTCGGGCGCCGCCTTGAAAAACAGGCCCTCCGCGCGCGGACGCCAGTCGCTCACGGGCGGCTCCCGAAGCGCCGGCGCCGGCGCGCCTTTCACCTGGATGGTGATGCGGCCAGCCTCGGGATACACGAGATATCCTTCCGACACGCCCCGCGTGAACATCTGCGGCGTAAAAGAAGACGGCGTCAGGGCGGTCGGCCGGGCGCCGGCCCCGCCGATGTCGATCTGGACCGGCTGGCCGATGCTGCGCGCGTCCTCGACGGGATTGCCGTAGGCGTCCAGCGCGGTGACGCGAACCCGGAACGGCTCGCCCGCGATCACCTGGTCGAGCACGTCGACCCGGAAGGTCGCCGCGCTGCCGGGCAGGACCTCCACGGTGTTGGACCGGCCGCTTCCGCGGCGGTCCTCGGTCGAGGCTGTGATTTCAGTCTTGCCGGACGATGCGAGCGTGACGGAGACGATGGCGATTCCCTCGGAGAAATTTCCGGCGTGGATCACGTCGGGCGATATTCTATTCTGCCCGGTGGACGCCAGCAGAATTTTCCCGGGCTCGTCGAATTCACGGATCAGATTGTAGTACATGTCCTGCGCCTCGATCCGCACCGGAAACGGCTCGCCCGCTCGGACCTTGGGCGCGACCGACACGAGGAACTGCGACAGCGGGCCGGCGTTCACTTTCAGGTGCCCCGACTGGCCGGCGGCCGTGCCGAACCGCTCGCTCGCGGTGAGCAGGATGCGCTCGGCGACGAAGGACCGAAGTTCCACCTGGGCGACGCCGTCTTTGAACGCGGCCGGTGCCACCTGCGCCGGCTGGACCTCGCCGATTCCGGAGGACTGGATGAGAATGCCGCTGCCGGACCGGTGATAGTCGGTGACGGTGTTGCCGTAGGCGTCCCTGGCCGTGACGGCGATCCGGTAGGGCGCGCCGGCTCTTGCGGCGGCCGGCGTGGTCACATCAAAATGATGCAGCGCGGCCGGCATGACTTCGATCGGTCCTGACAGCGCGCGCTTGCCGCGGCCGCTCGGAAGTTCCGCGATCACGCGGACCGTGCCCGTGCGGTAATAGGGGAGGGTGGCGGAGGATTTGCCGTAAGCAAATGATGCGGCCGGAATTTCCGTCGCGGCCGGCGCCTGCGGGCCGTCGACCTGCACGAGCACGCTCCCCTGGCCGAACTCGGCGACGGGGTTTCGGTAGGCGTCGATCACCGTCAGCGCGACGGGAATGCCGGAACCGGCCGTCGCCACGGACGCGGTTGTGATCTCAACGTCGGCCGGCATGCCCGGCCGGACCCGCACTTGGATCGGCTCGGACCGGAGAAGCCCCCCGGCGTCCTGGGCGGTGATCCGGATGTCTTCGGCCACGTTGTAGGACACTTTGCGTTCGATGATGGCTTTCACAAATGAGTGCGGCGCGATTTCGATCGGCGTTGTCCGTACGGTCCCCTGGACCGTCAGGAGAATCGTGCCTTCCGGAGACTTGGACGGGTTGCCCTTGGAATCGACGGCGCGGATTTTGACCGCAAAAGGCGCTCCGGCGTCGGCCTCTCCGGGCGCCGAAAGTTCCAGCCGGCGTGGCCGCCCGGGCTGGATGTCGACCGTGCCCGAAACGCCGGACCGCCGGGTGCCGGGTTCGGATGCGGCGAGAAGGATCTGTTCGGTTTTCGGATAGGTGAGCCGCACAAAGGCGACGCCCTTCACGAACAACTTGGCGGGCAATTCCGACGGCGACGGCGAGGCGGTGCCGTCGGCGGAGAGGTAGACGACGGTGCCGATGGCGTCGTAATCCATGACGACATTGCCGAATTCATCGAGCGCGGTGATCGCGACATCGAAAGGCTCATCGACGGGCACGGCGGGAGGCGCCGTGATCTGAAAGCGGTGCGGTGCGCCGGAGGCGACGGACAGTTTCGACGGGGCCTTGCCGACCACGCCGGTTTTCGGGTCGCGCGCGCGGACTTCGACCTCGCCGGTGCCGGTGTAGGTGACGGCGGCATCGGCCACGCCGTCGCCGAACTGCGCCGGCATCACGCGCGTCGGCGTCAGCCGGCCGAACCCGTCGCTCGACAGGATCACGCCCTCGGTCTGCTTGTTGAATTCCTTGATGATGTTTCCGAACGCGTCCAGCGCCATGATCGTCAGCCGGAAGGGCACGCCGGCCCGCGCGGTCGCGGGCTGCGTCACGCGGATTTCGCTGAGCTTGCCGGGCGCCACCACGAACGGGGCGCTCCGGGCCTCGATCCGGCCGACTGCGCCGCTCGTGGACCGCGCGACAAGCTCGATTCGCTCGGCGACCTTGTAGATCATCTGAAGTTCCGCGACGCCGCGCACAAAGGATCTCGGCAGAACCGACTTCGGCCAGATCTCACCCCGGCCGGACACCGAAATATCCATTTCGATCGACCGGCGGTCCATGTCGGTCACCACGTTGCCGAACCGGTCCCGCACTTCCAGTTTCACCCCGAAGGGTTCGCCGCATACGGGATTGGCGGGCACGGTCCACACCACGGCCGCAGGCTCGCCGGCCTGTACCTCAAGATCGGCCGCCTTCGCCGGCAAGGAGAAGCACAGCAGGATTGCCGCCAGCGCGCCCATGTGTCCGCGTAGGAGGATCATTCGCCCCCCAAGTCCAGGCCGCCGCCACCGCCCGCGCCGCCACCGCCGCCACCCGCGCCCCCGCCGTCCGATTTCGTCTCTTCCTCCTCCGCTTCCTCGTCCGTCACTTCCTCGTCCGCCGCGGCCCCCTCGTCGGCTGCCGCTTTTTTCTTCTTGGATTTTTTCGTCTCCTCGGCGTCGCCGCCCTCTTCACCCTTGGCCTTGCCCTCGCCTCCCCCGCCCTCCTCGCCCTCCTCGAGCTTCACCGTCGCTTTCTTGCCGTACCGCGCGTCGTACTCCCAGTTGGACCGCGTCTTGTAGGCGTTGGAGGCCAGCGCTTCCCTGAGATCGTCCAGACCGTACTCCTGCGGGAGATACACGGGCGCGGGCAGAAGGCCCTCCTCTTGGACCGTGATGCGGCTGCGGCCGATCTCCACGACTTTCTTTTGCGTCCCCCGGATGTTCTTCCCCTCCAGCACCACGATCGCGACCCCGTTGACTTCAATGAGCGCGCTCCGCCGCTGCGCCGCATAGGAGTAGACGGTGCCGATGAGATCGATGCCGGTCACGTCGGTCACCTTGTCCTCCTTGTCCAGCCCCGTCTGCTCGAACACGCCGAAGGGCAGGAAGGGATTGTGCTGCCGGAGAAGCCGGACATCGTAGGACATCTGGGCGGCCGCGGCGGGGGGAGGCGGCGGTTTCGGCTTGTACCGCCGCATCTGCTCCTCGACTCGGGCCCGCACGGTCCGGGCGTCCTCGAGACCGTACAGCACAAGGAAATTGGGCTCGAACGCGAAGAGATCGACCAGGCCCTGTGTGACGTAGACGTTTCCCAGGAGCGTCACCCAGAACAGGATCTTCAGGACCGGCACTTTCGCGTTGATCTTGAAAAATACGTCCTTCAATTTGCCCATGTCAGACCTCCGTCAACGTCGACGAATAGACGTTGGCGATAATACTAATGGTAAAACTTTGAAGTTTCGTGCCGGGAGCCAGCGGGTCGGGGCTGATGTTGATCGAAGAAATGTCGATCAGCCGCTCGTAGTTTTCAATGCGCCACAGAAATTCAACGAGCTGGAACCAGTAACAGGTGAACTGTATCCTGAGAATTTCCGCCTTCCAACCCTCGCCGCGATCCCTGCTTTCCTCCGGCTGTATGCCCTTGATCCGGACGCCGGCCCGCGCCGCCAGTTCCTGCATTTTGGCGATCAGCTCGAACGACCCGGCCTCCGTCGGCAACACCTTTTTCAGCTCCGCCAGGCGGTACTTCAACAGGTCGACCTCGCCGGCGAGCTCACTCATATTTTCGGCTTTTTTGTGCGCTGTCCTGAGTTCCTTCACCAGAGTGCTGATCTGCTCCTCGCGCTTCTTGTGCTCGTCGTACATCGGCACCACGAACATCCAGATCAGGCCGCCGACCGCGGCGACCCCCAGAAACCCGAGGGCCTTCTTGTCGCTCTCCTTGAGTTCCATCGGTTATGCGCCTCCCGCGCCCGGCACGGGCGCGGATTTGGCGGCGGCTGCGTGGTTGACTTGGAGGGTGAAATCGACCTCGAAGGTCTTGCCGGTCGGACCCTCGACCTCCCGCGGGCTGGGGCGGTTGACCAGCGTGAAGAGGTCCTTGGTCAGCTCCGGCGTCTGAAACCGTTTGCCGATGCCCGGGATTTCCGCAAGGCTGTTCGTCACGATCCTCAGGTCAATCCGCTCTTTCGTCGGCATCGTCAACGACCGGACCGCCGCGTTTTCCGGAATGGTCCGGTCCAGCGCCGAGAGGACGGCCATCCACATGGCGCGGGACCCGAGGAGGTTCGCGATGGATTTCTCCAGATCGTTGACGGTCTTCTGGTCCTTTTCGAGCTGCCGGGTCCGCGTGACCACGGGATCGAGTTCCTGGATGTCGGACTGGATCTTGGCGTGAAGCGTCTTGGTGTTGTGGACGGTCATGTAGGCGGACAGGCCGCCGAGCACGAGCAGGAGGCCGGCGGCGATCCCGAACCATTTCACGTCTTTCCCCATGGACCGCATGCGCCGGATGGCCAGGATGTTTTCGGGCAGCATGTCGATGTCGAGGGGCGTTCCGTCCAGGATTCGCATGCCCATGCCAAGGGCCGCCGCAAATGCCTGTGGATTGTCCTGCGACTGGCCTGACGGCACGGTCACTTTGCCTACCGGGTCAAAGACCGTCACCGGGACGTTCAGTTGCGTCGACAAATATTCGGCCAGGCCTTTCAGCGCGGCGCCGCCGCCCGAGAGATGGACCCGCTTGATTTCTCCGCCGCCGAGCTGGCCGACAAAATAATCGAAGGACCGCCGAAGCTCAGTGGCCAGACGGTCCGCAATCGGCTTGACGGCGGCTGTGAGCTTGTCCTTGTCGACTTTGATGTCTTCCTTTTCGCTCTCGAATAAACTGAATACCTCGCCATCCTCAGCCTTCGCCGCGCCGAGCGATTTCCCTCCCGGTCCGCCCGGCGGCGCCGGCGCCGGCGGTTTGGGGCCGGGCAATCCCAGTCCGGGTGGGGGCGGCGCTTTCAATCCGGGCGGGGGTGGAGCCCCGGGCGGAGCCGGGGCCGCTGTCGGCGGTTTGGGCAACGAAAGCGCCGGGGGCTTGAGTGTCGGCGCCGCCGGAGGTTTCGGCGCAGCAGGCGCAACAGGCGCGGTCTGCGTGGGTGCCGGGGGTTTCATCATCGGTGGCTGCGGCAGCGCGACTTCAGTTACTTTCTTCGGTATCTCTTGAGCCGGCGCGGCCGCCGGCTTTTCAGCGGTGGGTGGCGCGGGAGGTTTCAATCCACCCGCGGCCGTCGCCCCAGGCAGGGGTGCCGCAAGTCCCGGCGCTTTGGGCGGCGTCAAGCCCCCGGCCGATGGCGGTGTGAGCCCGCCCGCGGCCGGCGCCGGCGCCGCAAGTCCCGGCGCTTTCGGCGGAATCAGCCCGCCGGCGGCCGGCGGGGCCATGGATGGCCCCGTCCCTGCCGTCCGCGACGCCAAGGATGGCGTCGCCCCAGGCAGGGGGGGCGTCAGCCCCGGCGCTTTGGGCGGCGTGAGTCCGCCCGCGGCGGCGGGCCCCGCCAATCCAGGCGCCTTGGGCGCCGCCAGTCCGGGAGACTTGGCCGTTGGCATCGACGCTCCGGGCGCTTTGGGCGAGGCGAGTCCGCCGGGCGTCCGCCCCTCGCCTTCGAGAGAGGCGAGATCCGCCTGGATGGCTTTGACCTCGGCATGTTTGATCTTGAGTACCTCGGCCTTGTCCTCCGGGATGCCCAGGCGCTTCGAGATGATCTCGGTGAAACTTCGGCCGGCGATGGGCACGCTTCTGGTGAAAAACACTCTCTGATTCTTGATGAACGCGATGTCGGTTGTCCCCGCGCCGATGTCGACGAAGACCTCCGAGATGTCTTCCTCTTTTTCGTCCTTCAGCTCCCCATGATAATACAGGGAAAAAAGGGCCAGGGTCGTGACATCGACGATCAGGACCTCCAGTCCCGCGTCTTCGATGATCGTTACCATGCTGTCCAGCTTGTCCCGCTTGATCGCAACGAGAAGCACCTCGAAGCCGTTGTCCTTCTTTCGCGCCTCGCACCAGTCCAGCGACACCTCGTCCAGCGGAAACGGTATGTGCCCCTCCGCCTCGTGCCGGACCACCCCTTCCAGCCGGTCCTTGGGGATGCCTTGGAAGGTCAGATAGCGGATGATGACGGACTGGGCCGGCAGGGCGAAAATCGCGTTTTGTTTTCGGAATTTGTGTTTGTCCACGAGGGCCTTCAGAAGCTCCGCGGCCTTGGCCTCAAAGTCCTTCCCGGCAAGACCCGCCGGCATGGGCAGACTGTCCCACACGTCGACCTTGTACTTCCCGCCGCCCCCGGTCAGACGGCAGACCTTCACCGCTGACGCGCCGATGTCCACGGCGAGACACGACTTCTTGCCGAACTTGGGCAGACCGGTCAATGCCGGCAGCTTGAATGCCATGCGTCCCTCACGCTTTTGTCCAGCGTTTTCGGGCCCCCCTTGGGCCCGGTCAAGCGTTCGTACTGATCGTGCAGCTACACCCGTTCCAACTCATGTAACATGTGATGCAGATCACACTTAACTTATCGGCACGCACCCCTCGTAACTCATGCATGCAGAATACATGAGAATGTCAGACCGTATGGACTTGTCGGTATTCCGGAGTACTGTACTATTCCCAACGCGAATGTCAATCAAAAAGTGCGAGAAAATTGGCGCACCCTGCGCTCCCGTGCGCACCCGGGAAAGCGGATTGACAAAGCTCTTTTCTCAAACCACAATCTCCGGCCGAACTTAAATGCTATTGAAGGAGGCACGGGTTGGCCCACACTCGGGAAGAACACGGGCTGGTTGAACTGACCGAACCACTGCCGCTAAATTCGCTGACCAATGCGGACATCGCGCCGACCCCGATCGCCGCGCGCACCTGGAACTGGTGGCACATCGCGTCCCTCTGGGTCGGGCTGGCTGTCTGCATCCCCACGTACATGCTGGCGGCCGGACTGATCACGGCCGGGATGAGCTGGGGACAGGCGGTCGGCACGATCCTTCTCGGAAACGCCATCGTCCTCGTGCCCATGATGCTCAACGCCCACGCCGGCACACGCTACGGCGTTCCTTTTCCCGTCCTCATCCGCGCGTCCTTTGGACTGTCCGGCGCGCACATCCCGTCCTTGTCCCGCGCGGTCGTCGCCTGCGGGTGGTTTGGCATCCAGACGTGGGTGGGCGGCAAGGCGATTTACGAGCTGGTCAAGCTCGTGTATCCCGACATCGCGGGCTGGGGCGAGGGGCTGCGAGCGACCTTCGGCATCAACGGCGGGGAACTTGCGTGTTTTCTCGCGTTCTGGGCCGTCCACATGTGGTTCGTCTATGCGGGGACCGAATCGATCAAGTGGTTGGAGACGGCATCGGCGCCGATTTTGATTCTCGTCGGCGTCTGCCTCCTGGTATGGGCAGTGCAGGAAGGCGGCGGACTCGGAACGGTCCTCGACAAAAGCCACCTGTTTACGAAACCGTCGCTTGTCGCGTCCGCCCAGAACGGCGGGGTGGTCGCGGAACTCAGCGTCCTCGCGAACCCCGACGGAAGTCCCCGCGCCAGAGAAATGCGGTATGCCGGTTCTGCCGCGGATCTTGCGGAGCAGCCATGGACGCCGGTTGAATCACGGTTTTCCGCCGCCCTGCCGGTGGACGCCACGCAGATCGTCGTCGAGATTCGGGACGGCGCCGGCCACAGCGCCGTGCTCACTGCGCCGGTCCGGGCCGCCGGTCAGACCGGCGGATCGTGGCTTCTCACCGTCTTCTTCCCGCTCCTCACCGCCATGGTCGGATACTGGGCGACGCTCAGCCTCAATATTCCCGATCTCATGCGGTACGCGCGGTCGCAGAAGGACCAGGCGGTGGGGCAGATTCTGGGACTGCCCACGACGATGACGTTTTACGCCTTTGTCGGGATCGTCGCGACCTGCGCGTCGATCATCGTGTTTCCAGAGGTCCTGGTCCCGTCGCAGGCGCCGTGGGACCCGGTCGCGCTCCTCTCGCATTTCCAGCAGCCCGTTCTGCTGGCTGTCTCGCTCTTGTCGCTCGTCATCGCCACCATCACCACCAACATCGCCGCCAACGTCGTCGCGCCGGCCAACGGCATCTCCAATCTCGCGCCGGACAAGATTTCCTACAAGGTCGGCGGATACATCACCGGCGTCATCGGCATCCTGATGATGCCGTGGAAACTTCTTGAAAATGTCGGCGCCTACATCTTCACGTGGCTCATCGGATATTCGGCCCTCATGGGCGGCATCGCCGGCGTCATGATCTGCGATTACTGGTTCCTGCGCGGCGCACGCCTCGAGGTGCGGGACCTCTACCGCCCGGACGGCGTCTATCCCAGATGGCGCTGGCAGGGCATCGTGGCGTTTGTGCTGGGGGTGCTGCCGAACGTTCCGGGATTTCTGCATGCGGCGTCGACGCCGGGCGGCCGCGTGGCGGACCCGGGGTTTTTTGATTCGGTGTACGCCTACGCGTGGTTCGTCAGTTTCGGCCTCTCATTTATTATATACGCGGTCCTCACAACCGGAGAGCGCCGGCGCCGGACGGCCTGAAGAGATACCGTGAGTTCCAAGCCCGACTGCCTGTTTTGCAGGATGGTCCGCGGTGAGATCGCGCCGAAGAAACTGTACGAGGACGATCGCGTCCTCGCCTTTCATGACATCAGCCCGCAGGCGCCCGTCCATTTTCTCGTCATTCCCAAGTCTCACATCCCCACCACCAACGACGTGACGAAGGAAAATGCCGACGTTCTCTCGCATCTCTTTGCCGTCATTCCCAAACTCGCGAAAGAACAGGGCATCGACCAGGACGGGTACCGGCTTGTCATCAACTGCAACCGCAACGCGCTCCAGACCGTCTTTCACATCCACGTCCACGTCCTCGGCGGCCGCGCCTTCTTGTGGCCCCCGGGCTGACGGGCCGTTCGCAGACCTTCCATGAATCGGCCCGCCTTCAGGAGAGATTCCTCGTACTCTTTTCGCGGATCTGAATAGACCGTGATTCCGCCGCCGGCGGTGTAGCGCAGGCGCCGGCCGCGCAAGAGCGCCGTCCGGATCGTCACCGCAAACTCCATCCGGTCCCGGCCCACCCAGCCGGCCGCGCCGAACGATTCCGCGCGGTCGAAGGGCTCGATCCGGTCGATGATCTCGCAGGCCGCGATCTTCGGCGCGCCCGTCACCGATCCGGACGGAAACAGCGCCGCGATGATCTCGGGCAGGCCCGCGCGCCCCTTCAGCCGCCCGCGCACCCGGGAAAACAGATGCCGCAGGTACGGCAGGCGCATCTCCTTCGGCCCATCGGCGTGGATGCTTCCCGGCGCGCAGATTTTTCCGAGATCGTTTCGAAACAGGTCCGTGATCATCAACAGCTCCGCGCGATCCTTGGCGCTCCGCAATAGGCCGCGATCCGCCGGCCCCGCCGTGCCTTTGATCGGCTCCGTCACGATCGATCCGGCGCGCACGGAAAAAAACAGTTCGGGCGAAAACGACAGGATCGTTCCGCCGGGCGTTCGCTCGAAAAATCCGTAGGCCGGACGCATGGCCCGGCACAGCCGCGCAAAAAGCGCCACCTCGTCCGGCGCGCGCTCAAACGCCCAGACCCATCGCTGGGACAGGTTGACCTCGAAGACGTTGCCGCGTCTCAGTTCCTCCTGGGCGGCCAGAATTTTCCGGGCATACGAAGCACGCGTGTCCGTCCGCGACGCCGGCTGGCTTGCCGGAATCCGGCCGGGCCCGTCGCCCGCGCGTAGAGGGCGCTCCACCCGGATGGCGCCGGCGCGGCGGAACATCAGATACGGAACGCCCCGGCCGTTCGACCGTGGCCTTCCCGTCAGGATCGCCGGCCCCAGATCGTAACTGAGATGCCCGAACCATCCCGGCCCCCAGCTTCCGCGCGCGGGCGCCAGGGTCCGCCGGTCGGCCTCGATTTTCTCGAGACAGACCATCGCGTCCTCTGTCGTCCACGCCACCATCTCGCGGTCGATGTCGACAGGCACGATCCGTACGCGCCGCCGTCCCGACCAGCGCTCAAACAAAACGCTCTGTTCGATCATGCTGCTCCCCCGCAGGCTTCCTTGACCTCGCCCGGCGGATGATACTACACTGGGCGATTATGTCGACAACCTATCACGTCAACGATTTTTTGAAGATGATGGTCGACAACGGCGCGTCCGACCTCATCCTCAAGACGGGCTCCGCGCCCGCGATGCGCATCAACCGGGCGCTGGTGAAAATTGAAATGGAGCCGCTGTCGCCCGACGCCATGGAGAAACTCTGCCTGAACATTACCGACTGGGACAAGGTCTCCAAGGTGAAGGCCGGCGAGGAACAGGACATGGCCTACAGCCTCGCCGGGGCCGGCCGGTTTCGCGTCAATATGTTCCGCCAGCGCGGGTCGCTCGGCATGGTGTTCCGGCACATCAAGGGCTATATCCCGAACTTCGAGGAACTGATGCTGCCGCAGGTCATGTTCAACCTCTGCAATTTCCAGTACGGCATTTTCCTCGTGACCGGCACGACCGGCAGCGGCAAATCGACGACGCTGGCCGCCATGGTCGATTACATCAACACCAGCATGGCCAAACACATCGTCACGATCGAGGACCCGATCGAGTACCTGCACAAGGACAAAATGAGCGTCGTCACCCAGCGCGAGATCGGGCTGGACACGATCAACTACGGGGCGGCCCTCAAATTCGTGCTCCGGCAGAACCCCGACATCATCCTCGTCGGGGAAATGCGCGACAAGGAAACTGTCGACACGGCCTTCGCCGCCGCCGAAACCGGACACCTCGTCTTCTCCACCCTCCACACCGCCAACGCGCCGCAGACGATCGAACGCATCCTTGAGTTTTATCAGGAGGTGGAGAAGGAGCGGATGCGAACGCTGATGTCCGAGTTTCTGGTCGCGGTCGTGTCCCAGAGGCTCGTGCCGAAGGCCGACGGCAAGGGCATGGTGCCGAACGTCGAGATCATGATTCAGACGCCGATCATCAAGAAACTCATCATCGACAACCGCGTCCCCAAACTCAAATCCGCCATCCACCAGGGTCGCCAGGAGGGACTGCAGACCTTCGACCAGTCCCTCGTCGATCTCTTCAACGCCGGCCTTATCTCCAACGACGAGGCCCGCATCCGCGCATCCAAACCCGCCGCATGGGAGCTGTACCTCAAAGGACACTTTCCGGACATCGACACGGGTATTCTGGGTTAGTCGGGAATTTGATGAAACCGTGGTCCTCGGATTTCGCCGATTCTCCCGCCACGCTCAAGAACGTTCGGCCGCGCGAAAAACGCCCCCGCCTCCTCTCGGACGAAATTTATCTGCCTCCGGCGCCGTACGACCCGCATCACGGCTCGGCGCGGATTCTCCTCGTTTATCCGAACACCTATCATGTCGGCATGTCGAATCTGGGGTTTCTGTATCTCTACCGCCTCATGAACGAAAATCCGGGCCTTGCGGTCGAACGGGCTTTTTTTGAAGACGGCCTTTCGCGCCGCAGTTTCGAAACGGCGTCGGATGTCGGCAAGTTCGACGCGATCCTCTTCACGCTGCCCTTTGAAATGGACGCGCTGAACATCGTGCGGTTCCTGCTGGAAAACGGCATTCCGCCGGCGATGGCGGATCGCGCCGGCGGGCGCTGGCCGCTGATCGGCGTGGGCGGCGCGGCGCCGACGTTGAACCCGAGGTTCCTCTTGCCATTCTGCGATTTCGTGTTCGCCGGCGACGTGGAGCCGGCCTTCGACCGGCTGGTGTCCGCCCTCGCCGGAATCCGCGCCGGATCGCCGGAGACGTTCATGCAGGAAATCGAAACCCTCCCGGGCGTGGTCACGTCGAGGATCGCCGAATCCGGGCGGCGGGTCCGCAAGCCGGAGATCACAGCGCCTCGCGGATGCTTCAACACGGTCGCGACGCCGAACACCGAATTTGCGCGCAGCCTCCTCGTCGAAATCGAGCGTGGATGCCCCTTCAAATGCCGGTTCTGTACCGTCGGCTACGAGCGCAAAAAAATCGTGGAACTTCCGCCCGACCGCATCGGCGAACTCGTCCGGCAGGCCGAAACGCATGGCCTGCGGTTCGGGATGGTCGGATCGGCCCTTCTGTCCGCGCGCATCTGGAAGACTGACCGGCAGGTGTGGGACGAGTCGGCGGTTGATTTTTCATTCGCGTCTTTGCGGGCCGACAAACTCAATGCGCAAAATCTCAAGTCCCTCGCAAAATTCCAGCGCTCCATCACGCTGGCGCCGGAGGTCGGCACGATGCGCATGATGAAACTTATCAATAAACGCATGAACCTGGACGCGGCCCGCGAACGGCTTTCGATGGCGCGCGCCGAGGGCGTCCGCCAGGTCAAATTGTATTTCATCTACGGATTTCCATTTGAACTCGACGCCGACGTCGAAGGCATCGTCGATTTTTGCGCATCGGCCGTCCGGACGGGCCTCCGGGTCCGGGCGAGCCTCAATCCCTTCATCCCCAAACCCCAAACGCCCCTCCAGTGGTTCCCCATGCAGCCCCTCCGGTCGCTCAAGGCGAAGTTCCGGTTTCTCCAGTCGCGCCTCCGCGCCGCCGGCGTGAGGGACGTGTCGGGATACAGCCCGCGCGAAGCGGTCCTCCAGGCATTCCTCATGTTCGCTGGCGAATCCGCCGCGCCCGACATCCTCGCGATGGCGCAAGGCGCCGGCCCGGCGGTCGATCGGCTCGATCGTGCGTGCGCTCTCAAATCGGCGGACGAGAATTTCCCATGGGACATTCTAGAAACCACCATCCCGCGCTCAGAACTCTGGCGGGAGGCGTGTGAGATCGGTTTTCATCCCCCCTTGAAAAGGGGGGACTGAGGGGGGTTTCCGTATTTCACCGAACTTCTTTCACCCGGCTTGAGGATAGAAGTGTCATGAGGCGTATTGTTGCGCATGAACGCCGTCCTGAGCGGACGTGACCGAGTTTCTGGGTGCCGAAACCGCGCTTGCTCCGATAGGTCGAGAATTATAGGATTGACAGGATATCTCTAGACCCGTGAAGAATTCGCCGTATTCTAACAGTGTGTTTCTGGACAACGTAAAAAACCAAATATTTTCCTATAACCAGGACTCGATATCCTTTTCTTTTGAGATAGGTATCTTTGGGTAGATGGCCAATCAGAGGATGGACGGAGAGATTCTTTATTTTTAGATGTATTTTATCCATGTATTTCATTGCTCGTTCTTTACTATCGAGTGCGATATAGGCCGCGATTTCAAAGATGTCGCGCCTGGCGGCAGGTAGAAGAGCGATTCGGTACGGTTTAGAGACCAAGGTGCTTTTTTACATCCTTTATAACGTCGTCGAGTTCGTAGGTCGGTGCGCCGGCCGCATCCTCCGCCTCAGCGACCGCGAGTTTTTCGTATAGTTCCATTTTTGTGGTGATTTTTCTATAGTGGTCATAGCTCATTACCACCATATTGCTTTCGCCGTTTTTGGTGATGATCACGGGTTCGTCTTTTTTGTGGACAAGCGTTGAGATATCTTTAAATCTGTTTCTTAGATCGGATATTGGTTTGACCGTGGCCATGTCCGCCTCCTATTTTTGTTGTTATTAGATATTATATCACAATTATGATAAAATCAAATTCGTATCATGGTCTGCGGTCTGCGTCTGCGGCGTCATTCCGCAACATTGTAACGCGGGGACAGATCAAGGTATAGAGGGGGCATGGCACTAGGCCCTCCGGCGGGAGGCTCGCGAGGTCGGGGCATGATTCCATTCTGTCTGATCATACTTCTGGCCTCCGACCTCCCCGCACCGGCGGAGTGGCCGGCCGGGGACGAGCTGGCCGCGCTGGAACGCAAACTCCCGGTCCTCTACTGGGAGGGTGGGTGGGATTTGCGGGACGAGTTTGAGATGTTCATCCGCGACCATCCGGGCGAAACGGATATGGCCGCCCGGGCCCGGGCGCACATGGGGGAATATTATTACAGCGTGAATGACAGCCCCCGCGCGTTGGAGATATTCCAATCGGTCGCGTTGCAATTCCCCGGAACATCCGGCGCGCGTCTGGCGCTCCTGCGCATTGCGGATCTGTACCGTTATCAGATGGAGGGGGATCATGTGGCCGCCTACGAGCGGGTGGCCCGTGATTTTCCGGGAACACGGGAGGCGGGAGAGGCCATCTGGAAACTGGCGCGCCACTTTCTTGCGGCAGGGCAATCCGATACGGCCGCGCGACTGTTCACGGAAGTGATCGACACGTATCCCTTGAACCATTTCGAAGTCGCCTGGTCTCACATGGAACTGGGGAATCTTGCCGGGTCCGGGGATGCGTTGCCGCATTACAGCCGCGGATTGGGCGTTTCGACGACGGAAGACTACATCTTCAGGGAAATCATCGCCAGGGTGGTTGATGTTTCTTACGATGACGAAGCCTTTCTGTCGCACCAGTTGTACGGCCCGGCCGGGCCGGACGGGATCAGGGGTACGGACGACGACATGGACACCCCGGAAATAGCGTCGCCGCGCCCGATGGATTGGATGGAGTCCCAAATGCGTGCCGCGCCGGACGACGCCTTACGGCGTGACATCGAGGCGCGTCTTCTTCGCCTGAAATTTTTCCTCGCCTTCAACCTAGGCGACGAAGAGCGCATCCGGCTCTACGAAACGCGCCTCGGGTCGATCTATTACGACCGCATGGCCTCTTCCGAGCTTTCGAAAGGGGAACGGGTCACAGCGCTGAAGGATTTCATGGCGTTGAAATTACGCCAATTCCGCACCGGATTGTTGCAGGACAAGGTTGCCCTTCCGGAGTCCGATCCGGCGGCGGTCGAGGACGTGCGGATGTGGATTCGGCGGCTGATGGACGTTTATGATGGCGACCCGGTGTACGACCTCTTGCTCGGCATGGAGTCGTCGCTCGATCCGCGCTCCGAATATCCGGCGTCCCAAGCACGCCCCGTCCAGGACGGGAAAATCGACATCAACAGCGCCTCTCTGGACGACCTCACGCGGCTCCCCGGCATCGACGAGTACCGCGCGAAAATGATCGACGCCTACCGGTATACCTATGGCCCCTTCGAAACGATCGACGATTTAAAACGGGTTCCTGACATCACCCCTGAGATTTACGGGAGAATCAAGGACCATGTTCGGATCGAGCCCTGACGATTGTTTTGGGGCATGTTCAGTCCGACACGAAGCTACTCCACAATCCCCTTCCACTCCGTCGGCAGCGTAACGCGGTACCCCAGCCGCAGCGCCAGGCGTTTGCCCGGGGGAACCTCGCGGTCCCAGGTTAAAATCCCTTCCGGGTTCATCTCGTACCCGCTTGTCGTCTCCATGATGTCTACCTGAATTTCCTCATGCTTGGACACGGGAACCCGTTCGATCACCCGGAGGCGCGCCGGGCGGTTCCTGAGATTTCGAATCCCGATCTCCCAGCCGCGCCGCACGGTCGTCTTTTTCCCCGTCCAGCTCTCGCCGGTCATGTCCTTGAGCCGTTTCCGTTCGACCGAAATCCGTTCGTCTATTCCGGCGGAGAGTTCCAGCGTGTCCCCGGATGGGACGTTGGGGATGTCCGACTGTCCCACGTAGGCGCCTTCGACGAAGACGTGGACCCGCCCCGCAAGCATCGGGTGGTCGGTGTCGTTCGTCGCCTCCGCCCAGAGGTACGCCTTTTCCGACAACATCGCAACGGCACGATACATCAGCGTCACCGGCAGACTCCGGTCCGACATCAACACCCGGTGTTCCTTTCCGTCGCTCGGCAGGCTCGTCACCTGCGGAATCTCAAACGTCGTCACAGCCCCCGCAAACGCGACGTGGCCCACTTCGAGTTTCCTTTCCGCGCGGACAGCTTTGGATTTCATGGCGGGCGCCGCCGCCGGCTCCGGCTTCTCTGCGGGCGCTGCCTCCATGAACTCCGCGGACCCGGAGTATCGCATCTCCCCCTGCGCCCGTGGCGGCTCAAGATACCACGGCGGAGCGTTCGGCATCTGCGCGCCGCGGGCGGGATCGCCCGTTGAAAGGAACAGCCGCACCCCTTCCCAATCCTCTCCGCTGTTCTGGTGAATCACTCCGTACATGTCCATCTGCAACGCGCCCCGTTCCGGCTCGATGCGGGCGTCGTAGGCGGGCTGCCAGCGGGCGCCGCCGACGAGATAGGTCAGCTCCAGCCGCGCCGCGCCGGGGGCTCCTCGAGTGACCGCAAGGACGACGAACTTTTCCTGCTTGCTCCGCCGAGACCGCATTTCTTTCAATTCCGCGCGCGCCTTTTCGAGCCGCGCGTCGATTTTCCGTTTGTTTTCCTTCGCCTCGCGAATCAGTTGGTGGCCTTTCAGAATTTCTTCCGATACGGCGTCTGCAAGTTTCCGGTGCGCTTCGGCCGCCGGGGTAAGCGCCAACGATTCTTTCGCGAGTTTCTCGTTATAGGCGATCCGCATCTGCCGGGCAAACTGGATCCGTTCGTTCGCCGCGTCGATCCGGTGATCCTCCGCCTCGCGTTCCATCTCCAGCGCCCGCGCCTCCTCTTCAAGGCGCCGCACCGTCTCGTCGGTGACCTCCTCCCGCGCCTCCCGCTCCACCCGCAGTTCCCCGATCTGTGTCCCCTCGTCCGACCGCGCCTGCACAAACGCATCTTTAGCCGAAGGCGGAAGCGGTACCCGGATCTCGCTCGCCCCCGCCGGAAGAGACGGCTCCACCACCTTCGTCACCTCCGCCTCCTGCCGGTACACCACAACCTTGATCACATTCCCGCGCGCCTCCACGCGTTCCACCGCGGCGGCCGGATAAAACGGCGGTGAAAAACAGAGGCCAAGAAGCGCGGCGAAACAGAAGAACGGAACAAGTCGACTGATTTTTTCAGGATTCATCCTGGGAACCTCCCCGTGACGTGGCGGCAAGCACAGGTTCGCCTGCCGAATTTAATATTCATATGTATACAAACAAGGGGAGGATCGCGCAAGCAAACAGATTCGACTCACACCCCCACGCCCGTCCAAAATAAAATCGCGAGGCCCAGGATCACACAGTAATACGCGAAGTAATGGAACTTCGCCGATTGCAGCATCCGGATCAGCGGCCGGATGGAAAGATACCCGATGATGCCCGCCACCGCGCCCGATACTCCATATATAAGTAGCGATTCGGCGGAGTGAATCTGCCCGGCGATGTACCGGGCCTCGAGGAGGCATGCGCCCAGAATCGCCGGAATCGAAAGCAGAAACGAAAACCGGCCGGCCAGGTCCGGCCTTAAACCGAGCAGGAGCGCCCCCGAAATCGTCGCGCCGGATCGCGAGATCGCCGGGAAGACCGCGATGCCCTGCAGGACGCCGATCACAATCGCGTCCACGACGCGCATGCCCGCAAGGTCCCGCGCCGGATGTTTGCGCAAGAGCGTCAGAAACATGATGACGCCCCCGATGATGAACTCGTACCCGATGCTCCGCAGGTCCGAAAACGCCGCCTCGACGCGCGACTCTACGGCAAACCCGATGAGCGCGGTCGGGATCGACGCCACGACAATAAGCGACATCATCTTCCCGGCGGTGGCTTCGGGGGCGTTCGGCCGCAGCCACCGCGCCGGCCGCGCCGCGTCGCGCAGCATGTCGGTCAGGTCCGCGCGGTAGTACACGATCACCGCCACCAGCGTCCCGATGTGCAGCACAAGGTCAAACGCGATCGGCGGCTCCTGGAAGTTCAGCATCACCTGCAGAAGCGCGAGATGCCCGGAAGAACTGATCGGAATAAACTCGGTGAGGCCCTGCACCACCGCCAGAACCAGCGCCGTCAGATACTGCATGGCCGCCGTTATAGCACGCCGCAGGTCAAATTCAACCGCTCGGCATCGATCCCAAGCGTCGATCACGCGCCTGTTTCCATTCGTTGCGCCATAAAGTATGTAGTCTCACATGGCCGATGTGTATGAAGTGCGGATGCGTATGAAATCGTCAGTGGATGCAGTCAGGAAAACTCTGGCGGCCGTGGCGCTGGCGGGGTTCGTGTGCGCGGCCGCCGGGCCCGCCTGCGGGGCGGGGTCCATCAGCGCCCGGGAATTCAACTCGGGCGTGTCCCTCTTCAAGCGCGGGGAGTACGAGCTGGCCTCGGACGTGTTCCGGCGGATTCTTGAAAAAAGTCCGGAGGCCGGCCGCATCGACGAGGTTCAATACTGGTATGCCGAGTCCCGGGACCGGCTGAAAGATTTTGCCGGAGCGTTCGAGTACTACGCGAAGGTGGCCCGTGAGCATCCCGAATCGAAGTTTCTCGCCCGGTCGCAGTTCGGCGCCGGATACGCAGCCTACCGGCTGAACCGGTTCCAGGAGGCGTCGGATTTTTTTGTGGAGGCCGCGAAAAAGGCCGACCCGCAGATCCTCGAAGAAAGCCTCATCATGGCCGCCTACTGTTTCACCCGGCTCGACCAGCCGGCGCGCGCGGAAGATATCCTCAAAGAACTTCTGGCGCGGCCGAACGTCGATGAAAAATTCGCGCTCGACGCGCGGTATGAACTCGGACGGATTTTCATCCGCTCCAACCGCGACAGCGACGCGCTCGCGATGCTCCGGCCGGTCACCGAACATTCGAATCATCCGCGGCAGGCCGACGCCATGATGGCCATCGGCGACCGGCTGTACGAAAAGGGCAGTTTCGGCGAAAGCGCCGAGTGGTACGAGAAGGTCCTGAAAAACAGCCGGACGACGCCGGACATGAAGGCCCGCGCACAGTGGAATGCCGCGTGGTCCTACCTGTCGGTCGGCAACGACACCGCGGCGGCCGGCCGGTTCAAAGCGGTGACGGAGGCGCCGGACCTTCCGGCCGACATCAAAGGCGACGCGTGGTTGCGCCTCGCCGTGATCTCGCGGCGCGCCGGCCAGGCCACGACGTCGGACTGGAGGGCAAGCCAGGCCCTCGAGATCGCGGAGACCGCGCAGCTCAAACGTCTCGCGGACGACGTCCGCCTGTTTCTGGCCGAGAGCGCCTATCTGAAAAACGACTATGCGGCGGCGCTGGAGAGGGTCGAGAGGGTCCGCGAGCAGGGGTACGCGGCCTTTCAGCTTCTGGGCCAGGTGTACTTCGACAGCCGGCGGTTTCCCGAAGCTCGGACGTTTTTCGAAAAGGCGGTGGCGGCGGCGGACGATGCGGACAAGCGCAATCTCTCGGCGTTTGATCTTGCACAGACACTTTACAATCTCCGGTCCTACGCCGAAGCGCTCACGGCCGCGGCGAAAATACAGTCTCCCAAACAACCGCTCGAGTCGAACCTCGCGGATTTCCACGCCAAGACGCTTCTGGCGGCGGGCAAGTACCGCGAGGCGGCGGAAAAATATGATGCGGTGGCCAAACAAAAAAAGGGGGTGGCTGCGAAAACCGAGGCCCTCTATTTTTCGGCCCTCGCCTACCACCGCGGCGATATGAACCCGGAGGCCAAGGCGCAGCTCGACAAACTCTTCGCCATGAACCCCCCCGCCGGCCCCTTCCGCGCGGGCGCGGCCGTCCTTCTGGGCGACATCCACATGAACCTTGGCGAGCGTGCGTCGGCGGTGAAACGATATCGCAAGGCGGCCGAGGAGGCGGAGGACTCGGACGTTGTCTACCTCGCGTTCACGCACCTCATCGACGCCCTGCTCAAAATCGACACGGCCCAGACGGTGGCCGCCTGCACGCAGTTCGCCCAGCGCCTGCCGCAGGACCGCACGTATGTGTTCGTCATGGAGTCCCTCCATGGCGCCGGCCAGCACGCGGCGGTCGTCGGGTATACGTCCGACGCCGTTGCGCGACTCGCCGGCGACGACACGGCCAGGACCCGGGCGGTTTATTACGACATGGTGTCGAATTTTCACTTGAAAGAATTTGAGCGGGCCGCGGCGTCCCTCAAACAGCTCTTGCGGCTGATCCGGTCCCGCGCGCCATCCGATCCGCTGGTGGAGGAGGCGGTCTTCTGGAAATGCCGGATCGACCACTCGGAAGGCGACACGGCCGGCGCGCGACGCGCGTATCAGGCATATCTGGATTCTTATCCTGCGGGAAAATATTCGCCGGACGCGCAATTTAATCTCGGCCTCCTGGCGTTCGATGCCGGCGAGATGGACGCCGCCGAGAAAAAATTTCTCGAGGTCCTCGGCGGAACATCGCCCGGGGCCGCGGTGGCCGGCGGAAAAAGCATCCTGATCAACGCCGTCTATAACCTCGCCTCCGTGCGGATCGCACGGCAGGATTACGCGGGCGCGCATGCGTGCCTGGCGGCGCTTCAATCCGCGCCGGGCTTTGCGGCCGATCCGGGCTATCGCGCCAAGCGCGGATTTGTGGAGATGAAACTGGGCCGGCTGTCCGACGCGGAGGGGATATACCGGGAGATTCTCGACAACGCGTCGGCCGGCCGGGACGTTCGTGACAAGTCGCTTCTGACACTGGTAGAAATGTTTTACCAGTCCGAACGCCTCGATGACCTGATCCGCCTCCAGGAAAAAGAGCTGGCCGGAGTGTCGGACCCGGAAGTTCGGGCGCGCGTGCATTACCTGGCTGGCACGATCTATTTCAACCGCGAACAATACGATACGGCGGCCAGAATGTTCGGCCGCGTCAAATCCACGCCCGACACCGCCCTCCAGGCCGACGCGCATCTCAAACTCGCCGACTGCCGGTACAACCTGAAAAACTACCGCGCCGCGCTCGAAGCGTACGAGGCCATCAGCCGCCTGTATCCCGGAACGCGCTGGGGACAGGGCGCCGACTACGCGCAGGGGCTGTGCAAGATCAAGCTGGGCAAAAAGAGCGAAGCGATCGACGACTTTGAACGGTTCCTCAAAGACCATCCCGCCTCGCCGCTCGCGCCGGGCGTGGCGCTCGAATCGGCGCGCCTCTTTTTTGAGACGGGCCGGATGGAGGAAGCCCTCGACAAAATCAGCCTCATCGAATCCCGCAACGAAAGCCCCTTCCGGCAGGAGGCGTCGCGGCTCAGGGTGAAAATCGCCGAACGGAAAAACAGTCCGGCCGATATTTACAAGGAAACGATCCGGCACACGCAGGCCTACGGCGCCGAAGGCGACATCGTTCTGGTGGCGGTGCAAACGTCCGTCGCCGCGGGAAAATACGATGAAACGCTGAAAACGCTCGACGGCGTGAACATGGACAAATTTAAACCCGAGGAGGCGGCGCGGATCGAGTTTTACCGCGCGGAAAGCCTGCGGCGCCTCGGGAAGCCCGGCGCGGAAGAAATTTATCAAAAGCTGGCCGGCGCGGCCGACTCCGAGGTGCGTCTGTCGGCGGCGTACCGCCACGCGGGACTTCTCATGGACCGCCGGCAGGGCGCCGTGGCCATGAGCGCGCTCGATCCCGTGCTCAAGGAGGGCATGGGATTCAAATTTTATCAGGAATCCATTCTGTTCGGCCTGACGGCGTCAAAAAGGGAGGGGTTGTATGATCACACGGTCCGCGTGTACGAAACATACGCGCCGCGCCTGACGGATGCGTCGGCCCGCGTCACGGCGGCGGAATCGTACTTTTCCGCGTGTCTGGCGCTGGGCGCCGGGGACAAGGCCCTGAAAGCGGCGGATATTCTGATCCGCCTTGACATCCCGGCCCGGCGCCTCACAGAGCTTCGAATCTCCGCCGCGAGTCTGAACGAGGATATGAACCGGCCGGAACTGGCCGAACGCGCCTATGAGGAAATCGCCGCATCCGCCGCTGAGCCGGACCTCCGGGAACAGGCGCTCGACCGGCGCGTTCAACTCGCGATCAACAGGGGTGCCGGCGGCCGGAAATTTCTCGAAGGCTTTCTGGCGGACGGACCGCCGGACGCCAAACGGGGACCGATCGTCGCCGAAAAATTGCTGGCCATGGCGATGAACGAAAAACGCCATGCCGACGCCGTTCGAATCGTCGACCTCATGGCCAAAAAACTCGCCGCCGTCCCGGCGTCCGCACGGTACCGCGCCGCGCTCGCCCGGCTGGAGATGTCGGACACCGCGGGCGCGATGAGGGAATTTGAGATCCTGGCCGATCCGGCCCTCGCCGATACGTTTTATGTCGCATGGTCGTCTTTGAAGCTTGCGGAGCGCGCCTATCGCGCATCCTCCAGGAAATCGGCCGAGCCGCATCTGAAGCGCGCATGGGCGAGGCGGGCCAATCTCACGGCGGAGGCGAAATCCGCCGCATACAAAATGCTCGCCGACATTTATCTGGAGGACGAAAACCGCGAAGGGCTGGCCTTCCTCGCGCCCGAACCGCCGCTTCCCGGTGCGGACGACGAGCACAATCTTGTGCGGGGACTCTGGGCGTTTTACTCCGGCGATTACGTGTCCGCCGCGAGGCACCTGAAATCCGTGATGTCGAAGGAGTCGCGCGCCAAACGCCTGTACGCCGAGTCCCTCGTCTCGACCGCCGACACGCCCGCCGCCATGGGGGTCCTCGACGAACTCGCCGCCACGCGCGGAACCGTGGCGGCCGCGGCCCAGATGCGCATCGCCGACCTCTTTTTCGCCGCCGGCTCGACGAAGGACGCCCTGATCAATTATTACAAGGTCATTGACCAATACGAGCCCGACGAGAACAAGACCCTCGCGCCCGCGGCCCTGCTCGGCATTGTCCGGATCCACGCGAAAAACAGGGAACTTGCAAAGGCGCGGGAAATATTGGAAGAATTGAAAGAGAAGCATGGATCAAGCCGGGAGGCGGGGGAGGCGGAAAAAATTGTGAAAAGCCTGGGAAAGAAACGATGAAGCTCACGGCATGGGCCGCCTGGACGATGGTCGCGTTTGCGCCGGCGACCGGCACGGCATGGGCCGAGGAAGGTGTGGACGAGGTCACGGTCTTCGGGCAGGACCGCTCGCAGATCTCCGGGTCCGCGCTCATGGACACGGTGTCGGCCCGGACGTCGTCCAAACTCGATACGACGGAACTCCAGGCGGGTCTTGAAACCAAGGAGTCCGACATCAACCGGGAGGCAAGCAAGGCGGACAAACCGAAGATCGAGGAGGCCAAACGCGACAAGCCTGACGTCACGCCGCAGATCTCCTACCAGATGGAATGGAAATTGATCCTTCTCATCGGTCTTCTCGAATCGTCCAAGAAGTAATGTCTGATCCCTGCGCGCGCCTCGATGCCGAACGCCGCCGCCGCGATCTCACCTCGGCCATCGCCGCATGCACGACGTTCTATTTCTTTCCGTTCTTTTTGAGTTTCATGATCGATGTGTCAAGGACCGCCGAGCCTGCTGTGCCGCCGGAGGTCCGGATCAAGATCATTTCCGAGTCCGAACTTCAGATCATGTTTCCGGAACCGGCCAAATCCACGATCATGGCCGGCGCGCAAAGACCGATTCCTAAAGTCGGGGCGCAAATGGAAACACTGGAACGTAGAGAAACGCTGGTCGGCAGGTCCGCGCCTGACCCGCTCACATCCGAGCTGCCCGCGCCGGCGGAACTTGAACGCCGCAGGTCGGACCCGGCAAGCTGGGAGGCGGATCGGACGGAGATGGCCGAAAAAACGGCGTCGGCGCATGGTGCGGTGGACCTGCCAAAGCCTGTCCAGGAAGAAGTAAAATCCGTCGCGGATCGGAAACCCGAGCCCATCCAGCGCGACATGGCCGTGGTCGAGCAAAAAGAGGGCCTCAATAAAACGTCCGCCGATTTTCCGGCCGCTCGCGCCCAGTTGGTGAAAAGCGAAGGGCTGGCGAGAGACGTCGACGCGCCCGGCGACGTGGTGCGGGAGAAACTGCCGGCCATGCCCGAAATTCCGGCGGACCGCGACCGGCGCGCGCCGGACGCGATCGAAGGCGTTCAGGAACAGCGCATGGCGAAAAAAACGCTGATGAAAACGGATGTGCCCGCCGCGCAGGTCGCATCTGCCTACACTCCCGCGCCAAACGACATGCCGGAATTCGTCTCGGCGGCGCCCGCAACTTGGGATGGATCACGCTCGCAGGCCGTGTCGGAACACCATCGGGTACGAGCGGCCAGTGTAGCCCTGCCGGTCGTGTCCAGCGACCGGCCCGGGCATTCGGTAGATTTGTCCGGGAAAATTACTCCGTTGGAGGCGCAGGTCGCGGACGTTCAGCCCCGCGTCGAACTTCGGCGTGTCGTCGCGGCGGGTCCGGCTGGAATCGCCAAACCGGCGGCATCGACGCAGACGGTGGTGGTGAATTCCATCGACGCGCCGGTCGAATTGACGAATCAGGCCGTCCGAATGGACGGGCCATCCGCTTCGGCTCCGAAGGTCGTCGGACTTCAAGCCGCTGTGACCCGGCCGGTCCGGCAGGGGATCGCGGACAAGGACCGGCCGGAAGAGTTGAATCAACCGTCTAAAGACGAACCGGCGCCGGCGGTTGCTCCTTCCGCACCGGCCACCGCGCCGGACAAGTGGACAGACGCGCCGGGCGCATCCGACCGGCGGGTTCTGGCCGAAAAGGCGTCCATCGACGCCGGTGTTGTGTCGCTGCCGACGGACGTTCAGGAAAAAACAGAGTCTCTCGTGTCGCCGCGGCCGGACGATCTCAGCGGAAAAACGGAAGCAGTGTCGTCCAAGTTTGAGTTCCTGACGCTGTCCGAACAGCCGGCGCCGGGAGCCTCCGAAGCCGAAGACGCCGGGGGCGGTTCAGGCGATCGCAAGCTGCTCCTTTCCCCCCATCCGGAGATTCCGGAGTGGTATGAGCTGAGGGGCATCGATTCGGTCGGCGCGTTTCGCATTCGCATCTCCCCGGACGGCAACGTCGAGTCGGTCGACGTCGAAACGACGACGGGATCCAAGGACATCGATGCGAACTGGATGTCCGCCATCATGAACTGGAAATACGACAAGGGCGACGGCGCCGCCACGCGCCTCGTCAAAGTTCGAATCCAACTCCGGAAGTAGGACGATGAACGCCGTCCGCCTCTGGGCCTGCTTCGCCATCGCTCTTTTTGGGGCTTGCGCGCCGGCCTCGGACACGCAACGTCTCTCGCCCGTCATCGCGCCCGGAGGGCCGGTGGAGCTTGTGGACGCGCGTGGATATCCCATCGCCGTCTCCCGACTGCAGGCCTCCGACGTGGCGATCTTCGCGATCGCCCACGGCAAGTACATCATCCTGTGGGTACGGTGTGAAAACTTTTCCAATGAGGCGGTCGTTCTGTCGCCCGCGCTGATCACAGCCGAGGCGGTCGGGAAAAAGAACCGCAGGAAAAACATGAAACTCTTTTTGCCCGGATCAAAAGGTTCGGAATTCAAAACGCTCCACCGGGATCTGGCCGGGGTCTATCAGCTCCTGAGCGGCGCCGCAGCGCAAGGCGAATCGAAACTCGCCGGGCTGAAGGAGGAATGGAAGGAACACGGCGGCGACTATCAGTCCATTGAGCATATCCTCCTCGGCGCATCCACCCTCGGCGTCCATCATGCGGCGGAAGGCTACGTCATCCTTCAACGCGTCCCGGCCGAAAAATATGTCCTCACCCTCCCCCTCGCGGGAGACCTCCACCGCTTCGAACTGATTCCGTAGGATTTCGCCCCGACGGTTGACAGAGAAATCATACAGTGATTGAATCGGCGGTTTGAATTCGCCCAAGGATTCAGGACCGCGAAGTCAGAACTGGCTGACCGCCCTCTCCATTCCGATGGTGCTCCTGGTCCTGCCGGCCGCCGGCGCGTACCTCGGCCTTCTGGCCGACCGGCGGTTCGGAAGTCAGCCGGCCGGGGCCGCCGTGGGACTTCTGGCGGGTTTGGCGGCGGCCGGGTTCAGAGTCCGGGCGATTCTTCGAAACTTGAAGTAAGTCGGGAGGAGTTTGAGGCATGAGAAAAATGATCTGGACATCCAGCGTTTGCGCGTTTATTCCCGTCCTCGCGGGGTTGGCCATCCTGCCGTTCGGGATCGGCGTTGGCTGGTGGAGTCTTGCGGCTGGATGCGCGTTTGCGGCGCTGGCCTTCGGCGCGTTTCTTGAATTGGCCCAGAACGTCACGTCCTGGAAAGGGCTGAAGGGATTTCTGCCCGTTGCGATTCCCGCGGCGGCGCTCATCTCCATCGGCGCCATGGGTGCCTTCTGCCTCGACATGCTGAACCGCCATCTTCTCAGGCCCGAAACGTTCGTGGCCGGCATTCTGGCCGGGACGCTCTTCAGCCAGGTCGCGCTGATCCGATCGTCGTTCCGGCTCTCCTCCCTGCGAGATTAATGCGGTGATCGGATCGGCCCATCCCATTTTCCGGGTTTCCGGAGGCCACGGCGGGCTTGAGCCGCCCAACCTCATTTCGCTCCTGCACGGGGTTTTCTCGGATGTGCCGCTGGTCGGCCTCCTGTTCAAATACGAAAACATTTTCTTCGCCGTCGCCGCCGGTCTCATCCTGTCCGTCGTCTTTGCCGTCGGTACCCGCCGCCTGACGCTCGTGCCGGGCCGGGTGCAGAATGTTCTGGAAACCATCGTGGAAACGTTGCAGGACTTTTTTGGCGGAATCCTCGGCCATTACGGCAAGGCCTTCGTTCCTTTCGTCGGCACGCTCTTCCTCTATATCTTTTGCATGAACATGATGGGCCTCGTGCCCTTTCTGAAATCTTCGACGACCGACCTCAACACCACGCTGGCCCTGGCCGCCTGCGTGTTCGTGTGCGTGCAGTTCACCGCGCTCACCAAACTCGGGCCGCTGACGTACCTCGACCATCTCGCGGGACAGCCGCGTGGTTTCGGAATGTTTCTGCTGTCGGTCGTGTTGCTGTTCCCGCTCTTCGTTATCCTGGACGTGATCGTCCCGCCCATCACGCTGTCGCTGCGGCTCTTCGGGAACATCACGGGCGGTGACACGCTCCTGGCCGCCTTTCAGAGCATGGCGGCGCAAAATCTGTTGGGCCCGACGAGTCTGCTTTCGTTCGTCGGCGGGCTCCTTGCGTTCGTGACGGTGATCGTGATTAGTTTTCTGCTCGTCCTTCTGGACACCATTCAGGCGCTGGTGTTCAGTGTTCTGGCGACGATTTACATATTGCTGGTTCTTCCACATGAAGAACATCCGGAGCATGCGCATTAACATTTCAAGGAGGTTAAGAACATGGATTATCTGACAGGCTTGGCGCTGGCGCTTCCCATCGGGGTTGGGCTGGCGGGTATGGGTTGCGGGATTGGGCTTGGAAATGGCGTACGCGGCGCGATGGAAGCCATCGGCCGGCAGCCGGAGGCGGATGCGAAAATCCGGTTGACCATGATCATCGGCGCCGCCTTCATCGAAGCGCTGACCATTTACGCGCTGGTGACGGTATTTTTATTCATGGCCACGATCACGGATAAGGCGAAAATGGATTTGGAGAAGGCTCAATCCGCCCCCGTGACGTCTTCCGCTCACGGTCAGTAACCGGCGTGGATACGCTGGCAGGGATTTTCCACGCACTCCACGTCGAGGGAATCAAGCTCCTCGCCAACATCATCGCGTTCCTGATCTTCTTCGGGATTCTCTACAAGTTCGCCTGGAAGAAGATCGGGGATGCGTTGGAGCACCGCCGGTCCCTCATCCGGAACGGCCTCGAGGAGATCGAGCAGGGAAGGAAGGAAATCGAGCGGCTGAAGGAGGAGTACGCGGGCAAGATCCGCGCGATCGAGGCCGAGGCCCAGCTTCGGTTCGGGCGCATCGAGGCCGAGGCCCGCGACCAGGCGGCCGTGATTCTCGCGGAGGCTTCCGGAAAGGCGCATAAATATATGGAAGGCGCCCGGAAGGAAATTGAGCAGGAAGTCGCCCAGGCCCGAAGGGTCCTCATGTCTGAAATCTCGTCGATCGCCCGCGGGGCGGCAGAGAAAATTCTCGAACGGCAGATCAACGAGGCTGACAGCCGGGCACTCGTCGAGTCGTTTCTGTCCGATCTGGAGCGCGCCAAAACGGCGGTCTGACAGGCTCCAATCTGAATCCTAAACCTGAAGCCCCTCCTTCGAGGCTCAGACAGATCGCCGGGACCGTCTGGTTTCATCTCAAGTCGCTCTTCATCGACTACCCCGGAAAACCGGCTTGGCGCCAGGTCGTCGACACGCTCGCGTCGGCCTTCCTTCTGGCCCTCCTCATCCGCTGGCTTTTCCTGCAGGCCTTCTTCATCCCCTCCGGATCGATGGAGGACACGCTCCTCAAGGACGACCGGATCCTGGTGTCGAAGGTCCAGTACTATTTTCGCGAGCCCATGCGCAGCGAAATCATCGTCTTCTGGTTCGAGGAGGACAAGAAACATTTCATCAAACGCGTGATCGGCGCCCCCGGCGATCGCATCGAAATGGTCCGGAAGAAACTCTATGTCAACAACGTCCCCCAGGTCGAGGCCTATGCCGTCCACAAGGATCCGCAGTACGAGCCGTCCCGGGATGATATGCGCCCCCTGATTGTGCCTAGGGACCGCTTTTTTGTGATGGGCGACAACCGTGATTTCTCCAAGGACAGCCGGTTCTGGGGATTCGTCAAGAAGAAGGACGTCGTCGGCGTCGCGTTTTTCATCTACTGGCCCTTCACGCGCCTGGGCGCCATCAAATGATGTCGCGGCGGATTCTCAGTATGATTTTTATTCTCTGCCTCCTGCCTCTCCGGCCATCCCACGCCGAAATCGTGGACCGCATCGTGGCCATCGTGAACGACGAGATCATCACGCAGCGCGAGCTGGAGGAAAAGGCCTATCCGATTCTCCTGTCGATGCCGGGCGATCCGTCCGAGGAGGAAATCTCTCAGATCAAGAAAAACGTGTCGATCGAGCTGGTCAAAAACAAGCTCGTCATTCAGGCGGCCAAACAGAAAAAAATTCTCCTCGACCGAGAGGAGGTCGAGGCCTTCGTCCGGGCAAGAACGCAGGCCTTGGAAAAACAGTACGGGGAGGACCTCGACAACGTCCTCGCCGAGCAGGGGTACACGGTCGGCGACTTCGAGGAACTCATGCGCCGGGAGGCCAAGCAGGAGATTCTCAAGTCCCGGTTGATCGCCCAGGCCGTCGAAGGCGCCGTGGTCGTCACCGACGACGATATCCGCACCGAGTACTCCGCACGCATGCTCGTGGCCCGGTCGCCCGATCTCGCGTTTCAGGCGCTCCTCAATCTCAAATCGGGCAAACTCACGTTCGCCAACGCTGTCCGGCAATATTCGGCGGGCGCGGGCGCGGAGGAAAACGGCGACATGGGGAGCTTTCTGATCGGCAAGTGGTCGGAGGAGATCGAGGCGGAGATCATCAAACTGAAATCGGTCGGTGATTTGAGCGGCGTCATCCAGACGGCGGCCGGATTCGTGGTCGTCCAACTGGTCGACCGCCGGAGGGTGGCGATCGATACGGTGTCGGCCGAAAACCGGAAAAAAATACGCGAGCGCCTCGTGCGGCTCAAATCCGCCTCCGAATCCGGCGCTTATGTCTCCTCCCTCTGGGACCGCGCATACGTCAAGTTCATCGACTGACCGGCCTGTCCTCCTCGTGACGCTGGGGGACCCGAACGGGATCGGCCCCGAAGTCGTCGCGAAATCGGTCCGGCCGTTTGCGGCCCGCTGCGCGGTCATCCTCATTGGCCCGCCGGCGGCGCTCCGGCGGTGGCGCCGCTTTCTTGGCGCGCCGCCCGTTCCGCTCACGGCTCGTGAGGCCCGGACACGCCGCGGCCGGTTGCACAAAGGTCTTTACCTGATCGATCCCGGTACGGGGATCGACGTTCGTCCGGGCCGGATGACGCGGGACGCCGCGCGCGCGGCCATCCGGTCGTTTGAGATCGCCATTGAGTTGTTGAAAGCCGGTCCTCGGAAGTTCGCGCTGGTGACGGCGCCGGTCTCCAAAGAGGCCTGCCTCAGGGCCGGCTTTCCCTTTACCGGACATACGGGCGATCTGGGCCGTGCGTTTCGCCAAAGGCCTCTCATGCTTCTCATGGCTGGCCGCCTTCGAGTCGCGCTGGTCACCGAACATATTCCACTGCATCAAGTGCCTTCCAGCATTACGGCCGCCGGTGTGCTCGTGTGTCTTCGGATTCTGGCGCATGGCCTGTTTCAGATGGGCGGGGTCCCTCGCCCGCACATCGCCGTGCTGGGCTTGAACCCCCATGCGGGCGAGGGCGGCAGGATCGGCACGGAGGACCGGAGGATCGCCGCGGCCGTCCGGGCGTTCAACCGTAGCGGCCCCGGCCGCGCGGAAGGCCCGATCCCGGCCGACGCCGCCTTCGCCCCTCATCCGGGACGGGGAACACCCGACGCATATCTGGCGATGTATCACGACCAGGGCCTGATCGCAGTCAAGCGCGAAGGCGTTCATCGCGCCGTCAATCTCACGCTGGGCCTCCCGGCCGTCCGCACCTCGCCGGCGCACGGCACCGCCTTCGACATCGCCGGCAAGGACCGCGCCGACCCCCGCAGCCTGCGCCTCGCGCTCCGCTGGGCCCTCCGCCTCGCCGAGCGCCGCATCCACCGCCCATCGGCAGGTGATATCATGATATCATGATATCATGATAGCTATCATGATATCATGATATCACTTCGGCATGGCGCGCATCCCGGGAGATGGGGCGGTGCGGCCCTGGGTGTCCCTCCCGGCGGTCCGCCGCGCGCTGGACGATCGGGGGGTCCGGCCTTCGAAGGGCCGGGGACAGAATTTCCTGGTTCATCCCGAAACCGCCCGGCGGATCGCGGCGGCCGGCGGCCCCGCGCGCGCAGCGGTTGAAATCGGCCCGGGTCTTGGCGCGCTGACCGAATCGCTGCTCGACCGGTACGGCCGCGTGTCGGCCGTCGAGATTGACGGGCGGCTCTGCGAGCATCTCCGAACGCGGTTTCGAGCCGGACCGGGATTCGAGCTTGTGGAGTCGGACGCGCTCCGCCTGGATTGGGCCCGGTGGCTTTCGGACATTCCCGCGCCGCGGGCGCTCTTCGGAAACCTGCCTTACTCGATTTCGGCAGCCCTCATCGAAAAAATTTTCCAGCACGTCTCCTGTTTTTCCGAAGCGATCCTCTGCCTCCAGCTTGAAGTGGCGGAACGGATCGTATCGGCCGGCGGCCGATCCATGGGGCCGATCACGCTCCTTGCGCACAGGTTCTGCGAGCGCCGGGAACTGTTGTTCCGAGTCGGGCCGGGCGCGTTTTATCCGCGGCCGGAGGTGTCGTCGGCCATCGTCCGTTTCGTCTTTCGGTCCGGCCCGGTCTGGACAGAGTCGGACCGGCGGATCCCGCGCCGCCTCTTTCAGCATCGCCGCAAGAAACTCTCGTCGGTCCTTCCGCGCGAAGTCCTCCGTGACCTCGCCGACGCGGAAGGCCGTCCCTTCGCCGATCTCAGAATCGACCAGTTGCCGGTGTCCGCCGCCGCGCTTCTGTACGGCAGGCTCCTGCAAAATTTGGATCATTCAACTTGAGAATTGGACGCGCCTTATGTACGGTTTGCCGTGGAATGGATGAGCCGCAGGGGACAGAGGCGGAGGGGGGAAACGTGGGTGCCCCGGAAACGGATCCGGATACGTTTACGGTCACACTGGATCAGTTCACGGGACCGCTCGATTTGCTCCTGTTTCTGATCAAGAAAAACCAGATGGACATCCGGAACCTCGCGGTGGCGCCGATCACCGACCAGTACCGCCGGTTCATCGACGAGATGGAGGACCTGAACCTCGAGGTGGCCGGCGGATATCAGGCGATGGCGTCGGAGCTGCTCCAGCTCAAGAGCCGGATGATCCTGCCCCGTCCGCCCGAGGTCGGGTCGGATGAGGCCGACCCGCGAAAAACGCTCGTGGACCGGCTCCTCTTGTACCGGCGGTACCAGTCGGCGGGCGGCGTTCTGAAGGATCGGGCGGTCGAGGCGGCCCGGCGATTTTACCGCGGGACCGTCGACCTGTCCGCGCCGTACCGGAAGGGCGTCATTCTTCTTCAGGAAGCGACATTGTTCTCCCTTCTGGCCGAATACCGGATCGTGCTGGACGCCTCGCGTGGCCGTCGTCGGCCACCGCAGGAGATCGCGCTGGATTCGTCGCGGGTCGAGGACCGCGCCCGGGACATCCTGGGTCGGCTCGCGGATCGGGAAGAACTCGTGTTCGATGAAGTTTTCTTTGTGGCCGCGCCGCGCGTGGATCTTCTGGTCCTTCTCTTGTCGCTCCTCGAACTCAGCCGCCTGCATCTCATCCGCGTCCGGCAGGAGGCGCCGTTCGGCGCCGTCCGCGTGTCAACCGGCGAGCGATACCGGCCGGGCGTCGCGCCGGAGGCGCAAATGACCTCCGAACAAATATTCGAAGTGGAGGAAGAGCCGGCCCATGCCTGAGTCCGTTGAATTGTCTTTGCCGTCCCTGATCGAATCCTGCCTGTTCGTTTCCGATACCCCCGTCACCGACCGGCGGATGGCCGAAGTTCTGTCGAGACCCGTGTCGGAAGTGCGCGCCGGCATCCAGGAACTCCGCACCCTCTACGCCGCCCGCGGCAGCGCGCTCGAAGTCGTCGAGATCGCCGAAGGCTACCGGCTGGCCACGCGGCCGGAGTTGGAGCAGACGCTCGCGAAGCTTTTCGGCATCCGCCGGATCCAGCGCCTGTCCCGGGCCGCGCTCGAAGTATTGTCGATCATCGCGTACCGGCACCGCGCGAAGGATCCGGCGACGGCGCAGGACGTCGAGCATATCCGCGGCGTCGACAGTTACGCCGTGTTGAAGGGACTGATGGAGCAGGATTTCATCCGCATCGCGGGCCGAAAGGAGGTGCCGGGCGCGCCGCACCTCTATGTCACCACGACCCGCTTTCAGGAGTATTTCGGTTTGAAGGACCTGACCGACATGCCCGACGAGACGGAGCTGGACGCGCTCTTCAAAGAATCGGTCCAACCCGTGATCGAAACGGCGCCGGCCGGGTCAGCGCCTCGGATCAGCGCCTCCGGCGCCTCAAGTGTCGGAGTCTCCGACTCCGACCCGGCGCCGCAAGTGCCGGCGTCTCCGACGCCGGCCCCGCCGGAGCCGCCGTCGCATGAGCCTTCGCCGGCCCCCGGCTCATGAGTCTCTCCGCGCTCGTTCCGTTGCGCCGAAAAATCGACCGCGTCGACATGCAGATCCTGTCGCTTCTGAACGACCGGCTTCGCATGGTCCGCGAGATCGCGAAACTCAAAGGCCGGCATGCGCTGCCGTTTTACGATCCGACGCGCGAAAAAAAGATATTCGAGCGTCTCCGGCGAAAAAACCACGGCCCGCTCACGGACGAGGCGCTCCGCCGCATTTTCAGCGAACTCGTGTCCGCCTCCCGCAATCTCGCCCGGCCCCTCCGCATCGCCTATCTGGGTCCGCGCTGGACGTTCACCGAGCAGGCGGCGCGCGCGCATTTCGGGTCCTCGACGGTCTTCGTGCCGATGTCGACCATCTCCGCGATTTTTTCGGAGGTGGAAGACGGCCGCGTTGATTACGGCGTTACGCCTGTGGAAAATTCGAACGAGGGGGTCGTCACGCATACCCTGGACGCGCTGCTCACCTCCAACCTCTACATCGTCGCGGAGGAATCCCTGCGCGTGCGTCTCGCGGTCCTCTCCAAATCCTCCCGGCTCGGCCGGATCCGCGATGTCTACTCGCACGCGCACGGCCTCGCCCAGGCCAAACTCTGGATCGCACGGCATCTTCCCCACGCCCGGCCGCATGAGGTCGCGTCGACCGGCGTCGCCGCCAAGCTGGCGAGCCGCCGGCCGCGCGGCGCCGCGATCGCCTCGGAACTGGCGGCGGCCGCCTACAATCTGAAAGTTCTCGCGACGGGCGTCGAATCCTCGCGGCAGAACCTCACCCGGTTTCTCGTGATCGGCAAATCGATTTCGCCGAAGAGCGGCAAGGACAAAACGTCCATCGCGTTTTATCTGAAGGACCGCGTTGGCGCCCTCAACCATGTCCTCCGGTGTTTCGCGCGCCATCGGATCAATCTCACCCGCATCGAGTCGCGCCCGGCCCGGCTCGGGCGTGACGGCGCGGCTTCATCGGCGGGGCGGCTTCGGAGCCGCAGCCCCTTCGATTACATTTTTTTTGTCGATTTCATGGGACACTTGGATGACCCGGCGGCTCGTAAGGCCATTGTCGAAGTCCGCTCCCAGTGCGAGGAACTCCGCATTTTCGGCTCGTTCCCCTGTCATTCCCCTTCGTAACGCATGTCTGCGCTTCGATCCGCCGGACGGTTGCGTCCTGTCGCCCGACCGCAGCTGCGGGACGTGCCGGTGTACGAACCCGGCCGCGCGGCGCCGCCGGGCGCGATCAAGCTCGCATCGAACGAAAATTCATATGGCCCGTCGCCCGCGGTCCTGCGGGCCATCCGGTCTTTTCGCGGGATTGAACGCTATCCGGACGGCGGCGCTTCGATTCTTCGCGAGGCGCTGGCTCGGGCGCTCCGTATTTCCGCAGACTGGATTCTCATGGGCGCTGGAAGCGACGAGATCGGTGACTTTCTCGCACGCGCCTATCTTCGGCCGGGGGACTCGGTCGTCTATCCAAAATACACCTTTGTGCGGTACGGCATGTGCGCGCAGGTCTCCGGCGCGCGCCGAATCGCCACGAAGGTCCGGCCCGATCTTTCTCCCGATCTGCCCGCGCTTCTCAGGGCCATCCGGCGCCACCGCACGCGGATGGTCTGTCTGGCCAATCCCAACAACCCGACGGGCGCGTATCTGTCTCGATCCGCGATCCGGGAAATTTTCCGGTGCGCCCGCCCGGAAACGCTGGTGGTGCTCGACGAAGCATACTTCGAATACGCCCAAGGCGAGCCCGGCTACCCGGACGGACTCGAGTTTGTGAAATCGCGGCCGAACGCGGTTGTGCTCCGCACATTTTCCAAAATTCACGGCCTCGCGGCGCTTCGGGTCGGATTCGCCGTCGCTCGCCCCGCCGTCATCGCCGAGCTTCACAAAGTTCGCCCGCCGTTCAATGTCAGCGCAATCGGACAGGCTGCCGCGCTGGCAGCCTTGTCTCATCCATCCCGCGTCCGGTGCTGCGCCCAATTAAACGCGCGAGAACGCGCGCGGCTGTCCGTCGAGCTGGCGGAACTCGGCTTTCGCGTTTATCCGAGCGCTGCGAATTTTCTCCTCATCGGTCTGCCGACGGGCGATGGCAGGGTATGGTTCGACCAACTCTCCAAGGCCGGCGTCATCGTCCGGTCGCTCGGTCCTTACGGCCTCGACCGTCATCTGCGGATCACGGTGGGGACGCGCCGGGAAAACCACCGCTTGATTCGCGCCGTCCGGCGGGTCCTTCGGAGCCTCGCATGATCCGTCTGACCTCTCTGGTTCCCGATAAATCCATTTCGCACCGGGCCGCGCTCCTCGCGGCCCTCTCGAAGAGCGACAGCCGCATCGATAATTTCTCTCCGGCCGGAGATTGCTTGAAAACCGTCAAGGCCCTGCAGGATCTCGGGTGTCCCATGCAAATGGACCGGTGCGTCCTCACCGTGGCGGCCCGCACGTCGGAAATATTTGCCGCGCCCTCCTCGCCGATCGACCTCGGCAATTCCGGCACCGGCATGCGCCTCCTTCTGGGCGTGCTGGCCGGTCAGCCGATCCGGGCGACGCTGACGGGCGACGACAGTTTGAAATCGAGGCCCATGGACCGCGTCGCCAAACCGCTCGGCGAGATGGGCGCGCGGATCGAGGGAACGGGAGACCGCGTGCTGGCGCCGGTCACCATCACGGGCGCACGTCCACTGAAGCCCATCCGGTGGCGGCTCGAACCCGCCAGCGCGCAGGTCAAGTCGGCCATCCTCCTCGCCGGCCTGTACGCCGATGGCGAAACCGTCATCGAGGAGCCGGTCGCGACGCGCGATCACACCGAGCGGATGCTTACCGCCGCGGGCGTCGGCGTCACGCGCGCGGGCGGCGAGATCCGGCTGAGAGGCGGCGCAAGCGCTCGTCTCCAGGGACTGCAGATGCGCGTCCCGGACGATTTTTCCGCCGCCGCTTTTTTCATCGCCCTGGGTCTTCTCGCCGACCGCATGGGCGGGATCGAGATGCATCATGTCGGTTTGAATCCGACCCGAACCGCATTTCTTGACACCGTGCGGCTCATGGGCGGCAACGTCACGGCCCAAGTCACCGGCGAGGAGGCGGGCGAGCCGGTCGGGATCGTGACTGCGCGGCCCTCCGACCTGCGCGGAATCGAAGTGCCGGTCGAATGGGTCCCGAACCTGATCGACGAAATTCCGATTCTGTCGATCCTCGCCGCCGCCGCGTCCGGCCGAACCGTCGTCCGCGGCGCCCGGGAGTTGCGCGTGAAGGAAAGCGACCGCATCAAGAGCATCGTCCAGATGGTCGCCGGATTTTCGGGGTCCGTCGAGGAAAGGGAGGACGGGTTTGAAATTACCGGCCGGGTCAGCGCCTCCGGCGCCCCTCTGGTTGCCAAATTCGCCCGCTTCCCGACCTTCGCCGACCACCGGATCGCCATGAGCGTCCTGATCGCCGCGGAGACCGCCGGCCAGGCCGTGACCGTTGACAACACCGACTGTATCAATACATCCTTTCCGGGATTCTTCGATTGTCTGGGGGAGATTCATGTCCAATGTGATCGCCATTGACGGTCCCGCCGGTGCCGGCAAATCGACCGTCGCAAAACTCCTGGCGGAACAGCTGGGATACACGTACCTCGACTCGGGCGCGCTCTACCGCGCGGTGACGTGGTACCTGCTTCATCAGGACCGGCTCATGATGAACGGCGACCGCATCCCGAGTGACGAGACGCTGCAAGAGGCGCTGCGGCCGCTGACGATCCGGGTCGACGGCGGCCGGATCCTGGTCGGCGCAGAGGACGTGACGGACCGGATCCGGGACATGGAGGTGTCGAAGCGCGTCTCGATGGTTTCGGAGCGCCGCCCCGTCCGGGAAAAATTGCTGGCGATCCAGAGAGCCTCCGCCGACCGCAACATCGTCGTGGAAGGCCGGGACATCGGCACGGTCGTTTTTCCGGACGCCTTCCTGAAAGTCTATCTGGACGCGGATGTTTCGATCCGATCGGCGCGCCGGCACAAGGAGCTGGAGGTCGCGGGTGTCCCGGCGGAGTACGAGGAAGTTTACCAGAATCTCCGCATGCGGGACGACCGCGACTCCCGCCGCGAAATCGCGCCGCTTACCCGCGCGCCCGACGCCGTCTATCTCGACACGACGCTCCTTTCCACCCAGGAAGTCGTGACCCTCATCCAGAACCTCGCGGCCCGGCGCCGCAACTTCTGGTCGGAACTGTGGAAGACCTTCTTTTACCGTATGACATGGACACTCCTGAAAATTCTCACGAAACTCTATCTCTTCCGGCGCGTGGAGGGCGCGGACCGCGTGAACGGGCTCAAAGGCGCCGCCATTCTGGCGTCGAACCACATGAGTCATCTCGATCCGCCGCTGGTCGCCGTTTCCGTGGGGAGGCCCATGCACTTCTTCGCGAAGCGCGAACTCACCGAAATCCCGGTCTTCGGCCGCGTCATCCGCTGGCTGTCCGCCATCCCCGTCCGGCGCGGCATGCTGGACCGCGAGGCGCTGGACCAGGTGCGGGCCGCGCTGGCCCACGGAGATCTCCTGCTGATTTTCCCGGAGGGCACCCGCAGCCGCGACGGGATCATTCACGACGGCCGCGCGGGATTCGGCAAACTCGTCCTCGAAAGCCGCGTCCCGGTCGTGCCGGTCCGGATCGTGGGAAGTTACAAGTCCTTCCCGCCAGGCGCTCTTTTCCCGCGCCCCGCGCTGGTCCGGATCATTTTCGGAGAGCCCTTCCTGCCGACTGCGGCTTCCGCCACGCCGTCCCAAACCGAACCGACACCGGCCGACCCGCGTGACCGCTACGAACACATCACGCGCGAAGTCATGGACCGCATCCGGTTGCTGGCACAGGATTCATGACGAATCGCACTGATCCGCACGCGCCCGAAACGGCGATGCGCCGGGACCGGATCCTTTTCGGCGACGGCCGGGCCTTGGAGCCGGACGACGAGTCTCTCGATTCGATCTCCCGGCGGCTGGCCGGACAACCGCCGGAGGGATCGGACCGTCCGCACGCCGATTCTCCCTTCATCCAGAAATTCCTGCGCCGGTTCGCGCCGGAACTGCGGTCCATGGCCGGGGCAAAACTGATCGAGGCCGAGGTGGTCGAATGCGTTCATGGCCGGCCGCCGCTTTTCGACCTCTCGTCCGGCCAGGGCGTGCTGGACCCGCGCGAACATCTTCCCACGGACATTCAGCCGGGCGCCCGCGTCTGGGTGGCGGTGCTTGAGGCGGACACGAACCGCCCGGCCACCGGCGATTCGCGGCCCGTCTGCAGTCTCCATCTGGCCCAGGGCTGCCGCGGGCTTTCGGTCATCGAGTCGATCTGGTCCGGGGGCCTTCCCCTCGAAGGCACGCCGGTCGAGCGGATGGAAGGCGAAGGCTGGGTGGTGGACGTCCATGGATTCAAGACTGCCCTTCCCGAAGAGGAGTCGGAGAATCCGGCGGCCGAACCCGTCCGCCTGAATCACCCGATCCGCTGCCTGATTCTGCACTACAACCCCGCGAATTTCTGCGTGATTCTTTCGAGAAAAAAATATCTTGAAAAAGACCGCCAGATTCGCCGGCGCCTCGCGATGAGCCGCGTCCGGCCCGGCGAAATCCTGGAGGGCCGGGTCCAGTCGGTGGGTCCCGCCTACGCGTGGATCGACATCGAGGGCGTTTCCACCGAGTTGTCGGGTGACGACGCCGGATTCGCTTCGCCGAAAGAGAATCTGGCCGCGCTGCAGGTCGGCCAGAAACTCAGCGTCATGGTTCTCGAATCTTCCGGAGACCGCCTCGCGGTCGGCCGCAAGCAGCTCCAGCCCGACCCTTGGGTCTTCATCAAGAAATCGATCCAGCCCGGAAGCAAAGTGGAAGTGGTCGTCCGGAGCCTGCAGGCCGACCACGTGAAGGTGGATTTGAAGGAAGGCTTCGTGGGAGAGATTCCCTGGCGCGAGGCCGGCTGGCAGATCGAGGATCCCTCGGAATTGGAACTCTATTTCCGCCCGCGCGACACCATCGAGGCCGTATGTCTTTCGATTCAGCGTGAAACGTCCAAGATCCTTCTCTCGACCAAGGCCCTTCAGACCGATCCGTTGCCGGACATCCAGCGCAAGTATCCTGTCGGCGCGCACGTGGAGGTCCGGGCGGTGTCCTGTCAGGACGCGCGCGCGAAGGTCCAGACGGACGACGGATATTACGGGTTCATCCTTGCGGAGGACCTGTCATGGTCGGGCCCCGTGACGCCGCGCCAATTCTTCGGCGTACCGCCCGGTGCGCCGGCCCGGGCCGTCGGCGCCAAACGGGTTAAGGCCGAAGTCCTGTCGGTCGACCCGGGCGCCCGGCTGATCCGGTTCGGCGTCAAGCAGGTGAAGCCCGATCCCTTCATCCTGCTGTCAAGGGAGATCGAGGTCGGCAGGATATACGAGGGGCGCGTCGTGAAAGTGATCGCGGTCGGAACGCTGGTCGAAATCCGCAAGGGACTGGTCGGCCTGGTTCGGAAACCGGACCATGCAGAAACCGAACCGGCGCCCGCGGAGGGCCAGACGATCCGCGTCATGGTCTTGAACATCCAGCCGGACCAGCACCGGATTGCGCTGTCGCGGAAGGCCGCGGTGGAACAGCAGGAGCGCCTCGAGATGCAGCCTTACCTGACGGCCCCGCAGGAGGACCGGAAGGTCCGGATGAAGGACATGCTCCAGGCGGACATCTTGAAGAAATTTTTCGAAAAACGTGAACAGTGAGACCCGGCCGGACCGGTGGTGGCGGTGGCTGTGGATCGGATCGATCCTCGCGCTGGCCCTGCTTTGCCTGCCGTCGGTCCTCGACCTGTACCGCCTGCGATCGGCGCGGAACGACGGCGATCTTCCGCGCGCGCTCGCCGCGGCGAAGTCTCTTTCGGACGGATTTTTCGGCCCCCTCTTTTCGTCCTGGCTGGACCGCGTGACGCGCGAGATTCAGGCCGAGATCGTTGAGGGCAATCTCCTCTCGATCCAGCGCCTCGTGCCGGACACCGAGGAATCGGCCTTCGCGGAACTCGAGCTGGGCCGGCTCGCGCTCAGTCAGGGGAACGCGAAGGAGGCCGCGGTCCATCTGGAGCGCTATCTGCGCAGCGGCGTCGGCCGGGACGCAAACCGCGCCCGGATGGACCTGTCCGAAGCCTGTCGCGAGATGAAAAAGTATGACGACTCGGCCCGGCTGTTGCAGGAAGTCCTGAATGGCGCGCCGCCGGCGGAACAGCGGATGGAGGCGGCCTTTCGGCTGGGAGAGCTGTTCCAGTTTTATCTGAGCCGCCCCGCCGACGCGCTGTCACTGTATCAGCGCGCGCTGCTGGACACCTCGCCCGGCCGGTGGCGCAACGACATTCTGACCAATCTCTCGTTGCTGAAGGAATAGCCGCCATGCGGATCATTCCTCTATTATTCATCGCGGCGGCGTTGGCCGGCCCGGTCGCCGCTGAAGACACGCCGGCCTCCCCGCTGGTTACGTTCGACTCCTTCGGACTCCCCTCGTACCTGACGATCCTCGAGGGAGAAAAGCGGCAGGAGGACTTGGAGGTCAAGCAGACGGTGCGGACATGGATGATCATGGCCTCCCGGATGTATTACGACGGGCAGTACCCGCAGGCCCGGCAGAAACTCGACGAAGGCATCCTGCGGGGATACTTTGTGCTCCATCAGAAGCGCATTCACTCGCGGGTGGATTTCATGACCGGCCGGCTCGACTCGTCGATCATGACGGCGGCTGAAATCGCATCCGACACCGACGCGGTGGTCGACGACCAGGACCGGCTCGACTTCCTCAAATCGGTCCGCCGGTATCTGGACGCGTCTTTGGAAACACAGGGAATGGCCTACAAGCCGGCAGCGGTCGTGAAGGGCGACGAGAAAGACAGGCAACGATTCATCACACCCGTCGGCGTGGAGGTCGACCGGCTGGGCCGCATTCTCCTGGCCAGTTTCGGAACGGACGAGGTCGTGGTGTTCACGAAGGGGCTTGAATTCCTGATGAAACTGTCCGACATCCCCTCCCCCTTCGACGTGGCGGTGGACGAGGACGGCAACATCTACGTCTCGTCCTTCAGTTCCGATCGCATCTTCCGATACAAAAGAGACGGCACGTTCTTGGGCGCATTCGGCCAGAAGGGCCGCGGGCCCGGCGAGTTTTTCGGCCCGGAAGGATTGGCGATCTCGCCGGATCGGTACCTCTACGTTGTGGATGGCGGCAACCATCGGATCCAGAAGTTCACCCTGGACGGCCGGCATCTCATGTCGTTCGGCTCGCGGGGCGGCCGGCCCGGAGAGTTTCAGTCGCCGAGGTCGGTCCTGGTTCGCACTACGCCGCGGACCGATACGTATGTCCTGCTGGTCATGTCCCAGGAAGGCAATCTGGTGCAGCGCTTCGACCGCTACGGGAATTTTCTGGGCGTCGTGCCGACAGCGGATCTGGCCGAGCCGCGGGATTTTGACTGGACATCCGACCGGGGCCTGCTCTTTTCGACCGCGCATGGGGACCTTGCGGTCCTGGACGAAAAATCCGACACGCTGATTTTGTTGCAGGACGAATTCGGCAAGACCTATTCGTTCCCCGGCATGAGCGGCGTGGCGATCGACGGCGAGGCGGGACTGGTCTATGTCGCCGACCAGATCACGCATGAATTGCGGGTCCTTCGGCCCGGCACCATGGCGGAGCGGACGCTGCTGAACGTTTCGGATATCGATTTTGAACATTACCCGTTTGTCGGCGTCACCTTCCAGGTCACCAACGGCAGCGGCGATCCGATCACGGGCCTGTCCCGGCGGAACTTCGTGGTACAGGAGGACAACAACCGCGTGGCTAAGTGGTCCGTCCGGCCCCTCTCGCAGACCGGCCCTCTCAATCTGATTGTCCATCTCGACCCTTCCTCCGCCATGGACCGGCGCGCGGTGCTGGTCCGGACCTTTCTCGATAACCTGAGCCGCGCGCTCCCGACGGATTTTTATCTGTCGATCCGGAAGGGCCGCCGGACGCTGCTCACGCCCACCGACAACCCGTATCTGATCCGGAAAAGCCTGGACCTGATCGACGAAATGGCCACGTCCACCTTTCCGGGCGATCTCTATGAAACGCTCTCGGCCTTCAAGGACCTCCGCGGCAGGCGCAACATTCTGCTGGTCACGACGCGCGAGGAGGACATCACGCCCGCGGACTTTTCGTCCCTCTTCCTCGACTTCCTCAACGAGGGCGTTTCCCTCTTTATCCTTCACCTCACCGACCGCCAATTGCCCGTGCTCAAGACGCTCTGCCGGCGCAGCGGCGGGAGCTACCGGCAGCTCCAGCAGACGTCGATTTCCGACATCGCCTTTGAACTGGCCTCCTCCAAGACCGCCTCCTATTTCCTCGTCTATGCCAGCCCCTACGGAACGCTTCAGCAGAACACCCCGGTCGATGTCACCCTCCGGCTCTACTACCTCACCGACGTGGTCTCCGACAGGCTGAGATACTTCGCGCCGCAGCTCGGCCGTCAGGCTGTGGGGGAGCACGCAAAATAAATTCGACGGCCAGTTTTCTGGCGGCCCGGATTCTGATGGTCAAGGACCAGTTGCGCCGCCGGGGCATCCGGAACGAGCGGGTCCTGGAGGCGTTCCGGACGGCGCCGAGGGAAAAGTTTGTGGCGCCGGAGGACCAGGAGCGGGCCCACGACGACGAGCCGCTCAAGATCGGGTACGGCCAGACCATTTCTCAGCCGTACATCGTCGCGCTCACCTGCCAGGCCCTCGACCCGGCGCCGTCGGATTGCGTCCTGGAAATCGGCGCCGGGTCCGGATACGAAACGGCCATCCTCGCGAGCCTCTGCAGAAAGGTCGTGTCGATCGAGCGGGTTCCGGAGTTGTGCGACAGCGCGCGCCGGCGTCTGGGCGAATTGGGAATCACCAACGCGCAGGTCCTCCTGTCCGACGGTACCCTCGGCGCTCCGGACTTCGCGCCCTTCGACGCCATCGCCGTAACCGCCGCGGCGCCCGACCTGCCCGTGCCCTTGGCCGGCCAGCTCCGTGCGAACGGCCGGATGGTGATTCCGATCGGCAACCGTGTCGTGCAGGAGCTGTTCCTCTATCGAAAACCTCCGGATGGTCCGATGTCGCGCGAGAAGCTGTGCGACTGCCGGTTCGTATCGCTGATCGGCCGGCACGGGTTCCCGGACCCGGCCGCGTCTTGAAAATCGTCGGTTCGTGTGATTAGAAGGAGTGAGTCTGCCGGCGTCAGGCTGGCAGGGATTCCCCTCAGGTCTGCAAGGGACGGGGTGTAGCTCAGCTTGGCTAGAGCGCTTGGTTCGGGACCAAGAGGCCCCGAGTTCGAATCTCGGCACCCCGATATCAGGATGATATCGCACCCGGAGGCGGGAATTCTGCGAAGCCTGGATGGCGGAGCAGCCGCCGGAGGGTGCGAATACATAGATGGTTAGACTTACATTGAAGATCGCAGGCCGCGTCCAGGGCGTGGGATTTCGATGGTTTGTCCTGGATGAGGCGCAGCGCTTGGGGTTGGTCGGTTACGTGCGCAACCTGAGGAACGGATGCGTTGAAGTTCTTGCGGAGGGGGACGCCGAATCGCTGGCGGAACTTGAACGGATGTGCCGCCAGGGTCCGCGGTCGGCGCGGGTGGAAGCTGTGGAAAAATCGTCGGCGCCTGTGTCATCTGCGGGCTGCACTAGCTTTGAAATCAGGTAATCCATGAAGAAAAAAAAGTTGATGGAGACGATCTTGGAGCGCGCCGGCGGGCGCGGCGGGAAAGTGGCGCTGTCGAAGATCCTCGACACGATCGAGGACCCCGGCCTTCCCGCCGATGACGCCCACCTGCCCGAGGTCGTCGCAAAGATCTCGAAGCAGGTGGAGATCGTCGACGACCTGGCCGTCGAAGAGACCCCCGCCGCGAAGGAGCCGCCGACGGTCGGCGAGACCAAGAACACCCTGTCTCTCTACTTCCGCGAGTTGTCCAGAATCCCGCTTCTTCGCCGGGAGGAGGAGGTTCTTCTGGCGCGGAAAATTGAGGAAAGCCGGACCGGGTTGCCCAAACTGTGCCGCAAGGAAAAAATTCCGACCCGCCTCATGCGCAAGCTCGTCACGCTTCCGACCCGCCGCCAGCGCCGGATGCTCCTGGCCGCGCACAAAATCCGCGTCGGCCGACGCGAGCGCGTCCTCGCCGAGATGGACCGGCTGGAACGGCTCTACGCTCGGGCAAAGGAAAAAATGGTGCTGTCGAATTTGCGGCTCGTGGTTTCGGTCGCCAAGCGATATCAGAATCTGGGTACGCCCCTGGCCGACCTCATCAACGAGGGCAACCTGGGGCTCCTCAAGGCCGTCGACAAGTACAACTACAAATTGGGATTCCGGTTCAGCACCTACGCCACCTGGTACATCCGCCAGGCCATCTCGCGGGCCCTGACCGACAAGAGCCGCGCCATACGGCTGCCCGCGCACATCGCCGAGAGCATGAGCCGCTTCATCCGCGTCAAGATGCGGCTCTCCCACGAGCTCGGACGGGAACCGACCGCACACGAGATCGCCAAGGCGCTCAAGCAGCCGCACAAGCGCGTCATCGAACTCATGCAAGTCTCCCAGGACACCGCCTCCCTCGACATGCCCATCGGCCGGGAAAAAGACACATTGCTGTCAGAAATCCTCGAGGAGGAGGGACCCGATACCTATTTCCGGAAACTGAACATCTCCTTCCTCTATGACGAACTCAAAAAAATGCTTGAAACCCTCACGCCGCGCGAGCAGACCATCATCAAACTCCGTTTCGGCATGGACGGCATCCAGCCCAAAACCCTCCATGAAATCGGCGAGGAACTCGGACTCACACGGGAACGGATACGCCAGATCGAGGAACGGACGCTCGGCAAACTCAAAAACCTCTGCATCCGCAGAAATGTCTACGAATTCTTGAGCGACGTCGGATAGAACACGTCGAAAGGAGATTGCTCTTCATGCCCACGACCGACTGGACAAAACTGATTCGCGATATCCCCGATTTCCCCAAACCCGGCATCCTCTTCAAGGACATCACGCCCATCCTGGCGGACCCTGCGGCCTTCCGGCAGGTCGTCGACCAGTTGGAGGCGGCCGCCCGGCCTTTGAATGTGCAGAAGATTGTCGCGCCGGAGGCTCGCGGCTTCATTTTCGCCGCCCCGCTCGCGCTCCGCATCGGCGCCGGCATGGCGCCGGTTCGGAAAAAGAAGAAGCTCCCCTACAAGACCGTGTCGGTTTCCTACGAACTCGAATACGGCACCGACACCATCGAAATGCACGAGGACGCCGTCCGAAAGGGCGAGCGCGTCCTCATCCTGGACGACCTCCTCGCCACCGGCGGCACATCCGCCGCCATCGCCGAGCTCGTCCGGAAACTGGGCGGCGCCGTCGTCGCTTATCTGTTCTGCCTGGAACTGACGTTCCTGCCGGGTCGCAAGCGCCTCGAGCCGGTGGAGGTCATCGCGCTCCACAAAATATAGCCCGCCGGGACCCCCTATATATATATGGAGAGGCGCCGGGCCGGAAAGAGGGGTCTATTGTAGATTCAAGATTCTCCGGCGTGGGGTCGAAAATATAAACAGAGGCTCTCCCCGCCGGCCAAAGGGGGGAGGGGCCCGGCCAGGAGGGCTGGGTGAGGGAAGACCGCAAGGGAGTGTGAGCGATCATGCCGATACAGCTGGGCGGGATCATTTCCGGCGTGGACACGGACGACGTGATCCAGAAGCTGATGGAAGTGGATGCCCGCAACAAGACAGTGCTGGAAACCCGCAAGACCAATATTGAAAGCATCAAGGACCTCTTCGCGACGTTTCAGACCAAGCTCCTGACGCTGAAGGGCGAGTCCGACACGCTCCAGCTTTCGAGCACGTTTCAAAAGCGCAGCACGGCCTCGACAGACACCAGTGTCGTGACCGCAAGCGCCGCCGACGGCGCCACGCCCGGCACCTACGCCATCCTCGTCGACCGGCTGGCCACGCAGTCGTCGAACCAGAGCACGGCCCAAGTCAACACGAACATCTCCAGGCGCAGCACCATCGCCGTTTCGCCGGGGACCTCTCCCGTCGACCTTACGAAATCCTTCGCCGACAACATCTCCGCCGGCCTTCTGCCGTCTACGCTGGACACCTCGACCACGGTGACGGTAACGACCGATGTCGCCGCCCGCACGACGGCGGCCCTCAGCACTTTTTCCAACGTCCAGGCCTTTATCGACGACATCAACAACAATCTCGCCACCGCCAACTTCTACTATGATTCCACCAACGACCGGTTCGTCGTCGAGCGCAAAAATAATGCCGGCGCCGGGACCCTGTCACTCGCCAATTCCGCCCCCGGCGCGGGCTTGGTCGGTTTCTGGTCCGCGGCGAACATCGCCACGGGCGCGGCCGCCTCCAATGAGAGCGGCCTCAACTCGTCGGCCACCCTTGCCGCCCTCAACACCGATACCGCCATCACCTCCGGCACAGGGTCCTTCAAGATCAACGGCACCAGTATCACCTACGACACCGCCAGCGACACCCTCCAGAACCTGATCGACCGCATCAACAACAGTTCCGCCACCACCGGCGTCGCCGCTTTTTACGACCAGTCGCTTGACAGGGTCGTCCTTCAGCGCACGGCGGAGGGACCGCACTCGATCACGATCGATACGTCGGGCGGTATCGACGCCCGGGGCGTCATCAGTTCCCTCAAACTGACCGGTGCGACCACGACCGGTGTCCAGTCCATCTTCAGCATCAACGGCAACACCATCACCGCCGACACCAATTCCTATACCTTCAACGGCATCACGCTCAGCTTGAAAAAACAGGGCGACGCCGATGGCACCGTGGAGTCGACCGACGCCTCCGCCAGCGTCTCCATCACGCAGGACTCGGCCAGCGTCTCCACTGCCATCAAGGATTTCGTCACCGCCTATAACGACATTGTCCAGTTCTACGTCGACAACGCCGGCTACGACGCCGCCACCCGGACGGCCGGCAAACTCTTTGGCGACAGCCTTGTCAACAACATCGATTCGCGCCTCAGGCGCCTCCTCTTCCAGTCCCAGCCGGCCCTCACCGACACGCACGAGCTTCTCGCACAGCTCGGGATTGAACTCGGAGACTTCAACTCGCCGGACGAAAACAAGCTCATCGTGGACGACAGCAAACTCTCCAGCGCCATCGCTTCCAACCCCACGGCCGTCGAACAGCTCTTCGGTCGGTCCACCACCGGCGGCACGATCAAAACGGCCGGCATCGCGGTCGACATCACCAACTACATCGACGATCTGACCAAGTCCGGTGGGATCGTCGATCTCAAGGAAGAAGTTCTCACCGACCGCATCGACGACATCGACGTGCGCATCGCCCGGGAGGACGATCGGCTCGCGCGCATGGAGGCGAGCCTGCGCCGCCAGTTCAACGACATGGAAACGGCACTCGCCACGCTCAACGCCGAAGGCTCCTCCATCGTCGCGCAGTTGTCGCGCTTGTAGGCCTCCCCAGCCCCGAAAAAATCCGTCCGGGAAACTTGACAGCCCCTCCGTCCGAAACTACACTCGGCGATTATTCGAGTGGCAAAGGAGTGAGTATGCCCACGATCCAGCAACTGGTGCGGCATGGCCGGCAGATCAAGGTGGGAAAGGACAAAACACCTGCTCTGCGCGGGTCGCCCCAGCGTCGCGGCGTCTGCACGCGTGTGTATGTGACGACGCCCAAAAAACCGAACTCGGCCCTGCGCAAAGTCGCGCGAGTGCGCCTCACGTCCGGATTCGAAGTCACCTCTTACATTCCGGGCGAGGGGCATAATCTGCAGGAGCACTCCGTCGTGATGATTCGCGGGGGCCGCGTGAAAGACTTGCCGGGGGTGCGATATCACATCATCCGCGGAAGTCTCGATTGCGAGGGTGTGGGCGCTCGGAAACAGCAGCGGTCCAAGTACGGCGCCAAACGGCCTAAAAAAGAGTAGGCCGCGCGGCGGGTATCGAATACCCGCGCTTCGCATTTCTTCGCGAAGTCCTATCCGCTCGATACAGTTTGGCCCATGGGTTCCCCGGAGCGGATTTTTTGTGCCTGACCGCGCCGGATGTGATGTGGGATACAGGCCAGGAGGTTGTTGAGTCATGCCGAGAAGGAAAAGGATTCTCAAGCGCCGGATGCCGGCGCCGGACGCCAAGTTCGGAAATGTCATTGCGTCCCGGTTCATCAACTCGTTGCTCTACGACGGCAAGAAGTCCGTTGCCGAGCGGATCTTCTACCGCGCCTTGGACCAGGCGCAGTCGAAGGCCGGCAAGCCCGGTCTGCAGGTGCTTCTGACGGCGATGGACAACGTCAAGCCCGAGGTGGAGGTCAAGTCCCGTCGTGTGGGCGGCGCGACCTATCAGGTGCCGGTGGAGGTCCTGCCGGCGCGCCGCGAGTCTCTGGCCATCCGCTGGATGATTTTCGCGGCCCGGGAGCGCAACAACCATGGCATGGTGGACGCGCTGTCGGGCGAGATCCTGGATGCATACAACCGCGCGGGTGGCGCATTCAAAAAGAAGGAGGACGTGCACAAAATGGCCGAAGCCAACAAGGCCTTTGCGCACTATCGGTGGTAAAGATGGCGCAGGCAACCCTCCCACAGATCAACGTCCCCCTCGATCGGGTCCGCAACATCGGCATTGTGGCCCACATCGACGCCGGAAAAACCACGACGACCGAACGCATCCTCTTCTACACCGGCCGGACCCACAAGATCGGCGAGGTCCACGACGGCAACACCGAGATGGACTGGATGGCGCAGGAGCGCGAGCGCGGCATCACCATCACCGCCGCCGCCACCACCTGCTTCTGGCATGACCACCGTTTCAACATCATCGACACGCCCGGCCACGTCGATTTCACCATGGAGGTCGAGCGCTCCCTCCGGGTTCTGGACGGCGCCGTCATCGTCTTCTGCGGCGTCGGAGGCGTCGAGCCTCAGAGCGAGACCGTCTGGCGGCAGGCGACGCGCTACAACGTCCCGCGCATCTGTTTCGTCAACAAGCTCGACCGGCCCGGGTCCGATTATTACGAGGTCGTTAAACAGATATACGAAAAACTCGGCCATACGCCCCTGGCCGTGCAAATGCCGGTCGGCGCCGAGGACCAGTTCACCGGCGTGATCGATCTGGTCGAAATGAAATACATCAAGTGGCTCGAGGAAACGCTCGGCGCCAAATTCGAAATCATCGACGTCCCGCCAGAACTTCTCGACAAGGCTAAAGCGGCGCGCGAAAAAATGTTGGAAAAAATCGTCGAACTGGACGATGCGGCGATGGAGCTGTTCCTTGACGGCAAGCCCATTGCGCCGCAGACCGTCCGCGAACTCATCCGCAAGGGTACCCTGGCCGGTAAATTCGTCCCGGTCCTCGGCGGCAGTTCCTTCAAAAACAAGGGCGTTCAGCCCCTCCTCGATAGCGTGGTCCAGTACCTTCCCTCGCCGGTCGACATCCCGCCCGTCAAGGGCATCAATCCCGACACGGACCAGCCGGACACCCGCCGGGCCGACCCCGCCGAGCCGCTCTCGGCGCTCGCCTTCAAAATCGCCACCGACCCATTTGTCGGCAAGCTCACGTTCATTCGAATCTATTCGGGCACGCTGGACGCCGGCAGTTATGTCGTCAACACGCGCAACGGCCGCAAGGAACGCGTGGGCCGGGTCCTGCTCATGCATGCGAACAAGCGGGAGGAGCGGGATGCCCTGAGCGCCGGCGAGATCGGCGCCGTCGTCGGCCTTCAGGCCACCAAAACCGGCGACACGCTCTGCGGCCTCACCAAACACATCGTACTCGAATCGATGCGGATTCCCGAGCCGGTCATCTCGATGGCGATCGAGCCGAAGACACGCGTCGACCAGGACAAGATGTCCGAGTCCTTGAACAAGCTGGCCGACGAGGATCCGACGTTCCGGATCAGCGTCAACCATGAGACCGGCCAGACTCTGATTTCCGGCATGGGCGAACTGCATCTTGAAATTCTGATGGACCGGCTCAAGCGGGAATTCAATGTGGAAGCCAACGCCGGAAAACCCCAGGTCGCCTACAAGGAAACGATCCGCAAGAGTGCTGAGTCCGAAGGCAAATACATCCGGCAGACCGGCGGGCGCGGCCAGTACGGCCACGTGTGGCTGACCGTCGAGCCGATGGAGCGGGGCGGCGCGCAGAAATTCGAGTTCGTCAACAAGATCGTCGGCGGCGCGATCCCCAAGGAATACATACCGGCGGTGGAGAAGGGTGTGAAGGAGGCGATTCAGACCGGCGTATATGCCGGCTATCCGGTGATCGGCGTCCGCGTCACACTCTTCGACGGCTCCTTTCACGAGGTCGACTCCTCCGAAATCGCTTTCCACATCGCGGCCTCCAAGGCCTTCAAGGACGGCATCATGTCGGCCGACCCGGTCCTGCTGGAGCCGATCATGGACGTGGAGGTCACGACGCCGGAGGCCCAGATGGGCGACGTCATCGGCGATCTCTCGTCTCGCCGCGGACAGATCGTCACCAGCGACCAGCGCGGCAACGTCCGCGTCATCCGCACCCTCGTCCCGCTCTCCGAAATGTTTGGTTACGCCACCACCATCCGGTCCCTCACGCAGGGTCGCGGCACGTTTGTCATGGAATTCAAGGAATACCAGGAAGTCCCCACGAACATCGCCAAGGAAATCGTGGGACTTCGAAAGAGCGCATAGATCATGAATACGGAGATTCAATTACCCTATCGAACGAGGAGGGAAATCCACCATGTCCAAACAGAAATTTGACCGCACCAAACCCCACGTGAACATCGGGACCATCGGCCACGTCGACCACGGCAAGACCACCCTGACTGCCGCCATCACACACGTGCTGGCCAGCAAGGGCCTGGCACAAGCCAAAAAGTATGACGAGATCGACAATGCGCCGGAGGAGAAGGAGCGCGGCGTCACCATCAACGCGCATCACGCCGAATATCAGACGGAAAACCGCCATTATGCCCATGTCGACTGCCCGGGACACGCGGACTACATCAAGAACATGATCACCGGCGCGGCACAGATGGACGGCGCTATTTTGGTCGTCTCCGCGGCGGACGGCCCCATGCCCCAGACACGCGAGCACATCCTTCTTGCGCGCCAGGTCGGCGTGCCGACCATGGTGGTCTTCCTCAACAAGTGCGACGCCGTGGACGATGCGGAGCTTCTCGACCTTGTGGAGGTCGAAGTCCGCGACCTTCTGAAGAAGTACGGGTTTGACGGCGATAAGATTCCCGTCATCAAGGGCAGCGCCCTCGAGGCCCTCAACAATCCGACCAGTGCCGACAAGGTCAAGTGCATCACGGATCTCATGGCCGCCGTCGACAGCCACATCCCACTGCCGGTCCGGGACATCGACAAGCCCTTTTTGATGTCCGTCGAGGACGTCTTTTCCATCTCCGGACGCGGCACTGTCGCGACCGGCCGCGTTGAGCGTGGGAAGCTCAAGGTCGGCGAGGAAGTGGAGATTGTCGGCATCAAGGCCACCACGAAGACGGTCGTGACCGGCCTTGAGATGTTTCGCAAGACGCTTGATTACACCGAGGCCGGAGACAACGTCGGGGCGCTGCTTCGCGGTATTGAAAAAGAGGGCGTCGAGCGCGGCCAGGTCTTGGCCAGGCCCGGCACCATCAATCCGCACAAAAAGTACAAGGCCGAGGTCTATGTCCTGACCAAGGACGAAGGCGGACGGCACACGCCGTTCTTCCCGGGGTATCGCCCGCAGTTCTATTTCCGGACGACCGACGTCACTGGATCGGTCATTCTACCGGCTGACGTCAAAATGGTCATGCCCGGCGACAACATCAACACGGACATCGAACTCATCACGCCCATCGCCATGGAAAAGGAGCAGCGGTTCGCCATCCGTGAGGGTGGCCGCACCGTCGGCGCCGGGGTCGTGACGGAGATCGTCGAGTAGAGAGCGCGGAGGACAGCAAAGATGGCGCAGATTCGGATCCGGATCAAACTGAAATCGTTTGATCACCGGTTGATCGACAAGTCGACCCAGGAGATCGTCATGGCCGCCAAAAAAACTGGCGCGACCATCGTCGGCCCCATCCCTCTGCCCACACGCCACGAGCTCTTTACCGTTCTGCGGTCGCCTCACGTCAACAAGAAGTCGCGCGAACAGTTTGAGCTCCGGACCCACAAGCGTCTCATGGATATCGTCAATCCCAACCAGGAGACCATGCAGTCCCTCCTCGACTTGGGTCTTCCCTCAGGCGTTGAAGTCGAGGTGAAGGAAGCATGAAGGCGATTCTGGGCCGGAAGGTCGGGATGACCGAACTGTTCGACGAGAAGACCGGCGCGGCGGTCCCCGTCACCGTAATCGTTGCCGGGCCCTGCCTGGTCCTCCGGACCAAAACGGCCGACTCGGACGGCTACGAGGCCGTCGTGGTTGGCTACGGCGCCGAGCGCCGCTATCCGACGCTTCCGCATGTCGGCGAATTCAAAAAACGGAATCTCGAACCACGACGCATCATCAAGGAGTTCCGGGGGCCGGCGCCGGAAGGAACTGCGCCGGGCGCTGAAATACGCGTTTCGATTTTCAAGGCCGGTGAATGGGTCGACGTCACCGGCAGAACCAAGGGACGGGGCACGACCGGGACGATGAAACGATGGAATTTCCACGGCGCGCCGGCGTCCCACGGAACTGAAAAACGACATCGCACGCCGGGTTCCATCGGCTCCAACACGGACCCCGGTCGGACTTGGCCCGGCAAGAAACTCGCCGGGCGCTACGGGGACGAGCAGGTTACGATTCAGAACCTCCGCGTGATTCAGGTGGACGAAGAAAACAATCTCCTCGCCATTTCGGGCGCCGTCCCCGGCGCCGCTTCGGGTCTCCTTTTCATCCGCCAGGCAAAACGCGCGCCGGTGTCGAAGGCGCCGCCGAAAGGATGATGGACATGCCGACGGCGGACATCCTGAATCTCGACGGGGAGAAAACAGCGACCCGGGATCTTCCTGCCGACGTGTTCGACGTGACCGCACGGCCGATCGTCCTGGCTCAGGCCGTCCGCTATTACCGTAATCGTCGGCGTGCCGGCACCGCATCGACGAAAGACCGCTCGCAGGTGCGGGGTTCGGGTCGCAAGCTCTATGCGCAAAAACATACGGGGCGCGCGCGTCACGCCGACGCGCAGGCACCGCAGTTCCGCGGCGGCGGCCGCGCACACGGCTCCAAGCCCCATCGCGCGTCAATCCATCTTCCCCACCGCGTCCGCCGCTTGGCGCTCCGGGCCGCACTCTCGGATAAACTGCGGGACGGCCGGCTGAAGCTGCTGGCCCTGCCGTCAATCGAGCAGCCGAGCACAAAGCTCTTTCGCGCTTTCCCGCAGCGATCGGGCTTGAGCGTCGGCCGGATTCTGTTCGTCTTCGATCCTGACGCCAGCATGGCCTATCAGTCGGTCATCAACATCCCCAATACGCGTGCGTGCCGCGCCATGTCTCTCACGGCCTATGATGTGATGGCTTCACGCCATCTCGTGCTGACGGAAAAATCGGCGGACCTTCTCGCGGGGCGGCTCTCGGAGGCGGCTCGTGGCTGATCCCAAATCCGGCGCACCCGTCGCCACCATCGCAGACAACCGGCTCATCGTCCGGCCGATCATTACCGAAAAAACGACCAGGTCGCGCGAGACGATGGGAAAATATGCGTTTGAAGTTGCCGAAGCCGCCACCAAGCATGCGGTTGGGCGGGCGATCGAGCGGATGTTCGGCGTGAAGGTTCGGAAGGTCAACTTGGTCCGGCGCCACGGCAAGATGCGCCGGGTGCGATCCAAGCCTGGCTGGACCAGCGACACCAAACGCGCGATCGTCACGGTCGAGGCCGGACAGAAAATCGTGTTCTTCGAGGGAATCTGATGCCGGTCAAAACCTACGCGCCCACTACGCCCGCACGGCGATATCTCACTACTCTCTCCACTGCGGACCTCGCCCGAATCCGGCCTGTCCGCAGCCTGACCGAGCGGCTCTACAAAACGGGCGGCCGAAACAACACGGGCCGCATCACCACCCGGCATATCGGTGGCGGACACAGGCAGATGTACCGGAAGGTCGACTTCAAGCGGGACAAAGACGGCGTCAAGGCGAAAATCCTGGCCTTCGAGTACGATCCCAACCGCGGCGCGCGTCTGGCGCGGGTCCAGTACGAGGACGGCGAGCTGCGCTACATCCTCGCGCCGCAGGGTCTCGCCGTGGGCGCGGTGGTGGAGAGCGGCGAGAAGGCCGAGATCAGCGTCGGCAATGCTCTCCCGCTTCGGCTCATTCCCCCTGGAACATTCGTCCATAATGTGGAACTGAAACCAGGCCGAGGCGGACAGCTCGTCCGGGGCGCGGGGGTCGGCGCGCAGGTCATGGCGCGGGAAGGCGATTATGCGTTCGTCAAGCTCCCGTCCAGTGAGATTCGTCTGGTGCATTCCAATTGCCGGGCGACCATCGGCATGGTCGGCAATGCCGACCGGAGCAATCTCGTGGTGGGTTCGGCGGGCCGTTCCCGGCGTTTGGGCATCCGGCCAACCGTCCGGGGTGTGGTGATGAACCCGGTGGATCATCCGATGGGCGGCGGCGAGGGCAAAAGCAAGGGCGGCAACCACCCGCAGAGCCCGTGGGGTCTGAAATCGAAGGGCAAAAAAACCAGAAGGCCCAAACAGTCCGACCGGTGGATCGTTCAACGGAGGAAGAAGTAATCAGATGAGTAGATCGCTGAAAAAAGGCCCATACGTCGATGAGGGGCTCCTGCGCAAGGTCAAGGCGATGCGCGCGAGCGGCCAGCGGAGGGCCATCAAAACATGGGCGCGCCGCGCGACCATCGTGCCCGAAATGGTTGGTCAGAGCTTCTCGGTCCACAATGGCAACAAATTCTTGAACGTCTTCGTTTCAGAAAACATGGTCGGGCACAAACTCGGCGAATTCGCCCTCACGCGCACCTTCCGCGGTCACCGCGAACCCCGAGGCGGCGAGGAAGCGAAGGCGACCGCATAGCCATGCTGTCTGTCGCGCGCGCCCGGTTCCTTCGCATCACGCCGAGAAAACTGCGCGTCGTCGCTGATCTCGTGCGCGGCCGGACGGTGGCCCAGGCGATCGTGATTCTCGACCACACGCCCAAACACGGATCGGCCGTGTTGAAAAAAATTCTCAAAAGCGCGCAGACCTCCGCTCAGATCAAGGACCCGGCCGCCAAACCCGAAGAACTGCGAATCGCGACCCTGACGGTCGACGGCGGCCCCGTTCTCAAACGATGGATGCCCCGGGCGCACGGCCGCGCCACGCCCATCATCAAGCGCACCGCGCATGCCGTCGTCGAACTCGAAAAAGAGTCCGCACCGGAACCGAAAGCGAGGATTGCGAAGTAGTATGGGACAGAAAGTCAATCCGATCGCGTTCCGGCTCGGCATCAATCGCAACTGGGACGCGCGCTGGTATGCCCGCAAGGATTTTGCCAAAAAGCTTGCTGGCGATCTGAAAATCCGCAAGTTCATCAAATCCCGCCTCTACCATGCAGGCATCGCAAGCATCCTCATCGAGCGCTTCACCAAGCGCGTCCGCGTCACGATCGAGGCGGCGCGCGCGGGTCTCGTGATCGGCAAAAAAGGTTCGAACATCGACAAGCTTGCGGGAGACATCGTCCAGCTTACGGGATTGCCCAAGGAGGACGTGGAGGTCAACATCGAGGAGGTCAAAGTGCCGGATCTCTGCGCGATCCTCGTGGCCGAGGAGATTGCCCGCAAGATTGAGCGGCGCGTGGCCTTCCGGCGCGCGATGAAACAGGCGGTCTACAACTCCCGCGCGCGCGGTGGCGTCGGCGTTAAGGTCATGTGCAGCGGCCGGCTGGCGGGCACGGAAATTGCGCGGCGTGAGTGGTACATCGAGGGCCGGCTCCCGCTGCAGACCATCCGCACTCAGATCGACTTCGGCACCGCCGAGGCCAAAACAAAATACGGAATCATCGGCGTCAAGGTCTGGATATGCAAAGGGGAAACCCCACGATGAGAGTGAAATTTTGGATTGGGGATGATGCGTCATGCTGATGCCGGCACAGCAGAAATTCCGTAAGCAGAGCCGCGGTCGCATGAGGGGCATGGCCTCACGCTGCAACACCGTCGCGTTCGGCGAATTCGGGCTTAAGGCCCTCGACCGGTCCTGGGTGACCAGCCGGCAGATCGAGGCCGTCCGCATCGCGCTCAGCCGGTACATGAAACGCAAGGGCAAAGTCTGGATTAGAATATTCCCCGACAAGCCCGTCACCATGCGTCCGGCGGAAACCCGCATGGGCACCGGCAAGGGCAACCCCGAATTCTGGGTCGCCGTCGTCCGGCCCGGGCAGGTGTGTTTCGAGGTCGGCGGCCTGACCGAAGCCGAGGCCGCCAAATGCATCCGGCTGGCGGGCGCCAAACTGCCCATGAAATCAATGTGCGTGCGTCGACGGAGTGGGCTATGAAATGGAGTGAAATGCGAAACATGACCGACGCGTCCCTCAAGGACGAACTCGCCCGGACGGTCGAGGAGATCCGCAACCTGAGGTTTCAGGCCGGCGTCGGGCCCTTGGAGAACCCCTTGCTCCTCCGGCATGCGCGTCGTAAGGTTGCGCGAATCCAGACACTCCTCGGCGAGCGCAGCCGGGCGGAAGCGCCGGCGGCACAGGAGCAGCCATGAAGAAGACGCTCCAGGGACGCGTGGTGTCGACACAGATGCAGAAGACGATTCGCGTGCAGGTCGCCCGGCGGTTCCTGCACCCGATTTATAAGAAAACGGTCATGCGTTCCAAGGACTATCTGACACACGATGAAGAGGCCAAAGCCGGCGTGGGTGACTTGGTGGAAATTGTGGAAACGCGGCCGCTGTCGAAATGCAAGCGCTGGCGGCTTATGAGGATTCTCGAAAAGGCGCGGTGAGCCGAAAGGAATCATGTCATGATTCAGCAGGAAACGTATGTGAACGTTGCGGACAATTCGGGGGCACGGGTGATTGACTGTATCCGTGTCCTGCGTGGCAGCAAGCACCGCTATGCCTTTCTGGGCGACGTCATCGTCGCGGCCGTCAAGGACTCTCAGCCGGACGGAGTCGTCAAGAAGGGCCAGATGGTCAAGGCCGTCATTGTCCGGCAGCGGCACACGCACCGCCGCGTCGACGGGTCCCGAATCCGTTTCGACGACAACGCGGCCGTCATTATCAACGAGCAGCTCGAACCCGTCGGCACGCGCATTTTCGGCCCCGTCGCGCGCGAACTGCGCGATCGCCAGTTCATGAAAATCATTTCGCTCGCCCCGGAGGTCGTCTGATGGCGCTGCAGCGGCTCTACATTCGCAAGGGCGACCGCGTCGCGGTATTGAGCGGCAACGAGCGTGGCGCGGTCGGCAAGGTCCTGAGCGTCGATCGCAACAAGTACCGCGCCGTGGTCGAGGGTGTCGCGCTCCGGAAAAAACACGTCCGGCGCACACAGCAGAATCCCAAGGGCGGCGTCATCGAAAAAGAGGCGGCACTTCACGTCTCCAACCTCATGGTCATCTGCCCCAAATGCAACAAGCCCTCCCGCCTCGCCCGCCGGGTTGTCGACGGCCGGTCGCTGCGCGTCTGCAAAAAATGTGACGAGACCCTGGCATGAAACAGGCAAAAGAATCCGCGCCGCCGCGCGAAAAAAAGGAAAAGGCCCCTGCGCCTGACCGCAAGCCGTCCCGTGAGGACCGCGCGGTTGCCGTCGAAGAGCCGGGGGATCAGATCCGCCAGGTTCATCGCGGCCCGGCCCCCACGCCCAGGCTGAAGGAACTGTACGTGAAAGAACTTCGACCCAAACTCTTGACGCAGCTTCAGCTCGATAACATCCACTGCGTTCCTCGCCTCGTCAAAATCGTCATTAACTCCGGGCTCGGGGAGGGCATCAAGGATTTCAAGGTCATCGAAGAAATGTCACGCGACCTTTCTGCCATCGCCGGACAGAAACCCATTCTCCGGCGCGCCTACAAGGACGTGTCGGCCTTCGGCGTCCGCGCCGGTAATCCGATCGGGCTCATGATGACGTTGCGCAGCAAGCGCATGTACGAGTTTCTCGATCGATTCATCAGCGTGACCCTCCCACGGGTCCGCGATTTCCGCGGGGTTTCTCCCGGAAATTTCGATGGACGCGGCAACCTGACCATGGGCATCCGCGAGCACACGGTGTTTCCGGAAGTCGACATCGACAAGGTCCGGCGCACCAAGGGCATGAACGTCACGTTCGTCACGACGGCCGCCTCCGACGCCCACGCAAAGGCGCTCCTCCAGGGGTTCGGCATGCCGTTCGCGGAGAAGGGGTGAGGGACAGATGGCAAAGAAATGCTGGGTCATCAAATGGAGCCGCAAGCGCAAGTTCCCCGTCCGCCAGCACAACCGTTGCTCGGTCTGCGGCCGGTCCCGCGGATACATGAACCGGTTCGAACTTTGCCGGCTCTGTTTCCGCAAACTCGCCTGTAAGGGCGAAATCCCGGGCGTGGTAAAAGCGTCATGGTAACCGACGTCATCTCCGATCTCCTCCTGCGCATGCGCAACGGCTGCATGACGCGCAAAAAAACCGTGGATGTCCCCGCGTCGAGGCTCAAAGTATCCATCATACGGATCATGAAGGACGAGGGATACATCAAAAACTACCGCATCTTGAAGGACAACAAGCAGGGCATTCTCCGGGTCTATTTGAAGTATTCGAAAGACGGTAAATCAGGCGTCATTCAGAGCCTTCAGAGAATCTCGACGCCCGGCCGGCGTGTTTACTCGCCCGTCAATCGCCTCCCCCGGCCCGCCGGGGGACTCGGCATCGCCATTGTCTCCACGCCCAGGGGTCTGCTCACGGATCGCGAATGCCGCAAGGAACATATCGGCGGCGAAGTCCTGCTGGAGGTCCGGTAGGATGTCGAGGGTTGGCAAGGCGCCTGTGGCGATCCCCAAGGGCGCGACCGTACAGCTTCGGAATGGCGTCGTCGCGCTCAAGGGGCCCAAGGGCGAGATGACCATCCCGATGCCGCCGGACATTACAGTCGCGCAGGAATCCGACCGGCTGGTCCTCAAGCGCGCCAACGATTTGGACGCCACACGCGCCAAACACGGCTTGGCACAGCGGCTTCTGAGAAACGCAGTCCTTGGCGTCACACAGGGGTTCACCCGAGAACTCGAAATCGTCGGCGTCGGTTTTCGCGCCGCTAAGTCCGCCGACAAGCTGGTTCTCTCCGTTGGCTATACCCGCCCCGTCGATGTCCGCATCCCCAAAGGCGTGGACGTCGCCGTCGAGTCCAACACCAAGATCGTCCTGAAGGGCGCCGACAAGCACGTGCTGGGACAGCTTGCCGCCGACATCCGCGCCGTCCGCCCGCCCTCCGTCTACAGCGACAACAAGGGCATCCGGTACTCTGGCGAGCGCGTCCGCAAGAAGGCCGGCAAGACAGCCGGCGCCGGTGCAACGGGTGCCGCCGGCGGCGCGAAGTAGGAGAAGACCATGGGCGACAAACGGCACGGCGAGGTCACGGCCTACAAGTCCATCCGGAGTCGCAAGCGGGTCATCGGCACATCGGATCGACCGCGGCTTTGCGTCTTCAAGAGCCGAAAACACATCGCGGCGCAGGTCGTCGACGATCTTTCCGGCCTTGTCCTCCTCGGCGCATCCACACGCACGCCGGAAGTACGGGACGTCGTGAAGGGCAAAAAAAATAAGGAAGCCTGCAAGGCGGTGGGCAAACTCATTGCCGAGCGTTGCGCCGCCAAAGGCATCCGGACTGTCCGATTTGACCGGTCCGGATACATCTATCACGGAAAAATTGCCGCGCTGGCGGACAGCGCGCGTGAAGGAGGATTGCAGTTTTGAATACGCCCCAAACCCCGGCGCCGCAAGCGCCTCGTCCGCCCAGGACCGATGGACGCGGCGATGGACGGCAGCGTTCCGATTCGCGCCGGAGGTTTCAGAGACCCCAGCCCGGGCATGCCCCCGGAGAGCCGGCGCTCATCGAACGGGTCGTCCAGATCAACCATGTCGCGAAGGTCGTCAAGGGCGGCCGGCGATTCGGATTCTCGACCATCGTCGTCGTCGGCGACGGCAACGGCAAGGTCGGCGTGTCGATCGGCAAGGCCAAGGAGGTCCCGGAATCGATCACCAAGGGCCGGTCACATGCGACGAAAACCATGACCAAAATAAAAATCGTCGAAGGAACCATCCCCCACGAAATCGTTGGTCGGTGTGGCGCCACGCGTGTCCTCCTTCGGCCTGCTGTGCCCGGCACCGGGATCATCGCAGGCAAATCTGTGCGCGCTATTTTGGAGGCCGCCGGCATTCGGGACGTCCTCTCCAAGACCATCGGATCTTCCAACGCCGTCAACGCTGTCAAGGCCGTCATGGACGGACTGCTCCGGCTGAGACTGCCGGAGGACGTCGCGGAAATGCGCGGTAAGACCGTCGGCGAAATGTTCATCGCCAAGCGTGTCCGGCGGCTGACCAAATTTGAGGATGAAATGGGCGAGCGCATGGAGGGCGGTGAAGCCGAGCAGTTGTCACCGGAGGCCGCTCAGGCGCGCCGTCGTGAGCAAAGACCCTCCGGTTCCATGCCGCCGCGCCACAGGACCGAATCGCAACAGGGCAGAACGCACGACAGGGGTGGGCCGGACCGGTCGCGAGGTCGCAGACCCGACCGCGATCGTGATCGCAGACCCCGGCCGGATCGCAGGCCTCCCAGACCGGCAGGGCCCCCATCTTCGTCGGCGGAGCCCGGTCCGCTCCCGCCGCAAACACCGTCGGAGCCATCGGCATGAGCCTCGAGCTTTCCGCTCTGCCCAAAATCGTCGGGCGCCGGCAGCGGCTCGGCCGCGGCGAGGGCAGCGGCCGCGGCAAGACCAGCGGCCGTGGGCACAAGGGCCAGAAGGCGCGCAGCAAGGTCCGGCGGGGCTTTGAGGGCGGCCAGATGCCCCTCTTCCGGCGGTTGCCCAAGGGCGGGTTCAAGCGGTCTTGGCGGGTAGTGGCGTCGATTGTCAATCTTGAAGCGCTCAACCGGTTTGCGGACGGCGATGAGGTTACGGTCGAAAAATTGAAGGAAAGCGGGCTCGTGCGTTCCAAAGCCGCCCTCATCAAAGTCCTTGCCGGGGGCAAGCTCACCCGGAAATTGAAGGTAGTCGCACACCGGTTTTCGGCCGGCGCGCGGTCGGCCATCGAGTCGGCCGGCGGGTCCGTTCAGATCGCTCAATAGCGGCGTCCGGAATTTTATGCTGATCGCTCCCGGTTTCGTGCGGCGCGCGCGCCGAATCGCCTGATCATGCTCGACGCATTCGCCAACTCGTTTAAAATTCCTGAGCTTCGCAACAAAATCCTCATGACCGCACTCTTCCTCGCCATTTTTCGACTCGGCTCTTTCGTCGTTATCCCCTACGTCGACGCACAGGCCGCCCTCTCGTATTTCGGCGCCGCCACCGGCGCCATGGGCGGACTTTTCGGATTTGTGAACATGTTCACCGGCGGCGCCTTCGAGCGCGTCTCGATCTTCTCCCTCGGCATCATGCCCTACATCAGCGCCTCCATCATCCTCCAGCTTCTCGTCGCCGTCATCCCAGCGCTCGAAAAACTGTCCAAGGAGGGTGAGACCGGCCGTAAAAAAATCACGCAGTATTCTAGGTACGCCACCATCGGCGTCTCGATTGTCCAGGGTACCGGTCTCATCTTCTTCCTCGAAAACATCGCGCCCACCGACTACGGTTCCATCATCGTCCACCCCGGCTGGACCTTCCGGCTCGTCGGGCTGCTCACCGTCGTCACCGGCACCACCTTCCTCATGTGGGTCGGCGAACAGATCACCGAACGCGGCATCGGCAACGGCGTCTCCCTCCTGATTTTCGCCGGGATCGTGGTCGACATCCCGCGGGCCATCGTCAACACTTGGCAGGTATATCGCGCCGGTACCCTCGACCTCATCACGCTCTCGGTCCTCCTCGTCTTCCTCGCCATCGTCGTCGGCGCCGTTGTCGTACTGCAACTCGGCCGCAGAAAAATTCCGGTCTCCTACGCCAAACAGGTCCGCGGCCGCAAGGTCTACGGCGGACAGAGCACGCACATTCCGCTCAAGGTCGACTATTCGGGTGTCATCGCCGTCATCTTCGCATCCGCCATCCTCATGCTGCCACTCCAGCTCTTCCAGTTCCTCGGCGGCAACGACCCCGCTTCCTTCTTCACCACGCTCGCTATCTGGATGAACTTCAATACCGGCGCGTGGCTCGGTACCATCGCTTTCGTCGTCCTCATCGTATTCTTCTGTTATTTCTACACGGCGGTCACCTTCAATCCCAAGGACCTCGCGGAGAATCTCCAGAAATTCGGCGGGTTCGTGCCCGGCCGCCGGCCTGGAGAGGCGACCGCACAGTACATCGAGTACGTGCTGACCCGGGTGACGTTCGCCGGCGCGATCTTTGTCGCCGTGATTTCCGTCCTTCCAGTCTACCTGATCCGCGCGACCAATGTCCCGTTCTATTTCGGCGGCACCTCGCTCCTCATCGTCGTCGGCGTCGCACTCGACACCATGCAGCAGCTTGAATCCCATCTTCTGATGAGGCACTATGAAGGTTTCCTGCGCAAGGGACGCCTGAGAGGAAGGTTTGGATGATGGCAGGGAACACGTCAGGAATGCGGATTGTGCTTCTCGGGCCACCGGGCGCGGGCAAGGGCACCCAGGCGAAAAAATTGGTCGATGCCTTGGGGATTCCACATGTGTCGACCGGCGACATGTTCCGCCGGATGGTGGCGCTGGGCGGGGACTTGGGTGTGCGGATCCAGGCGATCATCGGGTCGGGCCACCTCGTGCCGGACGCCGAAACCTGCGAGGTCGTTGAAACATTCTTGACTCGCGAGTCCCTCTGGGACAGGTTCATGCTCGACGGATTCCCGAGGACCGTCCCTCAGGCCGAAACGTTCGACAGTATGCTCTCGAAGCGTGGCAAGCGGCTGGACGCGGTCGTCGCGATTGATCTTTCAGAACAGAATGTCCTCGCCCGGCTGGGCGGTCGTAAGAGCTGCCCGAAATGCGGCTCGGTCTATCACGACGTTTCTCTGCCCCCGAAAATGGCGGGACTCTGCGACCGCGATGGCGCCCGGCTGACCGTCCGCGAAGACGATCAGCCCGAAAAAATATTGGAACGGCTCCGCGTCTATGTCCGCCAGACCCAGCCGCTCCTCGACTATTACGAGCGGGCCGGATCGGTCCGCCGGGTCGACGGCACGGCCGACGCCGGCGAGGTCTCCGCGCGCATCTTGGCCGCTCTGCGAGATGGTCAGAATGATTGAGATTAAATCGCCGGATGAGATTGATAAAATGGTGGAGTGCGGCCGCATCACCCGCCGGGTCCTGGACGAACTCGGCGCTGCGGTCCGGCCGGGACTGAGCACGCTGGAACTGGACGAGATGGCCGAGTCCATCATCCGGGCTGAGGGCGCCGAGCCGGCCTTCAAGGGATACTTCGGCTACCCCGCGACCATCTGCGCTTCGATCAATTGCGAGGTGGTCCACGGCATCCCGCGTCGCGACAAGATCCTTCGCGAGGGCGACATCCTCTCGATCGACGTGGGGGTCCGCAAACTCGGCTTTCACGGCGACGCGGCCCGCACGTTTCCCATCGGCCGGATCAGCCCGGAGGCCAGGCGCCTGATGGACGCCTGCCGGGCATCGCTCGAAGCTGGCGTTGCGCAGGCGGTGGCCAACAACCGGGTCGAGGATATTTCGCGCGCGATCCAGTCGGTGGCCGAAAAGGCCGGATTCTCCGTCGTCCGCGAATGGGTGGGACACGGCGTTGGTCGCAACCTTCACGAGGATCCGCAGATCCCGAACTTCGTGACGGGCAAGAAAGGTCCCGTGCTTGAGCCGGGCATGACGCTTGCGATTGAGCCGATGGTGAACGAGGGCACATACAAGACGGAAATCCTCGAAGACCGCTGGACCGTCGTGACCGTCGACCGGAAATTGAGCGCACACTTTGAGGATTCGATATTGGTTACGAAAAACGGACCGAAGGTGTTGACCTAGAATGGCGACGAGAAAAGAGTTTGTTCACAAAGTCAAAGAAGACAAGATCACGGTGGATGCCAAGGTCCTTGAGGCGCTCCCCAACACCATGTTCCGCGTGGAGCTGCCCAACCAGCACGTGATCCTGGCGCACATCTCCGGTAAAATGCGCATGCACTACATCCGCATCCTGCCCGGGGATACCGTCACGGTCGAAATTTCGCCCTACGATTTATCGCGGGGACGTATTGTTTTTCGGAAAAAATAGATACAATGGTGGGATTATCATGAAGGTCAGGCCAAGTGTGAAACGGATTTGCAAAAAGTGCAAGGTCATTCGGCGCAAGGGCGTCGTTCGGGTCATTTGCGAAAACCCGAAACACAAACAGCGCCAGGGATAGGAGGTTCGGTCGGGTGGCTCGAATCGCGGGCATCGATTTGCCCAAGGCAAAAAATGTCGACATCGCGCTGACGTATATCTACGGCATTGGCCGGTCCTCCGCTCGCAGCATCTGCGGGCAGGCGAGGGTCAACCTCTTCACCAAGGTGAAGGACCTCGCGGAGGACGAGATCGGCCGGCTTCGCAGCATTATTGAGAAAAACTACAAGGTCGAAGGCGAGCGGAAATCCAGCGTGTCGCAGGACATTAAACGGTTGATCGATATCGGTTCCTATCGAGGCAGCCGGCACAAATCGGGTCTGCCGGTACGCGGTCAGCGCACGCGTTGCAACGCACGCACACGCAAGGGCCCCCGCAAGACGGTGGCCGGCAAGAAGAAGGCGGCCGACAAGACGTAGTATGACCCCTTCCCCCCTTGTGGGGGAAGGCTGGGATGGGGGGTAACGAAGGAGAAGGGATTCATCATGGCAGAAGAGAAAAAACCGGCCGCTCGGACGGCCGGCGTTAAGAAGAAACTAAAAAATATCGCGGAAGGGGTCGTTCACATCCGGTCCACCTTCAACAACACCGTGGTGACCATCACCGACAAGGCCGGGAACACCATCTGCTGGGCCAGTCCGGGCAAGCTCGGATTCAAGGGTACTCGCAAGGGCACGCCCTACGCCGCGCAGGTCGCCGCCGAGGCCGTGGCGAAGGTCGCGATCGAAAACGGTATCCGGCGGGTCGATTGCCGCGTCAAGGGGCCCGGCCAGGGACGAGAGACAGCCATCCGCACCATCCAGGCCGCTGGAATCGAGATCTGCGACATCATCGACGTGACGCCTGCACCGCACAACGGGTGCCGGCCGCGCAAGAGGAGGCGGGTCTGATGGGTCGCCACATCACGTCCGTCTGCGTGCTCTGCCGGCGCGAGCGTGTCAAGTTGTATCTCAAAGGCAACCGCTGTCTGACCTCCAAGTGCGCCATTGAGCAGAAGCGCCTCGGACCCGGTCAGCATGGCGCTGAGTTCAAAAAAGTGTCGGACTACGGCATGCAGCTTCGGGAAAAACAAAAATTGCGGCGATATTATCTCATGATGGAACGGCCCTTCCTCCGCCAGTTCATGCGCGCGGTGCGCACGAAGGGCAAGACCGGCGAGGTCTTTCTCCGTAACCTTGAATTGCGCCTCGATAGCGTTGTGTTCCGCCTCGGTCTCGCGCCCTCCCGGCGCGCCGCTCGGCAGATCATTTCCCATGGGCACGTCGCCATCAACAACCGCAAGGTCGACGTCCCTTCGGCCCAGCTTAGGGTGGGGGACGTCGTCAAGATTCGGGAGGGACACAACTTGCAGACGGTGAAGGGCAGCGTCGAGGCCGCCAAGCAGCGCAAGAGCGTGCCGGAATGGCTGGACCTCGCGCCGGAAAAATTGTCCGGCAAGGTTATTCGCCTGCCAGAGCGCACGGAAATCCCGGTGCCGGTCCAGGAACAGCAGATTGTCGAATTCTATTCTAAATAAAAATTAAGGAGGAGTTCAGGAATGGCAAGTCCCAAATTTTTGTTGCGCGATATGGAAATGCCCAGGGGTGTGCGGGTGGTTCGGGAAGAGGCCGGCGACTTTGGTCGCTATGAAATTCAGCCGCTTGAGCGCGGTTTCGGCACGACGTTCGGAAACAGCATCCGCAGGGTGTTGCTCTCGTCCATCGTCGGCGCCGCGCCCTTCGCGGTCAAAATCTCGACCAAGAGCGGCGCCGCACTGCACGAGTTTGCAACCCTCAAAGGCGTCGTCACGGATACGCTCGACATTCTCTTCAATCTGAAATCTCTGCGGCTCCGAATGGACCAGGACGGCGTCGTGGTACTGAAGGCCGAAAAGTCGGGACCGGCGAAAATTCTCGGCAAGGACCTCGTGCCGGAGGACCGGTCCGTCGAAATTCTAAACGAGGATATGTTGATCGCCGAGGTCTCCGAGGGCGGACAGCTCAAGATCGAAATACAGACGCAACTCGGTCGCGGCTATGTGCCGGCCGAAAATCTCGACCGCAAGCTCGAGCCGGGATGGATCGCCATCGACAGCATCTACAGCCCGGTCGACCGCGTCAACTTCGAGGTCGAAAATACTCGCGTCGGGCAGATCACCGATTACGACAAGCTCATCATGGAAATCTGGACCGACGGCAGCATCACCCCCCGCGACGCGCTCGCGCACGCCGCCAAGGTCATCAAGGAGCACATGCAGCCGTTCATCAATTTCGAGGAGGAGGAGAAGATCCTCGATGAGGAAATCGAGCTGACGCCGGAGGAGAAGCAGCTTCAGAAAATTCTCTCCGTCAGCATCGAGGAACTTGAGCTGTCGGTCCGGTCCTACAACTGCTTGAAGAGCGCCAACATCCACGCGCTCGGAGAGCTTGCGACCAAAACCGAGGCCGAACTGCTGAAAACTAGAAACTTCGGACGCAAGTCCCTCATGGAAATCAAGGACAAGCTCCAGCAATACAACTTGGAACTCGGCATGAAGGGTGTCTCGCACCTCCTCGTCAAATCCCAGACGGCGGAAACGGTCGAAGCATGAAGCATGGCAGGAAACTCGCCAAACTCGGCCGGCCGCGGGCGCTGCGCAAGGCGCTCCTCCGGGGCCTTGCCACCTCGCTCTTCAAGCACGGCCGCATCACGACCACACTGCCCAAGGCCAAGGGCCTCCGCCCGTACGCCGAACGGCTCCTGACCCACGCGCGGCGCGGTACACTCCACGCGCGCCGCCTCGTCCGACGCGCGATTTCGGACCGCATTGTCCTCGCCAAACTCTTTAATGAGATCGCACCGAAATACAAGGAACGAAACGGCGGCTACACCCGCATCCTCCGCATCCAAAATCGCCTCGGAGACAACGCCACACAAGCCATCATAGAACTCGTTTAGATTTGTAAGTCTCTAGAACTGCCGGGAGGGAGATTTGAACTCCCACGAGGTTGCCCCCGCCAGCCCCTCAAGCTGGTGCGTCTGCCAAATTCCGCCATCCCGGCGCGGTAGAAACTCAAAGCATTATACACGGTCTACGTCTTTTCACAAACCGGCTTGATGCAAATTTGATGGAAGTTTCTGCGCCCGCAATCTATCCAAGTAGTCATCAAATTTCACCATGTCCTCCTTCATCGTCGTATCATGAATCACGTAATAGCGGCTGGTAACGTCTTTCTTTCTTCGTCCATGTCCGAGGATGGAACGTAGAACCAGCTCCCGACCACCAGCGTTAGCGAAGCACGTTGCAAACGTGTGGCGGAAATCGTGCGTTCGGTAATTGAACTCCTCCGGGTTCATCGCCGCCCTGATGATTGCAGGCTCGAAAATATGCCGCCCCTTTTTCAGCATCTCGTGATAACGATAGTCGAACGTATCATAACTCCCGTAGTTCTGTCCTCGGTCGTTCGTGACTACGAATTCGGACATACTGATTACCTTACCCGACAGATAGGGTTCAAGATGGCGTGAAATCGGGACAATCCGATTGCTTCCCCATTTCGGCTGTCTTGTGCTGGTGTTGTGTGGGTCGCCCCGCTTGTTCATCCACTGCCCTGCGATTCGAAGACAATTGTTCTTCCTATCGACGTACCTCCATTTCAGACCGAATGATTCACCCAGTCTCAGTCCCGCGAAACAACCAAGCGCAATGACCAACTTCGTAGGTAGTGGAGGCAAATCCAAATCGAGCAGTGCGAACAATTCGCTGGGCAGTAGCGCAACGTCGACGTAATCGTTCGTCTGCAAGCGTCCGTGCAATGTCACAGGATTGACCCGTGCCGCGTTTTCTCGGATTGCAAGTTTGAAAGCTAAACCGAGAGCCGTGAGATAGCCGTTGATCGTTGATGGCATCCTCCCTTTTTTCAAAAGAGACTCGACAAATCGTGCCACGTGCTCTTTTGTATCAATGACTGCCACTGGTTCGTTCCTCCCGAAAAACTCGGCGGCCTCGCTCAAGCTATGAATGTTGCTCTGCGCCACCACCGGATGAAGTTTTCCAGCGGCAACCCTTCCGTCCCTCTCCTCCTTGAAAGGCTTCATCAGTTCCGACCACGTCATCCGACGAAAAGGTTCAGACCCGTGCAATTCAATGGTGCGAAGTCGGACAAGAAAGTCCTGAAGATATCGTTCCGCCTGCCGTCGGTCGGCGCATCCCGTCGAATGATACGACCAGCGACCTCGTAATGGATGTCGATAGTAAATATGGTATGTCCCGCCTTTTCCACGCTTGCAAAGTTTCGCCCTCATCTCACGCCGCCTCTCTGAGCGTCGGTCGAAGGGTTCGGCGGCCCTTTGTCATCAAGCCATCAATCCAACTGTTGATATCGGTCAGCCGAAAGCGGACAAAATTGCCGATGTGGAAATTCGGGATATAGTTCTTGGATACCCATCCCTGAATAGTTCGGGGAGATACATTAAAGAATTTGGCAACTGTTTCCGTGTCCATGATGTCGGTGTCCACGTCGACCGAGTACCGCATTTGCTCGGCAGAAGCAAATCGACCAACTGGATGTCTCTGATACCAACCGTTATCCGAAAGCGTTCGCACAACGCCTTTGAATTGAACGTCGTCGAGCGTATCACCCTGCACGCCCAGACGCCGCCACGCATCGTCAACGTCCGCTTCGAATAAAAGAGCCGCCCTCGAATCCAATTTCTTGAACTCAAAAAACTCTTCGACATCGCGGCGGCTGTGTTCTACCGAATTCTTTTCTTTCTCTTTTTTCTGAGACATGCTCCCACCTTCCACCCCACGTATGTGGGTGTCGGTTGGAGATCGTCACTGCGAATAAAATTTATCGGCTCGCCCCGGCGTAACCGGGTTTCAAGCGCAGACCTCTTCGTTCCCGGCCACGCCGGGATTAAAATCTATTCCCTATTTCCCCCTACCCCACTCCCCTCGCCCGACCAAACGGCGTGAGCCATACCTCTCCGCTCTCCACGCACGTCGGTTTTGGCGTGGACGGCTGGATACTCTGGCATACCGTCTGCTCGCTTTCTTTCTGCGTTGTCGATGGCGGTATTTCCTTCCCCCACCGTTTTAGTGCTTTCATGCGATTCTGCTCTCGCCGTGCGTCTAGCTTCGCCTCCGCCTCCCGACACCGTTCGCCGAGATACCACTCCATTCCAGAGACGAGGATTCGCACCTGACCGCCTTGATGGTGGACGGGCAACGACTTCTCTCTATGCCATTTCTTCAAGCACGAAATACTCAGGCGGCAATACGTGGCGATTGCAATCCATCCGACCAACTCAGGCGGGCGGACATACCGCGTCTTGGGCACTGGCGGTTCTGGCCGCCTGAGTTTTCGGATGTCTCGTTTAATCTCCCGTAGTTCTTCGCGGGGCATTTTCTCAGTCATTCTTGCCGCCACAAAATGAAGTCGAGCCTGAAGTCGACTTCCGTTCGGCGTGGGCGGGTGAAGTCGGCTTCGGCTCGGTCGGCGAGAGATGGAAGCGGGCGGGCATGTTCAATCTACCAGCGACGTTTGTTGGTCTGTGCATTCCGAAGAGCATCCTTCTCGTCGTCGGTCAATTCTCGAAATTTCGCCTTGTCGCCTTCGAAATACAACTTCGTCTGACCGCCGGGATTGTTTCGAGACAGCACCACACGCACGAGCGTCACAGGCGAGAGAATCTCCTGCGTGTCTTGATATTCGTTCTGATCGTCGTTGACCGTGATCCGACGGTGGAGAATAACGGCGGTGTCACAGTCTGTCGCCAGACTCGACGAGTCCCTCATGTCCTCAGCTTCGATGATTTTGTCGGCGTCGGTCTTTCGAGTCTGGACGATCACCATGATTGGTATGCCCAGTTCCATCGCCAAGAGTTTGAAATCCTTGCTTACCGCCCCCGTCTCCTGCGTGACATAGCGTGGATCACGGACGAGAAATTGAAGATTGTCGAAAACGACAAATTCTATTCCGTACCGTTTGACTGCGGCGCGAATTGTATTCATGACACCTTCGCGTGTTACTCCCAGCGTGTTGAATCCAAAATACAGCGGCACATCCACAAGCTCGGCTAAACATTGCGATGCTCGACGGTGGTCGATTTCGGATTCTGTGATCCCATATTCCATTTGAAGCGTGCGCTTCACCAAAGCCACGGGCGGCATTTCAAGACAGTAGACGAGAACGGGAACAGGCGGGTCTCTACGAACAAGATTCCACGCAATGTTGATGGTCATGGTTGTCTTGCCGACCTTTGGTTTCGCCGATACCATAATCACATCGCCAGCTTTCATTTTGCCCATGATGCGATTCACATTTTCCCACGGAGTTTCAAGACCAATGCCGTCACCAACAATTGTGTTCTCCAGAACCTGCTCCATCGCTTGAGTGTGACTCACAATATTCTGGACTTCGGGTTGCTTGGCAGAGTCCAACAAATCGGACAGTTTGATTCCCTTTTGCAGAGCCTCATTTGCATCGTTGATCCCGTCTGGGAAATTCACGATGAAGCATCGGGAGATGTCAAGACGGTCGGCGAGTTTCCCGACGGCCTTTCGACCCGGCGCATCGTTGTCATATGCGAGATAAATCTTTTTCATATCCTTGAGTTGATCGAGCCACTCTGCGGCGAATCCTTCGCACCCTGTCGTCGACGACACAACACTTTTTACTCCGTTCTGCCACCATGACATCGCACAAAATTCGCCCTCCGCGATCACCACTGACTCACAATCTTCTTTCAGGGCTACATCGGCATGGAAAAGAATACTCTTGCATCCAGTGATTCGTCGAAAACGTGCCTCGGCGTCGGTAGCGATAATCCTCCGATATTTCACGTTGACCAATTTCTCGTCCTCAAAGTGTGGGATGGCGATCCACTCGTCGCCTTTGACATCTACCTCCAAGCCCAGCGCAAAATACGATATTGTTTCGTCGTTCAGCCCACGACTATGAAGATAATCCATCCCTCGGCGAGAACTTGCCAATCTCTTCTGCGCCTCAGTGACATCAAACTTCGGCGTTACATACTTTACCCTGCCCGCGACATTCCCTACCGAAGCCACCTGTCCGTTTCTCCGGAATCTCTGTCCAAGCGTAATGAGGTTTCCCTTTTCGCCGCACACTTTGCAATCCCACTGTCCGTTTAAGCGATTCATATACATTTTCCAGTTGGTATTTCCGCAAAACGGACACGTCTGGATCACGAATTGATCGCCTGTCCCACCTTTGTAATTGACCCCGTGCGTCCGAAGAAAATTTTCTGGTGTCTCGTTCACAACATTGTGCCGCAAATCTCTTGGCGCAGTTACCTCATTGCTCATACTACCGCCCCCTCGCCGCCTCTTGGCGATCTTTGTGAAGTTTTTTCAGTGCCAGTGCCTCAGCATCTGGCATTCTCGGCGGCCTTGAATTGCCGCCCACATATTTCTTTCCGGGGTCCCACCGATTGTTGTCCAGCCCACAGAGATGGTCTGGGTCAGATAAAAACCATTCCAATGATGTCTTGGGTTCTTTATTCAGAATGAAATCATTTGTCGCCATTCTAACGAATAGTTCCCGCCATTCGGCAAGTGTGAGTCTCGCTATCCGCGCCGTGTCCAGACACTGTTTTCGTTTCGTTCGACCGATTCCAAATCGCGATGCCATCTTGGGCATGATTTCGTTCCATAAATCCTGCAAAATCCCCAAATCCGTTACGGGTCGCTTACCATCGTCCACGAAGTCGACTTCGCCAACCGGCGGCACACCTTGGGGTAGGTCGATTTTTATCTTTTCTCCAGAAGAGGGGGGTTCCAAAAAGTCGCCGTCCGACCGACGGTCATTCTCTTCTATACTATTCTCTTCTATTCTATAGGGGGCTGACATCATGCTGACATCATGTATGACGCTGTCGTTGCCTTTGTTCTTTTTCCGATATTTTTTACTGGCTTCCCGCCAGTGTTGTCTCGTCGTTTTCCGACTTTCCAAGAAATCGTGATAAAAATCCCATTCCTCCCTCGGTAACCGAAAACGGTCACCATCTTTCTCCAAGAAGCCGACCTTGCCCATGTCTTCGAATATGCCCTGTAAGTCCATGGCAAATATTTCTCTCGCAAGAACTTCGAGGGACAATTCAGGCAAATATCCGGCATCGCTATTTTCGTTGAGCCAGTCGTGCAGAATGTGAACGAGCGCAAGTGATTCGAGCTTACTGATGCTACGAATCGTGGCAAGTTTCACTGTGCGGAGGTCATGGTCGAGTCCGTATCTGGACGGACGCCAGTCATCGCGCTTCATATTGACCTCCGTTACTTGCAGAGGGGACTCCACGACTCAGGTGGGTTGGTGCACTGAAAAATTCTACGAGATAAGGGGACACGTACCGCCGCATGTAAATCACGCTCCTAAACCATATTGGTCGACTCCTTCTCCGATTTTTTGCTTCTTATCCCACAAAAAACCCGGCTGTCTTGGGTGCTCACGACAAGGCGTGAGACAGCTCGGGGTCAAGCATGAATTCTGAATTTGATCTTCGTGAACACCCTGTTTCTTTTGCTACGATCAGAGTGTTACAAATCGAAGCGCGGTTGTCAATACAAATCAAAAAATATATTTTTGTAACCCCATGATATAGAATGACTTGACATTTTGAAAACGACTCCCTCGCCCTCGCCGCTCCCGCTCCCGCCTCGACCTCCTCCGCCGAGAAAAAAACAAGCGGGTCGTGTGAACCCGCTTGTTCCCATGCGCTGACAGGCGTTCGTTCCAATATCTTACTATCAAATTTTGTCAGCGAATAAAACCTCCGCAATCTGTGCCGTTCGCCGCCGCTTTTTTGTTTCGGCGCAGAACGGACATGTCTTCGTGTCGTCGCTCATCTCACGACCGCCAATTTTTCGACGAGCGTGTTCCCGCCGCTCTCCAGCTTGTAAATGTAGACACCAGAGCCTACCTTCTGCCCATTCTTGTCCGTCGTGTCCCATGTCAGATTATTTGTTCCCGCCGATCCTGACGCACTCAACTCTCGCACCAGCCGACCGCCAACGTCGAAGATTTTGATCGAAACGTCTGCGGCGGCGGGGAGGTTGAATTTAAACGTCACGATGTCAGTAGCCGGGTTGGGAAACGCAAACGACAGATCTCTTGAGAGTGGCGACGCCAGAAACGGAGCCAAGTATTCCGGAAGTCCGACCGCCAACGTCAATGCTGTTGCCGATGAGACCAGAGCCGAAGACGCCGTCCGCAAATTCACAGCCCCGCCCGACGTGCCCAGCAGGTACGCCTCATACTGCGTCGGCAGGTTCTGGACGTTGTCCCACGTCAGCGTCGTGACTCCCATATCCGAAGCGACCAGCACGTCCCACGTCTTGCCCGCCGTAATCGGTTCGGCATAGGACGCCGCCATCCATTCTTGTGTTCCTTGTGGTCGCACGGCGGTGGACACGTAGCCAGCGGCGACCGGCGGTGCTTCCAATGCTGACGCCGCCCGGCGTTCGCCCGGAGTCGACTTCACCCCAATATAATTTTGCCAGTCACTTAATCCGGCGGACGTGGCTATAAGTTGAACCGCCCATTCGTTGTCCAGCGGCTGACCATATCCGGCGGACAAATATGCCGGAGCCTGATTGAGTATCTCCGTCGCATACGTCTCCGGACTCGTCGGATTTGGCAGGATGAACATCGTGCAGGATTGATTCGCCTTCACCCAGAATCCCACCATGGGCTTGAGTCCCATCGTGACCAACGACGGCGTCTCACTCGCCGGAGCGTAAATGTAATTTGAGCCAGTATACCAGTAGACCTTATTCTGAATGGCATTCGATGCGCCCGCCTGCGCCGGTGTCAGCCTTTGGCTTTGCGGAAGCGCAGTATCGTTAACGCCGGACGTGTCGAAGGTAACACCGGAGTCCCAGCTCACGTAGAAGTATTGTCCCGACGCCACCTGGTTCCACCCGACCCGTAAACGCACTTGCACCGTATCGGATGTGGCGAATCCATCCGAAGGGACGAACACACGCCCACCTGTTCCGTCCTTGACCCAGTAAGCACGACCACGGACTGCGTCGCCGCCGGGGACGGCATATTTTGTGCCGTTCAGACTCGAATTGTCCGCCGCATTGGCGTCCCACTCGTAAACCGTGGCGTTTGGTAAGCCGCCGGTCGTGCTTTTGAGATTCCATCCGGCCGGATTTTTATTTGCTCCAACCATGCGCCAGCCCAATCCCAATGTGTTCCCGCCTGCTGGCACGTCCCTACCGTCCGCATATACCGTAAACACGACCGACTTCGCCGGAGTCACGCTATCGTTTCTGGCTTCGACCCTATAGACTCCCGCCGCCGTGCCCAGTGTGAGCGTGTCCGTCGCATAGCCGGAGGCGTCCGTGTAGACCGTAGGAGACGAAAGACTCCCGGAGCCGTGCGTGACGGTGAACGTGACCCTTGCTCCCATCACACCGTTGCTCCCTCCGGTGTCGACCACACGGACGGTCAACGGCAATGCCGCCGACGGTGCGCCCAAGGCGTGATTACCGCTCACAATCACAATCGTGTCAGGCGGTGACGGAAGAACGATGGGATTGATTCGGAACACATCGTCTGACGTGTCCGCCGTCGCCGCGTCCGTCGCGCTCACGATCCGAACTTTTGCTTGCGTCGTGTTCAGGTTCGGCACAGACCACACATACGATCCGGTATTCGTGGTGGACGCAACAATGCTCGACCAAGTCATGCCAGAATCGCTTGAATATTCCAGCCGCACCGTTGATATCGTCCCTGTATTTGACCACGTCACCGTCTCCGTCGTGCCCGCCTGAAACGAATCGCCGCTATTTGGTCGTGTGAGCGTGAACCCGCCACGAATGGCAAAATTCGCATCAGACGTGTCGAACCCTACACCATCCGACACACGGGCACGAATGCCGGTAGCTATTGAATCCGGCACTGTCCACGCATAGCTCCCAGAGTTCGCCGTCGACGCTGTGATGACGTTCGGGAATGTGAATCCGCTATCGGTTGAATAGTCCAGACGGACGGAGGATATTGTTCCCGTCGATGTCCAAGTAACCGTCCGAGCATCACCGACCGTCCATATCTCCCCACCGTTCGGGGATGTGAGGCTGAATCCTCCGGCAATCCTGAAATTTGCATCCGACACATCAAGCACGTTGGCGTTCGCCGAATCCGATACACGGACACGAACGTATTGGCTGATTGAATCAGGGATGTTCCACGCAAAATTTCCGCTATTGGCGGTGTAGGAAATCAGATTCGGGAACGTCGAACCGCTATCCGTGCTGAATTCTATTTTCACGTTCCCGATACCGGACACCGTCGTCCACAATATATTTTTCGCCGTGCCAACGGCGAGAGTCTCCCCGCCGTTCGGTGATGCTATGGCAATCGTATCGTCGCCGAACCGTAGGTTATAGATGAAACCATTTTTGGAGACGAACGATGTGCTGGTCATCGTGTCTATTGCCGGTTGCCCAGCGGAGCCTAACAACCGAAAACTTAGTGATGAAATGCTGTCGCCGCCGTTATCATTGACGGAGACACGAATCTTGAAATTTGATGAGGTCATCGACGAATATGACGAACTCGCCTGCACCAACAGAATGCAGATGATTAATGCCCTCTTGCATAAGTCCTGGAAGAACAATTTAGTGTGTATGGACAGCCTCTATTATTTGGATATCCAACATCGAAATGAGAATAAAGCAGTCCTAGGAGTGGCTGTGGCATCAGCGAATATATAATCCAATGAATTGGTCTGAGTCGTAGCGACAGTGAAGGTCTGCCTATCCATCCCGAAGTCGGATAGCCACTCTCTGTCATCAAGTTTATTCAACAGCGAATAATTATTCATTGACACGTACCACTCTGCGGCGGTTGGCAGTCTTCCCCCATACTTAACAAAACACGTATTCGTTGCGTTAAACCATGAATCTGTGCCCTCTTCGTCGGTCTGCATACAACCTAACTGATAGCCAGCAGATTTTATGCTCGTAAAATTTACCGGACATATAATCTCCAGCAATGCTGTCGGATTTGTGACGCCGATCCCTACATAGGCTGAATCAGATGAAATCACAAAAGTGCCCGTTTGATTGGTAGCAGTAACATTGAACAATCCGATAGGATTTGATGTGCCCAATGTCATATTACCACTTGTACTAACGAATGCCGTTGCCGTTACTGTGCCGCTCACGTCTAATGCAGTAGCCGGATTAAGCTTCCCAATGCCGACATTGCCGCTCTCTTTCACAGTCAATGCTGTGTCCTGCACGGTAAATGTGTCCCGGACTCTGACGTTGCCTGCCACATCCAGTTTCGCCCCCGGATTGGACGTGCCTATACCGACCTTGCCGCTCAATGTCGCTGTCTCCGCCACCGTGAACGCACCGGATGCTTGTGCGGAGCCAGCCAAAAATGCGGCGGTGTCCGCATAAAGAGCATACGGCGAGGACATCAGTCTCCGGCGTGGTGTCATTTCCGCATCACCGGCGACGGTAATGCCAAGCCAATACTGGGTATCAAACGGCAACGACAACGCCGTCACACTTCCAAGCTCCACGTCGAAGACGCCGCTTGTGACGGACACCGATGACTGCGCTTCGGTCCACAACGCCGACCCGCCGGACGGGACGTTATACAACTTGAAAGTCATCGCATACGTTCCTGTCAGGCGTGCGCCGACGGAATCAGTAAGCTGACCCTGAAATGAAATCAGGCGTGGTGCGGATGCGGTTGCAGATATAGCAAGCGACATCGTCAGGAATAAAAAAATTGAACCGATTCTGCTGGTTTTAGTCATGTCTGATACCTCCGAGTTTTAATTTTTGTTGCGTGGCGTCACGCCCCTATCTATTTGAATAAAAATAGATGTCAGCGTTTGTATGCAACCCAATGCACTTCCGCAAGGATTCGGCAGGTGCAGAACGGCTCCCTTGCCCTCCGCGAAAGACTCCTCTTATTCCCCACTCCACTTTTTTCCTGCCTTTGATATTTTTCAGTTCGGGATTGACCAATAAGGATTGTCGGATTAGAAATTTCTCAAGCTTTCTTATATGTGTCTCATTTATTCGTCCTTGCTTTTTCGGGGATGTCAAAATGAAAAGTACGGGGGTTCCCTTACGTTCGGCAATTATCGGAGCGATAAAACGAACTATATTACGGTCATTCAACGCTTCGTCTTTAAAAGTTCTCAGAGTCATTCCCACGTAATACGGCGTCAGTCCTTTTGTTCGAATGGCGAAAACATAACAGCCTTTTCTCCCTGCGATATCCTTACGACCTGCCCAAAAAAGTTCCCTTGTCGTATCGGTCATTCCCCGCGTCTTCTTATCTAAGGGAATCTCAAAGGGTCCATGAACATCGAACATTGTTATGCGGGTGTTTGACATTTTTCTCAGGTGGGTCTGCGACAAATCCCGGCTTGTTTCCATGCCCTGCCTCCGACAAAAAAGGGACGAGGATGCCGTCCAGTTTTGTGTCACCAGCGAGGTTGCACAGACAGGACTCCCTTTCGGGATGTTGGCATCTCCGCCCCACACATAGTCGATGTGGAGACAGAGCATTCCTGTCCGTGCATAAAAACATTATGGTCGCTGGTGACACCTCTGCGGCACAAAGCCGCAACGCCCACATCTTCGCACACCTCGCCCTGTGCGGCAAGGTCGGATTTTCGTCGGGGGCGGGAGAGGACACTATGTGCGGGCGGCGCGGATCGCCGTCGACCCCCGCCACGGCGTGGAAAACGCCATCCACGGAGGCGGCTGGGGCTGGCGAACAGTCAGAGAATCAAAAAACTGTTGTGCTCTATGTCGAGCCGATGTACATCATGTTTGGATAGTGTGTTCCCCTGCGAGATGTATAGACGGTCACCGCACTGTGGGTTGCCCTTTTCAGGCGAGCGGGGTTGTTTTGACCCGCTCGATTTTTTTCCCCACTCGCCGCCGTAGTCGACCTTCATCGAGCGCAAGACCGCCACGTCTTTCGGCGTTTCGGGCGTGAGGATTTTGAATTCCCTCCCATCCTCCGCGATGATTATTGTTTCTCTCATGGCTCTCACCACTTCGGCGATTCGCCACGCTCCTCCATTTGCTTCCCCACCAATTCATACTCGTCCCATTCTTTCGACCAAGTTGCTTTGATCTTCCCAAGTTCGACCAAGTCCGCACAGGACGCAAGCTCAGCCAAACGTCTGACAAAGCCGCCCCCATACTTATGCATGGCGGCGATTGTCCATCGGCGGCGTTCGAATTCTTCATCGCGTTCTTTCATTTTACGTCGCCTCATCCGTGCAACAATCCGAAGCCAATTCTTGTTGACAGGGTCGGCGTCGATGTTGATGATTTTCTCGTCGTCGCTCGCATCGTCGCTCAATCGGCTTCGTCCGCCTTGAAAATGGTTATCACGGGTTCGAGATTGTCCCCACCGTGGCACTGCGCCCGAAGCAGAACCGGGACCGGCGGCTTGTTCGGCGTCATTACGAAGAGCGGTGCGATCCTCACAATGTCCGTCGATCCCGACGCCGATTTGATTGCGTATCGCAAAATCGTCAGCATGTCCCAGCATCGTCCGACCGTGTCAGTTTCTGGGATATCATTTCGTTCGAGGACATCGTGCCACACGGCTGATGTCACGCAGAGCGAAAATTTTATCCCGACCTCACGCGCCAACTCGGATATGTCGAGAAGTGTTCCATCCCGGATCGCGTCCGCCCGCGTGAAGGCATAGATGAGGTCCGACTCGTTGAATATTGACTCGGAGCGGACTGCTATCGTTTCTGTGTTAATCAATCTGACCACCTCCAGTTTATTTCTCGTAGTTCCACGCTTGTGCCCGCCGCATGATGTCCCATACGGCGTGATATACCGCCGCTCGTTTTCCGTCGACGATGCTCGCCTTGAAGTTCCCATAGTCAATCGCTCTGATTCGTCTGGCGATTCCATCGGCTACCACGTCCTCATCGATGGACGCACGGAATGGATAATCAAATTTTGGAGTCTGCCTGACTCTGGCGGTTGGAAATATTCGACCGATGTCGCGGGGGAAGCGGCTTCTTACCAGCAAATTCTTTTTATTCGATTCATCTCGCACGATACTCAAAAAACTGTCCGCAAATATCCACATGGCGTTTCTCCTGTCACTTCATTGGTCGCCCCACCTTTAACTCTCCCGTGCGTTTCTGGAATTTGCCACGTCGTTTCTTTTCCAAGCTGTCCACCGCCTCCGTAAGCGCACACTCTGTAAGTTCGGACAGCGTCAGCCCCGGCGTCCAGAACACGGCGTTCTTCACGCGGTCGATGATGTCGGTCGATACGTGGATCGTCAGGCGTTCTTTTTTCGGCTTCTCAGTCTTCGCGTTGGGCTTCATGTCTTCTCCGTTATTTTCCTTACGATAATGCGTGTTTTGTTAAAGATAGTCATACGCTCGCCGCCACAAGACTGGCTACATCCCCAGCCAAGTCCGTGCGGTTATCGTCGTAGGCATATAGTGTCCGAACATCCTTATGCCGCGAAAATCTTTGTACAGCCCTGACATTCCCGTTCGTCAAATCCAGCGCGGTCGTAATAGCTTCGTGCCTGACGCCGTGTGGTCGGACTCGCACACCTGCTTTATCTCCCAACTCTCGTATAACCAGATACAGCCCCGTTCCTGTTATACGATTGCCCTTTCCCGTTCCACCATGAATTAAATTGGTGAACAGTGCCCCCGGCTCTGGACCACGGACATCAAGCCACGCTTGAACAGCCAACTTGGTTTTGTCAGGTAGTGTCAGATTCAATTTTTGTGTCTGTCCTTTTCCGAGCACGGCAATTGTCCCGGCGTTCGTGTCCACGTCGTCCACGTCCAACGACACGATCTCGCCCCGTCGAAGACCAAGTCCATGCAGGAGTCGCAGAATCGCACGGTCACGAATGCCTTTCCTGTCATTACGGTTCTCCAACTTCAACAAAAGAGACCTCACACCTTCCCTGCCGGGGCCACGGGTGTCACGATATTTTTCTGCTTTCAGGTTCTCGACCTCCAGCCGCCACTGGACGATGCCCAGAGTAGACGCCAGCTTCACCAGAGACCGCAAAGCCGCCAGCCGTCGATTGATGGTCGTCGCTTGGAGACCCTTCTGGATCAGGTCGGATTTGTATGCAAGAGCCAGACCGTTCGCCTCGCCGTTCCCACGTGACAATAGAAGCCGTGCGGCATCGTCCAGCGTTCCCGAACCGACAAACGACCGGAAGCCTTCAAGGTCTTGGCGGTATGCTCGGATCGTCCGCTCGTTTCTGCCCGACAAGAAGGCGGAGACCAGAGCGGCGGCGTCTGTGCGGCGGGTTGCTATAAAGGTGAAGTTGGCTTCCTGTGGGGTGATGGTGGTTGGTTCTGATTTAACGAGCGTTGCGGTAACCATGACCATCTATATAGTAACAAAAGGGAACGTTTATGTCAAAAGGGGGTGCTTTCAGGGCTGTTTGAGAGTCAAGGCGTTAGAATATTTGTTTCCCATGCACTCGGTAGACGCCTACAAGCCCTCGAAAATTTGATGCAAAGTTGATGGAGATTTCGGACGAAACGGACGGTAGACAGGTGCGGATAGAAGGTATGCGGTTGCGGATTGACCTGATTGACAGTCAGGCGGTTAGGTTGGGATGCCTGTGCAAATTAAGGAGTAATGAAAAATGCCGTTCTTCGCCCCTCAAGCTGGTGCGTCTGCCAAATTCCGCCATCCCGGCGCCATGGGCGGCGCGCCAATTCGATACTCCATATATAAGGACATCACGCCCAAAGTCAATGGGTGGGGCTTGACAACGAGATCCAAATTTGTTGTATTTGCAATTCAATTGCATTTCAAAGCCTATTGCAAAGGAGGACGGGAGATGAACATCCGAACAAATTTTTGGGCCCTCATCACGACTGCGGCTGCCATTGCGGCACTCGCCGCGCCTGTCGCGCGGGCCGAGGACGACATGGCGGCGCGCGTCGCAATGCTGGAGAAACGCGTGAAAGAACTCGAAGCGCAGACGGTGCTGTCGCTGCCGGAGCTGATCGTCCGGGAACGAAAGGTCTACGTCTGCGAGAAGGGGCATAGTTTTACAAAGGAGACGGCGGACGGACGGTGCCCGCACGACGGGACGAAGCTGACCGCACAGAAGACGTATCAGAAGGAAAAGTACTACCGCCGCAAGACGATCGAGGAGAAGATCGAGGAGTCGCTGGCAAGCATTCAGCCCGTCACCCTCGGCCTTTCTGTGACCGGGATGGTCTTCCAGACCGCCGGGACCGGGCGCGACCATCCCAACTTGAATCGGAGCCAGAACAAGAAGGACCTCTACGGCTCGGGATCGTTTGATCTGCAGCTTTCGGCGAGGCCGGCGTATCAGACAACCCTCTTCGCCGATTTGGAGGCGATGGCCGACACCGGCGCCCGGACTCGTATACCGGCGCTCACATCGCTCAACAGCGACGCGAACCGCCATTCCTCTCAGAGCGCCGACAACAACGTGGAAAACGAGGAGATCAACCTCCGGGAGGCCTGGATATCGACCGTCCTCGGCCGCTCCCAGGAATGGACGCTTGTCAGCGGCAGCATGGATCTGGCCGGGGTGGTCGACCAGAACAATATTGCCAACGACGAGACACTGCAATTCGTTTCGGACGCGTTCGTCAACAGCCCGTTTCTCGGCAAGCCGGAAAACGGCGCGGCCTTCGCGGCGATCTACGACCCGAAGGGGCCCTACGCGCTCAAGCTCGCCGTTCAGCGCATCAATGTGAGCGCCGGCCGGCAGGCGTCCAAAATCGCCGGCAGGCTTTACAGCGTCGGCGAGCTTGTAGTGCGCACACGGCTCTGGAAAGGCCTGCAGAACGGCAATTACCGGTTCTGGGTACGGTCGGCGGGCGAGGTGGACAGGCGCGAGAACATCGGCTACGGCGTGAGCTTTGACCAGGCCATCAGCCGGACCATGAATTTTTTCGGCCGGTACGGGAGCCAGCGCACGCTTCAGCCCGGCACCGCCGCCAACTCGACGCGGGTGGTTTCGCAACGCGACGACCTGCATGCCAGCGCAGGGATTGAAGTACGCGGGCCGGAATGGACCTTCTTCCCGCGGGACGTGTGGGCGGTCGCCCTCAGCCGGACGGAGATCCGCAGTCTCCAAGGTCAGCAGTTTGAGTTGGTCGGCAACGGCGGCGGCGAGAATGAGAGCTTGGTGGAGGGGTACTATCGATTTTTCATCACGGAGCATCTGCACATGACGCCGTTCGTTCAGTGGCTGGCCGATTCGACCCGCGCCGAACTCGTTGCGGCGGACGACTTGGCCGTGGGTCTTCGGACCCAGGTCGACTTTTAGGAGGCGAACGATCATGAAATTTCTCAGATTCCTTGCCTGTATCACCGTTTTTGTCGCCTTGCCCGTGCGGGCGGCAGACGTTCCGGACGCGCGGGAGGTGATCCTGGTCGTCAACCGGGATTCCAACGACATTTCGTTCGTTTCCTCACAAACTCGGGAGGTCGTCGGAAAAGTGCATCTCGCCGACTGGGCCAACCCGCACATGGCGATGTTTACCATGGACGGACGTAAAATTGTCGCGTCTGGGACGCGGGCCAACAAGATTTTTATCATCGACTACGACAGCCAGAAGGTGACCTCGGTTATCGACGCCGACTTCGCTCCGGAGCACATGGACATTTCCCATGATAACCGCTTCGCGTACGTGGGGAACATCGAGGCCGGCACGGTGTCCGTAATCGATCTGGCGACCGAAAAAGAAGTCCGGCGCATTGAGGGCTTTGTCGAGCCGCACAACATCACCTTCACGCCGGACGGCACGAAGGCTTACGTGGCCAACCTCGGCGCGCACTGGGTGGGTGTGATCGACGCCAAGCGGCACGAGCTGGTGAAACGTGTTAACATCCCGCTCAATCTGCCGGTGACGCCGAACTCCGAGGAGCTTCTCGGTGAGATCGAGGGGATCATCAACGTGACGCTGACACGGGACGGGAAGTTCGGCTACGCCGCGGACATTTCGCTCGACGCCGTCGCCATCATCGACGCGCGGACGGATGAGCTCGTCAAGGTGATCCAGCTCCAGAACGGCGCCAAACCTTGGCGCGCATGGGCTAGCCACGACGGCAGGACGATGTGGGTCCCGAACAACGGCGACGAGACTGTATCGGTCTTCGACGCCGCCAAGCACGACGTCATCGCGACGCTTGAGGCGGGGCCCGACATGACCGGCGTGAATTTCGGGAACGGCAAGGCCTATGTCATTTCGAGTTCGTCCGGGTTTGTCTATGTGTACGATCTCAAATCGCTCCTGCCCAAGGGAAGAATTTTCATCGGGAAAAACGTGCAGCTCGAAACGGCTACGACCGATCCTTCCGGGCAGAAGCTCTACCTGTGCGAGTCGAGAAATCACTCGCTCTACGAGATCAACACCAGGACCGACAAAGCCGTGCAGATACCCGACGTCGGATTTTTTCCATGGGGCTCCCACATGCTCAACAGCCCCGATAACTATTGCCATTGAACAGGCGCTCCTCCGCGTCCCCGTTCCGCGGTGTTGCCCCCCTTTGCGCGCGGGATGTCGGGGTCGATTGGTTTCGGAGGGCGCACGAGGTAGGCTGACCGGCCGATGGACAAGCCTTGGAAGGGAGGGACATGGCCAGCCATGTCCCTCCTGTTTTTTTCAGTGTTGCTCTTGATGCATGCGGCTGCTCCACCGACGGCTTCGGCTGGGCTTTCCGCGTTCGAGGTTCGTAGAATCCGAAAGGCGCTGCGCTCGGCGGAGAGTGACAGCCGGGCCGTGGCGCCGGCGCAGAGTGAGGCGCCGCCTCCCGTATCGGTTCCGGGGGAGTCCGGCCTGGAATTCTACGTTTGTCCCATGCACGCTGATTTTCAAAGACGCGCGCCCGCGGTCTGCGCTGTCTGCGGCATGGTCCTCCAGCGCGGCCGGCACGCATGGACCGGCGCGGAGGCCGGCGCCGCCGCGTCCGTCGAAATCACATTGTCGCTCCTCCAGGCGGACCTGTTGACCCTGCGGTTCGCGGAGATCAGGCCTTTGAGAATCGAACGGTGGATCCGAACGTCCGCCGCGCGAGCAGGCGGTGGGCAGCTCGCAGGGACGCTGACAGGTCCGGACCGGGCGGCCCTTCGGCCCGGACTGCTCGTCCGGGCGTTTCCGATGAGGAGCCGCACGAGAGTTTTTTCCGGCCGGATCGAGACCGTTCAGCCTGCGGCTGCCGCCACCCGCTTTGCAATACGTCTGGCGGACGATTCCGACGACGCCGAAGTTTACGTGACCGAGATCATCGTGAGTGAGGGGACGAAGCTTGCGATCCCGTCCGATGCGATCCTCTTCACCACGGACGGTTTGTTCGCGTTCAAGCGCGTCCGGGGCGACTCGGAAGCGATCACGATCTCGCAGGCGCCGGTGCGGATCGGCAGTCGTGGCGAGGTGTATTACGAAGTCCTCGACGGCCTGGAGGAGGGCGACGCGGTCGCCGTGTCCGGACTCTTCTTTCTGGACGCCGCGGTCAAATACGGGCGCGCGGGCGCCGCTTCGGCGGGACGGCTGGCCCGATGATCGAACGAATCATCGTTCTTTCGGTGCGATTTCCCTTCCGCGTGATTTCCACTGTTCTGCTCCTGTGCGTCCTCACGGCGCTTGGTTTGAAGGATATGTCGTTCGACGCCCTGCCGGAGGTGACGGACCCGCAGGTGATCGTTGAAGTTGTCTGGGAGGCGCCGACGGAACGGCTGGATCGGGAGGCGGCCGGGCCGGTTTCCCGGGCGATCCAGTCGATCACCGGTGTACGGACGGTTCGAACGTCTTCCGAAATGGGATACGCGTTTGTCTACGCCGTGCTGTCGGATGGCGCGGACCCCCGAGCCGTGCGCAGGGAGATCGAGCGGCGCCTGCCGGACATACGGGCCGGCATTCCGGCCGGCGCTCGGGTCCGGATCGGCCCGGACGCGTCGAGCGTCGGATGGATTTATCAGTACGCGCTTGTCGACCGAAGTTTCCGTCGGGATCTCAAGCAACTCTACGAACTGCAGACACGCCGCATCGCTCCCATCCTCGCGGCCGCACCCGGAGTGGCGGAGATCGCGGCCGTCGGTGGGCTGAAACGGCAGATACAAATTCATGTCTACCCGCCGCTCCTTGCACATTACCGTCTGTCGCTGTCGGCGGTGATTGATGGCATCCGCGCCGCGCTCGAAGATGCCGGTGGGCGGATGGTCGAAGTCTCAGGCCGTGACTTCCAGATCCGCGCGGTCACGCCTATGATGAGTCTCGATCAGCTCGAGATTGCGGTGATCGGGCGAAGTCCGGAGGGCAATCCGGTCCGGATTCAGGACATCGGTTTCATCCAGATCGCATTTGATCTCAGGCGCGGCATCGCCGACCTCGACGGTGAGGGAGAAGTCGTCGGCGGGATCGTCGTCATGCGACAGGGCGAAAATGCGGTCAGGGTCCTGGCGGACGTCAAACGGTGTGTGGTGGAGGCCAAAAAAATATTGCCGGAAGGAGTCGAATGGAAGGTAGTCTATGACCGCTCGAATCTGGTTCACGAGGCGATTACGCAGATGGGCTGGACATTGTCGGAGGAATTGATCGCGGTCGCGATCGTCTGCGTCGTCTTCCTCATGCATGTCCGTTCGGCGCTGGTGCCGATCCTGATTTTGCCGGTCATCTGCTGGCTCCCGTTCCTGTTTCTGCGGCTCTTCGGGGTGGCGGTGCACGTTCCGGTACTGGCAGGAATTGCGATCGCGCTGGGCGAGATCGTCGACGCCGTGCTGGTGATGGTGGAAAACATTCACAGGAGTAGAGAGGAGGCGGGCGGCGATTCATCCGGGGAAACATCGATCGCGGACGCCCTGACGCAAGTCGGCCGTCCCCTCTTTTTCTCGCTTGCCATCATCCTTTTTTCGTTCCTGCCTGTGTTTCTGCTGGAGGCACAGGAAGGCCGGCTGTTCCGGCCGCTGGCGCTGGCCAAGACGTTTGCGATGACGACATCCGTGATTCTGTCCATCACACTCGCCCCGGCCCTCATCGCACTGCTTCTTGGGCGTATTCGACCGACACCCGATGCGCGTGTTCCGGTGAGCCGCGCGCTCCACGCGCTGTACGCGCCGACGTTTCGGTGGGCCATGCGGCATCGGCGGGCGGTGGTCGGGCTGAATGTCCTGATGCTTGTTACGATCCCTTTCTGGTGGCGAATGGACAAAAGCTTCATGCCGCCGCTCGAGGAAGGTACGATCCTTTACATGCCCACCACGCTGCCGGGGTTGCCCCTCAAGGAGGCCGGCTGGGTCCTTCAAAAACAGGATCGACTCCTCCGGACATTTCCCGAAGTGGCGACGGTGTTCGGCAAAGCGGGCCGCGCCGAATCGCCTACGGATCCCGCACCGATCTCCATGATCGAAACCACGATCACGCTCAACCCCAAGTCGTCATGGCGGCAGGGAATGACACAAGAGAAGCTGATCGCTGGGATGGATCGTACCATGCAGTTTCCCGGTTGGATCAATGCTTGGACACAGCCGATCCGCGGTAGGATGGATATGCTCGCCACGGGCGTGCGGACGGAGGTCGGCGTGGTTCTTCTCGCGGACGATCTGAATCTGATCGAAACCGCAGCCGTCAAGGCCGAGACGGTTCTCGCGGCAATCCCCCAAGTGCGGAACGTGTATGCGGAACGCACGACCCGGGGATTTTTTCTGGACGTCCAATTCGACCGTAGGATGCTCTCCGGCCTCGGGCTGACGGAACGCGATGCCGCCGAGTACTTGCGCGTGGCATTGTCGGGCGCGGAAGTATCCCGATTTCGCGGCGGACCCTGGGACAGCCCTGCCCTTCAGGATGCCGACGATCCCGTCACCGTGCTCTTTGCGCGCGACTACGTCGACGAAATTCACAAGATCGAGGAACTGCCGGTGGTCCTGCCGGACGGCGGGACGGTTCCACTGTCGAGGCTCGGAACCGTGCGGTTGACGACCTCCCCGGCCGCGATCCGGCGTGAGAATGGCCGTTGGGCCGGATATGTCCACGCGGACGTTCCGGCCGACCACAGCGGCCGCGCAGTCGACGAGGCCCGCCGCAGACTTTCGGCGGAACTTCCACGAGACGTGCAATGTGAGATCGTTGGTCAATATCAATATCGAGACCGCGCGTACCGCCGCCTCGCGGTCGCACTCCCGGTCGTCCTCGTGATCATCTTGTACCTGCTCAAACTCGCGTTTCGCTCATGGATGGAAGCAACCATCCTGATGCTGTCGGTGCCGGCGGCGATGGCGGGCGGCGTTTTTTCCCAGGCGCTGGCTGGTTACCCGACGACGGTCGCCGTGCTGGTTGGGTATATCGCGCTCTACGCGGTCGCAGTCCAGACAGGCGTGGTGATGGTGGTCTTCCTGAAGGAGGCGCTGGACAGGTGCCGGCTCCAAGCGGGTCCGATCCTGTCAGTCGCGGACATCGAACAGGCTGTCTTCGAGGGCGCCGTACGGAGGCTCCGGCCAAAACTCATGACAGTCGCAACCACCCTGATCGGGTTTCTCCCGATTCTGTGGTCCGATGGCCCCGGCGCGGAAATGCTGCGGCATATCGCCGTCCCGATGATGGGTGGCATGGTGACCTCGACCTTTCACGTCCTTTATCTCACCCCTATCCTCTTCCTCTGGATGCGCCGTCGCGCATTACTATTGAGTTTCGCATAAGTAATGGAACGCTCTACGATCTATCCCACGGGAGTTCCGAGGCGTGAATGCACGACCGCAGTCGGGTCTGGGAATTCTTGAGCCTCCGAATGGGGGACGTGTCCTTTCGGCAAGGATGAGTAAATCGGAATTTCTTACTGGCGCTACGGCTGTGGAGGGCGGGGGGATTCGGTCTGTGGGAGTGCGGCGGTGG